>Ga0209062_1000059_pt1 | contig 426530 bp, 390 predicted proteins | sample Coa_R2_2_FD_187158 | JGI IMG/M metagenome (GOLD analysis project Ga0209062, IMG submission 187158) | Surface soil microbial communities from Centralia Pennsylvania, which are recovering from an underground coalmine fire - Coalmine... | ecosystem: Environmental > Terrestrial > Soil >...
CGGACATTCGGTTCTGCGGAAACACGCGCATGAGAGATTGATCACCGACGTCTCAAGGCTTCGTCCCCACCTTTGCACGATCATCCCGCGACACACCTGCCGAGGCCAATGCCTCGGCAGAAAAACATCGCGCCTCATTGCTTGACAGGGGACATAAGAGCAATCTCGATCGCCGACTCATGCGCCCGCGGATCGAGATTGCTTCGTCGCGCTGCGCACTCCTCGCAATGACGGTCGCGATCAGATTCTGAACTCATCGCCCCTCTTCCGGCCCTGAAACACGCTGACGAACAGATCGTCCGCGCTCATCCGCCGCTGCGTCAGACCCTGCTCGTGGGAGTAGCCAGCGAGCGTTTCGACGTTGTTGCGATTACGCTCGCCGAGCCCATACTCCCATGGATCCGGACCGAGAATTTCCTCCTGCTCCTCCCAGGCCTCGCGATACCAGGCGAGCGGGACGATGCGCGGGTTGGCCATGCGCGCCATGGCGATCGCCTTGGCCTTCTGGAAGGCGTGGAACATGTTGATCGGCACCCACGGATGTTTGTCGACGATCTCCTGCTTGAGGCCCATCACGTGCATGATCGGGAAGATACCTGTCTTCCTGTAGAACGCGATCTCCTCGGCCTTGAAGTCGGGAAACAGCCGGCCGACGCGCGGGTCGCGCGCCGCGAGCGGCTTGATGATGCTGGAATGGATCACGGCGTCGAGCTCGCCCTCGGCCAGCATCTTCTCCACCGACTTGTCGTGCGGCAGCCGGGTGATGTCGAGATCCGCCGGCGGCGTGAAGTCGATGTCCTCGTCGAGCTCGGCAAAGTACTGCAGCGATTTGTGCGGCACGCCGTATTCGTGCTCGAGGATGCCGCGCATCCAGTGGCCGGCGGTGACGAGGAACGACTTGATGCCGACCTTGCGGCCGATCAGGTCCTTCGGCGACTTGATCCCTTTCGTCGTGTTGATGAACACGAAGCCGTGGCGGAAGCGGCGATGCAGAAAGACCGGCAGCGCCGTGACCGGCTCGCCGCGGTCCTTGGCGACGACATAGGACGAGGCCGAGGTCTCGGCCATGTCGAAGTCGCGGTTGCGGATGAAGCGCCAGTGGCGGGTGGTCGAATCCATCTCGGTCAGCACCGTGAGATCGATGCCGTCTGGCTCGACCTGACCCTCCTTCAAGGCGCGGACGATCTCGTAGTCGCCGCAGGCGAGGGTGAGCGGAATTTTCTTGGCCACGGTGCGGGGTCCCGGCAGAAGGATGGAAGATGTCAGTTGGCGCCCGGTGCGATGCTGGCGCGCACCTCGGCGATGACGTCGGCGGGGGTCTGATAAAGCTCTTCGATCAGCTTGTCGATCTCGGCCCCGCTCACCGGATTGACCTCGAGCCCGCGCTGCTTCGCCTCGGCGAGGAAGGCCGGGTCTTTCATCGTGGCGTCGAAGGCGGCGCGCAGCGCCTGCTTGCGCTCGGCGGGAATGCCCGGCGGAGCGAGGAACGGCCGCGCCATCGCCTGGCGGCTGAACACCAGCCGCAGGATCTGTCGCTGGCGGTCGGTGGTGGCGAGATCGGCGATCAGCGGCACGTCGGGCAGCTCCGGGCTGCGGGTCAGCGCGAGCTGCACCAGGATGTTGACCTGCTTGCTCGCCACCCAGTCGGAATGCTGCTGCTTGAGGCTCGAGTACGACCAGCCGCAGCGGCCGTCGATCTCGCCGCGCTCGATCGCGAGCGTCAGCTCCGCCGTGCCCGGATAGCCGCTGACGAGGCGCAGCTTCACGCCGAACACGTTGCGCATGATGGTGGCGAACACGTCGGGATCGGAGCCGGAGCCCTCGCCGCCCACCGTGAACGGCTTGGTCAGCGCGTCGGCCCAGGTCTTCACCGCCGATGCGTGTCCGGTCACGCAGGTCGAGACCTCGTTGGTGCCGCTGCCGAGCCAGGCGAGCTTGCGCGAGTCGAACGACGCGTGGCTGCGGCCGATCAGCGGCTCCATCGCCATGCCGCGCGACACCATTCCGATCACGCTGCCGTCCTTGGGCGCCGCCGCGTAGAGCCAGTTGGCGGCGCGCAGGCTGCCGGCGCCCTCCATGTTTTGCGGCAGGATGGTCGGGTGGCCGGGGATGTGATCGCCGAGATGGCGCGCGACCACCCGCGCGTAGGTGTCGTACCCGCCCGCCGCCGAATAGCCGACGACCATCGCGACGTTGCGGCCGCGGTAGAAGTCCGCCACCGGATCGGCGCACGCCGACGTTGCGAGCAGGGCCCATGCAAATGTTGCACCGATCGCGACGGCGGCACGGCGCATGCGCATTCTCCACATCGTCCGCACGGGTTGCCCGGCGGCAGGCATTCCTTATACTCCGAACGCACGCCGATCCACCGGTCGGCCAACGGGTTGGTCCACTGGTCGGTCCACGGAATTCCTGCTGATGAAGCCGCCTCCCTTTCGCTACTACGATCCCCGCACGCTCGCCGACGCGATCGGCCTGCTCGGGCGCCTGGAGAATGCCAAGGTCCTCGCCGGCGGCCAGTCGCTGATGCCCATGCTCAACATGCGCTACGTGCTGCCCGACCACGTGATCGACCTCAACCGCGTGGATGGCCTCTCGTATATCCGCGAAGCCGGCGGGGCGATCGAGATCGGTGCCATGACGCGCCAGCGCGAGCTCGAGTTCTCCGAGCTGATCCGCACCAAGCTGCCGCTGATGCAGGAGGCGATCCTGCAGATCGGCCACCGCCAGACGCGCAACCGCGGCACCATCGGCGGCTCGCTCTGCCATCTCGACCCGGCCGCCGAGCTGGTGACGCTCGGCGCCGCCTTCGATGCCTCGGTTGTAGTGACCGGCCCGAACGGACAGCGCGAGATCCCGTTTGCCGAGTTCCCGGTCGCCTACATGACCACCGCGATCGAGCCGAACGAGATCCTCACCGCCGTGCGCTTCACGCGATGGCCGGCCGGGCACGGCTACGCCTTCGTCGAGTTCTCGCGCCGGCACGGCGATTTCGCCATCACGTCGGCGGCGGTGCTGCTCGAGGCCGACGGCGGCGGCAAGATCAAGCGGGCATCGGTCACGATCGGCGGCGCCGCCGTGACGCCGGTGCGCGCGCGCGAGGTCGAGCAGGCGCTGGTCGGCAACGTGCCCACACCCGAGCTGATGCGGCAGGCGTGCGAAAGCTGCCGCGCCATCGAGGCGATCGAGGACATCCACGCGCCCGCGAGCTACCGCCAGCACCTCGCCGCGGTGCTGTCGCGCCGCGCGCTGGAAAAAGCCGTCCCGCGCATCGGCCAGCCGCTCGCGGCGAAGCTGCATTAGGCGAAGAGAATTAAGTCATGAGCGAGCTCAAACGGACCGTGACGCTCACCGTCAACGGCAAGCGCTACGAGAAGGAGGTCGAGGTCCGGGTCACGCTGGCGGACTTCATCCGCCACTATCTCGGGCTGACCGGCACGCATCTGGGCTGCGAGCACGGGGTGTGCGGCGCCTGCACGATCCTGCTCGACGGCCGCTCGGCGCGCTCCTGCCTGATGCTCGCCGTGCAGGCGGACGGCCACGAGATCCTCACCGTCGAGGGCATTGCGCCGAATGACACCGAGCTCCACCCGCTGCAGGAAGCCTTCCGCGACAATCACGGCCTGCAATGCGGCTTCTGCACACCCGGCATGCTGACGACGCTGCTCGAATTCCTGCGCGACAATCCCAATCCGACCGAGCAGGAAGTGCGCATCGCGATTTCCGGCAATCTCTGCCGCTGTACCGGCTACCAGGGCATCGTCAACGCGGCGCTCGACGCGGCGAAGCGCCTGCAGGCGCCGGGCGCCCCGGTGCTGCCGCCAGCACGCGCTTAGGACGCAACGCCGGGAGGCAGGTCGTCGTGTTTCGTACGGTCGACCACCTGCTGCGTCCCAGGACAATCGCCATCATCGGCGCCTCGGATTCGAGCCGCGGCGGCTGGGCGCGCGAGATCTACGAAAACCTCGAGTTCAGCGGCTTTCCGGCCAAGGTCTATTTGGTGAACCCCAAGCGGACCGAGCTGTGGGGTCGCCCGGTCTATCCGAACTTCGCGGCGCTCCCCGAGCCGGTCGACCTCGCCCTGACCATCATCCCATCGCCGGCAATCCCCGAGACGCTCGCCGAGGCGGCCGCCAACGGCCTGCGCTGCGCGCTCATCTATGCGGCGCAGTTCGGGGAAGGCGGCGATGCCGAGGGGCAGCGCCGCGCCGACGCACTGCGCGCGCTGTGCGACAAATACGGATTGCGCATCTCCGGCCCGAACTGCATGGGATCGGTGGCCCTGCGCGAGAACCTGCTGCTCTACCCGTCGACGCGCGTGCGCGGATTGCGCCCGGGCGGCGTCGGCGTCGTCTTTCAATCCGGCGGCACGTTCCAGTTCTGGCTGCAGCAGGCCTCGCTGCGCGGCCTCGATTTCTCCTATGCGGTGTCGAGCGGCAACGAGCTCGACCTCGATCTCGCCGACTACATCAGCTTCCTGGTCGACGATCCGTCGACCCGCATCATCGCCTGCATGGTCGAGGGCATCCGCCGGCCGAAAGTCTTCATGGCGGCGGCCGCGAAGGCGCTGGCCGCGCGAAAGCCGATCATCATGGTGAAGCTCGGCCGCAGCACGGCCGGCCAGGCGGCGGCGCAGAGCCATACCGGGGCGATCGCGAGCGACGCTAAGGTGTTCGATGCGGTGTGCCGCCGCTACGGGATCATCAGCGTGCCGTCGCTCGATGACATGATCGAGGGCTGCCTGGCCTTCGGGCAAGGGCGGCTGCCGAAGGGTCCGCTCATCGGGATGTCCTGCTACTCGGGCGGATCGAAGGGGCTCGCACTCGACTACGCGGCCGACGAAGGCGCCGCGATGGCGCCGCTGACGGAAGACACCAAGGCGAAGCTAAAGACCATGATCGATCCGGGGCTCGCGGCCGAGAACCCGCTCGACTGCGGTCCGGCGGTCGGCGTGCGGGCAAAGCCGTTCGCCGAGATCTGCAAGGTGGTGTGCGCCGATCCGACCGTCGACCTCGTCACCGTGCAGGGCCTGCTGCCGGTCAACCCGACCGACGCCTATGATCCGGCGCCGCTCCGCAGCGTGTTCGAGTCGACCGAAAAGCCGGTGCTCGCGTTCGGCCGCATCGCGCAGAACGTCTCCGAGATCAGCCGCAAGTTCCAGGCCGAGACGGGCGTGCCGTTCATCCACGGCCTGCCCCAGACCGTCCGCGCGCTGCGCAACCTCGTGCGCTATGCCGAGGTGCTGCAGCGGCCCGCGCCGCCGTCCGATCCGCCCGTCGCGGCGCGCCCACCTGACGCCGCTGCGCTCGACGCGCTGCTCGCCGCGCACGATCTGGTGGCGCCGCGCTCGGCGCTCGCCACCACGCCGGACGACGCCGCCACGAAGGCCGCCGCGATCGGGTTTCCTGTAGCGGTGAAGATCGTCTCGCCGCAGGCGAGCCACAAGACCGAGGTCGGCGGCGTGGCGCTGCATCTCGACGATGCGGCTGCGGTGCGCGCGGCCGCCGAGCGCATGGCGGCGCGGCTCCACGCGACAGACGCGCACGCCACGATCGACGGCTTTCTGGTGCAGGAGATGGTCGATGGCGTCGAGATGCTGATCGGCGTGCGCGAGGATCCGCAGTTCGGTCCGATCATGGCCGTCGGCTTCGGCGGCATCGCGGTCGAGGCGATCAAGGATGTCGCGATCAGGTTGCTGCCGATCGACCACGCGACGGCCGCCGACATGATCTGCTCGCTGCGCGGCGCGGAGCTGCTCGGCGCCTTCCGCGGGCGTGCGGCACGCGACACGCCGGCGCTCACCGCGGCGATGATCGGGCTGTCGCGCCTGTTCATGGCGTACCGGCCGTGGATTTCGGACATGGAGGTCAACCCGCTGATCGTGCGGGCGCGCGACGAAGGCGCCTGCGCGGTCGATGTCCGCATCATTCCGCGCGCCCAACCCGGAGAGGTCGCATGAACGATACGGCGGCCGCGGCCGAGGGCCTCAATTTCGACCTGCCGGACGATATCCGGATGCTCAAGGAGACCGTGCGAAAGTTCGTCGACCGCGAGCTGATCCCGATCGAGCGCGAGAGCCGCATCGGCCACAAGCTCAAGCCCGAGGTGCGGGCGCATCTGCGCGCCAAGGCGCAGGAGCTCGGGCTGACGGGGTACGACGTGCCGCGCGAATATGGCGGGCTCGGCATGGGCCTCGTCGCCAAGGTCACGGTCTGGGCCGAGCTCGGCCGCAGCATCGCGTTGCCGAGTCGCGGTGTCGAGATCTTCGGGCCGAACGTGAGCCCGATCCTCTATCACCTCAATGAAGCGCAGAAGGTGAAATACCTGCTGCCGACGATCCATGGCGAGCTCAAGTGGTGCCTGGCGCAGACCGAGCCCGACGCCGGCGGCGATCCGGGCGGGATGCGCACCACCGCGGTGCGGCAGGGCGACTACTACGTCATCAACGGCACCAAGCGGTTCATCACCGACGCGGACGAGGCGAACTACGCACAGCTGATCGCCGCCACCGACCGCAGCAAGGGATCGCACGGCGGCATCTCGGCCTTCATCGTCGACATGAAGGCGCCCGGCGTGAAGCTGGTGCGGGCGCAGGAGCTGGTGATCGACGACCGGCCGTGGGAGATCACGTTCGACAATGTCCGGGTGCCGGTCGAGGACCGCATCGGCGAGGAGGGCGGAGGCTTCGCGCACGCGCAGCACTGGCTCAATGTCGGCCGCATCCGCCACGCGGCGCGCAGCATCGGCGTGATCGAGCGCTGCCTCGAGCTCGGCGCCCGCTATGCGAAGCAACGCGTCACGTTCGGCGCGCCGCTCGCCGACCGGCAGGCGGTGCAATGGATGCTGGTCGACAGCTTTATCGAATTGCACCAGCTCCGGCTGATGGTCTACGACGCCGCCTGGAAGTACGATCAAGGCCGCGACATCCGCACCGAGGCCTACATGGCGAAGATCTTCGGTGACACGCAGTCGTTCCGCGCCGCCGACCGCTGCCTCGAGATCCACGGCGGGATCGGGCTCGCGACCGACCTGCCGATCGAGAAATTCTGGCGCGACCAGCGCAGCATGATGATCACCGAGGGACCGATCGAGATCCTCAAGATGACGCTCGCGCGGCACGTGCTGCGGACGTACGGATAACATCAGGGAGAGACCGCCATGGCCGAGTACAACTACGAATATGTCAACGTCCGCATCCACGACGGCATCGCCTGGGCCATGCTCAACCGTCCGGACAAGCGCAACGCGATGAGCCCGCAACTGCATTACGACATGGACGACGCGTTGCGGCGGCTCGAGACCGACGACGACGTGCGCGTCGTCGTGGTGAGCGGCGAAGGCGGCAATTTTTCCGCCGGCCAGGACCTGAAGAAGTTCTTCCGCGAGCTGGAGAAGAACCCGGCCGAGAAGAAGAAGGCCGCCTCGGCCGCCAACCGCTGGCGCTGGGAGCGGCTGTACGGCTACGACAAGCCGACCATTGCGATGGTGCACGGCTTCTGCGTCGGCGGCGCGTTCATGCAGCTGCTCGCCTGCGACTTCGCCATCGCGGCCGAGGACGCGACCTTCTCGCTGTCCGAGGTGAACTGGGGCATCCTGCCGGGCGCGCTGGTGTCGAAGGCGGTGGCCGACGCGGTGCTGCCGCGCCACGCGCTCTACTATGCGTGCCTCGGCGAGCCGTTCGACGGCCGCGAGGCGGCGCGCATCGGCATGATCAACTACGCGGTGCCGGCGGCGAAGCTCGAGGCGGCCGTGACCGACCTCGCCGAGCGGCTGATGAAGAAGAGCCCGGCGGTGCTGCGCGCCACCAAGCACGCGGTGCGCCAGGTGCGCACCATGGACGTGCCGCAGGCGTACGACTACCTCGCCGCCAAGGGCCAGGCGATCAAGACCGCCGACAAGGAGGACAGCTACAACACGGGCCTGCGCCAGTTCCTCGACGAGAAGAGCTACAAGCCGACGTTCGAGCCGTTCAAGCTCGGCACGCTGCTGACCGATCAGCGAGCGAAGGGGAAGGCGTAGAGCTTTTCGCGCGCTTGCCCTTCGTCTGCGGAGCCTCACCCTGAGGGCCCGCATTCGCGCTGGTGAATGCCGGCGTCTCGAAGGCCAGGCGCGTGAATGGTTCACGGTGCCCGCGGCCCATGGTTCGAGACGCGCGGCCGCAAATGCGGCCGCGCTCCTCACCATGAGGTCGTCGCTTGTTGAGCTGTTGCCTCACTCGCCCTTGATGCCGAGCGTGGTCACGATGGTACCGAGGCGCTTGATCTCCGCGTCGATGTAGGCGGCAAATTCCTGCGGCGTATCGGTGGCAGGCTCGGCGCCCTGGTCGATCATCTGCTTGACGACCTCCGGCGTGCGCACGGCGCGCACGAAGGCGGCATTGAGCTTGGCGATCACCGGCGCGGGCGTGCCGGCCGGCGCCACCAGGCCGAACCAGGTTTCCATCTCGAAGTCCGGATATCCGGCTTCCGCCATGGTGATGATCTGCGGCAGCGCGGTCAGGCGCTTGCGGGACGTGACCGCCAGCACGCGCACCTTGCCGGACAGAACGTGCGGCAGCACCGACGCATATGAGACGAAGAGGAAGTCGATGCGGCCGGTCGCGACGTCGAGCGCCGCGGGACCTGCGCCACGATAGGGCACGTGCACCATTGGCACGCCGACCTGGCGCGCGAACATCGCCCCGAGCAGATGGCCGCTGCTGCCGTTGCCCTGTGACCCGTAGCTCAGGCCGCCGGGCTTGGCCTTGGCGTAGGCGGCGAGATCGGCGACCGATTTCGCCGGACTGTTGGCCGGCACGACCAGCAGGGAGGGGAAGCTCCACATCAGCGTGATCGGCGCGAAATCCTTGACGGGATCGTAAGGCAGCGACGGAAAGAGCGCCACGTTGGCCGCATTCGCCCCGGAATTCGCCTGGAACAAGGTGTGGCCGTCCGGCAGCGCGCGTTTGACCGCCACGGCCGCCACCGTGCCGCCGCCGCCGGGCCGGGACTCGACGATCACATTTTGCCCGGTGTCCTCAGTGACCCGCTTGGCGACCAGCCGCTGGAACGTGTCCGAGCTTGCACCCGGCGTGAACGGAATGACCACTGTGATCGGCCGGTTGTCGAGCAGCTCGGCGCCGGCATTGCCTAGCGCGAACGCCAGCGCCGCGATCGCGGCGGCCGCGATGACGAGGATTCTCGAAAGGTGTCGCTGCATGGCGTCAATCCAGCCGGATGCCCGCGTCGTCGGCGACCCTGGTCCACAGCGCGATCTGCCGGGCGACGAGATCGCGCATCTCGGCGGGCGTGGTGCTGCGCACCTCGGCGCCGAAGCCTTCCAGACGCGCGCGCACTTCGGGCACCTTGATCGCGCGCTCGATCTCGGCGTGCAGCCGCGCGATGACCGGTTGCGGCGCTTTCGCCGGCGCCGCCAAGCCCGACCACGAGATCACCTCGAAATCCGTGAGACCGGATTCGGCGAGCGTCGGGATGTCTGGGAAATCCTTCCACCGCGTCTTGCCGGTGACGCCGATGCCGCGCAGCGCGCCGGAGCGGAGATGCGGCAAGGCCGCCGTGCTGGTGGCGATCATCAAGTCCACCTCGCCGCCAAGCGTGCCGGTGAGCGCCGGCGCCTCGCCGCGATAGGGCACGTCGAGGAATTTCACCTTGGCGAGGCGCGCGATCAGCTCGGTCGTCATGTGCGAGATCGAGCCATTGCCGGCCGTGCCCGAGGTCACGCCGCCGGGTCTTTCGCGCGCTGCCGAGATCAGATCCGCAAAGGTCTTGAAGCTCGAGTCTTTGCGCACGCACAGGACGAATGGATAGAAGCTGACCGTGGAGATCCAGGCAAAGCTGTTCAGCGGATCGTATTTGAGGTTGTGATAGACGGCGGCGACCGCCGGATGCAGGCCGGCCACGAGCAGGAGCGTGTAGCCGTCCGGCGCGGCGCCCGCGACCGCCTCGGCGGCGAGATTTCCGGCGATGCCGGGCTTGGTCTCGACGATGATGGTCTGGCCGATATGCTTCGCCATCTCCTGCGCCATCAGGCGCGCCACCACGTCGACATTGCCGCCGGGCGGGAAGCCATGCACCAGCTTGATCACGCGGTTGGGATAGTCGGTGGCCGCCTGCGCCCGCGCCGCATGCGGCCACGCGACCGCGGCCCCGAGCAGTCCGATGAAGTCCCGACGCCTCATGCGGTGCCCTCGCGCCTCAGCACGTCATTGCGAGCGAGCCGAAGCAATCTCGATGCGCAAGTGTATGCCCGAGATTGCTTCGCCTCGCTCGCAATGACAAGGGCGCCGGGCTAGGTCGGCCGCCGGCCAAAAAGCCGCATGATCGCGTCCCAAATCACCCGCGCGATCAGCGAGAAGCCGGAGATCGGCCGCGCGGCCGGCGGCAATGGCTGCTGCGGTGCCGGTTGCGGCGTGGTTGTTGGCGCGCCTTGCGGCGGGGCTGATGAGGGCGGCGATGTGGACGGCGCAGCCGCTGGCGCCGCCGCGGCGGCGGGCGCGGGTGCGGGCGTCGACGTCGCGAGCTGCTTTTTCAGGTTCTCGGCGAACTGCTTCATCAATTGTGCCGCGGTCGCCTGTATCATGCCGACGCCGCGGCCGTACTGCGCGACGGCGCCCGACAGCGTGAGGTCGGTGTGCACCAGCACCTTGGAGCCCGCGGCGGTCGGCTCGAGCCGGAACGAGGCCGCCGCATTGGCGCCGCCGCGCCCCTTGGCGTCGGTGCCCTGCGCCTTCACGCGCGCCGTGTGGTTCACATCGTCGATCTCCTCGAACTTGACGAGGCCGGCGAACGTCAGTGCCACCGGCCCGAGGCGCACGGCGATGTTGCCCTTGTAGGTCGTCCTGTCGACCACCTCGGTCAATTGCGCGCCCGGCATGCACGGCGCGATGCGCTGGATGTCCATCAGCACGGGCCAGGCCTGCGCCGGCGGCAGCGGCACCTCGAAGGTGTTGTCGAATTCCATGTTCCACGCCTACGTCGTAGGGTGGGCAAAGGCGCGCAGCGCCGTGCCCACGCGGGTTATACAGCGGCGCATGTCATTTGGTGGGCACGCTTCGCTTCGGCCACCCTACGGCGTCCGGCTTTTTGCGATCAACTCCAAAATCCTTTGCGGCGGCAGCGGCGTCTGCGTGATGCGCACACCGAAGGGCGAGAGCGCATCCTCGATCGCGCCCATCACGGCCGCGGCGGCCGGGATCGTTCCGACCTCGCCCGCGCCTTTGGCGCCGAGCGGATTGAGCGGCGACGGTGTCTGTCTGAACAGCGTGTCGATCGCCGGCACCTCGGTCGCGCCCGGCAGCAGGTACTCGGCGAAGGTGGTCGTCATCGGCTGGCCGCCGGCATCGTAGACCATGCATTCGAGCAGCGCATTGCCGAGACCGTGCGCGACGCCGCCCTCGACCTGGCCGGTCACCAGCATGGGATTGATCAACGTGCCGGAGTCCTGGATGGCGCAATAGCGCAGGATGCGCACCCCGCCGGTCTCGATATCGACCTCGACCTCGGCCACATGGCAGGCATTCGCATATGCAAGAGCATCGAGCCGATGATTGACGCTCGCGTCGAGGCCCGGATCGAGGCCGTCGGGAAAACCATAGCCGGGCGCGCCCTGCAGCACGCGCGACAGCTCGCCGAGCCCGACCGCGAGCTTGGACGCGCCGACGACCCGCACGGCCCCATCGACCACCTCGAGGTCATGCTCTCCGGCCTCGAGCAGGTGGCTCGCGAGCTTCTTCGCCTTGTCGCGCACCGCGCGCGCCGCGAGCAGCACCGAGGAGCCGGCCGTGACGGTCTGCCGGCTGGCAAAGCCGCCGAGCCCGACCGCGACCGTCGCGGTATCGCCTGCGACCACGCGGACATCGGCGGCTTTGACGCCGAGCTCCTGGGCGCAGATTTGCGCCAGCGCGGTCTTGAGCCCCTGCCCCATTGCGGCGGCGCCGGTGAAGACCGACACGCGTCCGGACGGCGCTATGCGCACGATGCCGGACTCGAACGGGCCGCGGCCGGTGCCCTTGAGCGCATGCGCCAGTCCGATGCCGATGTGGCGCCCTTGCGCGCGCGCCGTGCGCTGGCGCCGGGGGAAATCGTCCCACGCGGCCGCCGTGAGCACCTCGGCCTGACACGCGGGATAGTCGCCGCTGTCGTACAAAATGGCGGCGCCCGAGCGTTCCTTGAGCGGCAGCGAATAGGGCATTTTGTCGGCCGGGATGAGATTGCGCCGGCGCAGCTCGGCGCGATCGATCCCGACCTCGCGCGCGACCGCGTCGAGCAGCCGCTCCATCGCGAACGAGGCCTGGGGATAACCCGCGCCGCGCACCGACGACACCGGCGTCTTGTTGGTCGCCGCGACCGCGATGTCCATGTGCAGCGCCGGCACCACATAGGGGCCGGTCAGCGCCTTCGCCGAGTTGTAGGGCTGGTTGACGTCCTGCAGCGCATAGGCGCCCTGATCGTGCAGCAGGCGGCCGCGGATGCCGAGGATTTTCGCGTCCGCGTCGAGCGCGATCTCCAGCGACCAGTACTGGTCGCGCTCCTGCGCCGCGTTGGTGAAATGCTCGCGCCGGTCCTCGATCCATTTGATCGAGCGGCCGGTGAGCCGCGCCGCCGCGACGATCGCGACGTCCTCCGAATAGACGCAGAGCTTCGGGCCGAAGCCGCCGCCGACGTCGGGGGTGGCGACGCGCAGGCGGATGTCGTCGAGGCGGACGCAGGCGTTGAGCGAGTTGAGCAGGTCGTGCGCCTTCTGGGTCGAGGCCCAGGCGGTGACGGCGTCATCGGTGCCGTGGTGCTCGGCGACGATGCCGCGGCCTTCGATCGGATGGCCGGCGCCGCGGTGCTGCCACAGCTCGGTGCGGACGATGTGCTCGGGTGACGCGAAGGCCGCCGTGACGTCGCCGTAGCTTACCTTGAATGAGGCGATGTTGTTGGAGGCGAGCTCGCGCCGCACCGGCGGCGCACCCGGTCGCAGCGCCTCGCGGCAGTCGACCGCGGCGGGAAGCGCTTCGTAGTCCACCGCGACGGCGGCCGCCGCATCCTCGGCAAGGTAGCGGCTGTCGGCAATGACGAGGACAACGGGCTCGCCGACGTAGGAGACCTCACGGTCGGCCAGTGCGAACGGCCACAGCGTGTCGGAGAGGTTGCCGGCGTAGGAGCGCCGGATCATGCGCCGCTGCGCCAGCACCGGCGCGAGATCGTCGAGGGTGAGCACCGCGTGCACGCCGGGCAGCGACCTTGCAGCATCGGTGGAGATGCCGCGGATCAACGCATGCGGATGCGGGCTGCGCACGAACGCGGCATGCAGCAGGCCACCGACCGCGAGGTCATCGACGAAGCGCCCGCGCCCGCGCAGCAGCGCATCGTCCTCGATGCGAGGAATGCGCGCGCCGATCAGAGACATGACTTGCTCGGTGTCGGCGCTCCCCTCCCCCCGCGAGCGAAGCGAGTGGCGGGGAGGGGTCGGGGGTGGGGGGCGCCGCTTGCTCCGAACGAAATGGATGCGCGCTCATCGCGAAGACCGAGCAGGTGTAGCCCCCCCACCCCTCGCTTCGGCAGCTTCGCTGCCTCGCTCGACCCTCCCCGCCAACGGGCGGGAGGGTAACCGAGCGGCGAGAGGGTGCGTATCCTCACGGTGTCGTCGCCTTCGTGGCTTTTGCCACGATGTCCTTCGGCGTCTTGTAGAGGTCGCCGACCAGAGTCTCGATGGCGGCGGCGCTCACCGGGTTGACGTCGGCCTGCAGCTTCGCGGCCTCGGCGAGGAAATCCGGGTCCTTCATCGTCTTGTCGAAGGCCTCGATCAGCGCGCGCTTGCGGTCCTCGGGGATGCCGGGCGGCGCCGCGAACGGGCGGGCCATCTCCTGGCTCGCCAATATGAGGCGCACGATTTGCGTCTGCTCGGGCGTGTTGACGAGATCCATCACGCTCGGCACGTCGGGGATATCAGGCTCCTTGTGCAGCCCGGCCTGCACCGGGATGTTGACCTTCTTGCCCGCGAGCCAGTCGCGATGGCGCGTCTTCACGGTCGACCAGGATAGACCGCACATGCCGTCGACCTCGCCCCGTTCCATCGCCAGCGCGACGTCGTTGGTGCCCGGATAGCCGGCGACCAGTCTGAGCTTGGCGCCGAACACGTTCTTGAACATCAGCGCGAAGATGTCGGGATCGGCGCCCGCGCCGAGGCCGCCCATGGTGAAGGGCTTGGTGAGCATGTCGTTCCACGTCTTGATCGGCGAAGATTTCCACGTCATGCACACGTTGACGTCGGTCGAGATCGAGCCGAGCCAGGTGAACTTGGAGGCGTCGAACGCCGCCTCGTTGAGCAGCGGCGCGACGGCCATGCTGCGCGAGAACGTGCCGATCACGGTGCCGTCCTTGGGGGCCGCGTTGTAGATGTAGATCGCGGCGCGCAGGCTCCCCGCCCCTTCGCGGTTCTGCGGCACGACCGTCGGTTGGCCCGGAATGTACTTGCCGATGTAGCGTGCAAGCAGCCGGCCATAGAGGTCGTAGCCGCCGCCGACGCTATAGCCGATCACGAGAGTGACGGTCTTGCCGCGGTAGAAGTCCTCGACGGTTTCGGCGCGGGCGATTGAATGAGCGCTCGCGACAAGGAAAGCGACGCCGAGTGCGCACAATCCTATCCACGTCACGCCCCGGCTTGTCCCCGGCATCCACGACTTCGCGGTGCGCGAAGAAAGACGTGGATGGCCGGGACAAGCGCGGCCACGACGATGTTGCGAGGACTTCATTCCATTACCCCCGATGATCACATCGGCGGGAAGATATGCGGGAACTTGGCGCGCAGTCGCCCGCGCAAATCGCCGCTGACGTCGACGACGGTCGGGAAGGTGTTCTTGAGCTTCATCTCGTAGGGGATGCAGGCATCGATCAGGATGCGATTGTTGAAGTTGCCGGGAAGAAAGAGAGGATCGCGCTTCGACGCCCACGCCTTCTGGATCAGGTCGACATCGACATTGGGATCGAACCGGGTGCACATCGCCCATAGCACCTGGTCGAGCTCGCCGGCGTCGATGTCGTCGTCGACTACGACGGTCCACTTGCCGGCGTAGGCGCCGCCCTGGCAGGCCGCGGCGACATGCAGCGCCTGGCGGGCGTGGCCCGGATAGCGCTGGCGGATCTGGATGACGGTGAACCGCGTCGCCGGCCCCGCCTCGTGGTTCCACACGCCGAGCACTTCCGGCACGCCGCAGGCATCGAGTGAGCGCCAGATCTGCGCTGCGCCCGCGATGCCCTTGAGCAGGCCGGTTTCGTCGACCGGCTTGTGCTGCGGCGCGCAACACAGGATCGGATCGTTGCGATAGAGGACGGTCTTCACGTTGACGTAGGGACGCTGCTGGGTATCGTCGGAGTAGTAGCCCATCCACTCGCCGAACGGCCCCTCCGGACGCACCTGGCCCGGCACGGTTTCCCCCTCGATCGCGATCTCGCAATCGGCCGGGATCGGGAAGCCGGTGTAGGGCCCGCGGATGCAGTCGACCGGCTCTCCGCGCAGGCCGCCGGCGATATCGAGCTCGCTGATCTCCGGCAGCGGGCTCGAGGCGAGCATGAACAGCAGCGGGTCCTGGCCGCACAGGATCACGACCTTCATGGGCTTGCCGCGCTCGAAGTTTTTGTCGCGATGGATGCGGCCGTGCTTGCCCTCGGTGATCTGGCATCCCACCGTTTTGCCGTCATAGACTTGGCTGCGGTAGGCGCCGAGATTGAACCAGCCCGAGTCGGGATCCTGCGTTATCACGCAGCAGGCGGTGCCGATGAAGCGCGCGGTGTCCTTCTCGTGATGGCGCGGCACCGGGAATTTGAGCACGTCGATCGCGTCGCCTTCGAGCACGTTCTGCAGGATCGGCCCGTCCTTCACGAAACGCGGCGGCAAGAGCTTCATGTCCTGCATGCGGCGGTGATAGCGCTGCACGATGTCGACCTTGCGCTCGTATTTCAACGGCAGGCCGAGCGTGAGCGCGACGCGGCGGATCGACGAGAAGTGACCGTAGAGCGTGCGGAAGCCCTTCGCATAGCCTGGCACCTCGTCGAACAAGATCGCGGGCGCCGTGTTGTTGCTCTTCTCCGTGAGCATCTGCGTGATCGCGCCCATCTCGGCGTCCCAGTGGGCGCCGTTGACGTGCAAGAGCTCGCCCATCTTCTGCACCTCATCGAGCCAGCCGCGCAGGCCGCGATACGATACGGTGCCTTCGGCAGGAGCGTCGGCGAGCATGGTCATGGGAGCGTCCTCCGTGAGCGCGGTCGGCGAAATAGAAATTCCCCGGCCACGGAGCGCAAGCCGCGCGGCCAAAAGCTACTCGGACCAGGATTGTATCCGTTTGTATACAAGTGTAAAGGCTTGGGACGACATGCGGAACTTTGAGCGCCCAGGACCCATGGCCAGCAACACCGCAACTGCCGATCGCTCGCTGACGGCGATCAACTCAGATGACCTGCGCACGCGCTCGCGCGCCGATTTCGCCTACGACACGTTGCGCGATGCCATCTGGGAGGGCCGCATCGGCCGCGGCGAACGCATCCGCGAGGAGGACATCGCCCGCACCCTCGGCGTGAGCCGCACGCCCGTGCGCGAGGCGCTGCAGCGGCTGCAGCAGCGCGGGCTGCTGGTGAACCGGCTCGGCCGCGGCTTGACGGTCGCGGAGCTGAGCAAGCGCGAGGTGATCGAGCTCTACGCCATGCGCGAGATCCTCGAGGGATCCGCGGCGCGCTTCGCGGCCCAGCACGCGACCGGACCCGAGATCGAGATTCTCTATGGCCTCCAGCGCGAGCTCGGCTCGGCGCCCGACGATGCGCTGCGGCTCGTCACGCTCAACCGCCGCTTCCACCAGGCGATCTACGACGCCGCGCACAACCAGTATCTGACGCAAGCGCTCGACGCGCTGCACGACTCGATGGCGCTGCTGCATTCGACCACGTTCCGCGCGCCCAAGCGGCGCCGCGAGTCGGACGAGGAGCATCGCCGGATCGTCGCGGCGATCGAGCGGCATGATGCCGATGCGGCGGAGGCCGCCGCGCGCGAGCACATCCGCCAGGCGCAGCGCACGAGGTTCGAAAGCTTGATGGTCGAGAGCCGCTAGAACGGATTCCAACGCGTCATCCCCGGCGAATGCCGGGCATCCACGTCTTTGCCGCGAGGAAGACGTGGATGGCGGGTCAAGCCGGGCCATGACGGCTCAGCCTCACTGCAGCTTGATGTTCGCCTCGGCGACCACCTTCTTCCACATCTCGTACTCGTCCTTGAGCGTCGCGGCGCCCTCCGCGAGGGTGGTGCCGCGCGGCTCGATGCCGAACTTGGCCACCGCGGTCTTGAAATCAGGGTTCTTCAGCACCTTGTCGTTGATCGCCGCGTTGAGCTTGGCGAGCACGTCGGGCGGTGTGGCGGCCGGCGCGAAGATGCCGAGCCACAGGTCGACCGAGAAGCCTTTCACGCCGGCTTCGGCCACGGTCGGCAGGTCGGGATAAACCGCGGCGCGCTTGAGGCCGGTCGTCGCGATTGCGCGGATGCGGTTGTCCTGGGTGAACGGCAGCGCGCCGGCGATGCTGGAGAAAGCGAACTGGATCTTGTTCGACATCATGTCGGGGAAGATCTGGCCGATGCCGCGATAGGGCACGTGCACCGTGTCGATGCCGGTCAGCTGCTGGAAGAGCGCGGCGGCGAGATGCGGAGTGGTGCCGACGCCGGCCGAGCCGTAGTTGAGCTTGCCCGGGTTGGCCTTGGCATAGGCGATGAACTCAGGCACCGACTTGATCGGCAGCTGCGGCGCCACCACGAAGACTTCGGGCGAGCTGGTGACGATCGATACCGTGACCAGCTGCTTGAACAGATCGTAGGGCACGCTCGGCTGCAGCGTCGGATTGATCACGATCGCCGGATCCATGATCACGATGGTATAGCCATCCGGCGTTCCGTGCGCGACGAGGCCGGTGCCGAGCATGCCGCCGGCGCCGGGATGATTTTCCGCCACCACCGGCTGGCCGAGCGCTTCGGCGAGATATTGCGCTACCTTGCGCCCGGTGAAGTCGATGATGCCGCCCGGCGCGTAGGGCATGATCAGCTTGATCGGCCGATCGGGATACTCCGCGCGCGCCGGCGCGGCGGCGAGCGCGAGCAGCATAGGCGTGAGCGTCAGCGCGAACCAGAAACGTCTCGTCATCATCTCGTTCTCCACCTCGCCCCGCCACTTGACTGGCAGAGGCCACTGTCCGAAGTAGACCCTACTTCGTCATGGCCGGGCTTGTCCCGGCCATCCACGCCTTCGCTGTTGCGCATGCTGAAAGACGTGGATGCCCGCGGCAAAGGCGAGCGAAGCGACGCCGTTCTTCGAACGGCTATGCGGCGGGCATGACGGCAAAAGCGCGCACCTGGAGGAATGCCGTGGCGGATCAGCGTTGGGATGTGGTGGTGGTCGGCGCCGGCAATGCCGCGTTCTGTGCGGCGCTGGCGGCGCGCGAGAAGGGCGCCAAGGTGCTGATGGTCGAGCGCGCGCCCAAGGAGCTGATGGGCGGCAACTCGCGCTTCACTGCCGGCGCGTTCCGTTGCGTCTATGACGGCGTCGACGATCTCACCAGGATCATGCCGGATCTGACCAAGGACGAGATCGACCGCAGCGATTTCGGCACCTACACGAGCGACCAGTTCTTCGACGACATGTTCCGCGTCACCCAGTATCGCACCGACGGCGAGCTGTGCGATCGCCTGGTAAACCGCTCGCGCGACGCGATGCAATGGCTGCGCGGCAAGGGCATGCGGTTCGCGCCGATCTGGGGCCGCCAGGCCTACAAGATCGACGGCAAGTTCAAATTCTGGGGCGGCCTGACCGTCGAGGCGTGGGGCGGCGGACCCGGCCTGATCGACCAGCACCTTCGGCTCGCCGAGAAACAAGGAATCGACATCCGCTACGGCACGCGGGCGATCTCGCTCCTCTATGACGGCCAGGTGGTCTCGGGCCTGCGCGTCAAGGCGGACGGCAAGCTCGAGGACATCAAGGCACGCTCGATCGTGATCGCGTGCGGCGGCTTCGAGTCGAACGCCGAGATGCGCACGCGCTATCTCGGCCCCGGCTGGGAGCTCGCGAAGGTGCGCGGCACGCCCTACAACACCGGCGACGGCATCCGCATGGCGCTCGAGATCGGCGCCTCGTCGTACGGCAACTGGTCGGGCTGTCACGCGGTCGGCTGGGACTTCAATGCGCCGGAGTTCGGCGACCTCTCGGTCGGCGACAATTTCCAGAAGCACTCGTACCCGTGGGGCATCATGGTCAACGCCACCGGCCGCCGCTTCGTCGATGAAGGCGCCGACTTCCGCAACTACACCTATGCGAAGTACGGCCGCGTCATCCTCAACCAGCCGAACAATTTCGCCTGGCAGATCTTCGACAAGAAGATCATCCCGATGCTGCGTGACGAGTACCGCATCAAGCGGGTCACCAAGCAGTCGGCGAACACGATCGAGGAGCTGGCAAAGAAGCTCGAGGGCGTCGACGCGCAGGCCTTCCTGGACGAGATCAAGAAATACAATGCGGCCGTGAAGAAGGACGTGCCGTACAATCCCAATATCAAGGACGGCCGCTGCACGGTCGGGCTGCCGATCAACAAGTCGAACTGGGCGAATACCATCGACGAGCCGCCGTTCGAGGCCTACCAGGTCGGCTGCGGCGTCAGCTTCACGTTCGGCGGCGTGCGCATCGACCCCGACACCGGCCAGGTGATCGACAGCGACATGAACCCGATCCCCGGCCTCTACGCCGCGGGAGAGCTGGTCGGCGGCATCTTCTATTTCAACTACCCGGGCGGCTCCGGCCTGATGTCCGGCACTGTGTTCGGCCGCATCGCGGGATTCGGTGCCGCGCGTGCAGGGAATGCTTGAGGGCACTGACGCGCCATGCGCGCCGTGACCCTCCCGCCCGTTGGCGGGGCGGGTCGGGTGACGCGGCGAAGCCGCGGAGCGAGGGGTGGGGGGGACTACACTTGCTCCGAATTTGCGATAAGCACGCACAACGTCGGCTCCGAGCAAGCGGCGCCCCCCCAGCCCCAACCCCTCCCCACCACTCGCTTCGCTCGCGGGGGGAGGGGAACCTCGGCGCATGAGCAAGGTGCCCCCAATGACCACCCGCATCACCATTCGCAAGCCGGACGACTGGCACTTGCATGTGCGCGACGGCGAGATGCTCAAGGCGACGCTACCGTTCACGGCGCAGCACTTCGGCCGCGCGATTCTGATGCCGAACCTCATTCCACCGGTGCGCACCACCGCGGACGGGATCGCGTACCGTCAGCGCGCGCTCGCGGCCCTGCCGAGAGGGTCGACCTTCACGCCGCTGATCACGTGCTACCTCACCGACGACACCGATCCGGACGACGTCGAGCGCGGCTTTCGCGACGGCGTGTTCACGGGCGTGAAGCTCTATCCCGCCAACGCCACGACCAACTCGGCCGCGGGCGTCACGGACTACAGAAGAATAAAGCCGGTGCTGGCGCGCATGGAAAAGATCGGCATGCGCTTCCTCATGCACGGCGAGGACGTCGATCCGGCGGTCGACATCTTCGACCGCGAGGCGTCGTTCCTGGACAAATATCTCGGGCCGTGGACGCGCGAGTTTCCAGGGCTGAAGATGATTCTCGAGCACCTCTCCTCGAAGGAGGGCGTCGACTTCGTGCGTGCGCATGCGCCGCAGGTCGGCGGCACGATCACGCCCTATCACATGGAGCTTACCCGCACCGACTGGTTCGGCTGGGGGCTCAAGCCGTACATGTACGTGATGCCGGTCATCAAGACCGAGCGCGACCGCCAGGCGCTGCGCAAGGCGGCGACGTCGGGCGAGGCCTGCTACTTCCTCGGTACCGACTCGGCCCCGCATCCGGTGGCGAAGAAGCTCGCGCTCAACGGCATCCCGGGCATTTTCAACGCGCCGGTCGCGATGGCGAGCTACGCGAAGACCTTCGAGGAGGAGAACGCGCTCGACAAGCTCGAGCGGTTCGCCTCGCTCAACGGGCCGGCGCATTACGGCCTGCCGCCGAACGAGGCGACCATCACGCTGGAAAAGAAGCCGTGGGTCGTGCCCGACGAGGTGAAGGTCGCGGGGCCCGACGAGCGCGCCTTGATCTATCGCGGGGGCGAGACCCTGCAGTGGCAGGTGACGAGCGCCTGACCCGGCGGCATCGCACAGCAATTCACAGGCCCGCTTGAGCGGCCCGCATATTGCATGCAGAGTTGGCGGTCGAGCAACCCGTGTATAGGCACGGGGACATGCACGGGGACATCATGACCGCCATCGAAGCCGATTCCGCCGCCGCTACGTCGGTCAACAGTGACGCGCGCAAGGCGCTCGCCGCCTCGGCGATCGGCTATGCGATGGACGGCTTCGACCTGCTGATCCTCGGCTTCATGCTGCGGGCGATCTCGGCCGAGCTGCATCTCACGCCGGCGCAGGCCGGCTCGCTGGTGACCTGGACGCTGATCGGCGCCGTCGTGGGCGGCATCGTGTTCGGCATTCTGAGCGATTATTACGGACGCGTGCGCGTGCTCACCTGGACCATCCTGCTGTTCGCGGTCTTCACCGGCCTCGGCGCGCTGGCTCAGGGGTACTGGGACCTGCTCGCCTATCGTACCGTCGCGGGCCTCGGGCTCGGCGGCGAGTTCGGCATCGGCATGGCGCTGGTCGCCGAGGCATGGCCGGCGCCGCTGCGCGCACGCGGCTGCGCCTATGTGGCGCTCGGCTGGCAGGCCGGCGTGCTGGTGGCGGCGCTCGTCACGCCGCTGCTGCTGCCCCTGGTCGGCTGGCGCGGCATGTTCCTGGTCGGCCTCGTGCCAGGGGTGATCGCGTTCATCGTGCGCTTCTACGTGGGCGAGCCGAAGATCTTCCTCGACCACGCGAAGACGGCGCGCAGCCGGGTGCCGCTCGGCCTGCTCGTCAAGGACGCCGCGACCATCAGGATCAGCGTCGCCATGCTGATTCTCTGCGCGGTGCAGAACTTCGGCTACTACGGCCTGATGATCTGGCTGCCGAGCTACCTGTCGTCGCGCTTCGGCTACACGCTCACCCAATCGGCATTGTGGACCGCCGTCACGGTGCTGGGCATGGCGGCCGGCATCTGGGCGTTCGGCCAGTTCGCCGACCGCGTCGGGCGGCGGCCGGCGCTGCTCACCTTCCAGGCCGGCGCGTTCATCATGGTCCTCGTCTATTCCCAGCTCACCGGCGCGACCGCGCTGCTGATCGGCGGCGCCGTGACGGGTGTCTTCGTCAACGGCATGCTCGGCGGCTACGGCGCACTGCTCTCGGAATTCTATCCCACCGAGGCACGCGCGACCGCCGAGAACGTGCTGTTCAATCTCGGCCGCGGCGTCGGCGGCTTCGGCCCCTTCGTGGTCGGCGCGCTGGCGAGCACCTACTCGTTCACGGTTGCGATTGCGCTGCTCGCGGTGATCTATCTGATCGATTTCGTCGCGACGATCTTCCTGATTCCCGAGCGCAAGGGCGCGCCGCTGCAATAGCGGCGGCACTGCCCGCCGTTGCTCTTATGCCAACGCCTTGGTGTCGGTGTCGTCCTCCTCGGTCTCTCTGGCGGCCGGAGCCGAGACCACGGCCGGATCAGGCGTCGGCCTGCCGATGCCGCCGGTCGATACGTCGGTCCCGCGCAGGAACCGCCAGAACCGGTACACCGCGTAGAGCGAGAAGGGGAACGTGGCGATCGCGAGCGTCACGATGATCAATGCCGTGAAAGCCCCGAACAGCCACTGAACGACACCCACCGAAGCCCGGTGCAGCAGACGCAGTCGTTTCCGCATGAAGCGCGCGACCGCATCAAGGAAGGTGCCCCGCGCGGCCGGCGGTGGCGATCCGTGCTTTTGCTCCCACCAGGCGAACTCCGCGTAATCGGCGATCGCGTTCTGCATCCGACGGCTGCCGATGAAAAACAGCCATGCCAGCGGTAGCAGAAGGGCAAGCGCGATGATCGGATACGCGACGAACGATTTCACCCAGATCACGGACCAGGATGGCGCGACCTTGATGATCAACTCGGGAATCGACACGCTGATCAGCGTCGGGAGGTGCTGGCCGACGAAGGCGTATCCAGCGGCGAGAAGCGATTTGAAGGAAGTGCAGGCGCCGGGCGCGAGCGCACACACGTGCGCGGTGAAGAAGCGATCGACCCGATCCAGCCAGCCGAGCGCCTGCAGAATGGGGAACGACGCCAACAAGACGGTCAATACGACCGTGGCGAGATAGAACACCAGCCGCCACCAGGCTCGATCCCAGGCCAGCTCCATCCAATTCATGTCGATCGGCTGACCCGTGCCGAGCCCATTTTGCCCGGTTTGCGCCACGCTGAACTGCCGCGGGGCGCTGATCGGGGCGCAAGGAACGGAGCCGGCGCTCACCCGTTCGATGACGCTCCGGTGCAGCACCGGATCGGTGATCTTCACGAGATGGGCGCTGTCGTCGCACAGCTCCGGCACGCTGCGCGGGCCGTATCGGTAATAGCCGGCGAGGCCGGCCCGCGAGTCGTATTGCCGTCCGTCGACATTGGCGCCGTCGCGAACCGCGGCGGCCGCGTCGACGATGAAATTCAGCTCATCAGCCGGACTGGGCAAATTCGGCTGCGCGATCCTTCGCGGCAGCGTCGGACTCACCTCGAGCATCATCCAGTACAGCGGGACGTAGGAGAGAGCATCGTCCGGGTATCCGCCGCCGACATTTGCATGGACGCCGGAAAACCACACCTGCAGCAGCCGCTCGCGCGAAATCTGCTGGCCATTGAAATCGAACTCGTTCCACAGCACCGGGCGAAACGTCGAACGTTCGTCGTCGAGCGACAGGGCGTGACGGGCCTTGACGATGCCGAAGGAAAAATATCGATCCGCAAAGCTCATCGGCCAGACGACCTGATCGATGCCCCGCTTCCATTCGTCGACCGGCATGCCGTAGGCATCGACCGTGTCCCATACGCCGAGGAACTGGATCTGCACCCGACGCTGCTCGATGTCGTCGCCCAGGGCGATTTGCAGCGGATGATCGGCGGCATGGGGCTGGCACTTGATCAGCCGATGCAGCCACAATCGCATCGTCCGGCGGGCGGGCGAGCTGGTTGCGCGATATAGGAAGTCGCGACGATACGCCGAAAACGCAGCCGCCACGTTGCGGCGGAGCTCAGCCTCGGTCGTCCATCTCACGACGCCGCATTTCATGATCAGTCCAGCCAGCAGCCGCACCGTGAAGGCACCGCGGCTGAAGCCGAAGAGATAAATGCGATCGAGAGGGTCGGTGTGGTTGCGGCAAAGAAACGTGTAAAGGTTCCTGACGTTCTTCCACACGCCGAACCCGAACGCGCCCCCGAGCGCCGCCAGCGGTTTGAACGTCTCGGTGCCGACGCCGTCGTCATAGAGGGCGACTTGGTCGGACGTGGTCAGGTCCAGCGCCTGATAAAGCCGCCAGACATTCGTCTTGAATGCAGACGCCGCACCGTTGCCGGTGCCGTCTGCGAGCAAGATGATGTTTTTCGCCACCGCGCTCCCCGGACCGCAGTTGATTGCAGACGGTAACGGAAGTGGCGGCCGGTAGCAATGACTCACAAACACGCCGTTGGGTAGCATTCCGTTCCGGGCCGCCAGCCAGGCGTGGAGCGAAATGATCTGAGCTTGCGTGCAGACGCGTTTGGCCGCCCGCGACTGCAAGCAGGCTGCCCCACTTCACGCCGCACTGGAGCCATATCGCGCGACTCATCGTCCGTGGACCGACGTATTCGTGTCTGCCTGGGGGGAGACTCACGGATCGCGGCTTATCACGGCTTGCGCTGGCATGCGTTCGTTGCGCTGTGCGGCTTCGCCAGCTTGCGTCATTCGGCGCAGGCGGAGATTCAAGTGGCTGCCGCCGCGCCGACCGCTGTCGCCGATACGAGCGTGGCGGACGATCCCGTCGATCTTGCAAAATTTGGTCGGCTCGACGATCGCATTCGCACTGCGGCGATGCCCGGCGGCGACGTCGGCCATTACGATCGCAGCGGCCGCAGCGCCGACAAGCTGCTGGTGCGGCGGCCGCTGCGCGACGGCCGGCTGAACACGCCCTTGGGCCTGCAGCGCCATCCGATCCCCGGCACCACGCACATGCATACCGGCGTCGACTGGGACGCGCCCCTCGCGAGCGCGATCGTCGCCGCCGGCGCCGAACATGGGCACCCTCCCAATCATGGCGCCGATCGGCGCCTCCGACGGCGCATTCTGCCGCGCCGGATGCGCGCTCACAACGCCGATCCGGCATGCGGACATCACGCCTTGACCGTCGCGCGGCCGCCACTCACGATGATCGCGGCAATGGAGCGCCGGCGCGTTGCGCGCGGGAGGAAACAATGAAAGAAACGATGAAATACGTCGCCATCGTCTTGTTCAGTCTCTGCGTCGGGATCGGCTCCGCGCGGGCCGCCGAGCCGAAACCCGATCCGGCCGACGCTTTCCTCGCGCGCGCCAAGACCGCGGCGGCATTCGACTTCACCGGCACGCTCGTACGCGTCTGTGTCGCACCGCAGACCGCGCCCGGCGCCGATGTGGCGCCCGGCCCGGCGCCCGCGCGCGACACCTGGTACACGGATCCAGCGAAGGTGTTCGATGATCTTTATTTCGTCGGCACCAAGATCCACTCCTCGTGGGCACTCACCACGAGCCAGGGCATCATCCTGATCGACACGCTCTACGACTACGCCTCCGAGGAGGCGATCGTCGGCGGCCTGAAGAAGCTCGGCCTCGACCCCGCATTGGTGAAATACGTCATCATCAGCCACGGCCACCTCGACCACGTGGGCGGCGCCAAGCTGATGCAGGACCGCTTCGGATCTCGCCTCGTCATGGGCGGCCCCGACTGGGACATGATCGAGCAGTCGGTCCACCGCTTCCCCAACGGCAAGCCGAAGCGCGACATCACGGCCACCGACGGACAGAAGATCACCCTCGGCGACACCAGTGTGACCATCGTGACGACGCCCGGGCACACGGCCGGCACGCTGTCGCTGATTTTCCAGGTGAAGGATCACGGCAGGCCGCTGACTGTCGCCTACAACGGCGGCACCGCGTTCAACTTCGTCAACGACGTCGCGCACTTCGACACCTACATCGCGTCACAACGCAAGTTCGCCAAGGCGGCCGCCGATGCGGGGGCGACGATCCTGATGTCGAACCATTCCGAGTTCGACAACGCCGTCACCAAGATCAAGATGATGGCCGCCCGCAACCCGGGCGAGCCGCACCCGTTCGAGATCGGCGCCGACGCCGTCGCGCGCTATTTCAAGGTGACCGAGGAATGCGCCGGGCTCGCCCGCTGGAAGCTGCAGCAGGCCGCGAAGTAGCAGGCGGACGCTAAGCAGAGAATTAGAGCCGTCATGGCCGGGCTTGTCCCGCCCATCCACGTCTTTGCGGCCAGCAAGAAAGACGTGGATGCCCGGGACAAGCACGGGCACGACGGCGATGTTATTCCTTGCCCTGCGTCAGCACGATGCGGCCGCGCACGCGGCGGTCGCGGATGTCGACCAGCGCGGTCTGGAAATCGGTGATCGGCATGATGGTGACCGGGGCCGGCTTGATCTTGCCGGCTTCGTACAGGCCGAAGATTTCCGCGAAGCAGGCCGCCATCTGGCCGGGCATGCGCTTGCGATAATCGGAGATCTGCAGCCCGCTCACCTCGATGTTCTTCACCAGGAGGTAGTTCGCCTGGATGGTGGGAATACGGCCGGCCGCAAAGCCGATCACGACCAGCCGGCCGCGCCAGGCGACGGCGCGGATCGCCGCGGCGAAGATGTCGCCGCCGACGGGATCGAGCACGACGTCGGCGCCGCGGTTGTTGGTGACCTCGTACACCTGCGCGCGCAGGCTGTCGTTGAGGTTCGAACGCGACAGGTCGATCACGACGTCGGCGCCGGCGTCACGGGCGATGTCGGCCTTGTCCCAACTCGACACGCCGGCGAGAACCTTTGCGCCGATCGCCTTGGCGAGTTGCACCGCCGCGAGCCCGACGCCGCCGGTCGCGCCGAGGACGAGCACGGTGTCGCCGTGGTGATAGCGCGCGCGGTCGCGCAGCGCGAACCATGCGGTATCGTAGGCGAGCGCCATGGCGGCGGCATCGTCGAACGACATGCGGTCGGGCAGCTTGTAGCATTGCGTCTCGGGCACCGTGACGAACTCGGCGTAGCCGCCCTGCTCCGCCATGGTGAGCACGCGGTCACCGACCTTGAACTGCTTCACGGCCGCGCCAACGTCGACCACGATCCCGGCCGGCAGCTTGCCCGGCACGAACGGCAGCTCGGGGCGAAACTGGTACTGGCCGCCCATGACCAGCAGGTCGACGAAGTTGGCGGCGGTCGCGCGGATCTCGACCAGGACGTCATGCGGCCCGGGCTCGGGCTTTGGAAACTCGCCGTACTCGGCGTCCTCGACCGGGCCGAACTCGCGCACGATCACGGCGCGCATGGTATTCGCTTCGCTCATCCGTGCGCCGCCTTGGTCGCTCCCCGCACCGGCTCCGGCACGGCACGCCCCTGCGCGATCGCCTCGACGATGTCGCGCTTGCGGATCTTGCCGCTCGGCGTCAGCGGGATGTGGTCGAGATCGAGAAAATATTCCGGCATGTCGTACTTCGAGAGCCCCTGGGCGTCGAGATGGGCAAGCATATCGGCCGGCGCAAGATGGGCGCCGGCCTTGCGTACCACGGCGAGGCAGACTTTCTCCCCGAGCCGCGCGTCGGCGACCGGCACGGCGGCGACCCGCTCCACCGCCGGGTGTCGCATCGCCAGGTCCTCGATGCGGGCCGGAAAGATGTTGTGGCCGCCGCGGATGATCACGTCCTTCTTGCGCCCCGTGACGCGCAGGTAGCCGCGCGCGTCGACCCAGCCGAGATCGCCGGTCATGAACCAGCCGTGCGCGTTGAACGCCGCCTCGGTCGCGGCCTGGTCATCGAAATAGCCGAGCATCAGGCTCGCGCCGCGCCCGCCGATCTGCCCGACCTCGCCGGTCGCGGCCTCGGTGTCGGGTTCGTCGCTGCGCCAGATCTTGAGCTCGTAGCCCGGGCAGGCCTTGCCGCTCGTCTCGACGATCAGCCGCGCATCGTCGCCCGGCAGCGTGTACTGGTGCGAGCAGGTTTCCGTCATGCCGTAGCCGCTCTGCGGCACGACACCGTGGGCGATGAGCTGCGCCACCACCTCGCGCGGCGCCGCCGCGCCGGAGATGCGGAAGCCCTTGAGCCGGCCGATGCCCGAAAGCTTGCGCTCGCGCAATTCGCGCAAGAGATCGATCGCGTGCGTCGGCACGCCGACGAGGAAGCTCGCGCCGGTGTCGATCACCCGATCGATCAGGCTCGCGCCTTTGGGCAAGTCGTGGATCACGAGCTCGCCGCCCGCCGCGAGCGCCATCACCATGGCGCCGAAGCCGAGATTATGGCTGAGCGGGCTCAGCGAGTAGACGATCGAGTCGGCCTCGATATGCCAATCGGCCGCGATGGCGCGCGCATTGGCGAGCAGCGTGTTGTCGCTGTGCATCACGCCCTTGGGCGTGCCGGTCGTGCCCGACGTGAAGGCGAGATAGACGATCTGGTTGGGGTCGGTTTTGGGGTCAGGCGTCATTGCGCGGCGCGCTTCGCGCACCGAAGCAATCCCGCCCGGCTGCCCGGAGATTGCTTCGTGAAGTTTATCCTTGGGCTCGCCGAAGGCGAGACCCGAGGGCTCGCAATGACGATCGATGGACGAGCCCGGCCATGACGTTGCGGGACCGGACGCGTCAAGTCGATAGACGTGCTTGAGCGTCTCCATCCCCCCAAGCTCGGCAAAAATATCGCGCCGGTCCGCATCGGCGCCATAGCCCGCTTGCCCGATGAAAGCCGTCGCGCGTGTCCGCCGCAGCAGCTCGATGATCTCGCCAGCGGTGTGATCACGATGCAACGAAGGGCAGCATACATAGCCGTTGCGCGAGCAGGCGAGCAGCGCCACCACGCTTTCGACCCGGCTCGGCAGCCATACCAGGACGCGTTCGCCCGGGCGCACGCCACGTGCCGCAAGGTCAGCCGCGAGCCCATCGGCGGCCGCGAGCAGCGTCGCATACCCGACCCGCCGCGCACGATCACGCAGCGCCGGCTTGTCGGGCGCGCGGCGCGCGTGGTCGCGCACCAGCGAATAGATGGTGTCGTCGCGCCAGTATCCGGCGGCGTAGTACCGCTTGATCAGCTCGGCGCTGAGCAGCGTCAGCGTGGTGTTGGTCATCGGCAAGCGAAGTGACGCCGTTCTTCGAACGGCTATGGGCGGGGTATACAGGCGAAGGCACGCAATCTTCAAGGCGCTCATTAATTGGCGCATATTCATCGCCGTTCGAAGAACGGCGTCGCTTCGCTCGCCTGCGTTGGCGGACGGGGTTCCACTTCGCCGGAACATGCGCTGACGCATGTTGCGCTGCGCCCTGCGCACAAGGCATAACACTCCGCCCGCGCTTTTCTTCCCCCTCCGCAAGGCCTGCCATGACCATTCTCGACACGCTGCTGGACGAGCTCGTTACCGCGAACCGCATTCTCGCGCGCGAGGAGGTGGTCGACTCCTTCGGGCACATCAGCGCGCGCCATCCGGAGCGGGTGGACCGCTTTTTCCTGTCGCGCGCGCGGGCGCCGGACTGCATCGAGCGCGAGGACCTGATGGAGTTCACGCTCGAGGGCGAGCCGGTCGATGCGCGCGGGCGCAAGCCCTATCTCGAGCGCTTCATCCACGGCGCGATCTACGAGGCGAAGCCCGACGTGCACACGGTGGTGCACAATCACTCGCCGAGCGTGATCCCGTTCGGGGTCACCGGCACCAAGCTCAAGCCGCTGCTGCACACGTGCGCCTGCATGGGCCACGAGGTGCCGATCTGGGATTCGGGCGACAAGTTCGGCGACACCAACATGCTGGTGTCGGACATGGCGATGGGCCGCGACCTCGCGCGCGGCCTCGGCGCCCGCCGCACCGCGCTGCTGCGCGGCCATGGTTGCGTGGTGACCGGGCGCACCATTCGCGAGGTCGTCTATATCGCGGTCTATCTCGAGCTCAACGCGCGCCTGCAGATGCAGGCGATGAGCATGGGTGATATCAAGTTTCTCTCCGCCGGCGAGGTCGAGAAGATCCTCGCCAGCACCGGCGCTGTCGCGTTCGACCGCGCCTGGGAGAACTGGTGCCGCCGTGCCGGACGCGAGCCGGGAGCCATGACGGGGGTGTGAGATTTCAGCCTGGTCCGTGCTCCACTTCATTCTGAGCAGGGAAATAGCTAGACATTACAATCGCGTAACGCCTCGAACCTCCTCCACTTCGCGCCTGACGAAGAAGTATGCCGATCGCTCGGCGCCAGACGGAGGAAAACCATGAAACGGATCGTCATCACAACCGCCGTGCTGCTCGCCACCGAGCTTGCCGCACAGGCTTACCCGGTGGCGAAGTACTACGATCTCATTCGGCCGCACGGACATCCGCGCAGCAATGCCGTCCATCAGGCCGATCTCGATTTTTGCCATGCGCAGACCGGCCAGAGCCGCTACAGCCCGGACGGGCCGGCGTTCAAGAAATGCATGCTGAGCCGCGGCTATCGCTTCGTGTCGCAGCGCAATGTCGGCGCGGGTCGAGCCGCGCCATCATACGACCCCGGCCCATCTTACGATCCCACGCCGTCGCCCGACCCCTCGCCGATCGTCGTCCCGGATCCGAATGCCGTCCCAACGGTGCCGAGCGTGCCGATGTTCGACAGCAACGGGAACATAATCCCCGGCACGGGTGGATTCTAAGATCGGTCCTTGCGCGATCCGACGGCCTGCAGGTTCGAGTCGTCCCGTGCGCGTGGGCAAAATCGCCTATGACGCGGGTCCCCGTGCGGATACGCATGAGAACGCGATTTTGTCCACCCTACGCCGTCGCCTCGCTTGCGGGCCTTTGCTCGGCAGCCGATTCCACCTCGGCGAACACCTTGCCGATCATCACCAGCACGGGTCCGGGCGGCAGCTCGCGCAGCCGCTCGGGCAGATCGCGGATCGGTGCCGCGACCACCGCCTCGCCGGGTCGCGTCGCCCTGACGATCGCGACCGCGGGAGTCGTCGGATCGAGACCATTGGCAATACCGGTCGTGACGAGCTGCGCGAGCGTGCGGGCCGGCATGTAGACCACAGTCGTTGCGGTCGGATCCGCGATGCTGCCCCAGTCGATGTCGCGCGGCAGCTTGCCGTCGGCGCCGTGGCCGGTGACGTATTGCAGGCGGCGCGCCGCCTCGCGATGCGTGAGTGCGACGCCGAGCCGGCTCGCGGCACCCTGCGCGGCCGTGATGCCTGGCACCACCTCGACGGCGAGACCGGCGGCGCGGGCGGCGGCGAGCTCCTCGCCGCCGCGGCCGAAGATCATCGGGTCGCCGCCCTTGAGCCGCACCACGCGCTTGCCCGATTTGGCGAGCGTGATCATCAGGTGGTTGATCTCGTCCTGCTTGCAGGCCGGCCCATAGCCGGCCTTGCCGACCAGCATGCGCTTCGCCTCGCGGCGCGCGAAATCGAGCACGCCGGGGGAGACGAGCTGATCGAACAGGATCACGTCGGCGGCTTGCAGCGCGCGCACGGCGCGGAGCGTCAGCAGCTCGGGATCGCCCGGTCCAGCGCCGACCAGCGTCACCGAGCCGTGGTCGACCGCCTCGCCCTCGCGCTGTGCGGCGCGCAGGAGCGCATCGAAGTCCGCCGTTTCCGGCGCCCGGCCCGGATGGGCGACCGCGTGGCCGGTGAACAGCTGCCAGAAGCGCCGTCGCCCGCCGAACGTGAGGCCTGAATTTTTCACGGCGGTGCGCCAGCGCCGCGCGGCGTCGGCCCAGCGCGCGAAGCCGAGCGGAATCATCGCCTCGATCTTGGCGCGTATCGCCTGGGCGAAGACCGGGGCGGCGCCGTCGGTCGAGATGCCGACCACCAGCGGAGAACGGTTGACGATGGTGCCGAACGAGAAATCGCTCAACGCCGGCCGGTCGACCACGTTGACGGGAACGCCGGCGGCGCGCGCCCGGGAGGCAAAGTGCGTGGCCAGCGCCTCGTCGTCGAACGCGCCGACCGCCAGCGCGGCAGCGGCGAAATCCGCGTCATCGATCGCGCGACGATGGAGCGTCACATCCGCCGCCTGCGCGGCGGTCATGACCTCTTCCGACGGGTCCGCCGCATAGACGTCGACGTGCGCGCCGGCAGCAGCAAGCAGCTCGATCTTCCATGCGGCGGCGGCGCTGCCGCCGGCGACGATGGTCCGCTTGCCGGCGAGGGCGAAGAACACCGGCAGCCGCGCCAGCGCTTCCATGCGCGGCGAGCGGATTTCAGACGGCGACGCGCTCATGCGTGTGTCCTTGCACACTTCCTTGCACGATCCGCCGCAGCTCCGGCAGGCACGAGCCGCAGTTCGTGCCGGCGCGCAACGCCTTGCCGATCTCCTCGACGCTCCCCGCCGCGCCCGAGCAGAGCGCGCCGCGGATCACGTTCAGGCCCACGCCGAAGCACGCGCAGACGATCGGTCCGGTTTCCGGCAGGCCGTCGGCGGCGCGCGTCGACAGGACCATGCGCCGCTGCGCCGGTGCCATGGCGCCGGCCGCGAACATCTCCTTGACGGCGTCCCAGTGCGGCGCTGCCGCGGCGGGACCGATGAACAGGCATCCTTCGAGCCGTCCCTGGGCAAAAGCCGCGACCCGGTAGAGGCCGCGCGGCACATCGATATATTCGGCGAATTCGATCGGTTCAACGCCCCGCCCGAGCAGCGACCGGGCCGCCTCCTTCCAGTCCATGACCGGCGCGTCGGTCGCCAGCAAATAGCCGGTCCCGCCCGCGACCGCGACGCGCGCCCACCAGTCCGACGCCGGCAGCGCGATCGGCTGGCGGGCAAGGGCGAAACCGCGCGACGCGAACGCGATCGGCGCGATCGCCGCCGGCGTCGCCTTCGCCTCCGGCTGGCCCGACAGCGGATCGGTTAATGGCGCGACCAGATCGCCGATGCGCGCGCACGAGGCGGTGGCGGCGCTCCAGTGAACTGGCGCGAACAGCACGCCCGGCTGCTGGCCGGCGCTGACGACGACCCGCAGCACGGCCGCTCCGTGCGAGGTCGTCACGCGCGCAAATCCACCGTCGACGAGACCGCAGGCTTGCGCGTCCTGCGGCGCAACCTCGACGAAGGGCTCGGGGCAATGCAGCGCGAGGCGCGGGCTCGCGCCGCTGCGCGTCATCGTGTGCCACTGGTCGCGCACCCGGCCGGTGTTGAGCCGCAACGGAAACTCGTCCGACAGAGCCTCGCGCAGAGCCGGCATCTCGGGGGCGACGAAGCGCGCCTTACGCTCGGCGGTGAAGAAACCTCCGTCGGCGAAGAAGCGACGCTGGCGACGCTTCTCCTGCGCGCGCACCGGCCACTGCGTCGGCTCGAGCGCCTCGAACTGCGCATCGGATATATCAGCGAGACCGCCGAGGTCGAAGTCGCGCCGGCCGCCGTTCTCGAAGGCGGAAAGGGCGGCATGCTCCCTAAAGATATCCGCCGCGACGCGATACCCGAAGGCGGCGTCAAATCCCATGCGCCGCGCGACCTGCGCGACGATCCACCAGTCCGCCTTTGCCTCGCCGGGCGGCGGCATGAAGGCGCGCTGGCGGGTGATGCGCCGCTCCGAGTTGGTGACGGTGCCGTCCTTCTCGCCCCAGGCGGCCGCCGGCAGCACCACGTGGGCGCCGGCCTCGATGGTGTCGTTGCGGCGCATGTTGTCGGAGACGACGAACAGATCGAGCTTCGTCAGCGCGTCACGAATTGCACCGGCGCGCGGCAGCGACACCGCCGGATTGGTCGCCATCACCCACAGCGCCTTGATACGCCCGGCCTCGATCGCCTCGAACATCTGCACGGCCTTGAGGCCCTCATGCGTCGCCATGCGCGGCGCGCGCCAGAAGCGGCGCACGCGGTCGATCTCGGCGGGCGAGAAACCCATGTGCGCGGCGAGCTGATTGGCGAGGCCGCCGACCTCGCGTCCTCCCATGGCATTGGGCTGCCCGGTGAGCGAGAACGGTCCCATGCCGGGCTTACCGATGCGGCCGGTGGCGAGATGGCAGTTGATGATGGCGTTGACCTTGTCGGTGCCCTGCGCCGACTGGTTCACACCCTGCGAATAGCACGTGACGGTGTGCGGGGTGGCGCGGAAGGCGCCGAAGAAGGCGACGACGTCGGCGAGGGCCAGCCCGGTCGCCTTGGCGGTCGCGGCCGGGTCGGGCGCTATTGCGCGTGCCCGCTCGATCGCGTCGGCGAAGCCGGTCGTGTGATCGGCGATGAAGGCATCATCGAGCGCACCCGTCTCCGCAAGATGGACGAGCAGGCCGGAAAAGAGCGCCGTGTCGCTGCCCGGAGCGATCGGCAGGAATAGATCCGCGTCCTCGGCGGTCGCGGTGCGGCGCGGATCGATGACGACGAGCCGCGCGCCGCGCTCGCGCCGGTTCGCCACCATGCGGCGAAACAGCACCGGATGGCACCAGGCAGCATTCGAGCCGGCGAGGATGATCAGGTCGGCCTCGTCGAGATCCGCATAGACGCCCGGCACCGTGTCGGCGCCGAACGCGCGGCGGTGGCCCGCAACCGAGGAGGCCATGCACAGGCGCGAGTTGGTATCGACATTGGCGGAGCCGATGAAGCCTTTCATCAGCTTGTTGGCGACGTAGTAGTCCTCGGTGAGGAGCTGCCCCGACAGATAGAACGCGACCGCATCCGGACCATGCTTGCGGATGACCCGGCTGAAGCCATCGGCCACATGGTTGATCGCAGTGCGCCAGTCGGTGCGCGCGAGCGCGCCGTCGCGCTTCAGCATCGGATGGAGCAGACGACCCTCGAGGCCGAGCGTCTCGCCCAGCGCGGACCCCTTCGAGCACAGCGCACCGAAATTCGCCGGATGCATGGGATCGCCCGAGATGGCGACGCCGCCGCTCTCGTTCGGGCCCGCGAGCACGCCGCAGCCGACGCCGCAATATGGGCACGCGGTGCGCACGCCGGCGGGTTGGGGCGCGAGCGCGTTCATCGGGGGTGCCGGGGTTTCCCTCCCCCCGCGCGCGAAGCGCGTGGCGGGGAGGGGTTAGGGGCGGGGGGCGCCGCTTGCTCGGAGCAAGCGTTGTTCGACCTCACAAAATTTGGAGCAAGCGAAGCCCCCCCACCCCGTCCGCCGTCGCTGTCGCGGCGGCGGCCGACCCTCCCCGCCAACGGGCGGGAGGGTAGCAGCCGCGAGGCCGTGCCCTGCCCATTCATCAATACACGTCCTGCTGATAGCGCCCCTTGCGCTTCAAATCCGCGACGAAGGCCACCGCCTCGTCGGTGGTGCGCACGCCGTGCTGGGCGACGATATCGACCAGCGCGCGCTCGACGTCCTTGGCCATGCGCAGCGCATCGCCGCAGACGTAGACATGGGCGCCGTCGGCGAGCCAGCCCCAGACGTCGCGGCCGGATTGGCGCATGCGGTCCTGCACGTAGAATTTTTCGTCGGTGTCGCGCGACCAAGCGAGCGACAGCCGCGAGAGCACGCCTTTGGACTTCATTCCGGCGAGCTCGTCGGCGTAGAAGAAATCATACTCCGAGCGCTGATGGCCGAAGAACAGCCAGTTGCGCCCGGGCGCCTTCGTCGCCATGCGCTCGTGCAGGAAAGCGCGGAACGGCGCGACTCCCGTCCCGGGCCCGATCATGATGATCGGCACCGACGGATCGGCCGGCAGGCCGAAGGCATGCGCCTTCTGCACATAGACCTTGAGCTTCTGCCCCTCGCGCACGCGCTCGGCGAGAAACGTCGAGGCGACGCCGAGCCGGCGGCGGCGGCCGACGTCGTAGCGCACCGCATCGACGGTGAGCGAGACGCGCTTCGGGTCGACCTTGGGCGAGGACGCGATCGAGTAGAGGCGCGGCTGCAGCGGCTCGAGCGACTCGATGAGAGCTTCCGGGTCCGGCCGCACGCCGGGAAACTTCTCGATCGCGGCGAGCACGTCGAGGGTCGCGGCATCGCGGTCCGGATCCTCGCCGGCGGCGAGCGACTTCGCCTTGAGGCGGCGGTCGCCGCCGGTGAGATACGAGAACAGCTGAAACAGCATGTCGGGCGCCGGCGCGAGCGACACCCCATCGATCAGCACATCGCGCAGCGGGCGACCGCCGATCGGAAAATCGGCCGGCGCGCCGAGCGTGTGGATCACCGCATCGACCAGCGCCGGGTCGTTGGTCGGCGCGATGCCGAAGGCATCGCCCACCGTATACTCGAGCCCGGTGCCGGACAAATCGATGTCGATGTGCCACGTCTCCTTGTTGGAGCCCGGCTTGTTGAGCCGTGTGCGCTTGAGGAAGACGGCCTCGACCGGATGATCGCGCGAGGTTCCGGGCGCGTGGCGCGGTGCCGGAGCAGCCGTAGGCGCCGCGTCGGCCGCGCGCGCCTCCGCCGGTACCGTCGCGGTGGCGGCGGCGGGCGCGGCGGCCGGCGCCACGGCAGCGAACTCCTCGCTCAGCTTCTTGAGCATGCGCAGCGTGTCCTTGCCGCCAGGCACGCACAGGTTCAGCCGCTCCTCCTTCTTGAGAAAGAGCGCGTTCGAATAGTCCTCGCACGAATAGCCGCACTGGCCGCAGTCCTGCTGGCCCATCGCGGCCATCATGCGCCGGCGCAGCGGCCGGCCCTCAGCGAGCTGCATGCGCTCGGGCAGCGCAATCGTCTGGTCGTGCCAGGGCGCCTCGCCGTCGTCGCCGTCGTCGAGCGGCCCCTTGGGCGCCGAATTGGGCGCCGAATTGGGCGCCGGCGCCACGCCCGCCATCAGCCTGGCGCCCTCCTCGGGCGTGAGCGCGGTCACCCCGCCGTCGAGGCCGAGATAGCCGGCGAAGAAGCCGTTGAGCCAGGCGCGCTGCTCCGGCGTGAATGGCGCCGTCTCGGGCAGCAGCGAGGGCACGGGCGGCGGCAGGGTCTTGCTCATGCGGCGGCCTCCGCGTCGAACATGTCCTTGAGCGCCGCGACCTCGTGGCGGCGCGCGAAAGCCAAGAACATCTCGTCGGGTGCGGCGCGATGCTTGAGATAGGCGTGCAGCATGCGCTCGACCGTCGCCGGCACCTGCTCGGCCTTGACGTCGCGATAGACCTCGCGCGCGAGCCCGGCATCGGGCCCGAACCCGCCGCCGACCAGCATGTGATAACCCTCGACGGTGTCGCCTTCGTCCGACACCTGCACCTTGCAGGCGATCAGCCCAATGTCGCCGACATAGTGCTGCGCGCACGAATGATGGCAGCCGGTGAGATGGATATTGATCGGTTGATCGAGCGCGACGCGCGCCTCGCACCAGCGCGCGATCTCCTCGGCGTGGCCCTTGGTGTCGGATGCCGCGAACTTGCAGCCGACATTGCCGGTGCAGGCGACGAGGCCGGCGCGGATCGAGGTCGCCTTCGTGGTGAGGCCGAGCCTCTCGATGGCGGCCTGCGCGAGCGCGACCTTGTCGTCGGCGACGCCGGAGAGGATCAGGTTCTGCCATACAGTCAGGCGAATCTCGCCGTCGCCGAGATCGGCTGCGAGTTTTGCGAGCCCGCGCATCTGCGCGCCCGTGAGCTTGCCGACCGGCAGCACCACGCCGACCCAGTTGAGGCCCGGCTGCTTTTGCGCATGCACGCCGATATGGGCACTGCGATCGAAGCGCGGCCGCGGCTTGACCGCGGCAGCCGGCACGCGCGCGAGCTTGCGGCCGAGCTTCTCCTCGACCAGGGTCATGAACTTGTCGACGCCGAGCGCATCGAGCACGTATTTGAGCCGCGCCTTGGTGCGGTCGGTGCGATCGCCGTGATCGATGAACACGCGCACGACCGCGTCGGCGACCTGCGTCGCCTCGGCGGGCCTCACCACCACGCCGGTCTCGCGGGCGAAATCGCGATGGCCCGTGATGCCCCCGAGGCCGAGCCGGAACCAGATGCCGGGCTCGATGCCATGGCCCTCAGCGACGTCGACCGCCGCGAATGCGATGTCGTTCGTATCCTCCAGCACAGGAATCGTGCCGGCGCCGTCGAAGGCGACGTTGAACTTGCGCGGCAGGCCGTAGAGCGCGCGCTCGTTGAGAATGTGGAAGTGCCACTCGCGCGCGTAGGGCCGCGTATCGATCAACTCGCACGGATCGATTCCTGCCGTCGGCGTGCCGGTGACGTTGCGAATATTGTCGGCGCCGGAGCCGCGCGAGCAGAGGCCGAGATCCTGGATCGCCTCGACCATCGCGACGGCGTTCTTCGGCTCGATCTCGCGAACTTGCAGGTTGGCGCGCGTCGTCACGTGCGAGTAACCGCCACCGTAGCGCTCGGCGAGATCGGCGAGACCGGTAAGCTGCCAATGCTTGAGGATGCCGTTCGGCATGCGCAGCCGGCACATGTAGGAGCTCTGCGCCGGCGCCACGTAGAACAGGCCGTAGTAGCGCCAGCGAAAATTGTCCGCCGGCTTGGGCGCCTCGTTCTTCTCGGCTTGCGCCTTCAGCCGCTCGTAGGCGTCGAACGGGTGCTCCTCGCGCTTGAACTTCTCCTGGTCGGAGAGCTTCTTGCCCTCCTTCAGCACACGGTCCTGCGCCTTGAAGGCGGCCGCGTCCGGTCCGGTCGGCTCCGCCTCCGGCTTGGCGGCCATCGGCGGCGCGCCGCGGGCCGCGCGGCCGGCCTGGATGCCGGACGCGAAGCCTTCGAGGTAGCGCTTCTGCTCGGCGGTGAACTCGCCGCCGCCTCCGGGGAGGATCGTCATTCCGCCGGCACCTGCGCGGCCGCCGGCACGAAGGCCGGCTCGCTGGCGGTCTGATCCGCTGTCCTGGGCCGGCAGGTCACATAGAGCGCGAGGCCGGTGAAGACGAAGCCACCGACGATATTGCCGAGGGTCACCGGAATCTGGTTCCACAGCCACCAGTCGACGAACGAGACCTTTGCGCCGAGCAGCATGCCGGTCGGGATGATGAACATGTTCACCACGGCGTGCTCGAAGCCCTGCGCGAAGAATGTGAAGATCGGCAGCCAGATTGCCGCGATCTTGCCGATGGTGGACTTGCTGCACATGCCCATGACGACGCCGAGGCAGACCAGCCAGTTGCAAAGGATCGCCTTGACGAAAGCCGTCACCCAGCCGGCGGCGCCGAAAGCCGCATAGCCCGTGGTCTTCATCTCGGCGATGGCGACGATCTTCGCCGCGACGCCGGTCGGCGCGACCTTGCCCATGTTGGTGAGGGCGATCGCGAGCAGCGCGCCGTAGATGATGCTGCCGATCAGGTTGCCGACGAACACCCAGCTCCAGTTGACGATGATCTTCTTGCTGTCGATGCCGTCCTCGAGCCGTGCCAGCGGCAGCAGGCCGAAGCTGCCGGTGACGAGCTCGAGCCCGAGCAGCACGATCATCACCAGGCTGACGGGAAAGATCAGCGCGCCGACCAGCGGCTGGCCGGTCGAAACCATGGCGCCGAGCGCGAGACTGGTCGCCGCGCCGAGCAGCGCACCCGAGAGCATGCCGCGAATGAGAAGATCGCGCGGTGCGAGCGCGAGCTTCGCGCGTGCGCTCTCGATCATCGTCGCCACGACGTCAATCGGCTTCACGTAGTCCATCGTTCCTGCTCCGCGGCTCCCGATCGCGCATGCGGCGCGGCGTTGTGGGGCCTGATGACAAACGCCGCCCGTCCAGACCTCAGGGGAGGTCCGACGCAGCGGCGTCGCTGCAAATGCCCCTCGGGGGCGACGGCTGCGATCCGCACTGACCGCCTGCCGCCCTTCACTATTCAAGGAGCATGCCAGACGCCGGAAATTGGAAAAATGTATCCCGTCAATACCTTAGAGGAGCGCCTGAAGCTGCTCATTAATTATTCAACAAGAATTCCTGCTCCTTTTTGCGCCAGTCGGCTCATGATTTATGCTGCACCGCAAACAGGCAGCGGACCTGCCGCTCAATCATGCGGCCGCACGCAACGCCTGCGCACGCCCGAAGGCGAGGTCGTCGCGGAAGCCGGCGATCGACGCGCCCGAGCGGATGAGGTCCTGATACCAGGTGCCGTCGCTCGTATCGCCGTAGAGCACCGCGCCGACCAGGCGATCCTCGGCGACGACGAGCTTGCGATAGATGCCGAAGCCGGGGTCGTGCAGCACGATCAGCTCGGCGTCGTCGCGGCCGAGAAAATCGCCGGCGGAGAAGACGTCGACGCCCGAGACCTTGAGATTGGTCGCAACCACCGATCCGCGATAGCTCGCCGGCCTGCCGGCGAGCCGCCGCGCCAGCACGGCCGCCTGCTCGTAACCGGGCTCGACCAGGCCGTAGCACTGGCCGCGATGCTCAATGCATTCGCCGATGGCGAACACGTCGGGCGCGCTGGTCGCCAAGCCGTCGTCGACCATGATGCCGCGGTTGACCGCGATGCCGGCCTGCGCCGCCAGCGTCGCATTCGGGCGCACGCCGACCGCGAACACGACCAGGTCGGCCGGGATGACACGGCCGTCCTCGAGCTCCACCGCCTCGACCCGCTCGCTGCCGGCGATCCGGGTCGTCTCGGCCGCGAGCAGCACCTCGATGCCGCGCGCCTCGACGGCGCGCCGCAGCATGCCGGCCGCGACCGGATCGAGCTGGCGTTCCATCAGACGATCCATCAGATGGACCAGCGTCACCTGCGCACCCGCCTTGGCGAGCCCATGCACAGCCTCGAGGCCGAGCAGCCCGCCGCCGATCACGACGACGCGCGTGGCGGGCCCGGCGCGCATGCGCATCGCATCGACGTCGCCGATATCGCGGAAGTTCATCACGCCGGCGAGATCGATGCCAGGGATGGCGAGCCGGATCGGCCGTGAGCCGACCGCGAACACCGCCTTGGAGAACGACAGCTGTCCGCCATCGGCGAGTGTCACGGTGCGCGCCGCCACATCGACGCCGGTCGCACACGCGCCGTAGCGCAAGGTGACGCCGCGGTCACGCCACCAGCGCGCGGGGCGCAGCTCGACATCGGCCGGCGCAACCTCGTCGGCGAGCAGGGAGGACAGCAGCACGCGGTTGTAGGCGAGCCGCGGCTCCTCGCCGATCACCGCGACGGCGTAGCGCCCGAGCGCGCATTTGGCCATCTCGTCGACCAGCCGGGCGGCCGACATGCCATTGCCGATGATGACGAGCGGTTCGCTCACGGTGGCTCCAACGGCAGGCCGTCATTCCGCTGCGGCGGGGCGGCCGTAGGCCTCGCCGATCATGTAACCGGACAGCGTCGCGTAGGCCGCGGCCCAGGCTGCGGCGAGCTCCTGCGTCCACTGCTGCGGTCCGAGCCCGCGCTCGAGCGTCCACAGCAGCGCCGCCCCGACCGTCGCGTAATGCGCGGCGGTCACGCCATAGGCGACGTGGCGCTTGGCGAGCATGCTCGCGGCCGGAAGGATCGAGTTGAGGTTGCCGAGCCCGTTGACGACGACGGCGAGCGTCGTCATCAGCTTGCGGCCCTGCTCCTTCATGTCGCCCTTGAACATCGGCCTGACCTCGGGCGCGATCTCGAAGAGCCGGCCGTAGAAAAGCGCCGCTGCCTGCTCGGAAATCGGCGCGACCTCGGCAAAACTGTCCTGGATGAGCTTGACCTGGGCGGGAGTCATCGTGGTTCTCCGACGGTAGGTCTCGATATCCCCGGCGATCCCGCCGCGCGCCACGTCATCATGAGTGTCGGTGACATGGCGCGCGGTTCATTGCTTTTTTGTCGGCCGCGCGACTCGGGCGCGGCTGCATCATTCGGAGCATGATTTCTTCCGGATCATGCTCTACACGCGCGCCTCGGCGAGATGGGCGGTGCTCGACGCCAGGAAGCTCTTGCGCAGATAAAACCACCAGGTGAGCGCGAGGCACGTCGCATAGAACGCGAGGTAGATGCCGAGCGCGAGCGACGGGCCGCCGGTCGCGGCGATCGAGGCGCCGAAGCCGCGCGGAATGAAGTAGCCGCCACAGGCGCCGATCGCGCCGATGAAGCCGAGCGCGGCGCCGCTGGCGATGCCTGCCGCCTTGAGCGCACCGGCGCGGGCGGCCTCGCCCGAGCCCTTGGCCTCGCGCAGCTTCTCCTCGCGGAAGATCGACGGGATCATCCGATAGGTCGAGCCGTTGCCGATGCCGGTGGTGACGAACAGCACGAGGAACATGGCGAGAAAGCCGTCGAAGCTCTTTACGTCGACGAAGTACATGACGCCGATGGTGGCGGCGCCCATGGCGATGAAGTTCCAGAAGGTCACGATCGCGCCGCCGATCTTGTCGGCGAGCCACCCGCCGAACGGACGCGACAGCGAGCCGACGAGCGGCCCGAGGAACGCGATGGCGATCGTGACGGTCGGAAACTGCGTCTTGATCAGCAGCGGGAAGGCCGCCGAGTAGCCGATGAACGAGCCGAAGGTCCCGATGTAGATGTAGGACATGATCCAGGTGTGCTTGCTGCCCACGATCGCGAGCTGCTCCTTGAAGTTCGAGCGCGCAGTCGTGAGATTGTTCATAAAGAGGTACGCGCCGATCACCGCGATCACGAGCGGCAGCAGCCACATCAGCCCGGCGTTCGCGAGGTAGACGCCGCCCGGCCCGGGCGTCGCCTGATAGAGGCTGACGATGCCGAGGCCCATCAGAATCGGCGTCAGCAGCTGCACGCTGCTGACTCCGATGTTGCCGCCGGCGGCATTGAGGCCGAGCGCCCAGCCCTTCATCCGGTCCGGATAGAAGAACGAGATGTTCGCCATGCTGGAGGCGAAGTTGCCGCCGCCGAGGCCGGCCGTGGAGGCGACGGTGAGCATCAGCCAGAACGGGGTGTCGGGCTTGCCGACGAACCAGGCCAGCGCGATGGTCGGAATGAACAGCACCGACGCGCTGAAGACCGTCCAGTTGCGGCCGCCGAAGGCGGTGACCGCGAAGGTGTAGGGGAAGCGCATCAGCGAGCCGATCAGGCCCGGCAGCGCGACGAGCTGAAACAGCTGGTCGGTGGTGTAGTGGAATCCGGCCGCCGGCAGCTTGGTCGCGACGATGCTCCAGATCAACCAGATGGAGAAGCCGAGATGCTCGGCGACGATCGACCAGATGAGATTGCGCTTGGCGATGACCTTGCCTTTGGAATCCCAGAACGCGGTGTCCTCGGGATTCCAGTCGGCAATCCAGCGCGTGTTCGGCTCGCTCATGATGACTTCCTTTCTCGACGGCCTCGGCGCTCCGTCGCGGAGCCTCAGCCCGGGTGAAAACTTCTTCGCCAAAACAAAAGCCGCTCCCCGAGGCGCGCGTGTCATGCGTCTCCCCAGAGCAGCGGCGTTGCTGACTGGCCCCTCGTTGGACCCTCGCGTGTGACGTATCAAGCTTCGTGCCAAGCGCGGCGCGCTGCGGATTCACGCGGGGCGCCAGTGACTTAGGTGCGATCGATCAAAAGTTAACGAATGCTTGCTGAAGCGCCGGAATGCCCAATGCGGTTTCAAATTGCGGCCTCATTGTGCAGCGCAAAAATTGAGCAGCACTGCACCGATCAGTGGCGGCCGATCTTCCACGCCGCGAGATGCGCCGCGATGTCGTTCGCATCGAAGGCGGGCCCCGCGAATGCACCAACGTGATCGAGCGGCTCGCCGTCGATCGCTGGCGGCGGCCGAGCCTGAGACTGAGACTTGCCGAGCGCGGCATCATAGAGGTCGGGACGAAAGACCGCTGCGGCCTGCGCCAGCAAATCAAGCGACAGCGGCGCCTGGCCCCAGCGCACCATCTGTGCATAGAGCCAAGCCGCCTGCACGGGATCGGGCCGTGTGGCCTGCGCGCGGCCGACCAGGAGATATCGTTCGTTCGCGCGCACCCTCCCGTCGGGCGCGACCTTCAGGCGCCCGTCGAGCGTGCGGCGGATCACGTCGGCACTGACGCCGATGCGATTGGGTGCCGCGAGCATCGCGCTGACCTCGTCGCGGTTGGCGAGGTCCTCGATGAAGGCGGCGGCGCGGTCGTGCGCACGGATGAGCCGGACTAGCGTATCGGGATTCTCTTCGGCCCAGGCGCTGCGCACGCCGAGCACCTTCTCGGCGGTGCGGGCGAGAATCTCGGAGACGAAATGCAGGATGAAGCCGATGCCGAGGTCGACCGCGATCGAATTCCACGGCGCGCCGACGCAGAAGCCGTCGACATGCTTGTTGGCGAGGCTCTCGACCATGTAGGGCGGCGGCAGCACGACGAGGCGCACGTCCTCGTCGGGATCGACGCCGGCCGCCGCCATCCAGAAGCGGAGATGATAGTTGTGGGTCGAGAATGGAAACGTCATGCCGAAGGTGAGCGGCTCGGCGCCGCGCGCTTTGCGCTTGGCGACCACGCGGGCGAGCGCGCGGCCCGACACCATCGGGTCGCGGACGTCGCCGTCGGCCGCGGCGCACAGCGCGACGTGGAGCGCCGGCGACAGCGTGATGGCGTTGCCATTCACGCCGAGGCCGAACGGCGCGAGGATCGGCACCCTGACGTGGCCGAGGCCGAGGCTCGACGCGATCGCGACCGGCGCGATGAGATGGGCGGCGTCGAAGATGCCGATATTGAGCTTGTCGCGGATGTTCGACCACGAGACCTCGCGCACGAGCTCGACGTCGAGACCCTCGGCGGCGGCAAAACCCTTGTCGACCGCGACGATCAGCGCGGCCGCGTCGGCGAGCGGAATGAAGCCGATACGCAGCTTCTCGCCGCTCATTTGAACAGCTCCGCCGCAGTGATCACCGACTGCGCGACCTCGGCGATCTTCTTGTTCTCGTTCATCGCGGTCTTGCGCAGCAGCGCATAGGCGGCGTCCTCGCTGAGATTCTTGGCGTTCATCAGGATTCCCTTGGCGCGGTCGATCACCTTGCGCTCCTCGAGCGCGCTCTTGGTGCGGTCGAGCTCGTCCTGCAGACGCGCGAACGCGTTGAACCGCGAGATGCAGAGGTCGAGGATGTTCTTGACGCGGTCCTTGCGCAGGCTCCCGACGATGTAGGCGGAGACGCCGGCGTCGACCGCAGCCTCGATCGAGGCCTTGTCGCTCTGGTCGACGAACATGGCGACCGGCCGCTTCACGGCGCGGCTCACCTGGAACATCTGCTCGAGCACGTCGCGGCTGGGGTTTTCCAGGTCGATCAGGATGACGTCGGGATCGATCGCGTAGACGCGCGCCAGGAGGCGCGTGGTGTCCGCGATCCGCACCACCTGAACGTGGCCGGCCTCGCGCAGACCCTCCTCGAGGATCGCGGCGCGGATCGGGTTCTCGTCGACAATGACGATTTTGAGCGAGGCGTCCATCGGCAGCATCGACGGTCTACAAGCCTCGTGCCAGCGCTGGCCGCTCCAATATTCGTCAATCTATTCAAAAAGATATCGCGCAGATCGCAGGTTGCTGAAACTGGCGTCGGACGGACGCTGACTGAAAGCTGAGCAGTCCCGCCCAGCGATCGTGCAGACCCCGTCGAGGTTCCGACGCGCGAGTCGTCAGGCCCGTGCCTCGACCCGGTAGAATCCAAGGCGCTGCATCACCGGGGCGTCGGTGACGCGCAGCAGGATCGCGTCGTCGGATGCCTGGTGGAAATGCGGCCGCCAGGCCGGGGCGGCCATCACGTCGCCGCGCGACCATTCGAAGCGCTCGCCGTCGATCGTGGTCGTGCCGGTGCCGCGCACGACGGCGAAGATGTTGTTGGCGGTGGTGCGGTGGTTGGCGGTGCGCGCGCCCGGGACGAGCCGCATCATGTAGAGCGCGGTCGTGTCGAGCGCCGGCGCGCCGAGCTCGATCTGCGTGCCGAATGGGCCGGTCGGATCGGCCGGCGTAGCGTCGAGATGCTCGAGCGTGTCCCTGAGCGTGAACACGAAGGGCGAGTCCGTCGTGGGCGGCGTCCGCACGGATTCGAACGCCTCGTGCTCCTCCGTGTCGGTGTGCTCGAAGAACATCGGCTCCAGCAGCTGCACGAGCGGCGCATCGAGGAAGTCGAGCCAGTAGGCGCAGGCCTTGCTGTGGTTGCCGTGCCCGTGCGTCGACCAGTTGGGCGTGAGCAGAACGTCGCCCGGCTCCATCGCGATGGAGACGCCGTCGACCTCCGTATAGGTGCCCGGTTCGGCGTCGAGGATCAGCCGCAGTGCGTTGGGCGTGTGCCGATGCGCGCGCGCCCATTCGCCCGGCATGATCATCTGATAGGCCGCGACCAGCGTGCGCGTCGTGCCGTAGGTGTTGCCCTCGGCCGGATTCACCAGAATGAGGTTGCGCCGCTCGGCCAGCGCGGTGTTGATGAGCCGCCCCGCCGCGTCGAGCGCGCCGCGCGCCTGCTCGTAGCGCCAATGCGCCGGGACCAACGTCTTGCGCGGCGCCGGCCACAGGGACGGCGTCGGCTTCGCCCACCCGGGGCCCACCGCGATCTTGTCGAGCTTGCCGTACAGCTCCTCGAGCGTGCCGCTGCGGGCGAGGTCCTCGCGCGTGATGCTCATTGGCGTTCCCTGCGTGTCATCAAACTAGGATTGTTTGCGCCATCATAGGGCGCGCCCCGAACGCAGTCGATCACCGCCAGCGGACTGTCCGGCGCGCGGTCGCCACGCCAGGCGACGTGGCCGTCTGGTCGCACCAGCACGAGCTTGCGTTCGTAGAGCCGCGCCGCCGCGTCGTCATCGACCGCCGTGAAGCTCATCGGCACGCGGCGGGCGCGCGCTGCGGCCATGAGCCTGTCGATCTCCGATTCCTCCGCGCCGAAGCCCAGCAGGGCAAAACCTCGCCCGAACAGATCGAGCGTCGAACGCCCGGGCGCGAGCCACACGTGCGGCGCACGGCTGCCCGGGCGCGCCGACGGAACGTAGCGGTTGGGATCGTCCGGGATCGCGGCGCTGCCGTCGGGCCAGCAGATCGGCGAATCCTCATATCGGTAGCCGAGATGGACGCCGAGCGTGAACCATTCGTGCCGCATGATCGCGCTGAACTCGGCGCCGAGCTGTTGGCGAAAGGCGTCGCCCGCGGACGTCGGGTCGAGCAGCAATGGCCTCGGGCGCGGCGAGGTCATGCGACGGAAATTCGCGGCTGCCTCGCGCACGTTGCGATGGCCGATCGGCCGGCGCTCGGCATCGTACGAGTCGAGGAGGCATGGCCCGCCCCAGCCTTGCAGCATGGCGGCGAGCTTCCAGGAAAGGTCGACCGCATCCTGAATGCCGGTATTCATTCCGAAGGCGCCGGTCGGCGAGAGCATGTGCGCGCTGTCGCCGGCGAGAAGCACCCGGCCCTCGTGGTAGCGCTCGGCGACCAGCTCGCGGCGCACCCACGGCATGACGGTGAGGATCTCGTAGTCGAAATCGCGCCCGACCGCGCGGCGGATGAGCTGATCGATTTCCTCGACGGAATATTCGCGCGGCTCGTTGCCGCCGATGATCGAGAAGCGCCATTGGTCGGTGCCGTTGATGGCGACGATCGTCGACCACGTGCCCTCCGGCCCAAGAACGATGAACCGGTAGGCGCGGCCCTTGTCGTGCAGCGCGACGAGGTCGCGACAGTGGAAGATCACGTTCGTGGTGTAGGTCAGCGCGGCGGTGCCGATCATCGGGATGCCGAGGGTCTCGCGTACGAAGCTACGGCCGCCATCGCAACCGACGAGATAGCCCGCACGAATCGAGGAGCGTTTGCCGGCGTCGTCCTCGACCTCGGCCGTGACGCCATCCGGATCTTGCGTGAAGGCGACGAGCCGCGTGCGATAGCGCAGCGCGACGCTCGTCTGCGCGGCGGCAAAATCGCGCAGAATCGGGTCGAACATGTTTTGCGGACAGCGCTCGCGCCGTTGCGGGCTCTCCGGGGGCGGCTTGGCCGCATCGAGCGTCGCCATGCGCTCGCGGCCGAGCTCGTAGCCGGTGAGGCTCGTCACATAGACGTTGTCCTGCGGCAGGTCGCGCGGATAGGGCGAGGCCTCGACCGCGCCGACGATCCCCCAGCGGCGGCAGAACTCCATGGTGCGGATGCCGACGAGATCCATGCGCGGCTGGTAGATCGAGCCGTCCGACTGTTCGATCAGCAGGCATGGGATGCCGCGCCAGCCGAGATCGCCGGCGAGCGCGAGGCCGACAGGGCCCGCGCCGACGATGAGGATGGGGGTGTCAGTCATGGATCAACGTCATTGCAAGCGAAGCGAAGCAATCTCGTTTCCCTCGCTCATGCGTCTGCGGCGCGGGATTGCTTCGGCGCGCTGCGCGCGCCTCGCAATGACGCGCTACGCGCGTCACTTCGGTCGCTTCATCTCGCTCGATGAGTTGACCACGGCGTGCAGGCTGCGGGCGAAATCGACCGCGCTCGGCACGTCCATGGTCATGGCGCGGCGCATGTATTCCTTGACGCCTTCGGTCGCGATCGCCGGCGCCTTGAGCATGAACTTGCACAGGTTCTCGACGAACGCGTCGAGCTCGGCGGCGGGAACCACCTCGCTGACGATGCCGTGGCTCAACGCCCGTTCGGGTCCGACCGTCGCGCACGACCACGTCATGTAGCCAAGGCCCTTGCGGGTCATGCGGTCGATCATGGCGGACAAGACCATGGTCGGCAGGATGTAATGCTCCATCTCGGGGATCTGGAAAGTCGCGGCCTCGCCCGCGATGGTGATGTCGCACAGCGCCGCGACCGCGCAGCCGAAGCCGAGCGCCTTGCCCTGCACCACGCCGATCACCGGCAGCGGACAGCTGCGGATCGCCGCATAGGCGTTGAAGATCACGTCGTTCGCGCGCTTGCGCACCATCGCCTCCGGCATCACGGCCGGCTGCTGGCCCATGGTGGCGCGGCCGATGCAGAAATCCTGGCCGGCGCCGCGCAGCACCACGAGGCGCGACTTCTCGTGCGCCGTGTCGAGCAGGCGCTTGAGCTCCCGCGCCATGTGGTCGGTCGCGCCGTTGCCGTGTTCCGGACGGTTGAAGGTGATGCGCAGGATCGGCCCGTCCTGCTGGGATAGGATTTCGTCGTTCACGGCGTGCTCTCCTTGATGCTCCGTCAGGGCCGGGTCGGTCCCGGCCATCCACGTCTTTCTTTGGCGCGAAGTCGTGGATGCCCGAGACGAGCCCGGGCATGACGACGAGGCGGGTGTCGTTTGCCATCCGCTGTGGCCGTTTGTCTACTTCGATCGCCTCCGTCGTGCGCTCTGTTCGCCCTCGATCTGCGCGCGCGCCTTGGCGCACCACAGGTCCCAGGTGCGCCGCCAGGTGCCGGCGGAGGCCTGCCGGCCGCTGGTGGCGGCCACCTCCTTGTCGTCGAGATAGACGATCTTGCCGTTCGGGCCGGCGATCAGCATGGCCTGCATCTGCAGCTTGGCGGACAGCTCGAGATAGACGCTGCGCACCACCGCGAGCATCAGGCTGTCGCCGACCACCACCGAGCCGTGCCCGCGCATCAGCGCGGCGGGCTTCGGGCCCAGCACTTTGGCGAGCGAGGCGCCGAGATGCGGGGTCTTGATGATGAGATCACCGCTCTCCTGGAAGTCGCGGATCTCGAAGGTCGGGATGCCTTCGCCGATGAAAGCGCCGGTGTTGAACAGCGGCCGCAGCGGCACGGTCGTCACGCCGAACGGGATGACCGAGGGCGAATGGTTGTGCACAACGGCCTGCACCTCGGCCCGCGTCTTGTAGATTTCGCCATGGATGTAGCGCTCGAGATAGAGCGATGCGCCGGGATCGCGGATGACGTTGCTGTCGAGATCGAACTCGCAGATGTCGTCGGCCGTGACCAGCTCGGGTGCCATGGCACGCGCCAGCAGATAGCGGTGCGGATCGCGCTCCGTGCGCACGCTCACGTGGCCGTAGGCATCGACGACGCCGTGGGCGGCGAGGATTCGATAGGCGAGGACGAGGTCTTCGATCTGGCTCATGTCTGGCTCTTGCCTGGGGCATTTCAGCCGGACACGCACATGGCCGCAACCCCCACGCCGGCATCGCGCGATTGACGCCCGCGAAGACCTCAAGCTAGCTTTCGCGCGCAGAAAACACCGAGGAAACATCCGATGCGGCTCGCGAGCTATCGCCTCGACGGCGAGGATACCTACGGCGTTGTCGTCGGCGACGGCGTCGTCACCCTCGGCGGCCGCAACGCGCGCCATCCGACGCTGCGCGATGCCCTGGCGGCCGATGCGATCGGCGAGTTGCGCTCGGTGTCGAGCGGCAAGACGTCCGATCACAAGCTTGCGCAGATCACGTACCTGCCCTTGATTGCCAACCCGGCAAAGATCCTCTGCGTCGGCATCAACTACCGCGACCATGCGGCCGAGACCGGGCGCGACACCATGTCGAACCCGCAGATTTTCCTGCGGCTGGTCAACACGCTGGTCGCCCATGAGGGCGCGATGATCCGGCCGAAGGTATCGACCAACTTCGATTTCGAGGGCGAGCTCGCGGTGATCATCGGCAAGGGCGGCCGCCACATCAGGGAGAGCGACGCGCTCGCCCATGTCGCCGGCTACACCTGCTTCGTCGACGGCAGCGTGCGCGACTGGCAGAAGCATTCGGTCACGGCGGGCAAGAATTTCATCGGCACCGGCCCGCTCGGCCCCTGGATGGTGACCAGCGACGAGATTCCCGATCCGGCGAGGCTCACGCTGACGACGCAGCTCAATGGCCAGGAAATGCAGCGCTCCGGCACCGACATGCTGATCTACGCGGTGCCGCGCATCATCTCCTATATCTCCACGTTCACACCGCTCGAGCCGGGCGACGTGATCGCCACCGGCACGCCCGCCGGGGTCGGCATGCGCCGCAATCCGCCAGTGTGGATGAAGGCGGGCGATGTGCTGGAGGTGGAGATCAGCGGCATCGGCACGCTGCGGAGCCGGATCGTCGATGAGAAATAACGGCGTCATTGCGAGGCGGCCGCAGCGCGCCGAAGCAATCTCGATCCGCGAGTCATGTGTGAGCCGCGCGAGATCGCTTCGCTTCACTCGCGATGACGGGAAGTGTCACTTCAAATACTTGTCGAACCACGCAATCGAATCCCGCACCGCCTCGCGCTGCACCGCATCCGGCGCGTAGACGCCCTGCTCGTTGCGCTGCACGTAGACGAAGCCGTGCACCTCGTGCTCGTAGCTCTTCCACGCCGTATCCTTGCCCATCTCGGACAACATGTCGTAGCAGACGCGGAAGATGCCCTGCAGCTCGTCGCTGTTGCGGCCCTGCACCAGGATCGGCGTCGTGATCGGCGCGAGGCGCGCGCGCGCCACCTCCTCGGTGATGCGCGGGCGGACCTTTGACGCCTCGCGCATCAGCATCTTCTCGACGTTGAGCAGGCCGGTGTCCGGATCGATCTGCGCGGTCGCGTCGGGCTTGAGGCGGAGGAACTCGTGCGCTGCCGGCTCGGCCGCGATCATGGCGCGGATACCGTGATATTCCGATGCGATCTTGAGCGCCATCTCGCCGCCATGGCTCATGCCCATATAGCCGATGCGATCGGCGGCGATGTAAGGCAGCGTCTTCACGTGCTCGGTGATCGCGATGATGTCCTCGTACTCGAGTGGGCCGCGGTTGAGCAGCTGCCGGCCCTGGCGCTTGTCCTCGATCAGCTTGCCGATCTTGTCGTAGGCGTAGTCGACCTCGGCGCGATAGCGCGTCCACGCCACCGCATACCCGGCGGCGAGGAACTGCTCCTGGGTCCAGCTCGTGTTCTGCGTCGCGTTGCGCACCCAAGCCATGCCGCGCCCGCCATTGCCGGAGGCGAACAGGACCAGCGGAAACGGCCCCTCCCCCGCCGGTTTGCGCAGGCCGATCGGCACGTAGACGCCGTCGATCATCTCGATGAGCATGAGATGGACCGGAAACGCGGAATCCCGCACCGGCTCGATCACGACGATATGCTGCGGGTCGATCCCACCACTCTCAGGCATGCTTCCTCCCGGCGTTGCGGGCCACTATAACGACGCCACCGATCATGAGTGCAAGCGGCTTTCCCATCGATACGGTCTTCGCGGCCCTGACGGCGCAGCTCGGCGAGCGCGCGAGCCGCGCGGCCGCCGTGCTCGCCGCGCATGGCGCAAGCGAGAGCTACCACGCGGGGCACCCGCCCGACATCGTGGTGTTTCCCCAGTCGACCGAAGAGGTCGCGGCGATCGTCGCGACCTGCGCCGCCCATGGCGCGCCGATCGTGCCGTACGGGGCCGGCACCTCGCTCGAGGGCAATGCGTCGGCGATCCGCGGCGGGGTGTGCATCGACTTCGCGCAGATGAACCGGCTGATCGAGCTCAATGCCGAGGATCTCGACTGCCGCGTGCAGCCGGGCATCACGCGCAAACGGCTCAATACGGAGCTGCGCGACAGCGGCCTCTTCTTCCCCATCGATCCCGGCGCCGACGCCTCGATCGGCGGCATGACGTCGACGCGCGGCTCCGGCACCATGGCGGTGCGCTACGGCACCATGCGCGACAACGTGATGGCGCTCGAGGTGGTGCTCGCCGACAGCCGCGCCATCCGCACCAGCCGGCGCGCGCGCAAGTCGGCGGCCGGCTACGACCTCACCCGCCTGTTCGTCGGCGCCGAGGGCACGCTCGGGGTCATCACCGAAATCACGCTGCGGCTGCATCCGGTGCCGGAGGCGATGTCCGCCGTGGTGTGTCCGTTCGCGTCGTTCGAGGGCGCCGTCGCGACTGCGATCGCGGTGAGCCAGGCCGGCATCCCGGTCGCCCGCATCGAGCTGCTCGACGAGGTGATGATCCGCGGCGTCAATCGCTACGCCGAGCTCGGCATCATGGAGCAGCCGACGCTGTTTCTCGAATTCCACGGAACGCCGGCCGCGGTCGCCGAGCAGGCCGAGGCGGTGCGCGAAATCGCGCACGAGAACGGCGCGCTCGGCTTCGAGTCCGCCACCCGCACCGAGGATCGCAATCGGCTGTGGACCGCGCGCGACAACACGCTCTATGCCGGCACCGGGCTGCGGCCGGGCGCGAAGGCGGTGATCACCGACGTCTGCGTGCCGGTATCGCGGCTTGCCGAATGCCTGATCGCCGCCAAGCGCGACATCGCGGCGAGCGGCCTGATCGCGCCGATCGTCGGCCACGTCGGCGACGGCAATTTTCACACCCTGATCCTGGTCGACCCGGCGTCGGCGGACGAGATCGCCCGCGCCCAGGCGCTGCACGACCGCATGGTGTCGCGCGCCCTCGACCTCGACGGCACCTCGACCGGCGAGCACGGCATCGGCACCGGCAAGATCGCGTTCCTCGAGCGCGAGCTCGGGGAGGCGGTCGATGTGATGCGCAGCATCAAGCAGACGCTCGATCCGAAGGGCATCATGAATCCGGGAAAGATTTTTCGGTGATGCGGGGCGATTGAATGCCCGCGCTCGACCCGCTTTACTCTGCCGCGCATGGAGCCATCAGGGTGGGCGACCTTGCCTGGATCGCGGCGTGGGCAAAATCGCCTCGCTGGCGGTTGCCCGCGCGGAGATGCTTCGCAATGCGATTTTGCCCACCCTACGAACTTAAAGCGCCAAGGAGACGCTCGTGTACAAGAAAGACGACCCCGCCTTCCTCTATTTCCCGACCGACTATCGTTGGTCGATGGGCTTGTTGATCTGCCTCGCGGGCGCGCCATGGGTGGGCACGGAGATAGACGAGGTCAACCGGGTCGGCCGCGCGCTGCTCGATCGCGTGGGCGACGACGAGGCTTGGTTCGCGGAGTGGAAGCGGATGGGCGACAAGGTCGAGGCGCGCGGGCGCGAGTCGCTGAAGGCGGGACACAAGCGCACGGCCGCCTCCTGCTTCATTCGCGCGTCGCGTTACTACCAGACCGGCGAGCGGTTCAAGCAGCCGCGCACGCAGGAGAGCATGGATGTCTATGCGAAATCGGTCGCGATCTTCCGCGAAGGGTTGGGCTTCCTGCACCGGCCACGCGTCGAGGCGGTCGAGGTGCCGTACGAGAAGACCAGCCTGCCGGGCCTGCTGGTGCATCCTGATCCGGAGACGACCGGCGGCAAGCCGGCGCCCTGCATGGTGTTCTTCGACGGTTTCGACGTCACCAAGGAGCTGCAATACGGCTACGGCATTCCCGACCTCGCGGCGCGCGGCATCGGCTGCCTCATCGTCGACGGACCGGGGAACGGTGAGAGCGTGCGCTTCCGCAACCTGCCGCTGATCGCCGAGACCGAGCGCTACGCGACACCGGTCTACGAATATCTGGCGGCCCGGCGCGAGTTCGACCCGAAGCGCATCGGCGTGATGGCGCTGTCGCTCGGCGGCTACTATGCGCCGCGCGCCGCGTCGCTCGAGCCGCGCTTCGCCGCCTGCATCGCCTGGGGCGCGCAGTGGGACTATCACGCGATCTGGGCGAAGCGGCTCGAGCTGCTCGATTCCGGCAAGGTGCTGTCGCTGTCGGTGCCGCCCGAGCATCTCCAATGGGTGCTGGGCCAGCCCGACCGCGCCTCGGCCTTGAAGGTGCTCGAAGGCTTCCGCCTCGACGGCATCGTGCAGAAGATGCGCTGCCCGTTCCTGCTCGTGCACGGCGGCGGCGACGAGCAGATCCCGCTCGCGCTGGCGCAAAAATGCTTCGATGCGGTCGGCTCGCAGCAGAAGACCTTCAAGGTGTTCGAGCGCGAGGAAGGCGGCTTCCACCACTGCCAGGTCGACAACGTGACGATCGGCGTCCACTACATGTGGGACTGGCTGGAAGATGTGTTGAAGCCGGGGAGGTGATCTTTCTTTCCCCTCCCCGCTTGCGGGAAGGGATGCGTGCGCAGCGCGCAGGGAGCACCGCCGTAGGGTTGGCAAAGGCGGCCGACACGCTGCGATATGGCACAGTGTCGAACTCGCCGTGCCCACGCGAACTTCGCCTGCCGCGTGGGCACGGCGGATCAGACGCTCGGCATCAATCGAAACAGCGGGGCCGCCTTTGCCCATCCTACGGCGGAGGCGCTACGTCAATCCGCCGCCTTCTGGCAGATGAACAAGGCACTGTCGGCGATGCCGCCGATGCGCGGGATGGCGCTCAGCACCGCATCGAGGCTCGAGAGCTTGACCGCCACGTTCGGCTTCTTCAGCAGCCGATAGGCCAGCGCCGACGCGATGTGGAAATAGTGGGTGTCGACGATGCGGAACCGAGCGTTGGCGAGCACCTCGCGCACATGCCGGTCGGAGTAGACCCAGAGGCTCTCCTCGCCCTGGTAGAACGTCTTGATGAAGGCGGCGTCCGCCCGGTAATGCGGGGTGAGGAAGAACTCGAAGCTGTTGGACAGCTCGATGTGCATCACCATCATGGCGCCGGGCGCGGAAATTCGGCTGATCTCCGCGACGATGTCGGTGAGCGAGCAGTAGTTGACCACCGCGCCGACGCACATGACGCAGTCGGCCGCCGCGTCGGCGAACGGCAGGTGGTGGGCATCGGCACAGACCGAGTTCTGGACGCCGCGCAGCTTCTCGACCGCGATATCGGCCTGGACATAGTTGCGGGCAGGCACCTGCTGCGGATGACCGCCGGCGCCGATGTCGATCACCAGCTCATGCGGCTCGGGATGCAGCTTGTTGAGCCGGTCGACGGCCTCGAAGATTTCCCGCCGCGAGCGGGCATGCCAATGGTCGACGTCCGTCCAAATCTGGTCGAGCTGATTGTATTTCCGCCGCACGGACTCGCGAAATGCGGGATCGATGGTCACGGGAGGTCCGACATTTGTGCGGCCCGCTCCCCCCGAGCAGGCCGTCCCAGTCCGGATATGATGTGCAGGAATCGCACGGCGTGGTCCCGACTCAACCATAGCATCAAATCGACCGTTTAAAAGAAGAGTCCAGGCGCCGAGAAGGCCTATCCCCCGATTCTCGCCGCGTCCGCGGCCCGCGGGGGGGCGGGGCCGCGGGGCGGTTGAGAGCCCAGCCGGCTTCATGCATCAATGCCGGCGCGCCCATCCCAGTCTTTCCGATCGGCGATGGCGCCCATGGCAATCACGCGAGAGACCCCAGCATGAGCGCAGCAGCAGCGGCCGCAGCGAAAGCAGCGGCCGAGCGCAAAGAGGAGGAGCAAATGACCCCCTATACGCCGAGCGACGTGGCGGAGGGCTGGGAGTTCAAGATTCTGCGCAGCGCCACCGGAGGCTTTGGCAACCCCGCCAAGCTGCAATCCGTGCTCGACGCGGAGCAGCGTGCCGGCTGGACGCTGCTGGAGAAGTTCGACAATGGGCGCATGAGGCTCAAGCGCCCGGCCAAGGCGCGGGCAGGAGATGCCACGCTGGATTTCGACCCGATGCGCACATGGGTCGGCATGAAGCCGGGCATCCTGGCGCTCTTGATCGTGTGCGGGTCGCTGGCGTCCTCCGGGCTCATCGTCCTGGCCGTGCTGTGGATCACCGGCGTGCTGCGGTAGCGTGCGCTAGCTAGCGCCCCGGCGCCACAAGCGTGCTAATCTCACCGCCGGCAAACGAGGGAGAGAAACGATGGCCAATTTCGGCTGGGACCATATCCATCTGCGCAGCAAGGACCCGGAGGCCACCGCCAAATGGTACGAGCAGATGCTCGGCGCCGAGGTGAAGCGCACCATGCAGCAGGGCCAACCGCGCATCGACCTCAAGATCGGCGGCGGCAACGTGTTCATCGCCAAGGTTACGGACGGGGACGGCGTCAACCCGCCGCCGGTCACGCCCTATCAGGGCCTCGATCATTTCGGCCTCACGGTCAGCGGCATCGACGAGGTCTGCGCCGATCTCAAGGCCAAGGGCGTCGAGTTCACCCGCGAGCCGACCACGGTCCGGCCGGGCGTGCGCGTCGCCTTCCTGCGCGCGCCGGAGGGCGTGTCGATCGAGCTGCTGGAGCGTAAGCCGGCGTAAGGCGGGGCACCCTCTCTGCGTCATGCCCGGCGAAGGCCGGACATCCACGTCTTATAGCCGAGCAAGCAAGACGTGGATGCCCGGGACAAGCCCGGGCATGATGGTGGTTATTTCCGCAATTCCGCCAGTCCGTTCGTCAGCACGAGGCCGTCGCGGCCCAGCGCGCTCGATTGGAACGAGATGCGGCGACCGTCGCGCCACAGCTCGGTGCGCAGCGTGTCGCCCGGGTAGACCGGCCGCACGAAGCGCGCCTCGATGGCGGCGAGATCCTCGGACCGGTAGGCGATGTGGCGCACCACCGCGTGGGTCGCAACCCCGAAGGTCGCGGCCCCATGCAGGATCGGACGCGGAAAGCCGACCGCCTGGGCGCGCTCCGGGTCGGAATGCAGCGGGTTCTCGTCGCCGGTGAGACGATAGATCAGCGCAAGGTTGGGCGGGATCGGCAGGTCGACCACCGCGTCGGGAGCACGGGTCGGCACCTCGTGCGGCGGCGTGATCTCGCGGACTTTGCCGCCGAAGCCGCCGTGCTTGCGCGCGAGCGTGCTGTTGTCGACCGTCGCGACCACGCGGCCGTCGGAGGTGAGCAGATCACGCGTCATCTCGATGATGGCGGCGCTGTTCGCGCCCTTGTCGATCACCTCGCGCACACGCGGCTTCGCCGTGAGCTTCGCCCTGACCGACAGCGGCTCGTGCAGCACCACCTTGAGGGCGGCCGCGACCATCATCTTGTGGTCGACGCCGAACTCCGGCTTGAGCAGCGGTCCATGGCGTCCGAGCACCACCGCCATTGAGGGGAACGCGGCGAGCTCCTTCTCGTAGACGAACTTGAGCTGCCCCCAGTCCATCGGGTCCATGCCGATGCCGATGCCGAGGGCGTAGATGATGCAGTCGCGCGGCCCGTAGTCGATCGGAATGTCGGCCGGCCGGTAGGCCATGATGCGTTCGTAGTCCAAGGGCATGCTCAGGTTCCTCCCGGAAAGAATATATCAGCGTCATGGCCGGGCTTGTCCCGGCCATCCACGTCTTCGCTCCAAAGAAAGACGTGGATGCGCGGGTCAAGCCCGCGCATGACGGCAATTGAAAGCACGTCTTCCAAGTGACAAAACCCTGCCCATGGATGACACCGTAAAGCCCGACGCCCAGCATTACCGCTTCATCGGCAAGCCGATCCCGCGCAACGAGGATGCCCGCCTCGTCACCGGTCAGGGGCGGTTCAGTGCCGACTTCAAACTTGATGGGGAGGCATATGCGGCGATCGTGCGCTCGCCGCACCCGCATGCGCGCATCCGCGCGATCGATACCGAGGCGGCGCGGGCGATGCCCGGCGTGCTGCTCGTCCTCACCGGCGCCGACTGTCTTGCCGACAAGCTCGCGCCGATCCCGCACGATCCGGTGCCGAAGACCAAGTTCGACATGAAGCTCGCAGCGCCGGGCGGCAAACCACCCTTCATCGGGCCGCACATGCTGCTGCCGGCCGACAAGGCGCGCCACGTCGGCGAGGCCGTCGCCCTGGTGGTGGCGGAGACACACGCGCAGGCGCTCGATGCCGCCGAGGCCGTACACGTCGACTACGAGGTGCTGCCGCACGTCGCCCATACCGAGGACGCGATGAAGCCGGGCGCATCGGTGGTGTGGGACGAGGTGCCGGACAACATCGCGATCGATACCTGGTTCGGCGATCGCGCCGCGACGGATCAGGCCTTCGCGGCCGCGGACCATGTGCTGAAACGAGACTTCTTCGTCGGCCGCGTCACCGGCGTGCCGCTCGAGCCGCGCGCAGCGGTCGCGGGCTACGACCCGACCACCGGACGCTACACGCTCTATGCCGGCAGCGGCGGCGCGGTGCGGCAGAAGCGCGAGCTCGCGACCGTGCTGGGCATCGCGCCGGAGCGGCTGCGGGTGTTGTCCTACGACGTCGGCGGCAACTTCGGCACCCGCAATCGCGTGTTCGTCGAGTTCGGCCTCGTGCTGTGGGCGGCCGGCAAGCTCAAGCGGCCGGTGAAGTTCACCGCGAGCCGATCGGAAGCCTTTCTCTCCGACTACCAGGGCCGCGACCTGGTCTCGCGGGTCGAGCTCGCGATGGATAAGAATGGCCGCTTCCTGGCAATGCGCGCCACCAATATCAGCAATGTGGGCGCGCGCATGGTCTCGCTGTCGCCGTTGAGCAAGGGCGCCGGACTCATTCCGGGCTCGTACGACATCCCGGCCGCGACCTTGCGCGCGATGGCGGTCTATACCACGACGACCCCAACCAATGCGTATCGCAGCTCGGGCCGGCCCGAGGTGACCTACGTGATCGAGCGGCTGATCGACGAGGCGGCGGCGACGCTCGGCTTCGACCGCATCGCGCTGCGGCGCAAGAACCTGATCAAGCCGAAGGCGATGCCGTACCGCAACGCGGTGGGTATGCTCTACGACAGCGGTCAGTACGCCGAGAACATGGATTGGGCGATGGAGATCGCCGACTGGAAAGGTTTCGCGGCGCGCCGCCGCGAGGCGAAGAAGCGCGGCAAGCTGCTCGGCCTCGGCCTTGCCAACTACGTCGAATCCTCGATCGGCGCGCCCAACGAGCAGACCCGAATTCGGGTGCTGCCCGACGGCCGCGTCGACGTGGTCATCGGCACCCAGCCGACCGGCCAGGGGCACGAGACGAGCTTTGCCCAGGTGGTCGCGGACCTGATCGCCGTGCCGGTCGAGAAGGTGAAGATCATCCTCGGCGACACCGACATCGTGAAGGTGGGCGGCGGCTCGCATTCGGGCCGTTCGATGCGCCATGCGGCCACGGTCTTTTCCAAGGCCGCCATCGACCTCATTGCCAAGGGCAAACGCGTGACGGCCGCGGTGCTCGGCACATCGGCCGACAACGTCACCTTCGAGGACGGCCGGTTCGGATCGCGGGATACCAACCGAAGCTTCGACTTTCTCGAGCTCGCCCAGGAAGCCGCCAACCACACGCTCCCCGAGGATCTCAAAGAGGGGCTCTTCATCGTCACCGACAACGAGATGCACGAGCCGGTGTTTCCCAACGGCTGTGCGATCTGCGAGGTCGAGATCGATCCGGATACCGGCGAGCTCGAGCTCACGCGCTACGCCTCGATCGACGACGTCGGGCGTTGCATCAACCCGCTGATCGTCGACGGCCAGACCCACGGCGCGATCGCCCAAGGCGTCGGGCAGGCGCTGTGGGAGCAGTTCTACATCGAGGCGGACAGCGGCCAGCCGCTCACCGGCTCGTTCATGGACTACGCCATGCCGCGTGCAAACACGTTGCCGTCGTTCCGCACCGAGATCGCCGAGGTGCTCTCGCCGACGAACCCGCTCGGCATCAAGGCCGGCGGCGAAGGCGGCACCACCGGCGCGCCCGCCTGCATCATCAGTGGCGTCCTCGACGCGCTGCGTCCGCTCGGGGTCACGGACATCGAGATGCCGGCGACGCCGTTCGCGATCTGGCAGGCGATCCAGAAGGCGAAGAGGCCGTAGTCCTGTAGCCCGCATTCCGCTGCGCTCCATGCGGGCTACGGCCCAACCGAGGCGACCGTTCCCGCGCCGCTATGTCGCTTTCCTTTGCGTCGCCGCTGCCATAGCCTGCGACGGCAAGGCGCATTCCGCCGCAAAGACAACGCTTCCGGGGGGACCATGGCCGGCGAAGCCGACGTTCAAGTCTCACGCCTGCTGGACGAGCACGGACTTGGCGCTTTTCAGATCAAGCTGATCGCGTGGTCGACCCTGATCGCCTACATCGACGGGTATGATATCGGCGCCGTCGCATTCGCGGCGCCCCATCTCATCCAAGCCTGGCATGTTCCGCGCGAATCGCTGGGCCTGGTGCTGACCGCGAGCAATGTCGGCGTGCTGTTCGGCTCGCAGATTTTCGGCTGGGTCGGCGATCGCTACGGCCGCAGGACGTCATTGATCATCTGCAACCTTCTGTTCGGCGTCTTCACCTATTGGGCTGCCTACTCGACCAATCTCACCGATCTGTTCGTCTTGCGCACGCTGGCCGGGCTCGGCATCGGCGGCGTGATCCCCAACGTGGTGGCGATCAACGCAGAGTCGGCGCCGCGCCATTTGCGCGCGACGCTGGCGATCATCGCGACCGGCATGGTGCCGATCGGCGGCGCGCTCGCCGGCTTCGCCGCCGCGGCGCTCATTCCGCGCTACGGCTGGCAGGTGCTGTTCTACATCGGCGGCGTCGTCCCGATCGTGTTCGCCGTCATCGCGATGTTTGGGATGCCGGAATCGATCAAATACATGGCGCTGCACGAAAGCCAGCGCTCGAAGATGGAGCGGCTGATCAAAGCCATTCGCCCGGACTTCCAGGTGCCCGCAAAAGCGCGCTTCGTGATCGAAGACGAGGCGCAGTTTCCGAGCTCCAGTCCACGCTATCTGTTCCGCAATGGTCTGGAGGTGATCACGCCGCTCACTTGGCTGATCTTCATCCTCAACCTGATGGGCTATTTCTTCCTGATCAGCTGGACCCCGACCATCCTGGTCACCGCCGCCAAGGCGTCGCAGACCGTCGCTGCCCTCACGGGCTCCGCGCTGCAAATCGGCGGTACGGTGGGCGCTCTGGTGCTGTGCTGGTGGCTACAGCGGCAGCGATTCTTCGCCATCGCGATCCTGTTCGTGATCGCCGTGCCGGTCGTCGGCGCGATGGGCTATGCGGGTCTCTCCTCGACGACGGCGCTGGTCGCCGTGGCGTTCCTGGCGGGCTTTGTGGTGCTCGGCATTCAGTCCGGCATCAACGTCGTCGGCGCGATGATCTATCCGACGTCGCTGCGCGCCAACGGCTCCGGCTGGCAGCTCGGCCTCGGCCGCTTCGGTGCCATCATCGGTCCGTTCGCCGGCACGCTGCTGGTGGCCACGCTGCCGATCCAGCAGATGTATCTCTGGGCCGCCGTGCCGTTCGCGCTGGGCGCCGTGGTGACCTTCATCATCCATGCGCTCAATCAGGCGCGCCTGCGCGCAAATCCCGAGTTGGCGAAGGGGCAGTAGGGCTGATCAGCGCCCGTGTTTGCGATCGAGCAGCTGTCCGTCAGTTCTCGATCTTGAGCCCGATCGATTTGATCAGCGCGCCCCACATCGCCTCCTCGCGATCGATCACCGCGGCATATTCCGCGGGCGTGCCCGCAACCGGCTCGGCGCCCGCACTGAGGATGCGCTGCTTCACCTCATCGGTGGCAAGCGCGGCATTGAGCTCCTTGTTGAGCTTATCGATGATGGCAGGCGGCGTTCCGGCCGGCGCGACGATCCCATAGCGCAGCGACACCTCGAAGCCGGGCAGGCCGGATTCGGAGACGGTGGGGACGTCAGGCAGCAGCGGCGAGCGCTTGAGGCCGGTGACGGCGAGCGCGCGGATCAGCCCGCCCGCAATGGCGCCGCGCGCGACCGGGATCGGCGTGAACTGCACCAGGTTATGGCCGCCGATCAAGTCGGTCATGGCGGCGCCGGAGCTCTTGTACGGAATGTGCGTGAACTTGACGCCGGCCTTTTGCGCAAAAAGCTCGGCGGCGAGGTGATTGACGGTGCCGACGCCGGGCGAGGCGAACTGGAAGGTGGGGCCGGTCTTGCGCATCAGCGCGATGAGATCGGTGACCGAATGCACCCGCAGCGAGGGATGCACCACCAGCACGGCCGGCGCCGATGCGACAAGGCCGATCGGGGCAAAGTCCTTGCGCGGATCGTAGCCGACGTCGGGGAAGAGATTGGGGCCGCTGGCGAGGTTCGACGTATAGGCGAGCAGCAGCGTGTAGCCGTCCGGTGCGCTTTTGGCGAACTGCCGTGTCGCGATGGTGCCGGCGGCGCCGCCAGCGCGATTTTCCACCACCACCGGCACGCCGAGCGACTGACTCAGCTTGTCGGCCACCGCCCGCGCCATGATGTTGTTGGTCCCGCCCGGCGGGAACGGCACCACCAGGGTGACGGGGCGCGTGGGGTAGCCGTCGGCGTTGGCGGAAGCCGCTGGTGCGCACGCGAGTGTGAGGAAGGCGACAGCGCAAGTCGCGAAGCGCGCTCTGCTCCCCTCCCCCCGCGCGCGCAGCGCGTGGCGGGGAGGGGCGGGGGGCGGGGGGCGCCGCTTGCTCAGGAGCCTGCGGTGTCGAGCCATACTGCACATTAGGAGCAAGTGTAGGCCCCCCACCCTCGCTGCGCGGCTTCGCCGCTTGCTCGACCCTCCCCGCCAACGGCCGGGAGGGTAGCAGCGGCGCCTGAGTGCCCCAGCCTCACCCCGCGAGCACGCGCGTCGTGTCGTCGAACAGCTCGTCGACCGAGAGCTTGCGGAAGATGAACTTCTGCACCAGCGACATCTCGATCGCGAGCTCGAGCGCCTTGCGCACGTTCTCGACCCCGAAGCGCAGCGGATCGAGCTTGCCATCCTTCGACGAATCGACCGCGCGCCGGCTTTCCAGGACCGTGCGGAAGACCTCGCGGGCGACGTCGGGGCGCGACTGCACGATCGACTTGCGCATCACCAGCATGTGGTTGATCGGCACGCCGCCATGGGTCTCGGCCCATTTGCGGCTGACCTCCTCGTGATCGGCAACGACCGGCTTGAGGCGCGGGTCGGAGCGATCGGTGATGATCGCGGCATCGAGCTCGCCGTCGAGCAGCATCTGCATCAGCTGCTTGCCGGGCGCCGCGCGGGTGACGAAGGGCGGGTCCTTGTACTCGGCGATGTGGCCGTCCTCGAACGTCACCCAGTTCACCTTCTCGACGTCCATGCCATAGAGCGTCGCCAGCATGCCGCGCACCCACATGCCGGTGGTCTGCGTATAGGCGCGCACGCCGACGCGCTTGCCGTGCAGCTCCGTCGGCTTGATGACGCCGCGCTCGGAATTGTACAGCAGGTTGTGGATCTGGCCGCGCCCGACGATGGTCGCCGGCAGCAGCACGTAGGGCTTGTCGTAGTACTTCGCCTGCAGGAACGTATTGATGGCGAGCTCGGCGCAATCGTACTTCGCCTCACGCACCAGCGGCTTGAACGCCGTGTTCGGCACCTTCACGTCGTCGAAATCGTACGCGACCACGTCGGACTTGATCGCGCCAGACCGCAGCGCATGCGTGTTCGGGTACTCGCCGATCATGGTGAAGAGCTTCATCTTGTCCGGCATCGTGCTTCCTCTCTGCCTACGTACCCCACATTACCGCATATCGTCATACGCCGCGAAGCCTCAGTCGACCTTCTCCCAGAAGAGCTCGCGATGCTGGGTCCGGCCTTGCCACGGCCGCGACGGCGGGATGAGCACCAGGCGCTCGCCCTCGAAGCGGACCTTGCGCACCTGGTCGGAGCCCATGCGCGCCGGATCGGAGCAGGCATCGACGCGGGTGACGAGCGTGGTGCCGTCGAACGTGTAGGCGCCGCAATAGGAGTTGTATTCGCGCGCAGTCTCGCCCGCCGGCAGGTCGGCGCGCGAGTCGCACAGCACGCAGATCATGCGGCGCTCGGTGGAGAACACCACGACACCCATCGGGTGCGGGCCGTAGGGCTGCGGCATCGGCTCCCCCGCATCGTTGTGGGAGCGGGACGCGACGAGGCGCCAAGTGCCGACGATGCGGTTGTCGAAGGTGGGCATGCGGGTTCTCCGGGTTCCGGCGAGGCTATGGAAGTGAATGGGCCGGCGCAACACGGGACATGCATCGGTCCCCTCCCTCCTTGCGGAGGGAGGAACGCGCGCGAAGCGCGCCAGGAGGCGGCAGGTCGCCGGCACAGGAGCAAGCGGCGCCCCCCTCCCCACTCTCCCCCGCAGGCGCCGGGGAGGGGGCGTGCGTTCGGAGCAAGCAGCTTTGCTTGACTCCGTGCGCCGTGCATCGAAAGAACACCATGGGAGGAGCACTCGGATGGGCGCAAGGCAGTTCGGCGCGCGTGTCAAGCGGTTGGAGGATCCGGCGCTGCTGACCGGGCGCGGCCGGTTCGTCGACGACGTGAAGCTCGCCGGCACGCTGGAGGCGTGCTTCGTGCGCAGCCCGCACGCGCATGCGCGCATCCGCTCGATCGACGCCACGGCGGCTCGCGCGATGCCGGGCGTGCACGCGGTGCTTACCGCCGACGACCTGCCTGGGCTGATGGCGCGTGCCCCCATTCCGATGATCCTGCCGGTGCTCGGCATCAAGGCATTCCGCACCCAGCTCGCGCTGGCGCGCGACGAGGTCGCCTATGCGGGGCAGACGGTCGCGCTGGTCGTGGCCGACAGCCGCTATGCGGCCGAGGATGCGGCCGAGCGGGTCGCGGTCGACTACGAGGTGCTGCCGGCGATCAGCGACTGCCGCGACGCGCTCGCGCCGGGCGCGCCGCCGGTGCATTCCGACCTCGAGACCAACCTCGCGTCGCGCATTCCGATGGCCTATGGCGACGTCGCCGCGGCCTTTGCGCAGGCCGCGCACGTCATCGAGGAGGACTTCTGGGTCCACCGCGGCGGCGGCATGAGCCTCGAGGCGCGGGCGGTGCTGGCGAGCTACGAACCGGCGGGCGACATGCTCACGGTGTGGTCGTCGACGCAGACGCCGCATCTCGGCCGCCGCGTGCTCGCCGACCTGCTCGAGCGCAACCTCGAGACCATCCGCGTGATCGCGCCCGACGTCGGCGGCGGGTTCGGGCCGAAGGCGCCGTTCTATGCGGAAGAGGCCGTGATCCCGGCGGCGGCGCTCAAGCTCGGGCGGCCGGTCAAATGGATCGAGGATCGCCGCGAGCATTTCATGTGCGCGACGCAGGAACGCGACCAGCACTGGAAGGTCGCGCTCGCGCTCGACGCCGCGGGAAACATCCTCGGCTTCCGCGGCAGCATGCTGCACGACACCGGCGCGTTCGTGCCGTGGGGCATCATCATGCCGTACATCGCGGCCGTGACCGTGCCGGGCCCGTACCGCGTGCCCAACTATCGGCTCGACATGACGGTCGTGCTCACCAACAAGGTTGCGACCACGCCGGTGCGCGGTGCGGGCCGGCCGCAGGCAGTGTTCGTGATGGAGCGGCTGATCGACCGCGCCGCGCACGAACTCGGGCTCGACCGCGCCGAGCTGCGCCGGCGGAACCTGATCGCGCCGAGCGAGATGCCTTATGCGGTCGGCCTCACGTTCCGCGACGGCAAGCCGCTGGTCTATCACGGCGGCGATTTTCCGCGCGGACAGACCACGGCGCTCGCGATGTCCGACTATGATGGCTTCCGCGCCCGTCAGAGTGCGGCGCGGGCGCAGGGCCGCTATCTCGGCATCGGCATCGGCAACTATGTCGAAGGCACCGGGCTCGGGCCGTTCGAAGGCGTCACGGTGCGCGTGCTGACCAACGGCAAGGTCGCGGTTGCGACCGGCGCCACCAATCAAGGACAAGGCCAGCGCACGGCGTTGTCGCAGATCGTGGCCGACGAAGTCGGCTGCCGGCTGGAGGACGTGGTGATGACCATGGCCGACACCGCCGCGATCTCGCAGGGCGTCGGGGCGTTCGCGAGCCGGCAGACCATCAATGCGGGCTCCTCGGCGCTGATCTCGGGCCGGAGCGTGAAGAAGCAGATCGTCGCGCTGGCCGCGCTCACGCTCGGCGTGCCCGAGGGAGAGATCGACGTCGAAGACGGCATGGCCATCGCGCGCGGCGGCAACAAGCCGACCCTCTCGTTCGCCGAGCTCGCGAAGCTCGCCCAGGGCGTGCCGGGCGTCTCGTTCGCGGCCGGGCAGACGCCCGGGCTCGAGCACACCGCGTATTTCACGCCGCCGCAGGCGTCCTACTGCAACGGCACCCATGTGGCCGAGGTCGAGGTGGATCCGATGACCGGCGGCGTGACCATTCTGCGCTACACGGTCGGCCACGACAGCGGCAACATCGTCAACCCGATGATCGTCGACGGCCAGGTGCAGGGCGGCGTCGCGCACGGCGTCGGCAATGCGCTGTTCGAGCACATGCACTACGACGCGAGCGCGCAGCCGCAAAGCACCACGTTCATGGACTACCTGCTGCCGACCGCGGCCGAGGTGCCGGGCGCCGCGATCGAGCACATCGAGACGCCGAACCCGCTCAACCCGCTCGGGGTGAAAGGCGCCGGCGAAGGCGGCACGATCCCGGCGCCGGCCGCGATCGTGGCGGCGGTCGAGGACGCGCTGTCGCCCTTCGCGGTGCGGTTTACCGAAGCGCCGCTTACCCCGGCTCGCATCGTCGAGGCCCTGCGCAAGGCCGGGGCCTATGATACCGTCATGCCGCAATTGAGGACCGCCACCGCATGAGCAGCGCCGAATCCGGCCCCCTCCCCCAGTCATCGCCGTTCTGGACCTTCTCGCTCGGCTACTATCGCGGCGCCGGCGTGTCGGAGGCCTGCCTCGAGCTGCAGGACAACTGCGGCGTCGACGTCAATGTGGTGCTGTTTCTGCTCTGGATGGCGTCGTCGCAGCAGCGGCAGGTCGGCACCGATGAGGTCAGACGGCTCGCCGACAAGGTGCGGCCGTGGCAGGTCGACGTGATCGGGCCGATCCGCACCCTGCGACGGCGGCTCAAGAGCGACGCGCCGCTGCTCGACAAGGGATCGGCCGAGCTGTTTCGCACCAGGATCAAGGCGGTCGAGCTCGAATCCGAGCGGCTGCAGCAGGAAGCGATGTACGCGCTGGCGAGCGGGATCGCGTCGGAGGCGGCACCGTCGACCACGGCCGCGGCGCGCGCCAGCATTACGGCCTACCAGCAGGCGCTCGGGCGCCCGCTCACGCCCACCGCCATCGACACGCTGATCGGCGCGCTCAAGTGACCGCCGCCCCCATAAAGTTTGAGCATGATCTTTGCCGAAAACCGCTACACACTTTTCGGGATCATGCTTTAGAGGATCGTAATGACACCTAAGCACCACAAGCAGCGCCTCATCGTCGGCATCTCGGGCGCTTCCGGCGTGATCTACGGCGTGCGCATCCTCGAGTTGCTGCGCCACATGGACATCGAGACGCATCTGGTGATGAGCAAATCGGCCGAGATGACGCTCGCCTACGAGACCGATCTCAAGCCGAAAGATGTGAAAGCGCTCGCCTCGGTCACGCACTCCGTCGCCGACATCGGCGCCTCGATCTCGTCAGGCTCGTTCCCAACCATGGGCATGGTGATCGCGCCCTGCTCGATCAAGACGATGAGCGAGATCGCGACCGGTGTGACCAGCTCGCTGCTCAGCCGCGCCGCCGACGTGGTGCTGAAGGAGAAGCGCCGGCTGGTGCTGGCGCTGCGCGAGACTCCCCTGCATGGCGGCCACCTGCGCACGATGGCGACGCTCGCCGACATCGGCGCCGTGGTGGCGCCGATCGTGCCCGCCTTCTACACGCGGCCAAAGACGGTCGACGACATCGTCAACCACACGGTCGGCCGCCTGCTCGACCTGTTCGGGCTCGAGACCAAGACGGTGAAGCGCTGGCAGGGCGGCCCGGAAGAGGCGGAGTAGCAGCGGATTGAATCACCACGTCATGCCCGGGCTTGTCCCGGGCATCCACGTCTGTGCCGCGGGGAAGACGTGGAGGCCGGGACAAGCCTGGACAAGCCCGGCCATGACGCATGTGGTTCAGGCATCCGCCAGATACGCGTGGATCGCGGCCACCACCGCGGCGCCCTCGCCGACGGCGGCGGCGACGCGCTTGGTCGAGCCGGAGCGCACGTCGCCGATCGCGAACACGCCGGGCTCGCTGGTCTCGAGCGGGCCGCGGCCGTCGACGCCGGTGGTGATGAAGCCCTTTTTGTCGAGCGCGATGCCGGAGCCGGCGAGCCAATCAGTGTTGGGATCGGCGCCGATGAAGTTGAACACGTGACGGATCGGCCGGCGCGTCTCGGCGCCGTTGTGGCGCCAGCGCACCGCCTCGAGCACGCCGTTATGGCCTTCGAGCGCGGTGATCTCCGCGCCGGTGAGCACCTCGACATTGCGCAACCCCTCGATCCGGTCGACGAGATAGCGCGACATTTTCGCGGCGAGGCTACCGCCGCGCACCAGCATCCACACCTTGCGGACCTGGCTCGCAAGATACACCACCGCCTGCCCGGCCGAATTGCCGGCGCCGACCAGCACGACCTCCTGGCCGGCGCACAGCTTCGCCTCGAGCGGCGAGGCCCAGAAATGCACGCTCGACATCTCGAACTCGGCGACGTTCGCGACATTGAGCCGCCGATAGCGCGCCCCGCTCGCGATCACCACGGCGCGCGCGCGGGCACGGTCGGCGCCGCCGAGCCGCAGCGCGAAGCTGCATTCCCCGGTCTTGCGGGCGATCTCGAGCGCCTCGCTCTCGGTCGGGATGACGATCTCGGCGCCGAATTTCTGCGCCTGATTGTACGCGCGCGCCATCAGCGCCATGCCGGAGATGCCGGTCGGGAAGCCGAGATAATTCTCGATGCGCGCCGAGGCGCCGGCCTGGCCGCCGAACGAGCGGCAGTCGGCGACGATCACCGACAGTCCTTCGGAGGCCGCGTAGACCGCGGTCGCGAGACCGGCCGGCCCGGCGCCGACGACGGCGACGTCGTAGACGCGATTCGGGTCGACCGGACGGACCATGCCGATGCAGCGCGCGAGCGAAACTTCGCTCGGATTGCGCAGCATCTGGCCGTTGGGACACAGCACGATCGGCAGCTCGCCGGGCTCGATGTGAAACCGCTCGATCAGTCCCCTGGCCTCGGTGTCCTTGTCCGGATCGAGCTGAAGGTGCGGATAACCGTTGCGGCGCAGGAAGACCGCGAGCCGCAGCACGTCGCCGTTGTCGGGAGGGCCGACGATCACCGGTCCGCCGGCCCCGGTCTCCAGCAGGGCGACTCGGCGCAGGATGAGCGCGCGCATGATGCGCTCGCCGAGGTCGGCCTCGGCGATCAGCAAGGCGCGCAGGCGGTCGGGTGGGATCACCACCACGCAGGCGGCCTTGCGCGCGAACGCGTCGGTCAAGGCGGGCCGGCCCGACAGGTTGGCGAGCTCGCCCATGAAGGCGCCCGGCAGATGCGTCACCATCGGCACCGCGCGGTCGCCCTCGTCGTGCCGCACGATCTCGATCGCGCCCGCGAGCACGACGCAGACGCCGGGCGACAACTCGCCGGCGCGGACGATCATCTCGCCCTCGCCATAATGGCGCTGCTCGCCGAAGCGGCGCATGCGATCGATGTCCGCCGGGTCGAGCCGCGGGAACATCTGGTCGCCGCGCGTGTCGATGATCGATCTCGTGGGAGCAGCCATACGTTGATACCCCGTGCGAGCTTTCCGCGGAAGGCGTTGATGCAATGTGCATCACAGCAGAGCAGCGCAACCGCCGGAAAGCGACTATATCGTCAGCATGGATCAGCCTCGCACCGAAGGCTTGTCAAGCGACGAACCGCAGTTTGCGGCAAACGCAGACAATTCTCGTCCCGACGATCCACCGCGCGGATCGGCGTTGGGCCCGTTTCGCCGCTCCGCCTTCACGGTGATCTGGGGCGCGAGTCTCGCGTCGAACCTCGGCACCTGGATGTACGCGGCGGCCTCCGGCTGGCTGATGACCGGGCTCAATCCCGATCCGCTGATCGTCTCGCTGGTCCAGGTCGCTTCGAGCCTGCCGATCTTCCTCGTCGCGATTCCGGCCGGCGCGCTCGCCGACATCGTCGACCGCCGACGCTTTCTCATCGCCGGCGAGATCGCCAATACGGCGATCGCGGCAGCTTTCGCGGTGCTGGTGACGCTCGGCCTCGTCACGGCGCCGATCCTGCTCCTCTTCACCTTCCTGATCGCCGCGTTCGGCGCGCTCACGGCGCCGGCCTGGCAGGCGGTGACGCCGCAGCTCGTTCCCCAACAGGATCTGCCCGCCGCGATCGCGCTCAACACCATCGGGTTCAATCTCAGCCGCGCCGTCGGCCCGGCGCTCGGCGGCGCGCTCGCCGCAGCGTTCGGCATCGCGGCGCCGTTCTGGGTCAATGCGGCGAGCAATCTCGGCATCAATGGCGCCCTCCAATGGTGGTGCCCGCCGCAGCCGGCCGGCAGCCGTTTGCCGGCGGAACGCTTCACGGGCGCGATCCGCAGCGGCTTTCGCTATGCGCGCTACAATGCGCACCTGCGCGCGACCTTCGTCCGCGCGGTCGGCTTTTTCGTCTTCGCCAGCGCCTATTGGGCGCTGCTGCCGCTGATCGCGCGCGACCGCATCGCGGGCGGGCCGGAGACCTACGGCCTATTGCTCGGCGCGATCGGCGTGGGTGCGATCATCGGGGCCGTCGGGCTGCCGCGCGCGAAGGAGCGCTTCGGCGCCAATCGGGTCGTGGTCGCCGGCACGCTCGGCACCGCGCTCGCGCTCGTGCTCTTCGGCCTCGCGCGCAACAGCGCAACCTCGCTCGCGGCGAGCCTCCTCGCCGGCGCCGGCTGGATCGTCGTGCTCGCGAGCCTCAACGTGTCGGCGCAGGTGGCGCTGCCCGAATGGGTGCGGGCGCGCGGGCTTGCGGTCTTCATGACGGTCTATTTCGGCGCGCACACTGCCGGCAGCGCGCTGTGGGGACAGGTCGCAGCGCTGTGGGGCCTGCCGCTTGCGCATTTCATCGCCGCGGCCGGAATCCTGGTCGCGATCCCGCTCACCTCGCGCTGGCGCCTGCAGACGAGCGACAATGTCGATCTCACGCCGTCGCTGCACTGGGCGGCGCCGGTGGTGAGCGGCGAGATCGCGCAGGATCGCGGGCCGGTGCTGGTGACGGTCGAGTACCGCATCGATCCGGCCAAGCGCGATGCCTTCCTCGCCGCCCTCGATGAGCTCGGCCGCGAGCGCCGCCGCGACGGCGCCTATCGCTGGGGCGTGTTCGAGGACGCCGCCGATCCGGCGCGGCTCGTCGAGACGTTCCTGGTCGAGTCGTGGCTCGAGCACATGCGTCAGCACCAGCGCGTCACCAATGCGGATCGAGTGATGCAGGCGCAAGTGCAGCGCTTCCAGGTCGCCGGCGAGCCCAAGGTCACGCACATGATCGCGGCCGAGCGCGCGTAAGCCTGCCCCAAAACGAACGATGGGCCGAGCTTGCGCCCGGCCCATCGTGTCCTGACACCGGGTGGATGGGGGACCGGAATCAGAACTGGCGGTGGTGGCGAACGGCGCGAGCCGTCTGCCATGCGACTCACCGTAGGACATGACGCCTGGTGAATGCTTGGGCTGGAGGGAACAGGGACATGGACTCCAAGGAACGAAGGCTTTTTGGTCTATCGGAATTGCAATCGGGCAACAGTTAGGCCTCGCCCCCCTCACGAAGCCGGGTTCGGCAACGTTGAAATCATTGCTATTATCCCAGTTGGGTGACGCTGCCAAAATTGGTCATCGTTGGGGGTGGCGGCAGGCGACACGGGAGACTGGCCCATGGCATTCGATCTGATCCTCAAGGGTGGGCGGATCATCGATCCCTCGCAGAAGCTCGACCAGATCGGCGATATCGGCTTTGCCGGCGGCAAGGTGGCGAAGATCGCGACGCGGCTCGAACCGGATGCGGCGACTGACGTTCGCAATGTCGCCGGCCGTATCATTGTACCAGGCCTTATCGACCTACACACACACGTCTATTGGGGCGGCACATCGCTCGGCATCGACGCAGAGGAATTCTGCCGGACGAGCGGCGTCACCACCGCAATCGACACCGGCAGCGCCGGCGCCGGCAATTTCGCGGGCTTCCGCAAGCACGTGATCGAGCCTTCCGCGGTGCGCATCCTCGCCTATCTGCATGTCTCGTTCGCGGGCATCTTCGCGTTCTCCAAAACCGTGATGGTGGGCGAGAGCGAGGAGCTGCGGCTGATGGCGCCGGCCGAGGCGGTCGCAGTCGCCGACGCCAACCGCGACGTGATCATCGGCATCAAGGTGCGGGTCGGCCGCCACGCCAGCGGCACGTCCGGCACGGCGCCGCTCGACATCGCGCTGCAGGCGGCGAACGAGTCGGGGCTGCCGCTGATGTGTCACATCGATTTTCCGCCGCCGAGCTACGAGGAGGTGGTCGAGCGTCTGCGCCCGGGCGACGTGCTCACCCATGCGTTCCGCCCGTTCCCCAACACGGCGCTCGACCCGCAGGGCCGCGTCAAGGCCGTGGTGCGGCGCGCGCGCGAGCGCGGCGTGCTGTTCGACATCGGCCACGGCAAGGGCTCGTTCGCGTTCAAGACCGCGCGCGGCATGCTGGCGAACGGCTTCTATCCGGACACGATCTCGTCCGACGTGCACGCGCTGTGCATCGAGGGGCCGGCCTTCGACCAGGTCACCACGCTGTCGAAATTCCTGTGCCTCGGCATGCCGCTCAACGACGTGATCGCGGCGACGACCGTCAACGCCGCGATGGCGCTCAAGCGGCCCGAGCTCGGCAGCTTCAAGCCGGGCTGCGTCGGCGATGCCACCGCGCTGTCGATCAAGGAAGGGCAGTTCGACTATGTCGACGTCGTCGGCGAGCACATGATCGGCGACAAGCGCATCGTGTCGGAGGGCGTGGCGATCGCCGGCAAGTGGTGGCACCCGACGGGCGGGTTCAAGAGCTGAGCCGCCTTCAAGAGCTGATCCGAGCAAATCGAGACCTCCTGGTGAGGAGCGCAGTCGCTTTTGCGGCCGCGCGTCTCGAACCATGGGCAGCGAGGAAAGCGCACCGCGTGTGCGCGCGGCCCATCTTTCGAGACGCCTCGCGCGAACGCGCGCGACCCCCCGAGGATGACGAGTCTTTTATTGCGCGCTGCTCCAGCGTTGTTGCGCGCTACTCCATCTTCGCGCCCGACTCCTTGATCACGGCGGCCCATTTCGGGATTTCGCGCTTGATGTAGGCGGCGAACTCGGCGGGCGAGTCGCCGCCGACCTCGACGCCGAGGTCGGCCAGGCGCTTGCGCGTGCCGGGGTCGGCGAGCGCCGCGATGGTGGCGCGGTGCAGCGTCTCGATGACGTCCGGCGGCGTACCCGCAGGCGCGACGAGGCCGTGCCAGGTGGTGGCGTCGAAGCCGGGCAGCGTCTCGGCGACGGTCGGCAGATCGGGCAGCAGGGAGAAGCGCTTCTCGGTCGTCACCGCCAGTGGTCGGACGAGGCCGGCGCGGATGTGGCCCATCACCGAGGCGGAAGTCGCGAACATCACCTGCACGCGGCCGGCGATCACGTCCTGCAGCGCCGGGGCGGCGCCCTTGTAGTTGATGCCGACGATGTCGACCTGGGCGTCGTGCTTGAACAGCTCGGCGGAGAGATGCGCGGCGGCGCCGAAGCCGGAATTGCCGTAGTTGAGCTTGCCGGGCTCTTTCTTCGCCAGCGCGATCAGCTCGGCGACCGAGTGCGCCGGCACGCTCGGATTGACGACGAGGATGTTCGGCTGGGTGCCGACCATGCTGATCGGCGCGAAGTCGCGGGCGCCGTCGTATTTGAGATTCTTGAACAGGCTGGCGTTGGTCGAGAGGATGCCGTTGTTGCCCATCAGCAGCACGTAGCCGTCGGGCGTCGCGTGCGCGACATATTCGGCCGCGATGTTGCCCGAGCCGCCGGGCCGGTTCTCGATGACGACGGGCTGGTGGAGGATCTTCTCGAGCTCGCCACCGACGATGCGGGAGAGCACGTCGCTCGGGCCGCCGGGCGTGAAGGCGACGACGAGCGTGACGGGGTGGGCGGGGTAGTCGGCGGCGCGAGCGGTGGATGCGAGGCAAAGAGCGGCGAAGACGCTTATGAGCGCGGCGAGCTTCTTGAGCATGTGAGTTCCCGGCATTTCGTCGTGGCCGGGCTTGTCCCGGCCATCCACGTCTTTGCCGGCACTTAATAAGACGTGGATGCCGGGGACAAGCCCGGGCATGACGAATTCAGCCCTATCGTTCGCGTGGGTCCAGCGCGTCGCGCAGGCCGTCGCCGAGGAGGTTGAAGGACATCACGGTGAGGAAGATCGCGAGGCCTGGCCATAGCGCCATCCAGGGGGCGTTGCTCAGGAAGCGCTGCGCGGCGTTGAGCATGCTGCCCCAGGACGGATCGGGCGGCTGCTGGCCGAGGCCGAGGAAAGACAGGCTCGCCTCGGCGATGATGGCGGCGGCGATCGACAGCGAGGCCTGCACGGCGAGCGGCGGCAGGATGTTGGGCAAGATATGCACCAGGGCGATGCGCCAGCGCGGATTGCCGACCGCGCGTGCCGCCTCGACATAGTCCTCGACCTTGACGGCCATGACCTGGCCGCGGGTGAGGCGCAGGAAGACCGGCGTGGTGGCAACGCCGATCGCGATCATGGCGTCGCCGAGGCTTGGTCCCAAGAATGCCGCGAGCGCGATCGCGAGGATCAGGTAGGGACAGGCGAGCATGGCGTCGGTGAGCCGCGACAGCAGCGCATCGACGAAGCCGCCGAGATAACCGGCGGTGAGGCCGAGCGGCACGCCGATGCCGAGCGCGATACAGACCGAGATGACGCCGGCGAGCAGCGAGGCGCGCGCGCCGAAGATCACGCGCGCGAGAATGTCGCGCCCGACCTCGTCGGTGCCGAACCAGTGCAGCCACGACGGCGGCTTGCGCACCGACGTCCAGCCCTGCGCGGCGGGATCGTAGGGCGCGATCAGCGGCGCGAGCACGGCGACGGCGACGAACAGCACGATGATGGCGAGGCCGATCAGCGCGCCCTTGCGCCGCACGAGGCGGCGGAGCGCACGGCGCGCCGGGCTCTCGATCGTCGCCGCATCGCGGGCGAGTGCGGGGTCGAAGGCCACGTCGGCCATGGCTCAGCTCATCCTGCGGCGCACGGTGATCTCCGAGATCATGCGCGCAGCCGCGGGTTGACGACGACGTAGAGCACGTCGGCGATGAGGTTGAGGAGGATGTAAACGGTCGCGGTGACGAGCACGACGCCCTGCACCACGGCGTAGTCTCGGTTGAACACGGCGTCGACGATGAGCTTGCCGAAGCCCGGGATGGAGAAGATCTGCTCGGTGAGAACGGCGCCGGAGAGGAACTCGCCGAGCTGGAGCGCCCCGAGCGTGATCACCGGCGTCAAGGCGTTGCGCATGGCGTGCTTGAGGATGACGCTGCGCTCGGTCAGGCCCTTGGCGCGCGCGGTGCGGACATAGTCGCTGTTGAGCGCATCGAGCATGGCGCTGCGGGTGTGGCGCATCAGGATCGCGGCGCTGGCGTTGCCGAGCACGAAGGCCGGCATGATGGTCGAGGCGATGCTGCGCCAGAAGTTCTCGAATGGGCTGACGTAGCCGGAGGCCGGCAGCCAGTCGAGCTTCACGGCGAACAGGACGATCAGCATGATGCCGAGCCAGAACGTCGGCGTGGAGCGACCCCACAGCGCGAGCACGCCCGCGGCATAGTCCCACATGCTGTCCTTCTTCACCGCCGCGAGGACGCCGGTGGTGAGGCCGATCGCGACCGCGAAGATCATCGCCATCACGGCAAGCTGCGCGGTGACGGGCAACTTCTCCAGCACGAGGTCGCGCACGCTTTCTTTCATGCGGATCGATTCGCCGAAGTTGCCGTGCAGCACGCCGCCGATCCAGGCGACGTATTGCTGCGGCAGCGGCTGGTCGAGGTGATATTGCGCGCGGATCTGCGCGATCACCGCCGGATCGCGCTCCTCGCCCGCCATCGCCAGCGCCGGATCGCCCGGCAGCAGATGCTGCAGCAGGAAGATCATCACCGACACGAAGAACAGGGTCGGGATGAGCTGCAGGAAGCGGTTGCCGAGGAAGGTCAGCATGGCTCTCGCTGCCCTCCCCCTTGCTGCTCCCCTTCCCCTGCTTGCTGCTCCCCTCCCCCCGCTCGCGCAGCGAGTGGCGGGGAGGGGCCGGGGGTGGGGAGCGCCCCACGGCACAATGCCGCGTAGATCGCGTTCATGACGCCGTCGATCTCGGTCAGCACCTCGTTATTGCAGAAACGCAAGACCCGATAGCCGCGCGACTCGAGAAAGGCGGTGCGCTCGAGGTCATAGGTTGCCTGACGTATCTCACCGTGTCCGCTTCCGTCGACCTCGATGATCAGACGGTAGCGATGCGATGCGAAGTCCGCGAAATAGGGACCGATTGAAGCCTGTCTGCGAAAATGACTTTCCTCGATGGGCAAACGACGCAGGTGCCACCAGAGCTTTTTCTCAGCGTCTGTCATGTCGCGGCGCAGCTCTCTTGCGCGGGCGATGTTGCGATCCGGTGCGTCAGGCATTTGTGGAGCCACCCCCCACCCCTAACCCCTCCCCGCCACGCGCTGCGCGCGCGGGGGGAGGGAAACCCGGCGGCCGGCGTTTGTGGCGTTCACTTCGGTTTACCTCAGCTTCAGCCCGACGACGCGGATCATGCCGTCGGGGACCTGTTTGTAGCCTTCGACGCGGGTGCTCACGCCCATCAGGATTTTGCGGTGATAGAGATAGATGATCGGGCTCTGGTCGAGGATCAATTTGGTGAGCTTCTCGAACACCGCCTTGCGGGCGGCGAAGTCGCCGACGGTGCGCTCCTCGTTGAGCAGCTTGTCGGCAGCGGGATCGCAGAACTGGGTGTAATCGAGCGGGCCCTTGCAGATGTAGAAGCTGTAGGCATTGCCGTCGGGGTCGGCGCGCCCGCTCCAGTCGAGCAGGAACGCCTGGTAGGCGCCGACTTCGGCCTGCTTGAGCGAGGTGGCGAACTCGGTCACGCGGATCTTCATGTCGATGCCGATGTCCTTGGCCATCGCCTGGATCATCTCGGCGATCGCCTGGTTCTCGTCGCCCTTCGGTACCATGAAGTCGACGCTGAACGGCGCGGTGACGCCGGCCTGCGCCATCAGTGCCTTGGCTTTGGCGAGGTCGCGCTTCGGCACCGGGAAGCTCTGCTGATACCAGGGATTCGCCGGGCTGATCCACTGGTTGCCGGGGACGAACTCGCCGTTGAACACCACCTGGTTGATGGCGTCGCGATCAATCGCGAGGTTGAGCGCCTCGCGCACCTTGGCGAGACGGCCGAGCGGCGTCGCCTTGGCCTGCGGATTGTCGCCGACATTGATGTCGACGCCCTGGTAGCCGAGCCACAGCGCGGTCGCGAGCTGCAGCTTCTTGTCGGCGCGGATGTCCTTGATGTCGGTCGCGAGCAGGCGCTCGGCGATGTCGAGACCGCCCGACTTGAGACTGGCGAGCCGCACGCTCCCGTCGGTCACCGTCTGGTAGACGATGCGGTCGATATGGATGTTGTCCTTGTTCCAGTAGTCGGCGAACTTCTCCACCGTGATGTGGTCCTGCTGCACCCGCTCGACGAACTTGTAGGGGCCGGCGCAGACCGGATGCAGGCCGAACTTGTCGCCCGCGGCCCGCGCGGCATTGGGCGCCACCATCATGCCGGAACGGTCGGTAAGCTGGGCGATGAGCGGCGCATAGGGCGTCTTGAGGATGAGGCGGATGGTGAGCGGGTCGACCACCTCGATGTGGTCGATCGCGGAAATCTCCGACTTGCGGAAGGAGCCCTGCATGGTGAGGTGGCGCTCGAGCGAGTACTTGGCGGCCTCGGCGTCGAAGATCTCGCCGTCCTGGAACTTGACGCCCGGGCGCAGCTTGATGGTGACGGTCTTGCCGTCCGGCGAGGTCTCGTGCGACAGCGCGAGCTGCGGCACGACGTTGAGATTCTCGTCGATGTCGAACAGCTTGTCGCAGATCGACGCGAAAACGATGCGCCCCACATAGGTGCGCGCGAGAGTCGGATCGAGGATGTCGGGATCCTCGGCGAGCCCGATCCGCAGGGTGGTCTGCGCGGCGGCGGTGCCGCAGGCCAATGCGAGAAGCGCGGCCGTTGCCGCAATGCGGAAGAATTTCATCGCCGATCCCCTCGTTCTATTCACCGGCCGGCGCGTAGCCCGGATGGAGACGCGAAGCGTCCTAATCCGGGATAGGCCGACCCGGATTACGGCGCTTCGCGCCTCCATCCGGGCTACGACGTCACAACCTTATCAACACCGCTGGCCGGCTCAACGTCCGACACCTTGGTAAAGGCCGCCATGAGACGTTCCAGCGCAGGGGACGGGGCGCTGCCGGCGGTGGTGACCGCCGGCGGCGGCAGCTCGCGCCAGCGGTGGCAGGCGGTAACGTGGCCGGCATCGTCGATCAGGGCCGGGACCTGCGTGCGGCAGCGCTCGATCACGTGCGGGCAGCGGGTGTGGAAGCGGCAGCCGGGCGGCGGCGCGAGCGCGCTCGGCAAGTCGCCCTGCAGCACCATGCGGTCGCGCCGCGCCGCCGGGTTGGGCAGCGGAATGGCCGAGATCAGCGCATGGCTGTACGGGTGGCGCGGCTGGGCGAAGAGCTGCTCGGCCGGCGCGGTTTCGACGATCTGGCCGAGGTTCATCACCGCGACCCGGTCGGCGATGTGCTTCACGACCGCGAGGTCGTGCGAGATGAAGATGTAGGCGAGGCCGAGGTCGCGCTGCAGCTCGCGCAGCAAATTGAGGATCTGCGAGCGGATCGACACATCGAGCGCCGACACCGGCTCGTCGCAGATGACGAGCTTCGGCTCGACCGCGAGCGCGCGGGCGATGGCGACGCGCTGGCGTTGGCCGCCGGAGAACTCGTGCGGATAGCGCCGCGCCGCGGCCGCCGGCAGACCGACCGTGTCGAGCAGCTCGGCGACGCGCAGGGCGCGCTTGGCCGATGACAGTCTGGTGTGCAGCGCGAGCGGCTCGGCGAGGATCTCGCCGACCGTCATGCGCGGGTTGAGCGAGCCATATGGGTCCTGGAAGACGAGCTGCGCCTGGCGGCGGAAGCGGCGCAGCGCCTCGGCATCGAGGGCGAGCACGTCCTGCCCGTCGAACCGCACGCTGCCCCGGCTCGGCTCGATCAGGCGCAGCACCAGCCGGCTCACCGTGGTCTTGCCGCAGCCTGACTCGCCGACCAGCGCCAGCGTCTCACCGGCCGCGACCGTGAAGCTCACGCCGTCGACCGCCTTCACGGTCGCGGTCGGCTTCCCGAGCGGCGAGCGGCGCACCACGAAGTGGCGCACGAGATTCTCGACCTCGAGCAGCGCGCTCACGCGACCAGCCGCGCGAGCGGCGTCTTGAAGCAGCGCGACCAGTGCGTGGCCGAGATCTGCACCACCGGCGGCGGCGCGGCGCGGCAGCGGTCGTCGGCGAACGGGCAGCGCGGCGCGAAACGACAGCCGGGCGGCGGCGCGCTCATGTCCGGCACCATGCCGTCGATGACGGCGAGCTGGTCGGCCTTCTGGTCGAGCCGCGGCAGCGAGCCGAGCAGGCCGACCGTGTAGGGGTGCTCCGGCGCGACGAACAGCGCCGCGACCGGCGCCTGCTCGACCACCTCGCCCGCATACATGACCGCGACGTCGTCCGCGACCTCGGCGATCACGCCGAGATCGTGGGTGATCAGCACGATCGCGGCATCGCTCGCCGCCTTGAGGTCGCGCAGGAGATCGAGGATCTGCGCCTGGATGGTGACGTCGAGCGCTGTGGTGGGCTCGTCGGCGATGATCAGCTGCGGGCTGCAGGCGAGCGCGATCGCGATCATGGCGCGCTGGCGCATGCCGCCGGAGAGGCGGTGCGGATAGTCGTCGACGCGCTGCTCGGGCGACGGGATGCGCACGCGCCGCAGCATCTCGATCGCGGCGCGCCGCGCCTTCTCGCGGGAAAGCCCGCGGTGGCGCACGAACACCTCGATGATCTGCTCGCCGATGGTGAGGCTCGGGTTGAGCGAGGTCATCGGCTCCTGAAAGATCATGGCGAGGCGGTCGCCGCGCAGGTCGCGCAGCGCGTGGTCGGGCAGCGCGAGGAGATCGCGTCCGTCGAAGCGGATGTGGCCGGTGACGTTCGCGGTGCGCTTGGGCAAGAGGCCCATTACGGCGAGGAAGGTGACGCTCTTGCCGGAGCCGGATTCGCCGACAACGCCGAGCGTGCGCCCACGCGCAACGCCGAGCGAGACGCCGTCGACGGCGCGGGTGACGCGGCCCGCGTCGCCGAGGAAGTTGACCCTGAGGTCGGAGATTTCCAGTAGTGTGGGCATCGCGTGCACCAGCCTCGCCAAACACCCGGCGCTATGCAAGCGCGATGCCCACGCGGGCCGGCGTCGAGGCCTGGACGCGTGGGCAAAATCGCCGGCGAGATGGGTGCAAGTTGAAGCGTCCGTTCAGGCGATTTTGCCCCTACCGGCCCGCCGCATAGCCTTGCATGCCGCGCGGGTTGGCGGCGGCGCGGCGGCGGCGGCCATCGCGGGAGGCGGCGGTGAGGCGGCCTTCCGACCAGGCGGGGCCGGTCTCGACGATGTGGCCGCGGCGAGTAAGCTCGTCGCGGGTCGCGGCGGGCACGCGGCTTTCGACGACGAGCACGCCCGGGCGCGCGGTGCGCGGCCAGAACGAGATGGGGAAATGCTCGGAGTGCCAGGCGGGCGCGTCGATCGCCTCCTGCAGGTTCATGCCGGCGTGCACGTGGCGCAGGAAGAACTGCGTGGTCCACTGGTCCTGCTGATCGCCGCCGGGCGAGCCCCAGGCGAGATACGGCTCGCCGTCGCGCAGCGCGAGCGTGGGCGAGAGCGTCGTGCGCGGACGCTTGCCCGGCGCCAACGCGCCGGGATGATTCTCATCGAGCCAGAACATCTGCCCGCGGGTGCCGAGGCCGAATCCGAGCTCGGGGATCACCGGCGAGGACTGCAACCAGCCGCCCGACGGCGTCGCCGAGATCATATTGCCGGCCTTGTCGATGATGTCGAAATGCACCGTGTCGCCCGCGACCTCGCCGAGCTCGCCCACCGTGGGCTCGCCTGCCCCCATGGTGCCGACCGCGGCCCGTGCGCCGTCGGCGCGCTTGAGCTTGACGATGGCGCCGAAGCCCTCGACCGAGCCGGGCAGCAGCTCGTGCGAGGCTTTCTCGCCGATCAGCTTGCGTCGCGCGTCGTTGTAGGCGTCGGACAACAGTGTCTGGATCGGGATCTCGGAAAACTTCGGATCGCCGTAGAATTTCTCGCGGTCCGCAAAGGCGAGCTTGGAGCACTCGACGACGGTGTGCATGAAGTCCGGGCCGGTGACGTCGAGGCCGTCGAGATTGAAGCCTTTCAGCAGCGCGAGCTGCTGCAGCATCACCGGGCCCTGGCTCCAGACGCCGGCCTTGCACACCGTGTAGCGGCCGTAGTCGTAGGTGAGCGGCGCCTCGACCGTCGCCTGCCAGCGCGCCATGTCGTCGGCGGTGAGCACGCCGCGGTGGCGCTCGCCGCTGGTATCCATGATGTCCTGGGTGCGACAGAAGTTGCCGATCGCCTCGGCGACGAAGCCTTGCGACCAGGTCTTGCGCGCCTTCTCGATCTGGGCCACGCGGTCGCCGCCGGCGCTTTCGGCCTCGCGCAGCACGCGCGTATAGGTGTCGGCGATGGCCGGGTTGGTGAATAGCGTGCCGGTCGGCGGCACCTTGCCGTCGCGCAGATAGACCGCGGCCGATGTCGGCCAATATTCGCGGAAGAGCTTCTCGACCGTCTTGATCGTGGCATTGGCGCGCTCGACCAGCGGATGGCCCTCGCGGGCGTAGTAGATCGCCGGCGCGATCACGTCGGCGGGGCGCAGGGTCCCGTAATCGCGCAGCAGCGTCATCCAGGTGTCGAACATGCCCGGCACACAGGCGGCGAGCAGGCCGGTGCCGGGCATCATGTCGAGGCCCAGGCCCTTGTAATGCGCGATGGTCGCGCCCGCCGGCGCCGGGCCCTGCCCGCAGATCACCTCAGGCTTTCCCGTGCGGGTGTCGAACAGGATCACCGGCACGTCGCCGCCCGGGCCGTTGAGGTGCGGCTCCACCACCTGCAGCGTGAAGGCGGTGGCGCAGGCGGCGTCGAAGGCGTTGCCGCCCTTCTCCAGGATCGACATGCCGACCGCGGTCGCGATCCAGTGCGTCGAGGTGACGACGCCGAAGGTGCCCTCGATCTCGGGACGGGTGGTGAAGGGATTGGGATTGATGTTGCTCATGGGGAGCAGGATAGCAGCAGCACCGTAGGGTGGGCAAAGGCGGCCGAGGCGCTCATTGGGCGTATGAAATCCGCCCGCCGTGCCCACGCGACCGCGACGCACCATCTGCGCGTGGGCACGGCGGGATCGGCATCGTGCCCGATCGCCGGCGGCTCGGCCGCCTTTGCCTACCCTACGCGGCTACGCTTTTTGGAATGACCGGAAGCAGCAGATAGGACGGCTTGTCGCCGCCGGCGTACACGGTGTTGGTGCCGGTGTTGTAGTCGGCGTGGTAGTGCATGTAGCCCTGACTGCCGACGCCATCGCGCGGCTGCACGTCGAGGCGGATGCGGTGGCCTTGTCTGAACACCATCGAGGTCGGCCAGATCTCGACTTGCACCTCGACGATCTCGCCGGGCTTCAGGTAGAGCCGGCGCTTGTGCGCATGATACGGGCGATACGGCAGCGACAAGGCCGGATCGAGCTCACGGTGGGAGACGCGCAGCCAGCCTTTGGCGACCGGCACCGGCGTGCCCTGCTGACCGGTCTCCAGCACCTCGTTGCCGTCGGCATCGAAGTTGCGCAGGGTGAGGAAGAGGTCCATGTCTTCGCTCGCGCTCGACACCCAGATGTTGGCCATCAGCGGCCCGGTGACCTCGAGGTCGGCGGGAAGCGGAGGCGTCTCCAGCGACACGCCCATGCCGGGCTTGATGCCGCCGCCCATCACCTGCGACGAGGCGGCCGAGGTCGAGCCCATGGTGCCGAGATTGAAGGACGCATAGGTGCGTGAGGACGTCGTCGCCGGATTGCCCTCGGCGAGCGCGGCGATCTCGGGCGGCGACAGGTCGAAATAAAGCTTGGTCCACTGCGTCCGCGCCAGCGGCCATTCGTGCTCGTGGCGCCACTCGATTGCATCGCGGCCCTTGCGGATCGCGAGCTTGACCGGCGGCTCGGTCATCACGCCGTTGTCGATGCCCTTGAGCCAGTAATCGAAGAAGCGCAGCTGATCGCGCCGGCCCTCCTCGGTGTAGAACGGATGCACGTGCGAGCCGGTGTGGATGCGCAGCTTCTTGTGCTTGGAAGCCGCGCGCATGAAGGCTTCGGTGTTGCCGCGCAGATGCAGACCGAAGCCGGTCCAGTTTCCGACCGAGAGCATCGGCACCGTGATCTTGTCCCACTGCGCCTGCGCGCCCGCGAGCGCGCCGGTGTCGAGATTGTGGCGCAGCCAGAAATGCAGCGTGTTGACCTGCCACCCGTCCGGCTGCTGGCGCGACGCGCGGCCGAGCATGTGGTGCAGCAGGTGCGCCGTGAACCAGTTGGTCATGAACACGTTGAGGATGCCGCCGTGGTAGAGCGCGTCGCGGTAGATGTCGGCGAAGCCTTCCCACGGGATGATGGCGGCGAGCGAGGGCGGCTGCAGGTTGGCGACGAACCACTGATTGATCGCGTAGTAGGAAATACCGTTGAGCCCGACCTTGCCGTTGCACCATGGCTGCGCCGCCGCCCATTCGATCGCATCGTAGAAGTCGATCGCTTCTTGCAAGGACCACGGCTCGCACTGGCCGGACGACTTGCCGCTGCCGCGCCCATCGACGCGCACGCACGCATAGCCCTGCGGCACCCACCATTCGGGATTGACGGTCTCCCAGTTCATCAGCGGGTTGGGCTTCTCCTCGAGCGTGTCGGGGGCGACCCACAGCTTGTCCTTCTGGTAAGGCCCGAGGTTGAGGATGGCGGGGAATTTGCCGGCGGCGTCGGGGCGGATGACGTCGGCCTCGAGCCGGGCGCCATCACGCATCGGCACGTCGACGTCGCGATCGACGAGGAGGCGATAGGTGGCGGCGGCGGTGGTGGTTTGAATGTTCATTCGGGCTCTCACTTTCGTAGGGTGCGCAAAGCGAAGCGTGCGCACCGCCGCGTGGACACGCCGCTTCGCGGGTTTTCCCACCCTACGGCAGAATGCCGTGCGTCACGCCGCCTTGATGCCGTGCAGGCTGTGCGAGGCGTCCTTGACGGTGAAGAACACCACGTCGGCGTCGGGCGTCGCGGCGCCGGAATGCATCACGTTGGACGGGATGTAGACGATCGAGCCGGGCTTCGCCTCGACCTTCTTGCCGCCGACCTCGGCGACGAAGGTGCCTTCGAGGATGTAGATCCACTGCTCGTTCGGATGCGAATGCGCAGCGGCGCCGGTGCCGGCCGGCATGCGCATCAGGCCGACGATCATGCGGTCGCCTTCGACGCAGGCGCCGTTGGCGGTCGAGTAGTCCGGGCCGCCGAGGATGTGGTTCACCTTGGCGAGATCGAACAGGTATTCACCAGGACCGGCACGCTTCGCGCCGGGGGTGCGGGCGGTCTCTTGAGCCATGGTCGGTCTCCTCGGTTGATCACGTTTCATTTGAGCATGATCTTATCCGAAAACCGACGGCGGCTTTTCGGGATCATGCGCTACTCGGTCGCGCCCGTTGCCACATCCATGATCATGCGCGCCGCGAGATAGAGCCGCGGCTCGATCGAATTCATGTCGATGTATTCGGCGTTGTTCGAGTGCGCGCCGAACCCGCGCAGCCCGAACCGCTCGATCACCGGCGCCTTGGTCTTCAGTGCCGCATAGGCCGCATCGGTGCCGCCGCCGGCGGCGACGTCGTTGACCTCGAGCTCGTGACCGATCTCGGCATAGACGTGCTGGGCGTGGTGCGCGAGCGCCTGCGCGACCGCGGTAAGCTCGAGCGGCGGCCGGCCGCGCCGAAACGCGACCTCGACCTTGGTGTCGGGGATGAGCTGGTTCTTGACCCGCTCGCGCACCTTCGCCTCGATCGTGTCGAAATCGGCGACGCGACGCACGCGCACGTCGGCGACGGCCGATGCCATGGCGGGAATGACGTTGCGATTGCTGCCGGCGCTCGCCATCGTCCAGTTCAGCTTGATGCCGGCCGCGTCGTCGGAGAGGTCGCGCATCTGCAGGATCTGATGCGCGAGCTCGTAGAGCGCGTTGCGACCGCGCTCGGGCGACGAGCCCGCATGCGAGGCGCGGCCCTCGACGCTGAGCAGGACGGAGCCGATGCCGGCCGTCGTCAGCGAGAGGCGATCGGGCTTGATCGGCGAGCCCTCGTGCGAGAATACCGCATCGGACTCGCCGCCGAGCCGGGTGATCGTCGCGCGCGAGCCGTACGAGCCGATCTCCTCGTCGGCGTTGATCAGAACGGTGACCTGGCCGTAATCGCGGAAATTCATCGCCTTGAGAATCGCCAGCGTGTGCAGGATCACCGCGATCCCGGCCTTGTCGTCCGAGATGCCGAGCCCGTAGGCGCGGTTACCATCGAGACGGAACGGCTGCTTCTCGAGCATGCCGCGGTGATAGACCGTGTCCATGTGGGCGATCAGCAGGATCCTCTTCGTCCCGGTGCCGGTGAAGCGCGCCTCCACCATCCGGCCGATGCGCTTCGGCAAGTCGGCCAAACGATCAGCCGGCGGCGGGTCGGGCTCGATGAGCTCGACCTGCCCGCCGAGCGCCGTCAGACGCTCGGCGATGAGGGCCGAGATCTTGTCGAGCCCTTCACGATCCTCGCTTCCCGTTTCGATCGACACCAGCGCCTCGAGCGTCTCGAGGAACGCCGCCTTCTCGCCGGCGGCGAGCGACTGCACCGGCTCGACCGGGGCGGCACGCGCGCTCAACCCGGCGCCGGCGCACAGGGCGATGACCGCGCAACGCCGCGCGGCGCCGTGAAGGAACCGCGGCATCATCTATGCTACGCCGCTTCTGCTTTCGCCTGCGCCTTCTGCAGCACGAAATCGTAGTTGATCACGTAGAACGGGGTGTCGACCTTCTCGCCGTTGGGCGCGATGCCGGCGGGCTTCTGCACGAAATCGACGATCAGCGGCTCCTTCACGCCATAGACGACGTCGGTCTCGATGTACTGACAGCCGCGCTGAAAGAGATGCGTCACCAGGCGATGATGGCCGGGCGCCTCGACGCAGAAATGGATGTGAGCGGGGCGCATGTGCGAGATCTCGGTCTTCTTCATGAGGTCGCCGACGGGACCATCCATCGGGATGGTGTAGCCGATCGGCGCCACGGTGCGGATCGAGTAGGAGCCGTCCGGCTGGGTGCGGTAGAGGCCGCGCATCCATGGGCCATTGACGTCGCGCTGCGCCTCGTAGAGGCCCTCGCCGTCGGTCTGCCACAGATCGAGCGTGGCGCCGCCGATCGGCTGGCCGTCGAGGCCGCGCACCTTGCCGGTGACGAAGCACGGGATCCCGGGGGCGCCCTTGGCCATGTCGCCGCCATTGGCGACCGTGGGCGAGTTCGGCACGTGGAACGGGCCCTCGACGGTCGTCGGGGTCGCGCCGCTGTCGAAACGGTGGTTGATGGCGTCGACCAGCATGCTCACGCCCATCACGTCGGAGAACAGGATGACCTCCTGGCGCTTCTCGTCCGACATCTTCCCGGCGCGGGTGAGGAAGTCGATCGCCGCCGCCCACTCGGCCTCGGTCGGCTCGATATCGCGCACGAAACCGTGCAGGTGCTTGATCAGCGACTGCATGATCTGCTTGAGGCGCGGGTTGGGAATGTCCTGCCAGCGCGCCAGCACGACGTCGGTGAGATTCTTCTCGTTCACATAGGGCATTGGTGTTCTCCCTTCGAATTATGTTTTAGCCGTTAAGCTCGCGCCGAACGATGGCGGCGCCGTCGACCATGGCCTTCATCTTAGCGAAAGCGACCGGCCTTGGCAGGTACTTCATGCCGCAATCGGGGGCGATCACGATCCGCTCGGCCGGCACGTGCGGCAGGGCGGCGCGGATGCGGGACGCCACGGTTTCGGGCATTTCGACCGTCAGGTTACCGAGGTCGATCACGCCCAGGATGATGTCCTTGGAGGGCAGCTTCTTCAGGATCGCCAGATCGAGCTTGGGCTGGGCCGCCTCGACGGAGATCTGCTTCGCGGCCGAGCCCTCGAGCTCGGCGAGGAACGAGTAGCCGGTCGGCTTGTCGTGCACGACGGCGGCGTAACCGAAGCACAGATGCACCGCGACCGTGCCGGCGACGCCCTCGAGCGCACGGTTGAGCACCTTGACGCCGTATTGCCGCGCCTTGTCGGGATGCTGCTGCATCCACGGCTCGTCGATCTGCACCACGTCGGCCCCGGCCGCGAAAAGATCCTTGATCTCGGCATTGACGGCGGCGGCGTAGTCCATCGCCATGGCGACCGGGTCGCCGTAGAAATCATCCTGCGCCTGCATCGACATGGTGAACGGGCCCGGCACCGTCGCCTTGACCTTGCGGTCGGTGTTGGCGCGCAGCAGCTCGACATCGCGCACTTCGACGGGGCGACGGCGGGTGATCTTGGCGGTGATACGCGGCACCGGGATCGGCTTGCCGCTGCGGTTGATGGTGGTTCCGGGATTGTCGATGTCGACGCCGTCGAGGGCGGTGGCGAAGCGGTTGGAGTAGCTCTCTCTCCTTTGCTCGCCGTCGGTGATGATGTCGAGGCCGGCGCGCTCCTGGTCGCGGATGGCGAGCAGGGTGGCGTCATCCTGCGCGGCCTCGAGATGCGCGTCATCGATGAGCCAGAGATCGGTCGCGCGCAGGCGCGGCACCTGCTTCGACAGCTTGGGGCGGTCGATCAGCCACTCGGGCTGCGGATAGGAGCCGACCAGGCAGGTGGGGAAGAGCATGCGCAACACTCCGCGGATGCGGAGTGTTTTAGGTTTTGCTCGGCTGAGAGTCACGCTTTCTTCCCTCCCCGCTTGCGGGAGAGGAACGCGGGCGAAAGCCCGCCAGGAGGGGGCAAGTCATCAGATCCTGCGCAAGCGACGCCGCCCACCCCCGATCCTCCCGCCACGCGCTTCGCGCGCCGGGGAGGGGAGCGCGGGCGGGCGCGTCGTGTGGCCCTACGTGGCCCACTCGTTGGTGAATTGGGTCGCGACCGCTTGCTCGTAGGGCAGCTGCCCCTTGAGGATGCCGACGTCGCGGCAGAACTGCGCCATGCCGGCAATGAACTCGCGCGAGATGGTCGGGTCGAAATGCGGGCCGTCGCGGCGGATCAGCTCGGCGATCAGCTCGGCTTCGGAGGGCGGGAAGAGCTTCTTGCCGATGCCGGTGGCGAGCGTCGGGTCCTTCTTCAGAGCATGCTGTGTTTTCACCAGCGCGCGCACGGCGGCGCGGGCCACATCGGGCTTCTCGCCGATCAACTTGTCGGTCGTGGCGATCGATGCCATCGTGTAATTGAAGCACGCTTTTGGTCCGTCGCCGCGGCGGATGTCGAGCACCATGGTGCCGACGCCGCGGCGCACCGCGACCTCGGCGCCCATGCCGTTCGCCCAGAAGCCGTCGATCTTGCGCTCCTCGAGCGCGCGCGCCGCCGTGACGCCGAAATTGACGCCGGCGCCCGCCATGCCGGGCACCGGGGCGATCGTCACCTGGTCGCGGACAAGATCGATGCCGGCTTCCTGCAGCAGGCGGCGCAGCCCCATCTCGACCCAGGGCGCGGCGCCGATGCGCTTGCCCTTCACGGCCGCGACGTCGCCGCGCGCCGCGCCGAACTCCTTGTGCAGGATGAGGAACCAGTACATGCCCTGCGCCTGCGCGCCGAGGAGCTTCACGCCGTGGAATTCGGGGAAGGCGGCAAGCGCCGAGTGGGCCGAGCCGCCGACGAAGTCGACCGCACCGTCGCGCATCGCCGCGTAGCATTTGTCGACCGGATAGATCATCTCCATCTCGACATCGAGGCCTTCGTCCCTGAAGCAGCCGAGCTCGATCGCGGCGATCGCCGGGAAATACGAGTTGGAGATCATGTCCGGGATGGCGAGCTTCATGAGGATAATGCTCCTGGGTAGCGAATGGCGAACGTGCGGCGAGTAGCGAGTGGCGAGTAGCGAATAGGCCGCATCGTTGCGCTGCTTCCCTATTTGCTATTCGCCACTCGCCATTCGCCTATTTAAAAATTTTCTCGATCCACGCGGCCGTCGCGAACGCATCGGCATCGCGATGCTCGAAGCCGGCGACCTGCAGGCCTAGCGGGAGGCCCTCGTCGCGCAAGAGCGGCAGCGAGATCGATGGGATGCCGAGATAGGACGTGTGCACCGTGCAGGCGGGCTCGCCGGTCCAGCCGAGGCCGACGGGCGCGGCGCCCGGCGCCGCCAGGCTGATGGTGGCGGGCATGTCGGGGCCGAGCTCGGCATAGAGCGCTCGCGCGCTGGCGCGCTCGGCGATGAGGCCGCGGTACTGCTCGATGCTCATCGATTCGGCGAGCTTGAGACGGCCGAGCGCGGCTTCGCTGAGCTTGGCGGCGTCGCGCTCGCGATAGGTGTTCAGCGGCCAGCGGCCCTCCCACGAGTTGATGCTGTTCGAGAGGTTGCGCGAGTCGGCGACGGCGCTTTCGACCGCCGCGACCCGCTTGTCGTTCTCGCGTGTGCGCAGTTCGACGCCTGCGGCCGCGAGGCGCTTGAGCGCATCTTCCATGGCACGCTTGGCCCCCGGTGATGCCAGCGGCCACCCGGGCGTCTCGATGAAGGCGAGCTGGCGCGGCTTGTTCGCGGGCGGCGCGGTTGGCGGCCCCATCAGCCCGGGGAAGCCCGGGTCGCCGCCGACGCGGATGGCGATCTCGTAAGCCGTTTGCCAGGCGTCGGGGAGGCTCGCCGCGAGCGGCCCGTGAGTGCTCTGGCTCAAGTAGTCGTAGCTGCCGCCGCGGTTGATCGCGCCGACGGTCGGGCGGAAACCGTAGCAGCCGCAGTAGCTCGACGGGCGGATGATCGAGCCGATCACCTGGGTGCCGAGCGCCATGCTCAATGCCCCGACCGCGACCGCGGCGGCAGAGCCGCTCGACGAGCCGCCGGGCGTGCGGGTCGTGTCCCAGGGATTGCGCGTGCCGCGCGGCGTGGTCGCGGCGAACTCGGTGGTGACGGTCTTGCCGACGACCACGGCGCCCGCCTCGCGCAGGGCGGCGACCGAGGCGGCGTCGCGGTGGGTGGCGTAGCCGACGAACAGCGGCGAGCCCTGCTCGGTCGGCATGTCGAAGGTCTCGATGATGTCCTTGATGCCGACCGGCATGCCGTCGATCGGCGAACGCTTGGCGCCGTCGCGCCAGCGCCTGGTCGAGGCGTCCGCCGCCGCGCGCGCGCCGCCGAGATTGAGGGCCACGAAGGCGCCGATCTTCGGCTCCCAGGCTTCGAGATCGGAAAGACAGCGCTCGAGGAAGTCGCGCGGCGAGTCCTTGCCGGATGCGAAGGCGGAGGTCGCCGCGAGATAGGGACGCATGGTGGGAGTCATGTCAGCAACTCTTTCTACTGGCACTACGCTTCTGCTCCCCTCCCCCCGCGCGCGAAGCGCGTGGCGGGGAGGGCCGGGGTGGGGGCGCCGCTTGCTCGGAGCAAGTGTTATGAGAACCTATTGCGAATTGTGAGCAAGCGTAGGCCCCCACCCCTCGCGCAGCGGCTTCGCCACTTCGCTCGACCTTCCCGCCAACGGGCGGGAGGGTAACAGCGCCCGCGGCGCGTCGAATTGTTCCTTACGCCTTCCTGCTCTCGTCGTAATAGTGGATCTCGTAGAGCACGCAGCCTTTCTCCGATTTGAAAGGGCCGTGGTAGACGCCGGGCGGGCGGCACGCGTAGGTCGGGGCCTGAAAGGATTCACCGCCCTTTCCTTGCGCGTCGTTGCCGACCGTGAGGTCGCCGGTGACGAGGTAGACCTCTTCCCAGTGGTCGTGCACGAACGGCGCCGTGGTGTAGACGCCGGGATCGAACTTCAGGAGGCGGGTGCGGCCGCCCATCTTGCGCGTCTCGTCGAGGTCGCTCGCGAGAATCTTCTGCTTGATGCCGGATGGATAGCCGGGCGGCGTCGCCCAGCCGGAAGTCATGTCGACCTTGTGAAATTCGAGATGCGGCTTGTTCATCGGCATCGGGCAGTCTCCACTGACAGCAGTTGTTGATTGATTCATCCGAGGATCGGCAGGGTGCGCGCCGTGTAGGCGTGGGCGATCTTGCGACCCTTCACGGGATCCTCGAGCTCGAAGGCGAATTGCACGGTCGGCCGCACGCCGCCCTTGGCGGCGAGCGTGCCACAGAACATCAGCGTGTCCTCGGCGAGACCGCCGCTCTTGGTGTAGCGGCCGATCAGATCGAGCGGGTCGAGCATCGCGGCAACCGAACCCTCTTGGTAGAGCACGGGCTTGCCGCCTTCGGTCACATGCGCGCGCAGGATCAGCTTGTCCCAGTGTGGCGCGACCTCGTCGAAGGCCCAGAAGGTCGCGGCCATCGGCTTGTCGCACATCTGCTTGGAGACGGTGACGCCATAGGTTTCGACAGCGCGGTCGGTGTGATCCGAGCCGGTGCCGACCCACAGCCGCCCACCATGCTGCAGCAGCACGAACTCGGCCTCGCCGCCCGACGTCTCGCCCACCACCTCGATCTCGGCATCGGTGGTGAGCCGCGCCGCCGAGACACGATAAAAGATCGGCGTCGTGGCCGGCCGTTTGACCCCGATCTGCTCCAACTCGCGGACGTGTTTCTCCACCGCCGCGGCATCGCGGCCGGTCCACCCGGCGACCACGGCATCGTTGATCGCGATCTCGCGGCGCATCGCAGCGCCGTCATTGACGAGGGTCAGGTTGAGGATGCGGCGGGGCACGTGAGTTCCAGGATTACGAGCCAATTGGGAGACAAATGGACGGATCGGACCGACGTCATCAGCCGGCCGCATTGGACCAAATCCGAAATGGCTTGAAATTTCAACATGGCCCCGTATTCAGGTCTGGTCCGAATCGGCCGGGGGGCGGCCGTGACCTGACACCTCGGCGCATGGCCTTATCGGCGAACCGATGATCCGCCGACGAATGCGCGAGACCTACCGGGAAGGCTTTCAACTCATGCGCACGCTGCACCAGATCGCCGCGCGGCTCGAGGCCGCCGAGCCGAGCCGCGCGTTGATCGACCGCTGCCTCGAGCGCATCCGCGACCCGGCGGGCGAAGGCCCGCGCACCTTCCTCAAGGTCTATGCCGAGGCGGCGCGCGCCACCGCGGACGCCTATGACGCGCTGCGGCGGCACGGCGCGACGCCGTCGGTGTTCGCCGGAATTCCCGTCTCGATCAAGGACTTGTTCGACGTCGCCGGCGACGTGACGATGTCCGGCTCGGTCGCGCTCAAGCATGCGCCGCCGGCGAGCCGCGATGCGCTCGCGGTCGCGCGCCTGCGCTCGGCCGGCTTCATTCCGATCGGCCGCACCAATATGACCGAGTTCGCCTTCTCGGGGTTGGGCATCAACCCGCACTACGACACGCCGCGCAATCCGTATGACCGCAAGACCGGGCGTGTCCCGGGCGGCTCGTCGTCGGGCGCGGTGGTGTCGGTCACTGACGGCATGGCCTGCGTCGGGCTCGGCACCGATACCGGCGGCTCGTGCCGCATTCCGGCGGCGCTGTGCGGCACGGTCGGCTACAAGCCGACCAAGAGCCGCATCCCGACCAGCGGCTGCATGCCGCTATCGCAGACGCTCGACTCGATCGGCAGCATGGCGCCCTCGGTCGCCTGCTGCGCGCTGATCGACGCGGTGCTCGCCGGCGAGCCGCCGGCGGCCTTGCCGGAGTTCCCCCTCGACGGGGTGCGCCTCGCGGTGCCGCAGACGCTGGTGCTGGACGAGATCGACAAGGACGTGTCGGCCGCGTTCACGGCAGCGCTGACGACACTGAGCCGCGCCGGCGCGCGCATCGTCGAGGTCGCGCTGCGCGAGCTTTCCGAGCTCGCACAAGTGAATGCCAAGGGCGGCTTTGCGGCCGCCGAGGGCTATGCGGTGCATCGGCCGCTGATCAAGGTGAAGGGCGCGGAATACGACCCGTTCGTGCTCACGCGCCTCGAGCGCGGCAAGGAGCAGGACGCCGCCGACTACATCGAGCTGCAGTGGGCGCGCGAGGAGATGATCCGCCGCTTCGACATCGTCACGGCGCCCTATGACGCGCTGATCATGCCGACCACGCCGATCATCGCCCCGGTGCTGCGCGACCTCGCGGCGCAAGAGGCGGCGCGTGCCGCGAACTACATGCTGCTGCGCAATACGGGCCTCGCCAATTTCTTCGACCGCTGCTCGATCTCGATCCCCTGCCATAAGGCGGGCGACGCGCCGGTCGGCCTGATGCTGGTCGGCCCGACCGGCGGCGACCGGAAACTGCTGGCGATCGCGGCCGCGGTGGAGAAGCAGGTCGCGCCCGAGCTCGACGGAGCGCCGGTTTGAGCCTCCGGTGGTTGCGCCGACCAGCGCACGGCGAAGCGCAGCCATGCAGCGCACGATGCGTCGCGGCGTCACGCCGTTGGGTTAGCACAATCTTAAGGCGCACTTGCTTCTAGTCATGCCCGGAAGCCGGGCTGACGAATCCGATCGATTTCGTGTGTGCCGAGGCCTTCCGGGGGATCCATGCTCGGCCTTGTGCGCAATTTGAAAATCAGCACGTCGCTGTACGTGCTGTTCGGCATCTCGGCTCTGGTCATGGGCATCCAGGAGGGCGTCGGGGTCTTTCGCGCCTGGAGCCAGGCGAGCGAGTGGTCGCAGGTCCAACGGCTCGCCGAGGCCAATATTCAGCTGTTCGTGGCGCTGCAGAATGTCCGCCAGGAGCGCGGCCCGACGCGGGTCGCGCTCGAGGCGCCGACGGCCGCCGCGCCGAGCCTGATTCAGCAGTTCGAGGCCCTGCGCCGCACGTCTGGGCCGGCGATCGAGGCCATCATCGCAACCTGCGGGCGGATCAAATGCGACGACGGCCGCGAGGCCGAGACCATCCGCCGCGCCGCCGAGAAGGTCGCGGCCGCACGCCAGGAGGTGGATCGGGCGCTGCGCCAGCCGCTGGCCGAGCGGCCGACCACAATCGCCCAGGATTGGCTCGCCACCGCCACTGTCCTGGTCGACGAGCTCGAGCGGGTGTCGATCGCGCTCGGCGGCAAGATCCGCATGGTCGATCCCGACATCGCCGAGCTCGCCACCTTCAAGGAAGCCGGCTACGTGACGCGCGACGCGGTCGGGCTCGAGCGCAACTACCTCCAGCAGATGATCGATATGCGCAAGATCAGCTTCGACGCCCGGCTCAAGATGATGGCGCTGCGCGGCAAGGGCGAAGCCGGCTGGCATCTGGTGCAGCTCCTCGCCGCGCGCCCCGGCGTGCCGGCGCCCGTGATGGCGGCGGTCAAGGCGACGCGGACGGAAGTGTTCGGCGCCTACGTCAAGACGCGCGCCGCGATCGAGAAGGCGGTCATCGAGGGGCACGATCCGCCGATCTCGGAGGCGGACTTCAACCGCCTCTCCAATGCGGCGCTCAACGTGATCGTCGGCATCTGCGATGCGGCGCTCGTGGAAATCCGCAGCCACGCGGGCGCACGCGCGGGCCAAGCGTGGAACGATGTTGCGCTGCATGCCGGCCTGCTCGTGCTGTCGGTGCTGCTCGGCGTGGCGGGCCTCGCGTTCGCGTCCTGGCGCGTGGCGCGGCCGATCGGCGTGATCACCGAGGCGATGCGCAAGGTCGCGGGCGGGGATCTCGCGGGCGACGTGCCGTTTCGCACCCGCCGCGACGAGGTCGGCCAGCTCGCCGGCGCGCTCGCGGTGTTCAAGGAGAACGCACAGACCAAAGAGCACATGGAGACGCAGCGCCGGGACGCCGAGATGCGCAATGGCGAGCGCCAGCGCGCCGTCGAGGGCGCCATTGCCGCATTCGGCACCTCGGTCGGCGGCACGCTCGGCGCCCTGACGAGCTCGGCGCAAGCGATGCGGGAAACCTCGCAAGCGATGTCGGTCGCCGCCGGCGAGGCGGGGCGACGCGCAGGCGCCGTCGCAACCGCGGCCGAGCAGGCCTCGACCAACGTCACCACGGTCGCGGCGGCCTCGGAGGAGCTCACCCAATCGATCGGCGAGATCGGGCACCAGGTGACCCATGCGGCGGACATCTCGCGCGACGCCGTGCAGGCCGCGGATGTGACCACCGGAGCGGTCGAGAGCCTCGCGGCGGCGGCGGACCGCATCGGTGAGGTGGTCAAGCTCATCAACGACATCGCCAGCCAGACCAACCTGCTGGCGCTCAATGCCACGATCGAGGCGGCGCGCGCCGGCGAAGCCGGCAAGGGCTTCTCGGTGGTCGCCGCGGAGGTCAAAGAGCTCGCGAGCCAGACCGCCAAGGCGACCGAGGAGATCCGCACCCAGATCGCCGGCATGCAGGGCGCAACCACGGCCGCGGTCGCGGCGATCCGCGACATCGCCGTGCGCATCGGCGAGATCAACACCGCGTCGACGGCGATCGCCTCGGCGGTCGAGGAGCAGGGCGCCGCGACCCAGCAGATCACCGTGAGCACGCAGCAGGCCGCCGAGGGCACGCGCGGCGTGTCGTCCAACATTTCGGGCGTTCATACCGGCATCGCCGAGACCAACCAGGCCGCCCAGAAGGTGCTCGCCGCGGCCGATGGCCTGCAGCGCCACGCCGACGAGCTGCGCGGCGAGGTCGATCGTTTTCTCGACGCCATCCGGGCGGCGTGAGGGCGACAATATCCGTCACGGCCGGGCGTAGCCGTTCGAAGAACGGCGTCGCTTCGCTCGCCTATGGCCCAGGCCATGCACGTCTTCTCCACGCGCAAGAAAGACGTGGATGCCCGCATTCGCGTCGCATTCGCGGGCATGACGAGGAAGCCTGGATCATAGGCCCCCAGCGAACCCGCATTTGTGCCGTGAGCGAATTGCCACGCGCGGCCAAACAGGGCATTTTGGAACCGACCGGGAAGATCGACCGTCCGGCTCTGACCAGATTTCATGGACGACGTCACGACCGCGCGAATCACCTTCAACACCGACACGCTGCCTGAGCGCGATCGGTTCGCGGCTTATTGCGAGCACATGATGCGCCGCATCGCGCGGCTCGACATCATGCGGCGGGACGCCTCGCCGTTCGCCGCCGCCGTGGATATCCAGCAGGCCGGCTCGGTCGGCATCTGTCACATCGCCACGTCGACATCCGACTATGTGCGCACGCCGGTGCTCATGCGCGACGGCGACGACTCGCTCTGCATCGTCCTGTGCCGCAGCGGCGGGGCCTACCAGACCCAGCGCGACAACGACCAGGGGCTCGCGCCGGGCGAGGCGATCGTCTGCGACAGCGGCCGCCTGGGATCGATCCACGTCACGGCGAACTCGCGCTTCTGGTGCATCAAGGTGCCGCGTCCGCGCATCGCCACGATGCTGCCGCGCCACGAGCGGTTCGCCGGCATCAAGCTCGACCGCGATCCGGTCGCGCGGCGGCTGCTGTTCGCGTATCTCGCCGGGACGCTCAACCTCGACCTGCCGGCCGACGGCCAGGCGGTCGCGCTCTACGACCACCACATCCTCGACCTGCTCGCGCTGTCGATCGGCGCCGAGGGCGAGGCGCGCCGCATGGCCGAGGAGGGCGGCGTCCGCGCGGTGCGCCGCGCCGCGATCCTGCGCGAGATCGACAATCGCCTGCACGATCCCGCGCTGAGCGCCGCGGGCACCGCAATCCGGCTCGGCATCACGCCGCGCTATATCCACGTCCTGCTCGAGGAGAGCGGCCACAGCTTCAGCGAGCACGTGCTGGAGCGACGCCTCGCCAAGATCGCCGAGGTGCTACGCGATCCGCGCCAGCGCCGGCGCCGCATCGGCGATGTCGCGCTCGCGCACGGCTTTTCCGACCTGTCGCACTTCAACCGCGCGTTTCGCCGCCGCTATGGCGCGACACCTTCGCAGATGCGGCGGCAGGGCGCGGCGAAAGCCGAGTGATCCAGCTCCGTTTATTGCTTCTTGAGCACGTAGACGTAGTCGTCGAGCCCGATCGCCATCGTGGTGGCGTCGATGAAGTGCCAGTCGAGCTCGTTGGCGCAACCGGTCCCCAGCACCTTCCACGACGTGCCCTTGAAGCCGACGCTCGCCGCGAGCGTGGCCGGATCGGCCGACTTGTCCTTGTCGTGCATCTCGCCGAACTGGCCCTGAAAGAGCATGTCGGCGGTGAAATCGCTGAGCTTGTAGTGCGGCCCCGTGCAGGCGAGCGGCTGCGGCCCGGCGATCTCTTGCAGCTTGAACGTGACGCTCTTGCCGACCAGCGCCTTAGCGGCGGCCGGGTCGGGCCTATGCGCTTTGTCGGCCCACGGTGCGACCGTCGCGGAAGCGATCCTCCAGGTGCCGAACCAGGGGCCTTTCGCGTGCGCCGGGGCGACGGCGCAAACCACGAGGGCGAGAACGAGCGTGAACGTGTGCAAGGGGTAATGCGACAAAATTCCCTCCTCGATGCTGATCGCTCTTGATAATCGCACGAACATCACGCCGCTTGGGCTATAGGGAACAACCGAGGCCATCTTTTCGCCGGAGATTTTCCGCCCATACGCGTCTATGGTGCGGGCGATACAAACGAATGAAATGCACGGATCGATCATGCGGCGCACATTGCTGACTTCCGCGGGCCTCGCGCTCGCGCTTTCCCTCATTGCCGGCCCCCACGGCGCGACGGCGGCGCCGGCGAACTGCCGCAACACCGGCAGCTTCGAGGCCTGGCTCGCCAAGTTCAAGCAGGAGGCGGCCGCGCAAGGCATCTCGCAGGCCGCGATCGCGGAAGCCTCGCCGTACCTGGTCTACGACGCCCACATCGTCGGCATCGACCGCGGGCAGAAATTCTTCGCCCAGACCTTCCTCCAGTTCTCCGACAAGATGCTGGCGGGCGGGCGCATCCCGAGCGGCATCGCGCACATCAAGAAAAACGAAGCCACCTTCGCGCGTGCCGAGCGCGAGTTCGGAGTGCCGCCGCAGGTAATCACCGGGTTCTGGGGGCTGGAAAGCGATTTCGGCGCCAACCAGGGGAATTATCAATCGATCCGCTCGATCGCGACGCTCGCCTACGACTGCCGGCGCTCCGACATGTTCCGCGGCCACCTGTTCGACGAGCTGCGCCTGATCGAGCGCGGCGACCTCACGGCGGCCGAGATGATCGGCTCGTGGGCGGGCGAGCTCGGACAGACGCAGATGATGCCGTCCGAATATCTCAAGAACGCGGTCGACTACGACGGTGACGGCCGGCGCAACCTGATCAAGAGCGTGCCCGACGTGATCGGCTCGACCGCGAAGTACCTCGTCAGCCTCGGATGGAAGCGCGGCGAGCCGTGGCTGCAGGAGGTGCGCGTGTCGCCGCGGGTGCCGTGGCAGGAGGCGGATCTTTCGATCCAGCACACGCGCGCCGAATGGGCACAGTGGGGCGTGACCTATCCGGGCGGGCGCCCGCTGCCCAACGATAATCTCAAGGCTTCGCTGCTGCTGCCGATGGGGCGCTTCGGGCCGGCGTTCCTCGCCTATGACAATTTCCAGGTCTATCTCAAATGGAACAACTCGCTGGTCTACTCGACCACCGCGGCCTATTACGCGACCCGCCTCGCCGGCGCGCCGGCAGTGACGCGCTCGACCGGGCCGATCCCGAACGTGAGCGCCGAGGAGATCGCCGAGATCCAGCGCTTGCTCGCGCACGCCGGTTTCGATGTGGGCGCGATCGACGGCAAGATCGGCATCGCGACCCGCGCGGCGATCAAGCAGATGCAGGTCAAGTTCGGGCTGCCGGCCGATTCGTACCCCTCGCCGGAGTTTTTGGCGCGGCTCAGAGCGGGCAGATAGATCGGTAGGGTGGGCAACCGCGCCTTCGCGATTGCCCACCCGCCCGCGCCGCCTGGGCAATATCGGTGGCGAACGCCGCGCATGCGGCGCGGACCGTGAACGGCGATTTTGCCCACCCTACAATCCGAGCACGTGGTCCAGCGAATACAGGCCGCCGCCCTTCGCCAGAAAATAGGCGGCCGCGATGGTCCACATCAGGGTGTATTCGAGGCCCTGCGTGTTCCAGAACCAGCCGCCCTTCACCCAGCGCTCGCGGCACGAGACCACGAGGAAGATCACCACCGGGATCGCGGCGATGCGCGTGAACAGGCCAAGCGCGAGCAGCGGGCCGGCGATCAGCTCCGTTGCGGCGATCGCCGGCGCCCACAGCCGGCCGGGGCGATAGCCGTCGCGGTCGAGCTGTTGGGCGAGCATCGTCAAGTTCGAGTCCTTCAGCCCGGTGCCGCGGAAGAAGCCGAAGGTGACGCGCAGGCCGTGCGGCACCAGCGCGGCGCCGACCATGACGCGCAGCAGCGCCTCGATCACCGCTGCCGCTGATGCCGGCATCGGCGCGGATTACTTCTTCACCAGGCTGCAGGCGGGATCGGGCGGGCCGAACGCTTGGTCGCCGGGGATGTGGGCGACGACCTTGTAGTAGTCCCACGGCGCCTTCGATTCCTCCGGCGTCTTCACCTGCACCAGCAGCAGGTCGTGCACCATCAGCCCGTCCTCGCGCAGCTTGCCGTTGCGGGCGAAGAAGTCCTCGATCGGATGCGAACGCATCTCGGCCGCGACCTTGAGCGGCGCGTCGGTGCCGGTCGCCTTGATGGCGTTGAGATAGGTCATCACCGAGGAGTAGACGCCCGCCTGCCACATGGTCGGCATCTTGTGCAGCTTGTCGTAGAAACGCTTCGACCACGCGCGGGTCTCGTCGTCCATGTCCCAGTAGAACGAGGTCGTGAGGTAGAGGCCCTGCGCGGCCTTGAGCCCGAGCGCGTGCACGTCGGTGATCAGCACCAGGAGGCCGGCCATCTGCTGGCCGTGCGCAAAGAGGCCGAACTCGCCGCCGAGCTTGATCGCATTGACGTTGTCCGGCGGGCCGCTCGCGATGCCGATGATCTGCGCCTTGGAGGCCTGCGCCTGCAGGATGAAGGCGGAAAGGTCCGGCGTCGCGAACGGATGGCGCACGGCGCCCACGACCTTGCCGCCATTGGCGACGACCACCTGGCTCGCGTCGCGCTCGAGCGCGTGCCCGAAGGCGTAGTCGGCGGTGAGGAAGAACCAGGTCTTGCCGCCGTGCTTGACCACCTCCTGGGCGGTGCCGACCGCGAGCGCCCGCGTGTCGAACACCCATTGCATCGCATAGGGCGAGCAGAACTTGCCGTGGAAATCCGCCGTGCCGGTCGAGTGGGTGATGAACAGCTTCTGCTTCTCGTTGGCGACGCGCTGCACCGCGAGGCCGACGGCGGAGACCGGGACGTCGAGGATGAGGTCGACCTTGTCGGTGTCGTACCACTTGCGGGCGATGCTCGAGCCGATGTCGGGCTTGAGCTGGCTGTCGGCGGTCACGAGCTCGACCGGTGCGCCCAGCACCTTGCCGCCGAAATCGTCGATCGCCATCTGCGCGGCGGTGACCGAGCCCTGTCCGGTCGCGTCCGAGGCGGGGCCGGACAGGTCGGTGAGCACGCCGATGCGCACCACGTTGTCGGAGACCTGCGCGTGGGCTGGGTGAAATGAGATGGCCGTGAGCGCAAAGGCGGCTGCGCCGAGAATTCGCGCGCGCATTAGGTCCTCCCCGGATTTTCCGTCATGGCCGGGCGTGTCCCGGCCATCCACGTCTTTGCCGCACAGCATGAAAGACGTGGATGCCCGGGACAAGCCCGGGCATGACGTTTTCTTTTTACAATCGGATCTCGCCGAGGCTGACGCTGTCGCCGAGCTTCGCGTCGACGATCTTCTTCGCCCGCCCCGGCGCCTCGATCTCGAGCGTGTAGGCGCCGGAATCCTCGTCGAGGTTGTCGAACTTGAAGTCGCCGTAGTTGTCGCTCCTCGCCTCCGCGACCGTGCGGCCATCCTTCATGAGCCGCACCTTGGCGCCCTCGACACAGTCGACCGCGCCGTTCTGCTCGGCCGCGACCGAGCCGCCGATGAAGCACTTGGTGTAACGCCACAGATTGCGGTACCACACGCGCGGGCGCGTGCCGAGCTCCGGCCGCATGGGCTCCAGCGCCTGGTCGGCCGCCATGCCGGCCATCACCGCGTCCTCGACCTTGATCGCCTTCATGGCGCCCGTCGGGCACGACTGCTGGCCGCGCGTCTGTTGCCAGCCCTGGTCGATCAGGTGGGCGTCGAACGGCCACGCCTGCGGGAGCTGCAGCTCCTCGTTCCACCAGATGTGGCCGTACGGACAGGCGTCGACGAGCTCTTTCTGTCCCTTCGCCTTGACGGGATCGATGATGACGATGCCGTCGTCGCGCTTGCGGACCGCGCCGTCGCGCGCCGCCTTGATGCAGGGCGCGTCATCGCAGTGGTTGCACAGCGTCGGCACGTAGGCGATGTCGATCATCGGCGCCTGTCCGCGCTCCTTCTGCAGGATGTCGATCCAGCGGTGGCCATGTCGCGGCATCGGCGCCGCGTAGCCGGGCCACTCGTTGCCGACGTACTCGTCCATGGTCGCGAGCGTGCACAGGTTGCAGTTGGTGCACTCGGCCACGTCGATGATCAGGTTCCATTTTTCCATGGGGCTACTCACTTGTGTCGTAGGGTGGGCAAAGCCGGCCGACTGACCTCGGCGCATGGCACGCCGCCCGACCCGCCACGCGAACGCGTCTCACGCGTGGGGCACGGCGGGTCTGGCGCCCTGTGACGACGCAGACATCTCGGCCGCCTTTGCCCACCCTGCGAGCCATCGCTACTTGGCCGGCACCAGGCTCGCGGCCTTCAAGGTCTCCTTCACCTCGCGATCCTTCTCCATCGCGGCGAAGGTCGCGGACATGTGCTCGATGCGGCGGTCCCACGGCTCGATCTGCACCAGGGAGTTGGCGCCGGCGAGCGAGTGCGTCGACTTCGTCTGCGTACGCTCCGGCGTGAGCAGGTTGAGGCAGCCGCCACGATCGACGGATTTGCCAGGCTCGCCCATCGGGTCGTAGACGGCGGAGGACTCGTAGCCGTGGCAGACGCCGCGCGGCAGGCGCTGGGTCGGCAGCGCCGCGCAGATCACCGCGCCACGGTCGTTGTAGACCTTGACCAAGTCGTGCTTCTTGATGCCGCGCTCGCGCGCGTCGTCGGCGTTCATGCGAATGAGCCAGTAGTAGTAGCCCTCCACGTTCACGCGATGGTCCGGGATGTTGTTGAGGAACGAGCTCTTCCCGTCGCCCTGGGTGTGGAAGCTGTATTTGGAATGCGGCGTGAGCATCTGTAGCGGATAGCGCTCGAAAAGCTCGCCCGAATGCGGGCCTTCCCACGACGGCTCGTATTTGACGATGGGCGGGCGCTCGGGATCGTGGAAGCGCTTGAGGCTCGAGCATTCGAACTCGAGCTTGCCGGATTGCGTCTGCAGGCCCCGCAGATACTCACCGTTGTAGTCGGACGGCAGCGGCTGCGCCTCGGGCACGTCTTTCTTGCGGTTCTCCCAAAACCAGCGGAACGAGACCGGCGCGCGCAGCTTCTCCTTCTCGGCCGGCACCACGTAGTAGCCACGCTTGATGAACTGCTTCCACGAGATCTTCTTCGGCAGGTCGGAGGCATCGAACAAACGCTTGACCCAGTCGATCTCGTTCATGCCTTCGGAGAAATAGTTCGCGAGGCCGAGCCGCTTGCTGATCTCGTTGAAGATCCAGTAGTCCGATTTCGACTCGCCGAGCGGCGCGATCGCGGGCGCCTGGAAGACGATGACGCGGTGGTTGAGCTGCTGCTGGCCGTGATGGCCGTAGCCGCCGAGGCCGGCCCATTCGGAGATGTCGACCCGCTCGAAATTGGTGCACGCCGGCAGGATCACGTCGGCGAACTTCGCCTCCCCCTCGAACCAGATCGACTGGTTCACCACGAACTCGAGCGCGGCGGATTGATACATCCGCACGTGCCGGCTGGTGTTGTTCATGGTGGAGAGGATCGAGCCTCCGTATTTGTAGAACATCTTCACCGGCGAATGGCCGGGCGCCGGATAGCCGAATTTGGCGAACTGATGCTCGATCGACTTGCCGACCCATGGATAGCCCTCGGCCTTGCCGTCGGCGATCGCCTCCGGCATCCAGATGCGCGGGATGCGCTGGAAGCTCGAATTCATGGTCGGCAGCTGCGGCATGCGCTGGTAGAGCTCGACCGGCATCGCGGTGTTTTCCAGGTCGCCCGACATGCCGCCATCGGCGTAGCCGGGGAAATAGAAGTTGAAGTCGAGCGGCGTGCCCCATTGCAGGTTGCCCATGTTGATGCCGGGCTTGCCGAGTCCCTGCATCGCGCTGAGGCACACCATCACGCGCGCCCACTGGATGCCGGTCTGATTGCGGCAGGCGCCGCCATGGCCGTTGCCCCAGCCGCCGGGCGCGAGATAGACGCGCTTCTTGCCCCACTCGCGCGCAAGAGCCCGTACGTCCTTCGCCGGAACGCCGGTCTCCTTCTCCTGCCACTCGGGCGTCTTGGCGACCCCATCCTCGTCGCCGACCAGATACGCTTTCCATTCGTCGAAGCCGACCGTGTGGGTCTCGACGTATTGCTTGTCGTAGAGCCCCTCCTTGATCCACACGTAGGCGATGGCCATCGCCATCGCGACCGAGGTCGTCGGCTTCGGCGCGAACCATTTGCCCGGCAGGAACTGGGCCGACGCGTTGTAATACGGGTCGACGTGCACGACCTTGATGCCGAGCTTCGGGTTCTTCAGCCACTGTCGGCGCACCGTGCCTTCCTGCGCGCCGTAGGAGCCGCTGGTGGTCTCCGGATCGGCCGCCCAGAACACGATCATGTCGCAGCTCTGCAGGCAGTCCTCGACGGTGCCGTAGGTCTCCGACTGGCCGACGCGCAGCGTATAGCCCCAGTGATGCACGGCGCCCCAGTACCAACCCTCCCATGAGTCGGGATTGTGGTGCACGCGGGTCATTCCCACGGCGTTGGCGAAGCGGAAGAGCGCCGAGAGGTAGTAGCCGATGTTCCCCCAGGTGTGATGCGAGCCGTGCGAGGTCGCGATCGCGCCCGGCCCATGCGTGCGCTTGCAGCGCTTTATTTCATTGGCGACGAGGTCGAGCGCCTCCTCCCACGAGATGCGCACGTAGCCGGACTTGCCGCGATTCTGTGGGTTGCGGGCGCCGTTCGGATCGAAGTCGACGCGCTTCATCGGATGCAGCAGGCGATCGGGCGAGTAGACGATTGATTTGGCGTTCTGCCCGTGCGGCGCGAGCGTCGTGCGGCGCGGCGGGGTGAGATCGATGCCGCGCGCGCGGATCGTCCACGGCTGCGGATCGGTGTCGTCGAAATCGATCGGCGTCATGCGCACGATCTTGCCGTCGCGCACATAGACGAACACGGGGCCGCCGTTGGTCATATTGCAGTAGCGCATGGTGCCGTCGGGCAGGCGGGTGCCGAGCTTCCAGCCGACGGTCTGGCTCAGCATGATGGTCTGCGCCCACCAGTTGGCGAGATCCTCCGGGCCGTCGACCGTGAGGTTGAAATCCTTGATGGCGTTGATCTGGTCGAGCCAGTTGATCGGCGGCATCAGCAGCGAGGCGCCGGTCGCGGCGTTCTTGAACGCTAGCGTGACGTCGGGCTTGGCGTGCAGGCCCGCGCCCGACGTGACGCGGCCGCCGCACACCTCGTACCAGCGCGCCGTCTCCTCGTCGCGCGCCTTCACCTGGGCGACGAGGTTGCGCTCCGCGAGCCGGGCGCGAAAGGCAGGGTGCCGTCGGGCGGCGAGCTTGAGCGAGTGCGCAAGGCCCCACAGGATGGCGGAGAATTTCACGGTGGCGATGCTCATCGGCGTTCCTCTCGGATGCCCGTCGTACGCTCGCGCGGACCAAGTCGGTCCGGCGCGGTTGCGACCCGGGTTGGCCGTGGCCGGGCGCAAAGGCTATCGTACTGCGGGAAACCTGTCGACGCGCGCCGCGCGACAACCTGCCTTTGCAGCCGGGAGAAATCGCATGGGAGACACGACAACGCCGCCTCGCTCGATGCCGGCGGCGCCGCCGGAGGGGCTGCTGGGCAACTGGAAGCTGGTGTCGTGGCAAGTGATCGTCGAGGGCGAGCCGCCGCACAATCCGTTCGGGCTGCATCCCAAGGGCTACCTGGTCCTCACCCCACAGGGCCGCTCGATCGCGATCACCACCGCGGAGCATCGCGTCGGCGGCGATGGCGACCGCGAGCGGGCCGAGCTGCACCGCTCGATGCTCGCCTATACGGGCCGCTATCGCATCGAGGGCAACGACTTCATCACCACGGTCGAGGCGTCGTGGAACGAATCATGGAACGGGTCGGAGCAGCGGCGGCATTTCCGCGTCGACGGCGACATGCTCTACATCGAGTCGGCGGCGGCGCCGAGCATCATCTTTCCCGGCAAGACGGACTACCGCCGGCTCGTGTGGGAGCGCGACAAGTAGGTGCTTGTCAGAATGTAGCCCGCATGAGCGAAGCGACATGCGGGAACACGATTGGTGAGGAACGACCCGGATGTCGCTTCGCTCAGCCGGGCTACGACCATCGGCGACCGGCCGCGCGTCAGCTCTGGTAGTTGATCAGCAGCGCAACGGACTGGCTCGTGCTCTGGCCGTTCGAGCCGTAGCCGGTGGTCGTGCTGCTCGAGTCCTGCATCAGCTTGAGGAAATCCTGCAGCAGATTGCTCAGGTCGCTGCCGGTCGGCGAGTTGCTGCTCGTGCTGCTGGAGTCCGTGCTGCTGGTGGTGCTGCTCGTGCTGCTGGAGTCCGAGCTCGTGCTACCCGCGGTGCTGCTGTCGGAGCTGCTCGAGCCGTTCGCGAGGCTGAGCAACATCTGCAGGATATCGGAGCCGCTCGAGCTGCTGCTCCCGCTCGCATCGCCGGCACCGCCCGGACCGCCAGGACCTCCGGGGCCTCCCGGACCACCAGGCCCGCCGGGGCCGCCAGGTCCACCGGGGCCGCCAGGTCCCCCTTGCGAGAAGGTGTTCGAGAACACGTTCTGCAGCTCCGTCGCCTGGTTGCTGGTGAGCTTTCCGCTCTGCACCTCGGATTGGATCAGGCTGTCGATCTTCGACTTCATGTCGGCGGGCGAGGCCGGCTGCGAGCCCGATGCCTGGCTCGACGAGGCATCGCTCTGGAGCGAGCTGTCGATGTCCTTGAGCGCCGAGCTGAGCGCGCTCTGATCGGACGAGCTGATGGTGCCGGCGGAGACTTCCGACGCGAGCTCGTTCTGCAGCCGGTCAACCGGCGATTGGAACTGGGGCTGGTAGGACACTGATGAAATCGAGCTCATCGCAGGCTCCTCGCGATCCAAGATCAAGATGCTGTGTACGGAACCATGTTCGCGGTTAATGCAAACTTGCCAACGCGCCGCGATGTTGTTTCTCTCGATTGCCGGCACGACGGCAGAAACATTTGGAAACAAAAATCCTCCGCGCTGCCGGCGCGACTCAGGGCAGATCCTCGCATGGCCGCATTGCCGCACATCCTGCTGGTCGAGGACGATCGCGAGATCAGCCACCTGGTCAGCCGCTATCTGCGCTCCAACGATTGCCGCGTCTCGGTCAGCGGCAACGGGCGCAACATGGAGCGCCTGATCGAGGACAGCCGCGTCGATCTCGTCGTGCTCGACCTCATGCTGCCGGGCGAGGACGGCCTCACCCTGTGCCGCCGCCTGCGCACGCATTCGCAGGTCCCTCTCATCATGCTCACCGCCAAGGGCGAGGAGATCGACCGCATCGTCGGCCTCGAGATGGGCGCCGACGACTACATGGCCAAGCCGTTCAACCCGCGCGAGCTGCTCGCGCGCATCCGCGCCGTGCTGCGGCGGGCGCAAACCGCCGCGCTGCGGGCGGCGCCGCGCGCGCGGGCGATGACCTTCCTCGGCTGGCGCATCGATTGCGCGCTGCGCGAGCTGCGCGACCCGCTCGGCGTGCTGATCGCGCTCACCAGCGCCGAGTTCGAGCTGCTGGCGGCGCTGGGCGAACGCGCCGGCCGCATCCTGTCGCGCGAGCAGCTGCTCGACCTCACGCCGGGACGCGCCGCCGGCTCGCACGAGCGCAGCATCGACGTGCTGATCAGCCGGCTGCGGCGCAAGATCGAGCGCGACGCGCACAACCCGGAGATCATCAAGACGGTGCGTTCGGGCGGCTATCTGTTCACCCCGGAAGTCGAGCCCGCATGAGGATCGACGTCCGCTCGTTCCTGCCCAACCGCATCAGCGGCCAGATGGCGCTGATCGTGGTGGCGTCGCTCATCGTCATCCACGCGGTGGTGACGACGGCGCTCTTCCTCGGCCGCGCGCACGACGCGCATGATCATCCGCCGGATGAGCTCGTGACCCTGGCGCGGCTGATCGATGCGACGCCGGCGGCCGAGCGCGCGCGCCTGATGCAGGACGCCGGCGCCGCTTTTCCGCAACTCGCGCCGCGCCTCGCCGCATCGGGACCGGCGCCGGAACCATCGACATCGCGCGACTGGCTCGTGCAGGAGATCGAGCGCCACCTCGGGCCGGGATTCGCGGTAACGCAGGCCGCGCCGAGCGGCTCGAGCGACGCGCCGCGGCTGATCGCGGTGCGCTTGCGCGATGACGCGGTGGTGACGGCGCACCTCACCCCGATGCCCGCGCCGCCGGCGATCGGCGGGCCCGTGCTCTTCACCATCATGTTCGTCGCGATCAGCGTGACGTTTCTCGGCTTGTGGGCGGCGCGTGTGCTGACCGAGCCGCTGCGCCGCTTTGCCACCGCGGCGGAAAGCTTTCAGCCGGACGGCGAGGTGGCGGCGCTCCCCGAGCGCGGGCCGGCGGAGATTCGCGCCGCCGCGCATGCGCTCAACCGCATGCGCGCCCGCATCAAAGAGCTAGTCGAGGGCCGCACTCGCATGCTGGCGGCCGTGAGCCACGACCTGCGCACGCCGATCACGCGGCTGCGGCTGCGCAGCGAGTTCATCGAGGATGCGGCCGTGCGCAGCCAGATGCTGGACGAGCTCGCGCATATGAACGCGATGGTCGAGAGCATCCTGGTTCATCTGCGCGGCGGCAACCCGCGCGAGCCCGCCACCATGATCGACATCGCGACCAGCGTGCAGACCATCTGCGATCAGTTCGCCGACATGGGCCACCGGGTCGGCTACGAGGGGCCCGATCATCTCGCGATCGAGGCGCATCCCGAGGAGCTGCGCCGCGCGATCACCAATCTGGTCGACAACGCGGCGCGCCACGGCGAGCGCGTCATCGTGCGGCTCGCCGCCGGCCCGTCGGCGATGTCGATCGCCGTCGAGGACGACGGCCCGGGAATTGTCGAGACCGACAAGGAGGCGATGCAGCAGCCGTTCGTGCGCGGCGATGCGGCCCGCGGGATGAATGACAAGAGCGGCTTCGGTCTCGGCCTGTCGATCGCCCGTGCGGCAGTCGTCGCCCATGGCGGGACGCTGGAGCTGATCGACCGCATGCCGTCAGGGCTGATCGCGCGCATCACGCTGCCCGTCGACCGCTGCGGCACGCCGACTCACGGCGGGCAGATGTAACCGCCGCCGTCCGGATTGGGGAAGCAGCCGACCGAGGCCGGGATAACGTGCTTGGGCAGCCACAGAACGATGGAGGGGAAATAGATGGTGAACGCGATGGTGGCGAAGAAGACGACGTAGATCGGCAAGCCGGCGCGCATGGCGTGGGAGAAACGCACACCGACGAATTTCGAGGCCATCAACAGGACGAGCCCGTAGGGCGGGGTGATCAGGCCGAAGGCGAGCGTCGTGATCAGCACCACGCCCATGTGCACCGGGTTGATGCTGCCGGCGTCGGTGAGCGCATTCACGAGCGGCATGAAGATGATGATCGTCGGGACAGGCTCGATGAAATCGCCGATCACGGTGAAGAGCGCGACCATCAGCAGCATGATCAGGCGCGGATCGTTGCCGGCGATGCCGGTGATCCAGTCGGCGATGACGATCGCGCCGCGCAGATAAGCGAACAGCCAGCCGAACGCGTTGGCGGCGCCGATGGTGATCAGCGGCAGGGAGAAGATCATGCCGGCGAGGCAGAAGTCGTAGGCGAGATTCTTGACATGGCCGCGCGCCAGCGCCGGGATGATGACGATCAGGATGTAGGCGACCGCGACCACGCCGGCTTCCGTCGGGGTGAACCAGCCGGTGAGGATGCCGCCGAGCAGGATCACCGGGATCATCATCGGCAGCGCGGCATCGCGGAATGCGCGCAGCACGTCGCCGAACGGGGCGCGCGGCCGCGGCAGGCCCTTGGGGCCGAAGAAATAGCAGTAGATCATCAGACCGATGCCGATCATGAGCCCGGGCACGAAGCCGGCCATGAACAGCCCGGCGATCGAGACGTTGCCGACGGCGCCGTACACGACGGCGGTGATACTCGGCGGCACCAACGCCGCGATGGTCGAGGCCGCGGCGATGATCGCGGCGATGAAGGGCGGATCGTAACCCTCCTTCTTCATCGGACCGCCGAGCGCGCGGCTGATCACCGCGACGTCGGCGGTGGTCGAGCCCGACATCTCGGAGAAGAACATGCTGAACACGGTGACGACCTGCGACAGGCCGCCGCGGATGTGACCGACCAGCGCCAGCGAAAGGTTGACGACGCGCACCACCACGTTGGCGGAGCTCATCAGCTCGCCGACGAGAAGAAAGAAGGGAATCGCGAGCAGCGCCTCGGAGTCCATCCCGTCGAACATCTTTTGGATAATGGCGACATGCGAAACCTCGGTGAACGAGGCGGCGATGAGGACGCCGCCCATCAGCGAGAACGGCACCGGGACGCCGAGATAGCCGAAGAACAGAAAAAGGAAGCTCATCAACACGAGCACATAGCCGGCGCTCATCATCCCACTCCTGGACGGTCGCCCCCGGGCGCAGCCGGCGCGATCGTCGATGCATTCTCAGGTTCGGCATGCTCGAAACCGTTGCGCAGGCCATTGACGATCTGCTCGATGGTGAACAGCGCGACCAGCATGCCGCACAGCGGGATCGCGGCGTAGAGCGAGGCGATCGGCGTCATCGAGGGCATGCGGAAGCTGGAAAAGCCGCGCAGGAAATTGAGGTAGCCGAACCAGACGAAGCAGATCGCGACGCCGAGGATGGCGAGCCGGATCACCAGCTCGACGATGATGCGCGAGCGTCCGCGCAGGGCTTCGGCGATGGCGGTCAGATAGAGATGATCGTTCCGGCGCGTCGCCGCTGCGGCGCCGCAGAAGATCGCATAGATGAAGAACGTCGATGTCACCTCCTGCAGCCACAGCCACGGGTGGCCGATGGTGCGGGTGACGATGTCGAGCACGACCGTGGTGCAGAAGGCGAACAGCAGGAGGCCGGACAGGCACATCAGGACGAGCTCGAGCGCGTCGAAGGCGCGCCACTTGAGGTGACGCTGGCGTTGCGCGACGAGCCTGTCGGCTGCGGACATGGGAAGACTCCGACGATCCCCCTCTTCCCTCTCCCGGGAGCGGAGAGGTGGCTCGCGAAGCGAGCCGGGTGAGGGGTGCTCGCAGCTTCCTGAAACACCTAGAGCCCCTCACCCCAGCCCTCTCCCTTTCGGGGAGAGGGAGCGCTGGCGCCGTGCCGTGGGACCTTAGCTACGTCACGGCCCGGATCAGGTCCTTGATCTTGACAGCGTGCGGGCCGAGGCCGGCGGCGAGCTTGTCGAGATAGGGATCGGCGAGCTTCTGGAAGCCGGACTTGTCCACGGTGACGATCTTCACGCCCATCGTCTTGAGCTTCGCCGCCGACTGGTGCTCGAGATCGAGCGCGCGGGCGGGCTGCTTCTGGCTCACCTCGTCCGCAGCCGCCTGCACCCAACCCTGCTGTTCGGGGGTGAGGCTCTTCCACAGCTTGTCGCTGATCCAGATGAGGTTGTTGTTCGCCTCGTGCTCGGTGATCGAGAGCACCGGTGCGACCTCGTAGTGCTTGTTGGCGAGGTAGACGTTGATGCCGTTCTCGGCGACGTCGACGACACCGGTCTGCAACGAGGTGTAGACGCTGCCGAACGGCATGTGCACGGTTTGCGCGCCGTAGACCGGGAACATGGTGTCTTCCGTCGCGGTCGCCTGCACACGCACCTTGAGGCCCTTCATGTCCTCGACCTTGGTGATCGGCCGCTTGCTGTACATGTGGCGCAAGCCGAGCGTGATCACGCCCAAGGCATGGGCACCCTGCACGGTGTCCTCGATCATCGCCCGCACCGCCTTGCTGACGTTCGGGTCGGCGAGCGACTTCGCCAGGTGACCCTCCGAGCGATAAAGGAAATGCAGGGACATCACGCCGGCCTGGGGCGACAGCGTCGCGGCATTCGCCGACGAGCTGATGCAGAACTCGATGTCGCCGGCTTTCACCAGCTGCAGGACCTGCGGCTCCTGGCCGAGCTGCGCGCCGGGATACTGGTCGATCAGCATCGTCCCGCGGCTCAGCTCTTTGAGCTTGTTGGCGAAGAGATCGCCGGCGACGCCGTAGCCGGTCGTCTTGGGCTGGTCGTAGGCGAAGCGATAATGCCTCACCTCCTGGGCCCTCGCCGACGTAGCCCCAGCCGCCGCGATGATGCCACCTGCCGTCGCGGTGACGGCCTCCCGTCTCGTGAGCATGTCGTCCTCCCTCGTCTTGCTCTTTTTGCTTGGACCGTTTGTACCACAGATCGCCTTGGCGGTGTGGGCCGATACGGGGCATAATGCGGCGACGCCCACCCTGTCGGGAGATCGCCATGGCGCAAGCTCAGGCTCGGCCGCAGCACGCGGCCCGCGACTGGCCGTTCGAGGTCAAGCCGCTCCACCCGGTGCTCGGCTGCGAGATCAGCGGCATCACGCTCGCCGAAGCCGTGTCGCCGGCGCTGTTCGCCAAGGTCTACGAGGCGTTTCTCGACTACGAGCTGATCCTCTTTCGCGACGTCGATCTGCCGCCGGCGACGCAGGTCGCCTTCGCGCGCAATTTCGGCGAGGTGCAGGTACACGTGCTGAGCGGCACCTATGGGTATCCGCAGCACCCGGAGATCTACATGCTGTCCAACCTCGACGAGGACGGCAATCCGAGCGGCAAGCATCCCGACCGGGGCACGCTCTATTGGCACACCGACGGCTCGTGGAAGGAGCGCACCGGGCAGGCGACCATGATGTACTCGGAGATCGTGCCGCCGGCCGGCGGCGAGACCGAGTTCGCCGACATGTACTCGGCCTACGACCTGCTCCCCGCCGCCATGAAGGCCAAGATCGAAGGCCGCCGCGCCATCCACAATTTCGATTTCTCGCGCACCCGGCGCCACGGCGAGGCCCCGCTGACGCAAGCGCAGAAGTCCGCTGTGCCTCCGGTCGCGCATCCGATCGTGCGCACGCATCCGGAGACGGGGCGCAAGGCGATCTTCCTCGGCGACCATGCAGAGTCGATCGAGGGCATGGACTACAATGAGGGCCGCGCGCTGATCGAGGAGCTCAATGCGATGATCACGCCGCAGGCGCGCGTCTATACGCACACCTGGAGCCCGAGCCAGTGCATGGTGTGGGACAATCGCTGCACCTTGCACCGCGCGACCGGCTTCGACGAGGCCAGCATGAAGCGGGTGATGCGCCGCTGCACGATCATCGGCGACAGGCCGTTTTGACGGCGCTCCGTGCGCCCTCGCTGCTGATCGCGTGATTTTGCCGCGACACCGCTGCCCTTCCGCACACCTCGGCTGATGCTAGATTGCCGGCCGAAAATGCCCACGGGAGGACGCGATGCCCGCAATCGATCTCACCCGCCGCACGCTGCTGGCCGCCATGGCGGCGGCGCCGTTCGCGGTCGCGGCGCGCGCGGACGCCGATTGGCCGAACCGGCCGGTGCACGTGACCGTGCCCTACCCGCCGGCGGGCGGCGCCGACACCACGGCGCGCATCCTCTACGCCAAGATCGGCGCCGATCTCGGCCAATCGTTCCCGATCGAGAACCGCGGCGGCGCCGGCGGGACGATCGCGGAGGCGCTCATCGCCAAGGCGGCGCCGGACGGCTATACGCTGCTCCACGACGCGACCGCGTTCTCGGTCAACGAGGCGCTTTATCCTCATCTATCTTTCGACTACCGCAAGGATTTCGATCCTGTCGGCCTCGTCTCGCTGGTGCCCAACATCCTGGTGGTGACGCCGTCGGTGCCGGTGAAGACCGCCGCGGACGTCATCGCCTATGCCAAGGCGAAGTCCAACGGCATCGACATGGCGTCGTCGGGCAACGGCACGCTGCAGCACCTCTGCCTCGAGCTGTTCAGGCGCCAGGCCGGCATCAAGGTCAACCACGTGCCCTATCGCGGCGGCGGCGTCGCGCTCACCGACGTGATGTCAGGGCAGGTGCAGTTCTACTTCGCCAACGGCTCCTCGGCGTACGGCCTGATCAAGTCGGGCAAGGTCAAGCCGATCGCGCATACCGGCAAGGGGCGGCTCGCGAGCCTGCCCGACATCCCGCCGCTGTCCGAGACCCTGCCCGGCTTCGAAGCCTACGAATGGAACGGCATCTTCGCGCCGCACGGCACCCCGAAGCCGATCATCACCAAGCTCAATGCCGCGATGAACAAGGCGCTCCTCTCGCCCGAGGTGGCCGCGCGCTTCAAGGAGCTCAACATCGCGGTCCGCCAGAACACGCCGGAGGAGTTCGGCAAATACGTCGAGGACCAGATGACGCTGTGGCATCGCATCGTGAAGGAAGCGAACATCAAGCTTGGCTGAGGGCGAGCAGGCTCGGGGTCGAACGGCGCGACAGGGAGGAGGACACAATGACCGCCATCGATCTCACACGACGCATGCTGCTCGCCGGGATGGCGACCGCACCGCTCGGGCGCGCGGCGGGGGCCGAGACCAACTGGCCCAACCGGCCGGTTCACGTGATGGTGCCCTACCCGCCTGCGGGCGGCGCCGACACCACGGCGCGCATTCTCTACGTCAAGGCCGGCGCCGATCTCGGCCAGACGTTCCCGATCGAGAACCGTGGCGGCGCCGGCGGCACGATCGGCGAAGCGATCGTCGCCAAGGCTACCCCCGACGGCTACACCATCCTGCACGACGGCACTGCTTTCTCGGTCAACGGCGCGCTCTACCACGACCTGCCGTTCGACTACCGCAGGGACTTCGACCCGGTCTTCCTCGTCTCGCTCGTCCCCAACATCCTGCTGGTCACCCCATCGGTGCCGGTGACGACGGTGGCAGACGTGATCGCCTATGCGAAGGCGCAGCCGGACGGGATCGACATGGCCTCGTCGGGCAACGGGACGCTGCAGCACCTCTGCCTCGAGCTGTTCAAGCGCCAGGCCGGCATCAAGGCGAACCACGTGCCGTATCGGGGCGGCGGCGCCGCGCTCACCGATGTGATGTCGGGCCAGGTGAAGTTCTTCTTCTCCAACGGATCGTCGTCGGTCGGGCTGATCAAGAGCGGCAAGCTCAAGGCGATCGCGCATACCGGCAAGGGCCGGCTCGCGAGCCTGCCCGACGTGCCGCCGATATCCGAAACGCTGCCGGGCTTCGAGGCCTACGAATGGAACGGCGCGTTCGTGCCGCACGGCACGGCAAAGGAGATCGTCGCGAAGCTCAACGCGGCGCTCAACAAGGCGGTCGCGTCGCCGCAGGTCGCCGACCGGTTCAAGCAGCTCAACATCATCTCGCGCCAGAACACGCCGGAAGAGTTCGCGAGCTACCTCGAGGATCAGATGAAGCTGTGGGGCGGCATCGTGAAAGAGGCGCACATCACGCTTGGTTGACGCAGCCGGGCCGCGGTTCGCCCGCTCAATGGGCGAGCGGGTTCGGGCGCAGCTGGAATTGCACCACCAGCGGGCTCGAGCTCGTTCGCGATCATGGCGTCTCGCCCATCGGCTTGCTTTAGCGAGAACGCGCCTGCCGGGGTTCGGTTCGCATTGCAGCATTGAACCGGAAGCGGACCTGCAGCGACTGATCAAGATTGGGGCCAACCTCACCGTCGAATCATACATGAAACATGCGCTGATCGGATTGCTCGTCCTGCTCGCCATTCCGGCCAGGGCCGCCTCGCTGGAAGACGCCTACCTGGCGGCGCGCGACGGCTACATCAAGCGTTTCGAGAAGAACCGGAATGCTGACGCCGATGCTGGCTACGCGGCACTGACGCGGGCGCTGGCGGATCTGCAGGCGAAGCTGCTCAAGATCATCGGCTCGACGCACCTCGACGGCTTCTCGCCCGACGGCAAGATCACCCTTGATGCGCTCGATTCGGGCGATGAGGACTTCGGCCTGCTCGACGGCCTCGTCTACACCAGCAAGGACCAGAAGACGCGGGTGCTGGTGACGACGGCGAGCCTGTTCGACAAATGGCTCAAAGCGCACGAGCGCTTCTGGGAGGAGACGCCGCTGCCGACGGACATGGCGGCCGCGCTCAAGCGCGACGATTTCTATACACAGGCGGTCACCAACGGATCGGCGGTAGTCACTTACGCGGAGATTCCGGTGGCCAAGCCGGCCTCGGCCACCCTTGCCTTCGCGGTGCTGGATGGCCGCACGCAGGACCAACCTCCAGCGGTGCCGGACGAGATGATCATCACGGTGCGGCGCGCCGACCGGGTGTTCGTCATCACCGCGGCGACCGCGGTCAAGGCGGGGCCGATCGCAGCGTGCGACGCCATCCACGCGCGGCTCGCCGCCGAGGCGCAAGCGGCGTACGACGCGGCTCAGGCGGCCGGCGGCAAGGACGCGGCGTTGAATGCCAAGGCCGAGGAGCTCGCCCACAAGCCCGATCGTGCCTACCCGGACTGCTTTGCGACCGAAGCGCCGAAAGCAGCCTTCTTCCCGGCGCTGGCGAAGCAGGCGCAACAGCTGATCCAGAAATTGCCGACCAAGTAAGAGCCTTGCCCCCACGCCTCGCGCAGCGGCTTCGCCGCTTCGCTCGACCCTCCCCGCCAAGCGTGCGGGAGCGTAACGGCCGCGCGGCCGTACGCTTCACCCCACTCCAATCAATCGGTGCAGCTTGTCAGGGTCGCGCTTCAAATCCTCGCTCGGGCCGTCGTAGACGATGCGGCCGCGGTCCATCACGGCGGTGCGGGGCGAGATATCCAGGGCGAGCCGCGTATTTTGCTCGACCACGATCATCGCGAGGCCTTCGGTGGCGGCGAGGCGCTTCACGGCACGGGAGAGCTCCTCGACGATGACGGGCGCGAGGCCCTCCGAGGGCTCGTCCATCAGCACGACCGACGGGTTGCCGACGAGCGCGCGGGCGATGGCGAGCATCTGCTGCTCGCCGCCGGAGAGCTGGTTGCCGCGGTTGGACTGGCGCTCGGCGAGGCGCGGGAAGAGCGCGAACACCTTGTCGAGCGACCAGACGCCGGCGCGCGCCGCCACCTCGAGGTTCTCGCGCACGGTCAGCGAGGGGAAGATCTCGCGCTCCTGCGGCACGTAGCCGAGGCCGGCCCAGTTGCGCCGGTGCGGCGGCAGACGGCCGATGGCGGCGCCATGCAGCCGCACGGCGCCGCCATGCAGCGTGTTGTGGCCCATGATGGTCGCGAGCAGCGTGGTCTTGCCAACACCATTGCGGCCGATGATCGACAGCGTCTCGCCGGGGGCGAGCCGGAGATTGATGTCCTCCAGCACCACGGTCTCGCCGTACCCGGCGGAGACGCCGTCGAGCTGGAGCGCGGCCTCGGGCTTCACCTCGACCATCGTCTGAGGAGTTGTCTCAACCATGGGGAAACTCCTCGCCCAGGTAGACGGCGCGCACGCGCGCATCGGCGCGGATCTGCTGCGGCGTGCCTTCAGTCAGCACGGCGCCGGCGACCAGCACCGTGATGCGCGAGGCGAAGCGGAAGACCACGTCCATGTCGTGCTCGATGATGAGGATCGCGATCGAGGGATCGAGCGCGCCGATGACGTCGAGGATGAGATGGCTTTCCGACGAGGGCACGCCGGCGGCAGGCTCGTCGAGGAGCAGCACGCGCGGATTGAGGGCGAGCGCGATCGCGATCTCGACCAGGCGCTGGCGGCCATAGGGCAATTCGCGCACGATCTTGAGCGCATCGTCGGCGAGGCGCAGCGCCTCGAGCTGTGCGAGCGCCTGGTCGATCACGTCGCGCTCGGCGCCGGCCGGGCGCCACAAGCGATGAGCGACGCGCATGCGCTCGGCGACCGCGAGATAGACGTTCTCCAGCACGGTCAGCCCGCGAAAGAGCTGGTTGATCTGGAACGTGCGGGCGATGCCGCGCCGGGTGCGCGCCGCCTGCGGCAGCGAGGTGATGTCCTCGCCGTCGAGCAGGATCTGGCCGCCCGATGGCCGCTGCACGCCGGTGATCAGGTTGACCAGCGTGGTCTTGCCGGCCCCGTTCGGGCCGATCAGCGCGTGACGCCCGCCCTTCGGCAGCGCGAGCGCGATGTCGCGCGCGACCGGCAGGGCGCCGAAGCTCTTGTTGAGGTTCTTGATCTCGAGCGCGGCCGGCACTGTCGGCTGCATCGCATTCGCGATCGTCTCGCTCATGGTCAAGCTCATGGTTTGCGGTCCGGCATGATCCATCGTGCCACATCCTCGATCAGGCCGAGCAGGCCGCGCCGCGCGAACAGAACGGTCAGCACCAGCATCAGCCCGACCGCAAACTGCCAGTATTGCGGGCTCGCCTTCGATAGGTTGTCCTGCAGCACCATGTAGATGACGGCGCCGACGAAGGCGCCGTAGAGCCGCCCTGCCCCGCCGAGGATCAGCATCACCATGACCCCGGCGGAGTTGTCGAAATCGAACACTCCGAGCGTCACATAGGCATTGGTCTGGGTGAACAGCGCGCCGGCGACGCCGGCGATCGCCGCTGCGATCGTGTAGACGGTGAGCAGCCGCCAGTGCACCGGCGAGCCCACCGCGTGCATGCGGGCGACGTTCTCGCGGATGCCGGCCAAGCCCTGGCCGAACGGCGAGTAAACGATCAGTCGCACGACGAAGAACAACACGAGCAGCACCGCGAGCGCGTAGAGATAATTCACATGGCCGTAGAGATCGTAATCGAAGTACCCGAGCAGCGGGGTATAGATCAGGCCCGGCAATCCATCGTAGCCACCGGTGAGGTCGCGCAACAGGTTGCCGAGCTCCTGCAGCATGATGGTGGTGGCCAGCGTCAGCACCAGCAGCGTGAGGCCGCGATAGCGCAGCAGCAGCCAGCCCGAGGCGGCGCCGGCCGCGGCCGCGACCGCGGCGGCGAAGAACAGCCCGCTGATCGGCTCCTGCCAGTTCCAGCGCAGCGTGAGCAGCGCGGCCGCGTAGGCGCCGAGGCCGAAGAAGGCCGCGTGGCCGAGCGAGACGATGCCGGCGTAGCCGAGGATGAGGTCGAGCGACAGTGCGAACAGCACCATCACCAGCACCTGGCTGCCGAACACCATGCGGTCGGGAAAGATGAAGTAGGCCGCGATGGCGAGCAGCCAGGGCAATACTTCCCAGACGCGCACGCGATGGCGCGTCGCGAGATACGCAATCGCCGGCGCGCGCGCGGCGGACGGCGCAGCGGCCGCGATCGTCTCACTCGCGGCCATAAAGCCCCGCCGGCCGGATGAGCAGGATCACCATCGCGACCGCGTAGATGAAAAAGCCGCCGGCCCCCGCATAGATATACTTGCCGCCGGTATCGCAGACGCCGAGCAGGATGGCGGCGACCAGCGTGCCCTTCAGGCTGCCGAGGCCGCCCACCGCGACGACCAGCAGGAAGAACACGAGGTAGAGCACGGCGAAGCTCGGCGTGAGCCCGAACAGCTCGATCGCGAGGCCGCCGCCGAGCGCCGCAAGGCCGCTGCCGACCGCGAAGGTGAGCGTGAACAGGCGATCGACATCGATGCCGATCGATTGGGCCATGCGCCGATTGTCGACCGCGGCGCGGATGCGGGCGCCGATATTGGTGCGCTCGAAGGCGTACCACAGGACGGTCACCAGGGCGGCGCCGACCGCGATGACGAACACCCGGTAGGTCGGAAAGGTGCGCGCGCCGACGGCGAGCTCGCCGGTGAGGAATTCCGGCACATGGATGCTTTGCGGGCGCGGCCCATAGAAATAGGTGTAGGTCGCGATCGCCATGTAGGCGAGCCCGATGGTGAGCAGCACCTGGTCGAGCTCGGTCGCCTTGTAGAGGCGGGCATAGAAGAGGCGCTCGAAAATGACGCTGACCGCGCCGACGACCAGGAAGGTGAGCAGCAGGGCGACAAAGAACGGCACGTTCCAGTCACGCATCGCGGTGAGGACGAGATAGCCGCCCGCCATCGCGAAGGCGCCGTGCGCGAGGTTGACGAAGCCCATCAGTCCCATGGTGACCGAGAGGCCGACCGAGACGATGAACAGGAACATGGCGTAGGCCAGTCCCTCGAACAGGATGCTGATGACGATGTTTTCCATCGGCGATCGGTTGAGCCCCACACTCAACGTCATGCCCGGGCCTGCCCGGGCATCCACGTCTTTGCTGCGACGGAAGAAAGACGTGGATGGCCGGGACGAGCCCGGCAATGACGGGTCCTTTCACTTCACACAAACCGCCGCCGCAGGCGCGCCGCGGCGGCGGTTCATTTCGTCACGCGACGGCTACTGCCGCACTACAGCCCCTGGGCGCAGCGGCCGACCTTGAGCTCCTTGCACTCGTCGCGCACCTGCGGGATCGTGCCGAGCACCTTCAGACCGAGGTGGCCGTCGGGCTTGCGATAGACCTCCATGGCGCGCTCGTCCTCGATCACATCGCGCGTCGCCGGATCGATCGAGACATGTCCGCGCGGCCCGTCGGTCGACCAGCCTTTGAGAGCCGCGATCACCTTGGCGCCGTCGCTGAGATCGCCGTTCATCTTCTTGATGGTGTCGAAGATCGCGTGCATCGAGTCCCACGCGGCCGCAGTCATGAAGTCCGGATACTTGTTCGCACCATAGGCCTCGTGGAACGCCTTGACGAACTCCTCGTTGGCCGGATTAGGGAGATCGGCCGCATAGTGCCCCATCACGATGGTGCCGATCGCGGCGTCGCCCATGTCCTGCAGCTTGGTGTCTGGCACCACGTCCATCGGCCCGATCAGCTTGATGCCGGCCTGGCGCATGCCGAGCTCGCCATAGGTCTTCACGACGCCCGCCGCATGATTGCCGGACGGGATGAACACGTAGAAGCAATCGGGCTTCTCATCCTTCACGCGCTGGAAGAACGGCGCGAAGTCCGGCACCTGCGCGGGGCCGCCCATCGGGATGGAGTCGATGATCTTGCCGCCCGCCTTCTCGAAGCCGGTCTTGAACGCCTCGGTCGAGTCCCGGCCCGGCGGGAAGTCGGTGTAGCCCATGGCAGCGGTCTTACAGCCGAGATTCTTATACGCGTAGGTTCCCATCGGATAGGCGGGATGCCACATGCTGAACGACAGCCGCGTGATGAAGGGCGAGAGGTTGGTGATCCAGGCGGTGCCCGCATTGGAGATCAGGAGCGGCGCGTGCGCCTGGGTCAGCACCGGGGCCATCGCGATCGCCGACGGCGAGAACACGACGCCGGTCATGATGTTGACCTTGTCGCGCGTGATCAACTCGGTCGCGACCGTCTTGGCGTTGGCGCCGGAGGGCGGGCCTTCGTCGCGCTCGATGATCTTGACGGTGTGCGGCAGGATATCTTTGCTGTGCAGCTTCAGATAAAGGTCGAAGCCCTTCTTTTGCGCGTCGCCGAGATCGGCGTTGACGCCTGCGAAGGGCAGGATGATGCCGACCTTGACTTCTGCGCCCTGCGCCGGGGCCGCAACGCCGAGCGCCAGCGCAGCGATCGCTACCGAGGTAAGCAGTCTCATAATGACCCTCCGGTTCAGGTATCAGGTATCAGAAATCAGGCATCAGCCCTAGCGCATCTTGCAGTGCCGAGTATCGCGCCCGGACGTAATATCCGATTTTTCTGATCCCTGATCTCTGATACCTGATACCTGATGACGCAGGCACTTAACCGGACCTATGATGCCATCATCATCGGCGCCGGCCAGCACGGGCTCGTGCTCGGCTGTTATCTCGCCAAGGCCGGGCTCGACGTCCTGCTGGTCGACCGCCGGCTCACCTATGGCGGCGGGCTCAACACGACCGAAGCGACGCTGCCCGGCTTCTATCACAACCTGCACTCGATCAATCATTTCCACATCAGCGAGACGCCCTGGTTCCGCGATCTCGGGCTCGCCGAGCGGGTGACCTACATCACGCCGCGCTACGAGTTCGGGCAGGCGCATCGCGACGGCACCGCGCTGGTGCTCGGCCGCGACCTCGAGGAGACCGTCGCCAATATCGGCCGCTTCTCGAGCAAGGACGCCGCGACCTTCCGCGCCTGGAACCGGCAGGCCGAGGAGATGACGGCGAGGATCCTGATCCCCGAACGCTACGCCGAGCCGGTGCCGCAGGCGGAGCGCGAGGCGCTCCTGTCGCGCACGGCGCTCGGCCGCGATTTCCTCGCCATGACGCGGCGCCAGCCGCTCGACGTGGTGCGCGAGCTGTTCGAGAACGAGCACGTTCAGCTGCTGTTTCTGTTCAAGGTGTCACTGTTCGGCACCTGGCTCACCGACACGCTGTCGAGGACGAGCCCGATGGGCTCGGTGATCCGCGCCTTCGACCTGCAGACCGGCTATCAACTCTGCCAGGGCGGCTCGTTCAACCTCGCGCGAGGCCTGATGGAGACCTTCATCGCGGCCGGCGGCGCGTACGCACCGCAGGTCGCGCCCGAGCACATCGTGCTCGAGGGCGGACGCGCGACCGGCATCGCGCTTGGCGACGGGCGCACCGTGCGGGCGCGGCAGCTCGTCGCCTCGACCATCGACGTGCACCAGACCTTCGAGAGCCTGATCGGCCGCGCGCAGATTCCGGCGACGCTCGCAAAGAAGCTCGATCATTTCCAGTACACCAAGTGGTCGCTGTTCGGCCTGCATCTGGCGCTGGAGGAAAGCCCGCGCTTTGCCGCTGCAAAATTCGATCCCAACATGAATCGCGCGCTCAAATGGAGCATCGGCGCCGAGACCATGGACGACCTGTTCGCCGCCCATCAGGAGGTGATGGCCGGCAAGGTGCCGTCGATCGTGCAGTTCGGCTCCGGGCCGCTCAGCCTGCTCGATCCGACCCAGGCGCCGCCCGGCAAGCACACGAGCTACGCCTGGCACGTGATGCCGCTCGAGCCCGACATCGGCAGCCGCAACTATGAGGACTGGAAGGCGGAGTTCTCGGAAAAGATCATCGAAACGTGGGCGCGCTACTGCCCGAACATGACGCGCAAGAACATCCTCGCCCAGCACGCCTATACGGGCCGCGAGTACGTGCAGGAGCTCGTCAACATGCGCGGCGGCGACATATTCATGGGCGCCTTCAACGCCGAGCAGGTGATGTACAATCATTTCGGCTACCGCACGCCGATTCCCAATCTCTACTACGCGGGCTCCGCCGCCCATTGCGGCGGCGCCATCTCGGGCGGCCCGAGCTATGTCGCGGCCGGCATCATCGCGCGCGACCTCGGGCTGAAGCCGTGGTGGAAGCCTTGGAACGCCCGCGAGGCGCTGGAGCGGCTCGCCGCGGCGGCGTAAGGAAGACGGCGTTACCACGGCCACGCCGGGTGACGCAGCGGCAAGGCGCCAACCAGCCTTCCAGCTCACCTCGCTGCGCTATCGCGTGCAGGAAGGCGAGAATGCCGAGGCCGTCCCGGGCAAGCTCGACGGCTACGAGCTCGTGCGCATCGTGCGCGAGCGCTGGCCGGCGGTCAAAATCGTGATGACGTCCGGATTCCCCGGCACGGGGCGCGACCCGCACGCCGCGGCCTTCCCCGACATCCCGCTGCTGACCAAGCCGTATCGTCGCAGCGAGCTCGCGCAGACGATCAGCCGCGTGCTGACCGGCCCGAGCGGCTAGCAACCACCCCCGTCAGATTTTCTCGTCCAAAATGTCGGTTCGGCGCGGCCCCATTCGACACTACAATGGGCGCACGGCGCTGGTGCCGGAACCGCCCGCGCAACAGGAGCATTCCATGCCGAACTACATGCTGCTACTCCATGTCGACACCACCCGCCCGCGTCCGACCTCGCCGGACGAGATCATGGCGGTCACCAAGTCCTACATGAATTGGGCCGACCGCATGAGGGCGGAAGGGCGGCTGAAGGGCGGCGAGAAGCTGACCAACGACGCCGGCAAGGTCATGCGGCCGAAGAACGGGCGCGTCACCGTGACCGACGGCCCCTATGCGGAGAGCAAGGAGCTGGTCGGCGGCTATTTCGCGATCAGCGCCAAGGATTATGACGAGGCCTGCCGGATCGCCGAAAGCTGCCCGCATCTCGGCTATGGTGGCACGGTCGAGGTGCGCCAGGTCGATCAGATGTAAGGTCGACCAGATGTGACGTCGGTCAGATCCGAAACCGACCCCGATGTGATCCCATGAGCGAGGCCGCCCAGGCAGACGTGCATGCAGAGGTGCTGGTCGACGATCTCTTCCGCCGCGAGGCCGGCAAGATTTCGGCGTGGCTCGCGCGTCTGCTTGGGCCGGCCCGGCTCGATCTCATCGAGGACGCGGTACAGGACGCCTTCGGCGCGGCGCTCGCGCGCTGGCCGCTCGACGGCGCGCCGGAGAGGCCGACGGCCTGGCTCGCGGTCGCGGCGCGCAACAAGGCGCTCGACCGGCTGCGCCGCGACGCCCGGCTCGACCCGTTCGATGAAGGCGCCGCGCTGCGGCTCGGCTTCTCCGATCCGGAGCAGACCGGGCGGCTCGACGACACGCTGGCGCTGATGTTCGTCGCCTGCCATCCGGCGATCGAGCCGGACGAGCAGACCATGCTGACGCTCAAGAGCGTATGCGGCTTCGGCGTCAAGGAGATCGCGCGCGCCTATCTCACGACCCCCGACGCGGTGACCCAGCGCCTGGTGCGCGCCAAGCGCAAGATCGCCGGGCTCGGCCTGCGCTTCGAGGTGCCGGAAGGCGCCGAGCTCGCCGAGCGACTGCCCTCGCTGATCCAGGCGATCTATCTCCTGTTCAACGGCGGCTACACCTCGGATGAGGGCGAGGCGCTGATGCGGCGCGAGCTCTGCGCAGAGGCGCTGCGGCTGGTGACCTTGCTGACGCGGCATCCCACGACCGCGACCGGCGAAGTCCACGCACTCGCGGCGCTGATCTGCTTTCACGAGGCGCGCGCCGATGCGCGCACCGACGAGCATGGCGCGATGATCCTGCTCGCCGCGCAGGATCGCTCGCGCTGGGATCGTGACCTGATCGGGCGCGGCGTCGAGCATCTGCGCAAGTCGACCGACACCGATCGCCTCACACCATTGCACATCGAGGCAGCGATTGCGTCGCTGCACGCCGCCGCGCCATCCTTCGCCGAGACGGATTGGGGCACGATCGCGCATCACTACCAGATGCTCGAGGAGATGAAGCCGACGCCGGTGGTGCAGCTCAACGCGGCGATCGCGCTCGCCTATGCCGAAGGCGCGGCGGCCGGGCTCGCCCGGCTCGACGCGCTCGCGGACGCGCGCAAGCTCGGCGGCTACGCCCTCTATCACGCGGCGCGGGGCGACTTGCTGGGGAAGCTCGGCCGCGTGGACGAGGCGCGCGACTCGTTCACGGCGGCCCTCGCCTGCCCGCTCAACGGCGCCGAGCGCAACTGCATCGAGCGCAAGCTCGCCGAATCTCAGCCATAAACACCGAACGCCCCTCTCCCCCCAGGGACTCTTTAGGGGGAGAAAGAGTCCACCGAGTTTGCGGCGTGCACCTCGACTCCAATGCGCGTCACATCTTCGTGCCGCGGCGGCGGATCTCCTCGACGATGACGCTGTTGTCGAGGTCGGCCTCGCCGGCCCGCACGCAGGATTCCAGCACGTCGGCGTTGACGCTGAGCAGCGGCAGCGGCTGTCCGATCTTGCGCGCCTGGTCGAGCATCAGGTGCACGTCCTTGAGCGTCTGGCGGGCGCGGCCCTCGGGGCGGAAGTCGCGCGCGATCATTTTGGCGCCCTTGGTATCCATCACCTGCGAATAGGCTGCCGAGGCCTGGGCAACTTTCAGGAAGGCGGTCGGATCGAGCCCGAGCCGCGTCGCGAACACGAGGCCTTCGGCGAGCGCGAGGCGGTTGAGGCCGAGGATGAGGTTGACGGCGAGCTTGGTGCGCCCGCCGTCGCCGGCGGCGCCCACATGGAAGCGTTTGGGAAACAGCACCTGCAGCACGTCGTCGACCTCGGCCTCGGCCGCGACCGCCGCATCGCCGCCGATCAGGCCGACCCCGGCGCCCTGGCGGACCTGCTCGCTGGTACCGGAGACGGGCGTCTCCAGGAACTCGAGCGGTTGCCCGGCAATGCGGGCCGCGAGCGCCGCCACCCGGTCGGGGTCGCAGGTGCTGGTGCATAGGACGACTTTGTCTGACGTTGCGGCCTGCTCGGGGATCGCGGGAACGATCTCCTGCTCGACGACCTGCTCGACCTGATCGGTGTTGAACACCGCCAGCACGATCACGCGTGCCGCGCGAACCACATCCGCAATGGCAGCCGCCGGCCGCGCACCGAATTCCTCGAGCCGCGCCGATTTGGCCGCATCGACATCGTACCCGACCACGCCGAAGCCAGCGCCGGCGAGACGGCGGGCGAAGACCTCGCCCATCAGGCCGGTGCCGATCACGCCGACCGGCGACTTGTCACTCATGCACAGTCCTCGCTCTTGCGATAGCGCCGCTGCTGTTGTCTTGTCGCCTCGCATTCACTCGCTTGCCGGAATTCGGCGAGCGTATCAATGGGGCGCACACACATGATCAATGCCGCCGTCATCGGGCTCGGACGCTGGGGCAAATCGCTGGTCAACGCCGTGCAGGGCAAGAGCACGCGGCTGCGCTTCGTGCACGGGGTGAGCAAGGAGCCCGACGACGTGCGTGCCTTCGCGCAGCAGCACGGATTCAAGCTCACGACCGAGCTCGCCGATGCGATCGGCAATCCCGACGTGCAGGCGATCTTCCTGGCGACGCCGCATTCGCTGCATGTCGAGCAGGTCGCCGCGGTCGCGCGCGCCGGCAAGGCGGTGTGGTGCGAGAAGCCGCTGGCGTTGACGCGGGCGCAAGCCGCGCGCTCGGTCGAGGCGGCGGCGAAGGCCGGCGTCGTGCTCGGCTCGGGCAACAACAAGCGCTGCTTTGCCTCGATGCGCGAGCTCAAGGCGCTGGTCGAGGGCGGCACGCTCGGCGAGGTCATGCACGTGGAGGGCCACTTCTCCAACGACCACTCGACCCGCGTCGCCGGCGGCTGGCGCGACGATCCGCGCGAGTCGCCCGGCTACGGCATGACCGGCGCCGGGCTGCACGTGGTCGATGCGCTGGTCAACATGGCGGGCACGATCCGGCGCGTCGATGCCAAGGCGTTCGCGCCGAAGGCGCCGCCCGATCCGCGCGACGTGGTGGCGGCGCTGGTCGAGTTCGCGAGCGGCGCCACCGGCCAGCTCGCGACCATCCGCGCCACCGTGCCGTTCTGGCGCATCCACGTGTTCGGCACCAAGGGTTTTGCCGAGGCGCGCGACGAGGACACGCTGCGGGTCGGCTACATCGGCAAGCCGGCCGAGGAGCGCACGTTGGAGCATGTGGATTCGCTCAAGGTACTGGTCGAGTCCTTCGCCGATGCGGTCGAGGGCAAGGCGCCGTTTCTGGTCCGGCCGGACCAGATGCTCGACGTGGTCGGCGCGTTCGAGGCGATCGTGAAATCGCTGGAGACGGGCAAGCCAGTCGACGTCGCTTCGTAGGGCGCGCAAAAGCGTGCGCACCGACGGCTCGGCGCGGGCACGGCGCTACGCGCCTTTGTTTTGCCACCCTACCATTCAAGCGATCAGATCGCGCGTGATCTCCTGCACCTTGGCCACGCCGCACAGCGCCATCGTGCGCACCAGCTCGCCGCGCAGGTGCATGAACACGTCGCGCACCCCGTCTGCACCGGCGAGCGCGAGACCCCACACCGCGGGGCGGCCGATCAGCACCGCGCGGGCGCCGAGCGCCAGCGCCTTGACGATGTCGGTGCCGCGGCGGATGCCGCCGTCGGCATAGACCTCGGCCTTGCGGCCGACCGCGGCGGCAATAGCGGGCACCGCGTCGGCGGTCGCGACTGTCGCGTCGAGATGGCGGCCGCCGTGGTTGGAGACGATCACGCCCTTGGCGCCCGTCTCGACGCAGCGCACGGCATCATCGGCGCGCAGCACGCCCTTGACCAGCAGCGGCAGCGGCGAGCGCCGCACCAGCCAGGCGAGATCGTCGAAGGTCGCCGGATGGGTGACGCTGCCGCTGTGAGCGGCGCCGTAGCCGTGGGCGGCGACCGGCTGGCCAGGCAGATTCAGCGCGCGGATATCGGTGGATGCCTCGAGCGGGGCACGCGCGGCGCGCGGGCTCGAGCCGTAGACCGGCTGGTCGACGGTCAGCACGATGGCGCGGAAGCCGGCGGCCGCGGCCCGGTCGACCAGGCCTTCGGTGACGCTGCGGTCGGGCGGCAAATAGAGTTGGAACCACTGCGGCGCCGATGTGCGCTCGGCCGCAGCGTCTTCCATCGTCACCGTCGCGGCGGTCGCCATCACGTAGGGCACGCCGGCCGCGGCGGCGCCGCGCGCGGTCGCGCGCTCGCCGTCGGGATGAAAGAGCTTGTGGCGGCCGGTCGGCGCCACCATCAGCGGCGCAGCGATGCGCTCGCCTAGTACTTCGACCCCAGTATCGATCGCGCTGACGTCGCGCAGCATGCGCGGGGCGAGGCGCAGGCGCCGCCAGGCCGCGACATTGTCAGCGAGGGTGATCTCGTCGTCGGCCGCGGCGGCGGCGAACGCGAAAGCGCCGGGCGGCAGCTTCTCGCGTGCGCGGTCCTCGAGCGCGTCGAAGTCGCGGCTGTCCATGGAAGTGAGATCGGCCAAGCGTTCCTCCTTTCATCCCACCCTCATCCTGAGGGGCCCGTCGTCGCGCAGCGACGACGGGCGTCTCGAAGGACGAGGGCGGTGCAGCACGCGCGGAGCAAGCTACCATCCTCCGAGACGCCTCGCGCGAAGACGCGCGAGGCTCCTCAGGATGAGACCGTAAGTAGGGGCGGCTACTTCATCGTGTTGGTCAGCGTGCCGATCTTTTCGATCCACAGCTTCACGATGTCGCCGGCTTTGAGGAACTCCTTGCGCGCCGCGCCGACGCCGGCGGGCGTGCCGGTCATGATGACGTCGCCGGGATGCAGGGTGATCCGCGAGGAGAGCTGGGCGATCTGCTCGTTGGTGTTGAAGATCATGTGGCTGGAGTTGGAATCCTGCTTGATGACGTCGTTGACCCACAGCTTCATGCCGAGCTTGTGCGGATCGCCGACCTCGGAGGCGGGGACGATCCATGGGCCCATCGGGGCGGAGCCGTCGAAGCTCTTGTGCGAGGTCCAGTCGGATTTGAACGGCGACGTCTCGCCGATATGCGGGCGGCGCCCCATGTCGCGCGCGGACAGATCGTTGGCGATGGTGTAGCCGGCGACGTAGTCGAGCGCCTTCTCGATCGACACGTTCTTGGCCGGCCGTCCGATCACCGCGGCGAGCTCGACCTCCCAGTCCATGGTCTTCGAGGCCGCCGTGATGTCGATGGTGTCGCCCGGCCCGGCAACGGCATGCGACGACTTGATGAAGTGCCAGGGTTTGAGGCCCTGCGTATGGGGATCGGGCTCGACCGGACGGTTGTGCAGCTTCGACATCTCCAGCGCGTGGTCGGCGTAGTTCGAGCCGGCGCAATAGATCGCGCCCGGTTTCGGGATCGGCGCCAGCAGCTTGACCTGCGCGAGCGGCATGCCGCCGGTGCCGGCGCTGTCGGCGGCGCGGCGCAGCCTTCCCTCGGCCGCCGGCCAATCGGCGAGCACGCCCAGCATGGTGCCGTAGCCGGTATGGCCGGTGAGAACCTCGATATCGAAGATGCGATCATCCACCACCATGCCGGCGCGCGGGCCATCGGCGCTGTCGAAAGTGGCGAGTTTGAAGCTGCCCATTGGATCCGTTTCTCCCGAATTATGCGTCACCCATAGCCGCAACGGCGGCGCCTGACCATCGCGTCAGGGTTTTGGCGGCGGCGGCACGCCGCCCGGAGACCTGAGCACGATCCACACCATCATGTCCCAGGCATTGCGCAGGCCGGCGACCAGAAGGACGAGGATCGCCACCGCCATCAACTCGGCCCCGAGGCGCGAGGCCGAGAACAGCAGCACTCCGGATGCCAGCACGAGCAGATATCCGACGAACGGGATGAACAGGTAGAACAGCCGATCGATCCGCTCGACGTTGAACCGGTGGCGGATGAAGATTCCCACCAGCAGCTGGCCGCAATAGATGGTGCCGCCAAGCCCGCCGGCGCCGAGCACGATACCGAGGCTGGTCCAGCTCTCGACCGGAATGACGATCACGAGGCCGGAGAACAGCACGGCAGCGAAATGGACGACCGTCGGCGTAAGGAACGTCTCGAACGCGGCGCTGTGCTGCTCGTTGAAGATCTGCGTGCCAATCGACGTGGCGACGAACATCAGACCGACCAGCGTCGCCGACGCGGTGGCGACGAGCACGTAGAAATCGTGCCACTCGTGAAAGAGCTCGGCAGGCGTTGCGGGCATGGGGTCGGTTCCTGTTGGCCGTCTCGACTTATAGCCCAGCCGCGCGCGCTCGGGTGGCGGAGAAAATCGCGGCTTGCGGTGCTATGAGTTTGGGTGACGACAAAATTGCCGGAGGAATCCCATGATCAAGCCGAGCCGGGTCGGGCACGCGACCTTCGAGACGCCGGACCTGGAGAAGGCGCTCGCGTATTGGACCGGCGTGAACGGGCTCAAGCTCGTCCAGCACCAAGCCAACCGGCGCGCCTATCTGGCGAGCAAGATCGGCCTGCTCACCATCGTGTTGGAGCAGGGCCGTGAGGAGGGCCTCAAGCGCATCGCCTTCGAGGTCGCGCCCAGCATGAATTTCTCCGACATGGCGAAAACGCTCGCCGCCGACGGGGTGAAGAGCGAGGTGCGCAGCGACGAGGTCCCGGGCGTCGGCAAGGTGCTCGCGTTCCAGGATCCGAAAGGCACAACGATCGAGCTGTTTCAGGACTGGAGCTATCTCGGCGCGCATCACCAGGTGATCGGAGCCGGCCCGCTCAAGCTAGGCCACATTGCCTATGTGGTCGAGGATCCGAAGGCGATGGCGGACTGGTACTGCCGGGTGCTGGGCTTCAGGGTGTCCGACTGGATCGAGGACTTCTTCGTCTTCCTGCGCTGCAATCCGGACCACCACACCGTCAACTTCATCCGCGGGGCGAAGACGAAGATGCATCACATCGCCTTCGAGATGAAGGATTTCGCCCATATCCAGCAGGCCTGCGAATTGCTCGCCTTGCGTAAAATTCCCATAAACTGGGGGCCGGTGCGGCACGGGCCCGGGCACAACGTCGCGATCTACCATCGCAATGCCGACGACCAGAACGTCGAGCTCTACATCGAGCTCGACCAGATGAAGGACGAGGAGCTGGGCTATTTCGATCCGCGCCCCTGGCACCACGACACGCCGCAGCGCCCGAAGGTCTGGGACCGCAAGGTGGCGCCGGCGCTGTGGGGGCCGCTGCCGATGGCGGATTTCCGACGGGAGCATGAGTAGCGGGTAGCCCGCGTGGAGCGCAACGAAATGCGGGGAAAGCCTCTCCGCTGAGAAGCCGGCCCCGGATTGCGCTTCGCTCCATCCGAGCTACACACACACGATCCTACGATCCGCAGAGCAGGCATGCGCAATGCAGACTACCGGGGCGTGCTGGCGGCGCACGCGGCGATGTAATATGCTTGAGGCAATACCGGGCGTCGAACTCGCCGGACATCGCGGGAGGTAGCTTTACTCATGGCCGAGAAGCTCGTTGGCAAGGCGTCGGAGTTCAAGGACGGGGACCGGCGGATCGTGTTCGTCGGCGACACCGAGGTCGGCGTGTTCAAGGACCGCGGCGAGTTCCATGCCTACAGCAATTACTGCCTGCACCAGGGCGGCCCGGCCTGCGAAGGGCTGATCATCGCCAAGGTGGAAGAGCGGATCATGCCCGACAAGACCTCGAAGGGCCTCTATTTCTCCGACACCGAGACGCACTTCGTCTGCCCGTGGCACGGCTACGAGTACGACATCAAGACGGGTGAATGCGTCTCCGACCGCAAGCTCAAGCTGCGCCGCTACAAGGTGGTGCAGAAGGGAGACGACGTCTATGTCGTCGCGTAAGGCCGCGACCACAAAATCTGCCGCGCGCGCGAAACCCGCCGCACCCGTTGCGGTCGCGCCGCAAACCTCCGTCTCCGCGGCCGCCGAGCAGCTTGCTGCCGATATCCAGCGCGCACTTCATGCGGGCGATCACGATGTGCTGTCGCCGGAGACCCTGCAGAAGCTGATGACGGCCGCGTGCCGGCTCTATTCGGCGCAATCGGAAGCGGGCAGCCAGGTGCTGCCCGTCGGCGAGGTGACGCCGACCGACATTATGATCACGGCGAGCGGCCTGATGCGGGCCGGCAATCTCGCCGTATTTGAGCTTGGGATGTGGCAGAGCTGGACGGGACGTTAACCGCCGTCCAGGGAAATTAACGAGACAAGTGCAGGAAACGCACAGGAGCGGAAGATGGATCTCCAATCGGATCGTGGGCGCCGCGTAACCGTCGATGAGCTCAACACCAGCCGCCTGCTGGCGCATGCGGCCCAGCAGGCGCACCAGCGCAAGCTCGACGACATGGTCATCGTCGATGTCGACGCGCATCATTACGAGAACGAGCACATCAAGGACATCCTGCCGTTCATGGAGAACGACGTGCTGCGCCAGCTGTCGATGGCGCAAATCATGAAGGGCGGCCGCGGCAACCTGATGCCGGTGCAGGTCGGCTATCAGGACATGGGCGGGCGCGTCACGCGCTACCCGCTGCGCTCGACCGAGAAGACCGAGGCCAGCGGACCACAGCGCGACATCGCGCTCGGGCACCGGTGGATGGACGCCATGAGCGTCGACTACTCCTGCCTCTTCCCGACCGGCATGCTCAACATCGGACTGCATCCGCAGAAGGAGATGGAGTCGGATCTGTGCTGGGCCTACAACCGCTGGGTCACCGAGAAGGTGCTGCCGGAGTCGAACGGCCGCTTCTACACCATGCTGTCGCTGCCGATCTCGACGCCCGACGAGGCGCTGCGCCACGTCGAGACGTTCGGCCATCGCAAGGGCGTCGGCGGATTCATGGTCACCACCGTGCGCAACATCCCGGTGCACGACAACTCGCTGATGAAAGTCTATCGCGCGATCGAGGAGCGCGGCCTGGTGCTGTCGTTCCACTCGGCATTCAATTGGAACGAGACGATCTTCAAGACCTGCAACCGCTTCCTCGCCGTGCACGCGCTCGGCTTCTCGTTCTACAACATCCTGCATCTCACCAACTGGGTGACCAACGGCATCCCCGAGCGCTTCCCCAAGCTGCCGGTGATCTGGATCGAGTCCGGCCTCGCCTGGGTGCCGTTTCTGATGCAGCGACTCGACCACGAGTTCATGATGCGACCGTCCGAGTGCCCGGGCCTGAAGAAGAAGCCGAGCGAGTACATGCGCGACATGTACTACTCGTCGCAGCCGATGGAGATCCAGGACCGCGAGGCGATGGAGTGCACCTTCCGCATGATGGACGCGGAGAACCACCTGCTCTACGCCTCGGACTACCCGCATTGGGATTTCGACCTGCCGTCGACGATCTACGACCTGCCGTTCCTGTCCGAGAAGGCCAAGCACAATATTCTCGGCGGAACCGCGGCGCGCCTGTTCAAGCTGCCGCCGCGCAACGAGAAGCAGAAAGAGAATCTGATCAAGTTCGGGAACTATACGGCGGCCGCGTAAATCGCAGCCTCATCCTGGACACACAAAACGCGGCCTTCGGGCCGCGTTTTTTGTTGCCGCACCTCCGCCTCTTCGTCCCCCCTCACCGCACGATCACCTCATCCTCGTATGAGGTTGGGGGGAGAGTCATCGCGAGGAGCGCGTAGCGCGACGAAGCGATCTCGATCCGCGGAGTCATGCGCGCGCGGGTCGAGATTGCGCCGCTGCGCTTGCACTGACCAGGGGCTTTGCCGCCGTCACTTCGCCATCATCGGCGCGCGTTCGGCGTTCGGGAAGAACTTCTCCATCTTCGGCTCGACGCCGTTCCGGCGCATCTCGTCGAGCCAGATCTTGTGGATGCGCGGGTCCTGGTCCTCGTACTCGATCTGGTCGCCGCCTTCCTTGATGTCGACCGAGACGGCGCCCTTCTCGCCCGGCTTGACGCCGAGCAGCGAGCGGCGCTGCGACAGGGTGAGCGGGTACCGCAGGCCGCCGACGCCGGTCGCGAGGTAGCGTGCCGGCTGCTGGCTGGCGTTGAAGTGCTGGTGGAACTGGCGGTCGCAGGGCGGGAAGACCGTGCCGTGCTTCCAGTCGATGCGCACGAAATCCTGCTCGTCCTCGAACCAGGCGAGCGAGTAGCCGTGGCCGGTGACGCACATCACGTGGAAGCCGGGACCGTGGCGATGGCCCTTCTTGTAGGTGCCGACCGGCATCTCGGAGATGTGCGCGTGCATGGTGCCGTCGGCGAGCACGAACATGATGTTGGTGCCGCCGGCGCCGCGGTCGCCCCAGGATTTGAGCTCGATCGACGCGAGGTCGGGGACGAAGTTGGTCTCCCACATGTGATTGCCGGGGCGCACCGTTATGAGGTCGCCCTCGCCGGCGAAGTACTCGTTCTTGCCGGTGCGGTCGCCGAACTCGAAATCGGTGTCGAAGATGAAGCGCTCGTTGTGGAACGTGTTCATCACCAACGGCAGGTCGGTGGTGGTGACGAGCAGCGCGCGCTCGCGGCCGCTGGCGTTGAAATGGCGGTGCTTGGCGTTGAGCGGGATCGCGAACAGGCTGCGCGGGCCCCATTCGAAACTGCGCTTCTTCCCGTCGGCGAGCTCGAGCTGGGTGCTGCCGGAGCCTTCGAGCACATAGAAGACGTCCTCGTACAAGTGTCGCTGCGGCGAGGTCGAGCCGCCGGGCGGAATATCGAGCACGAACATGTTGGCGAAATCGCCGCGGCCCTTGAGATGCACGGCGGCGCCGTTGACGCCGTAGCGCGGCCACAGCCGGGTCGGTACCGCATAGAGGTCGACCCCGAAGTCCTCGGTGACGGGCAGACCTTCGCGCGCGACCCAGTCCAGATATGCGTCGACGCCGTAGCGGGGTTTGGTTTGGGCGTTCATATGTCCTCCTCACGTAGGGTGGGCAAAGGCGCGAAGCGCCGTGCCCACGCGGAATTCAGACGGTGCGCACGCTTCGCTTTGCGCACCCTACGAAGATCTCCTCATGAGAATAGCAGAGATTTGATCACCACGGGCACCACCCCCGGCGGCGAAAGCAGCTCGCCGACGTCGACGAAGTCGAGCTCGTGGAGCTGCACGCCGTCGATCGAGACGAGCGGGCCGGTGAAGTCGAGCTCGTTGCGCAACAGCTGACCGAAGGTCTTGCCGACATCGCCATCGATCATCAGCAGCAGCGGCGCCTTGCGGGTACCGTTGGGCGCAACCGCCGCGACGATCGCGCGGGCCGCCGCGGCGATGCGCGCGTAATCGGGATCGCCGTGCCACGCGAAGGCAATCGCCATGCGGGCATCGGCCGCGAGATCCATGCGTGCGAGACTGATTCGGATCGCCGCGGTGAGCGCGGCCGGATCGAACGTGCTGGCGAGATCGAGGCCCGCATGCACCACCGGCACATTGTGCAGCGGCAGCACGCCCGGATCGGGGAGGAAGATGGTCTTGCCGCTCACCTGCACGGTGAACTGAGAGGCGCCGATGACGGTCGCGCGGATGCGCTGACCCGGATCGATCACCACGGGCGCGCCGCGACGCTGCAGCTCGTCGCCGAGCGCGGTGGCGAGCAAGCGGGCGATGTCGCCGTAGTCGTGCGACTCGTAGCCGAAGATGTACTCGGAGACGCCGCCCGAGAACGTGATGGCGGCGGGCGCGACCGGGCGCGCCAATTCCTCGGTCAACAGCAGCGCCTTGCCGACCTGATCGCGCGGCGCGTCGAGAATGTAGTCGGCGGCAATTGCGGCGAGGCGACGCGCCACCCGCTCGCGCACTGCGGGATCGGCGAAGGTCGCTGGATCGGTCCCAAGCCCGAGCTCCTGCGCCACCAGCCGCGCCGAATCGTCGACCCGCGACCACGCGCCGGTCTCGTCCGCGGCCAGCAGCCGGCCGCCGACCGCGAAGGCGGCGACGCCGAGAATCTGGCCCCTGTCGATCAGCGCAAGCTTGGTGGTGCCGCCGCCGATATCGACATGCAGCACGCATTCGCCCCGCTCGGCGGAAAGCCGCACGGCGCCGGCGCCGTGCGCCGCAAGCGTGCATTCGAGCTTGTGGCCGGCGGTGGCGCACACGAACTTGCCGGCCTCGGCGGCGAACAGGTGATCGATCGCCTCGGCGTTCTTCTTCTTGATCGCCTCGCCGGTGAGGATCACGGCGCCGCTGTCGATCTCGGCGCGCGTCAGGCCGGCCTCGCGATATGATTTCTCGATGAAGGCGCCGAGCGCGGCAGCGTCGATGGTGCCGTCGGGCAGGAACGGGGTGAGCATGATGGGCGAGCGCCATAGCACCTGGCGGTGCACCACGACGAAACGGCTCGACAGGCCTTGGGTCTGGCGCTCGAGCAGGACCTTGGCGAATAAGAGGTGCGAGGTCGAGCTGCCGATATCGATGCCGATGGTGGTGAGGTCGACATGCTCCTGATCCCAGATGTACTTGGCGATCTCGGCCCGCTCCTCGTCCGACATCGTCAGGTGCTCGTGGAAGAGATCGGTGTCGTGCATCGTTCTCAGACTCCACGATGGGCCGCGCCATTGGCACGCCGGCGGCCGCGCGCGCCGGCGGCGGCGACGCGCCGCGCGAGCTCGCGGGTCGACGGCATGCGGTGGCGTCGCTTGTCGGCCTGCAGCTCATCGCGCGCGAGGTTCTCGATCATCACCAGCAGCGTGCGCCGCGTCGCCGCGACATCCGCGGCGCTGGCACCGCGCACCGCCACCGCATTCACCTCGACCGCGAGAGGCACCAGCTTGCGCCGCAGCGCCCGGCCGGCAGGCGTGAGATGGACATGCACGTTCTTGCGATTGCCGGGCATGCGCTCGCGCCGCACGTAGCCGAGCTTTTCCATCGCGGTGAGAGCCGCCGAGGTGGTCGGCTCCATCAGCCCGGCCTCGATGCTGAGCTCGCGCTGGGTGAGCCCGTCCGCCTCCCACAGGATGCGCAGGAAGGTCCAGTGGCCGAACGCGACGCCGTGGCGGGCAAGCCGCATCTGCAGGGCGCGCAGCAGGCCGCGCATCGCATCCTTGATCAGATGGGCGAGCCGGTCGTCGGGCACCGACTCGCGCCAATGGCGCAGGATCGCCTGGGTACCGGCGTCGGCGCCGTTGCGCTTCGATCCATTTGGTTTGCGACCGGCCATGATGCTTTTAAGCCGCTTGCACGATGCCTGCGCGCCCTCTCCCCGAAGGGGAGAGGCTCGGCGTGAGGGGCGCCATGTGCCCGAAATGAAACTTCGAGCGCCACTCACCCGGCTCGCTTCGCTCGCCACCCTCTCCCCCTCGGGGAGAGGGAACAACCCAGCTGTCATCGGCGAGCTGCGTCATTCTCTACCTGTCGATCACCAGCTCATCGCCGCGTGCGCGGGACACACATACCATGATGTTGCGCGCGCGCTCGTCGTCGGAGAGTACCAGGTCGCGATGATCCGCCTCGCCGGCGATCAGCCCGGTGCGGCAGGTGCCGCAGGTGCCGCTTTCGCACGAGCTCGGTACGTCGAGGCCGCCGGCGCGCAGCGCCTCGAGGATGGTGGCGCCGACCGGCACCTCGATCACCCGGCCGCTGCGGGCGAGCCGGACGGTAAACGGCTTGTCGTCGCGGCGCGGCGCGGCGTCGGTGAAGGATTCGAAATGCACTGCCGACGGCGACCAGTGCCCGGTCATGTCGCGGACCGCCTGCATCAGGCCCCGCGGCCCGCAGCAATAGAGGTGGCCTCGGGGCTTCTCGACGATCGGCCAAAGGTCGAGCGCGCGGGCGAGATCGCCGCCGTCATGGTGGATGGTCACCTTGCCGCGCAGTGCCGGCGCGGCGAGGTCGCCGCGAAAGGCAGTCGCATCGGGCGAACGGGTGCAGTAGTAGAGCTTGAAGCGGTCGCCATTCGCCTGCAGCTGGCGGATCATGGACATGATCGGCGTGATGCCGATGCCGCCGGCGATGAAGACGTATCCGGCGCTGCTTTTGGTGAGCGCAAAATTGTTGATCGGCGCCGAGACCGGCAGCTCGGCGCCGGCCGCGACATCGCGGATGAGGCTGTCCGAGCCCCCTCGCCCGTCCGCCTCGCGCTTCACGGCGATCACATAGCGGTCGCGCTCGGCGGGATCGTTGCACAGCGAATATTTGCGCACCAAACCGTTCGGAACCCGGACCGAGACGTGGGAGCCGGCGGAGAACTCCGGCAGGTCGGCCCCGGCCGGATCGCGCAGCTCGAACGAATGGATATCCGCGGCGATCCGCTCCGTGCGGGTCACGCGGCGCGGGAACATCGGCGGATCGTGCTCGGCGGAGGTCATGGGGATTTCCGGCGGCAATACTTAGAGGGCTAACCATTCTGGTGCAAGCCGGAAACATCTCGCAGTGCAGCACGATGGAAGTCTCGACACCGGTGCGCATTGGCGATAACCTTAGATCGCTAAGCTTTTTGGAGCCCCCTCATGATCACTGCCGAGGAAAACGACCTGCTGTGCCGCGTCGAGGGCAACGCGCCCATGGGCCAGCTCATGCGTCGGCACTGGATCCCCGCCTGCATGTCCGAGGAGGTGGCCGAACGCGACGGCACGCCGATCCGCGCGCGCCTGCTCGGCGAGGATCTCGTCGTCTTCCGCGACAGCGACGGCCGGCTCGGCGTGCTCGACGAGTACTGCCCGCACCGGCGCGCCTCGCTGGTGTTCGGCCGTAACGAGGAATGCGGGTTGCGCTGCCTCTATCACGGCTGGAAATTCGATGTCGACGGCAACGTCGTCGAGATGACCTCGGAGCCGGCGGAAAGCGGCTTTGCCGGCAAGGTGAAGCACATTGCTTATCCGGCGCGCGAGGCGGGCGGCCTGGTGTGGACCTACATGGGCCCGGCCGACACGATACCCGAGTTCGAGCCGCCGTCGTTCGCGCCGACCGGCAGCGAGCGCGTCAGCATCCTCAAGATCAAGGTCAACGCCAACTGGGCGCAGATCACCGAGGGACAGATCGATTCGGCGCACTCCTCGAGCCTGCATTCCTCCGACATGGTCCCGGCTCGCGTCGACGGAGCCAAGGCGACCGAGCAGAACTGGCTGCGCCCCTCGACCGACCGCGCGCCGCGCTTCCAGGTGCAGCGCACCAGCTTCGGCTTCCGCTACGCGGCGATCCGCCGGCCGATCGTCAACGCCAACACGCACGACTACATCCGCACCACGGTGTTCGTCGCGCCGTTCGTCTCGCTGATCCCGCCCAACAACGTGCACAACGTGACGACCGTGCTGGCGCCGATCGACGACACCAACACGGATTTCTACTTCATCGCCTGGAATGGCGCCGACAAGCCGGGCGTCGAGCAGGAAGCCTGGCGCAAGTTCAACCGCGCGCAGCCCGGCATCGATCTCGACGAAAATTTCCGCAGCAAGCGCACGCGGGAGAACAACTACCTGCAGGACCGTCAGGCGATGAAGCTCGGCAACTTCACCGGGATCGACGGCATTCCCAACCAGGACATGGCCATGTGGGAGAGCATGGGGCCGACCGGCATATCCGACCGCACCAAGGAGCGACTCGGCGCGAGCGACGTCGCGGTGGTCGAGTTCCGCCGCCTGATGATCGAGGCGGCGCGCACCATGCGCGACACCGGCATCGCGCTCGGCCGCACCACGCCGCATATTCCCCACGCCAAGATCGCCGCCTTCGAGGGCATCGTGGCGAAAACGACCGACTGGCGCACGCTCGGCGTCGCGCCCGAGGAGCTGGCGCTGCGCGAGGGCAGCGAGCGGGTGGCGTAATCGGCTCGACCGGCCCATGCGGCTCTGCTAGTGGCGTGCCGCATGAGTGATGATGTTGTTCTGGCCAAAGACCGTTTAACCGACTTCGCTGCCGCGATCTTCGCCGCCGCCGGCGTCGAGCCCGCGATGGCGGCGCGCTGGGCCGAAGCCGTCGTGTGGGCGAACCTGCGCGGCGTCGACTCGCATGGCGTCATCCGCATCCCGCGCTATGTCGACCTGCTGAAGAAGAAATCCATCAACCCGCGGCCCGCCATGCGGGTCGAGCGGTCGGCCGGCGCGCTCGCACTGCTCGACGCCGACCGCGCGCCGGGCGCGATCGGCATGGCGTGGGCGATGGACGAGGCGATCGCGCGGGCGCGCGACGTGCATGTGGGCTGGTGTGCGGCGAAGAACATCACCCATGCGGGCGCCGTCGGTTATTTCGCCCTGCAAGCGGCGCAGGCCGGCATGGCCGGGATCGTGATGACGGCGTCAGGCCCGCTGATGGCCTACCATGGCGCACGCGTCAGCGGCGTGTCGACCAACCCGATCGCGATCGCGGTGCCCGGCAAGACGCGGCGGCCGTTCGTGCTCGACATGTCGACGTCGACGGTCTCGAACGGCAAAGTGATGGCGGCGCGCGACCGCGGCGCAACGGTGCCGATCGGCTGGGGTCTCGATGCGGACGGCCACGACACCACCGATGCGAAGAAGATCGCGACGCTGCTGCCGCTCGGCGGACCGAAGGGCTCGGGCCTCTCGCTGCTGATCGAGTGCCTCACAAGTCTCGCGGTGGGCAATCCGCTGATCTCGCTCGCGCTGCTCTCGGGCGGGCTCGCCGAGAATCCCGTGCTCAACGGCGTCGCCATCGCGGTCGACCTCGCGGCCCTGGGCGACCTCGACAAGTTCACCACGGAAGTCGATCGCCTCGGCGATGCCATCACGGCGCTGCCGCGCGCCGAGGGGGTCGACCGCATCCTGCTGCCGGGCGAGCGCGGCGACGCGATCCTCGCCGAGCGTGAGGCGAAGGGTATCCCGGTCGCGGCCGGCACGTGGAAGCGGCTGGTCGCGACGGCGAACGGATTGGGCGTGAGCATCTAGCCCGGTGGGGCTTTCCGGCGTGCCGTCGGCCCTGGCCCGCAGATGAGATCGACGCCGCTCGCCGCGATCTGCTCGAGAACCGCGCGGGACGTGCCGATCCGCGCACGGATCGAGAGCATGTGCAGGACGGCGGATGCGAGCTTCGCGAGAGCCGCCGGATCAGTCGAGCGCGGCAGGTCGCCCTGCTCGCGCGCATGGCGGAAGCGGGCTTCGAATGCCGCATCGATTTCCTCGAGCGCTGCGCGCGCCGCGCGACGGATCTCGGCATCCATCACGGCTTCGGTCGCCGCGGTGCTGACCAGCAGGCAGCCCCGCGGCCCATGCTCGCCCGATAGATAGAGCGAAATGGCGCGCTGATAGAGCCCGCCAAGCGCCGCTTTCAACGGACCTTCCTGCGGCAACGCGGTCTGCATGCCGGCGCGCGCCACCGCGCGGTAACCCTCGATCGCCTTGAGATAAAGCGTGTGCTTGTCGCCGAAGGCGCCATAGAGACTAGGCCGGTTCATGCCGGTCGCGGCGCTCAGGTCGTCGAGCGAGGTACCCGCATAGCCGGCGTCCCAGAACGCCGCGGTTGCCTGCGCCAGCGCGCGGTCGGGATCGTAGGCGCGCGGGCGGCCGCGTCGCGGTTTATCTTTTTGTACCATTTTGTAAATAATTCCTTGACTGGTTCTATTTTCATACATTACGGTACAAAAATCAATCACCAGACAGGAGTTGGGCCATGGACCTTTATTTCTCGCCGTTGTCGTGCTCGATGGCGACCCGGATCTCGCTCTACGAGGCCGGCGCCGATGCGCGCTACATCCAGGTCGACCTGAAATCGAAGCGCCTCGTCGCCGACGGCGCCGATTTCCTCGCCATCAACGACATGGGCCAGGTGCCGGTGCTGCGCACGGACGACGGCGCGCTGCTGACGGAAAATCCGGCAATTCTGCTCTATGTGGCCGACCAGTTTCCCGAGGCGGGGCTCGCGCCGCGCGGCGGCTTCGATCGCTACCGGCTGCAGCAGTGGCTGGGCTTTGCCAACTCGGAGCTGCACAAGGCGACCTTCGTGCCGTTGCTCGACTCCAAATGCCCGGAGGGCGGCAAGGCCTATGCCAAGGAGAAGACCGCGCTGCGTCTCGGCCATCTCGCCAGGCATCTTGAGGATCGCGAGTTCGTGCTCGACCGGTTCACAGTAGCAGACGCCTATCTCACCACCGTGTTGAACTGGGCGCGCTACAGCGGCGTCGATCTCGCCGGGTGGCAGGGCGTCGAGGCCTATTACGGTCGGATGATGGCGTGGCCGAGTATCGCCCGCGCGATTGCGGAGGAGATGGCTCTCTACAGGGCCGAGCAGACCGGGCTCAACGCGGCCTGATCGGTAGGGTCGCAACCGCGCTGGTCATCCGTCGCTGCGTGGGCCAAATCGCCTAGCGCGGTTGCCCACGCGGCGCGGTATCGCCACGCAATTTTGCCCACCCTACGCCGCGTCGTGCGACGAGATCGCCATCCGGCACGGCTTGTCGGAGCGGTTGCTCCAGGCGTGATTGGTGCCGCGCTGCACGACCGTGTCGCCCGCCTTCAGCGCCACCTCCTCGGTATCGAGCACCAGCGTGACCTCGCCCTCCAGGATCAGACAAAAGTCGAGCGTCTGCGTCTTCTGCATGTAAGGATGCGGCGCACGCCTTGAAAAAGTCGAGGCGCGCGGCGTACCCATCGACTGGAAGAAGGCCGCGACCTGCGAAGCGCCGACCTTGCCGCGCCAGGATGCATCCGGCGGGATCGTGACGATACGATAGACCGAGCCGTGCGGCGGCGGCGTCATCATGTGCGGCAGCAGCAGCGCCTCGCGGAATTGCTTCGGAATGCGCGGCGGGGACGCCTCGGTCACCCAGATGCGGGTCGAGGCGTAACCTGGCCGCGCCGGATCGGTGCGCACGTCTGGCGAGGGGCCATCCTCGACCGCGTGCGAGGCGCCGCGCTCATCGTCGATGGTGACGATGCGGCGGACGGGCTTGATCGGATCGGCCATGCTCATTGCTCGAACTTGCCGCCCATCATCACGAAGGCCATCAGGCTGCCGGTGCGCGGGTTGGTCCAGCCGTGCCAGTTGCCGAGCTGCACCACCACGTCGCCGGGGTGCATCACGATCTCGCCCGAGTCGAGCACGAGCACGCGCTCGCCTTCGAGCAGGATGCCGTAGTCGAGCGTCTCCGACTTGTGAATCGGTGCGCTGAAGGCGTTCTGCCCGCCGCGCACCATGACGCCGTCGGCGCGCCGGCGCGGTTCGTGAATCGGTACAGCCCCCGCGTCCTGGGCGGGATCGTAGTCGACAGGCTTCGCCGGCGACTGCACGATGCGCAGATGGCCGCCGACCGCCGGCGGCTCGAAGTGGAACGGCAGGTTGCCGTCGTCGCGTTGGCCCGAGATGACGGCGGGCGAGGACTGATAGACCCACACGTCGGTCATGCAGGTGCCCTTGCTGATCGCGCCGGGATTGACGTTGGGGGCGGCGCCGTCGAACAGCACGCGCGAGCGGCCCTGCGCGTCGTTGCCGGTGACGACGCGGCGGATCGGTCTGATGGGATCGGGCATGGATGTCCTTGTCGACGAGTGGCGGCGTAGTTATAGCGGCGTCAGCCGCCGCACAAAGGAGAAATGCATGCGCGCGTTCGGATGGGTGCGACGCTTTGGCCGCATGGCGGCGCTGGCCGCGATCGGCGCGAGCTTCGCGACGGCGAATCCGGCGGGCGCGCAGGACTTCCCGAGCCGGCCGGTGCGCATCATCGTCGGTCCGAGCCCGGACGTCTTTTCCCGCATCATCGCGGCAGAGCTGCAGGAGGAGTGGAAGCAGCCGGTGATCATCGAGCAGCGGCCGGGCGGCGGCGGCAAGCTCGCGGTCGCCGCGGTCACCGGCGCCAAGCCGGACGGCCACACGCTGCTGTTCGCGACCCCGACCTTCACGCTCGCGACCGCCATGCGGCTTGCGACCTACGACTTCGCCAAGGATTTCGAGCCGACCGCGCTGATGGGGCTGATCGCCTATGCGCTGGTGGTGCATCCGAGCGTGCCGGCGCACTCGGTCGCCGACCTGGTCGCGCTCGCCAAGGCGCAGCCGGGCCAGATCAACTGCGGCTCGGCCGGCTACGGTACCGTGCCGCATCTCGCCTGCGAGACCTTCAACAAGGTCGCCGGCGTCGAGGTCGTGCACATCCCGTTCCAGAACGTCAATGCCGCGATGCTCGGCGTCGTCGGCAATCAGGTGCAGATGTTCGTCGCGGTATCGACGGTCGCCAAGGCACAGATCGCCGCCGGCACGGTGCACGGCCTCGCGGTGACGACGGCGCAGCGTTCGGCGCTGCTGCCGCAGCTGCCGACGCTCGCCGAGTCCGGCTATCCGACGTTCGTGATGCCGGGCTGGGGCGGGCTGATGGCCCCGGCCGGCACGCCGAAGCCGATCGTCGACAAGATCAATGCCGACGTGCAGCGGGCTTTGCAGAATTCCGATGTTGCAAAGAAGCTGCTCGCAGTCGGCATGGAGGCGCCCCCGCCGATGGATGCGGCGGCGTTCGGCGATTTCATCAGGCAGGACATCGCGCGCTGGACCGCGCAGGTCGACGCGGTCGGCCTCGACAAGCTCAAGCCGCAATAGCGTTGGGGCGGATCGCGAGTGGCAAATAGCAAATAGGCCCGTTGCAAAATTCGCCATTGGCCATCCGCTACTCGCTATTCCCTATTCGCCCCCGCCGGTGTGGGCGGCTGCCCGCGCCGCGCAGCTTGCGCGCGATTGTCGCCGCCGCCGGCGATCTGATAGAGAGCCGGCATGAAACGCAGCACCTCGCGCATTCTCATCACCCATGTCGGCAGCCTGATCCGGCCGGACGCCTTGCAGGACTTCCTGCGCGCCAAGCAGGGCGGCAAGCTCGTCGACGAGGCCGCCTATCAGCAGTGTCTGGCGTCATCGGTCGCCGAGGTGGTGCGCCACCAAGCCGCGGCCGGTATCGACGTGGTCAGCGACGGCGAGTTCGGCAAGTCGATCAGCTGGTCGCAATACGTGCTGGAGCGGCTTGCCGGCTTCGAGCGGCGGCCGATCAAGGCGGGCGGCAACCCGTTCGCACGCGGCGCCGACCGCACCCGCTTCGCCGAGTTCTATGCCGAGCTCGACGCGCGCGAGACGCCGGCGACGGTGTCGGAATCGATCTGCGTCGGGCCGATCAAGTATACGGGCCAGGCGGCGCTGCAGCGCGACATCGACAACTTCCACGCCGCACTCGAGGGCGCCAAGGTCGAGGAAGGCTTCCTGCCGGTCGCGGCGCCCGCGAGCGTGATCCCGGACCGCAAGAACGAGTACTACAAATCGGACGACGAATGCCTGCAGGCGATCGCCGAGGCGATGCGCACCGAGTATCGCATGATCGTCGACGCCGGCTTCATCCTCCAGCTCGACGACGCGCGCACCGCGGTGACGTACGACCGCATGGTGCCGCCCGGCACGTTCGCGGACTACCGCAGATGGGTGGCGATGCACGTCGAGCTGCTCAACCACGCGCTCGAGGGCATCCCGGAGGACCGCGTGCGCTATCACATCTGCTGGGGCAGCTGGCCCGGCCCGCACACGACCGACGTGCCCCTCAAGGACATCGTCGACCTGATCCTGAAGGTGCGCGTCGGCGCCTACGTGATCGAAGGCGCCAATCCGCGTCACGAGCACGAGTGGAAGGTGTGGGGCGACGTGAAGCTGCCGGCGGGGCGCATGCTGGTGCCGGGCGTGATCAGCCACGCGACCAACATCGTCGAGCATCCCGAGCTTGTGGCCGAGCGAATCGTGCGCCTCGCGAAGCTGATCGGGCGCGAGAACGTGATTGCCGGCACCGACTGCGGTTTCGCGCAGGGGCCGTTCTATCGCCGCGTGCACCCCTCGATCATGTGGGCGAAGCTCGAGGCGCTGGCGGCAGGCGCGCGGTTGGCCAGCAAGGAGTTGTGGAGCTAGCCCCCTCACCCTGAGGAGCCGCCGCGCAGCGCAGCGTCTCGAAGGGCGACGGCCCGAATGGTGCCGCTTGCACGCTTGTGGCACCACCTCGGCCGATCCTTCGAGGCTCGCTTCGCTCGCGCCTCAGAATGGCGGGTCATATTTTGGAATTCGCGGCGCTACGCCTCGGCCAAGAACTGCTCCAGCGTGAACGGGCGGGGCTTCTTCGCCGGACCGCGGGGCTCGACGCCAACGAAGCGCGAGGACCGTGTCAAGCGGCAACCCAGCGCTGCAAATCGCGCGGAAGTCGGTTGATTGACACTCCGGGTCGCGACGATAGACTGCCGCGACCTCGCGAGCCGCCGTGGCAGGAAATGCCCGCGGAAAGGCCCTAAATCGCGCTTCCCGCCGCACTTTCTCCCTTCGATGCGCGGGCGCGCCAACACGACGGAAACGACCCTTGAGCGACCAGCAGCAGATCACGGCGGAAGCCTATATCCGGCGTCTCGCCGACCGCGGCATCGAGTACGTGTTCGCCAATGCGGGCACTGATTTTGCGCCGATCATCGAGGCGATCTCGCGCAATTCCGGCAGCGACACGAAGATCCCGAAGTTCATCACCGTCCCGCACGAGAACGTCGCGATGGCCATGGCGCACGGCTACTACCGAGCAAGCGGCAAGATGGCAGCCGTGATGGTGCACGTCACGGTGGGCACCGGCAACACCATCAACGGGCTGATGAACGCGGCGCGCGACAACATTCCGATGCTGCTCGCGGCCGGCCGCACGCCGCTCACCGAGACCGGGCATATCGGCTCGCGCAACCGCTCGATCCACTGGGGCCAGGAGTCGTTCGACCAGGGCGGGATGGTGCGCGAGTTCGTCAAATGGGACTACGAGCTGCGCGCCGGCCAGCCGGTCGAGACGCTGGTCGACCGCGCGCTCGACGTGGCGATGAGCGAGCCGCGCGGACCGGTGTATATGAATCTACCGCGCGAGGTGCTGGCCGGGCCTGCGGTCGCGGCGCGCCGCTCCACCGTGCGGCCGCTCGGCGCGGCGCCGGCCGAGCCGTCCCGCGGCGCCGTCGAGGAAGCCGCACATCTGATCGCCAAGGCCGAATTTCCGCTGATCGTCACGTCGGTGGGCGGCCGCAACCCCGCAGCGTTCGCCGAGCTGGCGGCGCTGGCCGACGAGTTCGCGCTGCCGGTGGTGCAGAGCGAGGCGCGCGACATCAACATCCCCACCGATCATCCGATGCATCTCGGCTTCGACGTCCGCGCGCTGCTGCCGAAGGCCGACGTCGTGCTGGTGCTGGAGTCGGCGGTGCCGTGGATCCCGCGCAACGTGACGCCGAAGCGCGATGCCAAGGTGATCCACGTCGGGTCCGATCCGCTCGAGAGCAAGTATCCGTTCCGCGAGTTCGAAACCGACCTCTTGATCACCGGCGAGGCGAGCGGGACGCTGCCGGTGCTGCGCGCCGCGCTGCGGGCCGCGATCAGACATGGCAACGGGGTCGATACCCGCCGCAAGGCGCTCGCCGCCATTCGCGACGAGCTGGAGGCGAAGCGACGCAAGTTCCTCGATGGCGTGCGCGACGCGACGCCGATCCATCCGGCCTACATCGCGTCCCTGCTCAACGAGGTGAAGGCCGATAACGCGATCATCGTCAATGAGCTCGGCCTGCCGGTGAACCAGCTGCATCTGACCAAGCCGCGCTCCTATTTCGGCGGGCTCCTGTCGGGCGGCCTCGGCTTCGGCCTCGGCGCCGCGCTCGGCGCCAAGCTCGCGGCGCCCGAGCGCGAGGTGATCGCCGTCGTCGGCGACGGCTCGTACATGTTCGGCAACCCAATTCCGTTCCACTATGTCGGCCGGTCCGAGAGCCTGGCGACGCTCACCATCATCACCAACAATCAGACCTGGTTCGCGGTGAAGAACGCGACGCTCGACGTCTACCCGGACGGCCGTGCCGCCAAAGCCAACATCATGCCGCTGACCGAGCTCAAGCCGTCGCCCGACTACGAGAAGGTGATCGAGACCTGCGGCGGTCATGGCGAGAAGGTCGAGAAGCCGTCCGACTTGAAGAAGGCGCTGGAGCGTGGCCTCGCGGCGGTGCGCGAGGGCACGCCGGCGCTGCTCAACGTGATCACGCAGCCGGGCCGCGGTTGATGCTCGAAGCCACTTCTCTTCACCCTCCCCTGCAGCGGGACCCGCAGGGGGAGGGTCGGATTGCATTGAGCGAAGCGAAATGCGAGCCGGGGTGGGGTGACGACGCCCTCCTGCAAACGCGGCTGCTGGGCCACCCCACCCCGGCTTGCTTCGCTCGCCGGCCCTCCCCCTGCAGGGCAGGGTAAAGAGGGATCATGGCCTCACAACCCACCGACATCGCGATCATCGGCGGGGGCGTCGCCGGCCTGTCGCTTGCGCTCAACCTGCACCGGCGCGGGATCGCGTGTCGCGTCTACGAGCGCGCGCCGGAGGTGAAGGAGCTCGGCGTCGGCATCACGCTGCTGCCGCATGCGATGCGCGAGCTCGCGGCGCTCGGAGTCGACGGGGAGCTGCTCGCGGCCGGGATCGAGGTGCGCGAGAGCGCGTTCTTCAACCGTTTCGGCCAGCTCATCTACAAGGAGCCGCGGGGAAAGTTCGGCGGCTATCAGTATCCCGAGGTGAGCATCCATCGCGGCCGCCTGCACATGATCCTGTACCGGGCCGCGTGCGAGCGGCTTGGCCGCGACCGCGTGCTCACCGACCATGATTGCGTCGGCGTCGAGCAGGATGGCGACGGCGCGACCATCGCGTTCCGCCAGTTCTCGACCGGCGCGGCGCGCCCCCCGGTACGGGCGAGGGCCGCGATCGGGTGCGACGGCATCAGCTCGGTCGTGCGCAGGCATTTCTATCACAACGATCGCGTTGCCTTCGCGGGTATCAACACTTGGCGTGGGGTCACGCGGCGCAAGCCCATCATCGGGGGACGCACCTATATGCGGATCGGCTCGATCCTCACCGGCAAGATGGTGGTCTATCCGATCATCGACGATATCGACGATGACGGGAACCAGCTCATCAACTGGATGGCCGAGATCAAACGCGACAGCTTCGACCAGAACGACTGGAACAAGCCGGGCAACCTCGCCGATTTCCTGCCCATCTACCAGGACTGTCGCTTCGACTGGCTCGACGTCGCCGAGATGATCCGCAGCGCCGACCAGATCCTCGAATATCCCATGGTCGACAAGGACCCGATCGAGCGCTGGACCTTCGGGCGCGTCACGCTTGCAGGCGACGCCGCGCATCCGATGTACCCGCGCGGCTCGAACGGCGCCGCCCAGGGCGCGATCGACGCGCGCGTGCTCGCCGACTGCTTCGCGCAGCACCGCGATGACGTGCCGGCCGCGCTGCGTGCCTACGAGGCGGCGCGCGTACCGGTCACCGCGAAGATCGTGCGCACCAACCGCGAGCACCCGCCTGACTTCATCAACATCAAGGTCGAGGAGCTGGTGGGCGATCGGCCGTTCGAGAAACTCGACGATTACATCACGCAGGACCAGCTGCGCGCGCTCTCGGACAACTACAAGCGCGTCGCCGGATTTGCGTTGACCGACGTGGCGGCGGGATAGCCGACCGCCGTCATTGCGAGGCGCGCGAAGCGCGACGAAGGAATCTCGATCCGCGCACGCATGCACCTGCGCACCGGGATTGCTTCGCGTCGCTTGCAATGACAACGTAGCGACGTTGTTCTGAGCGGAGGAACCCATGCCCACCCGTGTCGATGCCGGCGCCGAGACCGTGCACTGGGGCTATTTCGACGCGGCGCTGGCGCCGGTCGTGACGATCGACAGCGGCGATGTCGTCACGCTCAGCAGCGTGTCCGGCACGGCGGAGCAAATGCCGTCGGCGCCGTTCAGGATTCCGCCGGCGCTCCCCGCCATCCATCAGTCGACGAAGAAGCGCATCGTGCCCGGTCACATGCTGACCGGCCCAGTCGCGGTGCGCGGCGCACGTGCCGGCCAGGTGCTGCAGGTGGACATCGAGGCGATCGATCTCGCCTATGACTGGGGCTACACGATGCACCGGCCGCTGTCCGGCGCGCTGCCGAATGATTTTCCTCAGCCCATCCTGGTGCACAGCCGGCTCGATGCCGCGCGCATGATCGGCCACCTGCCGTGGGGCATGGACATCGCCCTGAAGCCGTTCTTCGGCGTGATGGGCGTCGCGCCGCCGCGCGCCTGGGGCTCGGTCTCGACACTGCCGCCCCGCCAGAACGGCGGCAACCTCGACAACAAAGAGCTCGTCGCCGGCACCACGCTCTATCTGCCGATCTTCGTCGACGGCGCGCTCTTTTCCGCGGGCGATGGCCACGGCGTGCAAGGCGACGGCGAGGTCTGCGTCACCGCGATCGAAACCGGTCTCGTCGGCCGCTTCCGCCTCACCGTGCGCGGCGACATGAAGCTCGAGTGGCCCTATGCCGAGACGCCGACCCACGTCATCACGATGGCGTTCGACCCCGACCTCGACGACTGCGTCGTCATCGCGCTGCGGCTGATGCTCGACCTCATGGAAAAGCGCATCGGCCTGTCGCGCTCGCAAGCCTACATGCTGGCGAGCCTCGCCGCCGACCTGCGCGTCACCCAAGTGGTCAACGGCAATAAGGGCGTGCACTGCATGCTGGACAAGAAATATTTGAAGCCCTGAGGTCGGCTGACTGTCGTCGCTCCGGCTGGCCGATCGCGCCGGCGTGCGGCAGCATCCACGAACGCCTCACAGCGCCGGGCGCGCGGAGGCGGAGGAGAAGGACCGATCAATTGCCAATCAACTCCCCAGCTGGGCAATGATCGCATCGTACTTGGCGAGATGGGGGAGCACCGGCGGAAACAGCGGGTCGAGATTGTGCCCGACCATGTCGGCGTGATCGCATGGCCAATTCGGCTGCTGGAATTCGCCGTACCGGGCCGAGTCGAGCGTGACCAGCCCGTCGCTCTCCTGCTGCTTCACCAGCTTGATGTATCCATGGGTGAGAAGAAGCAGGACCGAGGTCGGAGGTCCTTGATCGCGACCCGACGCCCAATGCGAACGGACGCGTATGTGAGGGTGTGAGGCGACGATGTTCGGAAACTTGCTGGCGCGATCCCGCGTCAGATCCACGAGCGCGCCGGTGTCGATCCCCAACAGGCTGATGGCCACATTGATCTTCTCGGCCCATTGCCGGCGCAAGTCGGCGGATTCGTCGCCGACCAAGAGGTCGGCCACGGGACTTCCATTGTGCGGCGTCGACAAGGTGGTCAGGGAGGCGATCCTTCCGGGCGCGTCCAGTCCTTCAAAGCCGTTGCCGATCATGACGCGGCTGTCGAGCCCGCCCATCGAATGAGCAATGATATGGACCGGCCCATCGGGGAAGTGCGCCCTTATTTGCGCCGCGAGGTCCCGTGCCCGTAGATCGCTGCTCGCCACCGGCTTGACCGCGGGAAAGATCGCCGTGTGGGTGCTCGTCTCGCGGATGTGGCGCTCGAGGCCGCTGAAGTAATCAACGCCGAGAATCCGTTGCGGAATAAGGAAACCGCTCGCAAATACGAGATTCACGTCCGCCCCTCCTCCGTGCGCCGCGATCTGCTTCGATCGCGGCTCCCGCATCATTATACAGTCATTGAGCTGACAGACTGCAAGTAGCGCGACGATAAATGTCAGCGCTCCTGACGCGGTTCATGCAAAGACGTGGCCGATCCCTAGACGAGCTGCCGGCGTCGGAACGGATACAGGAGTTGCTTCCAATAACCGCGCGGCACCGGGTGGCCGGCGACGCCGTAGGCGGCGGGCCATTTTCCGTCGGGCAAATGGTGCGTCCCGAACAGGCGATCGAGGAAGGGGAAATGGATTGCGAAATTGACGTCGACCGCCTCGTCCTCGATGCCGTGATGCCAGTGATGGAAGCGGGGGACGACGAAGATCTTTTCCAGGAAGCCGAAGCTCCCCCGCAGATTCGAGTGGATGAAGGTCGAGTAGACGTAGACGATGAGCATATAGGCCTGCAGCGCCGACTCGTCGAAGCCGATGACCAGCGCGGGCGTGGCGGTCACGCTGCGCAGCACGATGATCTCAAGGAAATGCATGCGCGCGCCGGCGATCCAGTCCATCGATCGAGCCGAATGATGCACCGCGTGGAAGGCCCATAGAAAGGGCACGCGATGAAAGGCGCGGTGCAGCCAATACTGCGCGATGTCGGTCAGCAGCATGATGGCGATGAGCTGGACGGCCCACGGCAGCCCGCGCGCCCAGGCGCGCACGACGCCGAGGTCATGGGTGTGGATGATGTAGTTCGATGGCGCGAGCGTCAGATAGGAGAGGATTTGAACGAACAGGGAAGATACCAGGTAGTAGAAGAGATCCTCGCGCCAATCCTCGCGAAAAATCTCCTGTGTCCGGTTTTGAGCAAACAGGCGCTCGATGGGAATGAACAGGAATCCTGTGAACAGCACGTTGAGTATGAAGAAGTCGATGCCGAAGAAGATCCCGCCGATCTGAATATCGCGGTGGGCCGGCAAACTGCCGATCATGGTGCCGAGCAGGGTCACCACCATGGCGGCGGTCCCGAGCGTCTTGTCGCGGCGCAGCACCAGGCTCAGCGCGGCCAGCACGAACCCGCTCGCCAGGACGAGGTAGACCGCGAGCCGGAACAGGACGCTCTGGTGGACGAGGGCAAGCTGTGGGACGGAGGTGAGCGAGGGGTTGCGCAGCACGACGACCATCAGAAACCCGACGATGCCGGCCAGCAAGGCGAACGAGCCCGATATCCAGCCGGAGCCGAACACGCGCTTCTCGCGCGGCGACTCGAGCTCGGAGCGGACCTTTTGGACGAATCTCATCGTATCTCCCGCGCGGAATGGTCGCGTCAAACGAGCACGGCTCGCAAAGAGTGAATATCCGCTTTCAGCACGGATTTTACCCAACGAATCAGCCAAGGCGCGATGGCTTTTCCAAGGAAACCATCGCGCTTTCAGCCGACTTGGGATCGTGCGGGCGGCCGGATGCGCGATCGACCCTTTCCGGGCGCCCGGGGCTCTCACAACTCCTTGCCGATCAGGTGATCGACCGAATAGCGGCCGCCGCCGCGGAAGAAGATGGCCGTGCACAAGAGAAGCCACAACAGCGCGAACTCATAGCCGCGGCCGGTCCAGAAATATCCATTCGGCCGCAAGAAGACCGTGATGATGACCGCCATCTCGATCCAGATCATCACCGCGGCCGCGCGGGTGAACAGGCCGATGGCGAGGCAGATGGCGGCGACCGATTCGGTGAAGAACGTCAGATAGGCGAGCACCTCGGCGAGCGGCAGCCCCTTGCTGCCGATCGTCTTGGTGTATTGGTCAATGGTGAGATACAGCACCTTCTGGATGCCATGCGGCGCCAGGATGGCACCGGTCGCAAAGCGCATGAAGGCGTAGGCGTACGGCGACAGCGAGCCGTAAAAGCCGGCGAGGCCGGGAAAGAACAGTCGTTTGGCGTCGATATCAGCGCTCATTGGCATCCCCCTGATGGCTGCACCTTGATCGGTGCTTCGAGTCGATGTCGATCCGGGCCCGCCGGATCCACGTGCGTGACGATGCACCATGTCGCCCAGTCGGCGAAACCCAGGTCACGGCGAATTGAATAACACTGGGGATCCTCGCGGCCCGCCGACGAAGGGCCTACATGTTCTCCTGCAGCCAATCGGCCGCGTAATCGATGCCGACCTGGCGGTTGTCGACGTGGGCGTGCTCGGCGCCGCCCTCCTCGGTCGAGAAGATCTTCAGCGTCTTCTTCCGCGAGCCGATCGCCTCGTAGAGCTTCGGCGCGTTCTCGACCGGCACGACGCGGTCGTTGCCGCCGTGCGTGACCAGATACGGACAGGTGATGTTCTGTGCGACCTCTTTGAGCGAAAATTTCTTCGCCGTCTCGATCGCGTCGTCCACGGTTGGCGCGTTGACGACGAACTGGAATTGGAAGTTCGACTGGGCCACGGCCTTCGGGTCGCTCGCGTTCTTCTCCTTGATCCGCGTCTGCCAGGCCGCAAGGTCCCAGTGCAGCGCCGAGAGCGAGATTCCGGCCGCATAACGCTTCTCGAAGGCGGCGATGCGCCCCGAATAGTAGCCGCCGAAGCTGTAGCCCATGATGGCGACGCGCTTCGTATCCACCTCCGGCCGCCGCGCCAGCCAGTCGAAGGCGGCACCGCCGGGCACCTCGTAATCGTAGCGGGCATGGATGCCGCGCAATCGCAAGGTCTCGCCCTGGCCCGGGCCGTCCATCGCCAGGGTGTGCATGCCGCGCCGCGCGAACTCGAGGCCGGCGAAGAAGATGCTCATCTCCTTGCAATTGTCCATGCCGTTGACGATGACGACCGTCGGCGCCGGGCCGGTGACCGGCGCCTTCATGAACAGCGCCGGCAGGGTCGTGCCCTCGTAGGGCACCTCGATCAGCTCGATATTGGGATGACGCAGCCGGATGCCGGCGTGATAAGCGCGAAAGGCGCGCTCGCCGGCCGCCCGCTTTTCCGGGCCAGGCCGCAGGAAGCGCTCGGCATTGTAGAGATAGTTGCCGGCGCGCAGGTAATAGTCGCCGGCGGTGTGCTTGCGTCCCGCTTTCTCGGCCTCGATCGCCCGGCTCTCGACCAACGCACCGATCGCGCCCCATTCCTCGAACCAGGCGTGCGGCTCGCCCTGGCGAACTTTCAGGCGTTCGCAGACGCGGTCGATCTCCTCCATCGCGACCACGCCGTAGGGCGCCATGCCCTTGATGATGAGGCTCGCGTTCGACCAGAGGAAATTGTCGCCGAAGTGATCGATCCAGGGCGGGCGTGCGGGCATGCGGTTCCTTCTTTCATTTGTCATTGCGAGCGACGCGAAGCAATCTCGATCCTCGAACGCATCCGCAAGTGGGACGAGATTGCTGCGTCGCGCTGCACGCTCCTCGCACGACGGCGAGAGCTACTCCGGCTTGATGCCGGCCGCCTTGATCACCTGCGCCCAGCGGTCGAGCTCGGCCTGCAGGTACTTGGCGAAGTCTGCCGGCTGGCTCGCGACGGGCGCCATGCCTTGCTTGGCGAACTGGTCGACCATGTCGGGCGCGGACACCGCCTGGGCGATAACGTCGCGCAGGCGCTGCGCAATGGCCGGCGGCGTCTTCGGCGGCGCGAACAGGGCGAAGTAGTTCACCACCTCGAAATCCTCGAGCCCCGCTTCCGTCATGGTCGGGACATCGGGCAGCACCGGCGAGCGCTTCGCGCTCGTCACCGCGATTGGCGTGACGTTGCCGGCCTTGGCCTGCTGCGACATCACCGGCATGGCATCGAACATGAGATCGATGTGCGCACCGAGCAAGTCATTGAGCGCGGCCGCGGCCCCGCGATAGGGCACGTTCTGGAAGGTGATGCCGGTCTTGAGCCGCAACAGCTCGGCCGCGAGATAGAGCGAGCTGCCGGTGCCGCCGCCCGAGCCGAACGTGAGCTTTCCCGGGTTCTGCTTCGAGTAGGCGATGAGGTCGGCGATGCTCTTGATCGGCAGCCCCTTGCGCACGACGAGGATGAGCGGCCCCTCGGAGACCTCGGTGACTGGCGTGAGCGTGCGCAGATCGAGCGGATAGTCCGGATGCATCGGCTGCGTCACCACGTTGCTGGTCGAGATCATCAGCAATGTATGGCCGTCCGGCTCGGCGCCGATCAGCTCGCGGGTCGCCGGGATGAAGATGCCGCCCGGGCGATTGTCGACGTAGGCATTGGTGTGCAGGGCGTCGGTCAGCTTCTGCGCCACCAGCCGCGCCGTCACGTCGGTCGCCCCGCCGGGGACGAGCCCGACGATGATGCGGATGGGCTTGCTCGAGAAATCCTGCGCATGCGCGGCCGATTGCGCCACGAGCAGGAGCGCAGTCAGGAACCAACGGATGTAGGATCGCATGCAGCCTCCGATCAATGGGTCATGGCGAGCGTGAGCAAAGCGATCGCGCGCCAGAAGGCCGGATCGTCGAAATTGCTTCGTCGCCTACGGCCCCTCGCAATGACACTTGCTACTCCGCCTTGATGCCCTTGGCGTCGATGAATCCCGTCCAGTTGGCGATCTCGCTCTTGAGCTTCGCCTCGAGCCGATCCGCCGGCATGTAGGCGGGCTCGATATCGAGCTTGGCAAGACGCTCGCGCACCTTCGGATCGCGCATGACGTGCTCGACCGCCCGGCTGAGCTTGGCCTTGACGGCGTCCGGCATGCCCCTGGGCCCGAACAGGGCGTACCAGAAGTTCAGGTCGACATCCGCGAGATTCAGGCCCGATTCGATCAGTGTCGGCACGTCCGGCAGGGCGGGCGAGCGCGCCTTGCTGATCACTGCGAGCGCGCGCAGGCGCCCCGCGGCGGCCAGCGGTGCGGCGACCTGGATCGAGGCCATGTGCATCTCGACCTGACCGCCGAGAATGTCGGCGATGGCGGCGCCGCCGCCCTTGTAGGGAATATGCACCGCCTCGATGCCGGCGCCGTCGCGAAAGACCTCGAACACGAGGTGGGCGACGCTGCCGATCCCGGCCGACGCGTAATTCATCTTCCTCGGCTCCATCGCGTGCGCGAGCGCGATCAGCTCCGCCACCGAATGGGCTTTGACCCGGTCGGCGACCACGAGCGCGAGCGGCGAGGATGCGATGTGCGCAATCGCATCGTATTGCTTGATCGGATCGAAGGTCGACGAGGCTTTTTTGAACAGCCCCTGGCTGATGGCGAGCGCATTTTCAGCCATCATGAGCGTATAGCCGTCGGGCGCCGCGTTGGCGACGTAGTTCCAGGCGAGGTAGCCGCTCGCGCCCGGCCGGTTCTCGATGATGACGGGCTGGCCGAGTGCCGCGCCGAGGTCCTGCTGGATCTGCCGCGCCATCGTATCGGTCGCGCCGCCGGGCACGAAGGCGACGATGAGGTGGATCGGCCGCACCGGATAGTCGTCCGCCCGTGCCGAGATCAGGCCGGCGGCCATGAAGAGAATAAGCAGGCCCCGCCGCACGACCGCCCGCATGACTTTTCCTCCTTTTCTTGCGTTCCGCTCCCATCGCGCCGCTAGGTATTGGCCAGCAGCCAGTCGCCGACATAGTCGATCCCAAGCTGGCGATTGTCGACCTGGCAATGCTCGGCGCCTCCCTCGTCGGCGGTGAAGATCCTGAGCGTCTTGTTCCTGGCGCCGACTTTTTCGTAGAGGATCCGGGCCTCGGAGAGCGGCACGATGCGGTCGTTCTCGCCGTGCAGGATCAGCACCGGGCACTCGATCTGCTGGGCGATTCCCTCGAGCGAGAATTTCTTCGCCATTTCCAGCGCGGCGGCATCGTCGGGCGCGCCCACGACCCAGCGGAACTGAAAGACCGAGGTGGAGCTCTTGCGCGCGTCTGCATCGAGTCGTGCGTGGTTCACGGTCAGCCACGAATGCATCTGCCAATACATGGCGCCGAGCGCGATGCAGCCGGCGTAGCGCTTGTCCATGCCGGCGACACGCGGAGCGTGGTAGCCGCCGAAGCTGTAGCCCATGACACTGACGCGTTTTGGATCGACGTCCGGCCGCGCCGCGACGTAATCATAGGCAGCGCGTCCTGCCACCTCGTAATCGGGCCGGCTGTGGATCTGGCGCAGCCGCAGCGCCTCCGACTGTCCCGGCCCGTCGATGGCCAGCGTGTTGATGCCGCGCTTGGCGAAATCGAGCCCGGCGAAAATCACACTCATCTCTTTCGCGTTGTCCATGCCGTCGAACAGCACCACGGTGCGCTTGGGTCCCGGCCCCGGCGCGGGAAGGAAATACGCCGGCAGACTCTGCCCCTCGTAGGGCACCTCGACGCGTTCGATCTGCGGATAAAGCCGCTCCAGCGCCGCATGCCAGCAGCGCAGCGCCTTGCGATACATTGCCAGCTTCTCGTCGCCCGGCGGAATGAAGCGCTCGGCGCTGTAGTAATAGTTGGCGGCACGCATGTAATGGTGGCCGGCGGTGATCTGGCGGCCCTCCGCCGCCGCGGTGTCGGCAACCTTGGCGACGCGATTCGCCATGGTGGACCATTCCTCTTTCCAGACGGTGTCGGGATCGCCTTCCCGCTCGCGCGCCTCGAGCCGGTCGCCAATGCGGTCGACCTCCTCCATCGCGATCGCGCCGTAGGGCGCCATGCCCTTGACGATCTGCATGGCATTGCTCCAGCGCAGATTGCCGGGAAAATGTACCGCCCAACCGGCGAACTTCGCCTCCGCCGCCATCGCGTTTCCTCGCTTTCAGCCCGTCAGCCGACGATACGCCCAGCGCGCCCAGGCGAACAGCGCGCGATCGTCATGGCGGCGCGCAAGAATCTGCAGGCCAATCGGCATTTGATTTGGCCCGGTGAAAACCGGAAGCGAGAGCGACGGCACATGCAGCACGGTCGACATCATGTAGAGCGGCGCGCCCGCAAAGGCGCTCCAGCCGACCGGGGCCTCGCCGTAGGCCGCGGCCGTGATCATCACGTCGTAGTGCTCCCACAGCGCATCGAACCGGTGCCGGCATGTCTCGGCGAGCTGCTTCATCCCGAGGTAGCGCTCCAAGCTGCATGACAGCCCGTCGGCGAGGCGGCCCTTGCGCAGCGTCTCGCTGATCTCGTCCCAGTGGTGCGAAATCTCCCACGTGAAGGTGCGGGCGAACTCGAAGCTCGAGATCCAACGATGCGCATCATCGAGGCCGGCGAACTCCATCGGCAGAGTGACGTCGCAGACATCGGCGCCGGCCTTGGCGAGGTCGCGGGCCGCCGCTTCGATCAGCGCGCGGGTCGTGGGCTCGACCTCGTCCCAGACTGGCGGCCGATAGATGCCGATACGGGGCGTGCGCGTGACCTCCGCGATCGCAACCGGCGCGATGCCGAGGAGCACATCGCGATAGAGCGCGACATCGTCGAGCGAGCGCGCGAGGATGCCGATGGTGTCGAGCGAGCCCGAGGCTTCCATCACGCCGTGCAGGCGGTGCTCGCCATAGGTCGGGCGATAGCCGAACACGCCGCAGAACGACGCCGGCCGGATGGTCGATCCGGTCGTCTGCGTGCCGAGCGCAATCGGCACCATGTGATCGGCGACCGCCGCGGCCGATCCGCTCGACGAGCCTCCGGGCGTGCGGCCTTGGTCATGCGGATTGCGGGTCGCGCCCGGATGCAGATTGGCAAACTCGGTGGTGACCGTCTTGCCGAGCAGCACGCCGCCGGCCTTGCGCGTCAGCGCGACACAGGCGGCGTCGCGGCCCGGTCGGCGGCCGCGATGGACGGGCGTGCCCCATTCGGTCGGGTAGTCGGCGGTGTCGATGATGTCCTTCACGCCGAAGGGCACTCCCGCGAGCGGGCCGTGCGCGCCCGCGCGGTCGCAAGCTGCGGCGGCGGCGAGCGCCTGCTCGGGATCGAGGTTGGTCCATGCCTGCACTTCGGGCTCCCGGGCCGCGATGCGATCAAGGCAGGCGCGCATCACGGCGCCGGCGGTCGAACGGCCGGCGCCGATCGCCGCGACGATATCGGTTGCCGTCCACTCGTTCGGCGGCTTCTTGTCGATCGCTTGCACGCTGACCTCTCAGGCAAACCCGTAGAGCTTCGCCGGGTTGTCGACCAGCACGCGCGTGCGAACGGACGGATCAGGCACCCAGGCCGCGAGCAGATCGGCAAGGTCACCGTCATTGGGCATCGGAATGCCCCACTCGGTCTTCACGTGCGGCCAGTCCGATCCCCACACCAGGCGATCCGGCGCCGCCGCGACCAGCGCGTGCGCGAATGGATTCGTATCCGCGTGAGGCAATGAGCCGGTGGAGATCCGATAGGGACCGGTAAGCTTCACCCAGGCGCGGCCGGCGCGGAGCAGTCGCAGCAAAGCCTGGAAGCCGGAGGTCGCGACGCCCTTGTCGGCTCGCACATAGCCGAGGTGGCCGAACACGCAGTCGACCGGCAGCCGCGCCAGCATCCGGTCGAGATCGGGAAACTCGTCCACGTGCATCAGGAACTCGATATGCCAGCCGAATGCCTTGATGCGGTCGGCGAGCCGCTCGATCGACGCGAGCGGCAGCTCGCCCTTGCCGGTCTTGACGTCGACGATGTTGAGGCGGGCGCCGCGCACGCCAGCGGCGTGCATCGCCGCGATCTCGCGCTCGCTCGCATCATCCGCGAGCACTGCGACGCCGCGGAAGCTCGCGCCGGCCGCCTTCATGGCGGCGAGCATGGCCCGGTTGTCGGTGCCGTGGAAGCTCGGCTGCACCAGGACGGCGCGCTCGCAACCGAGCGTCGCGAGGAGATGGCGATAGGCGGGCAGCAGCGCGTCCGGGGGCGTGTAGATGCGTTCCGGGATGTAGCCATAGGTCGCCTGTGGGCCGCAGATATGGGCGTGGCAGTCGCAGGCGAGCGGGGGAAATTTGGATTTGGGCGGGCGCGGCGCCGGGTCGGGCGGCGCGCATCGGGGCGCCGAGTTCGCAGCATTGGCGCCGTTGCTGTTGGTCATTCCGGAGACCTCGGGCTCGTCGGGTTGGTGGTTTCACGCGTTGGTAAGGAGCGGCGGGGACCGCCCGGGAATTGCACCTAGCAGACCGGGCGCGAACCGGGTAAATTCGTTACAGACGAAACTATCACATCTCCGCGGGAGCTGCCCATGGACGCCAAGGTCAAGACGAGGCGGGAAAAGCACGCGCCGAGGACGCAGCAACGGCCGGAGAAGGCCGACACCAGGATCGAGCGCAACGCCACATTCCGGTATCAGCCCGGCTTCGGCAACCAGTTCGTCAGCGAAGCGGTGCCCGGCGCCCTGCCGATCGGCCGCAATAGCCCGCAGAAGCCGCCGCATGGGCTCTATGCCGAGCTGATCTCCGGCACCGCCTTCACGGCCCCGCGGCACGAGAACCGGCGCACTTGGACGTACCGCATCCTGCCATCGGTGGTGCACCGGCCTTATCAGCGCATCGACAACGGCATGATCCGCAGCGCGCCGTTCGACGACGTCGAGGCGACGCCGTCGCAGCTGCGCTGGTCGCCGTTCCCGATCCCGAAGAAGGCGACCGACTTCGTCGAGGGCATGGTGACGCTCGGCGGCAACGGCAACGTGGCGACCCAGACCGGCATGGCGGCGCACATCTATGCCGCCAACGCCTCGATGACCGACCGCTACTTCTACAATGCCGACGGCGAGATGCTGGTGCTGCCGCAGCAGGGCCGCGCGCGCTTCGTCACCGAGCTCGGGGTGGTCGAGGCCGTGCCGGGCGAGATCGCCCTGCTGCCGCGCGGCCTGCGCTTTCGGGTCGAGCTGCCGGACGGGTCGTCGCGCGGCTACATCTGCGAGAACTACGGCGCGGCGCTGCGGCTGCCCGAGCTCGGGCCGCTCGGCTCGAACGGGCTCGCCAATCCGCGCGACTTCCTGGCGCCGGTCGCGGCCTTCGAGGACAAGGCGGCGCCGTGCACAATGGTCGCGAAATTCCAGGGCAACCTATGGGCGGCCGAGATGAAGCACTCGCCGCTCAACGTGGTGGCGTGGCACGGCAACTGCGTGCCTTATAAATACGACCTCGCCCGGTTCATGGTGATCGGCACCGTGAGCTTCGATCACCCCGATCCATCGATCTACAGCGTGCTCACCGCGCCCTCCGATACGCCGGGCGTCGCCAATATCGACTTCGTGATCTTCCCGCCGCGCTGGCTGGTCGGCGAGGACACTTTCCGCCCGCCCTGGTATCACCGCAACGTCATGACCGAGTTCATGGGCCTGCTGTACGGCCGCTACGACGCCAAGGCCGAAGGCTTCCTGCCGGGCGGCGCCAGCCTGCACAACTGCATGACGGCGCACGGCCCCGATGCCGAGACGGCCGAGCGCGCCAGCAACGCCGAGCTCAAGCCGCACAAGCTCACCGATACCATGGCGTTCATGTTCGAGAGCCGCTTCGCCATGCGGCTCACCCGCTACGCGATCGAGTCTGCCGAGCTGCAGCACGATTATTTCGAGGGCTGGCAGGGCCTGCAGCGCCGCTTTCCAGGGAAATAAAAAGTCGTAATGATGGACGCGTGGGGTGGCCGACGGCCCTTCGCCGTTGGCCCACGCGCGTGTGGAAGATGAGGGTGCCGCGTGAGCGAAATCGAAGGCGATTTCGCTCACCCTACGGCGAAGGAGCAAGGCGTGGAGCAACAGAGTCTCAAGGGCAAGATCGCGGTCGTCACCGGCGGATCGAGCGGCATCGGCGCAATGACGGTGCGGATGCTCGCGGCCGAGGGCGCGACCGCGTATGTCGGTTACAACAAGGGGCGCGAGCGTGCCGAGAAGCTGATTGCCGAATTGCCGGGCGGCGGACACCAGCCGATCCGCATCGTGCTGGAGGACTCGGCGAGTATGCGCGCGGCGGCGAAGACGGTCGGTGACGCGCATGGGCACGCCGACATCCTGGTCAACTCGGCCGGCTTCACCACGCCGGTGCCGCACGGCGATCTCGAGGCGATGACCGACGAGCTGATCGACGCGCTGATGGTCGCGAACGTGCGTGGGCCGTTCGCGATGGTGCGTGCGTTTGCGCCGCTGCTCAAGGCGAGCGGTGACGCGACCGTGATCAACGTCTCGTCGGTTTCGGGCTTCACCGGATCCGGCTCGAGCGTCGCCTATTGCGCCGCCAAGGCGGCTCTCGACACGATGACCATGTCGCTCGGCCGCGCGCTCGGGCCGGACATTCGCGTGCTGTGCGTATCGCCGGGCGCGGTCAACACCGATTTCGTCGCCGGCCGCGGCCTGCCGCAGCTGGAGAAGATCGCACAGGCGACGCCGCTCAAGAAGATCGTCCAGCCCGGCGACGTCGCGCGCGCGATCCTCGCCTGCGTCACCCATCTCAAGGTCACGACCGGGGCCATCATCGTGTGCGACGGCGGCCGCTTCCTCAACTGACGATCGATACGAGCCATCCCATGAACGCTCTCAACGAGACGCATGATCTCGCGCGCACGAGCTGGGTCGCGAGCGCCAATGCGCCCGGCTGCGACTTCCCGATCCAGAACCTGCCGTTCGGCGCGTTTCGCCCGCGCGGCGACGGCGCCGAGCCGATGATCGGCGTCGCCATCGGCGACCAGATTCTCGACGTCACCGCCGTTGCGCCCTTCGTCGACACAGCCGCGCGCGACGCGGCAGCGGCCTGCGCGTCGCCGCACTTGAACGACCTGATGGCGCTCGGGCCGGCCGCGTGGACGGCGCTGCGCCGCGCGCTGTCGCGGCTGCTGAGCGATCCGGGCGCGCGCGAGCGGGTCGAGCGGTTCCTGACGCCGATGACGCAGGCCGAGCTGTTCGTGCCGGCGCGCATCGGCAACTACACCGATTTCTTCGCCTCGATCTTCCACGCCACCAATGCGGGCAAGCTGTTTCGCCCCGACAACCCACTCAATCCCAACTACAAATACGTGCCGGTCGCCTATCACAGCCGCGCCTCGTCGGTGCGCGCGAGCGGCACGCCGGTGCGCCGGCCGCTCGGCCAGGCGAAAGGGCCGGACGACCCCGCGCCGGTCTATCGGGCGAGCCGCGCGCTCGACTACGAGCTCGAGTTCGGCTTCTACATCGGCACGCCGTCACGGCTCGGCGAGCCGGTGCCGATCGGTGAGGCGGGCTCGCACGTGTTCGGCTTCTGCCTGCTCAACGACTGGTCGGCGCGCGACATTCAGGCCTGGGAATCGCAGCCGCTCGGGCCGTTCCTCGGCAAGAGCTTTCTCACCTCGGTCTCGCCCTGGGTGGTGACCGCGGAAGCGCTCGCGCCCTACCGCGTCAAGGCTTATGCGCGTCCGGACGGCGATCCGGCGCCGCTGCCGCACCTCAATGACGCCGGCGATCAGGCGAGCGGCGGTCTCGACGTCACGTTCGAGGTGCTGCTCGCGACCGAGAAGATGCGCGCGGCCGACGCGGCGCCGTTCCGCCTCAGCAAAAGCTCGTTCGCCACCATCTACTGGACCGTCGCCCAGATGGTGGCGCATCACACCAGCAACGGCTGCAACCTCGAGATCGGCGATCTGATGGGCAGCGGCACCTGCTCGGGGCCGCAGGACGAGAGCCGCGGCTGCCTGCTCGAGCTCACCTCGCGCGGCCGCAATCCGATCGCGCTGCCGAACGGCGAGACGCGCGCGTTCCTGCAAGACGGTGACGAGGTCATCTTCCGCGCCCATTGCGAGCGCCCCGGCCGCGCCCGCATCGGCTTCGGCGAATGCCGCGGCATCGTTGCGCCGGCGCTTGGCTGAGTGTTTCTTTACCCTTCCCTGCCGGGGCCCTGCAGGGAGGGTCGGATCGCATTGAGCGCAGCGAAATGCGATCCGGGGTCGGGTGGCGGTGTCCCGACCGCGGAAGCACCGTCACCCACCCCGCTCGCTTCGCTCGCGACCCTCCCCCTGCACGGGAACGTGAAGAGGCGTACTCAACATGAAGATCGACATTCACGGCCATTTCGTCGACCCGCTCTATCTCGACGAGCTCGCGCGCGTGATGACGCTCGAGGTCGAGAAGACCGCCGACGGCAAGACGCTGATGCGCCACAACGGCTACACGCTGGCGTGGACGCGGCCCGACATGTTCGATATGGATCATCGATTGCGCGACATGGACCAGAAGGGCATCGACATGCGGGTGCTCACCGTGTCGACGCCGAGCATCTATCCGTGGCGCGGCGCCGACCAGGTGCGCATGGCGCGCCACGTCAACGACATGCTGGCGAAGGACTGCCGCACCCACGCGGACCGCTTCATCGGCTTTGCGAGCTTGCCGCTGCACGACATCGAGGCCTCGCTCGCCGAAATCGACCGTGCCACGGGCGAGCTCGGCATGAAGGGCGTTGCCATCGGCTCCAACATCGGCGGGCCGCCGCTCAACGATGCCCGCTTCGAGCCGCTGTGGGCGAAGCTCGACGCCATGCGGCTGCCGGTGTTCGAGCATCCGATGTTCCCGCGTGACACCTCGGAGATGGGCGAGTTCGAGCTGCCGCTGCGCGTCGGGCTGATCTTCGACACGACGCTGGTGGCGGCGCGGCTGATCTACGGCGGGGTGTTCGAGCGCTACCCGAACTTTCCGTACATCATGGCGCATACCGGCGGGGCCACCATCCTGATGTTTGAGCGGCTCGACAACGGCTATCGGCTGTTTCCCGACTGCCGCAAATACATCAGCAAGCTGCCGAGCGAATATGGCAAGCGGCTTTATTACGACACCTGCTCGTTCGGCGAGGCGGCGCTGATGCTGGCCATCGGCTCGGTCGGGGTGTCGCAGATCCTGTTCGGCACCGACGATCCCTTCATCGGCGCCGACACCAAGCACGTGACGCGGCTCTCGATCGCCGAGCCCGACAAGGCCGCGATCCTCGGGGGTAATGCGAAGAAGATGCTCGGGCTGACGGGCTAGTTGCGTGGGGCTGCCACGGTCCCATTGTGATTGCTTCTGTTATCCCAGTTGGGTTTGTTCTGGAGTTCTGGAATTTTGCGCGACGGTGGGTTTGCGGCTCGTGGCGGTCTAGCGACGATTGCCGCGTCAGCGACTTCTGGCGCCGGAGATGTTGTAATCATTCGATTTTTTGACCTAGGTTCGTTCGGCCAAAACTGCTTCGGTCCCCGATGTGAGATGGGGAACACATCCCCGGGCCCCCGCAAAACTCTCGATGAGGGCGATTCCTCCGACAAGAACTCGCCCCGCCTCACGGCATTTAGCAACGGCCGTCACCATGATCAAGAACATTTAGGGAACAAAAATGCTCCTGGCGGTGCTTGGTTGGCCGATTTTGCCGGGCTAGGAACACTTCCCCTCGTGCGCCTTCGAGATTTTCGCTGCTTGCCGCTTGCAGTCGTTGGAATAGGTCATCCCGTTGCAGCCGCATACCGGCAGGAAGATCTCGGTGCAGATTTCCGGCGCCGTGGCGCAGGTGCCGGCGCCATCGGCGACGGCGCATTGACCGGACGGCATCTGACACCACAGTCCCGCGTCGCATTGGATGCCGGCGATTCCGCCGCACCGCTGACCCTGCTTGGCAGCGTCCGCAGGGCCGGCGACCGCGGCCATGCACACGAGCGTCGTCAGCAGCTTGCCGTACATATCCCGCCCCCTTGGAGCCACCTTGGACCCGTTCGCATGGCGATCCGGTATACGGCAAGATACCATGCGCCGCGTGTAGCGTCAGCACGGCGCGCCGCGCCGGCGCACCGCCTGGCCGCCGATCTGCGCATATCCTCCGCAATGAAGATCCTCCACGCGATCCTGAGCGACGGCTTCTACGGCAGCGAGCGTTATTGCATCGAGGTCGCGACCGCGCAGGCGCGCGCGGGCCATCGGGTCAAGGTGCTGGTCGCGAATGGCGAGTCGGATTGTGCCCGCGCCTTTCGTCGCGAAATCGAGCACACGACCGCGGCCATCGCGGCGGACGGGACGGCGGGCGCGATCGACCTCATCGCCCTACCCGGCTGGCTGCCGACGCTGCTGCATCGCGCCTATGCGCGCCGGGCGCTGACGAGGTTCGCGCCCGACATCGTGCACTCCCATCTCAATCCGGCGGCGCGCCGCGTCGGGCAGGTGGCGCAGCGGCTCGGCATTGCGCATGTCGCGACCATGCACATCCGGTATGAGCCGCGCGAGCACGGCGGGTGCGACGGCCTGATCTGCTACACGAACGGGCAACGATCGGAAGTCGACCCTCGATTCCCCGGCGAGACGGCGATCGTCGGGGCCTGGGTGGCGGAGCCCATTCATGCGGGTTTGGCGCGTGCCACGCCGGTCGATGTTGCCGCGCTGCGCAGCACCTGGAATGCGGATGATCACACCGTCGTGCTTGGCAGTGTCGGCCGCCTGATGCCCGAGAAAGGCATGGACGTCCTAGTGCAGGCTTTCCGCAGCGCATTCCCCAGCGGAAACGAGCCGGTGCGGCTGGTGATCGTGGGCGGCGGTCCACCGGACCAGGCGCAGCAGCTGCATGACCTTGCCGGCGGCGATACGCGTATCACGCTGAACGGGCCGCCGCCGGACATCGCGCTCTACTATCGCGCCTTCGACACCTACGTGAGCGCGGCGCGCTACGAACCGTTCGGCCTGACGATCCTCGAGGCGATGGCGAGCGGCACCGCGCTGGTGGTCACGCGTACCCGGGGTCCGCAGGAATTCCTGCGCGAGCCGTCGGTGATGTGGGCCGAACCTGGCGACGTTGCGACGCTCGCCGCGCAACTGCGCATCGCCGCATCGCGCGGGCGGGAGCGCGCGAGCTACGACCTCTCACCCTACACGCAACGGCGCGCAGTCACGCAGATCGAGGAGCTCTACGCCCGGGTGCTGGCGCGGAGGCGAACCAGCCCGAAGAATTAGGCCGATGCGCGCAGAATATTGGGCGGCAGCGAGGTCTGCCCCATCGAATGCTCGTAGGCGATGGCCGGCGCCGACGGGTTGAACGGGATGCCGAGCCGCTCGCGGACGGAAAACTCGAGCTGGTCGCGCTCGCGCACGAGGTCGTGCGCCTTGAGGTGGTCGGTCCACACATGCGCGACGTAGCCGTCGCCCGGGCGTCCCTTGTAGTAGTCGGCCTCCGCCGTGTAATCGACCTCATTCTGATGCAGACGATCGCCGTTGCGTGCCGTGTAGGTCCAGAACTCGCCGTTGCTCACCGCGTCGTCGTAGTAGGGCGAGCCGGGATACGGCGTGATGATCGTCGCGTCGAAATCGTCCGGGCGCACATCGAGCAGCCACTCGGTGGTCTCGCAAATCGACTCGACCGACTCTCCCGCATGCCCGAGCGACATCAACGCCTTGACCTTGAGGCCGGCCGCGTGCGCGATCTCGACGCAGCGCGTGTTGTCCTCTTTGGCAGCGCGCTTTGCGATGTTATCGAGGATACGGTCGGAGCCCGACTCGAATCCGACCAGCAGCCAGCGGAAGCCGGCGCGACGCATCACCTCGGCCTGCTGCGGCGTGAACAGCTCGGCCTTGACGAACCCGCGCAGCCGCCACTCGACGCCGAGCTCGGTCTGTGCCGCGACGATCTGCTCCATCAGGTCGACGATATTGGGATTAACGTTGAGCTCGTCATCGTAGAACATGAAGCCGGTGCAGCCGTAGCGCCCATGCAGCTCGACCATCTCGGCGACGATGCTTTTGGCGCTGCGGGTACGGATGTGACGCAGCATCGGCGAGTTGCGGCCGGCGCAGAAGGTGCAGCCGAACGGACACCCGAGCTGAGCAATGAGCGAGAGCGCCGGCGCCCCGTCGATTTTGTAGTGATAGCTCGCGACGTCGACGAGGTGGCGGGCCGGAGACGGCGTCACCTCGAGATCGGCATCGCTCAGCCAATAGGGCGAGTGGCGATCGTCCGCATCGAGGACGGTTCCGCGCGGAGCTCGCACGGCTTCGAAGATCGCGCGTTCGCCGTCGCCCGCGACGATCACGTCGAAAATCCGCTGCAGCGCCGCCATGGCGCGGGCGCCACGGCCGGGTCGGCCGCGCCTCGCCTCGCGCTTCGCCGCCGCGTTGGCGAGCGTCGCATGCGGGCCGCCGAGAATGATCCGGCTCTCCGGCAGGACGGCACGAATGGTGCCGGCGATCTTGACGGCCGCGGGAAGTTGCGGGCTGGTCGCCGTGATGCCGTAGATCGGCGCCGCACCCTCCTTCTGCAGGGTCGCATGTGCCGCTGTCGCATCGAGGAAGTTGCTGACGCCGGAGAGGTCGAGCACCTCGACCCGCCCGGCCTTGGCTTGCTCGAACACCGCCGCGACACGCAGCACGCCAAGTGACATGAACACGCGCTCGTCGAGCAGGAACGGCGACGGCGGAACGACCAGACAGATGGTCATGACGATTTGAGCCCCATGCCCAATTCAATGCCCAAACCCAATGCCGACGGCAACCGGCCGCTGTGGCCGAGCGGCTGAACCGGTCTCGTGTTGCGTACCGGCTTGCCCCTCCAGGTGCAAGCGTGATCAGCCACCGCGGCGATAGGAGGCAAAAGACTGCGGATCCGGTTTTGTGGAGCGATTCCAGCCAGATGGATCTCTTCAGCCACACCCCGCCGGCACCACGGAACCTCGTGGCGACCACATTCGAGTGGCGGAACGAGCGCCGGGCGTCGCTCCTTCGCAAGATATGGTCAGCGATTGAGGAACTCGGAAGCGCGGTAGAGCACGCGGAAATCGAGGCCCATGGCGGCGAAGTTCTCGGTCGCCCCTTCCTCGCGATCCACGATCGTAAGCACGAAGGCGATCTCGGCGCCGGCGTCACGCACCGCCTCGATCGCCTTGACGGCCGAGCCGCCGGTGGTGGTGACGTCCTCGACGATGACGACGCGCTTGCCGGAGAGGCTCTCGCCCGGCATCAGGCCTTCGATCGACAGCTTGGCGCCATGCTCCTTCGGCTTCTTGCGCACGAAGAACGCCTGCACCGGCGCGCCGGTCATGAAGCTCAGCTGCGCGACCGCGCCCGCGATCGGCACCGCGCCCATCTCGAGGCCGCCGATGCTGTCGATGCGCTCGCCCTGGACCGCATCGAGGGTGAGCCGTGCCAATAGCGCCGCGCCCTCGGCGTCGAGCATCGTCGGCTTGAGGTTGAAATAGAAGTTGCTCACCCGGCCAGACGCGAGCTTGACCTCGCCGTAGCCGAACGAGCGGACGTGGATGATGTCGCGCAGGCGGGCGCGGGCCGCCGCGATGTCCGGTAGTGGATCGAGCGCCGGCGCGGAGCTGCGGATTGGCAAACGAGAGGGCATGGCCATGCGGCCTAGCTAGCATCGATCCGGCCGGCGCGAAACGCGCGCAGGCCGGAATCCTGAGGATAAGCCCTCAATGCGCCTCGTCCCAATTGTCGGCCGCGCGGGCATCGACGTGCAGGGGCACCGAGATAGACACCGCCGGCAGCGGCGCCTCCTCCATGACCTTGCGCACGACCGGAATGGTCTTGTCGACCTCCGCGTCGTCGACCTCGAAGACCAGCTCGTCGTGCACCTGCAGCAGCATGCGGGCGGAGAGCTTGTGCCTGGCGAAGGCGGCGTCCATGCGCGCCATGGCGCGGCGGATGATGTCGGCGGCGGTCCCCTGCAGCCGCGCATTGATGGCGGCCCGCTCGTTGAAGGAGCGGATCGAGGCGTTGGAGGCGCGGATCTCCGGGTAGTGGCACTTGCGCCCGAACAGGGTCAGCACGTAGCCGTTCTGCTTGGCGAAGGCCTTCGACTCCTCCATGTAGTCGCGGATGCCGGGGAAGCGCTCGAAGTATTTCTTGATGTAGGCGCCGGCTTCCTCGCGGGCGATGCCGAGCTGGTTGGCGAGGCCGAAGGCCGAGATGCCGTAGATGATGCCGAAATTGATCGCCTTGGCGCGGCGGCGCACCTCGCCGGGCATGTCCTTCACCGGCACGCCGAACATTTCCGACGCCGTCATGGCGTGAATGTCGAGACCCTCGCGAAACGCCTTCTGCAGCGCCTCGATGCCGGCGATCTCGGCGAGCAGCCGCAGCTCGATCTGCGAGTAGTCGGCCGACACGAGCTTGGTGCCGGGGGCGGCGACGAAGGCGCGGCGGATCTTGCGCCCGTCCTCCGTGCGCACCGGGATGTTCTGCAAGTTGGGATCGGACGACGAGAGCCGGCCGGTGGTGGTGGAGGCGAGCGCATAGGCGGTGTGCACCCGGTGTGTGGTCGGATTGACGAAGCCGGGCAACGCGTCCGTGTAGGTCGACTTGAGCTTCGACACCTGGCGCCAGTCGAGGATCTTCTGCGGCAGCTCATGGCCCTGCTCGGCCAGATCCTCGAGCGCGCGCGCGCCGGTCGCCCACTGGCCGGTCTTGGTCTTGGTGCCGCCGGGCAGGCCGAGCTTGCCGAACAGCAGGTCGCCGAGCTGCTTCGGGCTGCCGACATTGACCTTCTCGCCGGCGATCGCGTTGATCTGCGCCTCGAGGCCGGCGGCCTCCTGGGCGAACTCGCCGGACAGGCGCGAGAGGACATCGCCATCGATCGCAATGCCGCGCCGCTCCATGCGGGCGAGCACCGTGATCAGCGGCCGCTCCAGCGTCTCGTAGACCGTGCGCACATGCTCGGCGGCGAGCCGCGGCTTGAGCACCTCCCACAGCCGGAGCACGATGTCTGCGCGCTCGGCGGCATATTCGGCGGCGCGCTCGATGCCGACTGCGTCGAAGCCGATCTTGCTCTTGCCGGCTTTGAGCAGCGAGTCGATCTCGACTGCCGTATGCGTGAACGTGGCGACGGCGAGCGCCTCGAGCTTGTGGTTCTGGCGCCCGGCGTCGAGCGCATAGGACATGAGCATGATGTCGTCGTAGGCGGCGATCTCGACGCCGCGCAGCGCGAGCATCTGCCAGGCGAATTTCAAGTCGTGGCCGATCTTGAGCACGCCCGGGTCGGCGAGCATCGGCTCGAGGACATCGAGCGCGGCGGCTTCGGCGATCTGGTCGGCGGTGAGGTCGCCGCGAAAGAGGCTGCCGTTGCCGCCTTCGCCGCCCTGTCGGTGGCCGAGCGGCACGTAGCAAGCCTCGTTCGGCGCGAGCGCGAGCGCGAGCCCGCACAGCTCCGCCTGCATCGGATCGGTGCCGAGGGCGCGAACGTCGATCGCGACCAATCCGACCTCGCGTGCACGCTCGGCCCAGGCCGCGAGCCGGTCGGCGCTGCGCACGGTCTCGTACCTGCTGCGATCGAACTTGGCGTTGCGCGCCGCGTCTGCGCGGGCGGCCGCGAGCATCTGCGGGGTCTGCGCGGGAGCCGCGGGCCCTTCGGGCCGGCGTGACGCGTCACCCGGCTGTGCCGGCCGGCCGAGCGGAAGCTCGGGAGCGGCCGATCCGCGCGCCACCTCGCGCTTCGACTCGGTGACCGGCTCGGAGGCGGGCTCCGACGTCACGCGCCCGCCGGCGAACCTCGCGTCGGGCTCGATCGCGGCGGCATCGACGCCGGAAAGCTCGGCGACGCGGCGGACCAGCGAGTTGAACTCCATCGCCTTGAGAAACCCGATCAGATTCCTGTAATCGGGATCGTGCACCTTGAGGTCACCGATCGGCACCTCGAGCGCGACGTTGGCATCGAGCGTGACGAGCTTCTTCGAGATGCGCGCCTGCTCGGCATTGTCGATCAGCGTCTGCCGCCGCTTCTCCTGCTTGATCTCGCCGGCGCGCGCGAGCAGCGTCTCGAGGTCGCCGTACTCGCCGATGAGCTGGGCCGCGGTCTTCGGCCCGATGCCGGGCACGCCGGGCACGTTGTCGGTCGAATCGCCGATCAGCGCCTGCACCTCGATCATCTTGCCGGGGGGCACGCCGAATTTCTCGATCACCTCGGGAATGCCGATGCGGCGGTCCTTCATGGTGTCGAACATGGTGACGCAGTCGTTCACGAGCTGCATCAGGTCCTTGTCGGACGAGACGATCGTGGCGGTCGCGCCGGCCTCGCAGGCGATGCGCACATAGGTCGCGATCAGGTCGTCGGCCTCGAAGCCGGCCTGCTCGAGGCAAGGCAGGTCGAAGGCGCGCACCGCCTCGCGGATGTACTTGAATTGCGGAATGAGATCGTCGGGCGGATCGGGCCGATGCGCCTTGTAGTCCGGATACATCTCGGTGCGGAACGTCTTCTCCGACTTGTCGAAGACGACCGCCAGATGGGTCGGCCGCTCCTCCGGCTTGAGGTCACGCAGCAGCTTGAGCAGCATGCCGCAAAAGCCGTAGACCGCATTGAGCTGCAGCCCATCGGACCGCCGGGTGATCGGCGGCAGCGCGTGATAGGCGCGGAAGATGTAACCGGAACCGTCGACCAAGAAGACGTGGTCGGTCTTTTTGAGGCCGGTTTCAGCCGCTGGCTGGGACGCCGGCTGGGATTGGACCGCCGGCTTCGATTTCGTCGCCGGCTGGGATTTCGCTTTGGCGGGCATGGGCAGCCGTCATGTAGGGATCGGCCCCCGGATTATCACCCTCAGGGAAGCGACGCCACCCCGGCGGTTTCAGCTTTCCAGTGATCGAGGCCGAGATGCCAGCCTACTCCGCCGCCTGCAGCGCCATCTTCCGCGGCGCGATCCAGAACGGCGCCGGCCGCACGAACAGGAAGTCGAAGCGCGTGCCGCGCGTCGTCCACCAGATGGCGAGCGAGCCGAGCACGCCGGCGACGGTGACGAGCAGCGACACGAGGCCGATGTCGTGGATGAACCCGGTCTTGAGCAGCAGCGTTCGGGTGGCGGCCATGGGCAGGAAGAAGGCGAGATAGATCACGATCGAGTTGCGGCCGCAGAAGCGCAGCGGCTCGAATAGCGACACTTTGGCGAGCAGCGCCGCGACCGACACGACCGCACAGGCGCCGATCAGGCCGAGGCTGAGCGAGACGAACGGGAGCTGCGCGTAGCCGGCGAACACCGCAAACCCGTCGAGCAGCGCCCAGGCGGCGAGACCGAGGCCGGCCAGCGCCGCGCGTGCCTGCACGAAAGCCGCGAGCGTGAACACCTGCCGGGCGAAGATGTAGCCGGTGTAGAAGTAGACGAAGCGGGCGGCGAACTCGTCGATCAGGGTCCAGCCGGTCGAGACGTGCGCGATCTCGAGGGCGGCGCCGATCAGCCAGATCACCGCCGGCGGCACCTTGCGGATCGCCTTCACGATGAACGCAAACACGGCGAGCAGGTAGATGAACCAGAGGATGCCGAACGGGTCGATGAAGGAGAGCGCGTATTCCTCGAGCACGCCGAGCCAGCCCATCTCGGCGGCGAAGTGCGGGGCCTTCACGGCGAACTGGATCGCGGTCCACAGCAGGTAGAAGTAGACGAAATGCACGACTTTGCGGTCGAGATAGGTGCGCCAGTCGCGGCCGATGACACGCGAGAGAAAGAGGCCCGAGATCAAAAAGAAGTCCGGCATGCGGAACGGGGTCGCGAAGGCGACCAGATAGTGCATGAAGCCCTCGCGGCCGGCCTGCGCCTCGACGCCGAGGGTCGAATGCATCATCACGACCATGATGATGCAGAAGCCCTTGGCATAGTCGACCCAGTCGACGCGGCCGGGCGGTGGCGCGTAGGACGTGCTCATGGGATTCAAGCCGGCCTCGGACGATCCGTTGCGGGGCATTTGCGTCTCATATTCGGACGTTGATCTTGCCTTGGCGTATATGTCGCAAGCGACGTGCCGACCGCGATGAGAACAGGGTTAACGCCGCGCCGATGAAATTCGATGTCTCGCTGCCGATCGACGAGGCGCTGCCGGCGCTGACCGCGGCCCTGCACGGGCGCGACGCGGCCGTGCTGGTAGCGCCGCCGGGCGCCGGCAAGACCACGCGGGTGCCCCTGGTGCTGGCCGCGCAACCCTGGGCCACGAACCGCAAGATCCTGGTGCTCGAGCCGCGCCGGATCGCGGCACGCGCCGCCGCCGCGCGCATGGCAGCGACGCTCGGCGAGCCGGTGGGCGAGACCGTCGGCTACCGGGTACGGTTCGGCTCGAAAATCTCGCGCCGCACCCGCATCGAGGTGGTGACCGAGGGCGTGTTCACGCGCCTGATCATCGACGATCCGACGCTCGACGGCATCGCGGCCGTGCTGTTCGACGAGTTCCACGAGCGCTCGCTCGATGCCGATCTCGGGCTTGCGCTGGCGCGCGACGCGCAGCGTGGATTGCGCGAAGATCTCAAGCTGCTGGTCATGTCGGCGACGATCGACGGCGCCCGCATCGCCGCCCATCTCGGCGACGCGCCTGTGATCGCGAGCGAGGGCCGCGCCTTTGCGGTCGAGACGCGCTATCTCGGCCGCGCGCCGCAGACGCCGATCGAGGCGCAGGTCGCCGACGCCACGCTGCAGGCGCTACGCGCCGAGCCGGGCTCGATCCTGGTGTTCCTCCCCGGCGCCGGCGAGATCCGCCGCACCGAGACGCGGCTCAAGGAGCGGCTCGACGATCCGGCCGTCGATATCGTCCCGCTCTATGGTGCGCTCGATGCCGCCACGCAGGATCGCGCCATCGCGCCGGCACCGCGCGGACGACGCAAGGTCGTGCTGGCGACCTCGATCGCGGAAACCTCGCTCACCATCGACGGCGTTCGCATCGTGGTCGACTCCGGGCTTGCGCGCGTTCCCGTGTTCGAGCCGGATGTGGGCCTGACGAGGCTCGAGACCATGCGCGTGTCGCGGGCGGCGGCCGCCCAGCGCCGCGGCCGCGCCGGCCGCACCGAGCCGGGGGTTTGCTATCGGCTGTGGGACGAGGGGCAGACGGCCTCGCTGGAGCCGTTCCTGCGGCCCGAGATCCTCTCGGCCGATCTGTCCTCGCTGGTGCTCGACCTCGCCCAATGGGGCGTCGCCGATCCCGATCAGCTCACCTTCCTCGATCCGCCGCCGCGCGCGGCGCTCGCCGAGGCAAAAGCGCTGCTGCGCGAGCTCGGCGCGATCGACGCCGACGGCCGGATCACGGCAGAGGGCCAGGCGCTCAACCGGCTGCCGTTGCCGCCGCGCCTCGCCCGCATGGTGGTCGATGCGGCGCGTGAGGGTTCGGGTCCGCTGGGGGCGCAGATCGCGGTGCTGATCACCGAGCGCGGGCTCGGCGGCGACGACGTCGATCTCGGCCACCGGCTGGACGGCCTGCGCCGCGACCGCTCGCGCCGCGCCGAGGAGGCGCGCGGCATGGCGAAGCGCTGGGCGGACCTCGCGGCGCCGAAAGCGTCCGTCGCGGCGCCGGCGCCCTCGCCGGGCGCCATCCTCGCCCTCGCCTATCCGGACCGGATCGCCAAGAACCGCGGCGGCGGCAAAGGCGCCTTTCTGCTCGCCAACGGGCGCGGCGCCAATGTCGATGCCGCCTCGGCGCTCGCGCGCGAGCCATATCTCGCGGTCGCCGAGGTCATCGGCAGCGCCGCGCAGAGCCGCATCGTGCTGGCGGCGCCGATCGCGCTTACCGACATCGAAGCGCGCTTCGCCGATCGCATCGAGGCGAGGGAAGAGGTCACCTTCGATCCGCAATCGCTGAGCCTGCGCGGACGCCGTCTGCGGCGGCTCGGCGCGCTTGCGCTGGCCGAGCAGCCGATCGCGGTCGAGCCGGACGAGGCTGCCGCCCATGCGCTCGCCGCGGGCGTCGCCAAGCTCGGCGTCGCGCGCCTGCCGTGGAGCAAGGCGCTGACCCAGTGGCGCGACCGCGTGCTCTTCCTGCGTCGTGCGGAAGGCGAGGAATGGCCGGACTTGTCCGATGCGGGTCTCGCGGATCGCATCGACGACTGGCTCACGCCTGCGCTCATCGGCAAGACGGCCGTCGGCCAGCTCGGCGGCGACGAGCTTGCCGCCGCGCTCGGCACGCTGCTGCCGCATCGCCTGCGACGCCGGCTCGACGAGGAAGCGCCGACCCATTTCGAGGCGCCGTCGGGTTCGCGCGTGCCGATCGACTACGCGGCCGAAGAGGGACCCAAGCTCGCCATTCGCGTGCAGGAGCTGTTCGGGCTTGCGCGGCACCCGACCATCGCGGGCGGGCGTGTGCCGCTGGTGATCGAGCTGCTCTCGCCCGCGCACCGCCCCGTGCAGGTGACGCGCGACCTGCCCGGGTTCTGGCGCGGCAGCTACGCGGCGGTGCGCAGCGAGATGCGCGGTCGCTATCCCCGCCACCCGTGGCCGGACGATCCGATGTCCGCGCCGGCTACGCGCCGCGCGAAGCCCCGCGGGACGTAGAGAGTCTCGCGAAATCGCGCCAGTTTTAGCGATCGTGGCAGCGCATCGTTTACGATCGGCTCGGAAAGCCGCGCGCGAGGGCCGGTGTGGTTAGGGCGCGATCAGATTTTGCGTGCTGGAATGCGGCGCAACGCTCGGAGAGCCACAATCATGCGCAATGTGCTGGTGTTCGCGTTTCTGGCCCTCGCGATGGCGGTCGTCGCGCCGCGGTTTCTCGCCCACACGGGCGCGCCGACCGCAACCCAAGCCGATGTCGCGACGGCCGCGCCATCGGCGCCCGCCACGTCGTCGAGCTCGTCGGCCTATGCGCACAGCATGACGATCGAGCCCGGCCAGGGCGGGCACTTCAGCGTCGCGGCCGAGGTCGACGGCCGCCACCTCGACTTCCTGGTCGACACCGGCGCCTCCGTGATCGCGCTGCGCGCGCAGGACGCGGGCCGCCTCGGCATCTACCCGGCGGCGCGCGAATACACGGTCAATGTCGCGACCGCAAACGGGGTCGTACGCGGCGCGCCGGTCGAGCTCGGCCTGGTCGAGGTCGGCTCGCTGTCGGTGCGCAACGTCACGGCGCTCGTGCTTCCCGACGAGGCGCTCGGGCAGAATCTGCTCGGCATGTCGTTCCTCTCGCGCGTGCGTTGGGAGCACCGCGACGGACGCCTCGTGCTCGAGCAGTAGTCGCGCCGCCGGATCGTTGCCGATCCTGACATCGGTGTCATGCAGTGCCGGAACGAGCGCCGGCATCGCACTGTCATTGATGACAGCGCGGGCGCACTTAATCGTGATCGGCGGTTCAGCCTGAGTTCATCGGCAAAATCGTAGACGCAACTGCATTGGGGGCGTGATCGGGTCCGTGACAGACGGGAGGATCAAGACCATGTCGCGCATCAAAGTGCTTGCCCTCGCGGCCGTGCTGGCGTTGGGCAGTCTTACGTTCGCAACCGAGGCCTCAGCCCGCTGGGCCGGCCATTGGGGCGGCAGCCACTGGAGTGGCGGACACTGGGGCGGCCATTGGGGCGGCCATTGGGGCGGCTTCGGCTTCCACCGCGGCTTCGGCTTCCGCCGCTTCGGCTTCTGGGGCCCCTCCTACTACGGCGGCTATTATCCGTATTACGGCTGCTGGCGCTGGCGCCGCGTGTGGACACCGTGGGGCTGGCAACTGCGCCGCGTCAACGTCTGCTACTACTATCCGTATTATTGAGCCTTTCGCCGTCGTCCGGTCGATCTTGCGTTCGACCGGACGACGCCGCCTGCGCGCACGACCCATCTTTTCACCGGGTCGCCCCCGCGAAGTTCCTCCCGGCTGATGCGGTCTTTCCGCATCGGTGCGCTTGGGCTATGTGCTCGCGCGATCTTCCTCGCTCGCGAGACGCCGCATGTTCCCGACACCGAAGCCCGAACTGTCGCCCAACACCTACGCCTATGAGTCCGGGCCGATGGTGAAGCCGACCGGCTTTCGCGAGTACGACGCGCGTTGGCTGTTCGGCAAAGAGATCAACCTGATGGGCGTGCAGGCGCTGGGCATGGGGCTCGGCACGCTGATCCGCCAGACGGGCGCCAGGCCGGAGATCGTCACCGGCCACGACTTCCGCGGCTACTCAGCATCGATCAAATACGCGCTCGTCTCCGGCCTGATGGCGGCCGGCTGCAAGGTGCACGACATCGGCCTCGCGGTGACGCCGATGGCCTATTTCGCCCAGTTCGCGCTCGACGTGCCGTGCGTCGCCATGGTCACGGCCTCGCACAACGACAACGGCTGGACCGGCGTGAAGATGGGCGCCAACCGCCCGCTCACCTTCGGGCCCGACGAGATGACGCGGCTCAAGGAGATCGTGCTCAACGCGCGGTTCGACCTGCCGGGCGGCGGCGCCTACCAGTTCGTCGAGAATTTTCCCGCCCGCTACATCGCCGACCTCACCAACCGGCCGAAGCTCGAGCGCAAGCTCAAGGTCGTGTGCGCTTGCGGCAACGGCACCGCCGGCGCGTTCTCGCCGGGCGTGCTCGAGGCGATCGGCTGCCAGGTGGTGCGGCTCGACTGCGATCTCGACCACACCTTCCCGCATTACAATCCCAACACCGAAGACATGAAGATGCTGCACGCCATGCGCGACGAGGTGCTGCGCACGAAGGCCGACGTGGCGCTCGGCTTCGACGGCGACGGCGACCGTTGCGGCGTGGTCGACGACGAGGGTGAGGAGATTTTCGCCGACAAGGTCGGCGTGATGTTGGCGCGCGACATGTCGGCGCTGCACAAGGGCGCGACGTTCGTCGCCGACGTGAAGTCTACCGGGCTGTTCATGACCGATCCGGTGCTGCGGCAGAACGGCGCCAAGGCAGACTACTGGAAGACCGGACACTCCTACATGAAGCGCCGCGTCAACGAGATCGGCGCGCTCGCGGGCTTCGAGAAGTCGGGGCACTTCTTCTTCAACAAACCGATCGGCCGCGGCTACGACGACGGGCTGATCTTCGCGCTCGCGGTGTGCGACATGCTCGACCGCAACCCGGGAAAGAAAATGTCGGACCTGCGCAAGGCGCTGCCGAAGACGTGGTCGTCGCCGACCATGGCGCCGCACTGCGCCGACGAGATCAAATACGGCATCGTCGACCAGGTGGTGGCGCACTTCGTGGCGGCGCAGAAGAAGAACGACAAGGTGGCGGGCCAGCCGATCCGCGACCTCGTCACCGTCAACGGTGTGCGCGTGACCGTGGAAGATGGCACCTGGGGCCTGGTGCGCGCCTCGTCGAACAAGCCGGAGCTCGTGGTGGTGGTCGAGAGCCCGGTGTCGGACGCGCGCATGCGCGATATGTTCAAGGCGCTGGACGGCGTGCTGCGCACGCACCCCGAGGTTGGCGCGTATAACCAGACGATCTGAACCGTAGGGGGGCAAAGCGAAGCGTGCCCACCGCGACAAAGACGTGGGCACGGCGCTTCGCGCCTTTGCCCACCCTGCGGCTCACACTTCTTGAAACACATCCACCTCGACGGCGCCCGGCAGCATCGCGCGCCAGGCCTGGATGAAGCTCTGCAGGCGCGGATCGCTGGCGATGCGCTGGCGGTTGAGCTCCATCGCCTCGTCGGTCTCGTAGTCGATCACCTGGATGAAGCGTCCCGGATCGTCGACGTTCTGCAACAGGCGCACCCGCGTGGTGCCGAAGAACTCGTAGAAGGGCTTGGCCGACTTGATCAGCGCGCTGAGCTGGGCCGGATCGGCCGACGGCATGGTGAACCTCAAGTGCAAAGTCCGGATCACCTTCGCGTCGCCTGCGGCCATGATGTCCTCCTCGGCCCCTTCCCGTACCGCGCTGCCTCCCCTAGCTTAGCGCCTCCCGCCCCGACGAAGCCAAGCCCAAAGAGGTAAACGACGTGATCGATCTTTATACCTGGACGACCCCCAATGGCCGCAAGGCTTCCATCATGCTGGAGGAGGTCGGCATTCCCTACGAGGCGCATGCGGTCGACATCGGCAAGGACGAGCAGTTCAAGCCGGAGTTCCTCAAGATCAGCCCCAACAACCGCATTCCGGCGATCGTCGACCGCGACAATGATTTCAGCCTGTTCGAATCGGGCGCGATCCTGCTCTACCTCGCGGAGAAGACCGGTAAGCTGTTGCCGACCGACAAGCTCAAGCGCTACCGGGTGATCGAGTGGCTGATGTGGCAGATGGGCGGCATCGGGCCGATGCTCGGGCAGACCCACCACTTCGTGAAGTACAACAAGGGCAAGGCGCCCTATGCCGAGGAGCGCTACCTCAAGGAGACGCACCGGCTCTACGGCGTGCTCGACAAGCGGCTGGCGGATCACCAGTTCGTCGCCGACGACTACTCGGTCGCCGATATCGCGATCTGGCCGTGGATCTCGCGCTACGAGTGGCAGACCGTCGACCTCAGCCAGTATCCCAACGTGAAGCGCTGGTACGTCGCGATCGCCAATCGCCCGGCCGTGCAGAAGGGCTACCACGTGCCGAAGAAGGTGCAGGAAATCCCGATCCCGTGAGGCTTCTTCTCCCCTCCCCCCGCGAGCGAAGCGAGTGGCGGAGAGGGGCCGGGGGTGGAGGCGCCGCTTGCTCGAGCGCAAGTTATGTGCGCACGCCTCCGCCGACGCGGAGCAAGCCGACGGGCGGGAGGGTAGCGGCCGCGCCACCGTCCCCAAGATCACTCACCGCAAGTGCGGCATCACCTCCGAGGCGAACATCTCCATGTTGCGCTTGGTGAGCTCATCGGAGAGCACGCCGAACTGCAGCATGGTGACGAGGTTGTTGGCGCCGGTCGCGTCGCGCTGGCGCTCGATCTGCTCGCGCACCGATTTTGGGCTGCCCACGATGGCCGTGCCGTTCTCGATCAGCTCCTCGGCGGTCATGCGCGCGCGGGTGCCGAGCGCCTTGCGCATCTTCATGGTGTTCTTCATCGACGTGAGCGACATGTAGCCGGGCGGCAGCAGCATCTCCCACGGCACAGCGAGGAAATCGTTGAACAGCGTCTCGAGGCCGGCCTTCGCCTCGGCGCGCGCCCGCTCGTCGCTGTCGGCGACATAGAGCGGCACCGCCCAACCGAGCTGGTCGCCCGAGGCGTCGTAGCCGTATTGCTTCGCCTGGTCGCGATACATGTTGAGATAGCGGCTGACGAGATCGCGGCCCGAGAAAGTGACGAGAAACGGATATTTGCGCTCCGGCGCCGCCGCCCATTTGATGGTCTCGGACGAGCCCATCGACGGGATCCAGATCGGCGGATGCGGCTGCTGGTAGGGGCGCGGCCACAGGTTCACATAGCGCAGATTGTAGTGCGTGCCCTCGAATGTGAAGGGACCGGGCTTCGTCCATGCCGCGACGATCAGATCGTGCGCCTCGTGATAGCGCTCATGCGAGAAATACGGATTGATTCCGCTCGCGTGATATTCGTTGCCGATGCCGCGCACGAACCCGGCGATCAGTCGCCCGCGCGACAGGTTGTCGAGCATGGCGAACTCCTCGGCGATGTAGACCGGATTGCTCGCGAGCGGCAGTGCGCGTCCCAGCACCGCGACTTTCGCCTTCTTGGTGCGCGCGATCAGCGCGCTGGCGATCAAGTTGGGCGCCGGCATGAGGCCGTAGGCGGTCTGGTGATGCTCGTTTACGCCGATGACGTCGAAGCCGAGCTCCTCGGCGTAGACCAGCTGGTCGATGTAGGACTGATACTCGTCGGCGCCCTTCTTCGGGTCGTAGAGCTCGTTCGGCAGCACCACCCAGGCGGCGCGATGCTCGTGCCGCGCCACCATGTCGAGCGGGCGATACGGCATCAGGTGGAAGAACGTGAACCTCATGACCGCGCTCCCGACCGTTCTTGGAGAAAGGCGCGGACCTGCTGTGCCGCCCAATCGGGTTTCTCGATCTGCGGGCGATGCCCGCATTGGGAGACGACCTCGACGCGGATATCGGGAATTCGCGCCGCCCATGCTTTGGCGTAGTCGGGCGGAAACAGCTTGTCGTCACGGCCCCAAAGCACCAGCGTCGGAATGCGGATGCGGTGCAGCCAGGTCTCCAGCGACGGGTTGTACCAGCGCGGCTCCCAACCGAGCTTGGTCGCCATGTAGCGGTTGGTGAGCTCGATGTCCGCCTCCTCGTCGGTCGGCACGCGGGCGAGCTCCTGCTCGGCGAGCTTCGGGTCGTAGATGAGGTTGCGGACATACTCCTCGCGCGACCAGATGAAGTTGTCGCCGCACACGAGACCCTTCACGCGCACACCGGCCGGCGCGATCAGGGTGAGGCTCGTGATCCGCGCGGCGTTGCGCACCGCCATCTCGGCCGCGGTCCAGCCGCCCAGCGAGTGGCCGATCAGGTGGACCGGCGGCCCGCCGAGCGCGTCGAGGAAATCGAGGTAGTACATTGCAAGGTCGCCGACATTGCGGAGCCAAGGCGGATCGTCGGACAGGCCGAAGCCCGGATGCTCGGGCAGGAGCACCTCGTATCGGCCGGCGAGATTCGCGAGAAACGGCCCCCATGCGGGCCAGCCGCCGGCGCCGTGCAGGAAGAGCACCCGCTCGCCCTTGCCGTCGCGGCGCAGGCGCACGCTCGTGTCGCCGGTCTTGTGTCGGGTGTCCTCGATCGCCATCGCGTGCTCCCAGCAGAGACGGGCTTTATAGCAGAGCGGCCGGCGAAGCGTCTGCGTTCGGCCCATGCGCCGACGGCGGGCGCGCAATGCGCACCAGGGGCAGATGGGCGACTCGCGGCGCGCGCACGTGCCGGATGGCGGCGTTAGATCGCATCGCGCCGCGCGGGTTTCGGCGACGTTCTCCTGGAAATCGCCGCTCCAGGTCGGCCATAATGCCAGGCCTTCACGGGGGTGACATGGCGTCGGTGATTACCCGCCTGCTCGCGGCCTTGCGTGGTTCCGGAATTCCGTCGCACGGGCGGGAGACCGGCATGCTCGAGTCGCGCGTGCAGCCGGTCCGGCCCCGCGCCAACGCCAATGCGTCGCCGGACGCCCCGGTCGACCGCACCACGCGCATTGCCGGGTTCCGCGTCAAGCGCCTGCGCCAGATCGCCGCCTTCTATGCCGACGGCGCGCACGAGGCGGTGCTCACGGTCGGCGACTGCACGTTCCTGCCGCAGGAGCACTTTCATGCCGCGGCCGAGATGATCGTGCGAACCGCCGGCGAGCGGGCCTCGACGTTGATCGCGACCGAGAACGCGGTGCGCAAGGCGATCATCAAACGGCGGCTCGGGGAGATCTCCGACCGTGAGCGCGCGACCCTACGCGCCGCCGACCTCTTGTGCGAGCTCGGCGAGTTCGAGCGCGCGGCGGCGCTGCGCATCCGCTTGCCGATCGTGTGGAACGAGGGCCGCTGCCACGCCTCGGCGCCCGGCTTCGAGAGCGTCACCCGGCGCAATTTCGTCCGCCTCGGGCTCGAGGTGCTGTTCGGCGAGTTTGCGGTCCCGCAACCCGAGCTGTTCAACGACCTGCGCCGCGCCTGGCGCAACGCGCTCTCGCTCGACGCGACGCTGAGCGAGGAGGAGCATCAGACGCTCGAGGCCTATCAGTTCGTCGAGCGTTCCTGGCTCGATGCGTCCGACGTCGACAACGCTCCGCCGACGCCCGCCGCGCTGACGCTCGGCCTGTTCGCCGGAACCGATCGCCCGCTCATTTATGACGGAACCCAGAGCGTGGTCACGTTCGCGCCGGCCGCGTCGGCGAAGCGCGGCGGCCAGACCGCCTTGAACCTCGCGCAGCTCGCCGCCGGCGCCGTGGTCGTCGACATCGACGCCAAGGCCTTTCAGTCGACCGCGCGCGGACGGCAGAAGGACGTCGGCAAAGTCTTTGCGTTCGCGCCAGCGCTCAACGAGCGCTCGATGCACTACAATCCGATCGACCTCGTGGCGCAGGAGCCCGACAACGCCTGGAGCGAGGCGCGCTTGCTCGCCGACCTCCTCACCGGCCGGCGCGGCCCGGACGAGGAAGGCCGCGCATTCATCGCGCCGGCGATCTACGACGTGGCGCTGAGCGACCGGCCCGAGCGGCGCCACATGCGCGGCGTGCTCGCCCGCGTCGCCTGCAGCGAGAAGCAGCTCGAAGGCTGGACCAACACGCTCGCCCGCTCGCCGCATCCGGAGCTCGCGCGTCATGCCAAGGTTCTGCGGGAGATGGCCACGAACAAGCGCCACGCGCTGATTGCGCGGCTCATGCCCGAGCTCGCGGTGTGGCAGACGCCGCCGATCGCCGATCTCATCGAGCGCAGCGACTGGACACCGGCGGATCTGCGCCATCGCGCGACGCTCTATCTCTGCGTGGATCGTCACGAGCTTGACCGCTACGCGGTGGTGCTGCGCGTCATCGTCGGGCAGATGCTGGCGGCGCTCGGCCGCAACAAGGCGGTCTCGCCCGGCACCACCGTGACGTTCTTCCTCGACGAGCTGGCGCGCCTCGGGCCGATGGGCACGGTCGCGCGCGCGGTCGACACCGGCCCCGACTGCGGGGTGCGGCCCTGGATGTTCTTCGCCGATACGGCCGAGATGCGCGCCACCTACCCGAAGGCGGACGGCATGCTCGCGAACTGCGCGGCCCATTGCTACGTCGAGCCCGACCTGGACACCGCGCACGAGCTCTCGCTGCGCCTCGGCTTCGTCAAAAGCTTGTTCGGCACCGAGGAAAAGCCGATGGTGGCGGCGGACGATCTCACGGGTCCCGAATTCGACGACAAGATCATCACGCTCGTGCGCAGCCGCCCGCCGGCGAAGCTGGTGCTGCCGGGCGAGCTCAGGACGGCGCAACGACGCGGGCGCTGAGGCAGCCGTCAATGGCCGGGCTTGTCCCGGCCATCCACGTTTTGGCCGCGACAAAGACGTGGATGCCCGGCAGTCGCCGGGCTGACCATCATTCCGTCCCCGCGATTCCCGCCGCTTCCACCACCTTGCCCCAGCGGGCGATCTCCGATTTGACGAAGGCCTTCATCTCGTCAACCGAAGGGTCGGCGAGCGGCACCAGGCTCAACTTGGCGATCTGCTCCCTGACCTGCGGCGACGTCAGCGCGTCCTTGATCTGATCGTGCAGCCTGGCGACGATCGCGGGCGGCGTCTGCACGGGCGCAACCACCATGAACCAGCCGGATACGTCGAAGCCGGGCACGCCGGCCTCGCCGATCGGCGGAACGTCCGGGAAATCGGGCACGCGCGTCTTGGTGGAGACGCCGAGGACGCGGACACGACCGCTCTTGATCATGCCCATCGCCGGCGGGATGTCGCAGAACATGAGGTCGATATGCCCGCCGACCACGTCGTTGAGCGCCGGCAGGCTCCCCTTGTAGGGCACGTGGGTCATGCTGATGCCGGCCATGCTGGACAGGAGCGCCGCATAGAGATGATGCGGCGCGCCGACGCCGCCCGAGCCATAGGACAGCTGGCCGGGACGAGCTTTGGCATAGGCGATCAGCTCGGTGACCGAATGCACCGGCAGCGCCGGGTTGACGATCAGCACGAACGGCGCCGCCGCCACCATGGCGAGCGGCACGAAATCAGTCGCCGGATCATAGGGCAGATGCTTGTGCACCTTGACATTGATGGCCATCGGCGTCGGTGTCGCCATCAGCAGCGTGTAACCATCGGGGGCGGCCTTGGCGACGGCGGTCGTGCCGATCACGGTGCCGGCGCCGGGCTTGTTCTCGACGATCACCGACCCGCCGAGCCGCGGCCCGAGCTGCTGGGCGACGATGCGGGCGAGGATCTCGGTGCTGCCGCCCGGCGTGTAGGGGACGACGAGCGTGACCGGATGGTTCGGATAGTCGTCGGCGTGGGCAGTGCCCGGCCATGCGGCGGCCGCCCCGCCCATCAATGCGAGAAAATCGCGCCGGCGCATGCAGCCCTCCGTCCCGGTCCGTGGCCACGTTACTGGAGGCGAGGCTAACACATTGCACGAACCCGCGGCGCGGCTGCGGCGTTACGCCGTTGCCTGGCCACCGCGCGCCCGCCGCATGCCGGCCATGGCCTGACGCCGGCTGACGTGATGCTTGCTGGCCTGATGCTTGCAATGTGCCCGTGCTATATCCTAGCCCCGCAGGAGCAGGCCGCGCCATGACGGACATTCAACGATCGACCGAGATTCTCGAGAAGCTGGTCGGCTTCGACACCACCAGCCGCAACTCGAACCTGCCGCTGATCGGCTGGGTCGAAAGCTACCTCAAGGGCCACGGCGTCACCTTCGAACGTATTCCGGACAAGGCGGGGGCCAAAGCCAATATCTGGGCGACGATCGGGCCGGCGGACACGCCGGGCTACATCCTCTCAGGCCACTCCGACGTGGTGCCGGTCGACGGCCAGTCCTGGACGAGCGATCCGTTCCGGCTCGCGCGCCGTGACGGCAAGCTCTACGGCCGGGGCGCGACCGATATGAAGGGTTTCGTCGCCTGCTGCCTCGCGGCGGTGCCGGAGATGAAAGCGCGCCCGCTCAAGCGGCCGATCCATCTCGCCATCTCCTACGACGAGGAAGTGGGCTGCATCGGCGTGATGGACATCATCGCCCGCATCAAGACCTTCGCGGTGAAGCCGGCCGGCTGCTTCGTCGGCGAGCCCTCGCTCATGGGCGTCGTCGTCGGGCACAAGAGCAAGCGCTCGATGCGCATCACCGTGCACGGGCGCACGGTGCATTCCTCGCTCGCGCCGCAGGGCGTCAACGCGGTGGAATACGCGGCACGCCTGATCGTCAAGATCCGCGACATCAGCGAACGCCTCGCCCGCGAGGGCGCGCGCGACCCGCTCTACGACGTGCCGTTCACCACGGGCCACACCGGCATCGTCAATGGCGGCATCGCGCTCAACGTCGTGCCCGACAGCTGCACCTTCGAAATGGAGTTCCGCGCGATCGGCGCTGACGACGTTGACGCGCTCGCCGACGAGGTCATCACGTACGGCCGCGAGGTGCTCGAGCCGGCCATGAAGGCGGTGGCACCGGAGGCCGGCATCACGTTCGTCGACCGCTCGAATTTCCCCGGGCTCAATACCCCGGCGGATGACGACGTGGTGGTGCTGGCAAAGCAGCTCGTCGGCACCAACGCTTACTCGAAGGTCGCCTACGGCACCGAGGCGGGGCGCTTCTCGGCGGCGGGCATTCCGTCGGTGGTGATCGGGCCGGGCTCGATCGACCAGGCGCACAAGGCGGACGAGTTCATCGCCGAGAGCGAGATGGCGAAGTGCGTGGCGTTCATCGACCGCCTGACGGATAGCTGCGCCGCGGGGTGAGCCGGACGAGCCTCCTCGATAGCGACCGCTCCTTGTGGAGCGGCGCGCCGGCCGATACGAACCGGCCGACATGAGCGAATCCAGTTCCATGCGTATCTACGTTGACGCCGACGCGTGCCCGGTGAAGGATGAGATCTACAAGGTCGCGGCGCGCCATGGGCTGCTGGTGAGCGTGGTGGCGAACGGCTTCATCCGGGTGCCGCAAGACCCGTCAATTGAGCGCATCGACGCTGGCTCGGCGGCGGATGCCGCCGACGACTGGATCGCGGCGCGCGCCGGGCCGACAGACATCGTGATCACGGCCGACATCCCGCTGGCGAGCCGTTGCGTCAAAGCAGGTGCGCAGGTGATCGCCCCGACCGGCAAGCCGTTCACACCCGAGTCGATCGGCATGACGCTCGCGATGCGCAACCTCATGCACGACCTGCGTTCGTCCGGCGAGGTCACCGGCGGGCCGCGGCCGTTCCAGCCGCGCGATCGCTCGGCCTTCCTGTCGGCGCTCGATCAGGCGATTCGCCGCCTGCAGCGCGCGTCCCGAGGCTGAAATGGCGTCGCCTCATCCCGCTTGACTACGTTCCGGTGGGCCGCCGCTTGCGACAGCCTCGATTGCGCGAGCTCACTCCACGTCGGGCCAACGGCGCGCGCCGTGGATGACACGCAGGATTTCGACCCTCTCCCCGCGGACCCGGTACGGGACAAAATAGGGCGAGCCCACAATCACGAGCTCACGCGTTTGCGGCACGCGACCCGGCCCCCCGATTGCGGCATTCGCGGCAATCGAGACTCGACGACATCAACGATGCGTCGCAGCATCTCGGCGGCGGCCGCGGAATCATCATCTGATATGTAAGCGTGAAGCGCCGCGAGATCAGCGAGCGTCGGGTCGGTCCAATCGATGATCATTTGGATTTGGGGCGTGGCTAGCATAAGTGCACAACGGGGAGCGGAACGCGGGTGCGCAGACCACCGGCGACGCCAGTCCCTTGCGTTGTGCGATAATGGGGACGTCGGAGCGCGAACCGCGCTTGTAGCTCCCGGCGCGTCGCGCTATCGCGGGTCCCATGCCGCCGCCCGTCATCCAGCTCAAGGACATCGCGCTCACCTTCGGCGGCACGCCGCTGCTCGAGGGGGTCGAGCTCAGCGTCTCGCAGGGCGAGCGCGTCGCCCTGGTCGGGCGCAACGGCTCGGGCAAGTCGACGCTGCTCAAGATCACGGCCGGGCTGATCGAGCCCGACCGCGGTACCCGCTTCGTGCAGCCGGGCGCGACCGTGCGCTACCTGCCCCAGGAGCCGGATTTTGCCGGGGCGGCGACCGTGCTCGACTATGTCGAGGCGGGGCTCGGCCCGGGCGACGATCATCATCGCGCCAGCGCGCTCGTGGGCGAGCTCGGTCTCGGTGGCCATGAGGATCCGGTGCATCTGTCGGGCGGCGAGGCGCGACGCGCCGCAATCGCGCGCGTGCTGGCGCCGCAGCCGGACATCCTGCTGCTCGATGAGCCGACCAACCACCTCGATCTGCCGACCATCGAATGGCTCGAGGGCACGCTCGGGGCGATGCGCACCGCGCTCGTGGTCATCAGCCACGACCGACGTTTTCTCGCCAACCTCACCCGCGCGACGGTGTGGCTCGATCGCGGCACGACGCGGCGGATCGAGCGCGGCTTTGCCGCCTTCGAAGCCTGGCGCGACGAGGTGCTGGCCGAGGAGGAGACCGCCCAGCACAAGCTCGACCGCAAGATCGTCGCCGAGGAGCACTGGCTGCGCTATGGCGTGACGGCGCGGCGCAAGAGAAACGTCCGCCGGCTCGGCGCGCTGCAGGACCTGCGCCAGGCGCGGCGGGACTATCGCGCCAGCGCCGGCAAGGCGACACTGATGGCGGCCGAGGCCGAAGCCTCCGGCGCGCTGGTGATCGAGGCGGAGCGCATCGCCAAATCATTCGGCGACCGGCCGATCGTCACCGACTTCAGCACCCGCGTGCGGCGCGGCGACCGCGTCGGCATCGTCGGGCCGAACGGAACAGGCAAGACCACGTTGATCAGCCTGCTCACCGGCCTGCTCGCGCCCGATGCCGGGGCGGTGCGGCTCGGCGCCAATATCGCGATGGCGACGCTCGAGCAGAGCCGCGGCAGCCTCGATCCCGACGCGACCGTCGCCGAGACGCTGACGGGCGGACGTGGCGATACCGTCGCGATCGGCGGCGAGCGGCGGCACGTCGTCGGCTATATGAAAGACTTTCTGTTCGCGCCCGAGCAGGCGCGCACGCCCCTCTCGGCGCTCTCCGGCGGCGAGCGCGGCCGCCTGATGCTCGCGCGCGCTCTCGCCAAGCCGTCGAACCTGCTGGTGCTCGACGAGCCGACCAACGACCTCGACCTGGAAACGCTCGACGTCCTGGAGGAAATGCTCGGCGACTACGCCGGCACCATCCTGCTCATCAGCCACGACCGCGACTTTCTCGACCGCGTCGTCAATGCCGTGATCGTTCCGGAAGGCGGCGGCCGCTGGAACGAGTATGCGGGCGGCTACACTGACATGCTGGCGCAGCGCGGCGACGACATCGCCCGGGAGGCGACCGGCAAGCGCGAGCCCAAGCCCGAGCCGGCGAAGCCTGCGAAGGGAACCGTAGCGTCTGCGCCCTCGCCTGCAGGCGGTAAACGCAAGCTGAGCTTCAATGAGAAATACGCGCTCGAGACGCTGCCGGGCGAGATCGCGGCGCTGCAGGAGAAGGTCCGCGCCGCGCAGGAGAAGCTCGCCGATCCCAGCCTCTACGTGCGCGACCGCAACGCGTTCGACGACATCTCGGCGAAGCTCGTCGCGGCCCAGGGCGAGCTCGCGGCCGCCGAGGACAAGTGGCTGGAGCTGGAAATCCTGCGCGAGGAGATCGGCGGCTGATCGCGGCGCCCGATCGCTCACTCATCTGCGTGGGCAGAGGTGGGACATGCGTGATCGCGATTGACAAGCCCGCAGCGGCAGCGCGACGTTTGCGGCACACAAGAAGCGCCGCGTTTCGCGGCGGCGGGAGGACGGCATGTATCGCTCATTGTCTCGATCGATCGCGGGCAGGCTTGTTGCGCTTATCCCTGGCTTGTCATTGTTGCTGCTCGACGCCGCGCACGCCGAGCCGCCCAAGCTGCCGGTGCCAGCGATCGATCAGTCGGCGGTGGCGTTGCGCGGCTACTTCTATGTCGGCGGCAAGTATGTCGGGCCGCCCGGCCAGGAGATCATGGACGGGCAGATCTACGTCGAGGTGCTGGCGCCGAAGGACGTGAAGCGTCCCTACCCGTTGGTGCTGATCCACGGCGCGGCGCAGACCGCGACCAACTGGATGGGCACGCCGGACGGCCGCAAAGGCTGGGCCGAGTATTTCGTCGAGCAGGGCTACATCGTCTATATGATCGACCAGCCGATGCGCGGGCGCTCGGCCTGGCATCCGGACGACGGCAAGACACGGATGTTCACGGCCAAGGGCGAGCAGTTCCAGTTCACCGCGATCGAGACCGACGGCACCTGGCCGCAGGCGAAGAAGCACACGCAATGGCCGGGCGACGGGCCGAACAAGGGCAAAAAGGGCGATGCGATCTTCGATGCGTTCTACGCGACGCAGGTCGAGACGGTGCTGTCGGCGGAGGAGACCGAGCAGCGTAACCAGGAAGCGGGCGCGGCCCTCCTCGACAAGATCGGGCCCGCGATCGTGCTCACCCATTCGCAGTCGGGCGCGTTCGGCTGGCTGATCGCCGACGCGCGGCCGAAGCTCGTCAAGGCGATCGTCGCGATCGAGCCCTCCGGCCCCCCGTTCGAGGCGACCATCATCGGCACCGGCCGCACGCGCCCGTGGGGACCGACCGACATCGCGATCACCTACGATCCGCCCGTGAAGGATCCGAGCGAGATCGCGATCGAGCGCGAGCCGAAGGCGGACGGGCCTGACCTGTTCGTGTGCTGGATGCAAAAATCGCCGGCGCGCCAGCTGGTGAACCTGAAAAACATCCCGGTCATGATCATGTCGGCGGAGGCGTCGTATCACCAGGTGTATGATCACTGCACTGCGAAGTACCTCGACCAGGCGGGCGTCAAGACCGAGTACATCCGCCTGCAGGACAAGGGCATCCGCGGCAACGGCCACATGGTGATGATCGAGAAGAACAACCTCGACATCGCGCATCTGATCGACGAGTGGGTGGTGGCGAATGTGAAGTGACGCCATCCGTCATCGCGAGAAGCGCGCAGCCCGACGAGGCGAGCTCGAGGCGCAGGCACATGCGCGAGCGGAACGAGTTTGCTTCGCGTTTGCTCGCAATGACGCGTTATTTTTTGCCGAGCCTGGCGCGCAGCGGCGACGCCGGATAGACGCCGAGGATGGTCAGCTCCTTGGAGAAGAACGCGAGCTCCTCGAGCGCGAGCTTGAGGTTCGCATCGTCCGGATGCCCCTCGACGTCGGCGTAGAACTGGGTGGCGAAGAAATTGCCCTCGATCATGTAGCTTTCGAGCTTCGTCATGTTGACGCGGTTGGTGGCGAAGCCGCCGAGCGCCTTGTAGAGCGCGGCCGGAATGTTGCGCACCTGGAACACGAACGTCGTCATCACCGGGCCGTCGCCGCGCTTGGCGATCTTCTTCTCGCGCGACAGCACGATGAAGCGCGTGGTCGAATGCGCCTCGTCCTCGACGTTCTCGGCCAGGATCGTCAGCCCATAGATCTTGGCGGCGAGGCGCGACGCGATCGCGGCGCAGGTCGGATCGCCGCGCTCGGCCACGTCCTTGGCGGCACCGGCGGTGTCGGCGGCGACCAGCGCGCGGATACCGAGCTTGCGGATGTAGTTGCGGCACTGGCCGAGCGCCATGATGTGGCTCTCGACGGTCTTGAGCCCCTTGAGCGTCGCACCCTTCGGCGCCATCAGCTGGTTGCGAATCCCGAGGAAATGCTCGGCGATGATGTGCAGCTGCGCGGTCGGCATCAGGTGATGGATGTCGGCGACACGCCCCGCGACCGAGTTCTCGATCGGGATCATGCCGAGATCGGCGCTACCGCTCGAGATCGCCGCCAGCGCGTCCTCGAAGGTCCGGCACGGCAACGGCTCGTAGCCGGGATAGACCTCATCACAGGCGATATGGGAATTGGCGCCGAGCTCGCCCTGGAAGGCGATCTTGCGTCTCTTCGCTGTCTTGCTCATTGGGTTTCCCCTCACCGCGCGAGCAGCGCCCGCGCCCTCTCCAGCTCTTCGGGCGTATCGACCCCCAGCGGCACCGAATCGACCAGCGCGACGTCGATGCGCATGCCGGCTTCGAGCGCACGCAACTGCTCGAGCTTCTCACGCTTCTCCAAGGTGGAGGGCGGGAGCTTGACGAAGCGCTCGAGGGCGGCGCGCCGATACGCATAAAGACCGATGTGATGATAGAGCGGACCCTCGCCGTGGGGTGCGGTCGCGCGCGTGAAATAGAGCGCGCGCAGCCGGCGCGCGCCGATCGGCGAGCCGACCACCTTGACGATGTGAGGGCTGGTGCGCTCGGCCGGGTCGCGGATCTCGGCCGCGATCGTGGCGATATCGACCTCCGGATCGTCGAGGAGCGCGACGGCGGCGCGCAGGTCGGCCGGATGGAGCGTGGGCAGATCGCCCTGCACGTTGACGACCCGGCGGATGCGCCGCTCCGGATCGAGATCGACGAGCGCCTCGAAGATGCGGTCGGAGCCCGAGGGGTGGTCGGCGGAGGTCATCACGGCGCGCCCGCCGGCTTTCTCGGCCGCAACACAGACGGCCTCCGAATCGGTTGCCACCACCACCTCGCCGACGCCGGCCTCATGCGCGCGCGCCAGCACATGGGCGATCATCGGCCGGCCGGCGATGTCGGCGAGCGGCTTGCCCGGCAAGCGGGTCGCGGCGAGGCGCGCCGGAATGAGAACCATGACCTCGCTCGCCATCGCCGAAAATGCCCGGATTTACGCCGCGTCAGCCCCGAAATTGACGGGTGGAACGTCCGCTTATACGGGTTGCCAGGGGCGAGGCAAACCGGCTATTTGTGCGCCGCCGTTCGGGAAAACGGCGCTTCGCTCGCCTATAGCCGTTCGGAAGAACGGCGTCGCTTCGCTCGCCTATTCGGGCCCCGCTTGGCCCTCTTCGCCAATGATGAAGACCTCCGGAGCAGCTCGGCAATGGATTCGGACAACGTCAACAAAGTCCTGATGGCGGTGCTGGCCACCTGCACGGCACTGGTGGCGATCAATATCGCATCGGGGGCGGTGTTCAGCCCGAAGGCGCCGGCGAAGCCCGGCTACGAGATCGCCGTCAAGGCGCCGACCGAGCAGCACGGCGGTGCGCCGGCGGCGGCACAGCCGATCGAGGTGCTGCTGCAGACCTCGAGCGCCGAGCGCGGCCAGTCCGCCGCCAAGATCTGCCAAGCCTGTCACACCTTCGAGAAGGGCGGTCCGAACAAGGTCGGTCCCAACTTGTGGGGCATCGTCGGCCGCCCGCGCGCCTCGGAGGCGGGATTCAACTATTCGGCGGCGATGAAGGCCAAGGGCGGCGAGTGGACGTTCGACGAGCTCAACAAGTTCCTGACCAATCCGCGCGGCTATATCCCGGGCACGCTGATGAGTTTTGCGGGCTTCGACAATGACCACGACAAGCAGCGGGCGGATGTGATCAACTACCTGCACACGCTGTCCGACAAGCCGCTCGATCTGCCGACAGTGGCCAAGAAGTAGTCGCCTCGGCGCGTGAGCTGCCCCCCGATAGAGCGTCTCGGCCGGGCCTGCGCCCGGCCGAGGCCGTTTTGGGCTGCGGTACGTAAGGAGAATGTGCACGGGAAATTGAAGGTCGCCGTGGGGGTTAGCCGCACCCGCGCCGGTACCCGCATCGCAAAAGGGACATAATGCGTTAAAGACATGGGCCCCGGGCCTCGACCCAGGCATCGCCCAAGGCGTTGACCAAGGAATCGCCAAAGGGGTGGCTCAAAGGAAGCGCCGACGTCACCCTGCGACCAATCGATTGCGGAGAACTGCTTGTCCCTCACCCGTCGCCGTTTCGTTCGCCGCAGCGCCCTTGCGCTTGCCGCACCTACGCTGGCCCAAATCGGCCTGCCGGACCTGATCCGGCCAGCGACCGCCCAAGCAGCTCCGCCCGATCCCGCTCCGACCTGGCGCCACGGGCTGTCGCTGTTCGGCGATCTCAAGTACCCAGCCGATTTCAAGCGCTTCGAGTACGTCAATCCGGACGCCCCGAAGGGCGGCACCGTGCGAATGCTCGGCCTCGGCACCTTCGACAACTTCAACATCGTGATCGCGGGCCTCAAGGGCCATCTGGAGGTCGGGATCGAGCGCATCTACGACCAGCTCGCCGCGTCGCCGCTCGACGAGGTCGCATCGGCCTACGGTCTGCTGACGGAAGCGGTCAGCCGGGCGGAGGATTTCTCCGCGGTCACCTACCGGCTGCGCGCCTCGGCGAAATGGCACGATGGCCAGCCGGTGACGCCCGAGGATGTGATCTTCTCGTTCAACACCTTGAAGGAGAACAGCCCCTTCTACGGCGCTTACTACCGCCACGTCGTCAAGCTGGAGAAGACCGGAGAACGCGACGTCACCTTCACGTTCGACGGCCCGGGCAACCGCGAGCTGCCGCAGATCGTCGGCGAGCTGTTCGTCCTGCCCAAGCACTGGTGGGAGGGCAAGGACGCAAACGGCAAGGCGCGCGACATTACGGCAACCACGCTGGAGCCGCCGCTCGGCAGCGGGCCCTACCGGATCAAGACGTTCGAGCCGGGGCGCTCGATCACCTACGAACGCGTCAAGGATTATTGGGCCAAGGATCTTCCGGTGCGGGTCGGCACGGGTAACTTCGACGAGATCCGCTACATCTACTTCCGCGACACGACCGTCGCGTTCGAGGCCTTCAAGGCCGACCAGTTCGATTGGCGCCAGGAGAACAGCGCGCAGAAATGGACCACGCAATACGATTTTCCGGCGGTCACCGCGAAGCGCGTCATCAAGGAAGAGTTTCCGATCCACAACATGGGCGTCATGCAGGCGTTCGCGTTCAACACGCGGCGCGACAAATTCAAGGACCCGCGCGTGCGGCACGCCTTCAATTTCGCCCTCGATTTCGAGCAGATGAATAAACAGCTGTTCTACGGCCGGTACGAGCGCATTTCGAGCTACTTCTACGGCACCGAGCTTGCCGCAACCGGGCTGCCAAGTCCGCAGGAGCTGGCGTTGCTCGAGCCGCTGCGGGACAAGGTGCCACCGGAAGTGTTCACCACGCCCTACAGCAATCCGGTGGGCGGAGACCCCAAGGCGGATCTCGAGAACCTGCGCGCCGGCCTGCGCCTGATGCGCCAAGCCGGCTACGAAATCCGTGATCAGAAGCTCGTCGATGCCAAGACCGGGACCCCGTTCACGGTCGAGCTCCTTTCCGAGGATCCCTCCGCCGAGCGCATCTACCTGTTCTACAAGCCGGGGCTGGAGCGCATGGGCATCGGGGTTTCGATCCGCACGATCGATGCTGCGCAATACGAAAACCGTCGCCGCAACCGCGACTTCGACATCATCATCGCGAACTGGGCCGAGTCGCTGTCGCCGGGCAACGAGCAGCGCGGATACTGGGGTTCGGCTGCCGCCGACCAGAATGGATCGCGCAACTACATCGGCATCAAGAACCCCGCGGTCGATGCGCTGATCGATCGCGTCGTCTTCGCGAAGAGCCGCGACGAGCTGGTTGCCGCCACCAAGGCGCTCGACCGCGTACTGTTGTGGAATCACTACGTCGTGCCGCAATGGACCCTGCGCAAGGTATGGACCGCGCGCTGGGACCGCTTCGGCCGGCCGGACACCATGCCGAAGTACGGTGAAGATGCCTTCCCCACCATCTGGTGGTGGGACGCCGCCAAGGCGGCGAAGACCGGGTCGAGCCAGTGAGGATCACCCGCCGCGCAGCCCTGGCCATCGGCGCCGGCGCGCTCGCGGGCGCGCGGCTCGCGCCGCCGGCGCGCGCCGCCGAGGACGAGGTGGAGCGGCACGGCATCTCTGCGTTCGGCGACCTCAAGTATCCGGTCGACTTCAAGCGTTTCGACTATGTCGATCCGAACGCGCCCAAGGGCGGCATGTTTTCGCAGATCGGCCCGGTGCGGCAATACAATCAGAACTTCCTCACCTTCAACTCGCTCAACAGCTACATCCTCAAGGGCGACGCGGCCCAGGGGATCGAGATGACCTTCGCGACGCTGATGGCGCGGGCGATCGACGAGCCCGACGCGATGTACGGCTATGCGGCACGCGGCGTGCGCATCTCGGCCGACGGGCTGACCTACCGCTACGCGATGCGGCCGGAGGCGCACTTCCACGACGGCACCAAGCTCACCGCACAAGATGCGGCGTTCACGTTCGCGCTCCTCAAGGACAAGGGCCATCCGCTGATCGTCCAGCTGCTGCACGATTTCGACCGCGCCGAAGCGGAAGACGACGCGACCCTCGTGGTGCGCTTCAAGCCGGGGCGCGGCCGCACCGTGCCGTTGTACGTCGCGGGCCTGCCGATCTTCTCGCGCGCCTATTACACGACGCATCCGTTCGACCAATCGACCCTCGACGTTCCGCTCGGCTCCGGCGCCTACCGGGTCGGCCACTTCGATGTCGGCCACTACATCGAATACGAGCGCGTGAAGGATTTCTGGGGAGCGGCGCTCCCCGTCGCGGTCGGCACCAACAACTTCGACATCGTGCGCTATGATTTCTACCGCGATCGCGAGGTCGGGTTCATCGGCTTCACGGCGAAGAACTACCTGTTTCGCGAGGAGTTCACCTCGCGCGTATGGGCGACCCGCTACGATTTTCCGGCCGTGCGCGACGGCCGCGTCAAGCGCGAGACGCTTCCCGACGGGCAGCTGTCCGGCGCCCAGGGCTGGTTTCCGAACATGCGCCGCGACAAGTTCAAGGACCGACGCGTGCGCGAGGCGCTGATCGACGCCTTCGATTTCGAGTGGACCAACAAGAACGTCATGTATGGCCTTTACCAGCGCACCGTGTCGATGTTCCAGAACTCGCCCCTGATGGCGAGCGGAAAGCCTAGCGCCGAGGAGCTGGCGCTGCTCGAGCCGTTCCGCGGCAAGGTGCCGGACGAGGTGTTCGGCGAGCCCTACGTCCCGCCGGTGAACGACGGCTCTGGCCAGATCCGGCCGCTGCTCGCCAAGGCGAGCGCTCTCCTCACCCAGGCCGGCTTCACCATCAAGAACGGCAAGCGCGTCGATCCGCAGGGCAACCCGTTCACCATCGAGTTCCTGGTCGACGACCCGACCTTCGAGCCGCACCACCTCGCCTACATCAAGAACCTCGCCCTGCTCGGCATCGACGCGAACATCCGCGAGGTCGACGCCGTGCAATACAAACGGCGGGTCGACGAGCGCGACTTCGACATCACGGTGGAGCGGCTGACCCTCAACAACACGCCAAGCGACGAGCTGCGCGCCTATCTCTCCTCGCAGGCCGCACGCATCAACGGCACGTACAATGTCGGCGGCATCGCCGATCCGGCGATCGACGCATTGACCGAGAAGGTCATCGCGGCCGACACCCGCGCCGCGCTCACGACCGCCTGCCGCGCCCTCGACCGCGTCATCCGCGCCGGTCGCTACTGGGTGCCGCAATGGTACCGGGCCGCGCACCTGATCGCCTATTGGGACGTGTTCGGCCGCCCGAGCGCGCCGCAGCCGCGCTACGACCGCGGCATTCCGGACATCTGGTGGTATGACCGCGAAAAGGCGAACAAGCTCGAGCGGGCGGGCTGAGCAGAAGAAGCGAGATCGAGATTCCGAATGGCCGCCTATCTGGTTCGCCGACTGCTGCTGATGATCCCGACGCTGTTCGGCATATTGCTGGTGGCGTTCGTGGTGGTGCAGTTCGCGCCGGGCGGGCCGATCGAGCGCGTGCTGGCGCAGATGTCGGGGCAGGACACGGGCGCCACCTCGCGTATCGGCGGCTCCGGCGGCGACCTCGGCGCGCGCCAGCTGCAGGGAGGCGGCCAGCTCGACGCCGTCAACTCGAGATATCGCGGCGCGCAGGGCATGGACCCGGCCTTCATCAAAAAGCTGGAGAAGCAGTACGGCTTCGACAAGCCCGCCTATGTGCGCTTCTTCATCCTGGTGAAGAACTATCTGATGTTCGATTTCGGCGACAGCTTCTTCCGCAGCATCAGCGTCATCGACCTGATCAAGGAGAAGCTCCCGGTGTCGATCTCGCTCGGCCTGTGGATGACGCTGCTCACCTACCTGATCTCGATCCCGCTCGGCATCGTCAAGGCGGTGCGCGACGGCACGCGGTTCGACACCATCTCGTCGACGATCATCATCGTCGGCTACGCGGTACCGGGCTTCCTGCTCGCGATCTTCCTGATCGTGCTGTTCGCCGGCGGCTCGTTCTGGAACATCTTTCCGCTGCGCGGATTGACCTCCGACAATTGGAGCCAGCTTCCCTGGTACGGCAAGATCGCCGACTATTTCTGGCACATCACGTTGCCGGTCTTCGCCATGATGGTCGGCTCATTCGCCACCATGACGCTGCTCACCAAGAACTCGTTCCTCGACGAGATCCGCAAGCAGTACGTCCTCACGGCACACGCCAAGGGATTGACGCAGGGCCGGGTTCTCTACGGCCACGTTTTCCGCAATGCCATGCTGATCGTCATCGCGGGCTTCGCCAGCAGCTTCGTGGGCGCCTTCTTCGGCGGATCGCTGCTGATCGAGACGATCTTCTCGCTCGACGGCCTCGGCCTGCTGAGCTTCGAGAGCGTGCTCAACCGCGACTATCCGGTGGTGTTCGCCAATCTCTATATCTTCGCGCTGATCGGGTTGGCCGTGAACCTGATCTCCGATTTCACCTACACCCTGATCGATCCGCGCATCGATTTCGAGACGCGGGACGTTTGAGATGGACGCGCGCGTTCCCAACAGCGTCCCCGAGGCCCCGATCGCCACGCCGACCGGGCCGATACTGGCCCCGGCAGGGGGGCGCTTCGCGCTCTCTCCGCTCAACCGTCGGCGCTGGGAGAACTTCAAGCGCAACCGCCGCGGCTATGTCTCATTGTGGATATTCACCATTCTGTTCGTGATCTCGCTGCTCGCGAATGTCATCGCCAATGATCAGCCGCTCTATATCCGTTACGACGGAAAATCCTACTTCCCGATCCTTTCTACCTATGCGGACACAACCTTCGCCGGCAAGGACGATACGGACGCACTCGGTACCGCGGCCGACTACCGCAACGATGATGCGCTGATTGCGCGCATTAACAAGAAGGGCTGGATCCTGTGGCCGCCGATCCGTTTCAGCTACGATACCCGCGTCAATAATCCGCCGATGGCCTTCCCCTCCAAACCGACCTGGGCCTTGAACAAGCAGGATTGTGCGAACGCGATCGAGAAAAAATTCGCCCATTGCGACGACAAGCTCGAGCCCAATTGGCTCGGCACCGACACGAACGGCCGCGACGTAGTTGCGCGACTGATCTACGGCTTCCGCATTTCCGTGCTGTTCGGGCTCACCCTGACGGTGCTCTCCTCGATGATCGGCGTGATCGCAGGCGCCGTGCAGGGCTATTTCGGCGGTTGGACCGACCTTCTGTTCCAGCGCTTCATCGAGATCTGGACCTCGATCCCCGACCTCTATCTGCTACTGATCCTCTCAGCCATCCTGGTGCCGGGGTTCTTTACCCTGCTCGGCATCATGTTGCTGTTCTCCTGGGTCGGCCTGGTCCGATTGGTGCGCGCCGAGTTCCTGCGCGGCCGCAACTTCGAATACATCCAGGCGGCACGCGCGCTCGGCGTCTCCAATTGGGTGATCATGTTCAGGCATCTCCTGCCAAACGCCATGGTGGCCACCATGACGTTTGTTCCGTTCATCCTGTCAGGCTCCGTCATGACGCTGACGGCCCTCGATTTTCTCGGCTTCGGGCTGCCGCCGGGCTCGCCGTCGCTGGGCGAGCTGCTCAACGAGGCGAAAGCCAATCCCTATGCGTGGTGGCTCGGGCTGTCCGGGTTCTTCACGGTCGCGATCATGCTGTCGCTGCTGATCTTCATCGGCGAAGGCGTGCGCGACGCCTTCGACGCGCGCAAGACGTTACGGTGAGCGCGATGAGCGACGCCGCCCTGCTTTCGGTCCGCGATCTCTCGGTCGTCTTCCACCAGGGAGAGCGCGCGAGCTGCGCGGTCGACCGCATCTCGTTCGACATTCGCAAGGGCGAGACGGTCGCGCTGGTCGGCGAGTCGGGATCAGGCAAATCCTGCGCGGCGCTGTCGGTGATGAAGCTCCTGCCCTATCCCTCCGCGAGCCATCCGTGCGGACAGATCATGTTCAAGGGCCGGGACCTCATCAAGGCGTCGGAGGCCGAGATGCGGCGCGTGCGCGGCGACGACATCTCGATCATCTTCCAGGAGCCGATGACGTCGCTCAACCCGCTGCACACGATCGAGAAGCAGATCGCGGAGATTCTCGAGGTGCATCGCGGCATCGTCGGCCCGGCCGCGCGCAAGCGGGTGATCGAGCTGTTGAGCCAGGTCGGCATCCGCGACCCCGAGAGCCGGCTCGCCAGCTACCCGCACCAGCTTTCCGGCGGCCAGCGCCAGCGCGTCATGATCGCGCTCGCGCTCGCCAACGAGCCCGACCTGTTGATCGCCGACGAGCCGACCACCGCGCTCGACGTCACGGTGCAGGCGCAGATCCTCGAGCTGCTCAAGGATCTGCAGGCGCGGCTCGGCATGGCCATGCTGTTCATCACCCATGACCTCGGCATCGTGCGCCACGTCTCCGATCATGTGCACGTGATGACCCAAGGCAAGATCGTCGAGCATGGCCCGGTCGAGCGCGTCTTCGCGGCGCCGGAGCACCCCTATACGCGCCAGCTGCTCGCCGCCGAGCCGAACAAGGAGCCGGCGCCCTCCAATCCATCCGGCCGGGTGATGGTGCGGACCGACGATCTAAAGGTCTGGTTTCCGATCAAGCGCGGCGTGCTGCGCCGGGTGGTCGGCCACATCAAGGCGGTCGACGGGGTCAGCATCGAGCTGCGCAAGGGCGAGACGCTCGGGGTGGTCGGCGAGTCCGGCTCGGGCAAGACCACGCTCGGGCTCGCCATCCTGCGCCTGATCTCATCGACCGGACCGATCGTGTTCATGGGCAACGAGCTGCAAGGCCTCAAGTTCAAGGCGATGCGCCCATTCCGCCGCGACATGCAGATCGTGTTTCAGGACCCCTACGGCTCGCTGTCGCCGCGCATGTCGGTCGAGGACATCGTCGAGGAAGGCTTGCGGGTGCACCATCCGAAGATGCCGCGCGGGGAGCGCGAGCAGCGGGTGATCCGCGCCCTGAGCGAGGTCGGCCTCGAGCCGTCGACCCGCTTCCGTTATCCGCACGAGTTCTCGGGCGGTCAGCGCCAGCGCATCGCGATGGCGCGCGCGGCGGTGCTGCAGCCCACCTTCGTGGTCCTCGACGAGCCGACCAGCGCGCTCGACATGCTGATCCAGTCGCAGATCTGCGCGCTGCTGCGCAAGCTACAGCGCGAGCACGATCTCACCTACATGTTCATCTCGCATGATCTCAAGGTGGTGTCGGCGCTGGCGAGCCGGATCATGGTGATGCGGCACGGCAAGGTCGTCGAGGAGGGTCCCGCAGCCGAGGTCTTTGCCGCGCCGAAGTCGGATTACACGCGGGCGCTGTTCGCCGCGGCCTTCAACCTGGAAACCGCACCGACGAGCGTGGTGTCCGAATGATTTCGCGCGGGGGGCGCCGCGATGACCGATGACATAGCGCCGGACGCGCTGGCCGACGCGGCGGCGGACGCAACGGTGTCGCCGCCCAAGATTCTCGGCGGCGGCTTCCACCGGCTCGAGCGCTTTTCGCTGTCGCTGCGCCTGCCGGACGGGCAGACCCTCGACAGCGTGCGCGACGTGCTGCACGTCGGCAAGGTGACGGCGGTGCTGCCGATCGATCTTGCGCGCGGCGAGCTGGTGCTCATCCGCCAGTTCCGCCTGCCCGCGCATCTCGCGACCGGCGCCGGCGAGCTCACCGAGATCGTCGCCGGCCACGTCGAGGCGGGCGAGACGCCGGCGGACGCCGGCATGCGCGAATGCGTCGAGGAGATCGGCGTGCGGCCGTCGGCGCTCTACCCGATGCTCGATTTCATTCCGGTGCCGGGCTCGAGCGACGAGCATGGCTTCATGTTTCTCGGGCTCGTCGATGCGACGCACGTCCCGACACATGCCGGCGCCGCGCACGAGAAGGAAGCGACGCGACCGATGCGCGTTCCGATCACGACCGCGCTGGCGGCACTGGAGCAGCGGCGCCTGCGCAACGGGTTCTGCATCCTCGCGCTGCAATGGCTCGCGCTCAACCGCGGCCGGCTCGACGCCATCGTCGCCGGCGAGCCCGCCGCGCGATGAGCGCGCTGCTGCTCGCCATCACGGGCTGGGATCCCGGGCCCTGGGAGCAGCGCTTCCGCGCGGCCGCGCCGGGACGCGACATCCGGCTGTGGCCCGACCGCGTCGGCGACCCTGCCGACATCGCCTATGCGGCCGCGTGGCTGCCGCCGCCCGGGGCGTTCGCACTCTTCCCCAATCTGCGTGCGATCTTCAGCCTCGGCGCCGGGGTCGATGCGCTGCTGCGGGACGGCGCGCTCCCGCAGGTGCCGATCGTGCGTGTGGTCGATCCGAGCCTCATGCGGCGCATGACCGAATACGTGACGCTGCACGTGCTGATGCATCATCGCCGCCAGCGGCTCTACGACGCGCAGCAACGCCAGCGCCTGTGGCACGAGCATCCACAACCGATCGCGCAGGAGGTGCATGTGGGCATCATGGGGCTCGGCGTGCTCGGGCGCGACGCCGCGGAGGTGCTGGTGCGGCTCGGCTTCCAGGTGGCCGGCTGGAGCCGCACGCCGCGGGTCTTGCCGGGGCTCGCGTGCTTCCACGGCGCCGCCGGGCTCGACCCCTTCCTGGCGCGCACCGAGATCCTGGTTTGCCTGCTGCCGCACACGCCGGACACCGACGGGATCCTGAACCTAGCGCTGCTGCGCAAGCTCAAGCGCGACGGCGCGCTCGGCGGCGCGTTCCTGATCAATGCCGGACGCGGCAGGCTGCAGGTCGACGCCGATATCATCCGCGCGCTCGACGAGGGCGCGCTCGCGGCCGCGACCCTCGACGTCTTCCCGACCGAGCCCCTGCCGACCACGAGCCCGCTGTGGACGCATCCGAACGTCACGATCACGCCGCACAACTCGGCAGCCTCGGTGCCGGAGGAAGTGGTCGATTATGTCGTGAAGCAGATCGAGCGGCTCGAAGCCGGGTACGCGCCGGAGAACGTGATCGATCGCGCCAGCGGGTACTGAGGACATCAGAACTTCCGTCCAAGGCCGATGCCCTGAGTGCCGAACTTGAACTCGGTATCGTTGTCGAGCTTGATGTGCGGCGAATGATCCTTCGGCGTGTTGTCGTCGTCGGCCTGCACCGATCGCCTCTGATTCGGCGCCGGATTGCTCGAGCGCGCCGGCGTGTTGGTGCAGGGCTGCGTGATCGTCGGCTGGCAGCCGGCCTGCGCCGCCGAGCGATCGGACGCGCCGAGGAGCGCGAACACGCCGAAGAAAATCGATGCGACTGCCAACTGAATGCGCGACATGGCGACCTCGCGGGAAGCGTCCGCCGATGGCAACAAGAGCATCCTAGGTTCGACTCGCGCAGGAGTCGAGCACCATCACGGCCGTTGCAGCCGCTTCACCGTCGTCACGGCGCTGCCGCCGGCCGCGATGCGCTGCACCGCCTCGGCGATCGGCTCGACGGCGACCGCCATGTGATGCGCATTGGCGTGCAGAAGCGTCGTGCCGTCGCGCACGATGGCCACATGGCCCTTCCAGAAAACGAGATCGCCACGGCGCAGATCGGTCGAGTCGGGGGCAATTGCCCCGCCCAACGCGCGCTCCTGCATGTCGCTGTCGCGTGGACATGAGATGCCGGCGGCCGTCAGCGCCGTCTGGACGAGACCCGAGCAGTCGATCCCGAGGCTGGTCTTGCCGCCCCAAAGATAGGGCACTCCGACGAAGCGCTCCGCGACCGCAACGAAATCGGTTTCCACCGCGTCGATTGCCGCGAGATGCCGCGCCGGTACGTAGCCCGCCGGCGTCACGGCGAACGGCTCCTCGCTCCTGACAACCGCGAGGCGGCAGCCGAGCGAGAAGGTCGCGACCGGCGGCAGCTTGATCGAGCGGCCGGGAAACGCCAGCGTGCGCAGGGCGCAGACCCGATGGGTCGCGCGCGGACCGGGCGGCCCGAGCGCATTGGCTGGCAGCCACCCGACATAGCCGTCGGCCGCGAGCTGCCCCCAGCACCAGCCCTCCTCGTTGGTGTCGTAGACCGTGACCCGCTCGCCCTTGAGCGCCTCGGTATCGAGGGAGCCGTCGGGCGCCGGTTCACGCCGCACCGGCGCGCTGTCATCGCGCACCTCGCGCTCGATGCCTTCGACGAAACGCGCAGCCGTGACCTTGCCTTGAAGGTGCGCGGCCGCGAGATCGGGCCGCGCCGGCGTGATGCGCGGGTCGAACGTGTGGCTTCCGTCAGGGCTCATTTGTGACCGTAGCGCGCCGCAAGATAGGAATAGACCGCGCGCGCTGCCTGGCATTCGCCGCCCTCAGGGCGGCCCGGCTTGGCGGATGGCGTCCAGGCGTAGATGTCGACATGCAGCCAAGCCTTGGCGGCGGCGACGAAGCGGTTGAGAAACAGCGCGCAGATGATCGAGCCGGCGAAGCCGCCGGTGCCGATATTGCTCATGTCCGCCACTTTGGAATCGAGCATCGCGTCATAGGCGGGCCACAGCGGCAGCCGCCACAGCGGGTCGTTCTCGGCGCGGGCATGATGCGCGATGGCGGCGGCGAGGTCCTCGTCGTGGGTATAGAACGGCGGCACGTCGGGGCCGAGCGCGACGCGGGCGGCGCCGGTCAGGGTGCCCATGTCGACCAGGAGATCGGGCGCCTCCTCGTCGGCGAGCGCGAGCGCGTCGGCGAGGATCAGCCGGCCTTCGGCATCCGTATTGCCGACCTCGACCGTCAGGCCCTTGCGCGAGCGATAGACGTCGCGCGGCCGGAATGCATCGCCGGCAATCGCGTTCTCGACCGCCGGGATCAGCACGCGCAGGCGGACCTCAAGACCGCGCGCCATGATCATCTGGGCGAGCGCGAGCACGCTCGCGGCGCCGCCCATGTCCTTCTTCATCAGCAGCATGGCGCTGTCGGGCTTGATGTCGAGACCGCCGCTGTCGAAGCAGACACCCTTGCCGACCAGCGTCACCTTGGGCGCCGCCGCGTCGCCCCAGGACATGTCGATCAGGCGCGGCGCGCCTCGGGCGGCGCGACCGACCGCATGAATGAGCGGAAAATTCTGCGCCAGCAGTTCGTCGCCGACGACCGAACGGAAAGCCGCACCGTGCTGCTCGGCCACCTGCCGCGCCGCCGCCTCGAGCTCGGCCGGCCCGAGGTCGTTCGCCGGCGTGTTGATGAGGTCGCGCGCGAGAAAGACGGCATCGACGATGCGCGCGACCTCCTCGCCGTCGACGCTCTGGGGGACTTCCAGGCGCACGTCCTTGGCATCGCGCTTGCGGTAGCGGGCGAACTGATACGCGCCGAGCGCGAAGGCGAGCGCCGCGAGGCGTGCATCGCCCGGCACGTCGACCAACCGGTAGGTCCCGTCGGGCAGCAGGCCGGGCAGCCGGCCCGGCGCGAACGGATCACGCGCCGGCTTGTCCTCCGGATCGAACCCGAACAGCACGCCCGACAGGCCGCCGTCGGGCGCGGACAGCAGCAGATGCCGGCCAGCGCGTGGCTCGAATCCGGCGGCATCGGCGAACTTGCGGGCCGCCGCATCGAGGCCGGTGCGTACGGCGGGCCAGGTCGCGGCGGTCACGCAATAGATCGGGACGGCGGCGGCGCCGGGCGTCGCGAAAATGGTCGGCATTGCGATCAACCTGGCGATCAAGGGCACAGCGGCGCCGATGCGACGGGCGCGGGCGCCCTACTTGGGTGCCCTACTTGATTGATCGCAAAGGTCATTTCGATTCGCCTCCAAGTTCGAGATTGTCGGCGCCAAATCGGCGACGGTTCGCCCGCAGACCATCGCATGTCGGCCGGCCGAACGGCAATCCGCCTTATCCATCAGACACTAAGCGCCTCCGCAGGGGCCGTGCCGACTCGCCGCCTTAACCAACCGTTAGGGTTAACGATCTACTTGTCGCTGATCTGGCGGCGTTGGGGCTGGGCCTCATGGAGTAAATGATGGCAATGCGTCGATCTTCCGGCCGCGCCGCACGGCTGCTCGCCAATGCCGCCCTGCTCGGCTGCGTCGCCCTTACCGCGGCGGGTTGCGTCACCACCGGCAGCCAAAGCAACCAAGACCTGACCGGCTCTATCGCGCAGAACGCCACGCCGCGCACCGAGGCCGAATGGCGGGCCGAGTCGGCGGCGCAAGGCGCGCGCTATCGCGCCAATCCGAACGATCCCAACGTCGCGATCGCCTATGCGCGCGCGCTCAGCGCGCTGGGCGAGCGCGCGCAGGCCGTCGCGGTGCTGGAACAGGCCTCCATGCACCATCCCGAGGACAAAGCCGTGCTCGGCGCTTACGGCCGCGCACTCGCAGCCGTCGGCAACTACGCCCAGGCCCTCGACGTGCTCAATCGCGCCCATTCGCCCGACCAGCCCGATTGGCGCATCCTGTCGGCGCAGGGCGCGGTGCTCGACCAGATGGGCCGCCACGAGGACGCGCAGCGCTACTATTCGAGCGCGCTCAAGATCATGCCCGACGAGCCGTCGGTGCTCTCCAATCTCGGCCTCTCCTATGCCCTGTCGCGCGACCTGCCCAAGGCCGAGGCGACGCTGCGCCGCGCGGTCGCGCGGCCCGGCGCCGACCCGCGGGTGCGGCAGAACCTCGCGCTGGTCGTCGGCCTGCAGGGCCGCTTCGCCGAGGCCGAGACGATCGCGCGGGCGGACCTGCCGCCCGACGAGGCCGCCGCCAACGTCGCCTACCTCAAGCAGATGATGACCGATCACAACAACTGGGCGAAGATCGCCTCGACCGCGGACACGCCGTCGGCGACCAAGCGGACGAGCCGCAAGCGCACCGCCCAGGAGACCAACAACGCGCGCGGCACCGATCGCAGCAACGACGTGATCAACTGAACGCAGCGACCGCCTTGATCGCCGCCGGTCCGAGAATCACCACGAACAGGACCGGCAGGAAGAACACGATCATCGGCACGGTGAGCTTCGGGGGCAGCGCGGCCGCCTTCTTCTCCGCTTCCGACATGCGCATGTCACGGTTTTCCTGCGACATGACCCGCAACGTGTGCGCCATCGGCGTGCCGTAGCGCTCGGCCTGCTGCAGCGCGAGGCAGACCGCCTTGACGCCGTCGAGATCGGTCCGCTTGGCGAGGTTCTCGTAGGCCTGGCGCCGATCCGGCAGGTAGGACAGCTCGGCGGTCGTCAGCGTGAGCTCCTCGCACAGCGCGATCGACTGCGTGCCGATCTCCTCGCTGACGCGGCGGAACGCCGCCTCGATCGACATGCCGGATTCCACGCAGATCAGCAGCAGGTCGAGCGCATCCGGGAACGCGCGCATGATCGACAGCTTGCGCTTGGCGATCTTGTTCTTGAGGAACAGGAACGGCAGCTGCATGCCGGCGTAGGTCGCCGCCAGGGAGAAGCACAGCTTGACGCTCGGCGTGTAGTCGAGACGCGCGATGAGGAAGACGTAGATGAGCGATCCCACCAGCATGGCCAGCGGCACCACCATGCGGAAGAACAGGAACGCCACATACGGCCCCTGCCCGCGATAGCCCGCCTGCATCAGCTTCTCGCGCGCCGCCTCCTGGCCGACCCATTTCGACAGGTTGAACTGCTCGACCACGGTCTGCATGTAGGCCTTGGGCGAGACGCGCAGCGTGACCTTCTCCTGGCGCGCCATGCGCTCGCGCTCGCGCTGGCGCATCTTCTCGCGCTCGAGCGCGACCGACTTCATGCGCTTTTCCAGCGTGTCGCCGGCGAACATCGGCATCGCCAGGGTCATGACCGTGGCGGCGGCCGCGATCGCGGCGAACAGCATCGCCATGAAGTGCGGATTGTGCAGCTTCTCGATCAGGATCTCGAACATGGTCAGAAATCGAAGTTGATCATTTTCTTCATCACCATGATGCCGAGGAACATCCACACGGCGGACCCCGCGAGCAGCAGCCGGCCGACCGGCGTGGTCCACAAGAGCTCGATGTAGTCAGGGCTGGTGATGTAGACGATGCCCATGACGAGGATCGGCAGGCTGCCGATGATGCCGGCGGAGGCCTTCGCCTCCATCGACATCGCCCTGATCTTCGCCTTCATCTTCTTGCGGTCGCGCAGCACGCGCGACAGGTTGCCGAGCGCTTCCGACAGGTTGCCGCCGGACTTCTGCTGGATACCGATGACGATGCCGAAGAAATTCGCCTCCGGCAGCGGCACGCGCTCGTAGAGCCGGCCGCACGCCTCGCCGAGCGGAAGGCCGATGGTCTGCGTCTCGACGATGGCGCGGAACTCGCTTTTGATCGGCTCCGGCGCATCGGAGACGATGACCTTCATCGAATCGAACAGCGGCAAGCCGGCCTTGATGCCGCGCACGATGATGTCGACCGCATCGGGAAAATTCTCGAGGAACTTGTTGTGTCGGCGTTTCTTCAGAAACGACAGGACCCAGCGCGGCAGGCCGAACGCGGCGGCGAAGGCGAATACGGCGGCGGCCAGCATCCCGCCGCCGATGAACATCACCGCGGCGAACGCCATGGCGCCGAGAACGCCCGAGCCGATCATGAACTGACGCTCGGTCCAGGACATGCCGGCCTGCTCGATCCGCACCGACAGCGGCGGATTTTTCTGCTTCTTCCGGCGCGCCTCGAGCTCCTTGAGCGTGTCCTCGACATCACTGCGCCGCAGCTTCGGCGCCGCGCGCGTCGCCGCCGCCTTGTTGGCGCCGCGATCGGCCCTGGCGACGCTCTGCATGCGCTTTTCCGCCTGCCGCTCGCCGGACAGGAGCGGATAGAGGAAGACCCAGGCGATGCCGCCGACCGCCGCGGCGGCGAGAAAGAACAGGGCGAGGTGCTGCACGTTCATGGCGCGGCCGCCTTCTCGGCGGCGTCGAGCGCCGCGGCGAGCCGCTTCTCCTCGCCGTAGTAGCGCGCGCGCTCCCAGAAGCGTGGCCGCCCGATGCCGGTCGAGCGATGGCGCCCGATCAGCTTGCCGGCTGCGTCCTCGCCGAGGAGGTCGAAGACGAACAGGTCCTGGGTGATGATCGTGTCCCCTTCGAGACCCATCACCTCGGTGATATGGGTGATCTTGCGCGAGCCATCGCGCAGTCGGGCGGCCTGGACCACCACGTCGACCGACGCGCAGATCATCTCGCGGATGGTGCGTGACGGCAGCGTGAAGCCGCCCATGGTGATCATCGATTCGAGACGGGAGAGCGCCTCGCGCGGGTTGTTGGCGTGCAGCGTGCCCATCGAGCCGTCGTGGCCGGTGTTCATCGCCTGCAGCAGGTCGAACGCCTCGGGTCCGCGCACCTCGCCGACGATGATGCGCTCGGGCCGCATGCGCAGGCAGTTGCGCACCAGGTCGCGCATGGTGATCTGGCCCTCGCCCTCGAGGTTGGGCGGCCGCGTTTCCAGGCGCACCACGTGCGGCTGCTGCAGCTGCAATTCCGCCGCGTCCTCGCACGTGATGACGCGCTCGTCGTCGTCGATGTAGCGGGTGAGGCAGTTGAGCAGCGTCGTCTTGCCCGAGCCGGTGCCGCCCGAGACGAGCGTGTTGACCCGGGTGCGGCCGATGATCTTGAGGATCTCGCCGCCCTCGGGCGTGATCGTACCGTAGCGCACGAGCTGCTCGAGGGTGAGCTTGTCGCGCTTGAATTTGCGGATGGTGAGGGCGGGGCCGTCGATCGCCAGCGGCGGCACGATGACGTTGACGCGCGAGCCGTCGGGGAGGCGCGCGTCGCAGATCGGCGAGGACTCGTCGACGCGGCGGCCGATCTGGCTGACGATGCGCTGGCAGATGTTGAGCAACTGATGGTTGTCGCGGAAACGGATCGGGGTGCGCTGGATCTTGCCCGCGACCTCGATGTAGACGGTGCCGGAGCCGTTCACCATCACGTCGGCGATGTCGTCGCGCGCGAGCAGCGGCTCGAGCGGACCGTAGCCGAGCACGTCGTTGCAGATGTCGTCGAGCAGCTCCTCCTGCTCGGAGATCGACATCACGATGTTCTTGATCGCGATGATCTCGTTGACGATGTCGCGGATTTCCTCGCGCGCCGAATCGGCATCGAGCTTGGCGAGCTGGGCGAGGTCGATAGCCTCGATCAAGGCGCCGAACACCGCACCCTTGGTCTCGTAGTAGCTGTCCGATTTGCGCGAGTCGCTGGCGCTCGGCGGCGCCGGATTGTGATTGGCGCCGACGACGCGCCCGGCCTGCGGCACCGGCGCCGGAACGAGCGGCGCGGCGAGCCCGGCGGACGGGAACGCCGTGCGCCCGCTCTCCGACTCGGTCGACGGCGGCGGCGTCGGCGCCGGGGTGGGCGCCGGCGCCAGACGCGCGGGCGCGGACGCGTTGCGCACCTCGGCTCCGGGAGAACGCTTACCGAACACGACCTATTCCCCGCTCCAACTCACACCCACGCGCGTGCATCGTGCAACAAACACTAACCCAGCAGCTTGCCGATCAGCGGCCCGAACAAGCTGTTGCTCTTCTTCTTCGCCGCCGCGCGGCCGGTGAGAACCTGCGCGATGGTGCGAAACATCTCCGCGATGCGGTGGCCGGCCGCCACCTCGGCGATCATCTGACCGTTGTTCGAGGCCGTGCCGAACACCGGCGGCTCGAACGGGATGACTGCGATCGGATCATCCTCGAGCGCCTTGGCGAAGTCGGCCGGCTTGATCTCCGGGCGCTTGGGCACGCCGACCTGGTTCAGGCAATAGAGCGGCCGGCGGTCGTTCGGGCGGGCCTGGCGCAGCAGGTCGACCATGTTCTTGGCGTTGCGCAGATTGGCGAGGTCCGGCGCCGCGACCATGAGAATATCGTCGGCGCCGATCAGCACGCGCTTGGTCCAGCCGGTCCAGATGTGCGGCACGTCGAGCACCACGCAGGGCACCGTCGCGCGCAGGGCGTCGAACACCGGCTCGAAGGCCTCCGCGGTGAAATCATAGACGCGGTCGAGGGTCGCCGGTGCCGCGAGCAGGCTCAGGTGGTCGGTGCATTTGGACAACAGGCGATCGATGAAAGCCGTGTCGATGCGATCGGGGGAGAACACCGCGTCGGCGACGCCTTGCGGGGGGTCCTGGTTGTAGTCGAGCCCGGCGGTGCCGAACGCGAGATCGAGGTCGGCCACCACCGAATCGAGCGAGAGATCGCGCGCGATCGCCCAGGCGATATTGTGCGCGATCGTCGAAGCGCCGACACCGCCCTTGGCGCCGACGACCGCGATGATGCGCCCGACCGGCTTGGCATCCGGCGAGGAGAACAGCCCGCACACGGCGGCCACCACGTCGATCGCCCGCACCGGCGCCATGAGATATTCGCTCACGCCGCGCCGCATCAGCTCGCGGTAGAGCAGGATATCGTTGAAGCGCCCGATCACGATGACGCGCGTGCCCTCGTCGCAGACCCCGGAAAGCTCGTCGAGCCCGGCGAGCAGATCGTCCGCGCGCGTTTCCGTCTCGATCATGATGACGTTGGGCGTCGGCGAGCTGCGATAGGCTTCGACCGCGGCCGCGATTCCGCCCATCTGCACGCGCAGATGCGCCTTGGCGAGGCGCCGATCCTCGGCCGCGGCCTGCACCGATGCGGCGGTCTCGACGGTCGCGCAGAAAGCCTGGACGGAGACGCGCGGCGCCGGCGCGATGAAGTCCTCGCTCTCGGCGGGCGCGAGGGCGGCGTCCTCGATCGGTTCGGCGGTCTGCACAGAGAGCTTCATGTCAGTTCCCGACGTCGCTGATCCGGCCCTTGTTCTGGTTCGGATAGTTGGTGGAGGTGCTCTCGCCCTTGCGATACTTGTCGAGCACCATCGCGCGACGCGTCTCGTCGGCGGGCGTCTCGCCACGCGGCTGCACCAGGTCGGCAGGATCGTCGACCATGGCGGCGAGATTGCGCTGACTCGCGCAGCCGAAATTCCAGTACTGCTTGTTCTGCTCGTATTCGGCGACGTCCGCCGGGCCGAGGTCGTGCGGCCACAGCCCGCATGGGCCCGCCTGCGCGGTGACGCGCGGATAGGTGAGCTTGATGGTGGCCAGCCGTCCGGGATTGACCGGCCGGTACGAGCGCATCAGCACGCCATCGGCCGGCACGCCGGCGGCAGTCAGGATCGCACTGACCTCGTGCACCGCATCGCTCGCGGCGCGCGCGTTGGGCGTTCCGGTCGGCACATCGACGACGATGCCGCCGGTCGCCTCGTGCTTCCAGCGCTGCGCCAGCGCCAGCACATCCGCGCGCTGGGCGGCCGTGAGCTCGCCGCGGCTCGAGCCGATGAAGATCTCGACGGTGCGGGTGCCTTCCTGCAGCGTGATCGGATGACGCTGCTCATAGCTGAGCGGCACTGCATCGACCGTCGTCTCGTGCGCCGTGTAGCAACCGGCGAGCGAGGCGGCGACGGCCGCGACCGCCGCCAGGCGGCCGGCCTGCCCGCCGCACCTGACGATTGCACCTACCACGGATGTCATCGACTGCATCTCCGCTCAATTCATGATGAAGCCGAAATGACCGTTGTAGGTGCGGTTGGGCTCGACCCCGCCGGTCACCCCGTAGATGCGATTGAGCCGCCCCATCAGGATCTGCGCCGGATCCGAGACGTCCGCATAACCGTCGTCGGGCCGTGACAAATCCTTGCGCGCCACGGCGTGCACCACGTAGGGCGTTACGAGGATCATGAGCTCGGTCTGATTGTTGACGTAGTCGCGGCTGCGAAAGAGCGCGCCGAGGACCGGCAGCTGTTGCAGACCGGGAATGCCGTTGATCGCCGCCTTGGTCTGCTCCTGGATCATGCCCGCCATGGCCAGCGAGCCGCCAGACGGGATTTCCACCGTGGTGTCGGCGCGGCGCACGCGGATCGACGGGATGGTGACGTTCTGGGACGCGCCCGGCACCGTCAACGACAGTGCATTGTCGTTCGAGAGGTCGGAGACCTCGGTCACGACCTTGAGGCTGATGCGGCCCTCCGACAGCACCACAGGCGTGAAGTTCATGCTGACGCCGAATTTCTTGAAATCGATCGACGCCTGGCAGAGTGGCGGCGATTTGGTGGTGTCGCAGCTCAGGCCGGCGGGGATCGGGAATTCCCCACCGGCGAGGAAGGTCGCGCTCTCGCCCGAGATGGCGGTCAGCGTCGGCTCGGCGAGCGTGCGGATCACGCCGGCGCGCTCCATCGCCTGCAAGGTCATGCTGGTATTGCCGGTGGCGCCAAAAGTGCCGGTGAATGCCGAGCTCGTGAGCGACTGGCCGAATGCGCTAAACGGGTTGCTGGTGTTGAAGTTGAGCACAGCGCTGCCCTGGCCGACCGATCCGTTGAGATTGATGCCGAGCTGCTTGATGACGTCGCGCTGCACCTCGGCGACCGTCACCTTGAGCATCACCTCCTGCCGCCCCTTCACGATGATCGCGTTGACGACCTTGCCGCCACCGCCGCCGAAGAACCCGCCGCCAGAGACCACCTGCTGCGCGAGGTCGTAGGCCTGTTGAGCTTCAAGTGGGCTCTGCAGCGTGCCTGAGAGCACGACGCCGTCGCCGACGCTCTCGACGCGGAGGTCCGCATTGGGGAACATCTGCCGCAGCGCCTCACGAACGCCTTTGAGGTCGCGCGTGACCGAGATGTCGAATGCCGCGAGCTGGCGCCCCTGGGCGTCGAAGAAGAAGACGTTTGTCTGCCCGACCTTGACGCCGATCAGATAGGCGCGCCGGGCCGAGCGGATGACCGCATTGGCGATCTTGGGGTCGGCGACGAGCACGTCCTTGACGTCCGCGGGAAGGTCGATCACCACCGACTTGCCGATGCCGAGTGGGATGAAGCTCGAGTTTGCGTCGCTCGCCGTCACTTGCGCGCCGGGCTGGGCGGTGACGTGCACGCCGGGCGGCAACGCCGGCGCATGCACGTCGAGGCCGAGCTCAGCGGCGCCGGCGCGCTCGAGCGAGGTCGGCGTCAATGCGACAACCACCGCGAGCGCCGCGATGCGGAACAGCGCCCACTTCGTCAGCGCCTTGTTCGTCGCCGCCTTGTTCGCCGCCGCCTTGTTCGCCGCCGCCTTGTTCGCCATGTCGGCAGTCCTTTCCCCGAATATCATCTGGACACGGTCGAGGTCGTGACCCCGAACCGAATGGTGTTGAGGCGATTGCGCGGGCTCGGATCCTCGGCGGGCTTTTTCGCGTTGGCGTCGACCAGGCTGCGCAGCGTGAGCGACAGCGAGCCGATCTGGCGCGCGGTGGCGAGGAGCTCGGCCTGGCGCTGCGTGAGCTCGAGCGTCGCGGTCTTGCCGACGACGACGTGCTGGCCGTCCTTTTCCTGGATCAGCTGATCGATGGCGAGCACCCGCACGTCGCTGAGGATCGTCCTGCTGACATGCACCTCGACCCCCGTCGCCTTCTCGGCTTCGCGGTCACGGGCGGACAGGATCACGTCGACGTGGTCGTTGGGCAGGATGAAGCCGCCCGCCCCGCTCTCTGCCGAGATCTCGGTCGAGTAGGCGCGCATGCCGGACGGCAGCACTGCGGCGAGATAGCCGGACCCCTTGCCCCTGATCACCTTGTTGTCGCGCACGGGCTCGCCCGCGGCCATCGGCACGCGAACGATCCCGCCGACATACTGCTGGAGCGCGTCAGGATGGTCCTTCTTGCTGATGAAGGCGGCGCTGACCGCTGAGGCCGGCCATACCTGCCACTGCAGATCCTGCGGAGCGAGGACCGTCCCGATGCCGACGTCCTTGGCAGCGACCAGCACCTCAGCGGTGGCGATCTGCGGCACCGGCTCCGGCGCAGGCGGCGGCGCCGAACCGCCGAACCCACCGGCCAGAAAGGCCGCGAGGCCGCCGGCGGCGAGCGCGATACCGAGAACAACAACACGCGCGGCTTTCATACGCTTCACTTTCCACGGTGACGCGGCGGCCAGCCGGCCGCCTTGGCGGGATTTCACCAGCCAAACGTCAATTCATGGTTAATGAGGCGTATCTAAATGAAGCTAATCGACGGTTTCCGGCGCCCGCTCCGCTGGAGCTGAGTTATTGGTGAAGGGCCTGCATCCAAATCGTGGACGGATAGACCACCAGCGCCGCGATGGCGAGCGCGATCCCATAGGGCACGCCGCCGCCCGGCTTGTGCAGCCGCTCGGCCCATTCCTTGCCGGTGAGCAGCGACGGCATCGAGAACTTGCGGAACTCGATCAGCGCAACGGTCAGCACGCCGCCGAGGATCGAGGCGTAAAGCAGATAGTCCATCAGGTGCGCCCAGCCGAGCCACAGCGCGGTGGCGGCGGCGAGCTTGGCATCGCCGCCGCCGACCCAGCCGCACAGGAAGAACGTGAAGGTCACGGCGAGCACGAGGCCACCGGCGCCGGCGTGATCCAGCATCTCGCCGAGGGGCATGCCGGTTCCGGCCGCCAGCGCCACGAAACCGCCGACCAGGACCAGCGAGATCCGGTTCGAGATGGTCATGGTGAACAAGTCGCTCGACGCCGCGAACGCCATCACGGTCGGGAAGATCATGAGACGCGCCGCATCGATGAGCAGGTGCATCATGTGTCGTCTCGTGGTCCCATGCGATCGTGGTTGCGAAGCTCGTTCATTCCCATCGGGCGCGTGAGCCGTCGTTGGCGCAGTAGATCAGGCGACCTGCAGGCCGGGTGTGTTGCGGCGCCGGCCGCGGCCCGCATCTCATGCGTCTGCACGACCGGCGTCGGCACTGACCACGCCGCGCGCGATCGTGACCGCACTGCGCGCGTCGTGCAGCAAGCGCCTGACGATGGACATCCCCGCCCTCACGCAATGACGCGCCCGATCCGAACCCGCAATGACCATAACGCGGACCTCACAACGGAGTGTAAAGAGGCCAGGCGTCGAAGCGAGCTGCGGCGCGTCGCGGTGACGGCCAAAAAAAGCGGCCCCGCGCAGGAGGCGGGGCCGTTCTAACTGAGGCGTCGGCGGTTACTTGCCGGCGTTGCCGAGCTGGCTCGACACGCTCGAGAACGTGTTCTTGAGCTGGCCACCGAGGGTGTTGACGGTCGCGATGATCGCGACGGAGATGCCGGCCGCGATGAGGCCGTATTCGATCGCGGTCGCGCCGCTCTCGTCACGCAGGAAACGCTTGAACACAGACATGTTGCTCTCCCAAGGTTGTCGACGGATTTCCGCCGACACTGTCGTGCGTTATGCAGGAGAAGTTAAAAGGATGAGTAAAGAGCACCCCCCGGATTTTCGGGTAATGGTCCGGCAAATGCGAGCTATCCTGAAGAATTCGTTGCCGCGCGTACAACTGCTTGAAAGACAAACCTGAAGGAAAAGGGCCTCGGCGGTGCCGAGGCCCTTGGACAAGCGAGCAGGCGCTCTTACTGCGATCTTACTTGCCGGCGTTGCCGAGCTGGCTCGAAACGCTCGAGAACGTGTTCTTCAGCTGGCCGCCGAGCGAGTTGACGACCGCGATGATGGCAACCGAGATGCCGGCGGCGATGAGGCCGTATTCGATCGCGGTCGCACCGGACTCGTCCTTCGCGAACTGCATAAGGGTCTTCATTGGGTAACTCCTGGATCCACGTGGCTGTCTGAGCTCGGCCCACGGGGCCGTTTGTTTCCCGGCCGATCAGGGACCTTCCACGACGCTAATGGTGACGCTCTTGCTTCCCGGTTAACCGGTGCGCCGAAACCTCGAGGTTCCACCGATCTTGAGGTGATGGTTAACGCGCACTTGCGGCTGGGTGGCGCGCGGCGAAAGAGCGGCGCGGCGCGTCGGATCCGTGGGCAGGCGATGCGCCTTTCGCGCGACCGGCGGCGCGGCGCGGGCGCGATTTTGCAATTCATTCACCATTTTCGCGTCAACTCGACCGAGTATTTCCGCTACGGCCGCGCGTATCGCGGCCGTCGGATCCGCGTAATGGTTCGGAGAGTTCCGATGGCGGCACGATTTGCGTATTGCGGGCGCAGGCTCGCCCGAGCCCTCGCGGGCGCAGCGCTCCTGGCGGCGGCCTTGATGACGGCGCCCGCGCGCGCCGACGAGACCATCAAGGTGCGCGTCGACGAGGCCACCATCACCAAGCTGCCGGCGCATGTGGCCACCATCGTGATCGGAAACCCGCTCATTGCCGACGTGACGGTTCAGCCCGGCGGCTTGCTGGTGATCACCGGCAAGGGTTACGGCACGACCAACATGATCGCCCTCGACCAGGCCGGCACGGTGCTGACCGAGCGCAACATCCAGGTGGTGGCGGCGCGGGACAAGGTCGTGGTGGTCTATCGCGGCATCGATCGCGAGACCTACAGCTGTGCGCCCGAGTGCGAGAACCGCATCACGCTCGGCGACGCGCCGGCGTATTTCGACGCGGCGCTCGGACAGGCCGGCACCCGCACGGTGCACGCACAAGCCGGCCACTGACGCCGCGGCGGCGTGCCGGGCGGAAATCGAGAAGGTCAGAAACGCTCGCTCCGATGGCGATATTCAGGCGCGCAGCAACACCATCCGGTTTGGTTAGCGCACCGTCAATGTAGCGCCGCCGGCATGGGCGCCGACCGAAACAATTCGACAAGAAGTTTTCAGTAAAACACGATGCATCCGTAACGCCCAAGGCTTTCCCGGTCTGGAGTTCGCGGTCGGAAGTTCGCTCATGCTCGGGATGATGCGGAGAAAAATCAATCGCAAGATGCGGCGATTGGGGCGGCTCGCTTCGCCGCACCGGTTCGCGCGCCATCAAGGCGGCGCGGCGGCAGTCGAGTTCGCGCTGGTGCTGCTGCCGTTTCTCGCGCTGATGTTCGGCATCATGGAGACCGCCCTCGTCTTCTTCGCCGACCAGACGCTGGAGACCGCGGTCGCCGATTCGGCGCGACTGATCCTGACCGGCCAGGCGCAAAACCAGGGCCTGAACGCCACCACCTTCAAGAACGCCGTGTGCGCGCGCGTCTACGGCCTGTTCAATTGCCAGAGCGGCGTCTACGTCAACGTCCAGACGTATTCGAGCTTCGGCAGCATCAGCTACACGCCGCCGCTCGACAGCAAGGGCAACCTGCTCACGAGCAGCTTCGGCTACAACCCGGGCGGCCCGGGCGACATCGTGGTCGTCCAACTGTTCTATCAGTGGCCGATCTATTTCACGCTGTGGGACTTCAGCAATCTCACCAACATGGCGGGCAACAGCCGCCTGCTGGTGGCGACCGCGGCGTTCCGCAACGAGCCGTACAATTGAGGCGTCCGGTCATGACTCTTTCATGCACACGCTTCCCGCCGCTGCTCGCAAGGCTTTCGGCCTTCGTCGCCGATCAACGCGGCGTCTCCGCGGTCGAGTTCGCGATCCTGCTGCCGCTGATGCTGACGCTCTACCTCGGCGGCGCCGAGATCTCGCAGGCGGTGAGCGCCGACCGCAAGACGACGCTGGTCGCACACACGGTCGGCGACCTGACGGCGCAGGCAGCGAACGTCGTCTCGAGCGACGTCTCCAACATTTTCAGCGCCGCGACTGCGGTCGCCTATCCGCTGTCGTCGTCCAACCTCACGGTCACGCTGTCGAGCGTGTGCATCGATTCGACCGGGACGAAGGCGACGATCGGCTGGAGCCAGACGCTCAACGGCACCGCCCGCAGCGGCACGGTGACGACCCTCATTCCGAGCGCGCTCATGGTCGCAAACACGTCGCTGATCTGGGGCGAGGCGCACTACGCCTACAAGCCGACCATCGGCTGGACGATCACCGGCACGCTCAATCTCGGCGACCAGTTCTTCCTGCGCCCGCGCCTGAGCTGCTCGGTGACGCTGAACTCGGCGAGCGGCTGCTGCTAGCAGCGCAACTAGCCTGCGTGCTCACGCGATCGGCAGCGCTGTCGTCGACTTGATCTTCTCCATGGCGAAGCGCGATGTGACGTTCTTCAGCGGCACCGCGGCGATCAGCCGCTTGTAGAACGCGTCGTAACCCGCGATGTCGGCGACGACCACGCGCAGCATGTAGTCCACGTCGCCGGCCATGCGATAGAACTCCAGCACCTCGGGCATGGCGCCGACGATCTGCGCGAACCGCGTCAGCCACCCTTCCGAGTGATCCTCCGTCTCGACCGAGACGAACACCGTGACGCCGAGCCCGAGCTTGTCCTGGTCGATGACCGCGACGCGTTTCTGGATCACGCCGTCGCCTTCGAGGCGCTGGATGCGCTTCCAGCACGGCGTCGAGGAGAGCCCGACGCGATTGCCGATCTCGGCAACCGAGAGCGAGGCATCCTCCTGAAGCACGGCGAGGATTTTCCGGTCAATGGCGTCCATGCTGCGCAGCCCAAAGCGATGAGGCAAAGAGTCTTGGTTGACCTTAGTGTATGGATTTTTATTCTTTTCTCAAGGCCGAGGCATAGGTATCGGAGAAGGATATTTTATATCCGCGCTTGCGCAAAGGTTGAAACGGCGGATCCGACGCCTCTTATTTGCTGGCCCGCAGCAACGCATCCACTTCGGCTCGGGCCGGCGCGGCCGCACTGCCGCCGAAGCGCGTGCACTTGAGGCCGGCGGCGGCGGCCGCGAAGCGAAGGGCAGCCGCGGCGTCACAGCCTTCGATGAGCGCCAGCGTGAAGGCGCCGTGAAAGACGTCGCCGGCCGCGAGCGTGTCGACCGCGGCGATGGGGAAGACGGGCAATTCGCGGATCGCGTCCGTCTCGTCGCGCCACAGCACCGGCGCGGCGCCGTTGGTCACGGCCAGAAACGCATTGGTCCGTTCACCGAACCGGCGCAGCCCGGCGGCGAGGTCATCGGTCCGCATGGTGGCCCGCAGGCCTTCGCCGGAGAAAACGACGTGCGAGCAGGCCGCGAACAGGGGGTTGTCCGGCTGCACCGGCTTGTCGGCGTCGAGCACCACCGGCACGCCGCGGCGCAGCGCCGCCCGGCAGATCGGCAGCGCGAAATTGGCGAAGCGGTTATCGGCAAGCACCGCGTCCGCCGCCGCCGCGAGCGCGTGCGGGTCGCGCGGGGTCACCGCATCGAGCCGATGATCTCGATACGTCGCGATGGTGCGCTCGCCGCGCGCATTGACGAAGATCGCCGAGATCGCCGATGCGACGCCATCGAGACGCACGCAGCCGCTGCAGTCGACTTTGTCCTGGGCGAGCCCGGCGAGGATGCGATCGCCGGCCGGCTCGTGGCCGGCCGGTCCGCCGAGCGGACCCGCAAAGCTCGCCTGCCCGCCGAGCCGCGCGATCGCGATCGCCGCGTTGGCGGCGCAGCCGCCGCCCACGGCGACATAGTCGCTCGCCTGCGCCTTGCCGTCGGCGGGCGGAAACTCGTCGACGCGGAAGATCTCGTCGAGCACCGCGATGCCGGTGCACAGGATGCGCAAGTCAGACAAAGTTGCGCGGGCTAGCCAAAGCCGCCCGCCTCCCCTTCGATCCAGGCGCGGATGATATGGTGCGCGATTGCGACCGGGGGCGGCGTGCCGAGCCCGTCGGGGTGCCGGCGCAGCAGCATCAGCGCGACCTCGTCGCGGTCGAACCAGCGCGCGCCCTCGAGCTCGGTCTTGTCGACCTTGATCTCGTGATTGAGCGCCTCGGCGTGGCAGCCGATCATCAACGACATGGGAAACGGCCACGGCTGCGATGCAAAATAGGCGACGCGCCCGCACACGATGCCGGCCTCTTCCTGCACCTCGCGCCGCACGGCCTCCTCGATGTTCTCGCCCGGCTCGACGAAGCCGGCGAGGCACGACCACATCGCCGAGGCGAAACGCGCCGAGCGGCCGAGCAGGCACTGGCCGCCGCGGACGGCGAGCATGATCACCACCGGATCGGTGCGCGGAAAGTGCTCGGTCTTGCACGCCGGACACACCCGTTTCCAGCCGCCCTCCGCGACATCGGTCAGCACGCCGCAATTCGAGCAGAAGCGGTGGCGCGCGTGCCAGGCGAGCAGCGCCTTGGCCTCCGCGATCGGCGGCAGATGCTCGGGCGCGACCAGGCCCTGCACGGCGATCGAGCGCAGGTCGGTGACGAGGAGATCGTCGCGCGCCTTGAGGGCCTCGCCGGCATCCTTGCCGATGGAAAGGCCGAAATGCGGCACGCCGTCGCGAAACCCGAGCAGCACGCATTCGCGCGCGGGCGCCAGTGCCTGCGCCTCGGCGAGCGCGAACAGCGGCTCACCTCCGTCGCCGCGCTTGCGGGTGATGATCATCTCGCCGCCCACCACATAGGCGCCGGCGCCCTTGTCGGCCGCCAACGCGGCCGCTTCGCCGCGCCGATGGGCGGCGCGATCGATCAGGCTACCCGTATATCCGAGGTGCGGTTTAGGCCCGAGATCGGGGCGGGAAGGCATGCGGGTCTCCGGTAGGCGCGGGGAAAATCGCATGGCGGCCGGTTCGGCGCAACGCTGACGCCGCGCGACCTCACGCGAGCCCGAGGGCACGGCGCAATGCTGCGACGAAGGCACTCAACTCCGTGGTCGCATAAGCGCGCGCCGGTGCTGCGCCCCAGACGGGCCGCGGCCACGCGGTGTCGTCCTTGCGTCGCGCTACGACGTGAACGTGCAGTTGCGGCACCACATTGCCGATCGCCGCGACGTTGAGCTTGTCGCATCGCGTGTGGGCCTTGAGTGCGGCGCACACGCGCGCGATCTCCGCCATCAGCTCGGCGCGCGCAGGCTCGTCGAGTTCGATGATCTCGACCACGTCAGGCCGGCGCGGCACCAGCACCAGCCAGGGATAGTTGGCATCGTTGATCGCCAGCACGCGCGACAGGGCGAGATCACCGAGCGGAACCGTATCGTGCGCGAGTTGCGGGTGCAGCGACCAATCGGGTGATGACATCGGGGCTCCCTCAGGCATGCGCACAGAACGCGCGGGAGGGCTAGCACAAAGCCGCAGCGGGCGCTTGCATTCCCGTTCCGTTCCGCCGATATAGGAGGCGGGAGGTTGGCGGTGGACGAGCCACTCGCCAACCGGGTCAGGTCCGGAAGGAAGCAGCCCTAACGAGCTCCGGTTCGGGTCGCTCGTCAGCCTCCCACTCGATTTTCTCGTCTCGCGCCTTCTCGTCTCGCGCGACAGGATGCGCTCCGGGGCCGCACGCACGATGAACGACGCCACCGACGATCCTGGCGCGGGCGGCCTCGCTTTGGGAGACAGCGAGCGCACGCCGCACTATCGGGTGCTGGCGCGCAAGTACCGTCCGGCGAGCTTCGACGACCTGATCGGCCAGGACGCGATGGTGCGCACCATCTCCAACGCGTTCGAGACCGGACGCATTCCGCAGGCGTGGATCCTCACCGGCGTGCGCGGGGTCGGCAAGACGACGACCGCGCGCATCCTCGCGCGTGCGCTCAACTATCAGCTTCCCGACGGCTCGATCCCCGGACCGACCGTGAAGATGCCGGTGCCCGGCACCGAGGACCAGGCGATCATGGAAAGCCGGCACGTCGACGTGCTGGAGATGGACGCCGCCTCGCACAACGGCGTCGACGACATCCGCCAGATCAACGACGCGGTGCGCTATGCCCCGGTGAGCGCGCGCTTCAAGGTCTATATCCTCGACGAGGTTCACATGCTGTCGGCGGCGGCGTTCAACGCGCTGCTCAAGACGCTCGAAGAGCCGCCGCCGCACGCCAAGTTCATCTTCGCGACGACCGAGATCCGCAAGGTCCCCGTGACGGTGCTGTCGCGCTGCCAGCGTTTCGACCTGCGCCGGGTCGAGGCCGACCGGCTGGTCGCGCACCTCGAAGGGATCATGGCCAAGGAAGGCATCACGGCCGAGCCGGAGGCGCTCGCGCTGATCGCGCGCGCGGCCGAAGGCTCGGTGCGCGATGCGCTGTCGCTGCTCGATCAGGCGATTGCCCACGCGGCCGGCGCGGTGCGCGCCGAGGACGTGCGGCAGATGCTCGGGCTCGCCGACCGGAGCCGGGTGATCGACCTGTTCGACGCGCTGATGCGCGGCGACATCGCGGCCGCGCTCAAGGAGCTGCGCGACCAATACGACGCCGGCGCCGATCCCGCCGTGGTGCTGACAGATCTCGCCGAGTTCACCCATTTCGTCACCCGGGTGAAAGTCGTGCCGGCGGTCGCCGACGACCGCTCGCTCGCCGAGATCGAGCGCACGCGCGGGCGTGCCTTCGCGACAGCGCTGTCGATGCGGGTGCTGGCGCGCACCTGGCAGATGCTGTTCAAGGGGCTGCCGGAGGTGCAGTCGGCGGCGAAGCCGATCGCGGCAGCCGAGATGGTGCTGGTGCGCATCGCCTATGCGGCCGACCTGCCGACCCCCGACGAGGTCGTGCGCCTGCTGATCGCAAGCGAGGATGCGCCGGCGTCGCGCGCGCCGGGCAATGGCGATGCGTCCGGGCCGGGCGCCGGTCCAGCGGCGCGGCTGGACGCGCCGCGCACCGTGCCGGTGAATGCGCCCGTGGAGGCACCGCGCGGCAGCGCTCCGCGCGCCGCCGCTGCGCCGCAACGGCAAGAGCCGCGCCGCCAGGAGCCGGTGGCCCGCGCGGCCGATGCAGCCCCGGACGCCGCACAGATCACGCTCGGCCGCTTCGAGGATCTGATCGCGCTCGCGGCGGAGCGGCGCGACCTGCCGACGAAGACGGCGCTCGAGCGCGACGTGCGGCTGGTGCGGTTCGAGCCCGGCCGCCTCGAGGTCGCGCTCGAGCCGAATGCGTCGAGGAGCATGGTCGGCGACCTCGGGCGCAAGATCAGCCAATGGACCGGCCAGCGCTGGATGGTCGTGGTCTCGAGCGAGCAGGGCCAGCCGACCATCAAGGCGCAGAACGATGCGCGGCGCGCCGAGCTCGAGCGCGGCGTGCAGGCGGACCCGCTGGTCAAAGCGGTGCTGGCGCGCTTTCCCGGCGCGCAGATCGTGGCGGTGCGCGAGGGGCTGCAGGAGATCGCCGCGCCGTCTTCGCCCGAAGGCGACGTGATGCCGCCGGAGCCGCCGTTCGAGGACGACTCGTCCGTCTTCGCCGAGCACATCCGGCCGGACGACATCGGCGACGACGACTGACGGCGCAAAGCAGCGGAAGGAAACGGGATGGCGGATTTCCTGGGCCTGATGAAGCAGGCCGCCGAGCTCAAATCCAAGATGGAGGCGATGCAGGCCGAGCTCGACCGCATCGAGGTGGAAGGCACGGCCGGCGGCGGGATGGTCACGATACGGCTCTCCGCCAAAGGCGAGATGAAAGGCGTGCAGGTCGACCCTTCACTGATGAAGCCGGACGAGAAGGAGATCGTCGAGGACCTCCTGGTCGCCGCGCATGCCGACGCCCGCCGCAAGGCCGAGGCGCTGATGCAGGAGAAGATGAAGGCGCTGACCGGCGGCCTGCCGCTTCCGCCCGGCTTCAATCTCTGAGGCGACCGCTCGTTCGATGCCCGCTGCCGTCGCCGGACCCGAGATCGAGCGGCTGATCCAGCTGCTCGCGCGCCTGCCGGGCCTGGGTCCCCGCTCGGCACGGCGCGCCGCGCTGCACCTCATCAAGAAGCGCGAGCAGCTGATGAGCCCGCTCGCCGCCGCGCTGCAGACCGCGATCGACAAGATCACGGTGTGCCGCACCTGCGGCAACATCGACACCGCGAACCCGTGCACGGTGTGCACCGACCCGCGCCGCGATCCGTCGGTTATCGTGGTGGTCGCCGACGTCGCCGATCTCTGGGCGCTCGAGCGCGCCCATGCGATCAATGCGCGCTATCACGTGCTCGGCGGCACGCTCTCGCCGCTCGACGGCGTCGGCCCGCAGGATCTGACGATCGACGCCTTGGTGACGCGCGCGCACGGCGCCGACGTCAAAGAGATCATTCTCGCCCTCAACGCCACGGTCGACGGCCAGACCACCGCGCATTACATCACCGATTTGCTCGCCGACGCCAATGTGACGGTCACCCGCCTCGCCCATGGCGTGCCGGTCGGCGGCGAGCTCGATTACCTCGACGAGGGCACGCTGGCGGCGGCGATCAAGAGCCGCACGCCGTTTTGAGACGCAGACACGGGGGCAAGCATGAATATGACGCGCGTTGCGGCCGCCACGTTGGCCGCGGTTTCGCTCGGCACGGCCGCGGTCGCCGAGGAGTCGCCGCTACCCACGGCCGTCATGGCCGACGGCGGCCGCACGGCGGAATGCGACGAGCCGATGAACGCCGAGGGCGTGATCGGCACCAGCAGCCTCGGGGGCGGGCAAATGCTTGTCGAGGTGCGCTGCTGGACCGCCGCCTATCAGAGCGGCAGCATCTTCTTCGTCTTCCGCAAGGGCGCGGCGAAACAGGCGCGGCTGCTGCGTTTCCAGATGCCGGCCAAGGCGGGCTTCACGACGTCGCTGAGCCTGAGCGACGCCGACTTCGACGAGAAGACGCGGATCATGCGCAGCCACACCAAAGGCCGCGGCGCCGGCGATTGCGGCGCCAGCGGCGAATGGAGTTGGACCGGCAGCGACTTCAAGCTGGCGCGCTACTGGTCGAAGCCCGATTGCGACGGCGAGCCGTTCGACGATACGGACGACAAATGGCAGGTGTTTCCGCCGAAGCACTGACCGCCGTCACCCAGACGGCCCGGTCGACGGCCCGAGCGCGGCGAAATGGCCGCGGCGCTGCAACCAGGCGAGCAACAGCAGACTCGGCATCGCGGCCAGCGCACAGATCGCGAAGAACCACGGCCAGCCGGTCGCGGTGGCGATGTAGCCCGCGCCGGCCGAGAGGAACGTGCGGCCGAGCGCGGCGAGCGCGGTCAGCACCGCGTATTGGGTCGCAGTATTCAGCGGATTGTTGCACAGCGCCGACAGGTAGGCGACGAAGATCACGGTGCCGATCGCGCTGGTGAAGTTCTCCACCACGATCGCGAAAGTGAGCCAGACGATGTCGTGCCCGACCATCGCCTGCCAGGAGAACGCCAGGTTCGCGGCCGCCTGCAGGGTGCCGCCGATCAGCAGGCACAGGGCGAGCGGCCACGCTCGCGCGACGAAACCGCCCGCGAAGCCGCCGAGCAGCGTCGCCGCAAGGCCGACGCCCTTGATGATCGCGGCGTACTCGTTGCGCGAGAAACCGAGATCATAGACGAACGGCGGCGTCATCGTGCCCGACAGTGCATCGGTGAACTTGAACAGCACGACGAAAGTGAGGATCGCGATGACGTGCCGGCGATGGCGAAACTCGCGCGCCGCGAGGACGAGGATCACGGCCGGGATCAGCAATGTCGGCACTAATTCCAGGCGCTGCATCGCCGGGAAGGCCGAGAGCAGAAGCATCGTCACCTGCCGTACGACGATGAACAGGCACAGCACCGCCGCCATCAGCATAAGGGACGTCCTCACCATGCGGCGCCGCTCCGCCTGGCCGGCTTTGGCGGCGCGTACCGCCGTCGATTTCTCCGGCTCGGTCGCCACGAAGGTTGCAATGATGCCGACGAGCACGAGCGCCGCCATGGCGGCGTAGCCGGCGCTCCAGGCCGCCGGCCGCGCGAGCCCGAGGCCTTCGGCGCCGCTCACCAGAAACAGGGCGCCGGCGGTCGAGGCCAGCATGCCGATCCGATAGGCGGCGACGTAGGAGGCCATGCCGGCCGCCTGCTCATTCTCGGCGAGGCTCTCGATGCGGAAGGCGTCGACGACGATGTCCTGGGTGGCGGACGCGGTTGCCACCATGATCGCCCCGACCGCGACCAACCAGGGGCTGGCGGCCGGATCGCACAGACCGAGAAGGACGATGGCGCCCATCAGCCACAGCTGCGACAGCAACAGCCAGGCGCGCCGACCGCCGAGAAGACGCGACAGCACCGGCAGGTCGACCGCGTCCACCAGCGGCGCCCACAGGAACTTCACCGTGTACGGCGTGCCCACCAGCGCGAACAGGCCGATCGTGCCGAGGTCGACGCCGGCTTCGCGCATCCAGAACAGAAGGGTCGAGCCCGACAGCGCAAGCGGCAGGCCGGACGAGAAGCCGAGAAACATCACGATGAGCACGCGCGGGCGCAGATAGACCGCGAGCGCCTCGGCGACGGTGGGGCGCGGACGCGCCGGAGAAGTATCGGTCATTCGCCCGCTTCGAGCCGGCGCGGCAGCGGCGCCGCGATCAGGTCGGCCGCCGGGGTGGTATCGCCGTCGAACTCCAGCTCCTCGATGCGGGTCGCGCGCTTCTCGATCTTTTCCGACGAGATCATGATCTGGCGCAGGTCCTCGGTGGTCTGGCCGAAGTGCTGCTGCAGCTTGAGCACGCGCTCGCGCAGGCGGCCGAGGTCGTCCATCAGGCGGCCGACCTCGGTGCGGATCTGGTCGGCGGCCTCGCGCATGCGCGCATCTTTCAGAATCTGTTGCATCACCTGGATCGCCAGCATCAGCAGCGAGGGCGACACGATGACGACGCGGGCGCGGTAGGCTTTCTGCACCACCTCGTCGAACCCATCGTGCAGCTCCGCATAGATCGACTCCGACGGCACGAACATCAGCGCCGTGTCCTGGGTTTCGCCCGGGATCAGATACTTGCCGGCGATGTCGGCAACATGGCGGGCGACGTCCTGGCGCACGCGCTGGGCAGCGATCTTACGGGTTTCGTCGGTCGCGGCGGCGCGCAATGCCATGATGCCCTCGAGCGGGAACTTGGCGTCGATCACCAGCGGCCGCTGGTCGGGCAGAAAGATGACGCAGTCGGGACGGGTGTTGTTGGCGAGGGTGTGCTGGAACGCATAGAAGCCCTTGGGCAGGCCGTCCTGGATGATCGCCTCCATGTTGGCCTGGCCGAAGGCGCCGCGCGACTGCTTGTTGGCGAGCACGTCGCGCAGCGAGGTCACGTGCGAGGAGAGCTCGGTGATGTTTTTCTGCGCATGATCAATGACGGCCAGCCGCTCATGCAGGTTCTGCAGCCGGTCGACCGTATTCTTGGTGTTGCTGTCGAGCGAGGCGCCGAGCCGGCTCGACACCGAATCGAGCCGCTCCGACAGCACGCGGGCAAGCTCGGCCTGGCGCCCAGCCAGCGCCTCGCCCATGGCCTGCATGCGGCCGGCGGCTTCAGCCTGGCGGCCCGCCAAGGCCTCGCCCATCGCCTGCATGCGCTCGGCGGTCTCGGCCTGCAGGCGCGCAAGGTCGTCGACTGCGGGGTCATGCGGCGTCTCCGCCGAGCGGCGCAGCAGCAGGATCGCGATCACGGCGACGGCGATGAGCAGGACCGCCACCACGGCCACCGTGATGGCGAGGCCGAGCAACAGCGCTTCGGGCGTGGTCTGGGCGAGAATCCGGCTGGTGAGCTGGGTCATGCCGCCGGTTGTACCCGATTCGCAGGGCCCGCAGGGAACAAAATGCGAACATGTTGACCCCGCCCGGCGTGCTGATTACATCGCCGGCATGGCGCTGCGCGACATCATCATCCTCCCGGACAAGCGGCTGCGGCTCAAGTCGGAGCCGGTCGGCAAGATCACGCCCGAGATCAATAAGCTGGTCGAGGACATGTTCGAGACCATGTACGAGGCGCCCGGCATCGGCCTCGCCGCGATCCAGGTCGGCGTGCCGAAACGGATCGTGACGATGGATTTGTCCAAGAAGGAGGACGAGAAGGCGCCGCGCGTCTTCATCAATCCGGAGATCATTTGGGCCTCGGACGAGCCCTCGGTCTACGAGGAAGGCTGCCTCTCGATCCCCGACGTGCACGAGGACGTCGAGCGCCCCGCCAAGGTGCGCTTCAAGTATCTCGATCTCGACGGCAAGGCGCATGAGGAGGAAGCCGAGGGGCTCTTCGCAACCTGCATCCAGCACGAGGTCGACCATCTCAACGGCAAGCTGTTCATCGACCACATCTCCAAGCTCAAGCGCGACTTCATCGTGAAGAAATTCACCAAGGCGGCGAAGCGGGCCGAAGAGGACGCGTAGCCAGCGGCCGCGCCGCACGATCGTGACGCGCCGAACGGGCGTCGAAAGAAATTTCCCATGCCGCTGCGCCTCGTCTTCATGGGCACGCCCGATTTCGCGGTGCCGACGCTGGTCGAGCTCGTCGGACGCGGCCACGAGGTCGCGGCGGTGTACACGCGCGCGCCGAAGCCCGCGGGGCGCGGCATGGAGATGCAGCCGACGCCGGTCGAGCGCGAGGCGCGTCGCTTCGGCATTCCGGTGCTGACGCCGAAGACTCTGAGAGGCCCCGAGGCCGAAGCACGATTTCGCGCGCATGGCGCCGATGCGGCGGTCGTCGTCGCCTACGGGCTGATCCTGCCCAAGCCCCTTCTCGAGGCGACGCGGCTCGGCTGCTTCAACCTGCATGCCTCGGCTTTGCCGCGCTGGCGCGGCGCGGCGCCGATCAACCGCGCCATCATGGCGGGCGACGCCGCGACCGCCGCGATGGTGATGCGCATGGAGGAAGGCCTCGACACCGGGCCGGTCGCCATGGCCGAGCGGGTTGCGATCGGCCCCGATATGACGGCGGGCGACCTGCATGATGAGCTCGCGCACCTCGGCGCCGATCTGATGGCGCGCGCGCTGGCGGCGCTGGAGAAGGATGCGCTCGTGCTGACGCCGCAAGCGGCCGAGGGCGTGACCTATGCGGCGAAGATCGACAAGGCGGAGACGCGGATCGACTGGACCAAGCCCTGGCAAGAGGTGCACGACCATTGCCGCGGCCTCTCGCCGTTTCCCGGCGCCTGGTGCGAGATCGGCGGCGTACGCACCAAGATGCTGCGGACCACGCGCGCCGAGGGATCGGGCGCGCCCGGCACTGTGCTCGACGACAAGCTCACCGTCGCGTGCCGCGAAGGCGCGGTCCGCATCATCCAGCTGCAGCGCGCCGGCAAGCAGGCGATGCGGGTCGATGAATTCCTCCGCGGCACGCCGATCGCGGCCGGCACCGTGTTGCGCTGATGCCGCGCTACAAGCTCACCATCGAATACGACGGCGCGCCGTTCGTCGGCTGGCAAATGCAGGAGAACGGCCTCTCGGTGCAGGGCGTCCTGACCGCCGCGATCGCGGCGTTCAGCGGCGAAACGGTCGTGGTGCACGGCGCCGGACGCACCGACGCGGGCGTGCATGCGCGCGGGCAGGTTGCCCATGTCGACCTCGCCAAGGCCTGGGAAAACGACACGGTACGCGACGCGCTCAACGCGCACCTGCGGCCGCATCCGGTCGCGGTGCTCGCGGCCGAGGTCGCGGCGGAGGATTTCGACGCGCGCTTCTCGGCGCGCAAGCGCCACTACCTCTATCGCATCGTCAACCGCCGCGCCGACCTCGCGCTCGAGCGCCAGCGCGCCTGGCGCATCGGCCGGCCGCTCGACGCCGCCGCGATGCACGCGGCCGCGCAGCGTCTCGTCGGCAAGCACGACTTCACCACTTTCCGCGCCGCCGAGTGCCAGGCGAAATCTCCGGTGAAGACGCTCGACCGGCTCGACATCGCGCGCGAGGGCGACGACATCCGCGTGCACGCCTCGGCGCGCTCGTTCCTGCACACCCAGGTGCGCTCGATGGTCGGCTCGCTCGCACTGGTCGGCGAGGGCCGCTGGTCGGGTGATGACCTCGCGCGCGCGCTCGCGGCGATCGACCGTGCCGCCTGCGGCCCGGTGGCGCCGCCGGATGGCCTTTATCTGATGCAGGTCGACTACTGAGCGGATGAGCCGCGCGAGTCGATTAAGGTCGTCGCAGCTCATTGAAATCATTGCTGCTATCCCAGTTGGGTGACGCTGCCAAAATTGGACAGCGCGCTGCCGTGCTCGGCTTTTGCCTCGCCAGCGTTGACATACTCTGTTCTACAGAGTATTCTTCAATTCAGAGTACGAAGAGGCCCGCGTGGAGCTTTCACGTCAGGAAGCCGCGAGCGCGTTGCGCGACATCGAGGCCGCGCAAAAGCGCAGCGAGACGTTGCAGGGCTACACGCGCAGCTCGCCGCACCTCGTGCTGTGGGGCGTGTTGTGGGTGGTTGGCTACGGCCTCACCGATCTCTGTCCGCAGTACGGACGGGCGATCTGGCTGGTGATCACCGCGATCGGGCTGGCCGGGGGATTTGCCGCGACGCGACGCGACCGTAATGGCGCCAGCTGGCGCTATGCCGCGGTCGCGCTGACGCTCGCCGGATTCTTCGTCGCCATCTTCGCGGTGATGTCGCCGGTGAACGGGCGGCAGGTCGCGGCGGTCGTTCCGCTCGCCGTTGCGGCGGCCTACATCCTCGTCGGCATCCGACGCGGCCCACGCTTCGTCGTCACCGGCATCGCGGTCGCGGCGCTCACCCTGGCCGGCTTTTTCCTGCTCAAGCAGCACTTCTTCCTGTGGATGGCCGGCGTCGGCGGTGCGGCCCTGATCCTCGCGGGCCTGTGGCTCAAGCGGGTGTGAGATGAGCCGCGGCGACGACATCATCCACCAGCAGACTCGGCTGCAGATCATGGCGACGCTCGCCGCATTGCGTCCAGGCGACTCGATCGAGTTCACCCGGCTCAGGGCGATCGTGCAAGCGACCGACGGCAATCTCGGCGCGCACATCGCGACGCTCGAAGCCGCCGGCTACATCGACGTGGTCAAGGACTTCGTCGGCAAGCGGCCGCGCACGCGGGTTGCGCTCACCCGCAGCGGCCGGAGCGCGTTCGCGCGCCACGTCGATTATCTGCGCGCCATCCTGGACGGGACGGCGACGCATGACCGGCCTGCGGCCCTTGGTCGGGAAGACGGAGGGAGATCATGATCGGAAGCGCCTTCGGGGCCGCGCACATCGCGGCCGCGATGGCCGCACTGGTGCTCGGCACGATAGTGATCGGCGCCACCAAAGGCACGCCATTTCATCGCACGATCGGCGCCGGCTACGTGGCGGCGATGCTCATCGTCAACCTGTCGGCGCTCGCGATCTATCGACTGACCGGCCACGTCGAGGCCTTCCATGGGCTGGCCCTGCTCAGCTTGACCCTGCTCACCCGCGGCTTCGTGGCCGCGCTGATCCGCCGGCCCGGCTGGCTGCCGGTCCACTATCGCTTCATGGCGTGGTCCTATGTCGGCCTGCTCGCCGCCACCGGGTCGGAGATCGTCATCCGGATCGGCACTCGATTCGGCCTGATCGCCGGAGCTTGGCCGGTGATCGTGGCCGGAACTGCGGTCGCGCTGCTGGCGACGGCCTGCGGATTCGTGCTGTTGCCTCGCCTGCACCGCAGCTGGATGCAGGATGACAAGTCGCATCTCGCCATGTAGGCAATTTCGTTGCCGCCGGCTTGGGCGGCGCGTTGCGAGTGTTCCGCATGGCACACATCCAGCAATTCGACACCGATGTCGCCATCGTCGGCGCGGGCGCGGCCGGCATCGCAGCCGGGATCGAGGCGCGCGAGGCGGGCGCCCGCACGATCGCGTTCGAGAAGGCCGCGGCCTGCGGCGGCGCGGCGATCATCTCGGGCGGCGGCTGCCTGATCGTCGGCTCGCCGCTGCAGAAGCGACTCGGCATCGACGACACGCCGGACCTCGCCTTCGGCGACTGGATCGCATGGGGCGGCCCATCCACCGATGAGGTGTGGGCGCGCTACTACATCGAGCACACGCTGCACGATCTCTATCACTGGGCGGAACGCTTCGGCGTGACGTGGCCCGACCTCAAGGCGCAGGAGGGGAACTCGGTGCAGCGCTGGACGCGGGCCGACCGCAACGGATTCGGGCTGATGACGCAGCTGATCGACGGCTATCGCGGCGCGGGCGGCGAGATCGTTACCGAGACAGAGATCACCGGGTTGCGGCGCGACGGCAGCCGCGTCGTCGGGCTCGACGGGCGCAACCTGAAGACCGGAGCGCCGCTCATCGCGCGCGCGAAGGCGGTCGTCGTCGCGACCGGCGGCTTCAACTCGAACCTCGACATGGTGCTCGAGCACAAGCCGGAGCTCAAGGGCCACCGGATTCTCGAGGGATCGGGGCTCGGCTCGACCGGAACGGGACATCAATTCGTGCGCGCGGCGGGTGGCTATCTCACCCACATGGACCACATCTGGTTCTACGCCTACGCGACACCGGACTATCGTGATCCGGCGCAACGGCGCGGCCTGGTCTTTCGCCTGGTGCCGGGCAACATCTGGGTCAACCAGCAGGGCCGCCGTTTTCACAACGAGGCGCTCTCGGGCGGCAACTCGGGATCGCCCGCCCTCATGGCGCAGAAACCGCCGCACGCCTGGGCGGTCATGGATACGCCGATGACCGCGGCCATGGAGATCGCCGACCCCTATTATCGCGACGGCGACAAGGTGGTACGCGCCAAGGTGATCGAGCTGCTCGACAATTCGCCCTTCATCCGCAAGGCCGATACGCTCGGCGATCTTGCGGCGAAAATGGAGGTCGACGCCGCGACCTTCCTGGCGACGGTCGCGCGCTACAATGCGGCCTGCGCGCAAGGGCTCGCAACCGAGCCGGAATTCGGCAAGCCGCTCAACTCGTCGAAGGCGTTCGACACGGCCCCCTATTATGCGGTGCAGATCTTCCCGCTGGCGCGCAAGAACTTCGGCGGCGTGAAGACCGACCTGCAGTGCCGTGTTCTCGACAAGCACTTCGAGCCCATCGAGGGCCTCTTCGCGGCCGGCGAGATCGCCGGGATGGCGGGCGGGCACATCAACGGGCGCGCCGGGCTCGAAGGCACCATGCTCGGACCCTCGCTGTTCAGCGGGCGCGTCGCCGGCGGCTGGGCCGCGCACGTAGCGGGACACGGCGACGGCTTCATCGGCAAGGCCAATCGCCCGTGATGACCCGGGTATCCGGCCGGCCTTCGGACGGCGCCCGTCAGGCGAAATAGCGCTCGAGAATCCGCCGGTAGATCGCGGTCAGAGCCGTCAGGTCGGCGGTCGGCACCCGCTCGTCGACCTTGTGCATGGTCTGGTTGGCGAGGCCGAACTCGATCACCGGGCAATAATCCTTGATGAAGCGCGCATCGGAGGTGCCGCCGGAGGTCGAAAGCTCGGGCGTTCGGCCGGTGACGTCGCGGATCGTGTCGGCGACGAGGGTGACGAACGGGCCCGGCTCGGTGAGAAAGACATCGCCGTTCGCGGGCTCCCACTCGATGCGCCAACGGATGCGATCCGCGGCGGCCGCGCCGGCACGCCGCTCGATCAGGGCGCGCAGATTCTCGCGCGTATGATGATCGTTGTAGCGGATGTTGAAGCGCGCGCGTGCTTCGCCGGGAATGACGTTGACGGTGCTGTTGCCGACGTCGACCGAGGTGAACTCGAGGTTGGATGGATCGAAATGCGCGTTGCCGTGGTCGAGCGGCTCGGCCATCAGCGCGCTCATCAGGGTGACGATCCCGCGCACCGGGTTGTCGGCGAGCGCCGGATAGGCGACGTGCCCTTGGGTGCCGGTGACGATCAGCGTGCCGTTCTGCGAGCCGCGGCGGCCGATCTTGATCATGTCGCCGAGGGCGTGCGGATTGGTCGGCTCGCCGAGAATGCAGTGGTCGAATTTCTCGCCGCGCGCCGCCGCCCATTTGAGCAGCTTGATGGTGCCGTTGACGCCGATACCCTCCTCGTCGCCGGTGATGAGGAAGGAGATCGACCCTTTCGGCCTGCCGCCGCCGGCCGTGAGATAGTCGAGCACCGCCGCGACCTCGCACGCGATCGCGCCCTTCATGTCGGCGGCGCCACGGCCGTAGAGCACGCCGTCGGCGACATCGGCCGCGAACGGCGGGTGCGTCCAGGCGGTCTCGTCACCGGGCGGCACGACGTCGGTGTGTCCCGCGAACACGAGATTTGGCCGGCCGTCGCCGATGCGGGCGTACAGGTTCTCGACGTCGTCGGCGCCCGGCTCGCTGAAGGTGACGCGATCGACCGCGAAGCCGGCTCGCTCGAGGATGCCTTCGAGCACGCCGAGCGCACCGCCTTCGGCCGGCGTCACGGAGGGGCAGCGGATGAGATCGCGGGCGACGGCGAGAGGGTCGGTCATATGGCGCATCATATCCTTATCGGGGGCGCCGTGGCCGGCATCGGCGGCGGGAGCAATGCGAGAGCAGCGTATCGACGATGTTCGCCGCATCGAGCGTTTGGCAGGAGGAGATGCCCGCCTCCGTCGGGCTTTTCTCAGTCGCGCAGCAGCTCGTTGATGCTGGTCTTGGCGCGCGTCTTCTCGTCGACGCGCTTGACGATGACGGCGCAGTAGAGTCCAGGGCCGGGCGAGCCATCGCGCATCGGCCTGCCGGGCGTCGTGCCGGGCACCACCACGGAATAGGCCGGCACCTCCCCGACGAAGACCTCGCCGGTGTCGCGGTCGATGATCTTGGTGGAGGCGCCGATGAACACGCCCATGGACAACACGGAGCCAGTGCGCACGACCACGCCCTCGGCCACCTCCGAGCGCGCGCCGATGAAGCAGTTGTCCTCGATGATCACCGGTCCGGCCTGCAGCGGCTCGAGCACTCCGCCGATGCCGGCGCCGCCGGAGATGTGGCAGTTCTTGCCGATCTGTGCGCACGAGCCGACCGTCGCCCAGGTGTCGACCATGGTGCCGGAATCCACATAGGCGCCGAGATTGACGAACGACGGCATCAGCACGACGTTGGGCGCGATATAGGCGGAGCGGCGCACCACACAGCCGGGCACGGCGCGGAAGCCGGCTGCGCGGAAGCGATTCTCGCCCCAGGCGTCGAACTTCGACATCACCTTGTCCCACCACACCGCGCGGCCGGGACCGCCCTCGATCACCTCCAGGTCGTTGAGGCGGAACGACAGCAGCACCGCCTTCTTGAGCCACTGGTTGACGTGCCAGGAGTTGTCCGCCTGCCTCTCGGCGACGCGCGCCTCGCCGCGGTCGAGCAGCTCGAGCGCGGCCTCGACCGCCTCGCGCACCGGCCCCTTGGTCGAGAGACCGATGTCGTTGCGCCTCTCGAACGCGTCGTCGATGGTTTGTGCGAGCCCGGCGTCGGCCATGCGAACCCCCTGGTTTGGCGGCGGTTTGTCGGGGGTGGGGAGGCCTGAGTCAAGCGGCGAGCCAAAGCGCCGACGCCTGCGGCTCCAGCGTCCTCTCTTCAGCTTGCGGGGGAGACACAGAGAGTCGAAGCCGCTTGCGCCGAACTCGCGGAGAGAGCCCCCCTCCCCGTCCTCCCCGAACACGCGGGGCATACGGCGGAGGGGCGCAACCGCATGAGCAAGCGGCTCGATAGCTCACGTCGGCTTGATACCCGACGCCTTCACGACCTTGACCCATTTGGCGATGTCGTCGGCGATCAGGCGGCCGAGGTCGGAGGGCGGGCCAGGCGGGAGCACGATCCCGCCGAGGTCGCTGAGCCGTTTCTTGATCGTCGTGTCGCCGATGGCGCCGTTGATCCCCTGGTTGAGCACCGCGATGACGGCCGGCGGCGTCCCCGCCGGCACGCCGAAGCCGATCCAGGCGCTCGCCTCGTAGCCGGGCACGAACTGATTGAGCGTCGGCAGGTCGGGCAGCACGGCGACGGGCTTCTCGGTCGTGACCGCGAGCGCACGCAGCCGGCCGGCGCGGATGTGCGGGATCGACGACGGCGTCACGTCGAACATCACCTGCACCTGCCCGGCGAGGAGATCGGTGAGCGCCGGCGTCGAGCCGCGGTAGGGCACGTGCACCATCTCGACGCCGGTGAGCACCTTGAACAGCTCGCCGGCGAGATGCTGTGGACCACCCTGCCCGGCCGACGCCATGTTGACCTTGCCGGGATTGGCCTTCGCGTAGGCGATGAACTCCGGCACCGTCTTCGCCGGGAACGAGGGGTTGACCTCCATGACGAGCGGCACGCGGAAGACGCCGGCGACCGGCGCGATGGCGGTGACGAAATCCATCTTGTCGTAGAGCGCGGCGTTGATCGTGTTCTGCGCGTTGACGAGCAACATGGTGTAGCCATCAGGCGGCGCGTGCTCGACCGCCTCGGTCGCGATGTTGCCGCCGGCACCGGGGCGGTCCTCGACGATGAACTGCTGATGCAGGTGCTCGGTGAGATACTGCCCGATCAGCCGCGCCGTGATGTCCGACGAGCTGCCCGAGGCCTGGCCGACGATCATGTGCACCGGCCGCGCCGGATAGGTCTCGGCGCGGGCGACGCGCAGGCCCGCCGGCAGCGCGAGAGCTGCGCCGGCGAGCTGCAGGAAATGGCGGCGATGGTGGTGCATACGCGTCTCCTCGGTCGGCGTCCGGTTTGCGGCACGCTACACGAGGCAGATGCAGACAGGAATGCGGCTGCGGCACCGCACCGCGAGGCGGCGCCGATCGACCTCGCTCGGTCATTCAGCTCAATCTGAAGCTCGGCCCCGAGATCATGTGGATTGTCGATTCGTCCGCATCACCCATTCGCGCCAGATCGTCAAAAAGGCAGCCATGATCACCGGCCCGAGAAAGAGGCCCATCAGCCCGAAGCTCGCCAGTCCGCCGAAAATACCAATGAACGCGAAGACGAATGGAAGCCGCACGCTCTCGCCCACCAGGGTCGGCCACACGAACTGATCGCCGGCGATCATGACGAGCGCTCCCCATGATACGACGCCGCCCGCGGCGACGCCGCTTCCGCCCGTCATCAGCAACGCGGCGGCTGCGGTCGAAAACATGACCCAGGCACCAAATGGCAGCATCGCGAAGGCAGCCGTCAGGATTGCGAACAGCGCCGGATCGGGGACGCCGGCGATGAGATATCCGGCTCCGATGGCCGCCCCTTCCGCGAGCGCGACCACGATGGTGCCGCCGACCGTCTTGCGCATCGCGACGACGGTCTTCTCGACCAGCCCCTCGCCGGGATCTCCGAGGATGCGTTCGGCCGTCGCGAGCAACTGACGGGCGATGAGGTTGCCGTTGCGCAGCAGAAAGAACAGAATGACGAGCGACACGAAAAGCGTGAAGCTGCGGTTGACCAACTGGCCGCTGACCATCCGGAGAACATTTGCGGCGTTCAGCTTCTGCAGCCAGGCAGATGCCGTTTCGGGTTTGGCCAGGTTTTCCCGCCACCAGTGCGCGGCCGCATCGGCTCCGACGGGCAAATGCGCGATCCAGTCAGGCACCGCCAACCCGTTCTTGCTCCATTGCGCGATCAGCGAGCCGAAGGCTTCGCTTTGTTGAGCGATCTCGTACATCACGACACCGATCGGGAGACAGACGACGACGGCGACGATCAAGGTGAACAGAAGAGCGCTGCCCGTCGACGGAAGATCGAAAAATTTTCCTGCCGCCCTTTCGTAGAGAGGCCAGAGGGCGATCGCCAACATCGCCGCCCAGATCAGGGCCGGGAGGAAATCGCGCGCGGTCCAGATCACCGCGCCCGTGAGGGCCACGGCCAGGATCACGCGGGCGGCCAGGCGCGCGCCCGGGTGAAGCGGCAACGGCTCGCGACGGTCTGCTGTGCGCGCCTCATCCGATGGCGCCACCCGCGCTCTCGGCGCACGGGGGTTGGTCACACGCTCTTTCATGCCGAGGGCCCGGTTATCGGATTGCGGCCGCCGACGCGGCGGAAAAACGTCTCGGCGATGCCATAGAGACCGAACGCCAGAAAGCCGATCGCCGCGGCCCCGAGGAGCACTCTCCCGTAGGCCTGCCTTTTGACGATCGTCAACGCTCCGGCGAGCCCGGCGGCCTCGTGCGCATTGGCGTCAAGCGCGGCGAAGACGAGATACAAGCCGATGACGGAAAAAACGGCCCCCCTGGTCAGATATCCTATCACCCCGAGACCGACGACCCAGCGGCGTTGCTTTCCCTTCAGCGCGATCCGGTCGCTGAACTCGGCGCGAACGCCGGCAACACCGATGCAAAGGGCGCCCACGATGATCGAGCAACCGACGATCCCGACGCCAATTCGCCCGAACGGCTGAGCAAGCAGCAGCGCAGTCCAATCATGGACGGCGCGTTCGGTCTTGCCCGTATGGATGCCGATCACCATCGACAACGAGACAGAGGCAAATCCCACATAGAAAAGCCCCGCAGCCGCGTACACCGCACGGCGCCCCAATCCCTTGAGGTCGGAGCCGAAGGAATCGACGTCGACGAAACACTGCAGCTCGCGCCACACGCCAAAGCAGAGCAATCCCGCCGTGATGCCCAGCAGCAAGATGCTGCCGAGAGGCTGAAGGAGCAGGGATTCCAATGCATCCTTGCTATCAACGGGCCGCGTGCGAAGGCCGAATGCGGCGGTAGCCGTGAAATAGCCGAGGATGAGGAAAACGACACCACGTGCCGCGTACCCGGCCCGCGCCAGCCACTGCACGGAAGGTCGACGCATGCGCGACATCATCGACGACGATCTCAGGGCAACCAGAACGCGGGCGCGGAAGCACGCTTGAACATCGGCGTAAAGGAACACCGTGCAGGTGCAAAAGGTTCCGGACGGCTTCAGCCACGCCTGGCTTCGATTGCGCGGGTGTCGAGGAGCAGCGCCCGGTCGGCATCCCGGTTTGCGGCACGCTGCACGAGGGCGATGCAGACAGGAATGGGCTGCGGGGTCGGATGCGCCTATCGCGACGTTGCAGGCGGGCAGGAGTGCACGAGCCGAGCAGGCGTTCGTGCCTGGCTGTGCGTCTATGTGAGACGTTTCGCGAAATCGGCCTCAGGCATCAACGGTTGCCAGTACGTCAGCGCGTGCGAATGTTGTTCGCAGGGCTTCGTCGGAGATGTGAGTATAGGCAATTGGCAATCCGCGGTTAGGCCGGCGCAAAGGCAGCGGCAGGGTGCGACCGCTTGGCCGCAGCCCTGCTCACTTCGGATCCGCCGCGCGAGCGGCTGACGAGACGATCGGAATGACGTCAGTCCGGGTTGGACGGCATGCGTCTTCTCGGCGCTGGGCCCATCTCGCGAAAATGCCCTCGCGCACATCGTCTAATTTCAGAACACCGCGACCTTCATCGACGTCGTTGTCGCGAATGAATACCTGCAAATGTTTTCCAACCGTACGGCCGCCTTGCCGGCGGCCGGATCGTCGCAGGCGTCGCGGTCAGCGAACCTTGAGGTTCTCCGCCGACTCCTTGCCGCGACTGCTGACCACCTCATATTCGACCGCTTGGCCCTCGTTGAGAGTAGAGAGGCCGGCGCGCTCGACGGCCGAGATATGGACGAACACGTCCTTGCCCCCGGTCTGGGGCTGGATGAACCCATAGCCCTTCGTGGGGTTGAACCATTTCACGGTACCAGTTGCCATCATAGCCTCCTCGCATCCAGGATTGATCGCGACCGCACCGCGTGGTGCGCGCCGCTCATTCGAGAGCGTTGCCTAGCAGGAACCCACCCGTGGGATACGCAACAGCAATGCTCCGGCGCATGTAGCAGGGCCGCACGATGGCCTCAATAGCGCCCGCCCCCGCGGCCCAGCCGGGGCGACGGTTGCCAAAAAGCCGATATGTCCGCTTTTCGTTTATTTCGTCTTCACGAGCGAGGGGAGATCGTACCCCATCAGCTCGCCGATCTTGCCGATCTCGATGTCCGCGCTAGGATACTTGGCGACCTCGGAGGCGTCGAGCGCGTAGTGGCCCTGACGCGGAAAGACCGTGGTGACGGCATCGCCCCAGGCGGATTTGACCGCGGACAGGATGCGCACCTTGTCGTCGATCAGCACGTAGTGATCGGCCGGGTAGAGGCGGCGCACATCGTCGAGCTCCTGCTCCTTGTGGACATAGATCAGCACGCGGCCGTCGAACACCTTCCACAGGCCGGCGCGCTCGACCTTGCGCGGCTGGAAGACGGCGTCGCCGTCGGAAAGGATCACGGGCGTGCCCCATGGCTGCACGTGCCGAACGGCATCGAACGCGCCGGGATAGAGACGATCGGCGAACGGATAGTCGACCAGCCAGTTCGACATGGCCAACAGCTCCGGGCGATGCAGGTCCTCGAGCCGATAGCGCTCGAGGGCGCCGAGATAGTCGGCATAGCCGAGCTCGCCTCTGAGCTCCTCGAAGATCGCCCAATAGCGGTCACGCGTCGCCTGGCCGTAGGCCTTTTGCAGGTGGTCGCTCAGGTCGGCCTGGATGCGATCGTTGTCGAGCAGCGTGTTGTCGACGTCGAACAGGAAGACGATGGACTTGTTGGACATCGACCAGCCGTGCTCCTCATTTCGTCTTGCGCTTGCCCAACAGCTCGCGGACGGTATTCGCCACGCGATCGGGCTCGAAGCCGAACTTGCGCTGCAGCTCCTTGAGCGGGGCGGAGGCGCCGAAGGTCTTCATGCCGATCATGCGGCCGGACCAGCCGACGTAGCGCTCCCAGCCGAAGGTCGAGCCCTGCTCGACGGAGACGCGTGCCGTGATGTCGGGCGGCAGCACGCTGTCGCGGTAGGCTTGCGGCTGATCCTCGAAGATGTCCCATGACGGCATCGACACCACGCGGGTGCGGATGCCCTCGGACATGAGCTCCTCGTGCGCGTCGACGCACAGGCCGACCTCGCTGCCCGACGCGATCAGGATCGCGTCGGGCTTCTCGCCCCTCGGCGGGTCGGCCAGCACATAGGCGCCGCGGGCGAGGCCGGCGGCGGAGGCGTACTTGCTGCGGTCGAGCGTCGGCACCGCCTGGCGCGACAGCACGAGCAGCGCCGGCTTGTGGCGCAGCTGCATGACGTGGCGGTAGGCCTCGACGACCTCGTTGGCGTCGCACGGCCGCAGCAGCACGAGGCCGGGCTCGGCGCGGAAAGAGGCGAGCTGCTCGACCGGCTGGTGGGTGGGGCCATCCTCGCCGTCGCCCATGGCGTCGTGGGTGAAGATGAAGATGGTCGGCAGCTCCATCATGGCGGAGAGCCGGATCGCCGGCCGCGCATAGTCGCTGAAGATGAAGAAAGTGGCCGCGAAGGGACGCAGCTTCGACAGCGCGAGGCCGTTGGTCGTCGCCGCCATGGCGTGCTCGCGGATGCCGTAGTGAATGTTGCGGCCGCCGGGCGTGCCCGGCTCGAAATCGCCCGCACCGTCGAATTTCAGCGCCACCTTGGTGGATGAGGCGAGGTCGGCCGATCCGCCGATCAACCATGGGATGTTCTGCGCCAGGACGTTGAGCACCTGCCCGGACGCCTCGCGGCCCGCGATGCCCTTCGCGTCCGCCGGAAAAGTCGGCAAGCCGCGATCCCATCCGGCCGGCAGCTCGCGCCGCTGCATCTGGTCGATCTCGGTGGCGAGGTCGGGATATTTTTTGCGGTAGGCGGCGAACAGCTCGGTCCAACGGCCGCGCGCCGCGGCGCCGCGGGCGCCGATTCCCTCGGCGAAGTGCTCGCGCACGCCCTCCGGCACCAGGAACTTGGCGTCCTCTGGCCAGCCATAGAAGCGCTTGGCGAGGCGCACCTCGTCGTCGCCGAGAGGTTCGCCATGCGCCGCAGGCGTGTCGTGCTTGTGCGGCGCACCGTACCCGATGTGGCTGTCGAGGATGATGAACGTCGGCCGGCCTTTGGTCTTGTGGAAGACGTCGATCGCGCCCTCGATGCGGTGGAGGTCGTTGGCGTCCCCGACGCGCAGGACATTCCACCCGTAGCCGAGGAAGCGCGCGGCGATGTCCTCGGTGAAGGTGATGTGAGTGTTGCCGTCGATCGAGATGTTGTTGTTGTCGTAGATCCAGCACAGATTATCGAGCGCCAGGTGCCCGGCGAGCGAGGCGGCTTCGGAGGCGACCCCTTCCATCATGTCGCCGTCGCCGCACACCGCGTAGATGTCGTAGCCGAAAATCTCGAAATCGGGCCGATTGTAGCGGTTGGCGAGCCACGCCTCCGCGATCGCCATGCCGACACTGTCGCCCACGCCCTGGCCGAGCGGACCGGTCGTCGCCTCGACACCCGACACCCAATGATACTCGGGATGCCCCGGCGCCTTGCTGCCGAGCTGGCGGAAGCGGCGAATGTCGTCGAGCGATACCGCGGGCTGGCCGAGCCGCTCGTAGTCGGCATTGACGGCGCGTGTGCCGGTGAGATGGAGCACCGACCACAGCAGCATGGAGGCATGGCCGTTGGAGAGCACGAAACGATCGCGGTTGGGCCAGATCGGATCCTGCGGATCGAAGCGCATGATCCGGTTCCACAGCGTGTAGACAAGCGGCGCCAGCGCCATCGGGGTGCCGGGATGGCCGGACTTCGCCTGCTGCACGGCATCGATCGAGAGGGTGCGAATCGTGTTGATCGCCAGTTGATCGAGCTCGGCATCGGTCATCGGCGGCGACTTCGTCTTGGGACGGGCCACGGCACTCATGTTACGCCTCCATCTTGAGGTTGCGGCCCAGCCGCTCGGCGGCCGCGCGATCGGCGAGGATCAACGCGTGATCCCGGCACACATGGGAGGCCGGGATCGATCGATCGCCATTGCACAGCCGCGCCAGCGCGTCGGCCTTCTCGCCCCCCGTCACCAGCCACAGGATCCGCCGCGCCCGGTCGATGATCGGGAACGTCAAGGTCATCCGGCGCCGTCCCTGGTAGGGACCGGACAGCGTCACATCGGCATCGAGGACATCGAGGGCCGGATCGCCCGGCACCAGCGATGCGGTGTGGCCATCCGGCCCGAGGCCGAGGTGGGCGAGGTCGAGCACCGCCGGTGTGCCGGCGATCTCGCGCAGCGTGGCGGCATATTGCTTCGCCGCGAGGGAAAGATCGGCGGCATCGACCGGCATCGCATGGATATTGCCGGGCGGCAGCGGCGCGTAGTCGAGCAGGCTCTCGCGCAGATGCATGAGATTGCGATCGGGATCGTCGGCGGGCGCGACGCGCTCATCGACCTGGAAGATGTGCACGCGCTCCCAGGGCAGCCCTTCGTCGGCGAGGACGCGCAGCATCTGCCATGGTGTGCGGCCGCCGCTGACGGCCATGATGAAACGCCCGCGCGCCGCCACCGCGCTGCGCAAGTCGGCGACGATCACGGACGCGGCCTTGCGCGCCACGATATCGTCATCGGGATGGACTTCGATCTGCACGCCACGAACCTCTCGTCTCCGTCCCTTTCCCCTCCCGCGCTTGATGTCGTGTGCTTCAGCCCGACGATTTCTCCGCCGCCTTTTCGATGTGACCGCCGAACTCGTAGCGCATCGCGGACAACAGCTGATCGGCGAAGGTCGCCTCGCCGCGGGAGCTGAAGCGCGCGTAGAGCGCCGCCGAGAGCACCGGCGCCGGCACGGCCTCGTCGATCGCGGCGCGGATGGTCCAGCGTCCTTCGCCGGAGTCTGAAACCCGGCCGCCGAACTTCTTCAGCTCCGGATCCTTGATCAGCGCCGCGGCGGTGAGATCGAGCAGCCATGACGCGATGACGCTGCCGCGCCGCCACACCTCGGCGATCTCCGGCAGGTCGAGGTCGTACTGGTAAAGCTCCGGATCGCGCAGCGGCGTCGTCTCGGCGTCGGTCTCATGCTGACGCTTGCCGATATCGGCGTGGCGGAGGACGTTGATGCCTTCCGCGTAGGCCGCCATGATGCCGTACTCGATGCCGTTGTGGACCATTTTTACGAAGTGGCCGGCGCCGTTGGCGCCGCAGTGCAGGTAGCCGAGCTCGGCCGTGCCTTTGGTCCCCTCGCGTCCGGGCGTGCGCGGGATGTCGCCGGCGCCGGGGGCGAGCGTCTTGAAGACCGGGTCGAGCTGAGCGACGGCGGCGTCGGGGCCGCCGATCATCATACAGTAGCCACGCTCGAGGCCCCAGACGCCGCCGCTGGTGCCGACGTCGACATAGTTGATGCCTTTGGCTGCAAGCTCACGGGCGCGACGGATGTCGTCGACGTAGTACGAGTTGCCGCCGTCGATGAGGATGTCGCCCTTGTCGAGGTGCGGCGCGAGGTCCGCGATCGCCTGGTCGACCGCGCCCGCCGGCACCATCAGCCAGATCTTGCGGGGCTTCTCCAGCTTGCCGATGAGGTCGGCGAGCGATGATGCACCGACCGCCTTCTCGCGCGCGAGATCGGCAACCGCTTTCGTGGACATGTCGAAGACGACGCACTGGTGCCCGCCCTTGATGAGCCGCCGAACCATGTTGGCGCCCATCCGCCCCAACCCGACCATGGCGAGCTGCATGAAATCACTCCATCAATTCTGAATCGCAGCCCGGAGCTGCTCGAACGCGGCCTTGATGTCGCCTTCGCCGAAGATCGCCGTCCCGGCGACCAGCACGTCGGCGCCCGCTTGCACGGCCCGCGCTGCCGTGGCGGCATCGATTCCGCCATCCACCTCGAGGCCGCAGTCCGGCTTGACGCGATCGATCATCTCGCGCGCCCGCCCGATCTTCGGAAGCGTTTGCGGCAGGAAATGCTGGTGACCGAAACCGGGATTGACCGTCATCACCAGGACCTGGTCGAGCTCCGGCATGATCTCCTCGAGCACGGCCACGGGCGTGGCCGGATTGATTGCGACGCCCACCCGTTTTTTCAGCCCTTTGACCTTCTGCACGGTGCGCGACAGATCGTTGCTGCCCTCCCAATGGACCAGGAAGACATCGGTTCCCGCCGCCGCGAAGTCATCGATGAAATTGTCCGGATTCTCGATCATCAAATGGGCTTCCAGCGGAAGATGCGTCACGCGGCGCAACGATTCGACGATCGGCGCGCCCATCGACAGGTTGGGCACGAAGTGACCGTCCATCACGTCGATATGGATGCGGTCCGCGCCGGCACGCTCTGCCTGCGCGACCTGCTCGCCGAGGCGGGCGAAATCGGCCGCGAGAATCGATGGAGCGACCTTGATCGCATCGCGCCTCACGTCTCGTCCTTGAGCTTGCGATAGCGACGGATCAGGTTGTTGGTCGAGCTGTCGTGACGAAGCGTCGGCTCGGCCTTGCTTTCGAGCTCGGGAATGATGCGCTGGGCCAGGACCTTGCCGAGCTCGACGCCCCACTGGTCGAACGAATCGATGTCCCAGATCACGCCCTGCGTGAAGACGCTGTGCTCGTAGAGCGCAACGAGCTTGCCCAGCGCTGCCGGCGTCAGCCGATCCAGCAAGATGGTGTTCGACGGCCGGTTGCCCTCGAACACGCGGTGCGGGACGAGCCAGTCGGGAGTGCCCTCGGCCTTCACCTGCGCGGGCGTCTTCCCGAACGCGAGCGCCTCGGTCTGCGCGAAGACGTTGGCGAGCAGCATGTCGTGATGGCGGCCGAGCCGGTTGAGCGGCTGCGCGAAGGCGATGAAGTCGCACGGGATGAGGCGTGTGCCCTGATGGATGAGTTGATAGAACGAGTGCTGCCCGTTGGTGCCGGGCTCGCCCCAGTAGATCGGGCCGGTCGCCTGGTCGACCGGCGCGCCTGCCAGCGTCACGTGCTTGCCGTTGCTCTCCATGGTGAGCTGCTGGAGATAGGCCGGGAAGCGCTTGAGGTACTGATCGTAGGGCAGCACCGCGACGGTCTGCGCACCGAAGAAGTCGTTGTACCAGAGGCTCAGCAGCCCCATCAGCACCGGCAGGTTCTGCGCGAACGGAGCCGTGCGGAAATGCTCGTCCATCGCATGAAAGCCGTCGAGCATGGCGCGGAAGTGATCGGGGCCGATCGCCAGCATGGTCGAGAGGCCGATCGCCGAATCCATCGAGTAGCGGCCGCCCACCCAGTCCCAGAACTCGAACATGTTGGCGACGTCGATGCCGAATTCCTCGACCTTCTCGGCGTTGGTCGAGACGGCGACGAAATGCCGGGCGACGGCGCTGGCATCGCCGCCGAGGCCGTGCAGCGACCAGTCGCGCGCGCTGTGCGCATTGGTCATGGTCTCGAGCGTCGTAAAGGTCTTCGACGAGATGATGAACAGCGTCTCCGTCGGGTCGAGATCGCGCGTCGCCTCGACGAAATCGGTGCCGTCGACGTTGGACACGAAGCGGAACGTCATCGCACGATCGCTGTAGTGCCGCAGCGCCTCATAGGCCATCACGGGCCCGAGGTCGGAGCCGCCGATGCCGATGTTGACCACGTTGCGGATGCGTTTGCCCGTATGGCCTTTCCACTCGCCGCCGCGCACGCGGTGGGCGAATGCGGCCATCTCGTCGAGCACCGCATGCACGTCGGGCACGACGTTGCGGCCGTCGACCACGATCGAGGCGCCCTTCGGCGCGCGCAGGGCCACGTGGAGGACCGCGCGCTCCTCCGTGACGTTGATCTTGTCGCCGCGGAACATGGCGTCGATGCGATCGCGCAGCCCGGATTGCTCGGCGAGCGCGCCGAGCAGGTGCAGGGTCTCGTCGTCGACGCGGTTCTTGGAATAGTCCAGGAAGACGCCGGCGGCTACGGCGACGAGCCGCTCGCCGCGCTTGGGATCGGCGGCGAACAGGTCGCGCAAATGCACGTCTTTCATGGTCGCGTAATGGTCGGCGAGCGCCCGCCATGCGGCGCGCGGCTCGCTCGATCGCGCGCTAGTCCGGGGTGGTCGCTTCGCCATTTGCGGCATCCTCGTCTTCCTGACGCCTGCGGTAATTTCAATACGCCCGTGGCTCATAGCCCGCATGAGCGAAGCCATATGCGGAGACACTGGGCGCGGGTGTCGCTTCGCTCATCCGGGCTACGTTACTCCGTCAGTCTCACTTGAGCACGCTTTGGCGGCTCTTCCCACAGGCGAAAGCCGCCGCGAAAGGCGTTTGCGTTGTCGCCCTCGCGGCAATGCGGCGGTAGCTTGTCGAGCTTCTTGACGTTGCCGCCGCCGATCACGATGTCGTCGGGCTCGAGCGCGGCGATCAGGCGTTTCACGACGTCGACCACGTTGCGCCGCCACTTCTTCTTGCCGTGGCGCTCGAGCCAGGCCGCGCCGACATAATGCTCGTAGGTGTGCTTCTTGTACGGCAGGTGGGCGAGCTCCATCGGCTCGACGATGCCGTCCACCACCATCGCGGTGCCGAGCCCGGTGCCGAGGCCGAGAAAGAGCATCTTGCCGCCCTCGTAGCTCCCGAGCGCCTGCATCGCCGCGTCGTTCACGACCTTGATCGGGTCGCCGAAGGCACCGGCGAAATCGAAGCCGACCCAGCCCTTGCCCAGATTATGCGGCTCGGCGACCGGCCGGCCGTGCAGCACCGGCCCGGGATAGCCGATCGATATCACATCGTAGTCCCAGTCGGCGGCGAGCTGCTTGACGCCGACCACCATCTCCTTGGGCGTCAGCTTGCGCCCAGACGGGAACGCGCGGTGCTCCTGCTGACCGGTGGCGAGAATCTTGACGGAGGTGCCGCCGACGTCGATCACAAGCACCTTCTTGCCCGCGACGCGGCGCGCGCGACCGGCGCGGCGATCGGATGCCGGCTTTTTTCGCGCCGCGTTCATACCGTATGTCAGCTCGCCCGCTTGAGGACGGTGGACTTGGAATCGATCACGCCGAGAAGGTCTTTCCACGACTTGACGAAGGATTTCGCGCCCTCGTCCTGCAGTTGCTGCGCGAGCGCGTCGACATCGACCTTGGCGGCCGCGAAGCGGGCGAGCTCCGCATCGGCGTCGCCGCCGTCCACCGGCATGGTGGCGCCGACCTTGCCGTGATCCGCGAACGCGTTCAGCGTCTTCTCCGGCATGGTGTTCACGGTGTAAGGGGAGGCCATTGCCTCGACGTACAACACATCGGACGCCTTCGGATTCTTGGTGCCGGTGCTGGCCCACAGCAGCCGCTGCGCCCGAGCGCCTTCATTGTAGGCGCGCATCCAGCGCGGCGAGGCAAGCAGCTCGCGATAGCTCCGATAAGCCTGCCGGCCAATCGCGATGCCGAGCTTGTCCTCGAGCGCGGCCGGGACCTTGCCGCTAATTGCGGCGTCCCAGCGGCTGACGAAGATCGATGCCACCGAGGCGACCTCCGCCTGGAGGCCCGCCTTGATGCGACGCTCGATGCCGCGCATGTAGGCGTCGGCGGCAGCGACGTATTGCGCGTTCGAGAACAGCAGGGTGACATTGACCGGCACGCCGGCGAAGATCGACTCCTCGATCGCCGGCAGGCCTTGCGGGGTGCCGGGAATCTTGATCATGACGTTGGGCCGGCCCGCCTGATCATGCAGCTCCTTGGCGATCGCGATGGTCGCCCTGGTGTCGTAGGCGAGCAGCGGCGAGACCTCGAGCGAGACCCAGCCGTCGAGACCGGAGGTGCGGTCCCAGATCGGCCGAAACAGATCGGCCGCCTGGGTCAGATCCTCGATCGCAAGCTCGAAGAACAGCTTCTCGCCCGACTTGCCGGCCGCCACCTTCTGACGGATCGAAACGTCGTAGGCATCGCCCTTGCTGATGGCCTGATCGAAGATCGTCGGGTTCGAGGTGAGCCCGGTCACCGAGAGCTCGTCGATGTAGCGGCGCAACCCGCCGCTGTTGAGCAGATCGCGCGTGATGTTGTCGAGCCAAATGCTCTGTCCAAGATCATGCAGGGCTTGTGTCGGTTTCATTGCGTGGACCTCGTTCACTTTGATTGAGTCTGCGCGGGCTGCGCGTGCGCGGTCCCGTGGCGGCCACGGCCCGTGATCGGTCGCCACTTGCGGCCGTCGCGCGCGATCAGGCGATCCGCCGCCGCGGGGCCGGTGCCGCCGGCGGCGTAGTTGGGAAAATCGTCCGGGGCGTTTCGCGCCCACTCGTCGATCAGCCCCTGCACGGCGCACCAGGAGGCCTCGACCGTATCGGCGCGCTGAAACAAGGTGGCGTCGCCGATCAGGCAATCATAGATCAGCGTCTCGTAGCCGACGGCGGCGATCGGCGCGAAAAAGTCGCGGTAGGCGAAGTCCATGTCGACGCCGTCGATCTCGATCTCGGCGCCCGGGCGCTTGGCGCTGAAGCTCACCGACAGTCCCTCGTCCGGCTGGATGCGCAGGGTCAGGATATTCGGCGGCAGGCCGTCGACCGGCGTATCGCGAAACAGCGAATAGGGCGCCTGGCGGAATTGCACCGCGATCTCGGTGGTGCGGGCGGTGAGCGCCTTGCCGGTGCGCAAATAGAACGGGACGCCGGCCCAGCGCCAGTTGTCGATGCCGAGCTTCATCGCGACATAGGTCTCGGTCACCGAATCCGGCGCCACGTTGGGCTCCTGGCGATAATCGCGCACAGGCTTGCCGAGCACGGTGCCGGCGCCGTACTGGCCGCGCACCGCGTTGGCGGCCGTGACGGGATGAACCGCGTGGATCAGCTCGGTCTTCTTGGCCCGCACGTCGTCGGCGTCGAACGAGATCGGCGGCTCCATGCCGATCATGGCGAGCAACTGGAAGAGATGGTTCGGCACCATGTCGCGCAGCGCGCCGGTCTGCTCGTAGAAGCGCCCGCGTCCCTCGACGCCCACGGTCTCGGCGGCGGTGATCTGCACATGATCGATGTGATCGCGATTCCACAACGGCTCGAAAATGCCGTTGGCGAAGCGCAAGACGAGAATGTTCTGCACCGTCTCCTTGCCGAGGAAATGATCGATCCGATAGATCTGGTCCTCGGACAGGACCTTGAGGATCCGCGCATTGAGCGCCTTGGCGGACGCAAAGTCGTGGCCGAACGGCTTCTCGACGACCACGCGGCGCCACGCCTTCTCCGACTGCCGCGCGAGCCCGGCGCGGCCGAGCTGGTCGACGATCGGGCCGAAGAAGCGGTCGCCGACCGCGAGATAGAACAGCACGTTGCCGGCGCCGTCCCCCGACTTCTGCTTCTCGGCTAGGAGCCCGCCGAGCCGGTCGAAGGTCTCGGGCTCGGTGAAATCGCCGCGCATGTAGTGCATGCGCTCGACGAGCCATGAGCAGATCTCGCCTTCGCCTGCGTTACCCGGCGAGGCGTCCTGGATCGCCTGAGCCATCATCTGGCGCCATTGCTCGGTGGTGCGGTCGTTGTGATCGACGCCGACGATGGCGAACTCGTCGGGAAGCTCGCGGGCGCGCACCAGATGGCAGAGCGCCGGGACGATGAGGCGCCTGGTGAGATCGCCGCCGGCGCCGAAGATCGTCATGGTGGCGGGGGCGAGCTGGCGGCGGTAAAGGCCCTGGGGCGGCCCGCTGCCAGCCTGCCCGGCGGCGCGCGCTTGTGCGACGTCCTGATCCATGTCGATACCTGGGCCCCAAGCTGAGGTAACGCGTCAAGCCGACAATTCGTTCACCCGCGAGCGCATTCGCCGCAGGGCGACGGCATTAGCCTAATGTGGGCCATCGAGATGCGATGAACAACGGCGTGCGGCTGTTTTTACCCGCGCCGGGCAACCCGTGCCATGTGAGGTGAGCACGGTCACCCGGATCGCTTCGCTCGCCACCCTCCCCTTCCGGGAAAGGGAAGAGCGTCGCTACTGCGCGGCGGCGCTGACGCGCCAGACGGTGTTGCCGACGTCGTCGGCGATCAGCAGCGCGCCGGTCTTGTCGATCGCGACGCCGACCGGGCGGCCGCGCGCCTCGCCGCTCTGGTTGAGGAAGCCGGTCACGACGTCTTCGGCCTTCCCATTCGGATGGCCTCCGCTGAACGGGACGAACACCACCTTGTAGCCGTTGAGCTGCGGGCGGTCCCAGCTCCCGTGCTCGCCGACGAAGGCGCCGCCGCGATACTTCTGCGGCAGGCTGCTCGCGGTATAGAACGCGAGCCCGAGGGGGGCGACGTGCGAGCTGAGCGCATAATCGGGAACGATCGCTTTCTCGACCAGGTCTGGCCGCTGCGGCTTCACGCGGGCGTCGACGTGCTGGCCGAAATAGCTGTAGGGCCAGCCGTAGAAGCCACCGTCCTTCACCGAGGTCATGTAGTCCGGCACGAGATCGGGGCCGAGCTCGTCGCGCTCGTTGACCACCGTCCACAAGGCGCCGCTCTGCGGCTCGAAGCTGAGCCCATTCGGGTTGCGCAGACCGCTTGCGAAGATGCGCCAACGGCCGGTCGCGCGATCGACCTCCCAGATCGCGGCGCGGTTCTTCTCGGCCTGCATGCCGTTCTCGGTGATGTTGCTGTTGGAGCCGACACCGACATAGAGCAGCGATCCATCGCGGCTGGCGACGAGGCTCTTGGTCCAGTGATGATCGATCGGGCCGCCGGGCAGCTCGGTGAGCCGGTTGCCGGGATCGGTGATCTTCGTGTCGCCCTCGTGATAGGGGTACTGCATGATCGCGTCCGTATCGGCGACGTAGAGGTCGTTGCCGACGAGCGCCACGCCGAAAGGCGAATTCAGGTGATCGAGAAAGACGCCGCGCGAGGTCACCTTGCCGCTGTCGTCGGTGCGCAGCAGCGTGATGCGATTGCTCGGCCCGGTGTCGCCGCCCGACGTCACCCAGGACTCGATCAGGCCCATGACGATGTCCTTCGGCCGCGCGATCGGCTGCACGTTGGGGGACTTGGATTCCACCACCAGCACGTCGCCATTGGGCAGGATGTAGATCGAGCGCGGGTGTTGCAGATTCTGCGCCAATGCCTCGACCTTGAGCCCCGGCGCGACGGTCGGCGTCTCACCCTGCTTCCAGCCGACGACCTTGGCGAGATGCATCGGCGGGAACAGATACTCCTGCGGCGCCGGCAGCACCGGATTGGGACCGATCTGGCTCATGACGTCGAAGTCGTCGGCGGCACCGGCCGCCACGGCCGCGAGCGAGAGGCCCGCGAGCGCGAGCAACGCAGCAGTCCCCGCACAGCCGCGGGGGGAAGACCGTCGCGGCATCAGGTGATCTCCTCTACGGCGCGGACCTCGTAGCGCCAGCGCGTCGCGTGCCAGAATCCGCCGGCGAGGAGGAGAATGAGCACGACGGCCGCCGAGAGCGCGAGCCCCCATGGCATGACCGACGTCCAGGCGTCGCGCGTGTGCACGAACATGTTGAGCGTGGCGAGCAGCAGCGCGACGATGTAGCCGATGACGATGGGCCAGCTCGGGAAGCCGATCACGGAACGCGTCGCGATCAGCTCGATGAGGGCGACGAGGAGGCTCAACCAGCCGACCAGGGCGCCGACCGTTACGAGCCATGTGGAAAAGTCCGCCCACATCACGTTGGCGGATTGCACGTACATGACGTCGGTCGCGAGACCGCCGATCAGGCACGACGCCGCGAAAACCAAGGGGATTGGGAAGATCGGGGCTCTCGCATGGAGCCCGCGGGCGGGCGGCGCGACGGTGGCCATCACGGATGCCTGTCGGAGCGTGTTACGCTGGTCAAACGATCCGCGTGACCACCCGGTTCCCGTCGCGACGCGATGACGAGCGCGAGTCGGGTTTGCGGCGGATTGGTTCCAGCTCCCTTGCCGGCGGACACTATCGCGCCTTCGCGAAATGCGGTTGGCGAAATTGCGACTGAACGAATGGCCCGCATCGCATCGGCGGGCCGTCGAGGGCGTTTGTGTAAGGGAGCAAGAACGGAGATGAAATGTGAGTGGCGAACCTCGTCCCCTACCCGTCTGGGATCGACGCGCCGGCCGGCAGTTCGAGGAGTTCATGGAGGACCATCCGGCCACTTATGACAGTCGCCCGCACCGGTCGATGACGCAATGGCTAGAGTCCTCGCGCCTCTACGACTGGCTGGTCGCGGCGTACCAGAATTCGGCGTGGAGCAAGCGCGCGATTTCCCCCTTCATCAAGAAGCACCAGATCGACATGAGCGAGTTCAAGCCGGTCATCTATCGCTCCTTCGCCGATTTCTTCGATCGCGAATTCCGTCCTGGCCAGCGGGAGTTTCCCACCACGTCCGGCGAGATGGGCGCCTTCTCCGAGGCCCGCTACTTCGCCTGGTCGGCGTGGAGCGAGAAGCAGGAATTCCCCGTCAAAGGGCAGTCATTGACGCCATCCCGCCTGCTCGGCAGCGAGGAACGCGCGGCGCCGTTCGCGGGCGGGCCGCTGCTGCTCGCGCGCCTCGCGCCGGTCGACTACCACCACAACCACTATTTCGACGACGGGTCGACGGTGGAGACCGCGTTGGAGGGCGGCCGACTATGGACCGTCAACTGGCACGCCCTGCGCCACCAGCCGGATATCCTGTTTCGCAATCATCGCCAGATCAGCATTCTCGACACCCGCAACTTCGGCAAGGTCGCGTTCGTCGAGGTCGGCGCGATGTCGGTCGGGCGCATCCAGCAGGTGCATCCGCTCGATGCGCCGTTCGCCCGCGGCGAGGAAAAGTCGGTGTTCAAGTTCGGCGGCTCGGCGGTCGTGCTGCTCGGCGAGCGCGGCGCCTGGACGCCCGCGGACGACCTGCTCGAGCGCACGGCTCAGGGCATCGAGACGCTGGTGCGTCTCGGCGACGTGATTGCGCGCGCCGGGCACCGCGGCGACTGATGGCGGCCGGCACCAAGCTTGCCGTCAGCGCGCGCGGCCGCGGCATCGCGCTCGACACCCGCGATATGCGCCAGAGCCACGCGATGTGCGGCCCCGCGTCCTTGCGCATCGTGCTGGATTACTTCGGGACTTCGCTGCCCGAAGAGGTCATCGCGCGCGCCTGCCGATCGAGCGACAAGACGGGCACCACCGGCACGAACCTCGTACGCGGCGCGCGGCGGCTCGGCTTTTCGGCGCACATCGTCGACGGCGCGGATTTCCGCACCATTGAACGATGGCTGGTACGCAATACGCCGGTGATCGTCGACTGGATGAGCTCCATCGCTCGCCACCCCGTCCGCGAGGCGATGCCATGCGGGCATTATTCGGTCGCGTGCGGTCTCGATCGCGCGCACATCCTGCTGCAGGACCCGGCGATCGGTCGCCGCCGCAGGCTCTCGCGCCGGGAGTTCGCGAACCTGTGGTTCGATTTCGTCGGCATCCGGCCACGGCGGGAGGATCTGATCATCAGGCGGCTGATCGTCGTCGAGGCGCCGCGGCCGACAGCGCCTACTTCTGGCGCACCGGCACGTAATCGTCCTCGCCGGCAACGTCGCCAGCGGCCTGGCCGGACCGCCGCGCGACGGCGCTCGCCATGAGGATGTGCGCGGCATTGCGCACCTCGTTCTCGATCGCGGTGTCGGCGTCGAGCGCGTCGTGGCTCGTCGCATACGGCTCCCAATAGCCGATGTAGCGATCGAGCTGCGCGCCGCGCCCGGCGGGCACGAGCCGCATGAAGGAGAGCCAATCGACGATGGCGCGACGGACATTCTCCGCGCCCTCGACGTCGCCATGCACGACGACCGAGAAGACCCGTCCGGCGAGATGACGCGGATAATCCCAGCCGGCGAGCTCGATCGCCTTGGCCCGCGCCGCATCCTTGCCGTGCGTGCGCGTCGGATCGGGATTGCCGCCGTCGGCGCACACCAGGCGGTCCATCATCAGCTTGAGCGGCGACGAGGTCTGATACCAGTTCACCGGCGTGACGATCATGACGCCGTGCGCCTCGACCCACATCGGATAGATCTCGTTCATCCAATCGTGCGTCTGGCCGAGCGAATAGTTCGGGTAGCACGAGCAGGGCCAATGGCAGAGCGCCGCCGAGGTCGAGTAGCATGCCTTGCAGGGATGAATGTGGCGCCCGTATTCCGAGGCGAGGCGCGACAGATCGAGGCAGGAAACCGCGGCGCCGCGGTCGACGAGCACGCGCCGCGCCACCTCGATCAGGCGGAAGCTTTTCGACATCTCGCCCGGGCATGTATGCTCCGAGCGCGCCGATCCGTTGATCAGCAGGATGCGCACAGGGCCGCCTGCTTCGTCGTGCCGCCGCTGGGCCGCCGCGATGGCGTCACGCGCCGCCAGCCAATCGACCGAGAGGTCGTAATCCGGATCGGCGAACTCGGCGCCGGCCCTGCGCGTGTGCGGGCTCTTGCGCGAGTGCGCATAGGCGTCCCAGGCCGCATCGGCCACGCGCGCGAGCTCGTTGCTCAAAGAATCGAACGCTGGATCGCGGAAGGGCGCGAGAAAGCGTCGCTTGAACTCGGCCTCGTCCAATCGCGGGCTCGGCATGCCGCGGCGCGGCGCGGGCGCCGCGGCGATCTTGGCCAGGCCCTTCATGCGGCCCTCCACCGTTTGCCGCGCGGGGACGCTTTCGATCCGCTGGCACCGCGCATCTTCGCGTCGAATTGAATGCGTTTGCCGGGCATCGAACTTCGCATCCCAAGGTCACATCGCCGTCGAAGCAATATCGCCATTGAAGGCAATATCGCGCACCGCGGTCGCCGAGGCTTCCGACGCGACCGTGAAACCGCCATCATCCGCGCTCGGTTCCGGGCGCCGCTGGAACCGCATCGCGGTTTGCGCCTTTAGACGCACAGGACATTGTGCATTCGCGTGCAGCGCACGCTGCGCGATCAGGGATGGGCGCGTCAGCGGAGAAGCTGAGGCAAATCCGATCCCCATGCGAGAGACGATGCGATGGACAAGACACCATGACCGCCGCCAGCGCACGGCACACCGTCCTGTCGGAAATCTCACCCTTCGACCACAAGTCGAAGGGGAATCCGGAAAAGGACGACCTCCGGATCGTCGTCGAGACCCCGCGCGGCAGCCGCGCCAAATACAGCTACGATCCCGACTGCGACTGCATGGAGCTGTCGACGGTCCTGCCGGAAGGCATGGTGTTTCCCTACGATTTCGGCTTCGTGCCCGGGACGCTGGGCGAGGACGGCGATCCGATCGATGTCCTCATCCTGATGGACGCATCGGTGGTCCCGGGTTGCGTCGTGCGCGCCCGGCTCATCGGCGCGATCGAGGCCGAGCAGAAGGACAACGGCAAGTGGGTGCGCAACGACCGCCTCATCGCGGTGGCGACGCACGCCCAGACCTATGACGAGGCGCGCAAGCTGTCCGACCTGCGGCCGCATCTCGTGCGGGAGATCAAGCAGTTCTTCGCGAACTACAACGAGCTGCGCGATCGCCGCTTTCGCGCCCGTGCCGAGGCTGGTCCGAACAAGGCAAAGGCGTTGGTCAAGCAGGGCTTGAAACGATTCCAGAGCAAATCGGCCAAGAAGAAATAGCGTCCGCGCCGTCAATGATGCTCGATCCCAGAAAGCAGAGCGAATCCAAGAGCTCGTTGCCAGCTCATACTGCCTGCCGCTCACGTCGCCGGCGCAGCGCCAAGGGAATTGCGAACCACGTCACAAAAAGCGCGACGCCAGCGGTCAACCCGCACAGCGCTCCGACGATTGCGGAACGGACGCCGAGCGTGATCGCAACGTACAGATCGCCCGCGATGCCGAGCGCAAGGACCGCCGCGCCGGCGATCACCAGCGCCGATCCGAGCGTGTGAAATTCCTCGGTATCGCGGCCGCGATATGAAATCCGGTGGAAGGCCGCCGGCGCCATCAACAGCATCACCGCAATCGTGATGGAGCACAGCGCGAGCAGATGAATCGTCTGCGATGAGGCCGGCAACCGGGCGAAGCCGTCGGTCAGCATGATCGCCAGCTGGAATCCGAGCAATGCCTGGCCTCCCGGAATGAGGACACGCGCTTCGGTCAAAAGCTGGTCCACCCGCTCGTCGAGCGGCGTATTTTCGGTCGCTTCCATGACGCTCTCCTTCCTGCCCCGCCGCGCGAGCAGAAGCCATTCGGCTGCGTACCACAGCGCGAACGCGAGGACCGTGGTGCCGGCGCCGATCCAGCCGCCGAGCGTGAAGCCGAAACGGTAGCTCACGACGATGGCGATGTCGGCGCCGAAACCGACGGCGAACGGCAGCAGCGCCCAATCGGCGAAGCGCGTCGTGACGCGCAAGATGCGGCCGCTCGCCTCGCCGCCTTCGACGATGCGGTGCTGCAGCGACGGCGCAATCAGCAGGCCGATCGCGGCGGCCATGCTCAGGAACGCAAAGGCGTGCAGATCGCGCAAGCCCTGTGGCAGCGCCGCAAACCCCTGCTGAAAAGCGGCATTGAGGTGGAATCCGAACAGGATTTGCGCCCCGAGGATGAGCAACCGGGTCTCCCCCAGGGCCGTTTTCAGTCGCTTGGCGATGGTGTCGCTCATGGCCGGCTCAGGCTGCGGGCGCCGCCGCGATGGACGCAGCGAGCGCTGCGAGCGCGTCGGCGACCGCGCGTCGGCGGATGGCGTCGCGCCCATGATCCGCATAGAGCCGGCCGAACGCTTCGGTCGGCCTGCCGCGCGCCGCGATCGCGATACACACGCGTCCGACCGGGTTGCCGTCCTCGTCCGGCTCGGGACCGGCGACGCCGGTGATCGCGGCAGCGATATCGGCTGGCGAATGCGCCAGCGCGCCCGCCGCCATCGCGCCCGCGACCTCGACGCAAACCGCGCCCTTGCAACGCAGGAGCTCGGCGGACACGCCGAGCACGTGCGCTTTCTGCAGCTTCGTGTAGGTCACGAAACTGCCGTGGAAACGGCTGCTGGCGCCCGGCGCGTCGCACAGGATTTGCGCGAGAAGGCCCGCGGTACACGACTCGGCCGCCACGAGGGTCAAGCCTCGGGGCGCCGCGAGGGCCATCAATCGTTCGGCCGATCGCGCCAAGTCGGCAAGCGTCGCCGGCGCCGGTCCCCGATCGTCCTCCGCCACCTGGGACCCGGTTTCGATGCCAGCCGGTGAATCCACGGTCCTGCCCGCTCCCAAAGCCCCGGCACGTATGCGCCGAGGCCCTTTCATCGCCGCACGGCCGCCGCCGATCTCACGCCGCCTTGCGATTCACCGCGTTCTCGGCGAGCGCGTTGAGCTTCGCGTCGGTGGCCTTCTCCTCGTCGAGGGTCTGCTGGAGAACGCTGGCGCAGTCGCTGCGGCCGAGCTGCTTGGCCCAGGCGACCAGCGTGCCATAGCGCGTCATCTCGTAGTGCTCGACCGCCTGCGCGGCGGCGATCAGCGCCGCATCCATGATGCGCTTGTCGGCGACCTCGCCGGCGACCTCCTCGGCTTCCTCGATGATGCCGTCGATCGCCGGGCAATCAACGCCCTTCGCCTCGACGCCGTGCATCTTGAAGACCTGCTCGACCCGCTTGACGTGGTTGCGCGTCTCGCCCAGATGCGCGCCGAACGCCTGCTTGAGCGCCTGGTCGCTCGCTTTCTCCATCATCTCCGGAAGCGCCTTCTCGATCTGCTTTTCGGCGTAGTAGATGTCGCGCAGCGTGTGGACGAACAGATCGTCCATGGTTTTGATATCTCGCGTGAACAGACCCATTTTGCCTTCTCCTGACGGCTGACGAACCTTCGTCACGCAAATGACTCATCGTCCGGTTTGGTTCCCCCGCAAGACACCGAGCTCCTCGCGCCTTAGACGCTAAGGTCCAATCCACGACACAAGTTCGGATGGCCCCGCCGCTATAGGCGCACCATTCTCCGAAACCGATCCCCAATCGCAGGCGTTGCATACAGAACGGCCCGATCGATGCCGCATGCGATGGCTCGGCCCGCGAGCGGTGGCATCACCGATGAAAGGATGACGAGCAAGGAATGACCAGAACAACGCTAATGACCAGCGTAGATACACCCCTTCGGCGCGCCGCGATGATGGCAGGCTTGGCGATGATTGCGGCGATCCTGAGCTCCGATCTCGCGAGCGCGCAGCGACCGCACTCCGGACAATTTCCGGTGCCGCCCCGAGTGGCCGCCCATTCGGCCTTGCCGGACTGCGGCTTCGCAGCGACCGAATCGTGGGGCCCGAACGGGACCCAACCTTGCGACCCGAGGAACATGCGGGGTCGATAGTTGCGCCGCGGCTTGGTGACGGGCGCCGCGGAATGAAACGCCGGCAAATACGCTGCGGCTAGCCGGGGGTCCTCACCGGCGCCGCGCCGGCCAGCACGCGTGCCATCAGCTGCGCGCGTCGTCCCGGTTTCCGCGCAGACTTCAGGGCAGCGGCATACTTCTCCAGCGCACCTGTTTCGAATGCGTCGAGCACGGTCTCGTGCACATAGCTCTTGCGGCAGATCGCGGGCGTGTTGGCGAGGTCGTCGGCCGCTTCGCGGATCGCGTCGAGGACCTGCCGCTTGCGTTGGCGCTCGGTTGGCGCCGGCGATAGCTGTGCGAGGCGGTCGAGCACCCGCGCGGTGGCGCACAGGGTGCGGAAATCCTTGAGCGAGATGCGAGCGCCGGCGACCGAATGAAGAAACGCGTTGATGTCGCGCGCCCGGATGGCGCGCACGGCGCCGTCCGCATCGCGATATTGAAACAGCCGTCGCCCCGGCAGCCGGCTGAGCACGCCGATGGCCGCGGCAAGCCGCGGCGCGTGCAGCTCCTTCGCGATCCGCTTGCCGCCCTTGCCGCGGAACGACAGCAGCACCGTCTGGTCCGCAATCGTGACATTCGATTTGAGCAGCGTCGCCGCCCCGCGCGTGCCGTGCTCGCGCGCATAGGCCTCGCTGCCCGCGCGAATGGCGCTGACGGCGACGAGCTCGATCGCCGCCGCAAGGGCGTGCTCGCGGCACGGCTCGCCGGCCGCGAGGTGCTGCGTCATGGCGCGGCGGATGCGCGGCAGCGTCTCGACCAGGCGCAGCAGCCGTTGTGCTTTGCGCCACTCGCGGATTTTCTGCCAGTCGGGATGGTAGCGATATTGCAGGCGCCCGGCGGCGTCGCGGCCGACCGCCTGCAGATGCGCGTCGGGGTCGCGGGCGTAGAGAACGTTCTCGTAGGCCGGCGGCACGGCGAGCTTCGCCAGGCGGCGCGTCACGCGAGGGTCCCGAATGCGGTTTCCGTCGCCATCCACATAGGCGAAGCCGCGGCCGCAGCGCACCCGGCTGATCGTCAAGGCATCGACCGAGGTCCGGCGCAGGCCCAGGCGCCGGGCCAGCCGACGCTCTTCGGGCGACTGCGGATCGCGCTCGGCCGCCTCGCTTGCGCTGCCGTTGAAGGATCGCTCCACGCCTAGCCTCGCGTTCGCTTGCGCCGCGGCCGCGCCGCGATGGCGCGTTTGGCGCGACGGGCATCCGGCCGCCGCGAACGCTGCCTCGGCGCATCGGGCCGGCGGTCCGTCCACAGCTCCGGCAGCGGCCCTTCGGCGCCGTAGACCGGATCTTTGCGCGGCCGCGCGACCCGCGGGATGGTGGCGAGCGCGCGCGCGTGCTCGGCCGGCGAGCCGTGGCATTCGTCGTAGGTTCCGGCCGGCGGATACGCGCCGACCACCAGGAAATCGGCGCTCGCCGCGAGACAGTGGTGCCCCGTCCCGGCCGGCAGGATCGCGACATCGCCGCGCTTCACCGTGACGACGCGGCCGTGGTCGCCGCCGAAGCGAACCTTCGCCTCGCCGCGCGCGATGCCGAGCACCTCGTGAATGCGCGAGTGCCAGTGGAGATAGTCATAGATGCCGTTGCGCCACGAATCGCCCCAACCATTGGCGGCGAACAGCTGCTCGAACATCGCCGCGGGGTCGCTCGCGCCGCGGAGATCGACGGGGCTGCGGTAGAGGACGAACGGCAGGGGATTGTTGGGGGTTCGGCCATCGTCCTTGAAGCGCAAGGTCTGCGCCTTGCGCGGGCGCAGACTCGCCCGGAGCGCGCGCGGCGTGAGCTTCGCGGCGCCGGTGATGCGCTCGAACGAGCTCTTCAGCGTCTCGATGACGTACATCGCACGATCCTCGCCTCCCGGGCGCAAGGACAACGGATACGGGTGTTCCGGGTTCCGGCGGGAACTGATGCACCGCCCGCGCTCTGCCGTCCGCTCTTCGGGTTGGGGCGAGGGGCGCCGCTTGCTCCGAATTCGCGAATTGCGAATCGCGGAACGAGCCCTTCACGCTCACCTTCTCCTCCTAAAGACGAACCTGAGAAGAGGGGGAGGGAGCCCTACTTCGTGCTCACCTCACGCGCGCGATCGCCCGAGTCGCACTCGCGACCGTCTGGCGCAGAAAAACGCCGCCCTCGCCGCGCTTGCGACGTTGCGGCGGAACGAAGCGTGCAGCGGGGCATTGCCCGAACGAAAATCCCGACGAGAAGGAGAGAGCAGTGCGAGCGCTGGCGTGGCACGGCAAGGGCGACATGCGTTGCGACACGGTCCCCGATCCGCGCATCGAGCATCCACGCGACGCCATCATCAAGGTCACGGCGTGCGCGATCTGCGGCTCCGACCTGCACATCTACGACGGCATCATGCCGTCGATGGAGCGGGGCGACGTGATCGGCCACGAGACGATGGGCGAGGTCGTCGAGGTCGGGCCGGAGAACACCAAGCTCAAGGTCGGCGATCGCGTGGTGGTCCCGTTCACGATCAGCTGCGGCGAATGCTTCTTCTGCCGCAATGGATTTTTCTCCGGTTGCGAGCGCAGCAATCCCGACAGATCCAAAGCGGAAAAGCTGTGGGGGCACTCGCCGGCCGGCCTGTTCGGCTATTCGCACCTGCTCGGCGGTTATCGCGGGGGCCAGGCGGAGTATCTGCGCGTGCCGTATGCCGACGTCGGCCCGATCAAGGTGCCGAACGGGCTCGACGACGAGCAGGTGCTGTTCCTCTCCGACATCTTTCCAACCGGCTACATGGCGGCCGAGTTCTGCGACATCGAGCCGGGGCAGACCATCGCGGTGTGGGGCTGCGGACCGGTCGGGCAGTTCGCGATTCGCAGCGCATTCCTGCTCGGCGCCCAGCGGGTGATCGCGATCGACACGGTGCCGGAGCGGCTTGCTCTCGCCGAGAAGGCCGGCGCGGTGACGCTCGACTTCAAGAAAGAGGATATCTACGCCCGCGTCCAGGATCTCACGCAAGGACGGGGTGCGGATGCCTGCATCGATGCGGTGGGCACCGAGGCGGAGGCGACGGCGAGCGTCGACTCGATGGTCGATCGCGCCAAGACCATGACCTATCTCGGCACCGATCGGCCGCACGTCCTGCGCGAGGCGATCCACTGCTGCCGCAACTTCGGCACGGTCTCGATCGTCGGCGTCTACGGTGGTTATCTCGACAAGGTTCCGATGGGCTCGGCGATCAACCGCGGGCTCACGTTCCGGATGGCGCAGACGCCGGTGCAGAAATATCTCGAGCCGCTGCTGCATCGGATCGAGAACGGCGAGATCGATCCGTCCTTCGTCATCACGCACCGCGGCAAGCTCGAGGAAGGGCCGGACCTCTACCGCACGTTCCGCGACAAGAAGGACGGCTGCATCAAGGTGGTCCTGCGGCCGTGATCCGCGACCGCTTCAACCCGACGGAGTTCAACATGAGTCTCGACGGACGTCCGCTCGCCGTGGTCACCGGCGCATCGACCGGGATCGGCTACGAGCTGGCAAAGCAGTGCGCGAGCCACGGCTTCGACGTGATCGTCGTCGCCGACGAGCCCGCGATCGAGCGCGCCGCGCAGGCGATCAAGGGCGATGGCGCGGCCGTCGAGCCGGTCCAGGCGGACCTCGCGACCATCGAAGGCGTCGACAAGCTCCTCGCCGTGATCGGCAACCGGCCAGTCGATGCGCTGCTCGCGAATGCCGGACGGGGCCTGGGCAAGGGTTTCCTCGACCAGGACTTCGGCGAAGTGCGCCGCGTCATCGACACCAATATCACCGGGACGGTCTACCTCATCCAGAAAGTCGGCCGCGAGATGCGCCGGCGCGGGCAAGGCCGCATTCTCATCACCGGCTCGATCGCGGGCTTCACGCCCGGCACCTACCAGGCCGTCTACAACGCCAGCAAAGCCTTTCTCGACTCCTTCTCATTCGCCTTGCGCGCCGAGCTCGAGGACACCGGCGTGACGGTGACCTGCCTCATGCCGGGCGCGACCGAGACCGAGTTCTTCGAGCGCGCCGACATGATGGACACCAAGATCGGCACGATGAAGAAGGACGACCCCGGCATGGTGGCCGAGAAGGGCTTCACCGCGATGATGGATGGGGAAGGCGACGTGGTCACGGGCTGGCAGAACAAGCTGCGCACCGCGATCGCCTCGGTCACGCCGGCCGGGCGGCTGGCGGAAGCGCACCGCAAGCAGGCGGCGCCCGGCACGGCGCGATAGGCGGGCGACGATCCCGGGACGCGATCATGGCGCGGTCGCGCGCAGCCCCGACGCCGTCGAGGGTATGGCCGCCGCGCCGCGCGAGCGTGCCCGATACGCTGCGCATCGTCTGCTGCATCGTGCTTCCGACCTGGAGCAAGGGGTTGTTCTTCCGCTCGCGCCGGATGATGCGGCTCGCCCAGCGGTGGGACCTCGACGCGCTCGCGGTGCGGACGATGGTCTCACTGCGCCACCGCTACGGCGAAGGACTTCTCCGGCTGGCCAATCCGATCAAGTCCCAGGTGCTGGTGCTGGCCTGGGACGATGCGGCGCGCATCCTCGCGGGGGAGCCGCGGCCGTTCGCGACGGCAAGCCGGAGCAAGCAGATCGCGCTGGCGCATTTCGAGCCGCGCACGTCGCTCATCACCAGAAGCGCGGAGCGCGCGCCGCGCCGCGCCTTCAATGAGCGCGTGCTCGACAGCGGGCGGCCGATTCACCGATGTGCGGACGATTTCCGCCCCATCGTCGCCGACGAGGCCGCACGCCTGCGCGGGATTTGCGGCGAGGCGCTGCGATGGGAGCCCTTCGCCGAGGCGTGGTCGCGCGGGATGCGGCGGCTCGTGCTGGGATCCGCCGCCACGGACGACCGCGAATTGACCGAGATGCTGGCGCGGTTGCGCCGCGACGCCAACTGGGTCTGGCTGCGGCGCGATCGCAAGCGGCTGCGCCGGCGCTTTCATGCCCGCCTCGCCGATCACCTGGCGCGCGCCGAGCCCGGCAGCCTGGCCGCCATGGTGACGCGACGTGACGCCGAGCAGGCGCGGCCGCTCGACCAGGTGACGCAGTGGCTGTTCGCGTTCGATGCCGGCGCCATTGCGACGTGGCGGGCGCTCGCGCTGATCGCGACCCATCCGCACGAGCGCGCGCAGGCGCTTGCGGACGCAGCGGCCGCAGCGGACGCAGCGGACGCAGCGGACGCAGAAGGTACGTCGGAGCGGGCTTATCTGCGCGCCTGCTTCCTCGAAGCGCTGCGGCTGTGGCCGACGACGCCACTGATCCTGCGCGAGACCCTCAGTGAGGTGTCGTTCGACGGGATCACGCTCGCAGCCGGCACCGAGCTGCTCGTGTTCGCGCCATATTTTCATCGCGACCGGGCGCGGGTGCCGGATGCCGACCGTTTCGCGCCGGCAATCTGGTTGGGCAACGATCCGGCCGGCGTCTCGCCATTCGTCCCGTTCAGTGGCGGCCCTGCCGCCTGCCCCGGCCGTCACCTCGTCTCCATGTTGGCAAGCGTTTGGCTCGCCGCCCTGCTCGAGGGGTCCGCACCGATGGCGCTGATCGGTGCTCCGCCGCTCGGTCCGGCGATGCCGCTACCCGGCACGCTCGATCACTTCCAGCTGCGTTTCCAGGTGGGGTCCGGCCAAAGGGCCGAGCCGGTGTGAAAAAGTTTCGGAACGCTCTGGAGCGCAATGTGTTGTAAATCGAACGTTCTGAGAAAAATGCGTGAATTCTTCGGCCCATATTGGTAGCGACGCCTGGCGGCTGCAGCGGCTCATCGATTCGGTCATTGATTATGCGATCTACATGATCGACCTCGACGGCCGCGTCGCGAGCTGGAACCCGGGAGCCGAGCGCCTCAAGGGCTACACGGCCGCGGAAATCATCGGCCAGCCGTTCGCCCGCTTCTTCACGCCCGAGGACCGCGCCAAGGAATTTCCCGACCATGCCCTGGCGACCGCCGCGCGCACGGGGCGCTTCGAGAGCGAAGGCTGGCGCGTGCGGCGGGACGGCACGCGGTTCTGGGCGCTCGCCGTCATTGACGCGATCAAGGACGAGGACGGCAAGCTGATCGGCTTCGCCAAGATCACCCGCGACATGACGGAACGCCAGCGCGAGCAGACGAAGCTGCTCGAGAGCGAGCGGCGCTACCGCCACCTCGTCGAGGCGGTCGTCGATTACGCGATCTTCCAGCTCGACGCCGATGGCGTCGTCGCGACCTGGAATCCCGGAGCCCAGCGCATCAAGGGCTACGCGCCCGACGAGATCATCGGCCGCCATTTCAGCACGTTCTACACGCCGGAGGACCGGGCCGCCGGCGTGCCAGCGCGCGCATTGGCGACGGCCAGGGACGGAGGCCGTTTCGAAACCGAAGGATGGCGGGTGCGCAAGGATGGCACCCGATTCTGGGCGTCGGTCGTCATCGACGCGATCCGCAACGACGCGGGCGAGCTCGTCGGCTTCGCCAAGGTGACGCGCGACATCACCGAACGCATGGAAACGCAGCGGATCCTGCGCGAGACGCAGGAGCAGCTCGCCGTCTCCCAGCGCATGGACGCGGTCGGACAGCTCAGCGGGGGCATCGCACACGACTTCAACAATCTCCTGATGATCATCCAGGGCAATCTCGAAAGCGCCCAGCGCGCGGCCGCAGCGCTCGGCTCCGGGGCCGGCAACCTGCAGCGCTGGATCGCCAATGCGGTGCGCGGGGCGCAGCGCGCGAGCGCCTTGACGCACCGGCTGCTCGCGTTTTCGCGCCGCCAGCCGCTCAATCCCAAAGTGCTCGATGTCAACAAGTACCTGGCGGGCGTCGGCGAGTTCCTGCAACGCTCGCTGGGGGAGCGGATCGAAATCGAAGTCGCCGGCGCGCCGGGCCTGTGGCCAATCGAGGTCGACATCGCCCAGTTCGAGGCGAGCCTGGTGAACCTCGCCGTCAATGCCCGTGATGCCATGCCGGATGGCGGCAAGCTGACGATCGAAGCGCTCAACCAGGTGATCGATCACGAATACACCCGCGTCAATCCGGAGGTGCCACCGGGGCAATACGTGCTGATCTGCGTCACCGACACGGGCGCCGGAATGAGTCGCGAGGTGATCGATCGTGCGTTCGAACCGTTCTTCACCACCAAGGAGATCGGTCAGGGCACCGGCCTCGGGCTGAGCCAAGTCTACGGGTTTCTCAAGCAGTCCGGCGGCAACGTCAAAATCTACAGCGAGGTCGGCCAGGGCACGACCATCAAGATGTATTTCCCGCGCAGCCGGGCCGGCGCCGAGGCCGCCGACGAGCAGATCGCCCCCACCAGCGACGGCAGCAGCGAGACGATCCTGCTTGTGGAAGACGACAAGGATCTACGCGCTTACCTGACCGAAGTCCTGCGCGATCTGAACTATCGCGTTCTCGCCGCCCCTGAGCCGATCGCGGCCCTCGGCTTCCTCGAGCATCTGCCGACCCGGATCGACCTGATGCTCACCGACGTCGTGATGCCGGGCATGAGCGGCCGTGAGCTCGCGGCGCGCGCGCGAGCGCTGCGGCCGAAGGTGAAGATCCTCTACATGTCGGGCTATTCGCGCAATTCGGTCGTGCACAACGGCAAGGTCGATCCCGACGTGCAGCTTATTCAGAAGCCGGTATCGCAAACCGAGCTCGCCATGCGCATCCGCGATCTCCTGGACACACGCGCATGATCGCCACCTCCTTCCTCGCAGTACTGGCGGCAGCGTTGCGCGGCGGGCAACCACGCCGGCCGGGCCACGGGAACCCGGGCCGCCCGCGCGACGTTTTAATCCGCATGAATCGAATCGTCGCGAAGTGCTCGGAATACGATTTGTCGGTCATCGTGCCGGTATTTGAAGCCGTGGCGATTCCACCGCATGGCGCGATGATCGCCGTTGCTTGTCCCGCCTGCCGCGCAACCCATTGGATGCTGGCGCGCGATATGCGGCGCCGCAACGATCAGCGGGCCGCCTGAACGGCGGTCGTCAGCCCGACCTGCGGTCGCGATGCCGCCTTTGCAGACGCAAACGGTCCACGGCAGATCGATGTCGCGACTCGGGCTCGTGTCCGCCCTGCGCGGAGCGCGGGCGGGGCTGCTCGAGCTCGATCGATGGTGCAGCCGACAGCTCGGTTCTGGCGAGATTGTCACGCGTGACGATGTGTCGAGACGTTAAGAGCCCCCGGCGCGGGCCAAGAGCTCTTGACGTACTGCTACCTGCGAATGAGAGGAAAGGCAGCGGCGAGCGATGAACGCTCGATCCGCCAGCAGGTTCCCTCGGCGCATGGGATCGCGGCGGGGAGCGCGGGGCATATTCCCGGAGGCAACGCACCTTCGCGAGAGCCGGCATCAGGGCTTCCCGCGCTTCAGGGTTTCCCGCTTCCAGTGCGATCGTCGACCTCGACCCATTCGATCGCAGTGCAGGCGCTGCAACCAAAGATGCGATAACCCGGTCGCGGGCCGAGCGGCGCCAAGACGTTCAAGAGCTGCATCGCCGCGCCGCATCGCTCGCAGGCGGTGGGCTCGCCAAGCCGTCGCTCCGGCTTGGGCGTGGGCTGCTTGCTGGAACACATTACGAATTTCTCGCCACCGGTCGTCTTGCGAGCAATGCCGCAGGACGGATGGAGGTTTCATGCAACCTTTCACCCCGCGTTTGCGATTCTGCCGACCGCAGAGCCTCACGCCGCCTCGCTCGACAGCGGATCGGCGATCTGCTCGAGCGAGCGTCCTTCCGCATCGATCCCGAGCTTCGCCTCGATCGCGGCGGCGCCGAGCATCAGCGCGGCCGCGAAGATGTAGCCGGCCGCCACCGCCCAGGCCGCGCCGGTGCCGATCAGCCAGCCGAACAGGCTCGGCGCCCACGCGCCGCCGATCAGCGTCCCGAGCGCATAGAAGGCCGCGATCGCAAGCGCACGCGTTTCCAGCGGGAAGATCTCGCTCGCCGTGAGGTAAGCGGAGCTCGCGGCGGCCGAGGCGAAGAAGAAGATCGCCATCCAGGCGAACGTCTGCGTCCAGGCCGTGAAAGCGTCGAAGGCGAGCGCGGTCGCGATCAGCAGCACTCCGCCGGCCGCATAGGTGCCGGCGATCATCTTGCGGCGGCCGATGGTGTCGAACAGGGAGCCGAGCAGCAGCGGCCCGAGGAAATTGCTCGCCGCGAGCGTAGCGAGGTAGACGCCGGTGCCGCGATCCGGGACGCCGTGGAACTTGGACAGCACCAGACCGTAGGTGAAGAACACGGCGTTGAACAGGAAGGCCTGCGCGACCATCAGCGCGAGCGCAAGCAGGCTGCGGCCGCGGTGCTTGCCGAGCATCGCCCGCAGGATCAGGCCGAAGCCGAAGCTGCGGCGCGGATGCACGGCGAGCTTGTCGTGCGCCGGCGCGAGCTCGGCGCCGGTGTCGGCGCGCACGCGCGCTTCGATGTCGCGGATGGTGTGGTCGGCCTGCGCGGGCCAGTCGTGCGTCACCAGCCAGCGCGGGCTCTCCGGCACGTAGTGGCGCAGGAACAGAATGCCGAGGCCGAGCACGCCGCCGATGGCGAAGCCGAGCCGCCAGCCTAGATTGGGCGCGAGCATGCTCGGATCGAGGAAGAGGATCGAGGCACCGGAGCCGGCGGCGGCGCCGAGCCAGAAGCTGCCGTTGACGACGAGGTCGATGCGGCCGCGGAAGCGCGCCGGGATCAGCTCGTCGATCGCCGAGTTGATCGCCGCATACTCGCCGCCGATCCCGCAGCCGGTCAGCGCGCGAAACAGCGCGAAGCTGAGGAAATTCCACGAGGCCGCGGTCGCCAGGACACCGACGAGGTAGATGATCAGGGTGACGTAGAAGACCAGCCGCCGGCCGAAGCGGTCGGTGAGCCAGCCGAATATCAGCGCGCCGAGCACCGCGCCGGCGACGTAGGCCGAGGCCGCAAGGCCGATGTCGCCCGCGCTCAGGCCGAGCGTCGCGCGGCTCTGCAGGACGGGGCCGATGGCGCCGACGATCGTGACCTCGAGGCCGTCGAGAATCCAGGTGACGCCGAGGGCGGCCACCACCAGGACATGAAAGCGGCTCCACGGCAGGCGATCCAGGCGCGCCGGGATATCGGTCTCGATCGCGTTTGGTTGCGCATGCGGGCGCGGCGATCGGGTCTGGGGCGCCACGGCCATCGGCTAGGCCGCAACGCGCAGCACGACCTTGCCTTCGGTGTGGCCCTCCTCGACGAGGGTCTCCGCCGCGACCGCGTCGCCCAGGTTGAACTGGCGCGCAACCTTCGGCGTCACCTTGCCGGCGGCGATCAACCGCCCGATCTCGGCCAGCTCGGTGCCGCTTTCCTGCACCGTGAAGCGGGTGGCGCGCACCTTGTGCGCACGGGCCTCGTGCTGCGACGGCGCGGCCAGCGTCGAGACCAGGATGCCGCCTTCACGCAGCACCTGGAAGGAACGCTCCTGCGTCTCGCCGCCGATCAGGTCGAGCACCATATCGACATCGTGCACGAGCTCCTCGAAGCGCTGGCGCTTGTAGTCGATCACCTCGTCGGCGCCGATGCGGCGCACGAAATCGGCATGCTGCTCCGATACGGTGGTGACGACGTGCGCGCCTCTCGCCTTGGCGAACTGGATCGCCAGATGACCGACCCCGCCCGCGCCCGCATGGATCAGAACGGCCTGTCCGGCTTCGAGCCCGCCATGGCGAAACAAGCCTTGCCAGGCCGTGAGCCCGGCAAGCGGCACCGCCGCCGCCGCGATGAAGTCGAGCCGCGCCGGCTTGGGCGCGGCCTCGCCGTCCTTCACGATCGCGTATTCGGAAAAACCGCCACGATCGATGCCGAGCATCGCGTAGATCGCGTCGCCGCGCTTGAAGCGGCTGATACGATCGCCGCAGCGCTCCACCACGCCGGCGACGTCGCGGCCGAGCGTATAGGGCAGCTTGTCGTCCTTGACGGCCGGATAGCCGCCGTTGCGGATCTTGTAATCGACCGGGTTCACGCTCGCGGCGAGAATTTTGACCAGCATCTCGTCCGGACCCGGCTGCGGATCGGGCAGCGTCTCGACGCGCAGCACGTCCGGCCCGCCGAACGAATGGATGCGGATGGCTCGCATGCCTGCGCCCTCCCTTGGGCTTTCGTTGCGGTCGAGTTCCTTGGAGACGGTCCGCCACGGCAATCAGCGCCGCTCCTTTTCGTCAAAACGCGGAGGGTGGTTTCGTTCCTGGGAGAGCTATAAGCGAGAACCTCAGATAGCGACGGTCTTGCCGCGCGGAATGGCATTCAGGGTGTCGTCCGGCAAATTGAAGTGCGCCTTGACGAGCTCGGGCGGCGAGTGGCGCAGCCACTGCGAAAACGATATCGACGAGTAGCTACGCCGCATGTCGACCGCAGGCAGTAGCTCGCCCGTTACCCGCCTTGTGACGTGCCGCAGGAGGAACAACGATGCCCACGCGGCATTCTGCAATCACCCATCATCAGGAGGTCCCCATGGCGGAAAAAAAGCTGGACGAACTATTCATCGACACGCTCAAGGATATCTACTTCGCCGAGAAGAAAATACTGACAGCCCTGCCGAAGATGGCGAAGAAGGCGCAGTCAGAGAAGCTGAAGGCCGCGTTCGAGAAGCATGAGGGCGAAACCGAGGAGCATGTCGCGCGGCTCGAACAGGTATTCGAAGCGCTCGGGCAGACGCCCAAGGGCAAGACCTGCGATGCGATTTTGGGCATCATCGACGAGGGCAAGGAAATAATGGCGGAATACGCCGACACCCCGGCGCTGGATGCCGGCCTCCTGGCCGCCGCACAAGCGGTCGAGCACTATGAGATCGCGCGCTATGGAACGTTGCGGACCTGGGCTGCGGAGCTGGGACACAAGGACATCGTCAAGCTGCTCGACGCGACGCTCGGCGAGGAGAAGAAGACCAACGATGCGCTGACGAAGCTGGCCGAAAGCGAGGTCAATCAGCACGCCCAGGCAGCATGATCCGGTCAATGCGGCGCTCGCCGGCACGCCGGCGAGCAAACAACAGGAGCCCGGCACGCCTCACGGCGGCCGGGCTTCCAGCTCTTCGGGCGCCATGGACTACTTGTTATCGGGGACCCACTTGGTCGTCTTCTTGTCGTACTTGAATCCCGGAGCGGCCTTGAGCTCGTCCTTGGTCGTGTTCATCGTCAGGTACACCTTGTTGTTCTTCTCGGTGTGCTTGATCGCGCTGAAGGCCACGGCCACATCCTTCTCGCCGGCGCCGAGGAAACCGCCCACCGCGACGATGAGCGCTTCGATCCTGCCGTCCGTCGAGACCAGAACGTCCTTGACCTCGCCGATCTTGGAGTCGTTCGGATCATAGACGTTCTGCTTGTACCAGTCGGTGACGGTGACGCCGGACGGCAGCGTCTTGAGCATCTCGGCGTGGGTGCCGGCCTGGGCTAACGCGCCGTCGCTCGTCGCGATAACGCCGGCGAGCAGCGCCATCGCCGCAAGGGCTGAACGAGTCTTCATCGATGATCTCCTTCAAGGGTTGTTTCGGCCATCACTTCTTGGCCGTGTTCGTTTGGCGACTTGGAACGCTCGGGAACACCGGGTTGTTCCAGTGTGTGAAACCGCACAATCGGCGGGACGAGCTGCAGCCGTAGGGAGGTCGATGAAAACTCCGCGTGTCGGAGTCCGCATGCGGCGGTGCACGATAGGACGTGCACGAGGCGCGGAGCGCAACAAGCTGTCGCGGTGGCGAGCGGAACATCGTTGTGTGCCAGCCATTTTCCAAACACAGGCGCCTGCGGGTCGAGCCGCCGCGCGCATCGGCCGGCAGGTTGCCCATGAACGACGATCGCAAAGCTTCCGAGAATTCCCACCACGCAGATCACGACGAGCAGCCGCGCTTCACCGACAACGAGCAGCCCGCCGGCGGCTGGGGCTCGGTGGAATCGCTCGCACGCAGCCTGACGCGCGAGAAGGTGCCGTTCAAAGGCCCGCGCATCCTGATGCACCAGAACAAGCCGGACGGCTACGCATGCGTCAGCTGCTCCTGGGCCAAGCCCGCCCATCCGCGGCCGTTCGAGTTCTGCGAGGAAGGCGCCAAGGCGACCACCTGGGAAATCACGCGCCGGCGCTGCACGCCGGCGTTCTTCGCGGAGCACACGGTGGCCGAGCTGGAAAGCTGGACCGACCATGCGCTGGAGGAGAAAGGCCGGCTCACCCATCCGCTGCGCTGGAACGCGGCCACCGACAAGTACGAGCCGGTCGAGTGGGACGAGGCGATGCGCGACATCGGTGCGGAGCTCGGAAAGCTCGATCCCGAGAGCGCGGTGTTCTACAGCTCCGGCCGCGCCTCGCTCGAGGCGTCCTACATGTATGCGCTGTTCGCCCGGCTCTACGGCAACAACAACCTGCCCGACAGCTCGAACATGTGCCACGAGAGCACGTCGGTCGGCCTGCCGCTGAGCATCGGCGTGCCGGTGGGCACGGTCACGCTCGAGGACTTCGAGCACACCGGCTGCATTCTGTTCTTGGGCCACAACACCGGCGTGAATGCGCCGCGCATGCTGCATTCGCTGCAGGAATGCGCCAAGCGCGGCGTGCCGATCATCACGTTCAATCCGCTGCGCGAGCGCGGCCACGAGCGCTTCACCAACCCGCAGAGCCCGACCGAGATGCTGGCGAAGCCGCCGACCAGGATCAGCTCGCAATATCATCAGATCAACGTCGGCGGCGACAAGGCGACTCTGATGGGCCTGTGCAAGGCCGTGCTGGAGCTCGACGACCTCGCCAAGGCGGGCTCCGGCCCGCGCGTCCTCGATACGCAATTCATCGCCGAGCACACCCACGGCTTCGCCGAATTCGAGGCGGCGGTGCGCGCCACGCCGTGGGACGAGATCGTGAAGCGCTCCGGCCTCGCCAAGTCGGCGATCGAGGATGCCGCGACGGTCTACGCCGAGGCGGAGAGCGCGATGATCGGCTACGGCATGGGACTGACCCAGCAGGTGAGCGGCGTCGAGAACGTGCAGATGATCTGCAACCTGCTGCTCATGCGCGGCAACATCGGCAAGCCGGGCGCCGGCGTGCTGGCGATCCGCGGCCATTCCAACGTGCAGGGCCAGCGCACCGTCGGCATCACCGAGAAGCCGAAGCTCGTGCCGATGGACAAGCTGCGCGAGCTCTACGGCTTCGAGCCGCCGCAGAAGAAAGGCCTGACCTGCGTCGAGACGGCCGAGGGCGTGATCAAGGGCTCGGTGAAAGCGGTGCTGCAGCTCGGCGGCAATCTCGTCCGCTCGCTGCCCGACCACGGCCAGCTGGTGCCGGCGTGGCGCAAGCTGCCCCTGACGGTGCAGATCCTCACCAAGCTCAACCGCTCCTGCCTGGTGCACGGCGAGAAGTCCTACATCCTGCCGTGCCTCGGCCGCATCGAGATCGACGAGCAGGCGAGCGGCCCGCAGGCCGTGAGCATGGAGGACAGCACCGCCTGCATCCACGGCTCGCGCGGCTACGCCAAGCCGGCGAGCAGGCACCTGCGCTCGGAGCCGTGGATCGTGGCGGCGCTCGCCAAGGCGACGCTGCCGCCCAACCCGAGGATCGACTGGGACGGATGGGTCGCCGACTACGCCCGCGTGCGCGACGCGATCGAGCAGACCTATCCGAAGATGTTCAAGGACTTCAACAAGCGCATGTTCACGCCCGGCGGTTTCCACCGTCCGCTGGCGGCGCGCCACCGCGAGTGGAACACGGAGACCAAGAAGGCGAACTTCCACACGCCGGAAAGCCTTTCCGACAACATCGACGTCGATCCGCGCCCCGTGGACGTCTTTCAGCTCACGACGATCCGCAGCCAGGGCCAGTTCAACACCACGATCTACTCCGACCGCGACCGCTTCCGCGGCGTCTCCGGCACCCGCATGGTGCTGTTCATGAACGCGACGGACATCGGCCGGCTGGCGCTGCGCGAAGGGGCGAGCGTGAGCCTCGCGACCGCGGTCGAAGACGGCATCCATCGCCAGGTCGACGGCTTCATCGTGCATACCTACGACATCCCGGCCGGCTGCCTCGCGGCCTACTACCCGGAATGCAATCCGCTGGTGCCGCTATGGCACCATGCCAAGGGCAGCCAGGTCCCGGCCGGCAAAGGCGTGCCGGTCCGGCTGATGCCCACGGCCTCCGCCGCGGCGGCCGTCGCCTGATGTCGCTCTGCGCGACCAGCACGCTGCGTGACACCTACGCGCTGGCGGCGCCTGCGCGGGTCGGCCAGCCGGCCGCGTGCGCGCCGGCGCCGGTCGCCGAGGAAGTGCCGGTCGGATTCGTCTACAACGGCTTCCCGCACGCCGTGATGATGGCGACCCCCGACGATCTCGAGGATTTCGCCGTCGGCTTCTCGCTCACCGAGGGCATCATCGAGACGACGAGCGGCGTGCGCGATCTCGCGGCGCGCCCGCGTGCGGACGGCATCGAGCTCGCGATCGAGCTCGCACCGCCGGCGCTGAACGCCTTTCTGCGCCGTCGGCGCGTGCGCGCGCTGCGCGGCCATACGAGCTGCGGCATCTGCGGGGTCGAGGAGATCGCGCAAGTGGCGCAAGCATCGGCACCGATGTCGTCGCCGCGACCATGCGGCCCGGCGCTCGACGGCGATGCCATCAGGCGGGCGATGGCGGCGCTGCGCGATTACCAGCCCCTGAGCCGCATGACGCACTGCGCCCACGCCGCCGCCTGGGCCGATGCGGCGGGAAGGCTGGTGCTCGCCCGCGAGGATGTCGGCCGGCACAACGCGCTCGACAAGCTCATTGGCGCGTCGTTGCGGCACGATGTCGATCGCTCGGCTGGGTTCTGCCTCGTCACCAGCCGATGCTCCTTCGAGATGGTGCAGAAGGCGATCGCGGCGCGCATCGCGGTGCTGGTCGCGATCTCGGCGCCGACCGCGCTCGCCATCCGCACTGCGGGCGGAGCCGGGCTCCTGCTGGTCGTGCCCGATCGTGACGGAGAGCTGGCGGTCTACAGTGCGCCTGACTGACTGCGGCGCCAGCGCGCTCTCTCGCGGAACATCGGGCCGCGCGCAAGCGTTTCAAAGCTCGGACCATCAGGGAACTGACCATGCCTCGCGCGTATTGGAAGGGATATCTGCGGCTGTCGCTCGTCACCTGCCCGATCGAGATTTTCGCGGCCACCTCGGAAGCCGAGAAGACCCATTTCCATCAGATCAATACCCGCACCGGCCACCGTCTGCGCCAGCAGATGCTGGACGAGGAGACCGGGGAGGTGGTCGACGCGCAGCATAAGGGGCGCGGCTACGAGCTCAAGAAGGGGCAGTACGTCGAGATCGACGAGAAGGAGCTCAAGGCGATCGAGATCGAGAGCACCCGAACGGTCGACATCACCGGCTTCGTGCCGAAGGCCGAGATCGACAAGCGCTACCTCGACCGGCCGTACTACATCGCGCCCACCGGCAAGATCGGCGCCGACGCCTTCGCGGTCATCCGCGACGCGATGGCGGACGAGAAGCGGGTGGCGCTGGCGAAGATCGTCATGGCTCATCGCGAGCACATCATCGCGCTCGAGCCGCTCGGCAAGGGCCTGTTGGGCACGACCCTGCGCTTCGACTACGAGGTGCGCGACGAGAAGGACTACTTCGCCTCGATTCCGTCGGTGCGCGTCGGCAAGGACATGGTCGATCTCGCGGCGCACATCCTGGCCAGCAAGGAGACCCGCTTCGATCCGCGCAAGTTCAAGGACGAGTACGAAGCCGCGCTGAAGAAGCTGGTGGCGCGCAAGGCCAAGGGCCACACCATCGAGGCGCCCGCCCCGGCCGAGCCGCCGAGCAATGTCGTCAGCCTGATGGATGCACTGCGGCAGAGCCTCGGCCAAGGCAGCAAAGGCGCGAGGGGGACGCGGGCGAGCGGGACGGCGGCGAAGAGCACGAAACGTGCAGCGCACAAGCGCAAAGCACGCAAGGCCACCCACGCGCGCAAGGCCGCGTGACGATCGTGGTTCAATCAAAAGCGCAATCGCGGCCGGATGCCCAAGGAACGGAGTCCGGCAAGCTGAATTGTCTGTGCACGGCTCGGCCCATCGCGTTGCCCCCCGCCCCTACCCCGAATGCGATGCGGCCGGGCCGACCAACCGCGAACCCGCAGAGCAACCTGGCGTCGAGAACCTCCGATTGCCTGGTTCGTTATCCGTCTCGTCGGGTGACAACCGGCCGCAACAGGGATGATGGACGCAGTCATTTTGCCGGTTTCTCGCTGCGACACCAACGCATCGGTACGCGTGGACATCTAACCTGTTCCCGACGATCCCTTCGGACTCGGAACATTGATTTTCGCCGCCCGTTGACCCCATGCGTGGCAACAGCGAGGCGCCATTCATGAATTCACGACCGCGTCGGGGCGAGGACGACCACGGGCGACACCGGGGGCAGGGGACGGATCACGGCAAGGACCAGGGGAAGCATCAGGGGATCGAGCGCAATTCGCGCGGCGAGGAGCAGCCGACCGACAAGGGGCGCGCCCAGCAGGCGTCGCAAGGCGAGGAAAGCGGCGCGGTCCGCGAGCGGCTGCCAGGCCCGGGTGAGCCGGCGGGCGGCGAATGAACCCTGTTTCGATTGCAGACTCTCTCGATGAACGGCTGAGGAGAAGCACATGCCCAAACGAGCGAAGAAGCGCAGATATTCACGCAGCTCCGGCAAGGAAGTCGAAGGCGAGATGCGCCGCTACAAGCGCGGTACCGCCCGCAGCGGCCGCGGTGGCAAGGGCGGCAAGGTGAAGTCGCGCAAGCAGGCGATTGCGATCGGCCTGTCGAAGGCGCGCAAGAAGGGGAAGAAGGTGCCGAAGAAGAAGTCGCGCAGATGAGCCCGGCCGTCGCTACGCGTCATGCCCGGGCAAGGCCGGGCATCGAGGTCGTCGCCAGGCCGCCGACCCTTTCGTAGCCCGGATGGCGCGAAAGTAATCGGTCGCCGGGGTCACCGGCCTGCGAGGCTTTCCCGGCATCCCGTGGAGGCGGTCAACCCCGCCTCCGCAATGGCGCACGGGCGGCGCCAATTCTGCCCAGCGGCCGACCTCATCGCGATCGTGAACTCGTGAGGCTGACCGCCGTCCGGCGCCGCTCTAGGCGGCCACCGCCCGCGCGTTGATCTGGCGCTTGGCGATCTCGGTCGGCTTGGCGTCGGCCGCTCTCTCCTCGTCGAGAGTCTGGTGCAAAATCCTCTGGTCGTCGCGCAGATCGAGCTGCCCCGCCAATGCGGCGGCGGTCCCGTAAGCAGCGATCTCGTAATGCTCGAGCTTCTGCGCCGAGGCGATCAGGCCGGCGTCGCGCATCTCGTCGATGTCGAGGATCTTGAGCATCTTCACAGTCTCGGCCAGGAGCGCCTGCATCGCCTGATCGGCGTGCGCCTTGGGATCGGCGCCATGCTGACGCAGCATTGCTTCGAGCCGCGCCTTCTGCGCCCGTGTTTCGGTGAAATGCTGCCGGAGTGCGTCCTTGAGCTCGGGATGCGCGGCGATCTCCGCGAGGCCCGGCAGGCTGCGGACCAGCTGGCTCTCGACGCTCAACAGCTCCTGCAGCTCGGCGATGTACATGTCGCGGAAACTGCTGATCTGCATCAGGCCTCCTTCATGCGGTTTGCCGATCGTTTCAAAGCCCACCTTGGGAAAGCGCAGCTCGCCCCGTTCGTTCCTGCGATGGAGGATCGATGGCAAGAGGTTCGGCGGCACGGGCCATGCGGTCCCGGCGATCAGTCCGCACCTCGGCGTCTCCGTTAAGCCGCGTGCGCCCAGTGCATCACGATCTCATACAGACGGGCAGCATCGCGTTCGCCCGATTCCGCGGCGTCGATGACCTTTTGCGCAACCAGGGCCGCGACGCCTCCATCTGCCTCGCTCAGATCGAGCGACGCACATGCACGGTCGAAAGCTGCGCCCATGGCGTGCACTTGCTCGGCATCGAACCACTCACCGGGGGAGAATGGAAACGACAGGTCTTTCACGGCAAGCCTCCGCGCCTAAGCAAGCCCAGCAGCCCCGGATTGTCTGTTCGCCTCTCGACTCACCTGCACGATCCGGCGGCCTGCCATCCGGCTTGCTCATGTAGCGCTGCGAGGAGCTGAACCTTGCTCCCACCGATGCGTTTGGCCCGCAGGTAGTCCGGGCGAGGTCGATGCAACCACAGCTGACGACGCCGACATACGCCTTGCGCACGGGCATGCCCGTCGCGCGGACTGCCGACGAAACCGGGTGGGGCCAATTCAACCTCGCGCTCCCCGACGAGGGCTTGATCCGCCGCAGCGGCACGATCGAGCGTTGAAAGGAGCTCCCAGGGGCGCTGCTCATCCTCTCGCGTCCTCGCGCCCCCGAAAAGGCCCGGCGACTTTGCGGACGCCGGGCCTTTTTGCGTTTGCACGGGTTCAGAGCCCGTAGGACCTACGTCCCCTTCGCATAGACCAGCTGCGGCCTCCCGCGCGCGCGGGCGAGCAGGATGCGCGCTTCCGTCTGGGTCGCGCGCGCGGCGCAGAACGCGTCGATCAGCGCGCCCATTCGGCGGCAGGTCTCGACGGCGAGCATGCGCATCTCCGGCGAGCAGACGCCGAGCCGCGCATCGACCTCGGGGAACAACAGATCGAATTGCCGCTCGCCCTGCGCGTCCTCGACATAGATCGACCAATGGCGCGTGCCGACGTCGGAGTGAGCCATCAGCTCCCGCGCGACGTCCGCGGCATGCGCGCGGGCCGCCGCGAGGTCCGGCAAATCCGTCCCCTCGACGTCGCGGTGGATCATACGGTGGGCGCGCAGATGAAAGTGGAAGCGGGGCATGGCACTTCCGGGGGCAGTTCAGGCCATCGCGGGGTCCCTGCCGGCCGTCGCATCGGCCGGCAGCAGCGCGCCCACGCGCTCACGCAGGGCCGCGTGACAGCCGCATGCCATCGTCTCGAGGCGCGGGCGATCGAGAATCTGCACCTTCGAGCGGCCCCAGCGGATGGCGCCGACCTCCTGCAGCTTGCTCGCCAGCAAGGTCACGGTGGTGCGGCGCACGCCGAGGCGCTGCGCCACCTGCTCCTGGGTCGCCGGAATCATTTCCGACTCCGAGCGCTCGCCGGTCTCGAGCAGCCAGCGCGCCAGCCGGTGCTCGACCGAATGCAGGCCGCAGCACACGAGATTTTGCCGCAGCTGAAGCAGCAGCGCCTCGCGGGCGCCGTCGACCGCGCGCGCGAGCGCGGCGCTTTCCCCGAGCGCGGCCGGCACGCGCGCGGCCTGGATGCGCGAGGCGCGCACCGGCCCTTGTGCGATCGCGATCAGCAGCCCATCGCGCGGCGCCGAGGCATGGATGCGGCAGATCGCGCCGCCGCGGCCGGCGGCCGCCACCTCGATGGTTTCGCCGTTGGCGGTCATCGCCAGCAGCGAGATCACGCCTTGATGCGGGAAATAGAGGTGATCGAGGCCGCCGTTCTGATCCGGCCGGGCGACGCTCGCGGGCAGCGACACGATGTCGATGTGACGCGCCAGCCGGGCGAGGTCCTCGGGCGGCAAGCCGGCGAGGACGCGGTTCTCGTGGCGTCGCATGCCGACGCGCGAACCGGGTAGCGCGAAGCTGTCGGCCACTGCGGCCGCACCTTGCGCGACCTGCGGCCCCATCCTGAAATTTGTGTTTGTCATCGGCGCCTCCGTATGATCCCCGACACGCCGGCACGCAACGCCGTGCATCAAATCCTACTGGATGACGAGGGCCAATCCAATTGGTTCCCGTAATTTCGCCAAAAAGCGTTCCGCCTGCGACAGTTTTGCGCAGCGACTGGCTTGGATGTACGAAAACCGACTCTAATGGAGTATCGCGATGCCAGACGCTACGCCCGCAATGCGCCGGGCTTCGCCGGGGGCTCATTGGCATCGACGACGGCCTCGACCAGCGCGGCGCGCGGCGATTGCAGCGCCGCCTTGATTGCGGGCCGCAAATCGTCGGGTGTGCGCGCGCGGAAGCCATCGGCCCCACAGGCCTGCGCGTAGGCGACGAAGTCGATGGGCGCGAGCTCGCAGCCGAACTCGGGATTGCCCAGCTCGCGCTGCTCGAATTTCACCTCGGCGAGGCTGTCGTTCTTGAGCACGATCAGCTTGACCGGCAGCTTCTGCTGCACGGCGGTGGTGAGCTCGGCCATCAGCTGGGCAAAGCCGCCATCGCCGACGATCGCGACCGATTGCCGGCCCGGCGAGGCGAGCGCAGCCGCGATCGCGAAAGGAAGCCCCGGCGCCATGGAGGCGAGCATGCCGGTCCCGGTGAGACGCTGGCCCGTGCGCAGGCGAAGATGGCGCGCGGCAAAATGGGTGTTGGCGCCGCAATCGAGCGAGATCACGGCGTCATCCGCGAGGAGATCGCTGACCGCGCGGACCACCATCTGAGGCCGGAGCGGATCGCGTCGCGTGCTCTCGACCCGGTCGAGCAGCGCGTACCAGTCGCGCATGTGCGCCTGCGCCTCCTGCAGGAACCCGCGGTCTGACTTGCGCGCCAGCAGCGGCAGCAGCCCCGCAAGCGTGGCCCTGACGTCGCCTGCGAGGCCGATCTCGACCGGGTAGCGCAGGCCGATGCGGTCCGGGTTGAGGTCGACCTGCACGCCGCGCGCCTGCCCGGCCCTCGGATAGGAGTCGACCCACGGCATGGTCGAGCCGAGGATCAGGACGGTATCGCAGTTGTGCATGCTCCATTCGGAGGGCTCGGTGCCGAGATGGCCGATGCCGCCGGTGGTGAGCGGGGAGTCGTCCGGAAGCACCGCCTTGGCGAGCAGCGACTTGGCGACGGGCGCCGCGAGCATTTCGGCGACCTGCTCGAGCTCATGGCGCGCCGGCAAGGCGCCCTGCCCGGCGAGTATCGCGACGCGCTTGCCGGCATTGAGCAGGTCGGCGGCGGCGCGAAGCTGCGTGGCCGACGGCGCGGCGGCCGACGGCGCCCAGGCCGACGAGGTGCGCAGGCCGTGGTTCTCCATCGACGGCTTGTCGGCCGCAAGCTTCATCTGCTGCACGTCCTTGGCGATGGTGAGATGCGCGACGCCGCGATTGCCGAGCGCGGCGCGGCAGGCGCGATTGCCGACGATGAGCGCATGGCCCGGGCTCGTCACCGCGACGTTGTAGAGCGCGACGTCCTGCATCAGCCGCGTGGTGTCGATGCCCTGCTGAAAGCGCGTGCCGATCAGGTCGTGGAAGGTGGTGCCGGTGATCGCCACCACGGGCGCGCCGTCCATATGCGCGTCGTACAGGCCGTTGAGCAGATGCACGGCGCCAGGACCGGTGGTGCCGACGCAGACGCCGAGGCGGCCGGTGTGCTTGGCGATGCCGGACGCCATGAAGGCCGCGGCCTCCTCGTGGCGCACCGGAATGAAGCGGATGCGATCCTGCCGCTTGCGCAGCGCCTCGATCACCGGGTTGACGCCGTCGCCGACGACGCCGAACGCGAACGGCGCGCCCCAGGCGATCAGCGTCTCGACCAGGATGTCGGAGGTGTTCATGTCGGCCGACGGCGGCGGCGGCAGCGGCTGGGCGGAGGCACTGGTCGCGACCGGCTCGGTCGCCTCGGCCCGAGCCGCTCGCGCGAGTGTCGCGCCGGCAATGCCGGCGCCCGCGAGCTGCACGAACCCGCGCCGATGAAAGGTTCCGGACATCGCGCGTTTCCTCGATCTCTGCGGTTGATGATCCTGGCGGGTGAACGCGCGGCGCTCGCGGGGGTTCGCGCAGCGTTGCCCACCCAATGCTCATGCCGATGCGCAATGAGACGGGGCAACCGCGCATGTTCGTGCCGCGCCGCGTGGGGCGAAATCGCCTCGGCGCGGTTGCCAACGCGATGGACCGTCTACGCCATTCTGCCCATGCTACCGTTTGATGCGCGAAACCCGGCCACGGGGCCGGGCTTCGCCGCAGGGGTGGGAGGGAGATGACGCCCCTGCACTACCAAATTTCAACTGCGATCGCGCGCGATCGTCAGTGGGATCCACCGCCCCCGCCGCCGCCACCTCCACCTGCGCCCGCACCGGCACCGCCGCCGCCGGCTCCAGCCCCGCCGCCGCCGTTGCCCGACGCGGCGCCGCTGGTGCCGCCGCCGCCGGATTGGCTGCCGGCGCCCTGTTGCTGATGGCGCATGCTGGAAGGCGATTGGGCGAATGCCGCAGTCGACAGCACGAGAACGAGAGACGCGGCGAGCGCCGTGCATTTGGTCGATCTCATCATGAATGCTTTCCTGTGTTTGAGTTTTGTCGCGCGGTTTGCGCGACGTTGACCATGACCTCATCGGGCCAACCGGCGAGGCGGCGCGCCGTTCCCGCGCTGGTGGTGAAAACGCGAGGGGCGCTCGTTCCGTGCAAAAGCCGACTCGAAGGCGACGCGAGCGGCCGCATTGGCGGGCGAGCAGTAGCGCGAGCCTCGTTCGTACGGATGATCAGCGTGCCCGCTTGCGCGGCGGAGTCGCGACGTCATTGGCGGCCGTGACCTCGTCGGCGGCCGCGGCCTCGTCGTCCGCCTCATCCTCGGCGTAGCGGCGCGCGATCTCGTCGGCGCGCGCCATCGCATCGCGCAAGGTTCTCGCCTCCTCCTCGGCCTCGCGCAGCTTGCGCGCCCAGGACGCGGCGACCAGCCGGTGGCCGGACTCCTCGGATTGGCGATGCAGCTTGCGCGCGAGCGCGATGCGCTCGTCGAGCGCGCGCGTCGCGGCGCCGAGCGCCTGGCGCAGGCTCGCATCGAGCGCGAGACTCATGAGATCGGCCGTGTAGGCGTGGCCGATGTGGCAGCGATAGCGAACCACGTCGCCTTCGTCGATTTCCCACATCACGCCGTGGCACTCGGGGCACGCGAGGACCGAACGGCGTCCGATGCGATCGAGGGTGCTCATGCTTGATCTTCCAGTGCGTGCGATGTCCGTCTCCAGCTTGATGGCGGGCGGCACCTCGACCGGAGCGCCGGCCGGCTCGCGGGCGAGCCGGGCGAGCAGGGCCGGCATGTCGTGCAGGCCGGCCACGTGATCGGGCCGCAGCGCGCGCAGCGCGTTCAGCGGCATCTCGGCAAAGGCGGCATCCGCCGGATCCTGCACCACCGCGATGCCGCCGCACTGCTGCAGCGCCTGCAGCCCGGAGGCGCCGTCGCCCAGCGTGCCGGTGAGGACCGCGCCGACGGCGCGCGGCCCGCAGCAGGCCGCGACCGAGCGAAACAGCGGATCGATCGCCGGCCGCGCATTGTTCTCGCGCGGGCCGTGGCCGAGGGTCAGGTGATCGCCATCGAGGAGCAGGTGCGATTTCGGCGGCGCGATGAAGATGTGACCGTAGCGCAACCGCTCGCCATGCTCGGCGAAGCTCGCCGTGAGCGGCCCGGCGTGGGAGAGGATCGTGTCCAAGGCGGAATGGAATTCGCTGGACAGATGGATGACGACCAGAATCGAGGCGGGAAAGTCGGCGGGAAGCTTCTGCGCCAGCAGGCGCAACGCCTCGAATCCGCCGGCCGATGTTCCAATGGCGAGAATGTCGCGGTGCGTCATGCATTCTGCGCCGGTTCGAGGAACCCCTGGGGCAACGGGGCGCGCGCCGATACGTTCCTTCCTGTTCCGACCCCGCGCGTGAAGCGAGTCGCATGGGACCCGCCTTCCCTAAAGCTGCGGCGGGCGAGGGCGCCTGTCGCACGAAGCCTGAAGCGCGAAAGCGGATGAGAGCGCCGCTTGCTCCGACACGGGTTAGGCGTGCTCAATCGGGGGTTCAGACCAAGCCTAGCTAGGGCCCCCCGCCTCTCGCTTTGCGGCTTCGCCGCGCGCTCGGCCCTTCCCGCCAACGGGCGGAGGGGAGCCGGCCAGACACTGAGTCGGAAAGCGACGCGACGGCCGCCGATTTGTCGGCCATGCTGAAAGCCTGGGCGGCGAGGTGATAGTGTGCCCATTACTCCATTTCTGAGCGAGGGGTCCTTCGATCCCGAGGAGACGCGAGCGATGGGCGTCGCCTTCGCGAGCGCATGTCGATCGCTCGGGCTCACCGATACGGCGGACCCGATGACCAGGATCATCGCTGCCAAGATTATCGAAGCTGCCAAGGCCGGCGAGCGCGATCCGGTCAAGCTGCACGAGGCTGTCATGCTATGGGCGGCGCGGGCCGCCTGATGCGGCGTGAAATGACGGCAACGCAGCCTCGTGACATGACGCAAAAGCCGGGTAAAATCGTCATTGGCGCCCGGATACGGTTGTTCCAGCCCGGCTCCCGAGCTGAGGTATCGTCGGCGTCCACGATTTCCGCAGGATTGGGCCGCAAATCCCGCGGGCTCCCGTGGGCCTATACGGGCAGCGCGTGAGGGAACCGCCGGCAGTGAGCCATTGTTGAAATCGTTGCCATGCCCCTCCGGCAAGACAGCGACACCAGCCGCCGATTGCGTGCAACCGAGGCGCAATTGCGCGCCGATCGCGAACAGCTCGGATTGATCTGGCGGCGCCTCATGGCGACCCAGGCGGTCATCGAGCACGCGACGACCGTCTTCAAAGAATCTCGCGCGCTTCTGGATGACATTCGGGTCGAGGGGGCCGCAAACGGTCATCCGCCGACCAGCCATCACGCCCTTGCGATCAGCACGCCGCAAAGCGTGGAGCAGGCACCGCCTCCGCCCTCCCGGTTGCCGACACTCGATGTCCCCTCACCAGAATAGTGGCGCCGCGAGCCCTGTCGTGGTCAATCCTCGCAGCGCAGACCCAGCCGCGAGAGGGCTTCGTCGAGATGGTCGGCGAGCAGCGGCTTGGCAAGCAGGTATTGCGCCGTGTGGTTGTTGTGTACGCGCGCGGCCTCGCGCCGCAGGTCGTCCCAGTCGGCGAGATCGCCGTCGCCGCGGCCGAGCCACGTCATGGTGACGAGATCGATCTGCTCGTCCTCGTTCAAAGCGTTGATGAAGGCGAGCAACTCTCGCAGCGTCGGATCGTCGCGATGATCCTCCAGCACCGCGACCATGTCGTCGTCGGTCGGGTTCGAGGCGGTATCCGGCTCGGTGACGACATCCTTGGCCTCGAGCTCGCGTGCCTTGAGCACGAAGAAGCATACTTTGTCGGTCGAGATCGACAGCGCCGGAACAGCCGCGGCCATCAAAGATTCTCCATCATCACCAACCGTCAACGTGTGGAATCGTGTTGCGTTGCACGCCAGGCATGCGGCACGCTGGGGCAGACCACCCGCACTTATGCGGGGATGAACGGGCGGGCGGCTCCGTCCCGAGCCGTTTGATTCGCGCATCACTGACATTCGTGTTAGCGTCGGCGCGTCCATTCATTCCGGATGATTTTCCCGGCTTGGCTTGCGGTGGCGCCGTGCTGCAACGTCTGAGTCACGATGTCCTGATGTATCTCGAGCGGGCCCATCGCGCACGCGAGCGCGCGCAGCAATCACCGAGCAAGGCGGAGCGCGTCTTTCATGAGCGCATGGAAAGCTCGTGGATGAACCTCGCGGCGAGCGCCGCCTTCGTCGCGCGGGTCGATCTCTTCCTGCACACCCTCGAGAACAACGCCCTGCCCTACGACGGCTGCCCGCAGTGCCGCAGCGTGATGCGGATCAAGACGATCGAAACCGCCAGGCACGAGGACGTTTTCGTGTTCGAGTGCCGCGGTTGCGGCGCCATCGAGCAACGCGTCCACGCCAAAGAGCCTGGCAGCGGCCGGGACCTCCCGCCGCCGGCGTCGGAGGGCGCGACGCGGCCTAGTCGGCCGCAATGAGGCTCGCCATCGTGGCGACGATCTTGTGCGGCTCGGCCGGCTTGGAAACGACCATGCAGTCGGGCCATTCGGCGCGCACCGCGCAGGTGTCGAGCTGGCCGGTGTAGAAGAAGAACGACACGTCACGCTCGGCCAGCGCGCGGGCGACCGGCAAGCTGGTCTCGCGGTCGAGCTGCAGGTCGAGAATGGCCGCGTCGACGTCCTGCTCGCGGAGAACGCGCAAGGCCTCGGTGACGCTTCGGCAGGTCCACACGGCCGCGGCACCCGCCTCCGACAGGATCGACTCCAGCTCCATCAGGATGAGAAAGCTGTCCTCGACGATCAGGATATGCGCGGCCCGCAACGCGTCCGAAGCATCACCCTCCTTGGCCAGCCCGTCCACCGTTCATCGCCTCCGCGAGCGGGATCTCGATCGCGCACGCGACCCCTTCCGGGCGGAATTCGCGGCGAACGATCGCATTCGGGATGCTCTTCTCGATCAGCGTCCCACCGAAACCCGACGTGGTGGGCCGCTGGACCGGAGGGCCTCCTCGCTCCGTCCAGAAAACCGTCAGCGTCCGCCGATTGTTCCTCGACTCGACGTGCCAGCGCAGATTCACGCTGCCGGCGGGACGCGACAGTGCGCCGTGCTTGACCGCGTTGGTCGCGAGCTCATGCAGCACCAGACCGAACGGCGTCGCGAGATCGGGCGGCAGTGTGACCGCCTCCCCCTCGATGCGCACGCGGTCCGGGTTATCCGCCACATAGGGACCGAGCTGATCGCGGGCGAGCGCGCCGAGATCGGCGCCGCGCCAGTCCGAGTCGACGAGCAGCGTGTGGGCGCTGCCGAGCGCGCGCAGCCGGCCGTCGAAGCGGGAGACGAAATCCTCGGGCGACTTGGTGTGGCGCTGGGTCTGATGCGCGATCGACTGGACGACCGCGAGCGTGTTCTTGATGCGGTGCGAGAGCTCGCCGAGCAGCAGCTTCTGGCGCTCCTCCCACGCCTTGCGGTCGGTCACGTCGACGAAGGTGATGACGACGCCGTCGATCTTGTCGTCGACCGTGCGATAGGGCCGCATCCGCACGTCGTACCAGCGATCGTCGCGGCTGCGCACCTCGCGCCGGACCGGGCTCAGATGCGTGAGCACGTTGCTGGCGTCCTTGACGAGGTCGTCATAGACGAGCTGGTGGGCGAAATCGGTGACCGGCCGGCCTTCGTCGCTGGGCGTGATGCGGAACAGCTCGGTGACCGGCTTGGTGAAGCGCTTGATGCGCAGGCCGGCGTCGAGGAAGAGAGTGCCGAAATCGGTCGCCGCCATCAGGTTCTGCAGATCGCTGTGGGCGCGCGACACCGCCTCGAGCTTGAGCTTGAGCTCGCTGTTGACCGTCTGCAGCTCCTCGTTGATCGACTGCAGCTCCTCCTTGCTGGTCTCGAGCTCCTCCGAGGTCGAGCGGTACTCCTCGTTGATCGACTGCAACTCCTCGTTGGCGGCGCGCAGCTCCTCGTTGGCGGCCTCCGACTCCTCGCGCGTGGTGCGCAGGCGCGCCTGGGTGAGCTGCAGCTCCTCGCTCAGCCGGCGCACCGTCTCGTCGCTCGCCGAGCGCTGGTCGGGCACGATCGCGTCCTGCTCGACCGCCTCGCCCTCGATGAACAGCACCAGCGCATGGCGCGCCCTCCCCTCGTTTTCCTCCAGCGCCGGCTTGACCTGGAAGTGGACGCGGTGCGGCGCGCCGTTGAAGCGGATCAGGATCGGCAGGCTGAGCGTCGACTGCCCGAGCTCGAAGGCGCGATGCAGCGCCGAGCGCAGCTCGAAGCGCAATTCGGGGCGGGCGAGATCGACCACGTCGCCGCTCATCGGCCCGCCCGACGGTTGCAGGAACCGGCCGGCATGCTCGGAGAGGTGCACCACCCGGTGCGCCGTGTCGACCAGCACGCTGGGCGGCGCGATCTGCTCGATCGCCTGGCGGTGGATGGCGGCCTCGTTGAGGGCCGCGGACGGCGTCAAGGGGCGCCCACCGGAGACCGCGTAGGCCTCGTGCGTCCCGAGCCCGCCGAGCAGCCGCGGCAGCAGCCGCGGCTTGTCGCCGGGGCTGGCGCTCGATTGATAGATGCGCGACTTGCGGTCGAGCGTCACCAACAGGCCGGGCGGGTTGTCGGCGGTCTCCGACGACCCGACGATCAGGTAGCCGCCGGGATTGAGCGCGTAGTGGAACGTGCTGCACACCTGCTGCTGCAGCTCGCGATCGAGATAGATCAGCAGGTTGCGGCACGAGATCAGGTCGATGCGCGAGAACGGCGGGTCCTTGAGCACGCTGTGCGCGGCGAACAGCACGATGTCGCGCAGCTCGCGCCGCACCCGATAATGATCGCCTTCATGGACGAAGAAGCGTCGCAGGCGCTCCTCGTTCACGTCCGCCTCGATCGCGGCCGGGTACAGCCCCTCGCGCGCGATCGCCAGCGCCCGCGTGTCGAGGTCCGAGCCGAACACCTGGACCGCCGGGCGGATGTCGTGGCGCGCCGCCTCCTCGAGCACGATGATGGCGATCGAATACGCCTCCTCGCCGGTGGCGCAGCCGGGCACCCAGATGCGCACCGTGTCGCCCACCGATTTCCCATCGAACAGGTGCGGGATCACCTGGGTCTTGAGCGCCTCGAACGCGTCGCTGTCGCGGAAGAAGGTGGTGACCGAGATCAGCAGGTCGCCGAGCAGCGCCTGCGCCTCCTCGGCGTTCTCGCGCAGGAAGTCGTAGTACTCCTCGAGGCCGTCGGTGCGCGTCACCTGCATGCGGCGCAGGATGCGGCGCAGCACGGTCGAGCGCTTGTACTTGGTGAAATCGTGCCCGGTGCGCACCCGCACGTGGGCGAGCAGGCGGCGCAGCAGCTCCTCGTCGAGCTCCTGCTCGTGATCGAGCGCCGCCGTGGTGTGCTTGCTGCGGATCAGCCGCACCAGGCGTCCGGCGAGCTCGCGCACCGGCAGCACGAGATCGGCGATGCCGGTCGCGATGGCGCTGCGCGGCATCGAGGGATATTCGGCCTCGGCCGGATCCTGCACCAGGATGATGCCGCCCGCCCCTTTGACGTCCTTGACGCCGATCGCGCCATCGGCGCCGGCGCCGCTCAGGATGATCGCGAACCCGTCGCCATGCTGCTCGGCGAGGGAGCGGAAGAACAGATCGATCGGCGCGCGGCGGCCGCGCGGCTCGTCGAAGTTGGCGGTGGAGATCTCGTTGTCGGTGAGGCGCAGCTGCCGGTCGGGCGGGATGACGTAGACGTGATCTGCCTCCAGCTGCTCGGGTTCGATGACCTGGGAGACCGGCATCGAGGTGCGCGCCGCGAGCACGTTGGGCAGCTCGCTGCGTACCTGCGGGTCCAGGTGGACGATCACCACATAGGCTGCGCCGGTGTCGCCGGGGAGACTTTCGAAGAAGGCCTGTAACGCCTGGATACCGCCCGCCGAGGCGCCGATCCCGACGATCACCGGCTTCGGCGGAGTGCCATTCGCCCCGCGGCTATCCGGATCGCCTGCGTCAGCCATGACACCACCCTCTGCGCCGGCGGATATCTGGGACCGACGAGCACGCTGCGGCGCCACGCGCAACGTTGCGCGGTAAAGGCAGGGGTGTCAAAGGAATTCCCTTGCCGGAGGCCGGCCGCGACGGCTCCGATTGCCGCATGGCAGTCATGGTCTCGGTGCTCGTCACTGCAATCAGGGTGGCGGTCGTCTCGGCGGTCGCGCCAATCACGAGGGAACTGGAAACGATCAGCACCTGCGGTGTGCTCGCGTTACGTCAACCGGAGCTACCCGCGGCCGGCGCTACGCGCTTCCCGGGCGGGGCCGGTGGGCAAGCCGAGGCGGCCGAGGCCGGGGAACTTGAGCGCGGGTCGGCGCAGATCGAGACCAAGCACCGCGCCGAAGAAGTCGAGCTCGATCCCCTCGACCCAGCCGACCGCCAGGCCGAGATAGCCGCCGAGCGAGACGAACGCTCCGGTGCCGGACGGCGCGATGCCGATCCAGCGACCATGATAGGGATAGTTCTTGCCGATCGCGGTCGGCGGCAGCACCGCCTTGAGCTCCGGAACGGCATCGAGCGCCGCCTGGACGAAGGTGTTGGAGTTCGGTCCCGGCCATGGCCGGTAATCCCCGAGGGCGCTGAACTTGTAGCTCTCGATCACGGCGCGAATTTTCGGGATCAGCCGCTCGGCCTGCTCACCATCGACGCGCGCAATCGTTTGCGGCCACGCGCCGAACCAGCGGCCATCCGGCGCGAAGCCGTCGACCCGGATGGGCTCGCCCCATGCCGTGTAGTCGTAGCGGGTGTAGTGGCGCGCGCCGCGCTCCTTCACCACGATCCAGCAATGCACCGCGAAGATGCCGCGCCAGCGCACCGTGCGCGCCGCATAGACGCGGATGACCGCGTCGACATGCTCGGATGCGTTCGGCAGCAGCCCGGCGCTCGAGCGGTCCGCGGTCTGCCAGTCGCCGCGCCGCTCGCCGAAAAGATACAGAACGGCCGACAGCGCGACTGGCACGAGAATGAGCAGCAGGAAGACGAGCATGGCGCGAGAGGAACCGGCGGCAGATCCGAACGAGGACGGCACGTCCCATGTAATCGGCCGGGCGGCATTTTCCAGACCGGCACCGGGCGGCCCGGTGTCGGCATCGGCGAGACGGCTGGCGCCGGCACGAACACATGTGTGAAATTCACATGGTGAGGTGCCGCTCGACCGCCCACGTCGACGTGATCGGGCTAATGGGTGCGCCCACCTGTCGCTGCGCCCGCCGTGTACGGCGGCGTCACGGGACCTATGCGTGCTCGGGCCGTGCGGTGATCGCACGTCATGAAGGGGGGCGGGATCGACTTGTCCGTCGTTTTCAGGACTTGAAGCAAGCTCGGCTCGACCCGGGTTTTCTTCGGCTTCGCCCAGACCTGCTCGGGCAGCGATGGCCGCACCCCTGAATAGCGGGGATAGATTGAATTTGGTTGCATTTGCGGGCCAATCGGCGCATGGCATCAAGTGCAGAGTGACATTCGCGCGTCCGCAGCCTGATGGCTTCGGGCGCGCTTTGCTTTTCAAGCGCGCAAGCCCACTGCAGCGACGTGATGTCGTTCTGCGTGCTTGCCGATTGCCATGACGGGAGGATCGGAAGTCGCGAATGTGCTCGCCCGAGGCAGGACGAAAGATGGTCGGGTCCCTCCGAGAGGAGAAATCGCCCTGTAAATGCCCCCTCTTCTTCCTGTTTTTCGCTCCTGTTATCGGCCTGTTCGTCGCTCGCGCCTTTTCGGTCGTTATTTCAATGAGTTTTCCTGTATTTCGAGCACATCGGCGCCCTGTAAATCGCCTGTATTTTAAAGAAGGGATTTTTGGACTGCACCCCTGTGGTGAGACACCAGGGACTGGTTGCGCTCGCAACAGCAAGCTGCTGCCGCACGGCGGCCGCTCGCTGTTCTTGTCGATGTCGCGGTCGTCGCGTCCGTATCGCGGCTGCCTCGTGAAAGACGTCAAGCCCCGGGTGGCCGACGCAGACGGCCGGGGCGGGTTGCAATCCAGATGACGTGCCGCGCGCCTCGGCTTGCGTTGGCGCGCGCCGTGACTTCCTCCACGTCGAAACCGGACTTGCGAAGCCGTCGGGAGAAATTCGCATCCGGGGCCGATGACCACACGGCCAGGACGCCGCCGGGACGCAGCGCCGCGCGGGCGGCGCGCAGCCCGTCGACGTCGTAGAGCGAATCATTGGCCTTTCGTGTCAGCGCCGCCGGGCCGTTATCGACGTCGAGCAGGATCGCGTCATAGGCCGACGGAGCGGACCGGATCAGGCGGCCGACATCCGTCTCGCGGATCTCGGCGCGCGGGTCCGTCAGGCTCGTCGCGAAGATGTCGCGCATCGGCCCACGCGCCCATCCCACCACGGCCGGCACCAGCTCGGCGACGACGACCCTGGCATCCGGCCCGAGCGCTGCAAGCGCCGCCCGCAGCGTGAAGCCCATTCCCAATCCGCCGATCAATATTTGCGGCCGTGCGCGAGAGCGCATTTTATCGCAGGCAAGCCTCGCGAGCGCCTCCTCGGATCCGCTGAGACGACTGTTCATCAGCTCGTAGCGGCCCAGGCGAATCGAGAATTCGCCGCCGCGCTGCCAGAGGCGCAGCTCGCCGCCGCCGTCGGGCATCTGTGCCGTGTCAAGCAGGGACCAGGGAATCATGGATCGTGCGACGTCCACCCCTGGTCGCCGGCCATCATCTTTCCTCGGTCACCGCTCACCGCTTGATGGCGATCGCTTCGAGAAACCCGGCGAGGTCGTCCGTCACGTGATCGACGTGCGCGGCCTCGCGGCCCTCGAGCTCCCAGCCCTCGCGAAACACCTCGCGCGTCCTCTCCGGCACCACCAGCACCGTGGTCATGCCGAGCGCGTGCGGCACGACGAGATTGCGCGCCAGATCCTCGAACATCGCGGCCTTACGCGGATCGACGCCGTGCGCCGCGAGGAAGCGGTCGTAGGTCTGCGCCAGCGGCTTCGGCTCGAGCTCGGCCGCGACGATGTCGAACACGTCCTCGAAATGGTGGTGGATCTCGAGCCGGCGCATCACCGCGTCGGCGTGCTTGCGGGTGCCGTTGGTGAGGATGAGCTTGCGGCCGGGCAGGCGCGCGAGCGCGGCGCCGAGCGGCGCATTGGGCGTGAGCGGCGAATGATCGATGCGATGGACGTAGTCCAGGAAGGCGTCCGGGTCCATGCCGTGCTCGGCCATCATGCCGCGCATCGTCGTGCCGTAGCGCTTGTAGTAGTCCTTCTGGATGCGGAACGCGTCGTCGCGCGCGACCTTGAGATAATCGGCCACGTATTCGCGGATGCGTTCGTCGACCTGGTACCAGAGGTTGAGGTGATGCGGATAGAGCGTATTGTCGAGATCGAACACCCAGGTTTCGACCTGGGCAAAATCGCGCGCGTCCGCGCGGGCGTGCGTCGCCGTTCCGGCCATCTGGCTTGGCTCTCCCATATCGGCGCAGGGATGGCGCGAACGGCGCGCGTCCGCAAGAGGCATCAGGCGAACAGGCCTACGGCGACGTAAACGAGACCGGCGATCAGGCCGGCGGCCGGAATCGTCACGATCCAGGCGATGACGATGCTGTTGGCGACGTTCCAGCGCACCGCCGAGACCCGGCGCGCCGCCCCGACCCCCATGATCGCGCTGGTGATCGTGTGCGTGGTCGATACCGGGATGCCGAGCTCGGTGGCGAGAAAGAGCGTGATGGCGCCGCCGGTCTCGGCGCAAAAGCCCTGCACCGGGGTCAGCCGCGTGATGCGCGAGCCCATGGTCTTGACGATGCGCCAGCCGCCGGCGAGCGTGCCGAGGCCGATCGCGGCCTGGCACGACAGCACCACCCAGAGCGGGATATGGAAGGTCCCGCCCATGTAGCCCTGCGAGTAGATCAGCACCGCGATGATGCCCATGGTCTTCTGTGCGTCGTTGCCGCCGTGGCCGAGCGAGATCAGCGAGGCGGACACGAACTGCAGCACGCGGAAGCGGCGATCGACCGCGAAGGGGGTGGTGCGCGCGAACAGCCACGAGACGAGCAGCGTCAGCACGATCGCGAAGGTGAAGCCGAGCAGCGGCGAGACGACGATCGCGACGGTGGTCTTGCCGACGCCGTTCCAGACGATCGCGCCGATCCCGGCCTTGGCGACGCCGGCGCCGAGCAGGCCGCCGATCAGCGCGTGCGAGCTGCTCGACGGGATGCCGCCGAGCCAGGTGATCACGTCCCAGGCGATCGCGCCGGCGAGCGCCGCGAAGATCACCCGCGGCGTGACGATGCTGACGTCGACGATGCCGGTGCCGATCGTCTGCGCGACGTGCAGGCCGAAGAACGCGAACGCGATGAAGTTGAAGAACGACGCCCAGATCACCGCGTATTGCGGCTTGAGCACGCGGGTCGATACGATGGTGGCGATCGAGTTGCCCGCATCGTTCATGCCGTTGAAGAAGTCGAACACCAGCGCGATCGCGATCAGGGCGATCAGCAGCGGCAATCCGAGCGCGGCGGTTTCCATCGCGTGCTTCGCGCCCGGTCACACGTGATCGATGACGACGCTTTGCAGCTCGTTGGCGACATCGTCGAAGCGGTCGACCACCTTCTCGAGATGATCGTAGACCTCGCTGCCGGTGATGAAGGCCATCGGATTGGCCGCTCCTTGGGTCTCGAACAGCTCCTTGAGGCCGACGTCATGCAGGTCGTCGGCACGGCCCTCGATCTGGGTGATCTGCTCGGTGATCGCGCTGATGCGGGCGGCCTCGACGCTGATCGAACGCAGCAGCGGCACGGCCTCGCTCACCAGCGCGGCGCATTTGACGATCGCGTCGCCCATCTCCTGCATCTGCGGCGTGAAGGCGCGAATGTTGAACAGCATGACCGACTTCGCGGTCTTCTGCATCTGGTCGATGCTGTTGTCCATCGAGGTGATCAGGTCCTTGATGTCGCCGCGGTCGAACGGGGTGATGAAGGTGCGGCGCACCGCGATCAGCACGTCGCGGGTGACGAAATCGGCGTCCTGCTCGCGGTCCATGATGGTGCGATAACAGCTGGGGACCGCGTCGCCGCCGTTGAGCATGGAACGCAGCGCCTCGGCGCCGGCCACGACCACCTGCGAATGACGGGCGAACAGCTCGAAGAACCGCTCCTCGCGGGGCATCAGTGCACGCAGCCAGCCGAGCATGGTCGCGAATCCTCCTGTATCGGGAATTGATAGTCGCCGGCGCTCGACTCGAACGCAAACCGGGTGGTGCGGGTTCGGGGTGGTTTTACGCAGAAAAGTGCAGCGCCGGAAGGGAGCTGGGCCGAATCATGCCGGATCGGCCGACCGACGCCGGTCGGCCGGGCCGCCCGGCCGGGGCGGGCCGGCCCGCCGGCGCCGGTCGATGAACGACACGTTGCGGTCGCGCGCGGCGTGCGGCCGGTTGAGCCGCCGCGGCGGCGCGGCGCGGCGGCCGGCCCCCTCCGCCTTCCGCGCAGCGATGAAGGTGAGCCAATTGCGATAGACCTGCGCGGCGCCGTCGCGCCAGCCGACCCGGACGCCGCCCTCGGCGGCGGCGAGCGGAAACTCGGCGAGCAGCTCCTCGCGCCGATCGGCCTGGGCGCGCGCCGCGAACTCGGTCAGCAGCACGGAAGTCGCAGCATCGAAATAGCCGTGCGGCAACGGCGGGCAGGTGGCGCGCTCGCGCCGCAGGTAGCGGCCGAGATCGCGGCGATATTCTCCGAGCAGGCTCATCGGGTCGTACTCGGGATGGCCCTGGAAGAACACGAACAGGCTGCGCCCCTGGCGCGCGAACATGTCGACGCCCGCCGCGGCCGAGCGCGTGAGGATCTCGTAGCCGCCGGCGCGCAGGTCGTCCTCGCGCAGCTCGTTCCAGCGCGAGTGCGGCACCGGGAACGGCGAGGCGAGATCGCGGATCAGCGGGTGATCGCCCGCCGAATCATTCGACTTGTCGCAGCTGAACACCCCGAAGCGCTTGTCGGCGAGCGGCTGTCGGGCGATGCCGTCGAGGTGGAAGACGGCCGCATGCGCGGCGAGGCACGACCAGACGGTCGAGATCGTGTGCTCCTCGGCCCATTCGATGACCTCGGAGAGCGCCGGCCAATATGGCTCGTCGGCGAGCGCCGCTGCGCGCGGCTCGGTGCCGGTCACGATGAGGGCATCGAGCCAGCTGTCCCAGAAATCGCGCAAGCCGAGATAGGATTCGCCGAGATGCTGGGCGCCGCGTTCGCTGCGCGGGACGAGCGGCAGCGTGAACAGACGCAGGCGCACGGCAAGGTCGCCGGCGGCCGCCGTGAGCAGCGCCGCGAACTGCGCTTCGGTCGATTTGAGCGCCGTATCGGGCATGTTGTTGACGAGCCCGATCTCGATGCCGCCGGCGCTCGGCGGCGAGTTGCTGAGATCCGTGTCGCGGGTGACGGTCAGCGGCATGGTGAAGCGCGGCTCACTCCGCCGCCGCCATGTGGCGGTCCTGGCCGAGATCCGCGAATTGCGCCGCGTCGAGCGCCTGGTCGAGATCGGCGAGGATGTCGTCGATGTGCTCGATGCCGATGCTGAGCCGGATCATCTCCGGTCGCACGCCGGCCTTGCGCTGCTCCTCGGCCGACATCTGCCGGTGCGTGGTCGAGGCCGGATGGCAGGCGAGCGACTTGGCGTCGCCGAGGTTGACGAGGCGCTTGAACAGCCGGAGCGCGTCGTAGAATTTCGTGCCGGCCGCAAAGCCGCCCTTCACGCCGAAGGTCATGAGCGAGCAGGCGCGGCCGCCGAAATATTTCTGCGCCAGCGCGTGATGAGGGCTGTCGGGGAAACCCGCATAGCTGACCCAGTCGACGCGGCGGTCGCGACGGAGAAACTCGGCGACCTTGCGCGCATTCTCGACGTGGCGCTCGACCCGCAGCGCCACCGTCTCGATGCCCTGCAGCAGCAGGAAGGCGCTGAGCGGGGAGAGCACCGCGCCGGTGGTGCGTTGATAGACGCTGCGCGTGCGCGCGATATAGGCGGCCGGACCGAAATGATCGACATAGACGAGGCCGTGGTAGGACGCGTCCGGCTGGTTGAACATCGGGAAGCGGTCGGCGTGCTTCGCCCACGGAAACTTGCCGCTGTCGACGATGATGCCGCCGAGCGTGGTGCCGTGCCCACCCATGAACTTGGTGAGCGAGTGCACGACGACGTCGGCGCCGTACTCGATCGGGCGCAGCAGGATCGGGGTCGCCACCGTGTTGTCGACGATCAGCGGCACCCCGTGGCGGTGCGCGACGTCGGCGAGCGCCTCGATGTCGCAGATGTTGCCGGCCGGGTTGCCGACGCTCTCGCAGAAGACCGCGCGGGTGTCGTCGTCGATCAGCTTCTCGATCGCGTCCGGCGCATCGCCTTCGGCGAAGCGCACCTCGACGCCCTGGCCGGGAAAGATGTGCCCGAACAGCGTATAAGTCGTGCCGTAGAGCTGCGGCACCGAGACGAGGTTGCAGCCGAGGCTGGTGACGTTGAGCGCCGCGTAGTTGAGCGCGGCCTGGCCGGTCGCGACGGCGAGCGCGCCGACGCCGCCCTCGAGCTCGGCGACGCGCTTCTCCAGCACCGCGGTGGTCGGATTGCTGATGCGGCTGTAGCGGAAACCGTCGGCCTCGAGATTGAACAGCGCGGCTGCGTGCTCGGCGCTGTCGAACTCGTAGGCGGCGGTCTGATAGATCGGCACCGCGACCGCCTTGGTCGTCGGCTCGACGTCATAGCCGGAATGAATCGCGATCGTCTCGCGTCGCATTGGCGCCACCTTATATGTTGGCCTCGAACGTCAAGGTGATGATCGATCCGACTGCCGCACTCAGCCGACGATCGCGCTATTCACGCGCTTCGATGTTTAAGCATCGAGTATTGCGGTTTCAATAAATCGCAGAAGTTCCAACGCGATAACCTTACCGATTAACCGGCATCGACGAAGACGCTTGCGCGGAGTTGTCGGGAAAGGAGCGCTTCATACAAGCGACCTTAAACAGGCTCCATCGAACCTGCGCGAATGCGGTGAGAGAGAGTTAACCATGAACATGCATGTCAGCGCCCAAATGAGCGCTCCTGGCACCGACCGCGCCGCCGACACGCCCGCGAAGGCGTGGCTGCGCGCGCTGGAGATGACGGCGCCGATCGCCGCCAACCCGACCCACACCCTGCCGGCGATGATGGATGCGCTCGCCGACGAGCACGGCGACGCGCCGGCGCTGCTGAACGATCGCGAGACCATGAGCTACCGCGCGCTCGCGGCGCGCGCCAACCGCTACGCACGCTGGGCGCTGGCGCGCGGCGTCGAGAAGGGCGACACCGTCGGGCTGATGATGCCGAGCTGCCCCGATTACATGGCGGCGTGGCTCGGCATCACCCGCGTCGGCGGCGTGGTCGCGCTCATCAACACCAACCTGACCGGTCGCGCGCTCGCGCACTGCGTCGACATCGTGGCGCCGCGCCATGTCATCGTCGGAGGCGATCTCAGCGAGGCCTGGGCGAGCGCGCAGCCGCTTGTCGCCTCGCGCGCGCGCGTGTGGATGCACGGAACGCAGGTCGGCGAGGGCCGGCCGATCGACTGGGCGCTCGCGCGCTACAGCGACGCGCCGCTCGAGGCGGCGGAGCAGCGCGAGGTCACGATCGACGACGCGGCGCTCTATATCTACACCTCGGGCACGACCGGCCTGCCCAAGGCCGCCAAGGTGACCCATTCGCGCGTGCTGACGTGGAGCTGCTGGTTCGCCGGCATGATGGACACCAAGCCGGACGACCGCATGTACGACTGCCTGCCGATGTATCACAGCGTCGGCGGCGTGGTGGCGACCGGGGCGATGCTGGTCAACGGCGGATCGGTCGCGATCCGAGAGAAATTCTCGGCGAGCCAGTTCTGGGACGACGTCGCGCGCTTCGACTGCACGCTGGTGCAGTATATCGGCGAGCTCGCCCGCTACCTCGTCAACGCCCCCCCGCATCCGCGCGAGAATACGCACCGCGTGCGCCTTGCCTGCGGCAACGGGCTGCGCGCCGACGTATGGGAGAAATTCCAGGAGCGCTTCGCCATCCCGCGCATCGTCGAGTTCTATGCGGCGACGGAAGGCAACCTGTCGCTCTACAATGTCGAGGGCAAGGCCGGCGCCATCGGCCGCGTGCCGTCGTTCCTGGCGCATCGCTTCCCGGCCGCGATCGTCCGCTTCGACACCGAGCGTGGCGAGCCCGTGCGCGACGCCGACGGCTTCTGCATCCGCTGCGCCCCCGACGAGGTCGGCGAGGCGATCGGCAAGATCGATCCGAAGACCCCGGGCGGCCGCTTCGACGGCTACACCGATGCCGAGGCCTCGGAAAAGAAGGTGTTGCGCAACGCCTTCAAGCCGGACGACGCCTGGTTCCGCACCGGCGACCTGATGCGCAAGGACGCGCAGGGCTATTTCTATTTCGTCGACCGCATCGGCGACACCTTTCGCTGGAAGGGTGAGAACGTCTCCACAGAGGAAGTCGCTGCCGCGGTCGCGGGCTGCCCGGGCGTGCTCGACGCGACGGTCTATGGCGTCCCCGTGCCTGGAGCCGACGGAAAGGCCGGGATGGCGGCGCTGGTGGTCGGCGACTGCTTCGATCTCTCGGTGCTGCGCCGGCAGCTCGAGTGCCTGCCCGCCTACGCCCGGCCCGTGTTCGTGCGCATCCGCCAGGAGCTGGAGACGACGGCGACGTTCAAGCACCAGAAGGGCGAGCTTGCGCAGGAGGGATATGATCCGGCGGCGACCGCGGATGCGATTTATTGCAACGATCCATCTGTCGGGACGTTTGTGCGAATGGATTCAGCCATGTTCGCGCGCGTCCGGGCCGGGCAAATCCGACTCTGACCGAGCCGTACGGTGGGCAAAAAAAAAGCGAAGCATGCCCACCGCCGACTCGAACGTGGGCACGGCGCTGCGCGCCTTTGCCCACCCTACGGTCTGCGGCTCAAGTTTCCGAGCTATGCCGTGCTGCCGGCATCCACCGTCAGCACCGTGCCGGTGATGCTCTTGCCGCCTTCGCCGAGCAGGAAATCGACCGTGTTGGCGACGTCCTCGACCTCCGGCAGGCGGCGCAGCGCGCTGCGGCGGGCGACCTTCTCGCGCTGCTCGCCTTCGAGGCCCTTGGTCATCTCGGTGTCCATGAAGCCGGGTGCGACCGCGTTGACGTTGACGCCGAGGCGGCCGACCTCGCGGGCGAGCGAGCGGGTGAAGCCGAGCATCGACGCCTTGGTGGCGCCGTACACCGACAAACCGCTGTAGCCCGTGAAACCGATGATCGAGGAGACGTTGACGATGCGGCCGCCGCCGTCCGCCATCATGCTGCGCACCACATATTTGGTGAGCACGATCGGCGACACGGTGTTGACGCGGACGAGCGCCTCGATCCTGGCGTTGTGCATGGTGGCGAGCACGCCCTCGGTGCCGAGCGCCGCGTTGTTGACGAGGCCGTAGATCGGTCCGTGCTCCTTGCGCAGGCCGCGCACCAGGTCGGGGATTTTTTCGATCGCACCGAGATCGAACGGGACGAAGTGCAAGTGGCCGGTCTTGGTCTGCTCGGCCTCCTTGATCGCGGCCGCGACCTGCTCGGTCTTCTTGCGCGCGATCGCGACCACCGCATAGCCGGACGCGGCGAGCTTGCGCGCGATGCCGAGGCCGAGACCGCGGCTGCCGCCGGTGACGATGACGTTGCGCATGGCCATCGAGCCGGCCATCAGGCGGATTGGCGGGCGAGCTTGCCGCTCGCCGCAACCGCGAGCGACGGCACCACGCGGATGGCGGCGGGCACCTTGTGCTTGGGGAGGTCGTCGCGACAGAGCTGCAGGATTTCGCCCGTCAGCGCATCCACCTGCGCCGGCCCGGCTTCCGCGCGCAGCACCACGTCGGCGACGACGAGCGCGCCCGTGATCGGATTTTTGCGCGCGCGCACGAGCGACATGCGCACCTGCGGGTGACGGTTGATCACCGCCTCGACCTCCTCGGGATTCACCTTGAGGCCACCCACGTTGATCACCCCGTTGCGGCGGCCGATGAAGTAGTAGCGGCCGTCGCGCAGCTCGACGAGATCGCCGGTATCGACGAAGCCGTCATCCGCGGCGAGCGCGGGCGCGCCCGGGCCGATGTAATGCAGCGCGGTGCGGTTCGAGCGCATCCGCAGGGTGCCGTCCTCGACCTTGAGCTCGACGCCGCTCGGCAGGCGGCCGATCAGGCTCGCCGGAAATCCGGCGCGGCCGTCGTTGACGTCGAAGCCGACGCCGGCCTCGGTCGACGCATAGGCGTGGCCGACGCGCGCCTGCGGGTACATCGCCGCGAGGTTGTCGAGCACGGTCTGGTCGGCGATCTCGCCGGAGAGCCGCACATAGGCGGGCGCCATCGCGCGCGCCTGCGGGCTCATCAGCACGCGCCGCCAGTGCGAGGGCGTGCCCGAGATGTGCGTGACGCCGCGCGCGCCGAGGCGAGCGAGATGATCGCCGACCGGCTCGTCGGCGCTGGAGAGCACGAGCGAAGCGCCATCGATCAGCGCGCGAAAGAAGATCTGCAGCCCGCCGTAGCGGCGGATGTCGTAGAAGGTGGCCCAGACGACCGGCGTCTCGTGCGTGGCATCGCGCTTGATCGCACCGGTGAGGCCGGCGAGCGTGTGCACCACCATCTTGGGCGCGCCGCTGGTGCCGGACGTGAACATCAGCCACTCGGTGTCGCGCCGCTCGGCGGACAGCATTGCCATCGGCGCGATGGCGGGATGGCAGACGACGTGCAGGCGGACGCCGAGCTCGCCGGCGGCGTCGATCTGGCCGGAGGTCACGACCGCGTCAACGTCGGCGTCGGCGATCACGCGCGGAAGATGGGCGGCCGAAATATCGGGCGGGCACAGGATCATGCGGCGGGCGACGCCGTCGAGCTCGATCAGCGCGAGCGCGGCGGTGAGCTGGTCGCCGGTCGCGATCAGGACCGAGCGGTCGGCGAGGTCGGGCAGGCGGCCGCCGAGGCTCGTGCCGCGCACGAGCTCGCCGAGCGCGACGCTGCTGTCGCGGCCGTGCAGATGACGGTTCGGCCCGCCGATCCAGTCGCGCAGCGACTCGGTGCGCTGAGCAGTCTTGTCGAGCATGGGTCTAGCCAACCCGTCGTCCCGCGTCGTCCTGCATCGTGCCGCTTGGCCGCATCGATCCGAGATCGGATCAGGCCGCGCGGTCGTACACTTTGACGAAATCGCCGAGCGTCACCGGGAACGCCACGTCGTCGGCGGCGGTGAAAGGATCGAGGCCGAGCTTGTCCTCGAGCCGCGCCACCAGCACCGCGAAGCAGAGCGAATCGAGGCCGGAGTCGAGCAGCACCAGGTCGTCCGACAGCGGCGCCAGCTTCTTCGCCTGCTCCTCGGCGACTTTTCGCATCTCGGCCAGTATCGTTAATTTAGTGGTCATCCCGCATCACCTATAGTTTCACCTATAGTTTCCCAGGGGCGGGTATAGACCAGCACCACGATCGATCAAGCGCGCATGCAAGTTATGGTCAATGCGGAGAAAGTGACCGTGGCGTCGCCCAATACGGCGCCCAACAGGGGGAGGATTCGCTGCCGGCAGATCGCCGACGGCGATCTCGACGCGCTGGTCGATCTGCTCGAGCGCGGCTTCGCGCGGCGGCGCACGCGCGCATTCTGGCAGCGCGCGCTCGCATGCTTGCGCACGCGCGAAGTTCCGAGCGGCATGCCGCGATATGGTTATCTTTTGGAAAACGACGGCGCGCCGGTCGGCGTCATCCTGCTGATCTTCGCCACTACGCCCGGCACCGACATGCCGCGCGCCAACGTGTCGAGCTGGTACGTCGAGCCGGCCTTCCGCAGCTATGCGCCGCTGCTGGTGTCGCAGGCGCTCAAGCTCAAGCAGGTCACCTATCTCAACATCTCGGCGGCGCGCCACACCTGGCCGATCGTCGAGGCCCAGGGGTACAAGCGCTACAGCAGCGGCATCATCGTCGCGGCGCCGGCCCTGCAGCGCTCGCACGAGCGCGTGCGACTGCTTGCGGCGGATGAGACGCCCGACGTGCCGCATGCGCCGTTCGCGCGCGATCTGATGAGCGCGCATGTCGGCTTCGGCTGCATCGCGGTCTGGGGCGTGACGGCGGAGCGCGCGCTGCCGTTCGTCTTCCGGCCGCGCATCGTGAAGGGCCTGCTGCCGTGCGCGCAGCTCGTCTATTGCGACGACGTCGCGGCCTTCGTTTGCTTCGCCGGGCCGCTCGGCCGCTTCCTCGCGCGGCGCGCGCTGCCGTTCGTCATCCTCGATGCCAACGGCCCGGTCGCGGGCCTCGCCGGCAAATATTTCGCCGACACCACGCCCAAATATTTCCGCGGGCCGGTCGCGCCGCGGCTCGGCGACCTCGCCTACACGGAAGCCGCGCTGTTCGGCATTTGAGCGCGGTGTCGCGTTGCTCGGCGATGGCCCGGACACCAAGTCCGCTGCCTTGAAGGATGATTGCGCTTTTCCGTGCTTCGAGAGTGGCCTCGGATCGGCGCAGCCCGAGCAGCGAGGCGCGTTTCGCAAGTTGCCCGATCGCCTTTGACGCCGCGGCCCAGGCTTTCGGCTTGGTAGTTCTCCTTTAACGATGCGGATTAAGCGTCCATGAAACGGAATGTGCCAATCTGCGCGGGGGAGATCTGATCGACTGAAAGGCGATGAGGAATCGGGCGGGAGGCCGACATGTCGCTTGCGGCGGCACTTGTCTACTGGGTGATCGTGGCGATGTGGCTGAGCGTGCTCGGCGCGGTTGCTTTCTTTTACGCCCGCCATCCTCGCGCTTTTGGAACCACCCGCCTGCTCCTGTGCGTGATCGGCATCGATACCTGTCGCAACATCTTCGAGAACGTCTATTTCGGCCTCTACTTCGGCGCCCAGTATGGGCTCTTCCAACCGTCGGTGATCGGAATTCTCGGCCGGCCAGGGCTACTCCTGATGCCCAAGCTGATGAACGTCGTCGCCGGCGGGCTGGTGCTCGGCCTCCTCCTCTTGCGCTGGCTGCCGCTCGCGGTGGCAGAATGGAGACACGCCGAGAAACGCGCCACCAATCTGCGCAATCTCGCGGCGCTTGATCCGCTTACCGGCATCTACAATCGCCGGCAGTTCGAGCTACTGGCGCGGGCCGAACTCGCGCGCTGCCAGCGTTACCAGCGGCCTTTATCGGTGCTGATCCTCGACATCGATCATTTCAAAAGCGTCAACGACCGATTCGGCCACGAAGCCGGCGATCACGCGCTGAAGGCGGTCGCATCGACGATCGCCTCGGCAAAGCGGGATTCCGACATCGTGGCGCGCATCGGCGGCGAAGAGTTTGCCGTTCTCCTGCCGGAGACCGGTGAGCAAGCCGCAAACATGGTCGCGGAGCGTCTGCGCATTTCGGTACGCGATCACGAGATCGACACCGAGGCCGGCATCTTGCGCATGAGCGTGAGCATCGGCGTCGCCGGAGCGACGCCAGCCACCTCCGGGCTCGAGGCCCTGCTGCGCAACGCCGACCGCGCACTTTATGACGCGAAGCACGAGGGGCGCGACCGGGTCAAGATAGCGATCAGCGTCTCACAGGCACTCGCGAACGCCGCAGAGTAGGCAGGTAAGCGCGTTTCGCAGACGCCAGCCTTCGCGCCGACATACGATTGAAGGGCTCCTCAGCCCGCGCCTCGTAGCAGCGGCGTGCCGCTATGAAGACGCGCTTCCGAGCCCGCCGTCACGTCTGAAGCACATGGACTCTCGCGCGATCAGTGACGTGTCACATGCCGCTGCCCGTCGGCTGTCGGTCCGCGCTCACAACGCCAGCGCCTCGCGCGCGGCGGCCGGCCAGCTGCGCAGGTCGAGGCCGTGGGCGGCGAACAGCGCCAGCGTGAGCCGGTCGATGCCGAAGGCGACGCAGCCCGTGTGGGCGAGCGCGCCCGCCGCGGTCTGCAGCTCCCAGGTCTTGCCGAAGTGGTCGCGGTGATAGTTGAAGCTCATGCATGCGGTCGGCGCCTGCGCGGAGCGCACCGGGATCAGGAGCTCGAACTTGAGCGACTGCTCGACCTGGTTGATCGCCATCAGCTTGCCGGCACGGCCGAAAAACGGATCGCTCGCGGTCTCGGTCTTGTAGTCGAGGCCGAGCAGATCGGCGATCTCGGGGGCGCGCGTCATCCACTCCTCGCGGAACGCGATCACCTGCGCGGGCGTGCCGATGCGCACGAACTCGCGCATGCGGAAGGTCTGGAACCGATCGATCTGCGCCGAGGGCTCGTGGCGGAAGCAGTCGCTCGCGACGTCGAACAGAAGGCCCGCTTGCGGCACCGCTCCGCGCTTGCCCACCAGCGGATAGAGCGGATAGCAGGCCGCCGGCGTGAGGACGAGATCGGTCGCATCGAGCGCCCCGGTCCATTCGCCCTTCGCCCTGTCGCCCTCGACCGCGCCGCGGATGTCGGCCTCCGAGCCGTGCAAGCAGCACACCGCGCCGAGCAGGTTGGGAAAGCTGCCAAGATAGCCGGACTTCTGGATGTGGGCGCGGCTCATCACCGGCGGGAAGCGCAGGACCTCGGTCTCCGCCGCACGGTGGCGCGAGATCAGGACATTGAGCCCGTCGACGACGCGCTCGAACGTCGCGGTGCGGGCGAAGACGCCCTCGACCCCGCTCGGCTGCAGCAGCGCTTCGGTCGTGAGCTTGAGCGGATCGCGAACCACATAATTCATGTCTTCGGCCTCCTCGTTATTGTCTTCGCCGGCTCGCCCTGCCGCGCTTCATGGGCGAGCCGCATGATCGATCGAGTCCTCAATCGGTGAGCAGCGCCGGCACCTCGACGAGCAGCGCCGCGCTCGCGACGTTGCCGAGGATGCGGTCGTTGTTGATCATCACCGACGACGAAAGCGCATCGCGCAGATTGCGCGCGACGCTGAAATCGCCATCGTTGCGGTAGCCCGCGAGCCCGCACGCCTGCAGGCAGCTCGTCACGATGGCGATCGACATTTCCGATGCGTTCACCTTGAGCAGGTTCAGCGTGGTCTGGAAGTCGAGCCCCTCGGCCTCGCCGTCGCCGGCGAGGATCGCCTCGTAGCGCTGCAGCGCCGAGGTCACGCTCGCCTGCAGCACGCGCAGGCTCGCGCTCGCGCGGGTGAGGTGGGCCGCGCCGGGCGGCAGCTGGCCGCCATTGCCGCGCATCGCCTTGCGGGTGAACTGGCGCGCGCGCTCGACCGCGCTCGCCGCGATGCCGGTCCACACCGCGCTCCAGGCGAGATGGGCGACCGGCATGACCGTATGGGCGTGAATCTTCTGGTACGGCTCGGGGAAGACCTGCGCGAGCTGTCCGGCCGCCTCGAGCTTGAAGCCGGCGCTGCAGGTGCCGCGCATGCCGAGCGTGTCCCAGCCGGAGAGCCGGTCGAGGGTGTAATGCTCCTTGAGCAGCGCGACCAGGACCTGATCGGTCGCCGCGGCGTCGGGCGAGCGGCGCGCCGTGGTGACGATGCCGTCGGCCTGGGCGCCGTAGGACATCACCGTCGCGGCCTTGGCGAGGGCGAAGCGCGCGCCGTGCTCGACCACCGCGCAGTCGCTCTTGCGCAGGTCGCCGCCGCCCTGCCCGTCGGTGGTCGATGAGGCGAGCAGAAGCTGGCGATCGCACACGCGACGCAGCAGCTCGGTGTGCCAGGCGCTGGTGCGCGCGTGGCGCACGAGGCATGCGACCGAAATCTGGTGCATCGCATACGTCATCGCGGCCGACGCGCAGGCGCGGCCGAGCACGTAGCAGACGTCGACCACGTCGGAGAGGCGCGCGCCCTCGCCGCCGAGCTCGACCGGGACGAGGATTCCGAGCAGTCGCTGCGCCCGGATGGCCGAGAACGCCTCGGCGGGAAAGCGCGCCTCGGCGTCCACCGCGGCCGCATGCGCGGCGGCGACGGCGGCGGCCGCCTGGGCGCGGCGCTTGAGATCCTTGGTGAGCGGATAAACCTGGCTCGACGTGTCGCGCGCAGCCTGGTCGTCGCGCGGGGGAACGCGGCGATTGCCGTCCTGCGTTTCAACGAGCGTCATGAGGTGGCCTCCTCGCATCGCATCGATGCGGCCCTTGTCCAGCTTGCGCGCGCATATCGCAACAAATTTTCGCGAATTAATGGAAAACGCGGCGAGCTTTCTCGACAGATGGTTACCCGCGCGAAATGCCTGCAATTAGCGGACAATTTGAGCAAACCGCATACATGTTTGTTAATGCTGAATCGATCGAACGAATGCCAAATCTCGCGCACGCTGTTATGCTTTTGGCGAGGCGAAGTTTGCGTGGCCGCGTTATCGGCCACACGAGATGCTGGACGGATCAGACATGGCGAAGATCGAGCTTGCTCCGCGCGAGCGCATCACCGCAGTCGTGCGGCGGCTGCTTGCAGAGCGTTCCATCACGCGCGCGTTCACGGCGCAGGAAGAGCTGCGCGACGTCGGTCTCACCTCGCTCGACATGGTGAACCTGGTGCTTGCGGTCGAGTCCGAGCTCGGCGTCGCCATCCCGGAGGCCGAGATCACGCCGGCGAATTTCCGCTCGGTCGCGACGATCGAGGCGCTGGTCGCCGGGCTGCGGCACCGCTCAGCGGCGTAGGATCACCGGCGGGTTCGCCGCGATCTCGTTGATCAGCTTCTTGATGATCGCTTCGGCAAAGGTCTCGTAACTCGTCGCCGGCACCATGAAGGCGCCGGGCCCGCCGATCACGAAATCGCGATAGTAACGATCGAGATCGGCCTCGACCGTGAGGATCGGCAGGCCGTTGATGCCGATGCCGGCGGCCACCGCCTCGTCGCGCGCGAGCGTCACCGGCCGTCCGGCGTTGTTCGAGCCGTCGCCCGACACGTCGATCACGCGCCGCGCGGGCTCATAGGCCGCCTGCGCCAGCAGCAAACGCGCGTAGTCGATAGCGCCGCTGATCGAGGTGCCGCCGCCGAACAGCCGGCGCGGCGCCGCGTCGATTGCTGCGGCAAACGCCTCCGCCGACGCCGCATCCTTGACCAGCATCCACGGCACCACCTGGACCTGCAGGCGCGGACCGGTCCATTGAAACATGGTGACGGCGATCGACTGGGTGCCGGTGGCGCGGATCGCGGCGAGCACGCGCGGATCGCGGAAGGCCGCCGCGTAGCCCTGCTTCTGCAGCTCGAAGCGCGCCTCGCTGACGCTGCCCGAGGCGTCGACCGCGAGCACCAACGCGAGATCGATCGGCGAGGCCGCGCGCGCCGCGGGCGGCAGCACGGCCGTGAGGAAAAGTGCGGCCGCACCGAGAAGCCATCGGCGGCGTGGCGCCAACAGCGGCTCCGCCCATCTCGCCATCACGTCGCCCGCGCCTTTTGATGAAAACGCATCAGCGCAGCAGCCGGTCATCGGACAACCGGTGGCGCGCCGCGAGGACTTCCAGATCCTGGCGCAACGATAGGCTGCGCGCACGCAGGTCGCCAGCGAATTTTCCCGCGCGCCACACGCGACGCGCTCGCGCGGGCCCGGTTCGCGAACCGAGCATCGCGGCGAGCGCCTCGGGCAAGGTCGGATGCCGGAATTCGAAACCCGACAGCTCCGCCTTTTCGGGCAATACGCGCTGGCCGCCGATGAGCAGCTCGTCGGCGAGATCGCCGGCGAGGCCGCGCAGCAGCGGCGCCGGGATCGGGATGAAGGCCGGCCGGTGCAGCGCGCGGGCGAGCTCGCGGGTGAAGGTTCGGTTGTCGACCGGCACCGGCGCGGTCGCGTTGACGGGCCCGGTGAGCGTCGGCGTGGCGATGACATGGGCGATCAGGCGCACGAGGTCGTCGCGCTCGATCCACGACATCCATTGCCGGCCGCGGCCGATGCGGCCGCCGAGCCCGAATTCGAACGGCGTCAGCAGCTGCGCGAGCACGCCGCCCTCAGTGCCGAGCACCAGGCCGATGCGCAGCCGCACGGTGCGCACGCCGTGCCGCTCGGCCGCCTTGGCGGCACCCTCCGAGGCGGCGCAGACGCGGTGGGTGAAGCACGACTTGCCGCCATCGAACTCGGTGAGCGCCTCGTCCTGCCACAGGCCGTACCAGCCGACCGCGGAGGCGCTGACGAGAGCCCCTGGCTTGCGCTCGAGCCGGGCGATCAGGCGCACCACGCCGCGCGTCATGCGCAGGCGCGAGGCGAGGATGCGACGACGGCGTGCCGCCGTCCACAAGCCGCCCGCGATGGACTCGCCGGCGAGGTTGACGATCGCGTCGATCGCCGTGTCGCTCGGGATCTGGTCGAGCGTGGTGACCAGCCAGAACGGCGGCGGCAGGCGGACGGCCTTCGCTGGGTCGCGCGTCAGCACGATCGCGCGATGGCCGGCGGCGACGAGCGCCTCGACGACGCGCGAGCCGATGAAGCCGGTGGCTCCGGTGATGAGGACCGTCTGGTGCGCGGGCAGCGCCGTCATCAAGCCGCTGACCTTGGCCAGCGCCTTGCCGGCTGCGCGACGGCGCAGCCGCGCCGCGGCGGCGAGATCGCGCAAGCCGAACAGCGCGACGCTGCCTGCCGCAATCGATGCCAGCACGCTCCATCCGCCGTAGGACACCGGCACGAGCGCCGTCGTCGTCCGCGCCCACGTCGCCAGGATGGGCACGAGCAGCACCAGAATGGCGCCGTAGTTGAGCGCCAGCAGCGTGTGGCTGATGCGCTCGCTCGCCGCCAGCTTGCGGCTCACGTCCTCCTCGATGAAGTCCATCAGCGTGATGGCGATCTCGACGACGAGGAGGGCGATCACGGGCAGCGCCCACAGGCCGTGCGGCTCGGTCCAGGCCAGGGTGATGAACAGCAGCGCATAGATGAGATTGCGGGCGCCGTGCAGCCTCAACTCGTGCTGCTGCGATGGGCGCCAGGCGAGGCGCTCGGTCCGCTCGTGATGAAAGAGCGTGTCGAATGCGCCCATGAGGATCTGCGCCGAGATGAGAAGCCAGAGGATGAGCGACGTCATGAGATTGCCTCGCGAAAGACCGCGGTCTGGCGGATCAGCGCGCCGAAGCGCGGGTGTCGGAGATCGAGTGTGAACGTGAAGGAGCCGTCGCCGAGCGCCGCGTGGGTGACGACCAGCGCGCCGGGCGCGAGCCACGTCGGCAATGCGATGCGCCGGCCGAGGACGCGGACGAAATAGCCGGCGCTGCGGAAGACCAATGCGGCGTCGACCACGTGCACCGTGAGCGCCATGCCGACGCCGCCGCCGACTTGCTCTTCGAGACCGGTGCGGCCGGCGAAGCGCTTGGCCGAATGGATGACCTGGGGAAAACCGCCGCGGCGCGCGTAGACGCGCGTCCACACCTGGCCGCCGCCGGCCATCTCCTCGGTCACGGCGACGACCGCCGCGACGTTGCGGTCGCGCCCGAGCGCCAGCGGCGCTCCGATCGCGCGAGCCGCCTGGGCGAGGCACCAGCCGACACGGCTCATGCGCGTCTCGACCACGCGTCCAGCGTAAACGATGGTCTCGCCGGCGGCGAGACGGGAGGAGAAGCGCCGCTGGACCGCCGGCGGCAGCGCCGCCCAGTCGCGATCGGAGAGGAGGGCGCGGAAGCGGAGGTCGCCGAGCGGCGCCTCCGGCGAGGCGTCACGAGGTGAATGTTGCGGTCGACGCCAAGGTTCGGACGCGATGCTCGTCGAGCTCATCATCGACCTCACGCGCTTGCGGCGGCGTGTCGCTACTTCTTTCGCGCTCCCGGCAGCAGGCCGACGATCCGGGTGCCGAGCCGGATCAGCGCGGCGAGCTTCTCCTTCGGCACGCCCAGCATCTGGGCGTACCAGCGATCGAGCGTGGTGACGAAATCGAGCATGGCCTCGAGCCGCGCGATCGCGACCCGGTCTACGGCCGCATCGCCCTGCGCCTCGACCACGCAGGCGCGCAGCGCCGCGATGGCGGGATCGAGCTCGCGCTCCTTGCGGCCGGCGGCGATGCGCCGAAACATCTCCCAGACGTCGGCCTCGGCCTCGAAATGCTCGCGGCGGTCGCCCTTGATCGGCACCCGGCGGATCAGGCCCCAGGCGAGCAGCTCCTTGATCGAGGTCGAGATGTTGGAGCGCGCCAGCCCGAGCAGGTCGGCGATCTCCTCGGCGGTGCGCGGCCGGTCCGACACGTAGAGCAGCGCATGGATCTGGCTGACCGAGCGGTTGACCCCCCAGCGCCCGCCGAGGTCGCCCCAATGCAGGACGAAGCGCTCGAGCGCGACCGGAAGCCTTTTCCCATATTCCGAAATTTCTGTCATGACAGAAATATCGGAAAATGCGGAACGACTGTCAAGGGTCGCCGCGGAAGCGACGGTTAACGGGCGATTGCAGGGTCAGCCAATGGGCGGCTGCGCTCACTCAGCGGCCATCCGCTCGACCGGCGGCGGCGGCAGCTCGTGCCGCACCGCGCGACGGGTCATCCAGTGGTTGAGGCGGTCGAGATAGAGGTAGATCACCGGCGTCGTGTAGAGCGTGAGCACCTGCGAGACCATCAAGCCGCCGACGATCGCGATGCCCATCGGGCGGCGCAGCTCGGAGCCGGCGCCGAAGCCGATCGCGAGCGGCAGCCCGCCGAACAGCGCCGCCATCGTCGTCATCATGATGGGACGGAAGCGCAGCAGGCAGGCCTCGTGAATCGATTCGACCGGGGTCTTCCCGTGGTGGCGCTCCGCCTCCAGGGCGAAGTCGATCATCATGATGGCGTTCTTCTTGACGATGCCGATCAGCAGGATGATGCCGATGATGGCGATGACGGTGAGATCGAAGCGAAAGAGCATCAGCATGATGAGCGCGCCGACGCCGGCGGACGGCAGCGCCGACAGGATGGTGATCGGGTGGATGTAGCTCTCGTAGAGCAGCCCGAGCACGATGTAGACGACGAGGATCGCGGCCACGACCAGAAGCGGCATCGAGCTGAGCGAGCGCTGGAACTCGGCCGCGGTGCCCTGGAAGGTGCCCTGCAGGGTTATCGGCGTGTGCAGGTCCGACTCGATCTGGTTGATGCGCTCGACCGCCTGACCCAGCGCGTAGCCGGGCGCGATGTTGAACGCGAGCGTGACCGAGGGGAACTGGCCCTGGTGGTTGACGGTCAGCGGCTCGACCTTGGTGCTCAGGTGCGCGATGGCGCTGAGCGGCACGCGCTGGCCGGTCGGCGTCGTGATGTAGATGCGCGACAGCGCGTTGCGATCGTTCTGGAACTGCGGCTCGACCTCGAGGATCACCTTGTACTGCTGACTCGACGTGTAGATGGTCGAAACCTGCCGCTGACCGAAGGCGTCGTAGAGCGTCTGGTCGATCAAGCTCAGCGACAGGCCGAGGCGGTAGGCGGCGTTGCGGTCGATGGTCACTGCGACGTGCGGCGAGGCGATCTGCTGGTCGGAGGCGACGTCCTGCAGCTCCGGTGCCTTCATCATTTGCGCCTGCAGGATCGGCGCCCAGTGGTTGAGCTCGCCGGTGTCCGTGTCCGTGAGCGTATACTGGTATTCGGTCTGGCTGAGCCGGCCGCCGACCGTGACGTCCTGGCCGGCCTGCATGAAGAACTTCGCGCCCTGCACCTGCGCGACCTTGGGGCGCAGCCGCTGGATGACCTGTTGCGCCGACGCGTCGCGCTCGGACAGCGGCTTGAGCTGGATGAACAGGCGGGCGGTGTTCTCGCTCGAGTTGCCGCCGGTCGCGCCGGCGAAGCCGACCACGGCGGCGACCGCCGGATCCTGCGAGATGATCTCGGCGAACTGGTTCTCGATCTTGGTGATGGCGGCGAACGAGGTGTCCTGCCGCGCCTCCGCCTGCCCGAACACGAAGCCGGTGTCCTGCTCGGGGAAGAAGCCCTTGGGAATCTTCACGTAGAGGACGCCCGTGACGACGATCAGCCCGAGCGTGAGCACCAGCATCAGCATCTGGTGACGGAAGACCCATTTGAGGCCGCGGTCGTAGCCGCCGATCAGCCAGGCGAACGTGCGTTCCGACCAGCGGCTGACGAAATTGGTGCCGTGCGCGCTCTCGCGGGTGAGGAAGCGCGAGCACATCACCGGCGTGAGCGTGAGCGAGACGAAGCCCGACACCAGCACGGCGGTCGTCACCGTCATGGCAAACTCGCGAAACAGCCGACCGATGATGCCGCCCATGAACAAGAGCGGGATGAACACGGCGACCAGCGAGATGGTGATGGAGATGATGGTGAAGCCGATCTGCCCGGCGCCGCGGATGGCGGCCTCGAACGGGGGCAGGCCCTCCTCCAGGTAACGCACGATGTTCTCGATCATCACGATCGCGTCGTCGACGACGAAGCCGACCGCGATGGTGAGGCCCATGAGCGAGAGGTTGTCGAGGCTGTAGCCGAGCGCGTACATCACGCCGAAGGTGCCGACCAGCGACAGGGGCACCACGATGCTGGGAATGATGGTGGCCCACAGGTTGTGCAGGAAGAGGAAGATCACCAGCACCACGAGGGTGATCGTCAGCAGCAGCGTGACCTCGACGTCGCGGACCGATTCGCGGATGTTGAGCGAACGGTCGGAGACGAGGTCGACATGGACCGAGGGCGGCAGCGACGCGAGCAGGGTCGGCAGCTGCGCCTTGATCTGGTCGACCACCGCGAGCGTGTTCGACCCCGCCTGGCGCTTGATCAGCACGAGCTCGATCTGCTTGCGGCCGACCCAGGCGCCGGTCCGCGGCAGCTTCGAGGAATCGATCGCGCGCCCGACGTCCTTGACCCGCACCGGCGCGCCGTTGCGATAGGCGACGATGACGTTGTCGAACGTCTGGGCGTTGAACAACTGGTCGTTGGTGTCCAGCGGGAACACCTGCTGGGCGCCCTCCAGGTTGCCCTTGGGCTCGTCGAGGCTCGCCGCGGTGAGCGCGTTGTGCACGTCCTCGAGCCCGATGCCGCGCGCGGCGAGCGCCAGCGGATTGACCTGCACGTGCACCGCATATTGCTGCTGGCCGGCGATATCGACCTCGGAGACGCCGGTGATGGTGGAGAGCTTCTGCGCCAGGATGTTGTAGGCGTAGTCGTCGACCCGGTAGATCGGCAGCGCGTCGGACGAGGCCGCATAGATCAGGATCGCGCGCTCGGCCGGGTTGGTCTTCTTGTAGGTGGGCGGCGACGGCAGATCCTTGGGCAGGAGGCCGCTCGCCGCGTTGATCGCGGTCTGCACGTCGCCGGCGGCGCCGTCGATGTTGCGGTTGAGGTCGAACTGCAGCGTGATCGTGCTGATGCCGAGGCCACTGGTCGAGGTCATCTGCGCGAGGCCGGGAATCTGCGCGAATTGCTGCTCGAGCGGGGTGGCGACCGCCGACGCCATGGTGTCGGGGTTCGCGCCGGGCAGTTGCGAGGTGACCACGATGGTGGGGAAATCGACGGTCGGCAGCGCCGAGACCGGCAGGAGCTCGTAGCTCGCGATGCCGAAGATGAGGATGCCCGCCATCAGCAGCGACGTGCCGATCGGACGCCGGATGAAGGTCTCGGAAATGTTCATTGCGCGGCTTGCCCGCCGAGCTGTGCCTGCGCCTGCGGCGCTGTTTGTCCGGGAGCACCGAGCCTCACCTTGGCGCCGTCGGTCAACCGATACTGCCCCTCGACCACGATCCGCTCGCCGGGCTGCAAGCCCTGACCGATCACCGCCAGGTCCTCCTGGTTCGCGGCGACCACGACGGGCCGACGCTTCACCGTGTCGTCATTGCCGATCACATAGACGTAGGCGCCGTTCGGTCCTTCCATGACCGCCACTTGCGGCACCGTCACGGCGTTCTCGCGCGTCGACAGCACGATGCGTGCGTTGACGAACTGGCCCGGCCACAAGGGCTCGTCGGCATTGGCGAACTGGGCCTTCAGGTGAATGGTCCCGGTCGCCTGGTCGACCTGGTTGTCGACGAGGGTCAGCTCGCCCTCTGCGATCCTGGTCTTGTCGTCCATCGCGTAGGCGATCACCTTGAGCTTCGTGTGCTGCTGACTCTCGCTCTTTCGGATATCGCCGAGCCGCTCGGCCGGAACCGTGAAACTCACGAAGATGGGGCGGAGCTGGGTGATGGTGACGAGGTTTGCACTTTGCGCCGCCTGGACCAGATTGCCGATGTCGACCAGGCGCTGGCCGGTGCGGCCATCGATCGGCGACTTCACCAGCGAGTATTCGAGATTGAGCTTGGCGGTATCGATCTGCGCCTGGTCGGCCTTGATAGACGCCTGCAGCTGGCCGACCGTCGCCTTCTGCTGATCGTAACCCTGCCGCGTCTGGAAGCCCGGGGTGAGGAGCTTTGCGGCGCGCTCGAGGTCGAGCTGAGCCGATTGCAGCTGCGCCGCGTCCTTCTCCTTGGTTGCCTCCGCCTGCTGGACAGCATTCTGGAACGGACGCGGATCGATCTGGAACAGCGAATCGCCGGTCTTCACCTCCTGGCCTTCGCGAAAGAAGACCTTGGTGATCTGCCCATCGACGCGCGACTTCACCGCTACCGTGTTGAAGGCCTGAACGGTGCCCAGGCCTTCCACATAGACTGGCATGTTGCGGTTCTCCGCGGTTCCCGCGGTGACCGGAACGGGAGGAGGCCCTTTGTCATTGATGGTTGCCTTGGCGGCGAAACCCGGGATTCCGAGGCGCGACAGCAGTTCCCGACCCGACTCCGGCACGCCGAAACGCCAGAACAGTCCGCCGACAATCAGCAGAATGAGAACCACGAGAAAAATCGCTCGCTTCCAGCGCATAAATGACCTGCCGCGGCTGACGGATCGCGCACTGGATGCTTCCGCGCACGCGCCCTTGACGCTCGTACGCCCCACGCGGATATAAGTTCCTAACAGACGCCAAGGCAAGCGCGTGGGGGGTCTCGAAAGCTTACAATTTGGCAACTTATCGCGAAGCTCGGCTTGATGTCAGGCGATCCTCGGGGGCGGCGCGTTACGAGCGGGTATTTCCATGTCGATCCTCAGGCTGGCCACTGCACTGTCCATTTGCGCGTTGATCGCAGGCTGTGGCCCGGGCCCGCAGGGGCCGCAGGGACCGGCCGGCCCGCAAGGCCCGCCCGGCGCCAAGGGCGACCCCGGTCCGCAAGGCCCGCCCGGACCGCAAGGGCCGCAAGGACAGGCAGGTCCTGCCGGCCCGGCGGCGGCGATCCGCATCGTCCGCAAGGATTGCATCTCCACCACCTGCGTCGCCGAATGTGCGGCGAACGAGGTTCTGGTGACGGCCTATTGCGGCACGAACCGCGGTCAGGCGACGTTCCTCACCGAACGCTCGGCCTCGTGCGGCGTCGTCCCCAATCCGGCGAGCAGCCCGCTGGTGGTGGTTTGCGCCTCGTCGGACTCGCATTGAAAAGGCGCTGAGTCCAGCTGCGCTCAACGCCGCAGCTGGAACGCCACCAGGGCGGCGATCATGATCGCGCCGCCCACCGCCTGCACGGGCGTGAGCACCTCGCCGAGCAGCAGCGCGCTGCCGATCGCCGTGAGCAGCGGCTCGAGATTCATCACCAGCGCGGTGCGGAACGGCCCGACCCGGATCGTCGAGATGAACGTCGCGAGGATCGCGATGATGGTGACGACGCTGATCGCGGCGAGCGCCGTCCAGCCGGCCGTGGTCTGCGGCGGATGCCACGTGCGCGTCACGCCCGAGATCGCGACGAACACGACGGTCGAGGACAGCAGCGAGTACCAGGTGGTCAGCCGCGCGTCGGACTTCGCGAGCTGTGCGCGCGAGATCAGCAGCATCGCGGCTCGGCTGACTGCGCCTGCGAACGAGAACAGGATGCCGACGACGGCAAGATCGCCCGGATGGGCGCCGATCATCAGGCTCAGCCCGAGGAAGGCGACGATCGCGGCGGTGATTCCGCGCCAGCTGAGCTGCTCCATGCCGGTGACGCCGGCGACGAGCCCGGTGATCAGCGGGTAGATGAAATAGGCGAGAATCGCGGTCGGCACGTCCATGCGCAGGATGGCCTCGAACACGCAATAGACGGTCACGGCGAACAACAGGCCCATGCCGAGCGCGATCCAGCGCTCGCGCGGCGTGAACGGCGCCGGCCGCGCGCCGACGCGCATCCAGGCCGCGAACAGGACGATGCCGACGACGCTGCGAAACGACAGCAGGGTCAGCACGTCCCCGCCCGAGTTGAACACGACCTTGCCGAGCACGTCGGCGCAGGCGAACGCCGCCGCGGCGACCAAGCCGAGAAGGAGGCTCGTGGCGGCGGGCGCCGCCGGCTGGGACGTGGTGGACACGCTGCGGGGTCAGCGCCGGATGAGGGTGCCGGCGCCGTGGTCGGTGAGGAGCTCGAGCAGCACGGCGTGCTCGACCTTGCCGTCGAGGATGACGACGCCCTCGACGCCGGCCTCCAGCGCGTAGATGCAGGTCTCGACCTTGGGGATCATGCCGCCCGAGATGGTGCCGTCGGCGATCAGCGCGCGCGCGCCGTCGATGGTGAGCTGCTTGATCAGGTTCTTCGACTTGTCGAGCACGCCCGGCACGTCGGTGAGGAGGAGCAGGCGCTTCGCCTTGAGCGCGCCGGCGATCGCGCCCGCGAAGGTGTCGGCATTGACGTTGTAGGTGCCGCCCTCGGCCGAGGTCGCGACCGGGGCGAGCACCGGGATGAGCTCGCGGCCGAGGATCTGGTTGAGCACGGTGACGTCGACCTTGCTGGGCTCGCCGACGAAGCCGAGGTCGATGACCTTCTCTATCTGCGAGGTCTCGTCGATGACGGTGCGGTTCACCTTGCTGGCGACCACCATGTTGCCGTCCTTGCCGGACAGGCCGACCGCCTTGCCGCCCGCCTCGTTGATGTAGCCGACGATCTGCTTGTTGATCGAGCCGGACAGCACCATCTCGACGATCTCGATCGTCGCCGCGTCGGTGACGCGCAGGCCGGCGGCGAATTCCGATTTGATGCCGAGCCGCTTGAGCATCTCGCCGATCTGCGGACCGCCGCCGTGCACGACCACCGGGTTCACGGCGGTCTGCTCGAGCAGCACGATGTCGCGCGCGAAGCTGCGCGCGCTCGCCTCCTCGCCCATGGCGTGACCGCCGTATTTCACCACGACGATCTCCTCGTCGTACTGTTGCATGTGCGGCAGCGCTTCCGACAGGACGCGGGCAATCTCGTACGGGCTGACGGCCATTGGATGAGGTCCCCCGGGGCAGGTGCGGTTTTCTAGCGCATGTTCCGGCGAAGTGGATACCGGTTCGCCGAAAAAGAACTTGCGTCGAATGGAGAACGGTAGGGCGTACTCCGTTCCAAAGGAGCGGCATACGCTCTACCCGGAGCCGCGACGATGCGAAAGGGTCAGCCGCGCACGAGCGCGGTGAGCGCGGCCGCCGTCACGGCGAGCCAGCTCGCGATGAGGACGATGCCGCCGCTCGGCGCCGCGAGCGGAAACAGGCGATGGTCGGCGAGCGCGCGCAGCGCGATGTCGGCGGAAAAGAGCGAGGCGCCGAGGATGAAGCCGATGGCCCCGGCAAGCGCGAGCGGCCGAAACAGCAATCCCTGATGCTGTGCGGCCGCGAGCGCGACCACGGCGGCGGCATGAAAGAGCAGCACCTGCCCGGCGCTGCCGAGGCCCGCGCCCGGCGCCGCATGGGCGCCGGCCGCGAGCAGCATCACGCCGGCGGCGCCCATCAGGCCGGCGAATGCGATCAGCACGGTTGGCGCCGCAGTTGAAATCATCGACCTCCCCCGGTCATGCTTTCTCTGCGAGCAGCCGCGCGACGGCAGCGCGCAAGTCGTCGATCCCGGCCCCGCTACGGGTCGACGTCGCCAGCACGTCCGGATAGGCGGCCGGACGCGCGCGCACGGCGGCGGCCACTTGCGCGATGGTCGCCGCGAGTGCGTCGCCCTTCACCTCGTCGCTCTTGGTCAGCACGATCTCGTAGCTCACCGCCGCCTCGTCGAGCAGGTCGAGCACCTCGGCGTCGGCGGATTTGAGCCCGTGGCGCGAATCGACCAGCACATAGACGCGCGCGAGGTTGCGGCGGCCGCGCAGATAGGCGCGGATCAACCGGGTCCATTCGGCGACCTTCGCCTTGGGCGCGGCCGCGTAGCCGTAGCCCGGCATGTCGACGAGGTTGAGCAGGCCGCCGCCGGTGAAAAAGATCAGCTCCTGGGTGCGGCCGGGGGTGTTCGAGGTGCGCGCCAAGGCGTGGCGATTGGTGAGCGCGTTGATCAGGCTCGACTTGCCCACATTGGAGCGGCCCGCGAACGCGATCTCGACGCCGGCTTCGGGCGGCAGCGCCGCGAGCGAGCCGGCCGCCGTGGCGAAGCGCCAGTCCGCCGCGAACAGCTTGCGCCCGGTCTCGCTCTCGTGCGCCGTGAACGCCTGGGCGGACATGCGCAATGCCCCTCGCGGTCAGTCGGCGCTTGCCGCTAGGCGCGCGCGATGAACGCCGCAGCGACCAGAAGCACGGGAACGAGCAGAGCGATGAAGAGAACCAACGAGGACGGTCGTCGCTTGGGCAACAGCGCCTTGAGATTGTCCCACAGCTCGATCTTGGCGCCGTTCTTCTTCATGATGATCGACTGCTGCGTGACCGAGAGCGAGTTGTTCCACGCCCAGTAGATCACGAGGCCGGCCGAGAACTTCGCCAGCATGAAGGTGAAGATCACCGGCATCCAGGCGAACATCACCCGTTGCGCCGGATCGGGCGGCGGCGGGTTGACCTTCATCTGCAGCCACATGGTCACGCCCATGATGAGCGGCCAGATGCCGAGATGCATGAACGAGCCGAACACCGGCACGATCGACGGGTCCCAGTGAATGAGGCCGAACAGCGTGAAGATGTTGGTCGGATCGGGCGCCGAGAGGTCGTGAATCCAGCCGAAGAACGGCGCGTGCCGCATCTCGATGGTGATGAACAGCACCTTGTACAGCGAGTAGAACACCGGGATCTGGATCAGGATCGGCAGGCAGCCGGCCACCGGATTGATCTTCTCGCGCTTGTAGATCTCCATCATCTCCTGCTGCTGCTTCGCGCGGTCGTCCGGATAGCGCTCCTTCAGTGCCTGGATCTGCGGCTGCGCCGACTTCATCTTCGCCATCGACGCATAGGACTTGTTGGCGAGGGGGAAGAACAGCGCCTTGATGACGACAGTGACGATGAGGATCGCGATGCCGAAATTGCCGACCCAGCGATAGATCAAGTCCATGAACTCGAACATCGGCTTGGTGAAGAACCAAAACCAGCCCCAGTCGATCAGCAGATCGAAATGATTGAGCTCGTACTTTTTGTTGTAGTCGTTGAGGACTTGCACCTCTTTGGCGCCGGCGAACAGGTGCGTGCTCGTGCTCGCGGTCGCGCCGGGCGCAACCACCTGCGAGGGCATGATGTAGTCGGCCTGATAGGTCGGCTGGCCGTTGGCCTCGCCGATGGAGAACCCCGCCGTCTGCAGTTTCGCCTTCGAGTCGGGGACGAGGGTCGCGGCCCAATATTTGTCGGTGATGCCGAGCCACGCATTGGTGATTTCCGAGAAGCTCACCTTCTTCTGCTCGGCGAGCTTCTTGTAGGTGACCTGCTGTTCCCCCTTGTCGCCGAGGTAGCCGATCAGGCCTTCGTGCAGGATGTAGTAGCCGAGCGTCTCCGGCGTCCCGTGCCGCGAGATCAACCCGTAGGGAAAGAGCGTGACCGGCTGCGCCCCGCTGTTGGCGACCTCGTCCTTGACCTCGAACATGTATTTGTCGTCGACCGAGATGGTCCGGCGGAACTTCAATCCTTCCCCGTTGTCCCAGGTCAGCACGACAACATGGCCGGGCGTGAGCGTGCCGGTACCTTCTTGTGTCCAGACCGTGTTGGAGTCGGGCAGCTTCGGCGGCTTCTCCGATGTGCCGGTCCCTGTAGTCCAGCCGAACTCGGCATAGTAGGGGTTCGGGCTTCCCGACGGCGAGAACAGGTCGATCAGCGGCGACTGCGGATCGATCGTCTCGTGATAGCGGGCGAGCAGCACATCATCGATCCGCCCGCCCTTCAATGCGATCGAGCCCTTGAGGCTCGGCGTGTCGATCGGGATGCGCGCACTGTCCTTGAGAGCTTCATCGCGCGTCTTCGGCGCCGTGTTGGTGGTGGCTTGGCCCGGAACCGCGGTCGGGGCATTCGCGGTGTTGGGCGTCCCCGGCGCGTTCGGCGTTCCGGGCGCGTGCGGCGTCGTCTGCGCCTGCTGCGGGTTCTGCGGCGGGTGGATCTGGCCGAGCCCGAAGAAGTACTGCCAGGCGAGCAGCACGACCAGCGACAGCACGATGGCCAGGAGGGTATTCTTTTGCTCGTTCATGACGGTTTCTGGTCGCCCGCCGGAGAAGCTCGCTCGCCCCCGTGCCGGTCGGCGGGCCGCCGTGGCGCTCGCCGTTGTTGATGTATGCGCGCGAGCGCGCGCGAAAAGTCCTCGGCGAGGCGCGTAAACGGCAAATCAAGGGCGGCGCGCCGGCCGATCACTACGTAGTCACTCCCCGCCCTGAACCGATCCGCGTCCGAAAGCCGCACGATTTCCCGCAATCGCCGCCGCACCCGGTTGCGCTCGACCGCATTGCCCACCTTGCGCGACACCGTAAAGCCGACCCGTGGCGGCCCTGTGTCGGCGCGCTCGCGCGCCTGCAGCACGAAGGCGTCCGTGGGGGCGCGGGGCCCCGCCGCGACGCCGAGAAAATCCGCCCGTTTCCGCAATCGATCCACGGTCGCGGGAGGCGTTACCGAATCAGGCGCTGAGCCGCTTCCGGCCGCGGGTGCGACGGGCATTGAGAACCTTGCGGCCGCCCTTGGTCGCCATGCGGGTCCGGAAGCCGTGGCGGCGCTTGCGCACCAGCTTGCTCGGTTGATAGGTCCGCTTCACCACTGTTCTCCGCTTGTCCGTGCGGCGCCGATCGGTCGTCCGCCGATGCGCCGCGGCCTTCGGATTTCGAGCGAAATACCGAGTTTTCCGAGCCGGCGCGGGGGTATCAAAGACTGGCGGGCTTATACGGGCCCCCCGGGGTCCCGTCAATGCAAACGGCTGGCAAACGGCTGGCAAACGGCCGGCAAACGGCCGGCGGTGCAGCCGCGCCGCTCACGTTCCCTCAAATGACGGTGAGAAGGGGGTCCGCCGGGACAAACGCTTGGGTATACAGGAGCTTCCGAACTCCGAAGAGCCGGCCGATGTCTGCCTGATGTTTGCTTCTGGCAACCCCAATTCGCCGCCGAATGCCGGCGTCCGGCCGGCACGCTTGCTGGCGTTCGTCGCGATCATGGTTGCCGGCGTCGTCGTGGTCGGCATCGGCCGCTACAACGGCCTCTCGCCGATCGCGCTGGTGGAGCACCGCGCCGCCATCGACGCGTTGGTGGCCCGGCATTGGGCCGCGGCGCTGCTCGCCTTCGCGGCCATCTACGTGATCGTGGTTGCGCTGTCGCTTCCCGGCGGCGCGCTGCTGACGATCTTCGGCGGGGCGATCTTCGGCGGGCTCGCGGCCGGAGCGGCGGCACTGGTCGGCGCCACCATCGGGGCCACCGTCATCTTCCTGATCGCCAAAAGCGCGCTCGGCGGCTGGCTGGTGCGCCGCGCGGGCGCGCGCGCCGAGGCCGTGGCGGCGGGCTTTTGCGCCAATGCGTTCAACTACCTCCTGTTTCTGCGCCTGGTCCCGCTGTTTCCGTTCTGCCTGGTCAACCTCGTGCCGGCGCTGTGCGGCGTGCGGCTGCGCACTTTCGTGTTGGCGACCGCGCTCGGCATCGTCCCGGGTACGTTCGCGTTCGCCTTCTTCGGTGCCGGCCTCGGCAGCGCGTTGACGGCGCAGATCGACGCTTATCGCGCGTGCGTCGCCGCCGGCCGCGCCGGCTGCAAGCCCGGCTTCGACCCGAGCGCCGCGGTGACGCCGCAGCTGATCGCAGGCTTGGTCGCGCTCGGCCTGCTGGCGCTCGTGCCGGTCGTCGTCAGGCGCCTGCGCGCCGCGCGCGCGGCGCGCGAGGTGTCGAGCCATCCGTGACGAGCCGCACCAGGACGCACCACGAGCCGCGCCGATGGCCGAGGTGCTCGAGCCCGACATTTGCGTGATCGGCGCCGGTTCCGGCGGACTCTCGGTCGCCGCCGCCGCGGCGGCCTTCGGCGTGCCGGTGGTGCTGATCGAGCGCGGCCGCATGGGCGGCGATTGCCTCAACTATGGCTGCGTGCCCTCGAAGTCGCTGCTCGCCGCGGCGCGCCACGCCATGGGATTGGCGCGCGGGCCGGAGCTCGGCGTCACCAGTGCACCCGTCGCAGTCGACTTTCGCAAGGTGCGCGATCACGTCCGCGGCGTCGTCGCGGCGATTGCGCCGAACGATTCCAAGGAACGGTTCACGGCGCTCGGCGTGCGCGTGATCGCGGGCTCGGCACGCTTCACCGAGGCCACGACCGTCAAGGTGGGGGATGCGCTCACAATTCAGGCGCGGCGCTTCGTCATCGCGACCGGCTCCTCACCGGTGATCCCGCCGATCCCCGGCCTTGCGGAGGTGCCTTATTTGACCAATGAGACGATCTTCGACCTCGGCGAATGCCCGCGCCATCTGGTGGTGATCGGCGCCGGGCCAGTCGGGCTCGAGCTCGCGCAGGCGTTCCGCGCGCTCGGCTCGAACGTCACGGTCGTCGAGGCCGCAACGCCGCTCGCGCAGGAGGATCCCGAATGCGCCGCCGTCGTGCTCGACCAGCTTGCGCGCGACGGCGTCGAGATCCGCAGCGGCGTCGCGATCACGCGCGTCGATCATGCCGGTGGCAAAGTGCAGGTCGTGATCACCGGCCCGGCGGGCGCGGAGACGATCGCGGGCAGCCACCTGCTCGTCGCCGTGGGCCGCGCACCCAACGTCGCGGATCTCGGCCTCGACAAAGCAGGGATCGCGGTCGAGCGGAACGGCGTCGTGGTCGACAAGCGGTTGCGTACGACCAACCGGCGCGTCTATGCGGTGGGCGACGTCGCGGGCGGGCCAGGGTTTACGCACGTGGCGAACTATCACGCCGGACTGGTGATCCGGCAGGCGCTGTTTCGGCTGCCGGTACGCGTCAACCACGACAATGTCCCACGGGTGACATTCACGCAGCCGGAGCTAGCCCATGTGGGCTTGAGCGAGGCGCAGGCGCGGCGCAGCAACCTCCGGTTCCGAGTGCTGCGCTGGCCTTATCACGAGAACGACCGCGCCCAGGCCGAGCGCGCGACTGCGGGTCACATCAAGGTCATCGTCACGCACCGCGGCCGCGTCCTGGGTGCCACCATCGCCGGCCGCAACGCCGGCGAGCTGATCGCGACCTGGACGCTCGCCGTCGAGCAGCGCCTCAACATCCGCGCGTTTGCCGGTACCGTGGTGGCCTATCCGACCTTGGCCGAAATTGGTAAACGGGCCGCCGTCACCTATTTTGCCCCTAATTTGACGAGCCCATTGGTCAGGCGCATCATTGCCTGGTTGCGTCGCTTCGGCTGAGAGAAAGCGGTCGACATCGCCATGCTTCGCAAGGTAACGGCAGCGGACGGCCCGGCGGCCGGCGCCCATGTGCGCTGGACCGAACGGCTCGGCATGTCCGGCAAGCTGTTCGCCTTCACGGTCATGGCGACTCTGCTGGCCGAGGTGTTCTTCTACGTCCCCTCGATTGCCCATTTTCGCATCAACTGGCTCAGCGACAAGCTCGGCGACGCGCATACGGCTGCGCTGGTGCTCAAGTCGGACGATGACGCGAGCCCGGACAGCAACACGAAGCGCCTGGAGGTGCCGGAAAAGCTGCGGCGCGAGCTGCTCGACAGCATCGGCGCTCGCATGGTGGTGACACAGGGCAATCAGAGGCACCGGGTGCTCGCCGTGAGCACCGCGCCGACCCAGATCCGCCAGGTGGTCGACACCCAGGACATGGCGACGGCGCATATGATCATCGACGCTTTCGATACCCTGCTGTTCTGCAAGGACAGCGACGTCATCCGCGTGATGGGGCTGCCGCCGATGGGCGGCGAGCCGATCGAAATCCTCATGGACGAAGGGCCTCTGCGCAAGGCGATGTGGCACTATTCACGCAACATCGCACTGATCTCGCTCGTCATCTCGGCGATCGTGGCGACGTTGCTCTATCTCGCCTTGCACTACATGTTCGTGCGGCCGATGTACCGGATCACGCGCAACATGATCGCGTTCCGCGGCGATCCGGAGAACCCGGCGCGCGTCATCGCGGTGTCGAGCCGGCAGGACGAGATCGGCATCGTCGAGCGCGAGCTCGCCACCATGCAGCAGGACCTCGCCACGATGCTGCAGCAGAAGAGCCGGCTCGCCGCGCTCGGGCTCGCGGTGTCGAAGATCAATCACGACCTGCGCAACCTGCTCGCCTCGGCGCAGCTCATCTCCGACCGCCTGGCGCACCTGCCCGACCCGCGCGTGCAGCGGTTCGCGCCGAAGCTGATGGTCGCGCTCGAGCGCGCGATCGATTTCTGCCAGTCGACGCTCTCCTACGGGCGCGCGCAGGAACGCCCGCCCGCGCGCAAGATGATCTCGTTCGAGGCGCTGGTGGAGGAGACGCGCGAGACGCTCGATCTCGGCGCCGACGCGCACATCGGCTGGGTGAGCGCGGTCGAGCGCGGGCTGATGGTCGATGCCGACCACGACCAGATGCTGCGCGTGCTGATCAACCTCGCGCGCAATGCCGTGCAGGCGCTCGAGTCGCGCGCGCCCAACGATCCGGCGCGCGACCAGATCCGCATCACCGGGCGCCGCCAGGGCGCGGTGGTGATGATCGAGGTCGCCGACACCGGGCCGGGCTTCCCCGAGAAGGCGCGTGCGCACCTGTTCGAGGCCTTCCAGGGCTCGACCCGCACCGGCGGCACCGGCCTCGGCCTCGCGATCGCGGCCGAGCTCGTGCGCGCGCATGGCGGCGAGATCCGCCTCGCCGAGGGCACCATCGGGGCCGCCTTCCACATCATGATTCCGGATCGCGCCGTCGAGCTGGAAGCGCGGCGCAACGAGCGCGCGCGGGCATAGCAAGGGCGAGCGGCAGCCGCCCTACCTCGCGGGCACTGCGCATTCGCTCGTCCGGGATCCGCGTTCCCCGCGCGATGCCGGCGACGATGTCCGGGGCGATGCGCGCCGCGATGGCGGCGAGCTTCTGCACCGGCGCATGCACGATCACTCGCGACATGAACGTCGCGCGACGCACTTGCGCGCCGACATCGTGCGCAAGCTGCTGCTGGAATTCGCCGGCACTGCCGCCTGCCAGATAGATGTCGGCGGCGAGCCGGGCCGAATGCAGCGCAATCGCGATGCCGTCGCCGCAGAACGACGGGATGACCGCGGCCTGGTCACCGAGCAGCCAGGGACCGCGGCCGGCGGTGGCGACGTAGCCGTAAGGAATCGACGCAATGGCGAGCGGGCGGCGACAGCAGGCGAGTGCGCCGGCGAGACGCCGGTCGAGATGAGGCGAGGCCGCGCACAGCGCATCCAACAGGGCATCCCAGCGCTGGCCGAGCTTCGCGAACCGCCGCCGGCGCACGACCAGGCAGAGATTGACGGCGCCACCTTCCACCGGCTCGAGGCCGGCATAGCCGCCGGGAAACAGCGCGAGCTCGACGCCGCCGCGGAGCTCCGCCGCCTCCTCGCGCGCGAGCCGCCAATGCAGCTTGAAGGCGACGAGATCGTTCTGCGCGCCGGGCGGCCGCCGCCAGCCGCGCAGGTGGTGCTTGCCGGTGGCGAGAAACACCTCGTCGGCCGCGAGCCGCTCGCCGCCATCGAGCTCGGCGACCCATCCGTCACCGATGCGCGCGAGCCTGCGCACCCCACGGCCGCGGCGGATTCGCGCGCCGCGCTCGGACGCGGCGCGCAACAGGGCCTCATCGAGCGCGCGGCGTGAGAGGCTGAAGGCGGGGAATGGCAACGGCGCCGTGGTCACCGCGCGGCCGACCGCGAGGCGCACGACGCGTATGCGCACCGCGCCGAGCGCTGCGAGATCGATGCCGAGGTCGTCGAGATAGAGCGCCGCTTCGCCGCTGATGAACTCGCCGCAGACCTTGTCGTGCGGCCCGTGGCGGCGCTCGACCAGCATCACGCCGCGCCCGGCCTGGGCGAGATGCGCCGCGACCGCGGCGCCGCCGACCCCGCCGCCGATCACCAGCGCAGGTACGGCGGCAGCCATCACGCCTTCACCCGCGCGACGCACAGGCGGAAGGGAAACTGCGGATGGATTTCCGCCGCGTCGGCGGGCAGACCTGCGGCGGCAAGCGCGTCGCGCCAGTCATGCGTATCGAACGCCCGCGCGATCGAGATCGGACCGTCGTGCTGGACGAAATGATGGAAGCGCAGCGCACGCGAGGCGATGCGAAACGCGTGATAGGGCAGCGGATGGCGGTGCAGGTCGTTGACGAACCAGCCGATCGCCGTGCTCGCCTCCATCCAGGCGACGAAGCGCGCGAGCGAAGCATCGTCGAGATGATGCGTGAACAGCGAGCTGATGACGATGTCGATCGGCCGCTCGGCGCGATAGTCGAACACATCGGCGGTGACCCAGTGGATCGGCCGCTCGGGCGCGGTCGCCGCGGCGGCCGTGCGCGCCGACCAGGGATTGAGGTCGACCCCGGTGAGATCGAGCCGCAGCCCGCGCCGCGCCGCCCAACGATCGACCTTGCGCAGCATGTCGCCGTAGCCGCTGCCGACGTCGACGACGGTGATGATGCGATCGCGCGGCAGCCGGCCCGTACGGACCAGATCGGCGAAGAAGCGCATGGTCGGCCGATACGCCAGGGTGAGGCGATTGACCTTGGCGAGATCGACCAGGCAATCGCGAAAGGTGGCGAAATCCGTCTGATCGGAGTCCATCAGCTCCGTCAGCGCGTTGCGGTGCGAGAAATCGATCGCCACCACGGCGGTCAGGCCGCGGCGCGAAACAGCATCGTCTCGGCGGTGAGGCCGGGGCCGAACGCCATGGCGCAGCCGCGCGCGCCGGCCGGCGCCTTGGCGCGCAGCAGGCGTTCGAGCACGAACATCACCGTCGGCGACGACATGTTGCCGTAGTCGCGCAGCACGCTCCGCGAGATCGTGAGCGCCGTCGTATCGAGCCCGAAGGCGCCCTCGACCGCATCCAGGATGGTCCGGCCGCCCGGATGCACGGCCCACAGGTCGACCGCATCGGCGGCGAGGTCGGGCAGCACGCGTTGAGCGCCGGCGCGCAGCGCCTCGTTGATCGTGCCGGGGACCTGGCCCGACAACACCATGTCGAAGCCGAGGTCGCGGATGTTCCAGGTGATCTGGTCGGCTGCGGCCTGCACCAGCACGGCGTTGAAGCCGTCGAGCGCAAGCCCCGCCGGCTCGGCACTGACCAGCGCGGCGCTCGCGCCGTCGCCGAACAGCAGGAAGGTCAGCAGCCGGTCGAGCTCGTCGGTCTCCTGCAGGTGCAGCGTGCACAGCTCGACGCTGACGACGAGGACTTTGGCGCGCGGCTCGGAGCGCACGATGTGGCGCGCGACCTTCAGGGCGGTGATCGCCGCGTAGCAACCCATGAAGCCGATCACGGTGCGCTCGACCGCAGGATCGAGGCCACAGCGGCGCACGACGTCGAAATCGACGCCGGGGGCCGACAGGCCGGTGCAGGAGGTGACGATCAGGTGCGTGACGTCGCGCGCGGCCTCGCCGAGGGCGAGGCGATCGACCGCCGCCGCAGCGAGCGCGGGCGCCTCGACCTCGTAGCGGGCCATGCGCTGCGCCGTCGAGGGGAAGCGGCCGAGCGTGTAGAAGCCGTCGACATCGACGGATTCGTTGTTGCCCGGTCCGGCCGGGGCAAGGCACGACCAGCGGCGCTCGATGTGCGAGCGGCTGACCATACGCTCGAACAGCAGGCGCGAACGGCGGTCGCGCAGCAGTCGCGCAGCGAAGCGCACGAACGTGTCGTGCACCTCGTGCTCGGGGGTCGCGACGGCGACGCGATTGATATGAGCGGTGGTCATGTTTCAGTAGCAGAGATTGCGCCAGCGCCAGCCCCAACGGGTCCAGATGCGCACGTAGCAATCGTCATACGCGAAGGCGTACGGCGCGCCGACGAAGAAGAACCGGCGATGGAAGCGATGTCGGAAGGCGAGATGGCGGCCGATGAAGCGATTGGGGAAGAACGCGTGATTGCCGCGAAATGCGAAGGAATGCGAAACGCCGCCGAGGTTGGAATGCGAGAAGCCGCCGAAGTTGCCGACATGAGCGGCCGCGAAATTTCCGCCGCCCATATGGCCCCGTATGGGGCCTCCGCCCATGTGGCCGCCCGATCCGCCGCGCGCGGACACGCCGCAGGCGGTCGCACAAATGATTACCACGGTTGCCAGTGCGATTGCGATGTGACGCAGCATGATGCCGTCTCCTTCGATCTCGACAAGCACCCCAGCGGAGCGAACGGACCTCGCAAGCCGGCATCAGGCTGGCACAAGGCAATGAGCCGTCACAACTTACGAATGCGACAGTTTATGACGCAAATGTCAGTTTGCTGATTGCGAATTTGTGACAAGATCAGCCGTCGCACCACGCGGAGAGCCGACGGAATGGCAGGCGGACGCCGACGCATCCTGGTGATCGAGGACGATCCGGAGACGGCGGAGCAGCTGGTCGATTCGCTCACGACGCACGGCTACCAGGTCGACCTCGCGGTCGACGGCCGCGCCGGCCTCGAGCTCGGGCGCTCGGCCGACTATGCCGTGCTGACGATCGATCGCATGCTGCCGGAGATGGACGGGCTCGCGGTGATCCGTCACATGCGCGACGCCGGCGTCACGACGCCGGCGCTGATCATCAGCGCGCTCGGCGAGATCGACGAGCGGGTGCGCGGGCTGCGCGCGGGCGGCGACGACTACCTGGTCAAGCCGTTCGCCTTCGCCGAGCTGCTCGCGCGGGTCGAGGCGCTGGCGCGCCGCAGCGCCACCGTGGTCAAGGAGACCGTGCTGCGCGTCGGCGATCTCGAGCTCGACCTCGTGACGCGCACGGTGCGGCGCGGCGACAGCGACATCGAGCTGTTGCCGCGCGAGTTCCAGGTGCTCGAATATCTCGTGCGCAACGCCGGCCAGGTGGTGCCGCGCGCGATGCTGCTGCAGCATGTATGGGATCTGCACTTTGACCCCACGACCAACATCATCGACGTTTATGTCGGACGCGTCCGGCGCAAGGTCGACGGTGCGCAGGCCTCCCCCCTCATCCACACCGTCCGCGGGGTCGGGTTTTGCGTCCGTGCTCCTGGCTAAGACGCTCCGCTCGTCGACCCTCAGGCTGGCGCTGATCTGCATCGGCATCTTCGGCGCCGCCGTGCTGGCGCTGTTCGGCTACGTCTATTGGTCGGCATCGACCTATGTGCTGAGCCGCGCCGACGGCGAGATCGCGGCCGACTACGACGCGTTGCGCCATGTCTACGACACGGCAGGACGCGGCGCGCTCGCGGCCGCGATCGAACGGCGCATCGCGGACGGCCAGCACGCCGGCAGCATCTATCTGCTCACCGATGCGGCGCGCGCGCCGATCGCAGGCACTTTCCAGTCGTCGGCGTATGTGCCGCGCGATGCCGCCGGCTGGGCGACATTCGCAACGCCGCTGCGCCCTGCCCTGCGGGCGAAATTCGAAACGCTTCCGGACGGCTCCCATCTGCTCGTCGGCCGCGACATCGGCGATCTGGCGGCGTTCGCCGGGCGGATCGATCTCGCGCTGCTGCTCGGGCTCGGGCTGATCTTCGTCCTCGCAGCGGTCGCGAGCGTCACGGTCACGCGCCGCACCGTCGGGCGGATCGAAGCGGTCAACGCGACCAGCCGCGCCATCATGCAGAGCGGGCTCGGCGAGCGCATCCCGCTGCGCGGCACGCGCGACGAATGGGACCAGCTCGCCGGCAACCTCAACATGATGCTCGACCGCATCGAGGTGCTGATGGGCGAGGTCAAGCAGGCGACCGACAACGTCGCGCACGACCTGCGCACGCCGCTCACCCGCATCCGCGCCCGGCTCGAGAAGGCCTCCGCGCGCCCGCGCAGCGCCATGGAGGACCATGCGCTGATCACCGACACCCTCGCGGACCTCGACGGCGTGCTGCGCATGTTCGCCTCGCTCACCCGCATCTCGCAGATCGAGACGAGCGACCGCACCGCCGCGTTCCACACCGTGAACCTCGCCGAGATCGCCCGCGAAGTCGTTGAGCTGTTCGATGCTGCCGCGGAGGAAAGCGGCGTGGCGCTCACCACCGCGGGCGACGCGCAGGTGCTCATCACCGGCGACCGCGATCTCCTGTTCGACGCCGTCTCGAACCTCGTCGACAACGCGATCAAGCACGGCCGCGCCGCCGGCCGGGTGACGGTTGCGGTCGCGTGCGGCACGGACGGCGCGACGATCTCCGTCACGGACGATGGGCCCGGCATCCCGGCGCATGAATTTCCGCACGTGTTCAAGCGCTTCTATCGGCTCGAGCGCAGCCGTCGCGCGCCGGGTAATGGGCTCGGGCTGAGTTTGGTGGCCGCCGTCGCACGGCTGCACGGGGCGCGGATCGAGATGCTCGACAATGCGCCGGGGCTTGAGTTTCGGCTGCATTTTGCGCGGATCGGGGCTGGATCGGCGGGCGCGCAAGAGCCCGCGGTGAACCGGAAGGCGGATCCCCTACCCTCCCGACCCGATGCGTCCACCGCTCCGGAGAAACCGCTGTTGCGCCATGGCGTTGGGCCCCAACTGGGCTCTCTTGCCAAGGCGACGCAGAGCCGATAGCTATGCGGCCGGCCCGCGGGTCCGTTCCGGACCTCGGCCGACGCGCCCGTAGCTCAGCTGGATAGAGCACCAGACTACGAATCTGGGGGTCAGGAGTTCGAATCTCTTCGGGCGCGCCATTTCCGGTACAAGTTGAGCACGCTATGCAGCCCCGCCAGCGTGAGAAATCCTGGACAATATTGCCATCCTGTACTCGCCGGATTTTTCCGATAGCCAAATCTGCTTGCGTACGGAATTGATGCTCAGGAAGAACTCGCCGTAAGGCCAGCCATCCGTCCGCGGCAGCACGACCTTCATTCGTGCGGTGAAGCGGCCCTGATCCGGAATGACGATTCCCCGCAAGATAATCAGCTCGCAGATCACGGCGGTCTTGTCGGGCAAGGCTGGATGAGCACGCGGCTCATAGCCGAAGCACTGCTCGAGCCTGCGCAGCACCCGGGTCGTTTGTTCGCCACGTGAGACCAACGCCAACTCGCGTGTCGGATGGCCAAGCGGAATGGTCCACTGCTGACGTTCCTTCAAGATGGGGCCGTGATGCCCACTTTCCCAGACCTCGACGGCATCCGTTTTTCCCCCGTCGGACAATCCAAGGAGGAGAGTGAATCCTGCCAAGTTGCCGGCTGAGTTGGTTGTGGCATCGATCCAAAGATGCTTGTCCCATTTCAATGCCGCGATATCGAATACGTACGCGTCAGGACCTGGGATAAACCTCTCGGGGTCGCCCGCGGGATCGACAGCCGCCCACCCAACGCGCTCTCTTAGGCAGTGCTCCGTAAAGTCCCTGCGGTGTCGGCCCATGCGTTTGCCTCTTGGGCTTCAGCCAGTCAAACAACCCCATCCCGCGTCTCCAGGAACGACGTAAATCGGCACCGCGTGCCAGTGAGAGCACAGGCAACCCTCGCGTGCAAGCTGCGTCGATCAGCCGTTGACCCGCAAGCGCATTTTACTACCCTGCGGCGGTCGACGGCATTCCACGGCCAGCATGAGAGCCTTTTTGTGCGCTGCCCATCAATGATCCGGCGGCCTCGTGGCATGATGCGTGAGGCTTTCAATCAGAACATCGCGCAACCATACGCCGCCGCGCTCGAACCGGATCGCGTTCGAGCGACCGATAGGGCGGGCCTCTCAGCGCGATGAAACGAAGTGGCAGCTCAAGAGTTCGCGCTCATCTCCTTTTCCCAAGCGGTCAAGGACCTCGATCTTGGAAGCTGCTTCGCCGACCGGGTGCTCAGGAAGTACTGGCCGGCGAATGAGGAGATCGCGAGCATCGAGGCCAACCCCAGCTCCTGGCTGAGCTCAACGATCTAAATCCGCAGTGGCGCCACAGCGTGCGCCAGCACGGATACGGGTCGCGCCACGACGATCACGCCGACCAGATTCGGCCGGAATTCAAATCGGAGTTCTTCGAGATGGCTGCGACCTCGAGTGCCCGAGGGGAAACGTCGACCTCGTCGCGGCTTTGGTCGCCGGCCGAGAGATGCTGAAGTCATCTCGAGAGCACAGCCGACCAACCTGCCAATCAGATAGACATGCCGCAGCAAGCGGTGGAGATTGGTCCGTCCGTGTCCGGCTCTGGGGTGCCCAATGGTGTCGTCCGCGACCGCCTTGCGAATTCCGGCTTGTGTCCTGCTGCTGGGGCTCGGCGCGATGCCCGCCGCCGCGGCCGACAACGGCCTCGCTCTCCTGGGATTTTTCGAGAACACCTGCGCGCGCCGGCCGGCTCTCCCGACCGCACTCCAGGCGCTGGCGAAAGAGGTCGGTTTCGAGGGCACACACGGCGACATCACGCCGGATATGGAGGCGCGCGGCAAAATTGACATCATCTACTCCGCACAACTCGTGCAGGGCGCGGCGACCTTCAAGGTGAGCGCCTATTTCGCCGACGAAATTCCCGGCGTGACTTCGGTCAGTTGCTCGCTCGCCACGACGGGCGTGAACGCGTCGGACCTCGCCCGGGCGCTCGAAGCGGCCGAGAAGGTTACCGCGCCGAGCACCGAATCCTCGCCAGACGGCCTGACCGGCTGGCTGAAATGGACGTTCGGACCCGCCCGCGAGAATGATCGGCTGGAAATGAGCTTCCGACGTGACGAGTTGCGCCGCACGAGCCTGACTTTGATCTACCAAGTTCGCAAGCCGTGAAAGGCAGAAAGCCCCCATGAGCCCAACCCCGCAGCACATCACGCCGGAGGATCTCGCCGCCGTCAAAGCCTGGTTTGCCGAGCTCGCCGAGCATGTGCGGGCGGTCGACTTCGCGGCGGCGCGCCACCTCTTCGCCGAGGATTTCGTCGCCTTCGGCACCTTCACGGATTTCATGATCGGCCGTGACCTCGCGGAAAACAAGCAGTGGCGCAATGTCTGGCCCACCATCGACCGTTTCGTGTGGCGGCTCGATGATGCGAAAGCGCTCGTCTCGCCCGACCGGCTGTTCGCGGTCGGGCTCGCGGTGTGGGATTCGACCGGCTACCATCCCGACGGCAAGCCGTTCGACCGCAAGGGGCGCGCCACCGTGTCCTTCACCCGCGCGAAGGTCGGCGATCCCTGGATCGCCTCGCATACGCATATGTCGCTTTTCCGCGGCACGCCGGAGGTGTCGCACGGCAACAAGCCATCGAAGAGCTGACGCGGCGCGCCAGTCCGATGAGAGTGGTTATATGTCCATCGAATTCCTACTGTTATCCCAGTTGGGTTCGTTCTGGAATTGTGCATTCGCGCCGATCAACTGAAGAAGCCGTGCCGCAGCAAGTCGGCGCCCGCGGCAATGACAGCGATCAACACCAGCTTCTTGAAGGTCTCGGGCGCAATCCTGTCGCGCATCTGTTGTCCGACGTACATGCCGAGCACGACCGGCAGCGTCGCAGCCGTCGAGACGCCGACGTCGAGCCAGCTGAACTCGGGGCTGGCGGTCAGGAGAACGGCCAGCAGGCCAGAGGAAACGACGAGGTAGAGCGAGGCCGCCTTGGTGAACGCCTGTCCGCGCAGTCCCTTGGCCAGCAGAAATATGAACACGAGCGGTCCCGCCATCGCGGCGATGCCTCCGAGAATTCCGCCGAAGAATCCGAAGGCCACGCCAGCCGGGAGGACCATGCGAGATTGAAGCTGCAGCTTCGGTGCGAGCAGCGTAATCCCGGCGACACCGATCAGCACCAGGCCGGCGATGATCTTTGCAACGTTCGCATCGAGCGCCAGCAGGGCGCGAACACCGAGGAAGAGGCCGGGAATCATGCCGACGATCACGGGCATCAATTGAAGGAGGCACCGTTCGGTCTTTCCGTCCTCCAGCGCCTGCGGCAGGTTGCTGAGGATCAGCGGCATGCTCAGCAGCATGGCCGCCGATTTGACGTCGATGAACAGCGACAGCAGCGGCAGAGCGACGATCGGCATGCCGACCCCGATGATCCCCTTCAGCAAGCCGGCGACGATCAGGCTGCAGATCACGGCGGCGATGATGGTCGATGGCTCGACATGAAGGGTGTGGATCAACATCTGCAGCCACCGTCATTGCGAGGAGCGAAGCGACGCCGCAATCTCGTTCCTCGGATACGCAAAACGCGGATCGAGGTTGCTTCCTCGCTTCGCTCCTCGCAACGACGAACGGTTCGACACGTGTCGAACCGTCGCCGATTGAAATCCTTCCCGTATCAGCGATAGAGTCGGGGATGGTCGCGGCGGCAAATCTGGTGGAAGTGGCCGCGCTCGTGGGCGACACCGCGCGAGCGACGATGCTCAATGCCCTGATGGGCGGCCAGTCGCTGACCGCCACCGAGCTTGCCTATTGCGCCAATGTCTCGCGCTCGACGGCGAGCACCCACCTGAGCAAGCTCGTCGCCGCGCGGCTGTTGACCGTCCTTCGCAACCGCCGCTTCAGCTATTATCGGATCGCCTCCCCACTGGTCGCCTCGATGCTGGAGAGCATCAAGGTCGTCGCCGCGATCGAGGTGCCACCTCGCCGCCAACCGCGATCGGCCAACGACGATGCACTCCGCTTCGCCCGCCGCTGCTACGATCACCTGGCTGGCCGGGTCGGCGTCGCCGTCACCGATGCCCTCGTCGCCATGGGGCACGTCGTGCTGACCGATGAAGGCGGCGAGGTCACGCCGTCAGGCGAGCGGTTCCTCGCCGCGTTCGGTGTCGATCTGAGGTCACGGAGCCGGCGGATTTTCTGCCAGCCGTGTCTCGACTGGAGCGAGCGCCGTTATCACCTCAAGGGGCTCGTCGGCGCCCGGATTCTCGATCGTCTGGTGGAGCTCGGATGGCTCGAGACCGTATCGGATAGCCGTGCACTCCGGCTGACATCGTCCGGAAGGGCTGGGTTATCGGAAACCCTCCAGATCGAGCTCGATGACGAGGGTGCAGCAACCGGTCGACCATGCGACCCGCGCCGGCTGATGGCTTAGGCTGAGCGGAGCGCCATCTCTTCGGGCCGGCCGCGCCTCTGCGTCACTGCATGCCGGCGATCGTGATCCAGGCCGCGAGAGACGCGAGCTTCTGCTCCTTTCGCCAAGGCTTGCCGCCCGTTGCGCCGAGCGACTTCAACTGACCATCCACGTCATGTGACGACAAGCGGAGCCGCTCGGCCGCAACCGCGTGAAGAGACTTCTCGTCGACCTCGGCGACGTCGAGGCCGCATCGGCCGCAGGCGTGCCGAAAGGCGTCGCGTACGGCGAGCCCTTCGGCGATCGGCACGTGCTCCGGCCAGGAAAGGCCATATGCCAACGCATCGGTGATCCAACCGGCGCGATTGACGAGCAGCGCCGCAATCACCGGGCGGGATGCGGCATCGCGAAGTTTGTGGACGATCTCGGCCAGACCCTTTGCCGCAAAGTCTACTTGGCGTTCGTGCCCCTCGGCGACAGCGGCCACGGCTTCCGCCGACGCTCCACCGTCCGGCCCGCGCTTCATCTCATACGCGACGCGATAGGGCTCGAGCGCGAGGCGGTCGCCGTCGGCGGCCATCCGGAGAAACGTCGACAACACGAGCCGGGGGACACCGTCATCGACGGCGATGCCGACCAACACACCACCGCCCTTGCCGGCGCGAAATCCGAGGCCGATCGAGCCCGTAGCGCTTTTGCGGCTTACGCTCACCTCACTCGATCTTGATGTGCGCGGACTTGATCACTTGCGCCCATTTTTGCGTGTCGCCCCGGCATAGCTGTCCATACTCGGCCGGCGTGTAGATCAGCTCCATCGCGCCGAGATCGGCGAGCTTGGCCTTCAATTGCGGCTTCGCGAGCGCCTCGTTCACGGCCTTGTTGAGCGTGCCGATGATCGCCGGCGGCGTCGCGGCCGGCGCCGAAAGGCCGTTCCAGGTGCTCGCTTCGTAGCCAGGCAGAAACTCGCTGATGCCGGGGACATCGGGAAGCTGGGGGGAGCGCTCCTTGGTGGTCACGGCCAGGGCGCGCAGCTTGCCGGCCTTGATATGGCCGAGAGAAACCGGCAGCAGATCGAACATCAGCTGAACTTGTCCGCTCAGCAGGTCGATCAAGGCGGGGGCCGAGCCGCGATACGGCACATGCCGCATGTCGATGCCGGTCATGGATTTGAACATCTCGCCGGAGATGTGCGCGATCGTCCCATACCCGCCGGAGCCGAAATTCAGCTTGCCGGGGTTGGCCTTGGCGTAAGCGATCAGCTCCGGCACGCTGTGAACCGGCACCGATGGATGCACCTCGAGCACGTTCGGGACGCGGAAAAGGCCGGCAACGGGGGCGAAATCCCGCAGGAAATCGAACTGCAGATTCTGATAGAGCGAGGCGTTCGTCGCGTTGGCGGACGTCGACAGCAGGAGCGTGTAGCCGTCGGGGGAGGCCTTCGCGACGAACTCCGTGCCGATGTTGCTGCCGGCGCCCGGCTTGTTGTCGAAGATGAACGGCTGACCCAGGTGCTGCGCGAGCAGCTGCGCCAGCATGCGACCGATCGTGTCGGATGACCCGCCGGCGGGAAACCCGAGCACGATGTGCACGGGCGCGGTGGGATAATCGGCCGCGAAGGTCGATTTCGCACCGGCGGTGACCAGGACCGCAGCGCCCGCTGCTTGCATGAGGTCGCGACGAGTAACGGACACGGACTCCCCTCCTTCTTGGCGGCGACGGCCGCGGAGCCCGCATATCAAACAATGTCGCGCCTAAGAAGGACTTTCGTCGGTTTCACGGCGCAGAGCGGGCCAACTGCCATTACGGGGCACGGGTAAGCTCCACGCCATCGACGACCATCTTCCACGCCCCGGCCTCCTGATAGGGCGGCTTCGACACCTCGAATGTCGTCGACAAGAACGGAATGCCGACGACGAAATTATCACCCTCGAACCGCCGCAGCGGAGCGTTGATCGTCGTCGTCGAGTTGCCCTTGACGCGCCTGTAATTGATCCGCCCGTCCTTCGCGACCACAAGCGTCATGTTCGGCCCGCGCCAATCACCCACATAGGCAGCCTTGTCGTCCGGCACGGCCTGGCCGCACGCCGACAGCATCAACAGGCCCACAAGCAGCACGGCTGCCGCAAATTGCTTTCTCATGATGCTCCCTTCCCGTCGGAACGAATCCCCCCGCGAGTGGGAGCCTACAGCTTGCTTCGCCCGTCCTGAAAGGTGCCGCCTCGCGCGGGGAAACTTTCGTGGTTCCTCACAAGAGAACTTTCCCGCGTCCGCCCTCAGGCGGACCCTGGCTTCGTGAGCGTGATCTCGAAACCGATCCCATCCTCCCGGATGTCCGCGCCGAATGGCGTTTGCGCGATCATGCGCTCGAAATCCGCGCGCGAGTAGGCGCGCCCGCGCAGCGATCGCAGGGCGCCTCGCGTCATCATCGCATTGAACCACCCCTGGTTCATGGTGGCGACCTCTTGGGCGATCGCGCGGTTGCTCGCGTCCTTGCGCATGTCGACGATGACGGCCGCCCCGGCGGGGCGCAGCACGCGATGCATCTCGTTGAGCGCCCCGACGGGATCGCCGAAATTCTTGAACGCCGCGCGGCAGACGACGAAATCGAACGAGCCGTCCTCGAACGGAAGGTGTGCGGCGTCACCCTGGCGGAATTCCGCCGCGGCGCCGGCCGCTTTTGCGTTGGCGCGGCAGATATCGACGAAGGTGTGGCTGTAGTCGATGCCGGCGATGCGGAAGTTGCCGAGCTTTGCGAGTTCGATCGCGAGATAGCCGGGTCCCGGCGCGATCTCGAGCACGCTTGCGCCGTCCGGGAGCCGCGCGGCGTAACGTACGGCCTCCGCCCGGAAGGCATGCCGGTTCGCGACGGTGTTCCGCGCGTACCAGCGTGCGATGACACCCTCCATGTTCATGCCCTTCACAGGCCTGAGGTTCTTCGGCATGGTATCTCACCTCGCATATATCTTAATAACTAAGATATCTTGCCACTAAGGCAATCGGTCGCCCATGTCAACTCCCGCGAAAACCCGCAAAGACCTGATGGCCGCCCTGGAGCAGGCGCTGCGCGACGTCTCCGGCACCGGCGTCCTGTTCAGCCAGGCGGCGGCCGAGCGGCTCGGCCTCAACAGCACCGATCTCGAATGTCTCGGCGTGATCGCGTCGGGCCCGGCAACGGCCGGCGAGCTCGCACAGGCGACGGGGCTCACCACCGGCGCGATCACCGGCGTGATCGACCGGCTGGAGCGCGCGGGCTATGCGCGGCGCGAGCACGACAGGGTGGATCGCCGCAAGGTGCGCGTTCGCGCGCAGGCCGAGGCATTGGCGAAAACCGGCCCGATCTTCGAGCCGATGCGGCGCGCTTCGGCCGAGGTGTTGTCGCGCTACAGCGACGCGGAGCTTGCGCTGATCCTCGATTTTCTCACGCGCGCACAGACCGCCTCCGTGAAAGTCGTCGCCGCTCTGCGCAAGCAGCCGAAGACGAAGGGAAGATCACGGTAGCAGGCGTTGTGCTCACGTCACATGCGATTGCCCTCCCCCGCACACGAAGGAGGGGCAGCGGCGACGCTTTGCCGGCGGCCGCCTTCTTGCTAAAGCGCTGTACCAGCGTTCAATCGACGATCCGATCCTGGCGGAGACCGACGATGACCGATGCCGACGTTCTCTCCGAAGCACGATTCCAGCCGCACACGTCCCATTGGGGCGTGTTCTCCGCGCGCATGAAGGATGGTCTCGTGGAAGTGCGCCCTTATGCGAAGGATCCGGATCCAAATCGACTGATCGAAAACTTCACGGATGCGCTCAATCACCGGGCGCGTGTCGCGCGTCCGATGATCCGGCGCGGCTGGCTGGAGCGAGGCCCGGGGCCGGATGACCGTCGTGGCCGCGACGAGTTCGTCGCCGTGCCCTGGGACGAGGCTTTGGACCGGCTCGGCGGGGAATTGGCGCGTGTTCGCGACCAGTTCGGCGCGACGGCCATCTACGGGGGGTCCTATGGGTGGTCGAGCGCCGGGCGCTTTCATCACGCGCAGAGTCAAGTCCACCGTTTCCTCAACAAGGCGCTCGGTGGATATGTGAAGTCGATCAATACCTACAGCTCGGGCGCGTCGTCGGTTCTGCTTCCGCATATCCTCGGCGACTATGACGATCTGACCAAACGCAACATCACCTGGGAGCAGATCGCCGAGCATTCGGACGTCGTGATCGCCTTCGGCGGCATGGCGCTGAAGAACAGCATGGTCGCGGGCGGCAGCGTCAGCCAGCATATCGAGCGCGACGCCATGCGCCGGGCGCGGCAGCGTGGATGCGAGTTCATTCTGGTCAGCCCGTTGCGGGGCGATCTGCCGGACGAGGCCCGCGCCGACTGGGTCAGCTGCATCCCGGGAACGGACGCCGCGCTGATGCTGGCGATCGTGCATACGCTCGTGGCGGAAGGCTTGCATGATCGGGCTTTCATCGAGCGTTACACGACCGGCTGGCGGGAATTCGAGCGCTACCTCGTCGGCACGGCGGATGGGCAGGCGAAGGATGCCGAATGGGCGGCGCCGATCGTCGGCATGAACGCCGACGCCATTCGCGCGCTGGCGCGCCGCCTGCATGGCCGCCGCGCACTCGTCGTGGTGTCGCATTCGCTGCAGCGCGCCGAGCACGGCGAGCAACCCGTGTGGATGGGCGCGGTGCTTGCCGCCGCGCTCGGGCAGATCGGCCTGCCCGGCGGCGGATATGCCTACTCGCTTGGCGCGATCGCCTACTACGGTCGTCGGCTCAACGACGTTCCGATGCCGACATTGCCGCAGGGCCACAATGGCGTGCGGGCTTTCATCCCCGTCGCGCGCATCGCCGACATGCTCCTCGATCCGGGCGGCAGCTATCGCTACAACGGGCAGACATACGCCTATCCGGACATTCGCCTCGTCTACTGGGCGGGCGGCAATCCGTTCCATCATCACCAGGATCTCAACCGCCTGCGGCGCGCCTTCGCCAGGGTCGACACGCTGGTGGTGCACGAGCTCGGCTGGACCGCCACCGCCCGCCATGCGGACTTCGTGCTGCCCTGCACGATGACGCTGGAGCGCTCCGATATCGGCGCGTCATCCAACGATCCGCTCATCGTTCCCATGCGTCCTGTGGCCAAGCCGTTCGGCGAAGCGCGCGACGACTATGCGATCTTCTCCGACCTCGCGGAGCGGCTCGGCGCGCGCGAGGCTTTCACCGAGGGTCGCAGCACGCGCCAATGGCTCGAGTTTCTCTACGAGCCCGTGCGCGCGCGCCTCGTGGCGCGCGGCCTGCCGGCGCCGAGCTTCGACGAGTTCTGGGAGGGCGAGGGACTCGACGTGCCGCAACAGGCGGATGACGGCGGCCGGCTGCGGGCCTTCCGCGACGACCCGGACAAGGCGCCGCTGCGAACGCCGAGCGGTCGGATCGAGATCTACTCGGCGAGGATCGCGAGCTTCAATGAGCCGGATTGTCCGGGTCATCCGGCCTGGCTCGCGCCGAGCGAAGCCCCGACGAGCGATGCGCCGCTGCACCTGGTCGCCAATCAGCCGGCGACACGGCTGCACAGCCAGCTCGATTTCGGCGCCCACAGCGCCGGCTCCAAACATCGCGGCCGCGAGGTCGCGCACATGCATCCCGAGGACGCGATGGCGCGCGGCATCGCCGACGGCGACATCGTTCGGCTTTTCAACGCGCGCGGGTCGTGCCTCGCAGCGGTGCGGCTGACGCAAGACATCCGGCCCGGCGTCGTGCAGCTGCCGACCGGCGCCTGGTACGACCCCGTGGATGCCGAAGAGGAGATGCCGCTGTGCGTCCACGGCAACCCCAACGTGCTGACGCGCGATATCGGCACGTCGGCGCTCGCGCAGGGATGCACGGGCCAGCTGACGACGGTTCAGGTCGAACCCTTCCGGCGCAACATTCCGCCGATCAGGGCGTACGATCCGCCCTGAGGGTCATGCCGGCGCCTTCGCGTATTTTCCGGTCAACTGCGGCGAGATCGCCGGCAGCTTCTTGCGGTGACGCTCCAGCCGCGTCTCGCGCGCCCAGGTGCGCTTGAGATCGTCGCGAACGGATATCTTGAGCTTGCCGAGGCCCTGGATTTCCAGCTCCACCACGTCGCCGTCCATGAAAGGGTTGAGGCCGCCGTGGTTGGTGCCGGTGGCGATGATGTCGCCGGGATCCAGATGGTGGATCGACGAGACCCACTCGATGCAGCGGGGGATCTTGTTGGCCATGTCGGCGGTCGAGAACTCCTGCTTGACGATGCCGTTCACCGTCAGCTTGACCTGCAGCTTGTGCGGATCGGCGATCTCGTCCGCGGTCACGAGATACGGACCGATCGGCGCAAAGGTCTCGCGCGACTTGATCTGATAGAAGGTGTTGCCCGGCGGCGGCAGCTCGCGCGCGGACCCATCGATGAAATTGACATAACCGAACACGTAGCTCATCGCATCGGCGGCCTTGACGTTGTCGGCGCGCTTGCCGATCACCACCGCGAGCTCGGCCTCGCCTTCGAAGATCGTCGCTGGCACATCGGGCAGAACCATCGTGTCACCGGGGCCGATGATCGCGTTCGGGGTCTTGTGAAAGCCGTTGATCGGCGGCGCAGTGGGGACCATTTCCTCGACGTAGTTCACCGCCATGCAATCGATGTTGCCGGGGCGCGGCACCGGCGGACGCAGCTTGACGGACTCGAGCGGGATCGTTTTGCCGTCCGCGACGGTCTGCTCGATCTTGCCGCGGTATTGCGCGAATTTCTCGATCACGCCGTTGATCAGGAGGCGCGGATCACCCTGCGCGGCGTCGCGCACCACGGGGGTGATGTCGACCAGCGCGGTCGCATTCTTGAGAACGCCCAGTCGATAGTCGTCGAAGCAGACGAGCTTCATGGCGGGATTCCATCAAATGAGGGAGGGGAGAAAAGATGCCGGAAATTGCCGCACCGGGAATATCCGGTCAAGCGGCTCCCGGCCCCCGCCGTGCGACCCGGCGGGGCCGCAAATCATTTGCTCGCCATGTAGATTTTGAAGCCTTGGCCTTCGGCCTTCAACGACGCCTCGCCAAACAGCGAGCTCAATGTCTCTTCATAGGGCAGATGACGGTTGGCCGTCAGCCACAAGGTGCCGTCGCGCCGCAGGCTCTCGGCGGCGCGCGCGATGAACGCCTTACCGAGCGTGCGGTCTTCCGTTCCGGTCGCATGAAACGGCGGGTTCATCACGACGAAATCGAGGCCACGCAGGGTCGTTTCTTGCCGACGCACGTCGGCCCACACGAAGCTGGTGCGTTGCGGATCGACGTTGAGCTTCGCCATCGCGAGGGCACGGCCGTCGACGTCGATCAACGTCAGGTGCTCGACCTTGGGGGAGGCCAGCACGCGGCGCGCCAGATAGCCGATGCCGCAGCCGAGATCGGCGCCGCGGCCGGCGAGCGCGGGAAGGTGATCGGCCAGCAGGCTGCTCCCCGGATCGAGCCGATCCCAGCTGAACACGCCCGGCTGCGACCACAGTCCGAGCGACTCGAGCAGGCGCGGAGCGCCCGCTTGCAGCACCTGATCGAGGTTGGCGATGACCTCCGGCCGTCGACCGGCGCAGATGCGGAAGTGTCGCTTCGACGCTTCGGTCACGCTGCAGCCGAGCTCCTCGAGCTCGGCCGCGAGGCGCGATCCACCTCGGTTTTTCGGTGCCAGAACGGTGAACGGCGCGTCCGGCGCGAGGGCGCGCAGCATGAGGCCGATGGCGTAGCGGCGCTCGAGGGTCCCGGGCGGGGCTGCCATCGTCATTGCGGCAAGCGAACCTTCGGCCGCGGTTTCCAGCGACTGCGATCCAGGTATCAGCGGCGAAAACTGCGTTGCGTCCTCGGGCCACGGCGCCAATTCGGCCGGCGGCAGGCCGTAAATTCCCGACAAGATCGGCCTCCCAGGCACGCAGAAACCTTCGCGTCACCCCGCCAGCGATCTTGCACGCTTGCGCGAGCGATCCGCCTTCGGCGTGACGCCGAACTCGGCGCGGTAGCGGCGGGCAAAGTGTGCCCCGCCGGAAAAACCGCACGCCACCGCGATCTCGGTCGCCGAGAGTGCGCTCTGGCGCAGCAGGTTGCGCGCATGGTCGAGACGCAGGCGACGGTAATGCGCCGAGAAGGTGGTGCCGAGATGGGCGGCGAACAGGCGATCGAGGTGGCGCGGCGTGATCCCGGCCGACGCGGCGATGGCCGAGCGACCGAGCGGCGTCGCAATCGTGTTTTCCATCTTCTCCAACGCGGCGACGAGGGCGGCGTGGTGCACGCCGTAGCGCTCGGCGAGCGAGGCGCGCTGCGGCTCCGAGGGCAGGCCCACATGGGTGTGCAGGAACCAATCGCTGACGCCGCGCGCGAACGCGTCGCCGAAGCGCTCGGCGATCAGCGCATGCATCATGTCGAGCGCCGTCACGCCGCCGCCGCAGGTGAGACGATCGCGATCGATGATGAATCGCGCCGGCTCCGGCTGCAGCGTCGGGAAGGCCTCCATCAGCGCCGGCGCGTGCTCCCAGTGCAGCGTGAAGCGCCGGTTCGCCAGGAGCCCGGCGGCGGCGAGCAGATAGGGGCCGCCGGAGATGCCGCCGAGACGGACGCCGCGCCGCGCGAGCGCGCGCAGGCAGCCGTTCAAGCCCGGCATCGTCCAGTCCGGCGGATTGCCGCCGGCGATGATGAACAGCGTGTGGAGCGCGCTATGCCGGTTCGGGAACGGGGCGGATGGCACGCAGGCGCCGGATGACGACATCGCGTCGGCCCCGGACGGGCTGAAGCTCGTCCAGCGATAGACCTCGCGGCCGGCTGCGATGTTGGCCGCGCGCAGCGGCTCGACCGCCGCCGCATAGGACAGGAGGGCGAAGCCGGGCAACAGAATGAAGCCAAAGTGCTGAACGCCGGGCGGTAAATCGCGAGACATGTCCCTGATATTATCGAATCTGTCTCTTTTGGACAAGAAATCGCAGCGGCCGCCGTCATACTGGCATGCCTGAACCGGGACCCGCCGTGCGCTACTCCGCCTTCCAGATCCTTCGCCAAGCATTCACCGGAAACCGTGCTTGGCAGCCCGCCTGGCGCGAGCCCGCGCCGAAGAGCCGCTACGACGTGATCATCGTCGGCGGCGGCGGCCATGGCCTCGCGACCGCGTACTACCTCGCCAAGAATCACGGCATCCGCGACGTCGCGGTGGTGGAAAAAGGCTATCTGGGCTCCGGCAATGTCGGCCGCAACACGACGATCATCCGCTCGAACTACTTGCTGCCCGGCAACGAGCCGTTCTACGAGCACTCGCTCAAGCTGTGGGAAGGCCTCGAGCAGGATCTCAACTACAACTCGATGGTGTCGCAACGCGGGGTGATCAACCTCTTCCATTCCGACGGCCAGCGCGACGCCTTCGCGCGCCGCGGCAACGCCATGCGCATTCATGGTGTCGATGCCGAGCTGCTCGACCGCGACGGCGTGCGCGCGATGGCGCCGTTCCTCGATTACGACAATGCCCGCTTTCCGATCCGCGGCGGGCTCCTGCAGCGGCGCGGCGGCACGGCGCGGCACGACGCCGTCGCCTGGGGTTTTGCCCGCGGCGCCGACGCGCGCGGCGTCGACATCCTGCAGAACTGCGCCGTCACCGGCATCCGTGTCGAGAACGGCACGGTGCGCGGCGTCGAGACCACGCGCGGCACCATCGCCTGCGGCAAGCTCGGGCTCGCGGCGGCGGGACATTCGTCCGAGGTCGCCGCGATGGCGGGGCTGCGCCTGCCGATCGACACGCATGTGCTGCAGGCGTTCGTCTCGGAAGGGCTGAAGCCGTTCATCGACACGGTCGTCACCTTCGGCGCGGGCCACTTCTATGTGTCACAGTCCGACAAGGGCGGCCTCGTGTTCGGCGGCGACATCGACGGCTACAATTCCTATGCGCAGCGCGGCAACCTCGCGACCGTCGAGCACGTGATGGAGGCGGCCGTGGCACTGATCCCGTCGGTGTCGCGCGTGCGCGTGCTGCGCGCGTGGGGCGGGGTCATGGACATGTCGATGGACGGCTCGCCGATCATCGACAAGACGCCGATCGAGAACCTCTATCTCAACTGCGGCTGGTGCTACGGCGGCTTCAAGGCGACGCCCGCCTCGGGCTGGTGCTTCGCGCACACGATTGCGCGCGACGAGCCGCACGAGCTCAGCGCCGCCATGCGGCTCGACCGCTTCGCGCGCGGCTACCCGATCGACGAGAACGGGGCTGGCGCGCAGCCCAATCTGCATTGAGGGATCAAGCGCGATGGCGAGCCTGATCGCATGTCCGCATTGCGGCATTCGTCCGAAAGAAGAGTTCGCGATCCGTGGCGATGCGGCGCCGGTACGGCCCGCCGCCGATGTGCCGGCGAGCGATGACAGGTGGAACGCCTATGTGCACCTGCGCGGCAATCCCATGGGGCGGCATCGCGAATTCTGGCACCACGCCGCCGGTTGCCGGCGCTGGCTGATCGTCGAGCGCGACACGGCGACCCACGCAGTGTTCGCCGTCATCGATGCGCAGGACGTCGCGTTGGGCAGGACGGCACCATGACGGCGTTTCGTCTGAAGGATGGCGGCCTGATCGACCGCAATTCGCGGCTGCGCTTCACGTTCGACGGACGCGCGATGACGGCGTTCGCCGGCGACACGCTGGCCTCGGCGCTGCTGGCGAATGGGCGGATGCTGGTGGGGCGCAGCTTCAAGTATCACCGCCGGCGCGGTATCGTCACGGCCGGCGCGGCCGAGCCGAACGCGCTCGTCACCGTCGGCACCGGCGGCCGGCGCGAGCCCAATACGCGCGCCACAATGCTCGAGATGTTCGACGGGCTCGTCGCCGAAAGCCAGAATCGCTGGCCCTCGCTCGGCTTCGACATTGGCGCAATGAATGGGCTGCTGTCGCCGATGATCGCGGCCGGCTTCTACTACAAGACCTTCATGTGGCCGGCGAAATTCTGGGAGGCCGTCTACGAGCCGCTGATCCGCCGCGCCGCCGGCCTCGGCCGGGCGGGCTACGAACGCGATCCCGACCGCTTCGAGAAATGCTGGGCACACTGCGATCTCCTGGTGATCGGCGCCGGCCCGACCGGATTGATGGCGGCGCTGACCGCGGCGTGGTCCGGCGCGCGCATCATCGTCGCCGACGAGCAGGCGCGGCTCGGCGGCGCGCTGGTGAACGAGCGCGAGGTGGTCGACGAGGCCGCCGGCAGCGCGTGGGCCGACGGCGTCGCGGCCGAGCTCGCCTCGATGCCGAACGTGACCATGCTGCCGCGCACCACCGTGTTCGGCTGGTACGATTCCAACGTGTTCGGTGCGGTCGAGCGGGTGCAGAAGCACGTGGCCGAGCCGTCGCCCAAACGCGCAGTCGAGCGGCTGTGGCGCATCGCGGCCAAGCGGGCGGTTCTGGCGACCGGCGCCGAGGAGCGGCCGCTCGTCTTCGGCGGCAACGATCGTCCGGGGGTCATGCTGGGTGGCGCCGTGCGCGCCTATCTCAATCGCTTCGCGGTCGCGCCCGGCGCGCGCGTCGCCATCGCAACCAGCAGCGATGCGGGTTATCGCACGGCGCAGGATCTGGCGAGCCGCGGCGTCGAGGTCGCCGCGGTCGTCGATGTGCGGGCCGAGGCCGCGCCGCGCGATGCCGCCGGCGCGAGAGTCGTCTCGGGCGAGATCGTCGCGACGCTCGGGCGGCGGAAGCTGCGCGCGATCGAGGTGAGCAACGCCGGCAAGCGCGAGCGGATCACGGTCGATGCAGTGGCGATGTCGGGCGGCTACAGCCCGATCATTCACCTCGCCTGCCAGCGCGGCGCCAAGCCGAGTTGGGACGAGCGGCTCAATGCGTTCGTCGCGCCCGCCACGCAGGAAGGCCTCAGCATCGCCGGCAGTGCGGCCGGAATCTATGCGCTTGCTCAATGCCTGCAGGACGGCATCGACAAGGCGTCCGCGGCGCTGCGTCTGCTCGGCCGGACGCCGGCCGCGGTAACGCGGCCCGCGGTCGAGCCGCGCGACGATACGAGCTCGGCGCCGTCGTGGCGGGTCGGCCAGGTGCGCGGCAAGGCCTTCGTCGATTTCCAGAACGACGTGACGATCGACGATCTCGGCCTCGCGGTGCGCGAGGGCTACGGCCATGTGGAGCTGGCGAAGCGCTACACGACCACCGGGATGGCGACCGACCAGGGCAAGCTCGGCAACATCAACGCGGCCGGGATCATCGCCGCCGCGCGCGGCAAATCGATCGCCGAGGTCGGGACCACGACATTCCGTCCGTTCTATACGCCGGTGTCGTTCGGCGCGCTCGCGGGCGCGCACCGCGGCAAGCACTTCGCGCCGGTGCGCCGCTCGCCGTTGCATCGTTGGGCGGAAAAGCACGGCGCGAGCTTCGTCGAAGCCGGGCTGTGGCACCGCTCCGCTTATTTTCCGCGCGCCGGCGAGACCTCGTGGCGCGAAAGCGTCGACCGTGAAGTTTTGAACGTCCGCCGCAACGCCGGTCTGTGCGACGTCTCGACCCTCGGCAAGATCGAAATCTTCGGGCCGGATGCCGCCGCCTTTCTCGACAAGGTGTACTGCAACGGCTTTGCCAAGCTTCCCGTGGGCAAGGCGCGCTACGGCCTGATGCTGCGCGAGGATGGGTTCGTGTTCGACGATGGCACCACCAGCCGGCTCGGCGCCGAGCATTTCCTCATGACGACGACCACCGCGCTTGCGGGCCCCGTAATGGCGCATCTCGATTTCTGCGCTCAGGTGCTGTGGCCGCAGCTTGATGTGCGCTTCGCCTCGGTGTCCGACCAATGGGCGCAGATGGCCGTGGCGGGACCGAAAGCGCGGGTCATTCTGCAAGAGGTGATCGCGCAGGACATTTCCAACCAGGCCTTCCCGTTCCTCGGCGCGGCTGCCGTCACGGCGCTCGGCTCGATCGGCGCCCGGCTGTTTCGCATCTCGTATTCGGGCGAGCTCGCCTACGAGCTCGCGGTGCCGGCGCGGCACGGCAACGCCGTCGCCGACGCGATCATGCGGGCCGGCGAGCCGCACGGCATCTGCGCCTACGGCACCGAGGCGATGGGCGTGATGCGCATCGAGAAAGGACACGTGACGCATGCCGAGATCAACGGCACGGTGACGCCCGATGACATCGGCTTCGGCCGCATGGTGTCGAACGCCAAGGACTTCGTCGGGCGCGCGATGCTTCGGCGCGAGGGGCTCGTGGCCGATGACCGCTTGCAGCTGGTCGGGCTAAAGGCCGCCGGCGACGACCGCCGCATCCGCGCCGGCGCGCATCTGCTCGCGCGCGATGCGCCCGCCTCGACCGCCAACGACCAGGGCCACATCACCTCGGCGTGCTACTCGCCGATCCTCGGCCACCACATCGGGCTGGCGATGCTGAAAGGCGGGCGACGTCGGCACGGCGAGCAGATCACGGTCTGGGACGGCCTGCGCGGCGAAGGGTTCGACGCGATCGTCGGCCCGCCCGCCTTCGTCGATCCGGAGAATGCGAGGTTGCATGTCTGAGCCCGGAGACGGCGCATCGCCCGCGACCGCGCGCCTCGCCTTGCTCGAAGGGCGCGCGATCTGCCTCGTGCTGGCGGCAGCGGCCGCACGCGACGAGATCGGCATGCGGCTGACGACACTCGCGGGACAGCATGGATTTTCCGCGCGCTGGGCCGGAGTCGACCGGTGGTTCGTGGTGGCGACCGGCGAGCCAGGTCGCCTCGCCGCGACCCTGCAGGAAGCCCTCGCGGGGCATGCTTCGATTCTGGACCAGAGCGACGGGCAGGTAGCGATCGGCATCGCGGGAGACAGCGCCCGGGCCACGCTCGCCAAGGGAATAGCCCTTGATCTCCACCCTGAGAACTTCAAGCCGGGCGATGCGGCGGCGACGCGGCTCGGGCATGTCGCGATACAGCTCGCGCGCACCGGTGCCGACGCGTTCGAGATTCTCGTGCCGCGCAGCTATGCGATGAGCGTGTGGGAGTCACTCGCCGAGATGGCTGCGGAATTCGGCTGCGAGGTCCAGCCCATCGCGATCGATTAAGACCGGGCCCGTCACGTCGACGGCCCGCCGATCCACACGCCTTTGGCGGGCCATTCCCCTTCGCGAACGTTCGAGATCACGTAGGTTGTCTCATCGAGCATGTCGATGCCGGCGGTCCCGCGCAGGACCGTACCGTCCGGCTTCACCACCAGGACCGGCCCATCCTTTGCGACCAGTCGTGACGTGACGATCAAGTCGCCGTTCGGCATCGCCACCACCGGTCCCGCGCCCCAATCCGGGACGCTTTGCGCGTTGCAGGCGACGCGCGCGGCGGTCGCCTTGTCGAAGGCGGACATCGCGACCTGCGCGTTGAGATCCTCGATGAGCGGACGCAGGATGGCGGCCGCATTCACGCCACGCCGCTGCAGACGCGCCGCGAAGGCCTTGCCGTATGCCACGCCCGGCCCGGTATCGGGCGCCAGCTTCGAGGTCGGCGCGCTCGTCCCGGCGCGCGATGCGGCGATTTCGCCGGGCTGCTGCATGTCGAAATTCTACCACCTTCTGACAGACCATGGTTGCAACACGTAGCGAAGACATTTGTCCCGTCATAAATCTCACGCGAATGGCCGATATTCTCGAGCTGACCGCGGTTGCGATGGAGAAGCGAGGCTATACGGTGACCCGACATGACACGCGCGTCGCGCATCGCGACAGCGGCTTCATCATCGAGCCTGTGTTTTTCGACTCGACGACCTCGACGTCCTCGCTGCGCGCGAATACGGGCACCTCCATCAGCCACCCAGACCTGATTCCACACGGCGTGTTTGAATATCAGCGTTCGTTCGGTGCGTCGCTCGACGACGCGATCAGCCAAGGCATCGATCAGGCTGCTTGTTCGCGGCGCACGACGACAACGGCAGGTCACACGCCGATTGCCGCGTCAACGGACAAGACCGGGACGTCGGCAAGCGGGCACTCCTGAGTTATGCCGACACGTGGCCGCAAGCTGGACTCGAGTGGCGCAAGCAGTACATCATCCCACAAACACTCGACCGGCGCGCGGCATAGCATTCAATGGCCGCCCGCAACTCGTGACCGTCGACCTTGTGACGGGTCGCGCATATCGATCTCGTGGCCGCGGCCGGCCTCGGGCGCGCGCTGCTCGACGCCGGCGAAGATCCGGACCGTTGTAATCCGGAGGGCAATCATGCCCATTGCACGCCGCCGCACCAGGCGGTCCTCGGCGGCCACCCGGCCGTGGTCCGGCTGCTGATCGACCGCGGCGCGCGGCTCGATATCGAGGATACGATCTTGCACGGCAGGCCGCTCGGCTGGGCGCTCCATGCCGGCGGCGATCCTGCCGGCTGCGGCGCCGCGCGAACAGCCATTGCGGCTTTGTCGTCGATACGCTGCCGTCCCCACCGGCTCTCCGGTGGGCGGACTCGGTCAAGCGATTGAAGCTTGAAGAGCTCTGACGGCTGCAGCCTTTTCCGATCGAATCCCCAGCTTGGAATCGAATGTTGCGTTGGCCTTCACGCGGCGTATCCGTGCACGCCCGGAGCTGCCGGCGGAGCCGCGCGACAGTCCGCTTCCACCGGCGGCGGGCGTCGGCTATTCTCGGCGACGGGGGAAGCGCATGCCATCATGACGAAATGTCGGCCCGGCGTGGCGGCGTTGGCGTATGGCCCTCCTGCGAACGGAGGACGTCGTGCGGATCATCGCTGCCCTGCTCTGCCTCGCCATCACGCTGCTGGCCGGTCCCGTCGAGGCCGCAAATGTGGATGTGACGTTCAAGATCACCAACGGCGGCGTGGACACGAAGGGCACTCCAGCGGACACACAGTTCGTCCTCCGTCCGGCCGGCCATCATGAGGGAAGGCCCATCGCCTGGGGCGGCTCGAACGATCACGTCAGCGTCCCCGCCGGCAGCTACGATGTGCAGATCAAGTTTTTCGATGGGTCGGCCAGCAAGGAAATCTGGCTGGACAACCAGACATTCGCCGGCACCTTCGCCAAGACGGTCGAAATCGGACTGCCGATCGCCGACGTCACCTACACGATCACCAATGGTGGCGTGGATACCAAGGGCACCCGGGCGAACGCACAGTTCGTTCTGCATGCGGCGGGTCATCATGACGGCAGGGCCATCGCGTTTGGCAATTCGGGCGATCACGTCCGCGTCGCCGCCGGCGCCTATGATGTGCAGATCAAATTCTCCGATGGCTCGGCGAGCAAGGAAATCTGGCTGGACAACCAGAATTTCGCCGGCACCGTTGCCAAGACGGTTGAAATCGGCCTGGCCGCCGCGGACGTCACCTACACGATCACCAATGGCGGCGTGGATACCAAGGGCACCCGGGCGAACGCACAGTTCGTTCTGTATCCGGCCGGTCATCATGTCGGCAGGACCATTGCGTTCGGAAATTCGGGCGATCATATCCGCGTCCCGGTTGGCGCCTACGACGTGCGGATCACGTTCACGGAGGGCTTCGCCCACAAGGAGGTCTGGATCGACAACCAGAGCTTTACCGGCACGGTGGCCCGCACGGTCGAGCTCGGCATCATGTTCACCAAGCCCACGGTCGCGGTCACCCGCGACGGCGTGGACCTGGCCGACAAGGCCGTGGTCACCTATTTCCCGGCCGGGAGCCCCACCGCCATCGGCAACGTCCACAGCGGCCAGGAGGCGTTGCTCGAACGGGGCAGCTACGACATCCGGGCGAGCCTCGAGGACGCGGACGGCTGGCTGCGCAACGCCGCGCTGACCGGTTCGCCGCACCTGACGATCGCCATTACCAAGCCCAAGGTGCAGACGCTCACGGCGGGCGCGCCGCCGCCGGTGGCGTGCACCATCGAGGTCTACGGCGTGAATTTCGACTTCAATAAATCGGATCTGCGTCCGGACTCCGAGCCCACGTTGCGTCAGGTGGCGGCCTTGTTCACCACCATTCCCAACTTCGCCGCCGAGGTCGGCGGACATACCGACAACGTCGGCACTGCGGCCTACAACATGCGGCTGTCCGAGGCTCGCGCCGCCGCGGTGAAGAACTGGCTCATCCGCCACGGCGTCGCCGCCACGTCGGTATCCTCGCGCGGCTATGGCGACACCCGCCCACTCGTCCCCAACACGAGCGACGAGAACCGCTTCAAGAACCGCCGCGTCGAGCTGCGCCGCAGCAATTGCAAGTGAAGGCCGACGAGCGCGTGTCGACCTGGGCCGCGCGGCGGTCCGAAACCGGCGAACTCAGAACCGCCTCCTCGGCCCCTACGCCGCATCCGCCGCCATGTCGAGCGGCGGCTTCGCATCCGCCGGGATCGGCGACACGTAGGGCTGATCCTTGGTGCGCTCGGCGAGATCCGCCTTGGCGCGCGCGATCAGCGTCGGATCCTTGATCGCCTCGACGGCGGTCGCGGCCATCACCTTGGCGACGTGCACCATGCCCTTCTTGGCGGCGGGCGTCTTGCCTTGCGCGGTGAGCTGCCAGGAATGGCCCGGCGTGCCGATCGCGTAGGTCGAGCAATGCGCCTGCACGGTCGGCACCACCCAGCTCACATCGCCGACGTCGGTCGAGCCGACCATGTGGTTGCGCTTGGAATCGAGCGGCACGATCTGGTCGCACAACGAGGCATTGCCGCGCTTGAGGCCGACGCGGCGATAGGCGGTCGAGATGTCCTCGGCCGTGAGTGTGCCCTGGATCTTGCGCGCGAAGGCGCGGTCCATATCGTCGAACGGCGGCAGGCCGAGCCGCTCCCAGCAGCCGTGCATCGCCTCCTCGAGGGGCCTGTTGCCGAGCAGGTTGGCGACGCCGCTGATCACCTTCGCCTCGACCGCGGTCTCGGTCATCAGCGCGGCGCCGTCGGCGATCTTGCGCACCCGCGCGATCAGGCCGGTGAGCTCGCCGAGCTCGCGGGCGCGGATGAGGTAGCGCACTTTCGCGTAAGCCTGCACGACGTTGGGCGCGATGCCGCCGGTATCGAGCACCGCATAGTGAATGCGCGCGTCGCTCGGCATGTGCTCGCGCATGTAGTTGACGCCGACGTTCATGAGCTCGACCGCGTCGAGCGCGCTGCGGCCGAGGTGCGGCGCCGCCGCCGCGTGCGAGGCGCGGCCGGTGAAGACGAAGTCGATGCGGGTATTGGCGAGCGACACCGCATCGGCGACCTCGCAGAAGGCCGAGGGGTGCCAGGTGATCGCGATGTCGACGTCGTCGAAGGCGCCGGCGCGCACCATGAAGGCCTTGGCGGCGCCGCCTTCCTCGGCCGGGCAGCCGTAGTAGCGCACGCGGCCCTTGATCTTGTTCTCCGCGAGCCAGTCCTTGACGGCGCTCGCGGCGAGCAGCGCGGCCGAGCCGAGCAGATTGTGGCCGCAGCCGTGGCCGTTGCCGTTCGGCGTCACCGGGCGCGGCTCGGCGACGCCAGCCTCCTGGCTCAGGCCGGGCAGCGCGTCATACTCGCCGAGAATCGCGATCACCGGCCCGCCCTCGCCGGCCTCGCCGATCACCGCGGTCGGAATATCGGCGACGTTCCTGGTGATGCGGAAGCCCTCGCGCTCCATCTCCTTGAGGTGCTCGGCGACCGAGCGATGCTCGGCATATTGCAGCTCGGGCATGCCCCAAACGCGATCGCTCAACGCCTCGAACGGGTCCTTCTTGTCATCGACGATGCGCCAAATCTGCTCGCTGTTGTCCATGATGTCTCACCTGCGTCGGGAAACATCTATGATGCCATGAATACGTTCGGTCTGCCACCCGGCGCGCCGCTTGTGTTGTGTCGCGTGATTGCGGGGGGGGGCGTGGTCACTCCGCCTTCTCGTCGGCATCGGCCGCTTCCTCGGCAGATGTTTCAGCCGGCACGAAGGCGCCGCGCAACCGCACGACCATCGCGGCCAGATCGATCTCGGCCTTCAGCAGATCGAGGTCGCGCGTCATCTCGCGCAGCTGCTGCGCCTTGCGCGCAAGCTCCTCCGATGTCTCGACGACGTTCCTGCGCTCGGTCACGCCGCCGGAGGTCGCCGCGAAGGCCTTGGCGCGCAGCCATTCGAGCCGCGCCCGCTCGGTGTCGCGGGCGAACTTGCCCTCGGCGAAGCGCCGGCGGACAGCGTGGTACGCCGCAAGCAATTCGATGTCGGAGAGTTTCCAAAGCTCCTCAACGGAGAGGCTCATTGCTCTTTCCTCCGCCAATCGAGCCGATGGTATCGACCCGCCCTCGTTTTCCAAATACCGAGCGCTGTTATCCACCGTTTGATCGCGCCGCGAAAGCGCACGCGACGCCGCCTTCGTTGACCCGGCGACCCACGGTGTTAGCGTCGCGCCATGCCGCGCGATTCGAAGCAACGAGGCGCCGGGCGCCCGCAAACCTCCCGATCGTCGAACCCGCCCGCCGGACGCGGGCGCGCCCGCGCGGTGCTCGATCGCCCGCCGAGCCCGCAAGGTTGGCGGACCACGGACGAGGACGAGATCGCGCTGCGGCGCTGGCGCGGCAGCACCGATATCCTCGCCATCGAGGCGCTGGAGGCCGAGCATCCGATCTTCGGCACCTTCCGTGCAAGATCGGGGACCGGCGGCTCGTACGACGTCGAGATCCGCAGCCTCGACGCCTTCGCCAACTCGTGCGGCTGCATCGACCATCGCGTCAACGGGCTCGGCACCTGCAAGCACGTCGAGGGGGTGCTCGCCGCCATTCGGCGCACCCACGCCAAGGTCATTCGCGCGGCCGAGACCGGCGGCAGCTCCCGCGTCGAGATTTTCATCGATCGCCGCGACACGGCGGCGCGTCTCGCCGTCACGTGGCCGGCGGGGCGCCGCGCCCATGTGCAGGCCGTCCATGGCTGGCTCGATCCGTTCCTGGCTCCCGACGGGACACTCGGACAAGATCGGGCGGCAGCCGAAGCGCTGCTCGCCGCATGGCAGTCGGCGCCCAAGGGAATCCGCCAGGCCGTGCGCATGTCGCGTCACATCGCGGCATGGGTCGAGCGGCTCGCGCGGCAGCATGCGCGCGTGGAAGCACGCGCCGCATTCATGGCCGAGGTCGATGCCGGCCGCGCCGACCTCGACCTGCTGAAACACAAGCTGCTGCCGTACCAGGTCGACGGCATGCTCCATCTCGCCTTCGGCGAGCGGGCGCTGCTCGCCGACGAGATGGGCCTCGGCAAGACCGTGCAGGCGATCGCGGCATGCGAGCTGCTCGCGCGGCGCAAGGACGTCGATCGCGTGCTGGTGGTCTGCCCGGCCTCGCTGAAAGCCGAATGGGAGGAGCAGATCGCCCGCTTCACCGAGCGCCGGGCGCGATCGGTGTTCGGTCCGCGCCCGCAACGTGTCGCCGCCTACAAGGACCCGGCCTTCTTCACGATCGTCAACTATGAGCAGATCCTGGTCGACGCCGAGGACATCAACGGCATCCTCGCCCCCGACATCGTGATCCTCGACGAGGCGCAGCGCATCAAGAACTGGCAGACCAAGACGGCGCGGCGGGTCAAATCGCTGCGCTCGCCCTACGCCTTCGTGCTCACCGGCACGCCGATCGAAAACCGCATCGACGAGCTCTATTCGATCGTCCAGTACCTCGACCCCGAGCTGATGGGCCCGCTCTTCCGCTTCAATCGCGATTTCTATCAGCTCGACGAGCGTGGCCGTGCGGTCGATTACCGCAACCTGGAGGAGCTGCGGCGGCGCGTCGGCGCCATCATGCTGCGGCGACGCAAGGCGGACGTGGAGAACGAACTGCCGGGCCGCACGGTGAAGACCTATTTCGTGCCGATGGTCGACGAGCAGGCCAAGCGCTACGAGGACTATCGCGTGCCGGCGGCGCGACTGATCCATCAATCACAGCGGCGACCGCTGACGCCGGCCGAGTTCGAGCGGCTGATGATGCTGCTCAACTGCATGCGCATGCTGTGCGACACGCCGGCGATCCTCGATCCGAGCTGCCGGATCAGCCCCAAGCTCGAGGAATTGGAAGGCATCCTGGGCGACCTGTTCGAGGAGCCGGATCGCAAGGTCATCATCTTCTCCGAGTGGGAGCGGATGCTCGAGCTGGTGCGCGAGCTGGCGGCCGAGATGGGGATCGAGACCGCCTGGCATACCGGATCGGTCCCGCAGCAACGCCGCCGCGCGGAAATCCAGCGCTTCAAGAACGATCCGTCATGCCGCATCTTCCTGTCGACCGACAGCGGCAGCGTCGGCCTCAACCTGCAGGTCGCGAGCGCGGTCGTGAACGTCGACCTGCCGTGGAACCCGGCGAAACTCGAGCAGCGCATCGCCCGCGCCTGGCGCAAGAACCAGACGCGCTCCGTAACGGTGGTCAATCTGGTCTGCGAGAGCTCGATCGAGCACGGCATCCTGCACCTCCTCGGGCAGAAGCAGGCGCTGGCCGAGGGCATCCTGGACGGACAAGGCGACATTTCCAAGCTCAAGCTGCCGTCCGGCCGCGCCGCCATGATCGAGCGGATGCAGGCGATGATGCAGGCGGCCGAGCAGGCGGCGCCGCGGATCGTCACGGCGGACGAGGCGATCGCCGAGGAGCTGCGCAAGCGGCACGGCGAGCGTGCGCTGCTGATCGAGGCGCGACGTGGCGCCGACGGGCGGCTGCGCGTGCTCGCGGTGCTCGACCTCGATGCCGATGGCCTCGCCGCGGAGGCAAGACGCGTGGCGGAGCGCAAGGACGACGCGGTGCCGGCAATCGAGATCATCGACCGCGCGACCTGGCTGGCGATACGGCGGCTCGAGACGACCGGCATGCTCAAGCTGGCCGAAGGCTCGATCCGCATATTGCATCGCGCCGCCGAGCTCGTCGGCGAGCAGGGCGCGTCGGATCAGGCCGCCCGCGCGGCGGACCTGCAACGCGAGGCCGAGCGGTCACTGCGCATGGCGAAGGTGCTGGCCACCGGCGGCTTCGCCGAGGAGGCACCGATGCTGATCGCGAAGACGCTCGGATGCCTCGGCGCCGCGAAGCTTGCGGCGCTCGGCGAGCTGCCACCGGGCGACACCACGGCGACGCCACAGCAGCTGCGCGATCTCGTCGACCGCGGCGCCCTCCCGGCGCGGACGGCGACGACACTGGCCGGCCTCTGGCCAGCCGCTGGAGCGCCGTCGGGCGGCGAGCTCGCCGAGCTCATCGGCGCCGCCGAACGCGCGATCGCCGAGTATCTCGAGGGCGAAACGCGCGGAGTTTCGGCCGCGGCGTGAACGCCGGCACAGACTGCGGACGAGCCGGAGGCGCGGCTCGCGTCCCTACTTCAAGCGATCCTGAATCTTCGCCAGCCCGGCATGGGCGCAGTTGTCGTCGAGCTTGGCGCCGGGGGCGCCGCTCGCGCCGATGGCGCCGACCACCTCGTCCCCGATCTTGATCGCAACGCCACCGCCGAAGAACAGGAGATGCGGCAACTTCATCAGGTCGATGATCTCGGCCTTGCGCTCGGCCAGAGCAAGCGTGTCGCGCTTGAACGAGGCCGACGTGTAGGCCTTGTCGTGGGCGCTATCGAGCGTGTGGACGCCGGCACCATCGCCGCGCAGAACCGCGATGGTCGCGCCGTCCGCATCGAGCACGACGGCGGTCTCGTGGTAGCCCTGCTTGGCGCAGGCCGCGACCGCCTCGCTCGCCGCTTCGCTGGCGAGCGCCGCCGGGATGCGATGGGTCGTCAGCGCCTGGGCAAAGCATGCCGGCGCAGCGAACGCCGTGGCGAGCAGCGCGACGGCTGCTCTCGACGCGAATGTCATGACTGTCCTCCTGTAGGCACGCTTCGGATTGGCAAGGGCGTCATTTCGGCGGCGCGCCGACCGTGATCGGGATCGCCGCATAATAGGCGGCGAGGTCGGCGATGTCCTGGTCGGCCAGCGGCTTTGCGATGACCGACATCATCTCGTTCTTGCGCGCGCCGCTGCGATAATCCTGCAGCGCCTTGGCGAGGTAGATCGGGTTCTGCCCGGCGAGATTGGGCGAATCCGGCAGTTTCGCCTGGCCGTCGAGGCCGTGGCAGGCCATGCACTTCACCGCTTTCTGCCGCCCCGCCTTGACATCCCCCGCCGCTGCGGCTGGCGACGCCGCGAGCGCAACCGCAACCCCTGCGGCGAGCAAAGCCGCGAAACGATAGCCGCGCATGTCTCGTACTCCAAAAGTGCGCTGCGCCCGGTTGCCGGGCGCAGCAAGGTTCGGCAAGCCGTCGAACGGCTCGGTATTACTTGCCGTCGTACCAGATGCGATAGAGAGCGCCGGCGAGATCGTCCGACACCAGCAGAGAGCCATCCCGGAGCTGGGCGACGTCGACCGGACGACCGAGATATTCGCCGTTCTGATCGAGCCAGCCTTCGGCGAATGGCTCGCTCTTCGCCGCCGTTCCGTCCTCCTTGAGATAGGTCACCATCACACGCGCGCCGATCGGCACGGTCCGGTTCCACGAGCCGTGCTGCGCCGAGAAGATCGCGTTCTGGTATTTCTTCGGGAACATGCGCCCGCTGTAGAAGGTCATACCGAGATCAGCCGCATGCGCGGCCATCTCGACCTGCGGGAAGACGACGTCGGCGGGCGGTTGCTCGGCCTTGTACTCGTCAGTGCGGGTGTGGCCGCCGCCGTACCACGGGAAGCCGAAATTCTGCCCGGCCTTGATGGCGCGGTTGAGCTCGCCCGGCGGCTGGTCGTCGCCCATGCCGTCGACCTGGTTGTCGGTGAACCACAGGGTCTTGTCCTTGGGATTGAAGTCGAGGCCGACCGAGTTGCGAATGCCGTAGGCGTAGACTTCGCGGTTCTTGCCGTCCCGATCCATGCGAATGATTCCGCCGATGCCCCATTTGTGATAGAGCTCGAGCTTGTCGGGCGCCGGCACGTTGAACGGCTGGCCGAGCGTGATGTAGAGCTTGTTGTCCGGCCCGACGCGGCAGACGCGCGCGGTGTGATTGTAGCTTTCCTCATCCTTCGGAATGAGCTCGCCCTGCGGCACGATCGGCACGGCGACGACGTCCGGGCTCTCGTAGAAGAACTCGGCAGCCGGATACATCAGCACGCGATTCTGCTCGACGATGAAGAGAAAGCCGTCCTTGGAGAAGCACGGGCCGTTCGGCAGAACGAGGTCGATGGTCGAGGCGAACTGCTTCACCTCGTTGGCGACGCCGGTCTTGCCGCGATCGGTGACCGCATAGACCTGCGCCTTGCGGGTGCCGACGAAGGTCACGATGCCCTGCGGCCCGACTGCGATGTGGCGCGCATCCGGCACCAGCGCATAGAGGCCGATGTGGAATCCCGCCGGCAGCTTGATGCTCTGCAGGTTCTTCTTGATCGCATCGGCCTTCGGTCCGGTCTGCGGAATGGTCGGAATATTGGGCGACGCGCCCGTCGTCTTGAACGCGCCGAGCTTGTCCAGATTGGTCATCGGCGCCTGGGCGAACGCCGTAGTGGATGCCAGCAGCGCCGCGGTCGACAGCGCCATCACGAATTGCCTGCGCATGGCTAGTCCTCCCCGATTGCGCGGAGCGGTGGTCCGCCCCGCCGGCCCCAGCTTCGCACATGGTTATGAGCGTTCAAGTGGACGTTGCGGCCCCGGCTGGGACATTGCCCACGTGGTGGCAGCCTGAGCCGAGCAGCCATGGCGCGGCGAACGCACGCATTTCGCCCGCTGCAGCCCGCCCGCACGAATCTGCATTTCGCCTCGGCGGAAATCGCATGCGCCGCGAATACAGCGCGCGAAATATTCGGTCGGGGGCTAGGCTACCGGCTCGACGGCGGGCGTGGGCGCCGCATCGAGCGCCCTGCGCACCATCCGGGCGAGATCGACCTTGCGGTACGGCTTGGCCAGAAGCAGCACGCCGGGATCGAGACGGCCGTGGTGGACGATCGCGGTCTCGGTGTAGCCGGAGGTGAACAGCACCTTGAGCCCCGGGCGGCGCCGCAGCGCCTGCTCGGCCAGCACGCGACCGTTGACCCCGCCCGGCATGATCACGTCGGTGAACAGGAGGTCCGGCTCGGCGCCGTCATCGAGCAGGGCCAGCGCCGCGGCGGCGTCCGCCGCCGCGAGCGTCGTGTAACCGAGGCTGGTGAGCTGCCCCACCACGTGCTCGCGCACCATGCGGTCGTCCTCGACCACCAGGATGCGTTCATGCCGGCCCTCCTGCGCGGCGAGCGGCGCGGCCTCGGCGAGCGGGAGCGCCTGGCCGGAGGCACGCGGCAGATAGAGCTTGATGCTCGTGCCGTGCCCCTCCTCGCTGTAGATCTTGATGTGGCCGCCCGACTGCTTGACGAAGCCGTACACCATGCTCAAGCCGAGCCCGGTGCCCTTGCCGACCTCCTTGGTGGTGAAGAACGGCTCCAGCACCTTGTCGAGCAGCGCAGCCGGAATACCGGTGCCGGTGTCGCTCACGGCGACCATCACATAGGGACCGGCGTGAACGTCGGCGTTGAGGCGCGCATAGCCCTCGTCGAGCATCACATTGGCGGTCTCGAGCGTGAGCTTGCCGCCGCCCGGCATGGCGTCGCGGGCGTTGATGCCGAGGTTGATGATCGCGGTGACCAGCTGGCCGCGGTCGACCAGCGCCGGCCAGGCGTCGGCCTCGAGCACGGATTCGATCTCGACCTGCTCACCGAGGGTAGGACGCAGCAGGCTCGCGGCCTCGGCCGCGAGCGCGTTGATGTCGGTTTCGCGCGGCTGCAGCGGCTGCTTGCGGGCGAAGGCGAGGAGCTGCCGGGTAAGCTCGGCGCCGCGCGTCGCTGCCTCGTCGATCAGCTTGGCGATGCTTGCGAGATCCGGCCGGTCGGCGACGCCGTCGGCGAGGATCTCGATGGTGCCGGTGATCACCGTCAGGATGTTGTTGAAGTCGTGCGCGATGCCGCCGGTGAGCTGACCGACCGCCTCCATCTTCTGCGACTGGGCGAGCTGACGCTCGAGCTTGCGCTTGTCGGTCACGTCCTCCGAGACGTAGACGGCGCCGGTGATGCGTTCGCCGGCCTCGCGCACGGGTGCGCCGCTATGCACCACGTCGAGAGGACGGCCGTCGTGATGCTTCCAGCGCATCTGCGACTCCTGCAACCGTTCACCGGCCATGACGCGCGCGTGCACCGCCGCGAAGTCGCTGCCCTCGTTTTCCGGCAATGCGGCGAAGTCCTGACCGACGATCTCACCCGCCGAGCGGCCGAAGATGCGTTCCGCCGCGCTGTTCCAGGTCGCGACACGACCTTTCGGGTCGAGGCTGAACACGGGCAACGGCGAGGAATCGAGCAGCGTATCGAGCCGAGCATTGATGCTGGAAATCTTATCGGCGGCGCGCCGCCGATCCTCCTCGTAGACCCGAGCGAGCCGGGCGTAGAGCATGCCCGTCTCTATCAGCAGCGCCATCAGGACCACGCTCGCGGCGACGAGGCCGTAAACCCGCCCGACATAGAAGCCGAGGTCGAACCTCCCGGCGCTGAAGACGGCCGCGAGCGCCACGTCGAAAAGCCACACGACCATGACGACGAGGAGCCACAGGTCGAGCACCGAATGCGGCCGCCGCGACCACAGAACGACCAGCGCCATGAGGCTCAGCGCCCATGTCGACGTCACGACGGCCATGTACACCGGGGTATGGCCGTTGCCCTGCATGATGGCCGGCAAGGCATCTTGCCCGACCGTGGCGAGCAGCGTGACGCCTGCCGCCACGGCCAGCGCGGCGATGACGCTCGTCGCGATCAGCGCCCTGGCAGATCGCCCGGTCGTGTCGAGCCCGCCGGCGCCGCCTTTGAGCAGCGCGTAGCCAATCACTGCCAGCGGAAACCCGCCGTGCCAGAACATGTAGAGCCAGGCGGTGGTCTGCGGTCCGGCGCCGAGCAATCCAGTGGGCGTGAACAGGCCGGGAAACGAGAGCGCGTGCGCAACGGCCATCAGCGCCGTGAACAGGTAGCCGCTCGCCAGCAGCAGAAGCGCGCGCGAGCGGATGGTGGGAAACTGCGCGAACAGCAGCACCGCCGTGATCAGATCATTGATCGCCAGCGCCGATTGATAGCTCGGCACGAAGGCCCATATGGCGGGAAGCTGGACGCTCGCCAACGGCGCGACGGCGATGAAGATCACGCACGATGCGGCAAATGCCGCCAGCGCCGCGCGTGCAACCCGACGGTCGAATGGTCGAGCCGCCGTGGTTAACAGGAAGTTGCGCTGTTCCATGTCATGACGAGCAGGTTCGATGAGCGGAGCTTGCCGGAGAGCATACAGTGCCTCGGTTACACAACCGTAGCGATCGCCGACACGAACGGGCGTTCGGGCGAGGCGTTCCGTCGATGTATCCGATCCATGGCGCGGCAGCCAATGCGGCGAACCCATGCGGCACGCGACTGAGCGCCCTACTCGACGATATGTGCGGCGGACGGCTGCTCTTCGGCATCGACGTATGGCAGTAACTGTCAACACCTGCGTACGCACTGGATGCCGGGCGACGTCGACGAACGCAAACAGGACGCGTCAATGCCGCATAATCCGGACCATCCGCCCATCCGCCGCATCGTCACCGGACACGACATGGCCGGGATCGCCAAGGTCCTGCTCGATGGGCCGGCGACCAACTCGAAGTCGTCGTCGCCCGGCACCGTCTCGACCCTGATCTGGTCGACCGACGCGACCCCGGCCGATATCGCGCTCGGCGAGCCGATCGAGGATCGTGGGGCCCGCGTGCTCGGCACCGCGCCGCCCGCGCACGGCACACGCTTTGCGGTGATCGACTTCCCGCCCGGCAATACGGCGCGCATGCATCGTACCGAGACGATCGACTACGTCGTCGTGATCGCCGGCGAGATCGACATGGATCTCGACCGCGAGACCGTTCACCTGAAGGCAGGCGACGTCATGGTCCAACGCGGCACCAACCACGCCTGGGTCAATCGCGGCGAAGCGCCGGCGCGGCTCGCCTTCGTGCTGATCGACGCCGTGCCGCTCGGCATCGGCCATCCGGTGACGGGCGCCGCAAGCCCGCGATAGTACGGGCGCGCATACCCCCGCCTCCCAGTGCTGCAAATCTCAGCCGGCAAGGCGCCAACCTATGATTGTTGCGAGGTTTGGTGTGAACACAAGAATGTGATCGGGCATGCGGCCGCTGATCCATACGCTGCAAGGCAAATAGTCGATTGCGGACCGACGCGGGGGCGTTGTAATCAAGCCGCCTTCGAGCCCTGTTCGAGATCATTGCGCCGATGTCGCGAATGCGATTGCTGCCGCAGAAAACCAATCAGTGGCTCCGCGCCGCCGCGCAGCCCGGCGGGATCGTCGGCGTACTCGGCGCCTTGGTGCTGGTCGCGGCCACTACGCTGCTGCTCGAAGCCGTCAAAGGCTTTCTCGACCTTCCGCCGGTCGTGATCACCTATCTCATTCCGGTGCTGATCGCGGCGATCCGTTGGGGCCTGGTGTCCGCGATGGTGGCGACGCTCGCGGGCGCGGCCAGCGCCGCGTTCTTCTTCTATCGGCCGATCCATACGTTCTATGTCGAGGACCCGGCGCGCCGCCTCGGCCTGCTGCTGTTCGCCGTGGTCGCCACCGTCGCGGCCTATCTCGCGGTGCGGATGCGGCGCGAAGCGGAAATCGTGCGGCGGCGCGAGAAGGAGATCAGCGACCTCTACGCGTTCTCGCGTCGGCTCGCCGGCGGCCATTCGACCTCGGACATCTTCGATGCGATCGAGAAGCATCTGGCGACCGTGGTCGGGCGACGCGTCGCGCTGTTCGAGCCGCGCGGCCCCTCCGGGCGGTCGGAGCCGATCGGCGAGAGCGACGTGCCGCAGAAGGTGCGCGAGACGGTCGCGGCGGTGATCGCCGGTCGCGCCGACGGCGCCGCCTCGACCGCGATCGCCGACGAGCACGGCAATCACTGGCTGGTGCGCGCGGTATCGCCGAAGACGCCCGACCTCGGCGTCGTCGCCATCGATCTCGGCATGCAGACGCCGGAGTCGGAGCAGGAGATCCGCGCCCGCATCGAGGCGGTGCTGTTCGACGCAGCCTCGACCATCGAGAAGATCGGCCTCGCGCATGCGATCACCGAGGTGCGCATGCGCGCCGAGTCGGAGCGCTTCCGCGACGCGCTGATCGGCTCGGTGTCGCACGAGCTGCGCACGCCGCTCGCGTCGATCCTCGGCGCCGCGACCGTGCTGTGCAACGCGCCGGCGGTCGCCGGCGACGCGCGGCTCGCCTCGCTCGCCAACGTGGTGCGCGACGAATCGGAGCGCCTCAACAACGAGATCCAGAACCTGCTCGACGCGACCCGCATCACCGGCGAGGCGCTGCAGCCGAAGCTCGAATGGGCCGAGGTCCCCGATATCGTCAACGCGGCGGTGGAGCGCCGCCGCATCCGCTTCGGCTCGCACGCGGTCGAGATCGATCTGCCGGGCGAGACGCCGCTCATCCAGGTGGACGCGGTGCTGATCGAGAAGGCGCTCGGGCAGCTTCTCACCAACGCGGCGAAATATTCGCCGCCCGGCTCGCGCATCACGATCCGCGGATGGCGCGAGGGCGAGACGCTCGCGCTCGCGGTCAGCGACGAGGGCGCCGGGCTGACGGCGGACGACAGCGCCCACCTCGGCGAGCGGTTCTTTCGCGGCCGCCGGCACGTGCAGACAACGCCGGGCTCGGGTCTCGGATTCTGGATCGCCAACGCCTTCGTGACCGCCAACGGCGGCACCATCGAGGCGATCAGCGCGGGCGAGGACAAGGGGACGACGGTGACGATGCGTTTGCCGATACCGGCGAACGTCGAACAGCTGGAGAGCATCTCGAGTGAGTGACGCCGCCGCCGCCCCCAACGTGCTCGTCGTCGACGACGAGCTGCAAATCCGCCGCTTCCTGCGCAGCGGCTTCGAGCTCGACGGCTATTCGGTGAGCGAGGCCGAGAACGGGCGCGAGGCGATCCGGGCCGCGACGCTGCGCCCGACCGACCTCATCATTCTCGATCTCGCCCTGCCCGACCTCGACGGGTCGCAGGTGCTCGAGCGCATCCGCTCGTGGTCGAACGTGCCCATCATCATTCTGTCGGTGAAGTCGAGCGAGATGGAGAAGGTGCGGCTGTTCGAGCTCGGGGCCGACGACTACGTCACCAAGCCGTTCGGCATGGCCGAGCTGCTGGCGCGGTCGAAGGTGGTGCTGCGCCGCAAGGCGCGCGCGACCACCGGCGACAGCGTCATTCGGATCGATCGCCTGCGGATCGATCTCGCGGCGCGCAACGTCTTCGTCGAGGACGAGCGCCTCACGCTGACGCCGAAGGAATACCGCCTGCTGCAAATCCTCGCGCAATATCCCGGCAACGTCGTCACCCACCAGGAGCTGCTCAAGGAAATCTGGGGCCTGCCGCACATCAACGACACGCATTACCTGCGCATCGTCGTGCGCAAGCTTCGCCAGAAGATCGAGTCCGAGCCGAACCACCCGCGCATCCTGCTGACCGAGCTCGGCGTCGGCTACCGCCTCGCGCCGCCCAACGAGCCCTCCGACGCGCAGGCGAGCTGAACGAAGCGAACAGAACGACCTCGGCAAAAACGAAACAGGACCGGCATCGCTGCCGGTCCTGCTCTTTTTCGTGCCCCCGGGGGGAAGCTGAAGATGGTGATCCGAAGCCTTCCCGCCGGGGGCTGCTTCCTGCCGGATCAGGCGCTCACGGCAGGAAGTTTCTCTGGATGCGGAAGTAAACCTCCAGCACGTCCTGGTCGGAGACCGTGTAGACGCCGCCCGGACGCGCGCCGTTCGCCGCGAGGAATGCGGTGCCGGAGAACGCCGTGTTCAGGTGGTCCCACACGACGTCGACGCCGATGTCGAGGTCCGGATGCGGATTCCACTGCGTGCGGCTGCCGAGCTCCCACCAGCTGAAGTTCGGCGAGCAATTCGAGACGCCGGTCAACGCCACACCGGCCGGAGCCGCGACCGCACCGCCGGCACCGCCAGCACCGCAAATCATGCTCGTGGCGGTGCCGCCGTAATCGACTTCCTCGTAGCCGCCGTGGATCGACGTGCGCCACTTCGGGTTCCAGAAGTGCTGATAGAACCCGTTGACGCCCCACACTGACGTCAGCTCGATCCCGGAGCCGGTGGTGAAGATACCGTCGGACACCCAGCCGACGCCCACGTTGTTGCCTGCGCCATAGACCTCCCACGCGCCGAGGGCGCGCGTCGCGTAGCCCGCGGCGCCGACCGTGTAGACCGCCTGCATGCCGAACTGATCGCCCTTCATGCCGAGGACGTCGTTCAACGTGAAGCCGCCGGTCACCGCCCAGCCATGCGCATCGCCGGGATGGCCGTTGCCCTGGATGCCGGTCGTCAGAGTCGTGCCGCCGGTTTGGTAATAGCCGGCGCTTGCATCGTGGACCGCCGCCGCGATCTGGGCATAGCCCCAGGCCTGGTCGACGCGCAACGAGCCGACCACGTCCGGGAACTTCCAGCCCTCGTTGTCGAACGACTCCGTGCCGAGGCCCCACTGGCTGGCCATGGACATGTTGTTCACAAGGTGGCCACGCGAAGAGCTCTGACCTTGGCTGTTGCCCTGCGACGAGGACCCGCCGTCCTCGAACGACAGCGTCGCCGAGAAGCCGTTGCCGAACTGGGCCGTATACGCGATGCCCCACAGACCGAGTGCGCCGGTGTCGCCGGAGACGCGGGTGTTGAGGTACGAATACGGGGCCATCGAGTTGATGTCGAAGTACGACCGGATGCGGCCCGCCGTCAGACCGGCGAACTGGATGAAGCCGCGGTCGAAGTAGACGACGTCGTTCGACGGCGCCGATCCGTTGTTGGCGCTCGCCTGGAAGCCGCCTTCGAAATACGACCGCAAGGTGCCGTACTCGGTCTGCGTGCGCAGGTCGACCGAGAGGCCGGCGCGCGTGCGCATCGAGAGCTGGCTGGTGTCGGTGCGGTCGAAGCGGCCGGCGCCCACATCGCCACCCGTCCCGAGACCGATCGGCGTGCCGCCGTTACCCGCGTTCCACTCGACCTGCTCACGGATATACGAGCCGATCTTCAAGCACGTGTCCGTCCCGGGCACGTACCAGAACCCCGCCCCATACAGGCTGCAGACCCTCACGTACTCGACCGGCTTGGCCTTGACGGGAAGATCGGCGGCCTGCGCCCCCGCCACAGCGACGACTCCCGCCGCTGAGCCGAGGAGAAGGCTTTTGACCATTCTCATTGTTGAACCCTCCATTTGTAGTTCCGGGAGGGATTGATGTTCTCGGAGCCCCCCTCCGGGCGCGCTCATAAACTTCCGATCAAGAAGGAATATGTTCGCATTAAATTCGTATAAAATTGATCCGCCGGCCGTCAACGAAGAATGACCTCGTCCCCACCCACGGAACACGCTTTTCCCATCCGGTGTTGCACAAACATCACGGAGTTGCGACACGTGGCCGCGCCGGCGCAAACAATAATATCTTGATTTCGTAATAATAAATCCACGAGCGCGACGGCCCGGTGCCGGCACCGCATTCCGTCGACATACACCGCATCGGTTATGCGGAGTTTACGCCAAGTTGATACAGAATTTACGGACGGATTGGCGGGTAGCCGTGGCGCTGTCCATTCACGTCGAGAACCTCGCAGGGTCTTGTTCCCACGAGATAATTCGGCCCGATCGGCACCTTGCCGAAGCCGCCCGGCACATCGAGCACATAGGTCGGTTGGCATAGGCCCGAGTAGCGCCCGCGCAGCCCCCGCATCAGATTCTGCCCGGCCTCGACGCTGGTGCGCAGGTGGGCGGTTCCGCGCGCAAGGTCTCCCTGGTGCAGGTAGTAGGGCTTGATCCGGCTCTCGACCAAGGCGCGCATGAGCGCGCCGAGCGTTGTCGCCTCGTCATTGACGCCGGCGAGCAGCACCGACTGGCTGAGCATCGGAATGCCGGCATCGATGAAACGGGCGCAGGCGGCGCGCGCGGCGAGCGTGAGCTCGCGCGCATGATTGACGTGAACCACCACGTAGCTCGCCTTGCCGGGCGCCTTGAGGGCGCGGACCATCTCGCGGGTAATGCGCTCCGGCGCCGCGACCGGCATGCGCGTGTGCACGCGGATGATCTTGACGTGATCGATCGCCGCAAGCTCCCGCACCACGGCGCGCAGCCGGCGCGCCGACAGCACTAGCGGATCGCCCCCGGTCAGGATCACCTCCCAGATGTCCGCGCGCGTCCGGATGTAATCGAGCGCGGCGGCGAGCTCGCGCGGCGCAAGCGACGGGCGCTTGCCCGGTCCGACCTGCTCGCGTCGGAAGCAGAAGCGGCAATAGACCGGGCAGACGTGCACGAGCTTCAAGAGCACACGGTCGGGATAGCGGTGCACGATGCCGGCAACGGGGCTGCGGGCGTCGTCGCCGATCGGATCGCCGCGCTCCTCGGGCGCGGCCTGCAGCTCCGCCGGATCGGGCACGAGCTGGCGCGCGATCGGATCGTGCGGATCGGTGGGATCGATCAGCGCCGCCATGGCGGGGCTGATCGCCACCGCATAGTGGGCGGCGACGTGCTCGAGCGCGGCGAGCCGCTCGGGCGCAACGAGCCCCGCTTCGGCGAGCTCGGTCGGACGACGCAGGGTCCTTGCAGAGCGCATGGGCAAATGCCTTTCGGTTCGATGCGCGCGGAGAAAACGCCAGTTTATGTGCGCGCGCAACCGCGGCTGCGAAACCATGGCTCGCGCGATATCCGAAGGGTATGACTGCGGCCATGGATTTCGACGACGACTTTCGCGCCCGCCTGCACGATCTGCTGGTCTGGCGGCGCGACGTGCGGCGCTTTCGCACCGCTCCCCTGCCGGCCGGCACGCTCGAGCGGCTGATCGCGGTCGCATGCCTCGCGCCGTCGGTCGGCCTGAGCCAGCCCTGGCGATTCGTCGTGGTCGAGAGCGCCGAGCGCCGCCGCGCGGTGCTCGAGGATTTCACCACCTGCAACGCGGCGGCGCTGGCGTCGCAGGAGGGCGAGCAGGCGACGCGCTACGCGGCGCTCAAGCTCGCCGGCCTCGCCGAGGCTCCGAGCCAGCTCGCCGTGTTCGCCGACCGCGGCACCGACGTCGGCCACGGGCTCGGCCGCCGCACCATGCCGCAGATGGCCGAGTACTCGGTCGTGACGGCGATCACCGCCATGTGGCTCGCGGCGCGCGCCGAAGGCATCGGCATGGGCTGGGTGTCGATCCTCGATCCGGCGCGCATCACGGCGATCCTCGACGTGCCGGCGGATTGGCGCTTCATCGGCTACTTCTGCCTCGGCTATCCAGAGTCGGAGCATGCCGTGCCCGAGCTCGAGCGCGCCGGCTGGGAGACGCGCCGTCCGGCGGAGAGCTTTCTGCTGCGGAGATGATCAATCCGGCGGTGCCAGCGGCGTCCAGATCACCTGGTCGATGCGGCTCGCACCGGTGACCAGCATGACCAGCCGGTCGAACCCGAGCGCGCAGCCGCAGGCCTGCGGCATCGCGCCGAGAGCAGCGAGGAAATCCTCGTCGATGGGATAACGCTCGCCGTAGCGGCGCTGCATCTCGGCCATCTCGCTTTCGAACCGCCGGCGCTGCTCGGCCGCATCGGTCAACTCGCCGAACGCGTTGGCGATCTCGACGCCGCATAGATAAAGCTCGAAGCGCTCGGCAAGGCGCGGATCGGCCGGCATCGGCCGCGCCAGCGCCGCCTCGAGCGTCGGATACTCGTCGAGCAGGGTCGCCCGGCCGATGCCGAGATTGGGCTCGATCCGCTCGACCAGAATACGGCTGAAAATATCGCTCCAGCTGTCGTCATCGGCGCAGCGGACGCCGACGGTGGCCGCCTGCCGGGCGAGTGCGTCCCGCTTCCCAGCGCGCCCTTCGAGCGTGGCCAGAAGATCGATTCCCGCAAAGCGCGCGAACGCCGCCGCCACTGTCAGGCGCTCGGGTGGCGCGAAGGGATCGGCGCTGCGGCCACGAAAATTGACCTGCCTCGCGTCGGCGGCACGCGCCGCGACGGCGAGGATCGCGGCGCAATCCGCCATGGCGGCCGTGTAGGGCTCGCCGGCGCGGTACCATTCGAGCATGGTGAACTCCGGATGGTGCAGCGCGCCGCGCTCGCGGTTGCGGAAGACGCGGGCGAACTCGAAGATGCGCCGCTCGCCGGCCGCCAGCAGCTTCTTGGCGGCGAATTCGGGCGACGTGTGAAGATAGAGGCGTTCGCGGGTGGCCGCGGGGGTCACCAACTCGGTCGCGAAGGCGTGCAGGTGCGTCTCATTGCCGGGCGAGACCTGCAGGATCCCGGCCTCCACCTCGACGAAATCCTGCGCCGCGAAGTGGCCGCGCACTGCCGCCTTGATGCGGTTGCGCACGAGCAGGAGCGCGCGCCGGTCGGCGTGCACATGCGGGGCCCACCAGGGAGAAGCAGCCGTCATTCGCGATCTTTGCGGGCGTCTTCGGCGATGCGGAAAGGGCTGGCAAAATGGCGCGCAATAAGTATGTTCCCGGCCACGAAGAAGGCCCGAATCCCGGTGACACCGCCGGGATGCCGGGCCATGCTCCAATCCGAGGAACATCCTGTGAAAGTCATTGCCAGCTCGCTCCGCAAGGGAAACATCGTCGATCTCGACGGCAAGCTCTACGTCATCCTGACGGCGGAAAACATCCATCCCGGCAAGGGCACGCCGGTGACCCAGCTCGACATGCGCCGCCTGAGCGACGGGGTGAAGTCGTCGCAGCGCTACAAGACCACCGACCAGGTCGAGCGCGCGCACGTGGAGGAACGCTCCTATCAGTTCCTCTACCACGACGCCGAGGGCTTCCACTTCATGAACATGGAGAACTACGAGCAGATCACGGCGCATGAGGACGTGGTCGGCGATGGCGCCAAGTTCCTGCAACCCGAGATGAACGTGAAGCTGCAGGTGCACGAGGGCACGCCGGTGTCGATCGAGCTGCCACAGCGCGTCACCCTCGAGGTGACGGAGACCGAGCCCGCGCTCAAGGGCCAGACTGCGTCGGGCTCGTTCAAGCCCGCGATGCTCTCCAATGGCGTGCGCACCTCGGTGCCGACCCACATCGTCACCGGCACGCGCATCGTCGTGTCGACGGCCGACGCCTCCTACGTGGAGCGGGCGAAGGACTGACGGCGGCACAAGCGGCCGGAGGACCGTCCGGACGGGCTGCCGGCCGCGCCGAGCTGTCAACAAACATTCTCGCCGGGGTGATAGACGGGGCTTTTGCTCTGCGCGCATGCTGTGCGCCGTCAGCAAAAAGCCGATCCGGGAGGATGTGAATGCGCACCCTGGCCCTGCCGTTCGCCCCACGTTACATCGTTCTCACCCTCTGTCTGGCGCTTGCCGCCGTGCTCGGCGGCACGCTTCTGCTCTATCCCTCGACCGGCTACGAGGTGGCAATCCCGCTCGCGGTGTTCGGGGGTCTCGCGGTGCTCGGCCTGGTCGACCTGTTTCAGACCCGCCACGCCATTCTGCGCAACTATCCGATCTCCGCGCATTTGCGCTTCATCCTCGAGGAGATCCGCCCGGAGCTGCGCCAGTATTTCTTCGAGGGCGAGAAGGACGGCGCGCCCTTCAGCCGCGACAAGCGCGCGATCGTCTACCAGCGCGCCAAACGCGCGTTGGACAAGCGGCCGTTCGGCACCCAGTACAACGTGTACGAGGAGGGTTACGAGTGGGTACGTCACTCGATGGCGCCGCGGCCGCTGTCGACCGAGCCGTTTCGCATCACGGTCGGGGGGCCGGACTGCGCCAAGCCCTACAGCGCTTCGGTGTTCAACATCTCGGCGATGAGCTTCGGCGCGCTCAGCCCGAACGCGATCCGCGCGCTCAACAAGGGCGCCGCCAAGGGCAACTTCGCGCACGATACCGGCGAGGGCGGCTACAGCCCCTATCATCGCGAGAACGGCGGCGACATCATCTGGGAGATCGGCTCCGGCTACTTCGGCTGCCGCAATGCCGACGGCACCTTCAACCGGGAAAAGTTCGCCGAAGGCGCGAGCCAGCCGCAGGTCAAGATGGTCGAGCTCAAGATGAGCCAGGGCGCCAAGCCCGGGCACGGCGGCGTGCTTCCGGCCGCCAAGGTGAACGAGGAGCTCTCGCGCACGCGCGGCGTGCCGATGGGCCAGGACTGCATCTCGCCGTCAGCCCATTCGGCCTTCGCGACCCCGATCGAGATGATGCGGTTCATCGCCGAGATGCGGCGCCTGTCCGGCGGCAAGCCGGCCGGCTTCAAGCTGTGCGTCGGTCATCCGTGGGAATTCCTCGCCGTGTGCAAGGCGATGGTCGAGACCGGCATCTATCCGGATTTCATCGTCGTCGACGGCAAGGAGGGCGGCACCGGCGCGGCGCCGCTCGAGTTCATCGACCATCTCGGAATGCCGCTGCGCGACGGCCTCAACTTCGTCCACAACGCGCTGATCGGCATCGACGCGCGCGACCGCATCAAGCTCGGCGCGAGCGGCAAGATCATCTCGGCGTTCGACATCGCCCGCACGATGGCGCTCGGTGCCGACTGGTGCAACGCGGCGCGCGGCTTCATGTTCGCGCTCGGTTGCATCCAGTCGCAGAGCTGCCACACCGACCGATGCCCGGTCGGCGTCACCTCGCAGGACCCGACGCGCCAGCGCGCCCTCGTCGTTCCCGACAAGGCCGAGCGGGTCTACCATTTCCACGCCTCGACGCTGCACGCGCTTGCCGAGTTCGTCGCCGCGGCCGGCCTCGATCATCCCAACGAGTTCATGCCGGCGCATTTCTCGCGTCGCATCTCGGCGCGCGAGATCGTCACCTTCGCCGAGCTCTACCCGACGCTGCGCCGCGGCGAGCTCCTCGGCGGCACCACCGACCCGCGCTTCCGCGCGCCGTGGGAGATGGCGAACGCCAACTCGTTCCGCGCAACGGTCGCGGCATGAACCTCGCGCGGGTCCGCCGCGCTGCCCTCATTGGGCCAGCGGCGGCGCGGGCCACGTGTGGTTCTGGGCGAGACCGGGCCGCGTGATGGCGCGGCGATCCTTGACGACGCCGATCAGCGTGCCCAGGCGCTCGATCTTCACGATGATCTGACCGGGGAGGGAGCGATCGCAGTTCATATGCGTCGGCGCGATGAAGAAATCCGCCCGCGCAACGTCCTTGGTGAAGCGGAGCGTGCCGTGCGGCGTGTTGTCGAACTGGGTGCGCTCGGCGCAGACCGCGACGTAGTATGGGCCCGCATGGCCGCCTTGCGCCTGCTCGCGCGCGAGGCGCTGCTCGAGGCGATCGAGCGCTTCCGGCATGATCTCGACCCAGTAATCGGTGGCGTAGCGGCCGGCCGCGCCGGGCAGGCCGCCGACGAGCTCGTTGTAGTCGAGATATTCGTACGGATGCAGGCGCGCGAGCACGACGCCGTCCCAGGTGACGGCGGCCATGACGCCTGCCAGCGCCAGCGTCGCGGCGCGACGCCACTGGGCGAGCCGCGCCAAGGCGGCATCCCACCCGATCGCGGCGAGAACGGTCAGCGCCGGCACCACAAAGAGGAAATGCCGCAACCCGGTGAAAGCGGGTCCATGAACCACGACGTGGCAGAGCGGCGGAAACAGCGCCGTTAATGCGATCAATCCAATTTCGTAGCGCGTGCGCGGCAAGGGCTTCGCACGCATCGCCCGCGGCAGCGCTTCGAACATTAATCCAAGCGCAACGCCCATGACCGTGATGAGCGGCAGCCGGATCAGCAGATAGACCGGCACGTACCAGCGCGGCACGTCGGCCATCTGGTAGACGTGGCCATCGAGCAGCGTGCGGATCGGATAGTGGAAGTCGGAGAACGCGACGAGCGCCCGGATCGGATTGAACAGGGCGAGCGCCGACCACGGCCACGCCGCGATCATGATCAGGTAGGCGAGCAGCAGCGCCGGCGCGAACGCGAGCGCGACGCGGACGATATCGGCCGCGCGGCGGCGCCGGGCGTCCGGTGCGCGGCAGGACAAGCCGATCCAGGCCGCGAGCGGGACATAGGCGAGCATCATGAGCCCGAGCACGCGCAGCCCCAGCGCGGCGCCGAGCAGCAGGCCGAACAGCGCGAGGTCGCGCGGGCGCGCGCGCGGCAGGTCGCGGGCGATTCGCACCAGCATCCCGGTCGCGCCGATCATCGCGGCCGCGAATGGGATGTCCTTGGTGTGGTTGAACATGGTGCCGTACCACGGGCCGGAAACGGCGAGCAGCGCGGCGGCGATGAAGCCCGCCCGCGGTCCGGCGATCATCCGCGCCGTCGCCCACGTCGCCGCGATGCCGCCGAGGCCCGTGCAGGCACAGAGCAGGTGACGCAGGTCGTAGAGATCGAGCGGCACGATCTTCGCCAGCAGGGTGGCGGCGACGTCGAACAGGCCGCCGTAGAGATAGAGGTTGTCGAATGCGAACAGCGCGCGGTCGTGAAAGCCGCTGGCGTAATAGGCGATGATCAGCTCGCCGTAGCGCTGCTGCACGCCCTCATCGTTGCTGATGGAATATTGGCGGAACGTGCAGGCGACGAGGAGGGCGAGCGCGGCCAACAGCAACGCCGTCGCGATATCCCACGGCTCGCGCGTCGCAATGCGACTGCGCGCAGCAATGTCTCGGCACTCCACGGGTTGCTCCCCCGACGGTATCACCGTCACCCGATCAAGATCTTCACGCGTGGCACATTCGCTTGCCGGCGCACCGGCCCCAACTTCGCCGGAACCTGCCTGGGAATATCGGAGCCGCGATGCGACGCGCATGCCGTTCGTTGCCGCAGGCTGTGCGGCGGGTCGCCGCAGAAGAGCGCACGGTCGGCCTGTCGCGAGGCAGCATCGCCGCGGTGAGGGGCCGCGCCCGCTTGTCGCGTTTCGCCGCGCGACAAATGCCTCTTTAATGCGTCGCCACGCGATTCGGTCGGCAGGGTTCCCTTCGACAACATTCGCACCGGGGTAATGAGGGAGGGACGTCGAGAATGAGCGATGGCGGATGACCTCATCCCCGGCGATCTGCGGGACTTCATCCTCAGGTACATCGATTCGATCGCGCAACTGGAGGCCTTGCTGCTGCTGCGCGCTCATGCCGGCGAGGCGTGGGACGCCAGGCGGACGGCGGCGCGGCTCTATGCGGGCGAGCCGGAGGTCGGCGAGGTGCTCGCGCGGCTATGCGCGGATGGCCTGCTGTGCTGCAATGGGGACCTCTACCGCTACGCTCCCCAATCGCCGGAGCAGCGCGCAATGGTCGAGCGGCTCGCGGCCGCATATGCGCAGCACCTCATCGCGGTCACCAACATGATCCATGCCAAGCCTCGGCGCATCCGCGAATTCGCCGACGCCTTCAGATTCCGGAAGGATCGTTGATGGCGCTGGCGATCTACAGTCTCTGCACGGTCACGGCGCTCCTCTGCGCCTGGCTTTTGTTCAGCGCCTATCGGCGCAGCCACTATCGGCTGCTGCTGTGGAGCAGCCTCGGCTTCGCCGGGCTCACGCTCAACAACCTCGCTCTTGCGCTCGACAAGCTGGTGTTCACCCTGGTCGACCTCACGATCCTGCGGACCGCGATCGCGCTGCTCGCGTTCATGGTCATTCTGTACGGCCTCATCTGGGATTCCCAATGATCGACAGCGTGACCCTCATCCTGATCGGCGCGGCCGCGATGGCCTCGCTCGTGGTCGCGCTGTTCTTCCTGCGCTTCTGGCGGCAGACGCGCGACAGCCTCTTCCTCTGGTTCGCGATCGCATTCGCGACCGATTCGGCGACCCGGCTGCTGGAAGGATTGTTCCCGGTCCCGGACGAGCAGGAGCCGCTGCGCTATGTCCCGCGGCTGATCACCTTCGCGCTGATCATCGTGGCGATCGCGCAGAAGAACCGCCCCTCACGCCGCGGATGACGCAACGGTTCAGGTGCCGACGCGCAGAGGAGCGTTGAGCTTGCGCAGCGCGGCGATCACCGAGAGCGACGTGATCCGGCCGGTCTTCGGGTTCTCCGACGGCACGTTCTCGATCGCGAGCGAGAAGCGCGCAGAATCCGCCTCGACCTCGATGTCGTGGCAGTTGCGCTTAACTGCGGGATCCGCCCAGATCTCGATGGTGGTGCGATCCGGTCCCAGGCCGGCGAGCGAGAGCGCCGCCACCACGTTGACGTTCTCGGGGAAGCCCGCCGCCGCCTCGCGGGCCGTGCCGGCGAACACGCGCTTGGCCGCGTTCAGTCCCTCGACCGAGATGTTGTTCTTCACCAGGTAGGGGGCGCCCATCAGGCCGCCGGGCGGCTTGCGCGTGATCATGCGCACCGAGTGGATGGTCCCCTCGGCGGCCGCCGAAACCGCATCGAGACCGAGCAGCGCGCCGGTCGGCACGATGATCTGCCCACCGGTCGTCCGGGCGAGCTCGATCAGCTCGGGCCGCGGCAGCAGGGCGCCGCAGCTGAGCACCATGACGCGCTTGCCGGCCGCGAGCATCGGCCGACAGATCGCCTCGAAGATCGCGGCCGGCGCGCATTCGACCGCGAGGTCGGCATGCTGTGGCAGGTCATCGAGGTCGACCAAGGGGCAATCGATCTTCTGCTCGTCGAGCCAGCCCTGCGCCTTGGCACGGTCGCGTACCGCCGCCCCGGCGAGGGTGAGGCCAGGCACACCCTGGGCAAGACGCCGCGCAATGGCGCGGCCGATGGCGCCGAGGCCGGCGATGGCGATGCGGGTCGATGACACGAGCTCTCCCTTTGGTCACCGTTTGGCCGCCCTTGGCCCTCCACGATGACATCCCGCTCATACGCGGGCCGCATGGGCGCGGCAAGCGCGGCTTGACGCCCGGTCCGGCATGTCCCAAAGGTCCCGGCGAAATCTCCATCCCGACGAGCAATCCACGAAAACGATCGAGGCAGTTGATGCGTAAATTGCTGCTCGGCGCCCTGCTGGCGCTGACGAGCCTCGCGGGCGCCGCGTCCGCGCAAGACTTCCCCAACCGTCCGCTGACGATGGTGATCCCGTTCGCGGCCGGCGGCCCGACCGACGTGCTCGGCCGCATCATCGCGGCGCGCATGGGCGAGCTTCTCGGGCAGAACGTGATCGTCGAGAACATCGGCGGCGCCGGCGGCATGTCGGGCTCGGCCCGCGTCGCCCAGTCGAAGCCCGACGGCTACACCATGGTGCTCGGCACGGTCGGCACCCACGCGCAGGGCCAGACGCTCTACAAGAAGCCGCTCTACAACGCGGCGACCGACTTCACCCCGGTCGCGCTGATCGCCGAGGTGCCGATCGTGCTGATCGTGCGCAAGGACCTGCCGGTGAGCAATCTGCAGGAATTCGTCGCCTACGCGAAGAAGAACCAGGACACGATGCAGTTCGGCTCGGCCGGCGCCGGCTCCGCCACGCACCTCGGCTGTGTCGTGCTCAACACCGCAATGGGCACCAAGATCACGCACGTACCGTACCGTGGAACGGGACCCGCCATGCAGGACCTGCAGGGCGGCCGCATCGACTTCCTGTGCGAGGTGGCGAGCACGGCCAAGCCGCAGATCGACGGCGGCAGCGTCAAGGCGATCGCGATGCTCACCAAGCAGCGCTCGCCGGCGCTGCCCAACGTGCCGACCGCGATCGAGCAGGGCCTCGACGCGCAGGCCTACACGTGGAACGCGATCTTCTTGCCGAAGGGCGCGCCGGACGCGGTCGTGACCAAGCTGCACGACGCCGTGCTCGGCGCCATGCACACGCCGGCCGTCAAGGACCGGCTGGCGGCCATCGGCGCCGTGATCGTGTCGGACGATCGCGCGACGCCGCAATATCTCGAAGGCTTCGTCAAGAGCGAGATCGAGAAATGGGCCGTGCCGATCAAGGCGAGCGGGACGGTCGTGCAGTAGGCTGGCAGTATTGCGAGGAGTGCACCGATCTCGGGTTTACCCGAGATCGGCCTATGATAGTTGCGCAAGTCGGGCAAGCCCGACTTGCGTACGCCGAAGCAATCTCGAGAGGCATGCGCGTGCGGTGCGGGATTGCTTCGCTTCGCTCGCAATGACGGGGAGAGGGTCATTGCCATGATGGAAGGGTTCACCCGCAGCGAGATCAAGACGTCGGGCGCGCGCATCGTCACGCTGCGCGGCGGCAGCGGTCCGCCGCTGCTGCTGATGCACGGCAATCCCTTCACCCACCTGTCGTGGCACAAGTTCGCGCCGCGGCTCGCCCAGGAGTTCACCGTGGTGGCGACCGATCTGCGCGGCTATGGCGACTCGGAGAAGCCGCCGGGCGGCGACGACCATTCGGGCTACTCGTTCCGCGCCATGGCGCAGGACCAGGTCGAGGTGATGGCAGCACTCGGCTTTCCCCGCTTCATGGCGGCGGGGCACGACCGCGGCGCCCGCGTGCTGCATCGGATGTGCCTCGACCATCCCGACAAGGTCGAGCGCGCCGCGATCCTCGACATCATTCCGCAGCACCACCTGCTCAACAACATGACGCGCGACTGGGGCAAGTTCTCCTGGCACTGGCTGTTCATGATCCAGCCCTACGACTTCCCCGAGCGGCTGATGGGTGCGGACCCCGACTACTTCATCAGCAAGAAGCTCGCGAAGACGCCGCAAGGCCTGAGCTTCTTCGGCAAGGAGGCGCTCGCCGAATACATGCGCTGCTTCCGCAATCCCGCGACCATCCACGCCATGTGCGAGGACTATCGCGCGACCTTCGGGTACGACTTCGACATGGACACGAGGGATTTCGAGGCCGGCCGCAAGATCACGACCCCGCTGCTGCTGTTGTGGGGCGCGACCGGCGGCGTCGGCCGCAACCACAAGGCGGCCGAGATCTGGGCCCGCTACGCGACGGACATCCGCGGCGCCAAGGCGCTGCCGTGCGGGCACTATCTCTCCGAGGAGGCGCCGGAGGAGACCTATCGCGAGCTGCGCGAATTCTTCGCGGCCAAGTAAACCACGGTCCGTGGGACGGGTTGAGCGCGAGCGAAACCCGTCACTTCTGCGGAAACTCAACTCATCCTACGATACGGCAAAGCACTGCAGATCGACGCGGCGCGCGTGGCGCTGCGCGGTTGCGACCGCGAGCGTCGTGTTGAGGAAGGCGAGCTCCGGGGCGCCGGTCTCGAAGCGCATGAAGGTGCGGAAGACGTAGCTTGCCGGATCCACCGCCTCGCCGCGCGCAAGGCGGGCGAGCACCTCCGGCGGACCGTGCCGCAGGCCCTGGCTCACCACCTGGACGATGCCGCCGCGTTCCTCCTTGAGCGCATAGCGGGCGTCGAGCTCGATTGCACCGTCGCGCCGCAAAATCTGCCAGTCGGCGCCGCCGAGAACCTCGCCACGCAGCCGCGGCCCGGCGAAAGTCCCGCCCGTGATGTAGACGACGCGGCGCTCGCCGAGCGGCGCCGCACCCATGTCGAGAAGCTCGCCGACCTGGGCGAAGATCGCCATCAGATGCTCGAGTTGCGGCGCGGCTGCGACTGACATGATCTTGCCTGGCGTCGGGCCAGCATTTCCCCCGACAATCAGCGAACCTATCGAGCCGCTCGCCACCGTTCAACTTAGCGGCCACGGGGTCTTATCCGGCCTTGCCCGACGTCTGCCCGACCCTGGTATCCGACCTCTTCCGACCTCTGCCCGACCGCTCGCCCCAGGCGCCTTTTCCTCGCGTTTCTTCGGCAATTCTGTTACGTCACGCCTGACACTCATTTTGGCATTCTGGCTCGCTCTGGAGCCTCGCCAAGCAAGGGCGCAGCCGAGTGACTCCATCGATGTACGCCCGTGTGGCCGCCGTGTTGCGGGGATTCGACGACAGATACGGCTGGAGCTGGATCGGCGCCTGCCTGAGCGTCGCGATCATCACCGCGGCCGCCTTCGTGCTCTACCGGAACCTGCGCGGGATCGATGCCAACGAGGTGCTCAACGCGGTGCGCGCGACCGAGCCGCGCGACATCGCGGTCGCCGCCGCCTTCGTCGCTGCAGCTTATTTCACTCTGACATTCTACGACCTGTTCGCACTGCGCACGATCGGACGCCGCGACCTGTCTTATGGCGTCGCCGCGCTCGGCGGTTTCACCAGCTACGCAGTCGGCCACAATATCGGCGCCAGCGTCTTCACCGGCGGCGCCGTGCGTTACCGCATCTACTCGACCTACGGCCTTTCGGGAATCGAGGTTGCGAAGATCTGCTTCGTTGCCGGGCTCACATTCTGGCTCGGCAATGCGGCGGTGCTCGGCCTCGGCATCACCTGGTCGCCGAGCGCCGCCACCGCGATCGATCAGCTGCCCCCGTGGCTCAACCGGACGCTGTCGCTCGCCACCCTCGCGATCCTGCTCATCTACGTGGCGTGGGTGTGGCGCACCCCGCGGGTGGTCGGCCGCCACGACTGGGTGGTGGCGCTGCCGAACGGCCCGCTCACGCTCGTGCAGATCGCGATCGGCATCATCGATCTCGGCTGCTGCGCCGCCGCCATGTACATGCTGCTCCCGCATGAGCCGTACATCGGCTTCGTCGTGCTGGCGGTGATCTTCGTCGCCGCGACGTTGCTCGGCTTCGCCAGCCACTCGCCCGGCGGCCTCGGCGTGTTCGACGCCGCGATGCTGATCGGGCTGTGGCAATACGACAAGGAGCACCTGCTCGCCGGGCTCCTGCTCTTTCGCCTGCTCTACTACATCACGCCCTTCATTTTCGCCCTCGCGATCCTGGGCGGCCGCGAGCTGTGGCTGAGCGTGCGGTCGCGGCGGCGCAGCCGGATCGCCGCGCAGCGAAACGGCGCGTCATGCCCGCCGGAGCGCTGACGCCCGCGCCATAGCCACCGCGGCGGAACTTGCGCTAGATATCTGCACGATGGCGATCGAGGACCAGCGGCGGACATATGGCGAGCCGGCCTCCTGGATCGGCCGGCTCAAGCGCGCGCGGCTCGTTCTCGTCGCGGGCGCGCTCGTCTTCCTGGCGCTGGTCGGCATGAGCGTGCTGACCCCGGTGCAGTCGTTGATCGGCTTCGTGATCATGGCCGCAGCGGCGCTGATCGATTTCGATCGCGCCGAGGACCAGGCGCCGCCGCCGGTCACGCTGCAAAGCGTGCCGTTCGCCGCGGACTGGCTGATCGAAACGGCGATTTCCGGCCTTCCCGACCCGGTGATCGCGCTCGACTATCGCGGCAACGTGGTTGGATCGAATGCGCCCGCGCGCCAGATCGCGCCGACGCTGACGCGCGGCGCGCCGCTGCTGCTCGCATTGCGTATTCCCGAGATCAGCGACGCGGTTCGTCGCGCCGTCGAGAGCGGCGAGACGCAGCGCGTCGAGTTTTTCGAGAAGGTCCCGACCCACCGCTGGTCCGAGGCATTCGTCGCGCCGGTCGCGGTGCCGACCACGATCTCGGACCGGCGCGAGCTCGTGTTCGTCACCCTGCACGATCTCACGCCGATCAAACAGGTGGAGGAAATGCGCGCCGACTTCGTCGCCAATGCGAGCCACGAGCTGCGCACGCCGCTCGCCTCGCTGTCCGGATTCATCGAGACGCTGCAGGGTCCGGCGCGCAACGATCCGCAGGCGCGCGAGCGCTTTCTCGCGATCATGAAGGCGCAGGCGAATCGCATGGCGCGGCTGATCGACGACCTGTTGTCGCTCTCGCGCATCGAGCTCAAGGCGCACGTGCAGCCCGAGCACCAGGTCGACCTCGCGCCCATCGTGCGCCAGGTCTCGGACGGGCTGCAGACGCTCGCGCGCGACCGCGGCGTCGACATCAAGATCGCGCTTCCACCCGACGCGCTGTCGGTGCGCGGCGACCGCGACGAGCTGATCCGCGTGTTCGAGAACCTGGTCGAGAACGGGCTCAAATACGGCGCCGCCGGCAAACGGGTCGACATCACGCTCGGCCGTGAGACGAGCGACAACGAGGCAGTCGTGGCGGTGCGCGACTACGGGCCGGGCATCGCGCCCGAGCATCTGCCGCGACTGACCGAGCGTTTCTATCGCGTCGACGTGACCGAGAGTCGGGCCCAGGGCGGGACCGGTCTCGGGCTCGCGCTGGTCAAGCACATCCTGCACCGCCACCGCGGGCGGCTGACCATCGACAGCGCCCCCGGCAAGGGCGCGACCTTCACGGTGCGGCTGCCGCTCGACCAGCGGAAATAGAAACTGTTGAAATCATTTTGTTTTTTCTTCTGGCTTCGTTCCGCCAAAACCGTTTTCGTGTGACTGCGAATCCAGAGCGCGCTTTCGTTCGGGCGGCTTTGGCTTCGTTCGGGCGGCTTTGGCTTCGTTCGGGCGGCTTTGGCTTCGTTTGGACGGCTTGGCTTCGTTCGGGCAGCCTGGCTTCGTTCGGGCGGCTTGGCTTCGTTCGGGCGGCTTGGCTTCATTGGGGCAGCTTGGGTTCGTTCGGGGCAGCGTGGGTTCGTTCGAGCGCGGCTTCGTCGTCAGGCAAAACGGCTGGCAAAGCGGCCGCGCGTCGTTCGCCGGCTCATATTGGCGAATGAGCACACGGCGCGGAAGAGCGTTCTGGATCTAGCCCCGCTATTCACTCGTCACCGACCGGCGCAACGCCCGCTCGCGAGAACAGCCGCGACAGGCTATCTCTTTCACAAATCGGCGGAGCGGATCGATGGCGCATCACGACCACGACCATCATCACCACGACCGGCACCATCACGCGCCGGCGCGCTTCGGCACGGCTTTTGCGATCGGCACGGCACTCAACCTCGGTTTTGCGCTGGTCGAGATCGGCGTCGGCTTCTACGCCAACTCGCTCGCGCTGATCTCCGACGCCATGCACAATTTCTCCGACGTCGTCTGCCTGCTGCTCGCCTGGGGAGCCGCCTGGCTGTGCACCCGCGCCCCGACTGCCTCGCGCACCTACGGCTACCGCCGCGCCTCCATCCTCGCCGCGCTCGCCAATGCGGCGCTACTGTTCGCCGCGACCGGCGCCATTCTCACCGAGGCGGTGCAGCGGCTGCTCGCGCCGCAACCGATCGCGGCCGCTACGGTGCTGTGGGTCGCGGCGCTGGGCATCGTCATCAACACGGGGACGGCGCTCATGTTCATGCGCGACCGCGCCCGCGACCTCAATCTCAGGGGCGCCTTCCTGCACATGGTGGGCGACGCGATCGTCTCGGTCGGCGTCGTCGTTGCGGCGCTGCTGATCGGCTGGACCGGGCGGCTGTGGCTCGATCCGGCCGTGAGCATCGCGATCGCCGTCGTCATCCTGGTCGCCACCTGGAGCCTCACCCGCGATGCGCTCAACCTCGCGCTCGATGCGGTGCCGGCCGGCATCGACCGCCATGCGGTCGAGGCCTACCTCGCGGGCCTGCCCGGCGTCACCGAGGTGCACGACCTGCACATCTGGGCCATGAGCACCACCGAGACCGCCTTGACGGCGCACCTGGTGCGGCCGAACGCCGGCCTCGACGATCACCTGCTGACCGATGCGGCGCACGAGCTCGATCGGCGTTTCGGCATTCGCCACGCCACCATGCAGGTGGAAGCCGGGCTTGCCGAGTGCCGCCTCGCACCCGCCCACGTGGTGTAATTTGCCGGCATAGCCGGTGTCGTCACGCCCATCCTCATGCGCCGGGATCGACGCCGTCACGTGGGCCGGCGGCGCTTGGTCAATTTTCCCCAAATACGCGGCCAAGCACAAAAAGACATTTACGATCAATATATTAACTCGTCATCGAACTGTCATTCAGATATCATAAAACCGCGGCATGGCTGGCGTACCACTGAGGCGCACCCGACGGCAGCTGACCTCGCGCTCGGCTGCCGAAAGTGCGTCGGTGATCAAAGCTCAATCGCACAATACTCAATCGCACAATAAGAGCCGGCAACGCACCCGCGCCTTCGTGGACGTGCGTTCATCGGTGTTTTCGCCAGGCAGGGGAGCCGTCATGAGGCCAGCAGGATTTGTTGCCGCTACCCGTGCGTGCGACGGCGCACGCACGCGTGCGACCGACCGAGCGGCCCGCGCCAACGATTGACGCCGGCACGCGCAGTCGTTCGTCGCACAATTCCAGCGGCCCAACTCGCGCAACTCGTTCCGCAGCCGCAAGGCCGATCTAGTGAGCTCTCCGAATCGGTCCCCGTCGAGAGGAGGGCGCAGTGTCATCAGGCGGGAGGCCATCCGTGGTGGACGTCGCGTTGCACAGCACCGCAATAGCAGAACCGGTCTCTCCCTCCCGGATCCGGACGCTGGCTAGATTCCGCTTCCGCGACAACGCGTTTCGCATCACCACCCGCGCCGCCGCGATCAGCGTCCTGGTGATCCTCGGCGGCATCATCCTCTCGCTCATCATCGGTGCATGGCCGGCGATCGACGCCTTCGGGTTCCGGTTCTTGACGACCGAGACCTGGGACCCGGTCGCCGACAAATACGGCGCGCTCGCGCCGATCTTCGGGACGCTCGTGACCTCGCTCATCGCCATGCTGATCGCGATCCCGCTCGGCCTCCTCATCACGCTGTTTCTCACCGAGCTGTGCCCCAAGTGGTTGCGGCGACCGATCGCCATCGCGATCGAGCTGCTCGCCGGCATTCCCAGCATCATCTACGGGATCTGGGGCCTCTTCATCTTCGTGCCCTTCATGCAGACCTGGGTGCAGCCCTATCTGACCGAGTGGTTCGGATGGATTCCCTACTTCGGCAATCTCTTCCAGGGACCGCCGCTCGGGATCGGCATGCTGACGGCCGGCCTGATCCTCGCCATCATGGTGCTGCCGTTCATCACCTCGGTGTCACGCGACGTTTTCGAGGCGGTGCCGCCGGTGCTCAAGGAGGCGGCCTACGGGCTCGGCTGCACCACTTCCGAGGTGGTGCGCCACGTGGTGCTGCCCTACACGCGGGTCGGCGTGATCGGCGGCGTGATGCTGGCGCTCGGCCGCGCGCTCGGCGAGACCATGGCGGTCACCTTCGTGATCGGCAATGCGTACCAGGTCTCGCCCTCTCTCCTCACCCAGGGCACCACCATATCGGCGACGATCGCCAACGAGTTCACGGAGGCCGAGTCGGCCCTGCATACCGCCGCGCTCATCGAGCTCGGCCTGATCCTGTTCGTAATCACTTTCATCGTGCTGGCCGCCGCGCGTTACATGCTGCTGCGGATGGAACGCCGGGCCGGATGAGCGCCATGACCCTCTATCAACGCCGCAAGCTGAAGAACGGGATCGTCATCTTCTCCGCGCTGCTCGCGACCGCGATCGGTCTCGGCTGGCTCGCCGCCATCCTCGGCACGCTCCTGTTCCATGGCGCTGCCGGCCTGTCGCTGGCGGTGTTCACCCAGAACACGCCGCCGGCGGGAGCGACGTCGGGCGGCCTCGCCAATGCGATCGTGGGAAGCGTCCTGATGACGACGATCGCCGTCGTCATCGGCACGCCGATCGGCATCCTGGCCGGAACCTACATGGCCGAGTACGGACGATTTGCCAAGCTCACGCACGTGGTGCGCTTCATCAACGACATCCTGCTGAGCGCGCCCTCGATCATCGTCGGCCTGTTCGTCTACGACCTCATGGTGCTTCCCCACCTGCCCGGCTTCTCCGGAATCGCGGGCTCGATCGCGCTCGCTTTTCTCGTGATTCCAGTGGTCGTGCGCACCACCGAGGACATGCTGGCGCTGGTCCCGAAGGAGTTGCGCGAGGCGGCGAGCGCGCTCGGCATGCCGCTCGCCTACGTGGTCGGCAAGGTCTCCTACCGCGCGGCGCGCGCCGGCATCGTCACCGGCATCCTGCTCGCGGTGGCGCGCATCAGCGGCGAGACCGCGCCGCTCCTGTTCACCGCTTTCAACAACCAGTTCTTCAACTGGAATCTGTTCCGGGACGGGATGGCGAGCCTGCCGGCCGTCATCTTCTTCTTCTCGCTCAGTCCGGACGAGGAATGGAAAGCCCTGGCCTGGACCGGCGCATTGATCATCACCCTGGCGGTGCTCGCGTTGAGCATCACCGCACGCGCGCTCGCGTCATCGAGGAAAGCGTCATGAGCATGGCCTCCGTCCACAGTTCGACCCCCGTGCCGGCCGTCACCAGCCATGCCGAGACCGGCCCCCTGGAGGAGAAGATCGCGGTCCGCAAGCTGAACTTCTTCTACGGCAGCCACCGCGCGCTCAAGGACATCGACGTCTCGCTCTACACCAGGCGCGTCACCGCCTTCATCGGCCCGTCGGGCTGCGGAAAGTCGACGCTGCTGCGCATCCTCAACCGCGTCTACGACCTCTACCCGAACCAGCGTGCCGAGGGCGAGGTGCTGCTCGACGGGCACAACATCCTGGATGCCGGCGTCGATCTCAACCTGCTGCGCTCGCGCGTCGGCATGGTGTTCCAGAAGCCGACCCCGTTCCCGATGTCGATCTACGAGAACATCGCGTTCGGCGTGCGGCTGTACGAGCGTCCGGGAAAGGGCGAGCTCGACACCCGCGTCGAGCAGGCGCTGCGCCGCGCCGCGCTGTGGGACGAGGTCAAGGACAAGCTCGATGCCAACGGCCAGAGCCTCTCGGGTGGCCAACAGCAGCGCCTGTGCATCGCCCGCACCGTCGCGGTGAAGCCCGAGGTCATCCTGCTCGACGAGCCGTGCTCGGCGCTCGATCCGATCTCGACCGCCAAGATCGAGGAGCTGATCGACGAGCTCAAGGAGGAGTACACGATCGCGATCGTCACCCACAACATGCAGCAGGCGGCGCGCTGCTCCGACTACACCGCCTTCATGTACCTCGGCGAGCTGGTCGAGGTCGACAACACCAGCAAGATGTTCACGACGCCGAGCAAGCGGCAGACGCAGGACTACATCACGGGCCGCTTCGGCTGACGCGGGCGAATGAGCACGCGCGGACGCCCGAGAATGCGAGGACGTTGAAATGACGATGTCGGAACACACGATCAAGGCCTTCGACGCCGACCTGCAGGACCTCACCCGCGTCGTCGCCGAGATGGGCGGCCTCGCCGAGCGGCAGGTCGTCAACGCGATCGAGGCGCTCGACAAGCGCGATCTCGCGCTCGCCCAGCGCGTCATCGCCGACGACGACAAGGTCGACGCGCTGCAGCGCGAGATCGAGGAAAAGTCGATCCTCACCATCGCGCGACGCCAGCCGATGGCGGTCGACCTGCGCGAGGTGGTCGGCGCGCTGCGCCTGTCCAACGACCTCGAGCGCATCGGCGACCTCGCCAAGAACATCGCCAAGCGCGTCGGCGCGCTCGACGGCGACTTCCAGCCCCAGCAGGTGATGCGCGGGGTCGAGCACATGGGCGAGCTCGTGCTCGCGCAGATCAAGGAGGTGCTCGACAGCTTCGCCCACCGCGACAGCGCCAAGGCGCTCACGGTCTGGCGCGGCGACGAGGAGGTCGACGCGGTCAACAATTCGCTGTTTCGCGAGCTCCTCACCTACATGATGGAGGATCCGCGCAACATCAGCTACTGCATCCATCTCCTGTTCTGCGCCAAGAACATCGAGCGCATGGGCGACCACGCGACCAATATCGCCGAGACCGTCTACTACATGGTCGAGGGCCACGCGCTCGCCGAGGAGCGCCCGAAGGGCGACACCACCGCCGTGACGCATGTTCCGTTCCGCAGCTAGTGGCCAAGGGGACTTGATGTCTGGTCGCATTTTTTTCGGCGAACCGGGGACCACCTCGCCGGAAAATGCCCCAGAAACCGGAGCTCGCACCGCATGACGGCCCGCATCCTCATCGTCGAGGACGAAGAACCGCTCACGATGATCCTGCGCTACAACCTCGAGTCCGAGGGTTACGCGGTCGATGCTTCCGGCCGCGGCGACGAGGCGGAGCTGCGCCTCAAGGAAACGCCGCCCGACCTCGCGGTGATCGACTGGATGCTGCCCGGCCTGTCGGGCATCGAGCTGATCCGGCGCCTGCGCGCGAAGCCGGAGACGCGGCGGCTGCCGATCATCATGCTGACCGCGCGCGGCGAGGAGGCCGAGCGCGTGCGCGGCCTCGCGACCGGCGCCGACGACTACATCGTCAAGCCGTTCTCGGTGCCGGAGCTGCTCGCCCGCATTCGCGCGCTGCTGCGCCGCTCCAAGCCGGAGCGGGTTGCGGCGCTGCTCTCGGCCGGCGACATCGAGCTCGACCGCGACACCAAACGCGTATCGCGCTCGGGCCGCGAGGTGCCGCTCGGCCCGACCGAGTTCCGCCTGCTCGAGTTCCTGCTGGAGAACCCCGGCCGGGTCTTCTCGCGCGAGCAGCTGCTCGACCAGGTGTGGGGGCGCGACGTCTACATCGACGAGCGCACCGTCGACGTCCATGTCGGCCGACTGCGCAAGGCGCTCAACCGCGGCCGCATGACGGATCCGATCCGCACGGTACGCGGCGCCGGCTACGCGCTCAACGACCGCTTCGGCAAGCCGGCGCAGCAGGGGTAGCTCTCCCAGCATTCCGCGTCCCAGCGGACTGCACGTCGCCTCGTAGAACCACGTAGCGCGCCAAAGTCGCATTTTCGACAGACGTTCACGCCCCGCCCCGCAAGTGTTCCGCCCGCAGGGAACTATGCCGCTGCACAACGGGTAGCCGCGCAGCCGCGGACTTTCGTCGATCGCAACGACCAACCGTTAACAATCCCGCCAGCACCGGCGGGACCCGTCGTTGCTCGGCGGCGTTTGCACCTCAACAGCGCGCGATCCGGCGGACCGCTCGGCCCGGTGCGCGCCCGATGGGACGGGTGGGATATGAACTCAGGCGTCGCCTTCCTGACGAGGCTGTCGCTCATCGCCGGCGCCGGCGCCAGCGAGCGGACTTCCGCGGCGCATGCGGCCGCATTGGTGCGCGCCTACGAGACGGCGCTCTATGCCCGGCTCGGCATGGCGCGATCCGGCCGGCCGACGGCGCGCGCCAAGGAGATTGCCGGCGAGGCATTCGAGCATCTGCGGCGCATGGTGTTCAAGGCGGAGCTCGGCGCGCCCGCCGGCGCCGCTGCGGTATTTGCGACCGCGCGCGATCACCTCGACATGGCGCGCCGCGCACTGGCGCTTCGCCTCGCGGCCGAGGACGGCGGTGGGGGCGTTGTCGCGCGCCGCGGCGACGACCGGCGACGGCTCGACGCCATCCGCGTCGGGTTGCGCGATCAGCGCTGGATCGTGACCAGTCGCGACGCGATCAGGCAATCGCGCGACCTGCTCGGCGCGCTCGCGGTCGCCCGGCCGATCGCGTGACGCGATCAGCCCCGCATCGCGCGACGGTCGCGACGCCGATCGGCGGCCGGCTGGTAGGCGACGCGCGAGTGATAGTTGCAATAGGGCAGGCCCTCGACCGGCGTCCCGCCGCAGAAGAAGAACTCGGCCGAGCCAGGGTCGCCGATCGGCCAACGGCATTTGCTGTCGTTGAGCTCGAGCAGCGAGCAGCGCTGGCCGATCGGAATGATGTTCTCGATCAGCTCGGGCTCCGGCTCGAGGTCGGCCTCGTACATCGGCGCGAGCGCCGTATTGCCGCGCATCGACGGACGCGAGAGCCGCATCATGCCGGGTGCGCGCGGCTTGCGCGGCCGCGGCGCGGCCGAGGATGGGCTCTTGGCCCGGCCCGACAGCCCGAGCCGATGCACCTTGCCGATCACGGCGTTGCGGGTGATGCCGCCGAGCTCCGCGGCGATCTGGCTCGCCGACAACCCCTCGGTCCATAATTTCTTGAGCAGCTCCACCCGCTCGTCGGTCCACATCATCTTGCCCTTGTCCCTTTTCTGGCCCCCGGACGCAGACAGAATCCCCCTCTGACCTCCGGCAATGCGAAAATCGCCGTCGGGTACGCAGTACTGGTGACAAAGCCTAGGAAACGGTCCGCCGCACGAGATATCGTAGTTAGCGGCTAAAAACCTACTATATGGCGTGACTCACGCGCAAGAGTCCGGGGCGCCAGCTTCCACATGTTCCGCTGGCGGTATGTGCGTTGCGGCAAAATCCTTTGGCCGCACCGATCACAATCGCTCATGCGGGCGATCAAGATCGTCGTGTTGACACCCCATAAGTCCGCAATAGAATGTGTGAAAGTGCCGCCCAGGAAGGCGGCACATTTTATTTCGCCACTCGTCAACCGGCGCAAGTTTCGTCGGCGGCGACCACCCCGCATCGTCGGTCGGGGACGCGCCTGCGGCGAAACTTGTGCACAACATTGAAGGCAGGCCACGCCGTGACCTCGCATCTGTTGCCGACCTTCGCGCGCGTCGACCTTGCTTTCGAGCGGGGCGAAGGCGCCTGGCTCACCGCGACCAACGGCGAGCGCTATCTCGACTTCACCTCCGGCGTTGCCGTGAACGCGCTCGGGCACGCGCATCCGCGCGTCGCCGCCGCCGTCGCCGAGCAGGCGGGCAAGCTGATCCACATCTCCAACCTGTTTCGCATCCCCGAGGGCGAGCGCCTCGCCGAGCGCCTGTGCGCCGCGACTTTCGCGGACTACGTGTTCTTCTGCAACTCCGGCGCCGAGGCGATGGAGGGCGCGATCAAGTGCGCGCGCAAGTACCACGCCGTCAACGGCGCGCCCGAGCGCGTGCGCATCATCACGTTCGAGGGCGCATTCCATGGCCGCACGCTGGCCACGCTCGCGGCCGGCGGCCAGAAGAAATACCTCGAGGGCTTCGGCCCGGTGGTGGAAGGCTTCGACCAGGTGCCGTTCGGCGATCTCGAGGCCGTCAAGAAGGCGATCGGCCCGACCACAGCCGCGATCCTGATCGAGCCGATCCAGGGCGAAGGCGGCGTGCGCGTCGCGCCGAATCAGTTCCTGCGCGCGCTGCGCGAGCTTTGCGACGAGCACGGGCTTCTGCTCGTGCTCGACGAGGTGCAGACCGGCATGGGCCGCACCGGCGACTTGTTCGCCTATCAGCACACCGGCGTCACCCCCGACGTCATGGCGGTCGCCAAGGCGCTGGGCGGCGGCTTCCCGATGGGCGCATTCCTGACGACGGCCGCGGCCGGCAAGGGCATGACGCCCGGCACTCACGGCTCGACCTTCGGCGGCAATCCGCTCGCCATGGCGGCCGGCAATGCCGTGCTCGACGTGATGCTGGCGCCCGGCTTCTTCGACAGGCTCAAGCGCAACGCGCTGCTGCTGAAGCAGCGGCTCGCCGAGATGAAGGACCGCCATCCCGACGTGATCGGCGACGTGCGCGGCGAGGGCTTCCTCGTCGGCCTGCGCGCCGTGGTGCCGAACGGCGAGCTCGTCGACGCGCTGCGCGCCGAGAAGCTGCTCGCCGTCGCGGCCGGCGACAACGTCGTGCGGCTGCTGCCGCCGCTGAACGCCGAGGAAGCCGACCTCGCCGAGGGCGTCGCCCGGCTCGACCGCGCCGCCAGCGCAATCGAGCGGGCCAAGGCCGCCAAGACCGTCAAGGAACCGGCCAAATGACCGAGTCGGCGATCCGCCATTTTCTCGATCTGGTCGATATCCCGCCGCACGAGCTGCGCTCGATCATCGAGGCGAGCCGGGCGATGAAGAAGCACGGGCGTGCGCACGCGACCAAGCCACTCGAGGGCCGCACGCTGGCGATGATCTTCGACAAGCCGTCGACCCGCACCCGCGTCTCGTTCGACGTGGCGATGCGCCAGCTCGGCGGCGACGTGATCCTGCTCACCGGGCAGGAGATGCAGCTCGGCCGCGGCGAGACCATCGCGGACACGGCGCAAGTGCTGTCGCGCTATGTCGACGCCATCATGATCCGCACCCTCGACCACGCGACGCTGCTCGAGCTCGCGCGCCACGCGACCGTGCCGGTGATCAACGGGCTCACGCGGCGCTCGCATCCCTGCCAGGTGATGGCCGATGTGATGACGTTCGAGGAGCATCGCGGCGCGATCAAGGGCCGCACCGTGGCGTGGACGGGCGACGCCAACAACGTGCTCGCCTCGTGGATGCATGCGGCCCAGCAGTTCGATTTCGCCCTCAACGTCGCGACCCCACCCGAACTCGCCCCGAAGAAGTGGCTCACGGACTGGATCAAGTCGTCCACCGCCGACATCCGCCTCGGGCAGGATCCCGACGAGGCCGTGAAGGGTGCCGATTGCGTCGTCACCGACACCTGGGTGTCGATGGGCGACCGCGACGGCACCCAGCGGCACAATCTCCTGCAGCCCTATCAGGTCAATGCGCGGCTAATGGCGCATGCGCGGCCCGACGCCCTGTTCATGCACTGCCTGCCGGCCCATCGCGGCGAGGAAGTCACCGACGAGGTGATCGACGGACCGCAGTCCGTCGTGTTCGACGAGGCCGAGAACCGCCTGCACGCGCAAAAAGGCATCCTGGCGTGGTGCTTCCACGGCGGCAGCGAATGATTATCTAGGTGGAACGCGCCCCGGGTGGCCGCTGGCGCGGCCGCCCAATCATGTTCCTCTGAGCGCGTTCGACGTGCGCGCGTCCCTGAAAGTTCGGAATGACCGAAACCGCGATCCCATCCCGCACGCCGGCGGCTGCGCCGGTCGAAGACGCCATCCTGCCGTTCGAGGTTGCGACCCTCGACCTGCGCGGCCGCGTGGTGCGGCTCGGACCGGCGCTCGACCGCATCCTGGGCGCCCACGACTATCCGCCGCCGGTCGCCAAGCTGCTCGGCGAGGCGATCGTGCTCACCGTGCTGCTCGGCTCCTCGCTCAAGTTCGAGGGGCGCTTCATCCTGCAGACCCAGACCGACGGGCCGGTGCGCATGCTGGTGGTCGATTTCACCAGCGACTTCACCAATGCGGGGCGGGTGCGTGCCTGCGCCCGCTTCGACCGCGCGCGAGTCGAGGCCGCGATCGCGGCACGCGCGGCGTCGGCCGGCGAATTGCTCGGCCAGGGCCATCTGGCGATGACGATCGACCAGGGCACCGACATGAGCCGCTACCAGGGCCTGGTCGCGCTCACCGGCGGCGGGCTCGAGGACGCCGCGCACGAGTATTTCCTGCGCTCAGAGCAAATCCCGACCCGGGTGCGCCTGGCGGTCGCCGAGGAGTTCAGCGCCGCCAAGCGGGAGGCCAAGCAGGAGAGCAAGGCGTCGACCGCCGGTGCCGGCGGCGGCCCGAGCCATCGCTGGCGCGCCGGCGGCATGCTGCTGCAGTTTCTGCCGAAATCCCCCGAGCGGATGCGCACCGCCGATCTCGATCCGGGCGATGCGCCGAAAGGCACCGCCCCGCACGTGGTGGCGGAGGACGAGGCCTGGCGCGAGGGCCGCGCCCTGATCGCGACGGTCGAGGACATCGAGCTGATCGACCCGGAGCTGTCGAGCGAGCGGCTGCTCTATCGGTTGTTTCACGAGCACGGCGTGCGCGTCTTCCGCTCGACCGCCGTCGAGGCGAAGTGCTCGTGCTCGCGCGAGAGCGTGCAGAACATGCTCAAGAGCTTCTCCCAGGACGACCGCGACCACATGGTCGAGAACGGCGTGATCTCGGTAACGTGCGAGTTCTGCAGCTCGCAGTATGAGTTCGAGCCGGCCGAGGTGGCGGAGCAAGCGTCGTAGGGAGGCAACCGCGCCGAGGTGCCCGCCTGGGCAAAACCGCCTCGCACGCGATTGCCCTCCCGGATGGGGATGAGCCGGCGATGTCGGCCAACCCTGCGGTCTCGCCGATCGTCAATTCAGCGTGCGCTTGGTGTCGGGGCCGTCGAGCGAGAAGGCGGGGATTTGGATGTCGAAGCGCTCGCCGCGCGCCGACACCATGCCGTAGCTGCCGACCATGAAGCCGGACGAGGTCGGCAGCGGCACGCCGCTCGTGTACTCGTAGGAGGCGCCCGGCTCGAGCACCGGTTCCTCGCCGACGACGCCGGCGCCGCGCACCTCCTGCACCCGGCCGAACGCATCGGTGATGCGCCAGTGCCGCGTCTTGAGCTGCACCGTCTCGCTGCCGTGGTTGCTGATCTCGATGGTGTATTGCCAGAAGAAATAGCTCTTTTCGTGCGACGAGCGGTCGGGCAGGAACTTCGGCGTTACCGAGACCTCGATGTTACGGGTAACCTTCTGATACATGGCCAGTCTCCGCGAGCCCGCGCGCGTCGTGCTTGCGCGTATTGAATCGCGTCTTCGCGCCGCATGCAACTGTCAGCCAAAAACCATGTAAAATCCGTGACTTGAAGTTCCCCCACGGGGCGAAATCCGCAGCCCTCACGAGCCTCCGAATTGACGTCGTGTTGATCGCCGAGCCGATTTCCCCGCGCCGCAAAACCCTGTAGTTGTCCGCCCCGACGCGGGCCCAGTCGCCGTGCGCCGGCGCCCGCCCGCCATCCCGCCAAGGACGAAACCTGCGATGCCCCCCGTCACGCCATCCGGCCGCGACCTGCGCCTCGATCTGTTTCGCGGGCTCGCCCTGTGGCTGATCTTCCTCGATCACATTCCGTCGAACATGGTGAGCTGGATCACCATCCGCAATTACGGCTTCAGCGACGCGACCGAGATCTTCGTTTTCATCTCCGGCTACACCGCGGCCTTCGTCTACGGCCGCGAGATGGACAACCGCGGCGTCGTGGTGGCGAGCGCGCGCATCCTCAAGCGCGTCTGGCAGATCTACGTCGCCCACATATTCCTCTTCGTCGTCTACATGGCGGAGATCGCCTATGTGGCGTCGAGCTTCGACAACCCGCTCTACAGCGAGGAAATGGGCATCCTGAACTTCCTCAAGCAACCCGACGTGACCATGATCCAGGCGATGCTGCTGAAGTTCAAGCCGGCCAACATGGACGTGCTGCCGCTCTACATCGTCCTGCTCGGCGGCTTCCCGCCGATGCTGTGGTTGCTCAAGCGCTCGCTCACGCTCGGGCTTGCGGCGTCGGCCGCGCTCTACGTCGCGGCCTTGCGCTTCGACTGGGCCTTCCCGGCCTATCCGAGCGGAACGTGGTTCTTCAATCCGCTGGCGTGGCAGCTCCTGTTCGTGTTCGGCGCCTGGTGCGCGCTCGGCGGGGCCGAGCGGATTGCGCCCTTCGCGCGCTCGCGGCCGGTGTTCTGGCTCTCGGTTGCGTACCTCACCTTCGCCTTCGTGATCACCATGACGTGGTACGTGCCGCATATGGCGAACTACGTACCGCACTGGCTGACCGACTGGATGTACCCGATCGACAAGAGCAATCTGGACGTGTTGCGCTTTGCGCATTTTGTCGCACTCGCCACCATCACGTTGCGTTACGTCCCCCGTAATTGGCCGGCTCTTGCCTCTCCGGTGATGCGTCCAGCCATCATTTGCGGCCAACATTCACTCGAAATTTTCTGTTTGGGCGTATTCTTGGCGTTCGCAGGTCATTTCGCGATGGTGGAGCTCTCCGACGGCATCGGCATGCAGATCCTGGTCAGTGCGTTGGGCATCATCTCGATGGTGGCCGTTGCCTGGCTGATAACGTGGTATAAGAACGTCGAAACGAAGAGGCACGGCCCGCGCCAGACTCCTCCGAACGCGGACCTCGCTGGGGGCGAGGCATGAAAGTGCTGATGGCCGCCGTCATCCTGACGGCAACGCTGGCGACGCCATGTTTGGCGGCCGACGAAGGAGCCTGCTTCGTCGCCGGAAACCTGGTGCAGGCCGATTTTGCACTGCCGCATGTCGCAGCGGCAATCGCCGCCAAGCGCCTCAACGTCACCGTGATGGGCTCGGCATCCTCGAGCCTTCCCGGCGCCAATGGCGCTGCCAATGCCTATCCGGCCCGGCTCGAAGCCTCGCTGATGCGTCGACTTCCCGGCGTCGCCGTCAAGGTCATCGCCCACACCAAGTCGCGCGAGACCGCGGCCGAGATGGTTAAGGCTCTGCACCAGGTGCTCGCGGACGAGAAGCCGGATCTCGTGGTGTGGCAAACCGGAACCGTGGACGCGATGCTGGGAGTCGATCCGGATCAGTTCCAGGCGGCGCTCGCCGAGGGGCTCGACGCGTTGCGCGACAACAAGTCCGATGCGGTGTTCATGAACATGCAGTATAGCCCCCGCACGGACTCGATGATCGCCATGGGCGCCTATGTCGAGGCGATGCGATTTATTGCACTGCAGCGCGAAATTCTCTTGTTCGATCGCTTCGCCGTGATGAATGATTGGAACGAGATGGGCGTTTTCGATCTATCGGCGACCACCAAGAAGATCGACGTCGCCGAACGCGTGCACGACTGCATCGGACGCCTGCTCAGCCGCCTCATCGTCGATGGGGCCAAACTCGCGCAAGCGAGCAATATGGGGGCTGGACCTACTATGGATACGCCGCACAAGGACACTCGCTAGCCATGGCGCCGCTCGGACAGCTCAAAGGGCTGGCCGCGGGCCTCCTCGCGTGCGCGCTCGCGCCCGCGCTTGCTTGCGCGCAAAGTCAGCCACCCGCTCGATCCCTCGGTCAGCCGCTCGGCCAAGCCTTAAGCCACCCGCTCACCTGTGATGCTCCCAAGGAGCTCACCCGCCTCACCCTGCCGCTGCCGCGCACCGCCGAGCGCCTCGCCAGGCATCTGCCGCTGACGATCGTCGCCATCGGCTCCTCGTCGACCTATGGCGCCGGCGCGAGCTCGCGCGACAAGTCCTATCCGAGCCAGCTGCAGGTCTACCTGCAGGCGCGCTTTCCCGGCAGCGCGATCACGGTGATCAACCGCGGCGTCAACGGCGAGGAAGCGCGCGAGATGCTGGCGCGCTTCGGCGAGGCCGTGGTCAAGCAGAGGCCGGACCTCGTGATCTGGCAGGTCGGCACCAACTCGGTGCTGCGCGACCGCGACATCACGCCGACGTCGCCGCTCATTCTCCAGGGCGTGACCCAGCTCAAGGCGCTCGGCATCGACGTCGTGATGCTCGATCCGCAATACGTGCCGAAGGTGCTGGCGAAGGCGGACGCGCAGGAGATGGTGGACCTGATCTCGGCGGCCGCGAAGAAAGCCGACGTCGACCTCGTCCAGCGCTTCGCCATCATGCGCTACTGGGTCCAGCATGAGCACATGACGTTCGCCGATTTCACCTCGCCCGACCAGCTCCACATGAACGACTGGAGCTATGCCTGCCTCGCCAAAATCATCGGCGGCTCGATCGCCGAGGCGGCGCAACGCAACATCGCGTCGGCGCAGGTGCACGCAGCCAGGAATCAGTGATCAGGAATCAGTGATCAGACATCAGGAATCAGGAACCTGATCCCTGATCTCCGTTGCCTGATTCCCGCCACGCTCACACCTTCTCCAGCGCGGCCGACAGATCATCCAACAGATCGTCCGGATGCTCGAGCCCAGCCGAGAAGCGCACCACGCCGTCACTGATGCCGAGCTCCGCGCGCGCCTGCGGCGTGAGGCGCTGGTGCGTCGTCGTCGCCGGATGGGTGACGAGGCTTTTCGCGTCGCCGAGATTGTTGGTGATGCGCACCAGCTTGAGCGCGTTGAGGAAGCGGAACGCCGCCTTCTTGTCGCCGCCGACGTCGAAGGCGACGAGGGTCGAGCCGCCACGCATCTGCTTGGCGACGGTCGCGGCCTGCGGATGATCGGGCCGGCCCGGATAGACCACGCGCGAGATCTTCGGGTGGCCGGCGAGCGCATCGGCGACGATGCGCGCCGTCTCGGTCTGGCGCTGCACGCGCAGATGCAGCGTCTCCAGGCCCTTGAGCAGCACCCACGCGTTGAACGGCGATATCGCCGGGCCGGTCTGGCGCAGCAGCGTGTGGAAGTTGTCCTGGATGAATTTCTCCGCCGCCAGGATCACGCCGCCGAGGCAACGGCCCTGCCCGTCGATGTGCTTGGTCGCCGAATAGACCACGCAGTCGGCGCCGAGCGCGAGCGGGCTTTGCCAGATCGGCGTCGCGAACACGTTGTCGACCACGAGGGTCGCGCCGGCCGCATGGGCGATCGCGGCGATCGCCGCGATATCGAGCACGTCGAGCGTCGGGTTCGTCGGGCTCTCGATGAAGAACACCTTGGTGTTCGGCCGCACCGCCTGCTTCCACTGGTCGAGATCGAGCCCGTCGACCAGCGTCGAGGACACGCCGAAGCGCGGCAGGAACTCCTCGATCACCCACCGGCATGAGCCGAACAGCGCCTTGGCGGCGACCACGTGGTCGCCGGCGCGCACCTGGCCGACCAGCGCGGTCGTCACCGCCGCCATGCCGCTCGCGGTCGCGCGCGCCGATTCGGCGCCCTCGAACTCGGCGATGCGGCGCTCGAACATGGTCACGGTCGGATTGGAGTAGCGCGCGTAGATGTAGCCCGGCTCCGCATTGGTGAAGCGGGCCTCGCACTGCTCGGCGCTGTCGTAGACGAAGCCTTGGGTGAGAAAAAGCGCTTCCGACGTCTCGCCGAACTGCGAGCGCAAGGTGCCGGATTGGACGAGGCGGGTTTCGGGACGGTATTGACGGGCAGGCGCAGACATCTTGGACTCCTCCAGCCGCGCGAGCGGCCAACAAAAAACCGGCCGAGGGAAATATCCCAAGCCGGGTCCAAGCGTCCCCGGCCTTTTAGCGATTTGTTTTACGTGGCTGCAAGCCGGCCGGCTCAAATGACCACGGGATAACGGGGTCTTTAAGCGCGTGCCGCCTTCCCGTCAAGATGCCGGTCGGGTAGACGGGACGATATGGCCCTCGCGTTCCGTGCCGACGACAAGGGGATACTGCCCGACCGCATGATTGCGGCGCTGGCGGATGCGGGCGGCATCATCGCGGCGGCGGAATTCGCCGACGACCAGATCCAGCCCGCGAGCCTCGACCTGCGGCTCGGCGAGGTCGCCTACCGGGTGCGCGCAAGCTTCCTGCCCGGCCCTGGCGCGACGGTGGCGGAACGGATCGACGATCTCAAGCTGCACGAGATCACGCTCGGCGACGGAGCCGTGCTGGAGACCGGCTGCGTCTATATCGTGCCGCTGCAGGAGAGCATGGCGCTGCCGGCCGACATCGCGGCCGCCGCCAACCCGAAGAGCTCGACCGGGCGGCTCGACGTGTTCACCCGCGTGATCGCCGACCAGACGCGCGGCTTCGACCGCATCGAGGCGGGCTATCACGGCCCGCTCTATGCCGAGATCAGCCCGCGCACCTTTCCGGTGCTGGTACGCGAGGGCTCGCGGCTCTCGCAGATCCGCTTCCGCCGCGGCCAGGCGGTGCTGTCGCCCGATGCGCTGGTCTCGCTGCATGCGCGGGAGAGCCTGGTCGACGACGAGGATGCCGATGTGCGCGAAGGCGTCGCCGTCGGCGTCGACCTCGCCGGCTTCGACGGCCGCATCGGCTATCGGGCGAAGCGCCACACCGGCCTGATCGACGTCGACCGCCGCGCCAGCTACGAGGTGGCGGAGTTCTGGGAGGCGATCGCGCCGCGGCGCGACAAGAGCCTCGTGCTCGATCCCGACGAGTTCTACATCCTCGCCTCGAAAGAGGCCGTGCAGGTGCCCCCCGACTACGCGGCCGAGATGGTGCCGTTCGATCCGCTGGTGGGCGAGTTCCGCGTGCACTATGCGGGCTTCTTCGATCCCGGCTTCGGCTACGCGGGCGCCGGCGGACGCGGCGCGCGCGCCGTGCTCGAGGTGCGCTCGCGCGAGGTGCCGTTCATTCTCGAGCACGGCCAGACGGTCGGCCGCCTCGTCTACGAGAGGATGATGGCGCGGCCCGATCAGCTCTACGGCCAGGGCATCGGCTCGAATTACCAGGCGCAGACGCTGAAGCTTTCAAAGCACTTCAAGGCGTAGACCTGCGCGGGCCCCGTTGCTGGGGATGCCGCGATGTGCAACCTTGGCACGAGGGGCGCTGGGGGACGTTTTCATCGCATGCGGAACATGGTGGCGGGCGGCCTGCTCGCATTGCTGCTGCTTGCCGGCTGCGCGCCGACATCGGTCGAGCCCGGGCTGATGCAGGCGGTCAAGCGCGTCGCGGTCTTTTCCGCGATCGGCGACAGGTTCGCAATCAAGAAGCTGGGCATCACGGTTTTCCAAAACGACTTGAAGGAGATGCCGATCGAGTCGTGGGGGATCGACGATTTCGTGCTCGGCAAGGTGCGCAGCGTGCTCAACGGACGCTTCGAGACGCGTCCGGCGGGTTTCACGCGTGCCGGTTTCGATACCACCGGGAATAACTTCACACAGATCGCCGACGCGGTGCGCGCGCAGGCCAGGGGGAGCGACGTCGACGCCTACATCATCGTCACCAAGGGCAGCAGCCAGCTCGCCGGCACGAACCAGGGTGTCTACGGCCTCGGCCTCCTCGAGAGATCGGGCCTCGGCAGCCCCGCGGTTGATCTCTACGCGCTCTATTGGATCACAGTGGTCGATGGGCGCCGATTTACGGTGATCGCCAATTCGCCGGCCTATCCGCTCAGCGAGACGGTGCTGTCGATGAAAGTGATCCGCGGGCCCTCACGCGAGCTCGACACATCGTGGATGCCGCAGACGCTCGATGCCGGACAGAACCTGCGCCTGAAATCGGCGTTGATGGATCTGCTCGACCGCAATCTGCCGGGCACTGTCGCGGCGCTCAAACTTACGCCGTAGGCGCGCACCGCTGTTAACCCGTGCGGCGCGTCAACCTTGAGTGATCGGTAAGGAATTGCCCCCTATAAGCCGCCGGGCTGTCGGGAACTGCGCGCAGGGGACTTGTCATGGACGAGCGCCGATCCGTCACACGCACGCGCATCCGCCACAACGCCGAGATCGTGGTGGAGCGACGCAGCGCCGAGACGATGCAATGCACGCTGCACAACGTCACCAACACCGGTGCTTGCCTGACGCTGGCCAGCACCTATCGGGTGCCGGACACCTTCGAGCTCACCTTCGATCATGGACGCTCTCGCCGGCCGTGCCGGGTCAAGTGGCGCACCAACGATCAGCTCGGCGTGTCGTTCGAGAAGCCCGAAGACGATGTGGAAACGGCCGGCGTCGAATGACGGCCGAACGTTCAGAGTTTCCTTCGTCATGCCCGGCGGAATGCCGGGCATCCACGTCCTTCCTTTAATGTCGCTCAGCAGCAAGACGTGGATGGCCGGGTCGAGCCCGGCCATGACGTAGTTTGATTGGTTGACTATCCCTGTTGCTGCGGCGGGGGCGGAGGCTCGGGGCGGTTGCGGCGCTCGGCCATGAACTGGTCGAACTCGGCCTTGTCCTTGGCCATGCGCAGGCGCTGGAGGAATTCGCGAAACTCGCGCTGCTCGTCCTCGAGCCGGTTCAACGTCTCGGCGCGATACTCGTCGAACGCGCGATTGCCGCTCGATCCGCCGCCACTCCAGCCGCCGAAGCCGCAGCTGCTCATCTTGGCGCGCATGCGATCCATCTTGTCCTGCACGTGATCATGCCAGCGGTCGTAGCCGCGGTAGCTCCAACAGCTCATTTTCCTGCTCCCGATGACGATGCCGAGGATGATGAGCCCGATCGGCCACCAGAAGATGAAGCCGAGGATCATCAGGACGATCCAGCCCGGGTGCCAGAATCGCATGGCCCACGGGGGCGGCCCGTAGCCGTAGCCGCGGTAGGCTTGGTCTTGTGTCGCGTAGCTCATCGGAGCCCTCCGACATGAAGGTTAACGTGAATGTTAATTACATTTACATCGCAGAGGAGCAGGAGTCAATGGGGCCGGAAAAATTAAGGATCGAGAACTGATCTAGACTAGCCGCCCTCGGGCAGGCCAAGGCCGCGCAGATAGACAAGCACCGCGGCCTCGAGCAGTTCCTCGGGCGACATCGGCAGACTGCGCCGGCCCGCATCGGCGCGGCCGAACAGCGATGCGATTCCGTGGGCGAGCGACCAGATGTGCAACGCCATCATCAGCGCGGGCGGGCGGCGGCCGGCCGGTAGCCGCGCGATCAGCTTGTCGGCGGCGCCGCGCAGCACCGCAAAGGCGGCGTCGCCCGCTTCGCGCAGCTCGGGGCTCGCATCGAGCGGAATGCCGGCCTCGAACATCGCGGAATAATAGGCGGGCTCGCTGCGAGCGAACGCCAGATAGGCGCGGCCGACGCGCTCGAACGCGCTCATCGGCTCGGGGCGGCCATCATCCCAGGCGCTGGCGAGCGCCTGTGTGAACTGCTCGAACCCGCGTCGGGCGACGTCGACGAGGAGATCGTCGCGATCGCGAAAATGCCGGTAGGGGGCGGCCGGGCTCACACCTGCGGCGCGCGCGGCTTCCGCAAACGTGAAGCCGCCCGGCCCCTTCTGCGCAATCAGGTCGAGCGCCGCCTGGATCAGCGCTTCCTTCAGATTGCCATGGTGATAGCCGCGCGGACCGCGGTCGCGAGACCAGCTCATGTGAAGGATGTTTACATGAGGCGGCGGCAGCCGTCACGTCGGCCGGCTCGGGTCATGCAGGCCGCCGGATACGTTCGACATCACGTGGAAATCTCGCGCGCTGAAGCGGCTCGACGAAGGTGAAGATCATGCGCGAGCGGAACGCGGGCGGACTTTCGATCGTGAGCAGGCCGCGCAGGGCCCTCGAGTCGGGAACGAATGTCGGGCGCGAAAGCCGATCGTGCTCGGGACGCCGGGTCCAGGCCGGCACCCGAAGATTCCATCTTCGCGCCAGATGCTCGCCGACTGCGCCGATCCAGGCATCGATGAACGCATCGCCGACGATTGCAGGCGGCTCGTTGAGCCGCTGCTGCTGGCGCGCCTTGTCGGGGTGGTCGAGGTAGAAGGTGTCGATGAACTCGTCGATCGCGTTGGCGAAGGGTTTCGTCCCGGCGATCGTCGTCAACGCGACCTCATGGAGATTTTGCGGGCGGCTCATGACCGCCTCCGCGAGCGGACCGCCGCGGCGACCTCGGGCAAACGCGCTGCCGCCGCCCGATCGAGGCGCTCGCCCGGGAAGTAGGAGGCGAACAAGCGCAGAAGGTCGTCGGTGCCGTCGATGCCGATCTCCACCGCCAGCCGCGCGGCATCCTCGAAATCCTTGTCGTCGACGGTCTCCCGCTGCAGGGCCTTGAGCTTCATCGCACAGATGTATTCCGGCTTCGCCAGGAAGACCCGCAATCCCGGCGTCTCGCCGCGCGGATAGGCGCCGTACGTCGAGAAGAACGACTCGGATTCGTTTTCCGCCGTGAACGCGCCGACGTAGTTGTTGAGCCAGTCATCCGGCAATCCGAGCCGGAGCGCGGCATATGCGGCCGCATCCTTCACGGCGCCTTCGCGCTCGACGGTCCGGATCACGACGTCGACGTCCTCGGTGGGGTTGCCCCAACGGAATTGCAGAAGGATCGCGGTGCGGCCGTACACGGCGATCTCCCCCAGCAGCTCGCGCTCGCGCAGGTAGCGCCCCATCACCTCGAAGGCCGCAACGACACTGCCGACCGACAGATCGGATCGGGCGGCGGCGATCATCGCGCACACCTCGGCGCACACGTCGGCGCACACCTTCGACGATGTGAACGGCTTGCGCCCCTGTCGCGAGACCAGCACATGTGAACGATATTTACATCAAGGCGGCGCGCCCGTCATCTCCGGCCCCTGGCGCCGCAGGTGTGCGGCATGTCTCGCGGCCGTCGAATGAAGGGCGGCCTCATGCCCGCGCTTGCCGCGGGCATCCACCTCTAGATGGCCGGGCACCAGCCCGGCCATGACGATGATGATAGGGCTCAGCCTCTTCTCACCTCACCCGAGCGCGCCGCTCATCACCGGGCCGACGGCGACCCAGCGCTCGCCGTCGAAGCGCTGCATCTGCATCTGCTTGATCGGATAGAAGTCGTCCGGGCCGGTGTTGATTGTGATGCCGGGCAGCAGCGTGCCGAGCTTGAGGTCGTGCAGGTTGGCGGCCTCCTTCATCACGTTGGCGCGGGTGAGATTGTCGCCGCACTGCGTGAGCACCTGCATCAAGCTCTGCGCCACCGTGTAGCCGTAGATCGTGAAGCTCGAGGTCTTGTCGCCCTCGGGAAAGTACTTGTCCATGAAGGCGATCCACTCCTTCATCCCGGCGTCGTCCTTCCACTGCGGGTCGTTCGCATCCTTGAGATAGTAGGTCGAAAGGATCCCCTTCGAGTATTCGATTCCCGCGGGCTTGAGCACCGCGCCGACCGACTGCGACACGTTGTTGAGGAGATGCACCGGCTTCCAGCCGATCTCGCCCGCCTTCTTGATCGCCTGGGCGGCGAATTTCGGCGTGGTCACGTTGAAGAAGACGTCGGCGCCGGATTCCTTGAGCGAGATGATCTGCGAGTCGACGGTCGCGTCGGTCGTCTCGTAGGGCTGCTCGGAGATGATCTTCAGCTTGCCGCCGAGACCATCCTTGAGGCCCTTCACGTAGTCCTTACCGTAATCGTCGTTCTGATAGAGGATGCCGATCTTGGCGTCGGGTTTGGTCTGGATCAGATACTTCGCATAGATGTGTCCTTCCGACTGGTAGCTCGGCTGCCAGCCCATGGTCCAGGGGAAGTGTTTTGGATCGCCCCACTTGGTGGCGCCGGTGGCGACGAACAGCTGCGGCACCTTCTTGGCGTTCATGTATTTGTGGATCGCCGTGTTGCACGGGGTGCCGAGGCTCTGGAAGAGGAAGAGAACCTCGTCGCTCTCGACGAGCTTGCGCACCTGCTCCACGGTCTTGGGCGGGCTGTAGCCGTCGTCATAAGAGATGAAGTTGATCTTACGGCCGTTGATGCCGCCCTCGGCGTTCACCTTCTTGAAGTAGGCTGCGATCGTCTTGCCGATCTGGCTGTAGGCGGACGCCGGCCCGCTGTACGGATTGGTGTTGCCGATCTTGATCTCGGTGTCGCTTGCGCCCGGATCGTAGCTCCCTTTCGCCCAGGCGCGGGTCGCGACCGTGGCCGCCGCGGCGGCGGACGAGACCAGGACGGTGCGTCGGTCGATGCCTCTCTTCATCGCTTCCTCCTTCCAAGTTGGCCGCGTGCTGCGGCGTTGCGATCCGGTTGCCGTCTCACCGAGACGGCTGGCCGGGTTCATCTCCCGTGAGCGTCGCGAGCGTCGCCTGGGGCGGCGCCGCGTGGCGCATGAAGCGGCCGGCCACCAGGCGCACGAGCCCGGCGGCACCGCTCGGCATCAGATAGATGAGCAGAATCAGAATGACGCCGTAGACCGCGCCGGCGAGGCCCTTCGAGACGCTCTCGGCGATGTTGGGCACGAACAGCACGAAGGCGCCGCCGAACAGCGTGCCGGCGATCGAGCCGACGCCGCCCACCACGAGCCCGACGAACAGCGCGATCGCGAGCGAGAACGTGAAGCTGTCGGGCGCGACGAACGCGATCGCGATGGCGCCGAGCGCGCCGGCGACGCCGGTGTAGAGCGCGCTCACGCCGAAGATCAGCGACTTGTAGAGCGACACGTTGATGCCCATCGCGCTCGCCGCAACCGGATGATCGCGGATCGCGACCAGCGCGCGGCCGGTGCGGCTCCGCACCAGGTTGACGGCGCACCAATAGAGCAGCGCCGCGACCGCGAGCGTGAGGAAATAGAGCCATCGGTCGGGATTGAGCGGCAGGCCGAACGGAGCGTCCGGCTTGATGAGGCTGATGCCTTGCACGCCGCCGGTCCAGTCCTCGAGGAAGTTCACCTTGAGCAGCTGCGGCGTCGCATCGGCGAGCGCGAAGGTCGCGAGCGCCAGATAGATGCCCTCGAGCCGCAGGGCCGGCAGGCCGAACAGGAAGCCGCTGACGAGGCAGACGATGCCGGCGGCCGGCAGCGTCCACACATAGGAAATGTCGGCATTCATCATGATGGCGGCCGTATAGGCGCCGATCGCGTAGAACGCGCTGTGCCCGAGCGAAAACTGGCCGTTCACCCCGGTGAGCAGATTGAGGCCCAGAATGGCGATCGCGTAGATCACGGCGAGCGTGACCTGAAAGATGAAGAAACTCTTCAACCCGAAGGGCAGCGCGGCGGCGAGGGCGACGCCGACGATGAGCGCGAGCGCGCGCCACGCCGTCGATGAAATCACTATGTGCGATGCGCGAGGCTGCGCGCTCACGGCTGCATCATGCGACAGGTCGGCGGCGTGCTGCATGGCCTACACCCGGCTCACGACCCGGCGGCCGAAGATGCCGCTCGGCTTGACGATGAGCACCGCGACGATGATGAACAGCGCGATGGTGAGCTTGAGCTCGCGGCCGGCGCCCGGAATGTAGGTGGCGGCGAGATTTTCGATGATGCCGACCGTAAATCCGCCGAGCACGGCCCCGCCCGGGCTGGTGAGGCCGCCGAGCACGGCGCCGGCGAAGCCGTAGAGCAGGATGCTGACCATCATGTTCGGCTCGAGGAAGACCACCGGCGCGATCATCATGCCGGCGACGGCGCCGATCGCCGCCGCCATGCCCCAGCCGAGCGCGATCATCCAGCCGACCCGGATGCCGGCGAGACGCGCCGAGTCCGGGCTCGCGGCGGCCGCGCGCATGGCGAGGCCGATGCGGGTGTGGCGGAAGAAGAAATAGAGCAGCACCAGCATCATCAGCGTGACCGATATCATGCCGGCATCGTGGCGGCTGATCAGGTTCTGCCCGAACAGCGAGCCGGTGCCGAACGGGCTCGGGAAGGCCTTGATCTGGTAGTCCCAGATGAAGCCGGCCGCACTGTTGAGGATCGCAAGCAGCGCGATGAACACGACGATGTGGCTCAACACCGGCGCGTTGTGGATCGGCTTGAACACGATGCGGTCGATGGCGACGCCGGCCGCGAACGAGATCGCGACGGTCAAGATGAACGCGACCCAGTAGGGCGCGCCCCACTGGATGAGCTGCCAGGCGACGAAGGTCGAGAACATCGCCATCTCGCCCTGGGCGAAATTGAGATGGTCGATCGCCTGATAGATCATCACCACGGCGAGGCCCATGCAGGCATAGATGCCGCCGGTGGCGATGCCGGCGAGGACTTGATGCAGGAAGAGCTCCATGGGTCTCCTCGCGCCTCAGTAGCCCAGATAGGAGCGGCGGATGTTTTCGTCGCGCCCGACGTCCCCGGCCGCACCCGCCATCACCAGCGAGCCGGTCTCGATCAGGTAGGCCTGGCTGGCGAGCTCGAGCGCCAGCGCGGCGTTCTGCTCGACGATCAGCATGCTCATGCGCTCGCGCGTGTTGAGGGTGCCGAAGATCTCGAACATCTCCTCGACCACCATCGGGGCGAGGCCGAACGACGGCTCGTCGAGCAGCATCAGGCGCGGGCGCAGCATCATGGCGCGGCCGACCGCCAGCATCTGCTGCTCGCCCCCCGAGAGCGTGCCGGCCTGCTGGTTGCGCCGCTCCTTGAGGCGCGGGAAGTAGCCGTAGACGCGCTCGATGTCGGCCGCGATGCCGGCGCGGTCGCGCCGGGTGATGGCGCCGATGTGTAAATTCTCCTCGACGGTCTGGCGCGCGAAGGTGCCGCGGCCCTCCGGCACGTGGGCGATCCCGCGCCGTACGATCGTCTCGGTCGGCAGACCGGCGATGGACGAGCCGGCGAAGCGGATCTCGCCGCGGGTGCGCACCATCCCGCACAGCGCGCGCAAGGTCGTGGTCTTGCCGGCGCCGTTGGCGCCGAGCAGCGCCGTGATGCCGCCCTCCTCGACCTCGAGGTCGAGCCCGAACAGCACCTGGACGTCGCCGTAAAAGGCGCACAGGCCGCGGGTCTCGACGAGCGCCGTCATTTGCGCGTCGTTCCGAGATAGGCGAGGATCACGGCCTCGTTGCGCTGCACCTCGGCCGGCGTCCCCTCGGCGATCTTGCGGCCGAAATCGAGCGCCACCACCCGGTCGCAGATCGACATCACCAGATTCATGTGATGCTCGACCAGCAGCACGGTGACGCTGCGCTCATCGCGGATGCGGCGGATCAGGCGGCCGAGCTCGGCGACCTCACCATGGTTGAGGCCGCCGGCCGGCTCGTCGAGCAGCAGGAGCTTGGGTTGCGCCGCGAGCGCGCGCGCAAGCTCGACCCGCTTCTGCACCCCGAACGGAAGGTCGGAGACGCGGCGGTGGGCGACCGCGCGAAGATCGAGGAAATCGATCAGCTCGGACGCGATCGCGTGTAGCCGGCGCTCCTCGCGGCCGGTCCACGGCATTCGCAGCGCATTGCTGAGGAAATCGCTGCCGCCCAGGCGATGGCTGCCGACACGGATATTGTCGAGCACCGACATGGTGCGAAACAGCGCCAGGTTCTGAAACGTGCGGCCGATGCCGATCGCCGCCATGCGGTGGGACGGCAGGGCGAGAATGCTGCGCCCGTCGAAGACGATGTCGCCTTCCCGCGGCGTGTAGAGACGGCTGAAGCAGTTGAACAGCGTGGTCTTGCCGGCCCCATTCGGCCCGATCAGGCCGAGCAGCTCGCCGGCGCCGATCGCGAAGGAGACGCGGTCGAGCGCAACGACGCCGCCGAAGCGCACGCTGACGTCGCGTATGGCGACGAGCGGCGCCGCCGCGGCGGCGGCCACTCGAGCCTGTCGGCTCCCTTGGCCAAACCGCGAAAACTCGACAGCTCCCGACGCGGCGGACACGGGACCTCTCAGCGCCCGATCGGCGCCACGGCGCGGGCGTTGCCGCGCCTCGTCACGCAAGTCCCCACACTCGCATGCATCCTGCTTTCCTCCCTTGTGATTTGGTTTTTGTCGTTCTTGCTCAGCGGCCGCTGAGCTCCACCTCGACGTTGCGCACAAGGTTGACCAGCCGCGGGCCGATGTCGCGTTCGAGGCGATCGCGGGTGAAGTGAAAGGAGGGTGCCCCGCAATTGAACGCGAACGCGCCGGAGCCGTCGGGCGCGAGCAGCGGCACCCCGACCGCATTGATGTCGCGCTCCCATTCGCCGAGCGCGAGCGTGAAGCCGCGCGTCGCCACATCCTCGATCGCGCGCTCGATGCCAGCGCGCAGTTTCGGCCAGGCCTTGCCGGCCTCGCGCCGCAGGTAGCCGAGCAGCCAGTCGCGCTCGGTCTCGGGCAGACCGGCAAGCAGCGCACGGCCCATGGCGGTGGTGGCGATCGGAATGCGCGAGCCGAGCCCGAGGCGGAGCATCATGCCGTGCTTGCTGCGGCAGTGCTCCACATAGATGAGATCGAGCCGGTCGCGCGTGCCGAGCGCGACGGACGCGTCGGCATAGTCGGCGAGCTTCTGCATCGCGGCGCGCGCGATCTGGCGGACACGCAAGTTGGCGAGCGCCGAATAGCCGAGCGCGAGCGCCGCCGGCGCGAGCTGGTACTTGCCCAGACGTTCCACGTACGTGAGATAGCCGAGCTTGGTGAGCGTGTAGGTGAGCCGCGTCACGGTCGGCTTGGGCAGGCCCGTGCGCTGCACCAGCTCGCCGTTGCCGAGCAGGCCTTCGCTGGGCGTGAAGGCGCGCAGCACCTCGAGGCCACGCGCGAGCGCGGAGACGAACTTGCGGTCGCTGCCGCCGTTCGCGCGCCCGCGGCTCGCGGGCGCCGTCATGTCGCGCAGGTCGGGCCCGGTCTGCAGGGTCATCGACGCAACTCTGACTCATCAGGCTTGACGGTTGACAGTGATGATCACCACAGCCTAGCGTTTCGGTCAACGCCGCAGAATTGAGTTCCGCAGTGCGAAACGAGGCGCGCAGGCGCCGCGACGTGCAGCAGCTTCGCGCGAATGCGCTACATTGGGGAGTGAAACTGCGCGCGGCCGCAGGCTCTGCGCCGTCGTGTCGCAGCAAGGAGGTCGGGCCTTGAACGAGCATGTTACCTGGCGTCGCGACGGCGGCATCGCGGTCATCACGGTCGACAACCCGCCGGTCAATGCGCTCAAGCATGCGGTGCGTGCCGGCATGCACGATTGCTTCGCGGCGGCGCGCGACGACAGCGCGGTCGAGGCGATCGTGCTCACCGGCGCCGGGCGCACTTTCATGGCGGGCGCCGACATCACCGAGTTCGGCAAGACGTCGCAGCCGCCGAGCCTGATCGACGTCATCCGCGCGGTGGACGAGATCAAGAAGCCGACCATCGCGGCGGTGCACGGCACGCCGCTCGGAGGCGGGCTCGAGCTCACGCTCGCCTGCCATTTCCGGGTAGCGGCGCCCGGCACCCGGCTCGGCCTGCCGGAGATCAAGCTCGGTCTCATTCCGGGGGCCGGCGGCACGCAGCGGCTGCCGCGCCTCGTCGGGATCGACAAGGCGCTCGGGATGATCCTGTCGGGCGACCCGATCCCGGCTAAGGATGCGCTCGCGGTCGGCCTGATCGACGAGATCATCGAGGGCGACCTCGTCGCCGGCGCGGTCGCGTTCGCGCGGCGCGTCGTCGCCGAGAAGCGGCCGCTGCGGCGCGTGCGCGACCTGGAGGACGAGCTCGCGGAGGTGCGCAGCCATCCGGAGAAGTTCGGCGAGATCGTCGCGGCGCACGCAAAGCGCTCGCGCGGGCTTGCGGCGCCCGCCGCCGCGATCGAGGCGGTGCGCTGGACGCTCGACGTGCCGATCGACGAGGCGCTGCGGCGCGAGCGCGAGAAGTTCATGGAGCTGCTCGCCGGCGACCAGTCGAAGGCGCAGCGGCACATCTTCTTTGCCGAGCGCGAGGCTGCCAAGATTCCCGGCGTAGCGAAGGACGTGGTTCCGCACGAGATCAAGCGCGCCGCGGTGATCGGCGCCGGCACCATGGGCGGCGGCATCTCGATGTGCTTCGCCAATGCCGGCATTCCGGTGACGGTGATCGAGACGAGCGCGGAGGCGCTCAAGCGCGGGCAGGACACGATCGCGCGCAACTACAAGACCTCGGTGTCGCGCGGCAGCCTCGCCGCCGACGAGATGGAGCGCCGCCTCGCGCGATTCACCGGCACGACGGACATCGGCGCGGTCGCCGACGCGGACATCGTCATCGAGGCCGTGTTCGAGACGATGGACATCAAGAAGCAGGTATTCGGCAATCTCGATCGCCTCGCCAAGCCCGGCGCGGTGCTGGCGAGCAACACCTCCTACCTCGACATCAATGCGATCGCGCAGACGACCCAGCGGCCGGCGTCGGTGCTCGGCACGCACTTCTTCAGCCCCGCCAACGTGATGAAGCTGTTGGAGATCGTGCGCGGCAAGGAAACGGCGCCGGACGTGCTCGCGACCGCGATCGCAGTGGGCCGGAAGCTCGGAAAGGTGCCGGTCGTCGTCGGCGTGTGCCACGGCTTCGTCGGCAACCGCATGCTCAGCGCGCGCGGCATCGAGGCGGAGCGGCTGCTGCTCGAAGGCGCACTGCCACAGCAGGTGGACGGCGCGCTCACCGAGTTCGGCTTCCCGATGGGACCGTTCGCGATGAGCGATCTCGCCGGCCTCGACGTGAGCTGGCGCAACCGCAAGGACCGCGGCGTCACGGCGGTGATCGCCGACGCGATCTGCGAGAAGGGCGATTTCGGGCAGAAGACCGGCAAGGGCTACTACGTCTACGAGGCCGGCGCGCGCGCCGGGCGGCCCAATCCGGAGGTCGAGGCGCTGGTGGTCGATACGTCGCGCCGGCTCGGCATTGCGCGACGCGAGATCGGCAAGGAGGAGATCATCGAGCGGCTGATCTATCCCATGATCAACGAGGGCGCGCGCATCCTCGAGGAAGGCATCGCGCTGCGGCCGGGCGACATCGACGTGATCTGGATCTACGGCTACGGCTTCCCGGTCTGGCGCGGCGGGCCGATGTACTATGCCGACGCGGTCGGGCTGCGCAAGGTGCGCGACCGGCTGGCCGAGCTGGCCAAGGCTACCGGCGACAAGCGCCACACGCCGGCGGCGCTGCTGGAGCGATTGGCAAAGGAAGGCGCGACCTTCGGCTCGCTGGCGAGCGGCAAGGGCTGACGATGGACCGGCGCCCGCACGCGTGGGAGAAATCCTATCCGGCCGGCGTGCGCTGGGACGCGCCGATCGCGACCTCGACGCTGCAGGAGATGCTGGACGAGAGCGTTGCGGCGCACGCGGATCGCATCGCCTTCCGCTATCGCACGACCCGGATCGATTATGCCTTGCTCGCCGATCTCGTGGCGCGGGCGGCCGCCGGCCTGATGCGGCTCGGCATCGGCCGCAGCGACGGCGTGGCGTTGCTGCTGCCGAACACGCCTTATCATCCGATCAGCTTCTTCGCGGTTCTGCGCACGGGCGCGCGGGTCGTGCACCTGAGCCCGCTCGATTCGGAGCGCGAGCTCGTCCACAAGCTCGAGGATTCGGGCGCGGGCACCTTGGTGACGACCAACCTGTTCGGGCTCGTCGCCAAGGCGGAGCGGCTGCTCGCCGCCGGACATGTCGACCGCGTGATCGTCGGCGACGATGCGAGATGGGGCGAGGCAGCGAAGCCGCCGGACACATTCTCGCCGAGCCGCGAGATGATCGCGTTCGATCGGTTGCTCGAGTCGCCCCCGCCGGGACAATGGCCGGCCGTCGCGCCCGACGACGTCGCGCTGCTGCAATACACCGGCGCGACCACCGGGCTGCCCAAGGCCGCGATGCTCACTCATGCCAATCTCACGGCGGCGGTGTCGAGCTATCGCGAATGGATTCGCAGCTACACCCGGCCCGGCGCCCCATCCGATCGCGTCATCATGGTGCTGCCGCTGTTTCATATTTACGGGCTGTGCAGCGTGATGCTGCGGCATCTCGCCTGCGGCAATGAGCTGCTGCTGCATGCGCGCTTCGACGTCGAGACGGTGCTGCACGACATCGAGGTCGGGCGCGCGACCTCGTTCCCGGGCGTGCCCACGATGTGGATCGCGCTGATCAACCATCCGGGCATCGAGACGCGCGACTTCTCCTCATTGCGCGTGATCGGCTCGGGCGGCGCGCCGCTGCCGATCGAGGTGGCGCGGCGGGTCGAGTGCGTCGTCGGCCTGCCGCTGCCGAGCGGCTGGGGCATGACCGAGACCTCGCCGGCCGGCATCTCGCCGCCCGCGGGCGGCTTGTCCAAGCCCGGCACCATCGGCATTCCGCTGCCCGGCATCACGGTCGAGGTGGTGGCGCTCGACGATCCGCACCGCGTGCTCGGCATCGGCGAAACGGGCGAGCTGCGCATCAAGGGCGCGAACGTCATGCGGGCCTATTGGAACAGGCCGCGCGAGACTGCCGCCGTCATGGTCGATGGCTTCTTTCTCACCGGCGACATCGGCTACATGGACGAGGACGGCTATTTCTTCCTGGTCGAGCGCAAGAACGACGTCATCATCTCGGGCGGGTTCAACGTCTATCCGATCGCGATCGAGTACGCGATCTACGAGCACCCCGACGTCGAGGAGGCGCTGGTGATCGGCGTGCCCGACGCCTATCGGGGCGAGGCCGCCAAGGCCTTCATCAAGCTGCGCGCCGGCGCGCCGACGCTCACGCTCGAGGCGCTGCGCGAGTTTCTGGCCGACAAGCTCGGCCGCCACGCGCTGCCGAGCGCGCTCGAGATCCGCGCGAGCCTGCCGCGCACAGCCGCGGGCAAGTTCGCGCGGCGGGTGCTGGCCGAGGAAGAGCGCCGCAAATCATCCGCCGACCGTCAACCTGCCCTTACGCCCGGGAGCACCTGATGTCCGAAGCCGTCATCGTCTCGACAGCCCGCACGCCGATCGGCAAGGCCGGTCGCGGTGCCTTCAACATGACCCATGGCGCGACGATGGGCGGCCACGTGGTCAAGCACGCGGTCGCGCGCGCCGGGATCGATCCCGCCGAGGTCGAAGACGTGGTGATGGGCTGCGCCATGCCGGAGCGCGCGACCGGGCACAACATCGCGCGGCTCTCCGCGATCCGCGCCGGGCTCCCCGTCAGCGTCAGCGGCATGACGATCAACCGGTTCTGCTCGTCCGGGCTGCAGACGATCGCGGTCGCGGCGCAACGCATCATCGCCGGCGAGGCTGACGTGATCGTCGCCGGCGGGCTCGAAAGCATCAGCCTGGTGGGAGGCGACCGCGAGCACGTGCGCGAGGACTGGCTGATGGAACACAAGCCGGAGGTGTGGATGCCGATGATCCAGACCGCCGACATCGTGGCGCAGCGCTACGGGGTGAGCCGCGACGCGCAGGACGCCTACTCGCTCGAAAGTCAGCGCCGCACGGCAGCCGGGCAGCAAGCGGGGCGCTTCAAGGACGAGATCGTGCCGCTGCCGACCACCAAGAAGGTGGTCGACAAGGTCACCAAGGCGGAGAGCCTCGAGGAGGTCACCCTCAAGAGCGACGAGGGCAACCGGCCCGACACCACCCTCGAGGGCCTTGCGGGCCTCAAGCCGGTGCGCGAGGGCGGCTACATCACGGCGGGCAATGCCAGCCAGCTGTCCGATGGCGCCTCCGCCTGCCTGCTGATGAGCGCCAAGCTCGCGGAAAAGCGCGGGCTCGAGCCGCTCGGCACCTTCCGCGGCTTTGCGGTCGCGGGCTGCGAGCCGGACGAGATGGGCATCGGGCCGGTGTTCGCGGTGCCGAAGCTGCTGGCGCGCTGCGGCATCAAGATGGACGACGTCGACCTGTGGGAGCTCAACGAGGCGTTCGCGAGCCAGGTGCTCTACTGCCGCGATCGGCTCGGCATTCCGCAGGAGCGGCTCAATGTCGACGGCGGCTCGATCTCGATCGGCCATCCGTTCGGCATGAGCGGCTCGCGCATGACCGGGCATGTGCTGATCGAGGGGCGGCGCCGCAAGGCGAAGCACGCGGTGGTGACCATGTGCATCGGCGGCGGCATGGGAGCGGCGGGGCTGTTCGAGATAAACTAGCAACACGTCGTGCGCGGGCTCGTCCCGGCCATGACGGGTAACGGGGGTCAGATCATGGACCTGCGCTTCACGCCCGAGGAGGTCGCGTTTCGCGAGGAGGTGCGCGCGTTCATGCGCGAGGCGCTCCCCTCCGCGATCCGGCGCAAGATGGTGGAAGGGCATCGCCTGGTGAAGGACGACATCGTCACCTGGCAGCGCATCCTCAATGCCAAGGGCTGGGCGGTGCCGCACTGGCCGGTCGAGTGGGGCGGCACCGGGTGGACGCCGGTGCAGCAATATATCTTCCGCGAGGAGCTGCAGCAGGCGCCGGCGCCGGAGCCGCTGCAGTTCGGCACCACCATGGTCGGGCCGGTGATCGCCCGCTTCGGCAGCGAGGCACAGAAGCATCGCTTCCTTCCCCGCATCGCCAATATCGACGACTGGTGGTGCCAGGGTTTCTCCGAGCCGGGCTCGGGCTCCGACCTCGCGTCGCTGCGCACGGCGGCCAAACGCGAGGGCGACCACTACGTGGTCAACGGCCAGAAGACCTGGACCACGATGGCGCAATATGCCGACTGGATTTTCTGCCTGGTGCGCACCGATCCGGGCGCGAAGAAGCAGGAGGGCATCAGCTTCCTCCTGATCGACATGAAGTCGCCGGGCGTGACCGTGCGGCCGATCCAGACCATCGACGGCGGCCACGAGGTCAACGAGGTCTTTTTCGACGACGTTCGGGTGCCGGCGCAGAACCTCGTCGGCGACGAGAACAAGGGCTGGGACTACGCCAAATTCCTGCTCGGCAACGAGCGCACCGGCATCGCGCGCGTCGGCATCTCCAAGGCGCGCATCCGCCGGCTGAAGGAGATCGCGGCGCTCGAGCGCATCGGCGACAAGCCGCTGATTGAAGACGAACGCTTCGCCATGAAGATCGCCGCCGTCGAGGTGCAGCTCAAGGCGCTGGAGATGACGCAGCTGCGTGTGGTGGCGGCCGCGCGAAGCCGCAACGGCAAACCCGACCCGGCCTCGTCGATCCTGAAGATCCGCGGCTCGGAGATCCAGCAGACGATCAGCGAGCTCTTGATGGAGGCGGTCGGCCCCTATGCGCTGCCCGACCAGGCGCCGCACGACGAGAGCGAGCGCTGGAACGAGCCGCCGATCGGCCCGGAGTGGGCCGGCCCGCAGGCGCCGCACTACTTCAACTGGCGCAAGGTCTCGATCTACGGTGGGTCGAACGAGATCCAGAAGAACATCATCGCCAAGGCGATCTTGGGTTTGTGAGCTTGGGATTGTGACCCATGGACTTCGAGCTCACCGATGAGCAGCGCCTGCTGCGCGAGACCCTCGAGCGGCTGATGGCGGAGCGCTACGACTTCGCGGCGCGCAAGCGGTTCGGGCAGGAGGCGAGCGGGTTCAGCGCCGACATGTGGCGGCACTATGCGGAGCTCGGCCTGCTCGGGCTGCCGTTCGCCGAGGCCGACGGCGGGCTCGGCGGCGGACCGGTCGAGACCATGATCGTGATGGAGGCATTCGGGCGGGCGCTGGCGCTCGAGCCGTATCTGGCGACGGTCGTGCTGGGCGGCGGATTGCTGCGGCTCGGCGGCAGTGACGCGATGCGCGGCGCGCTGGTACCGCGAATCGCGAGCGGGGCGATGAAGCTTGCTTTCGCGCATGCCGAGCGGCAGGCGCGCTACGATCTCGCCGATGTCGCAACGACGGCGCGCAAGGACGGCTCGGGCTTCGTGCTCAATGGGGCGAAGAGCCTGGTGCTGCATGGCGATGCCGCCGACCAGCTTGTGGTGTCGGCGCGGCTCTCGGGCGCGCCGCGCGACCGCGACGGGCTCGCGCTTTTTCTGGTCGACGCCGCGACCGGCGGCGGGGTGACGCGGCGCGGTTATCCGACGGTCGACGGGTTGCGCGCCGCCGAGGTGGCGCTGACCAATGTGCGCGTCGGCGCCGATGCGGCGATCGGCGAGCCCGGGCAGGCCTTCCCGCTGATCGAGCGCGTGGTCGACAGCGCGATCGCGGCGCTCGCCGCCGAGGCGGTCGGCGCCATGGCGGCGATGCACGAGGCCACCGTCGAGTATCTGAAAGTCCGCAAGCAGTTCGGCGTGCCGATCGGCAATTTCCAGGTGCTGCAGCATCGCGCCGCCGACATGCTGATGGCGCTGGAGGAGGCGCGCAGCATGGCGATGCTCGCCAGCATGATGGCCGACGAGCCGAACGCGACCGAGCGGCGCAAGGCGATCGCGGCCGCCAAGGTGCAGATCGGCCGCTCCGGCCGCATCGTCGGCCAGGGCGCGATCCAGCTGCACGGCGGCATCGGCATGACCATGGAGGCGAAGGTCGGCCACTATTTCAAGCGCGTCACCATGATCGATACGCTGTTCGGCGACGCGGACCATCATCTCGCCGCCCTCGCCCGCCTGGGCGGGCTCGTGGCGGCGTAGAAACGGAATGCCGTCATGCGCGGGCTCGGCCCGCGCATCCACGTCTTTCTGCGACGCAAAGACGTGGATGGCCGGGACATGGACGAGCGGAGCGACGCCGTTTTTCCAACGACTATGCCCGGCCGTGACGGGAGACAGGGAGTCTTTCATGTTGCCACCGCCCTCGCCGCGCAGCGCCGAACTGGCCCGGCGCATCACCGCATTCATGGAGGAGCACATCTATCCGGCCGAGCCGGCGTTCGAGCGCGAGGTGCGCGAGGGCGACCACTGGGACGAGCCGCCGGTGATGCGCGAGCTCAAGCGCAAGGCGAAGGCGGCGGGCTTGTGGAACCTGTTCGTGCCGAAGAAGCACGATCCGGACGCGCTCTCGGTCGTCGAATATGCGCCGTTGTGCGAGATCATGGGCCGCTCGCCGATCGGCGCCGAGCCGTTCAACTGCTCGGCGCCCGACACCGGCAACATGGAAACGCTGATGCTCTACGGCAGCGACGCGCAGAAGAAGCGCTGGCTCGAGCCGCTGATGGCGGGCGAGATCCGCTCCTGCTTCGCCATGACGGAGCCGGCGGTCGCCTCGTCGGACGCGACCAACATCCGCTCGGAGATCAAGCGCGACGGTGACAGCTACGTGATCAACGGGCGCAAGTGGTGGACGTCGGGCGCGATGGACAAGCGCTGCAAGCTCGCGATCTTCATGGGTCGCACCGACCCGGACGCACCATCGCACAAGCGCCAGTCGATGATCCTGGTGCCGCTCGACACGCCCGGCATCAGGATCGTGCGGCCGCTGACCGTGTTCGGCTATGACGACGCGCCGCACGGCCACGCCGAGGTGATCTTCGAGAACGTGCGCGTGCCGGCGGCCAACATGCTGCTCGGGGAAGGCCGCGGCTTCGAGATCGCGCAGGGACGCCTCGGGCCGGGGCGCATCCATCACTGCATGCGCATGATCGGCATGGCGGAGCGCGCGCTGGAGACGATGTGCCGGCGCGCGATCTCGCGCACCACCTTCGGCCGCACGATCGCGGAGCACGGCGTGACCCGGCACTGGATCGCCGAGTCGCGCATGGAGATCGACCAGGCGCGGCTTTTGACCATGCACGCCGCGCAGATGATGGACACGGTCGGCAACAAGGCGGCACGCGCCGAGATCGCCATGATCAAGGTGGTGGCGCCGAACGTGGCGCAGAAGGTGATCGACCGCGCCATTCAGGTGTGCGGCGGCGGCGGCGTGTCGCAGGAATTCCACCTCGCCTATGCGTATGCCCGGGCGCGCGCCATCCGGCTGGCCGACGGGCCGGACGAGGTGCACCGCGAGGCGGTGGCGAAGGGGGAGCTGCGCAAATATGCGGCGCAGGGCGGGAATGCGGGGTAGCAGGATGATAGCGCGGCCGTCGTACGGCGGCGCGTTACGCGTCGCGCCGGGGATCGATCAAATCGATTTGGGCGACGCTCTCATCGCGTCCGAGAGCACGTTCGTGTCAAGCACGATCATCCCTGTCGGTCGACAGCGAGGCGCTGAGTCGATTTCTCATCGAGATTGCGAATCGTCATAATGGCCACCGTTCGGCTCTCGAATCCCTGCCACGATATCCCAGCAAAAAGAATGGCGAGCAAGCGCATTAAGCAATCGTCACGCCGCCGTCCGCGACGATGATCTGCCCGGTGATGAAGCGCGCGGCCGGCGATGCCAGGAAGGCGGCGATCGGGCCGATCTCCTCGGGCAGGCCGATGCGGCGCAGCGGCGTGCGGTCGGTGCGGCGCCTGAGCGCCTCCGGGTTCTCCCACAGCGCCTTGGCGAAATCGGTCTTCACCAGTCCGGGGGCGATGCAGTTCACCCGCACGTTCTTCGGCCCCCATTCGACCGCGAGGTTGCGCGCCAGCGCGAAATCCGCCGCCTTGGAGATGCCGTAGGCGCCGATCACCTCGCTGCCGCGCAGGCCGCCGATCGACGAGACGATGACGACGGCGCCATCGCGGCGCGCGGCCATCTCCGGGATGGTGAGATTGCAGAGCCACAGGTTGCTCTTGACGTTGGTGCCGATGATCTTGTCGAACGCCTCGTCGCTGAGCTGCCCGATCGGCCCGTAGGCCGGATTGGCCGCCGCGTTGCCGACCACGATGTCGATCTTGCCGAACGCCTTGCGGGTGCCGGCGACCAGCGCCTCCACCTCGTCGCGCCGCGACACGTTGCACGGGATCACCGCCGCGGTGCCGCCGGCCGCGCGGATGGTCGCCGCCGCCGCCTCGCAGGCATCGGCTTTGCGGCTCGAGATCACCACCTTGGCGCCCTGCTCCGCCATCGCCTGCGCGATCGCGAGCCCGATGCCGCGGCTCGATCCGGTGACGAGAGCGACCTTGTCGTCGAGACGGAACGGCGATGCCATGCGCTTCCCCTGCGGCGTTTTGCGACTACCGGCTTGCATTGTGACGCGCGGCGCGGGAATTTCCATCCCGCATTTCACGATGAAAGAGCCGTCATGGGCCCCGCTTGCAGATTCATCCTCGTTGCCGCCGTCGCCTGTGTGGCGACTTGGGCGCGCGCCGACACGCTGCGCATCGGCATGCTGGGCGATCCGGCGACCCTCGATCCGGCGCAGAGCTCGAGCGTCACCGATCGCGTCGCCTTCGCGGCGTTCTGCGACAAGCTCATCGATCTCGACGAGAAGCTTCACTACGTGCCGCAGCTCGCCACCGCGTGGACGTGGAGCGCCGACGGTCTCTCGCTGACCCTCAAGCTGCGCGACGGCGTCGTCTTCCATGACGGCACGCCGTTCGACGCGGAGGCGGTGCGCTTCAATATCGAGCGCTACAAGACCGCGCCCTATTCGCGCCGCCAGACCGAGCTCAAGCCGGTGCGCGCCGTCACGGTGGTTGATCCCCACACGGTGCGGCTCGATCTCTCAGAGCCCTACGTCCCGCTGCTCGCCCAGCTCGCCGACCGCGCCGGCATGATGGTGTCGCCGACGGCCGCGCGCGAACTCGGCGAGAAGCTCGCTCGCCATCCGGTCTGCGCCGGCCCGTACCGCTTCGTCGAATGGGTCGCGCAGGATCGCATCGTCTTCGACAGGTTCGCGCAGTACTGGAACAAGGACGCGATCCACATCGATCGCGTCGTCTATCAGCCGCTTCCGGACGACACCGTGCGGCTCGCCAACCTGCGCTCCGGCGGCCTGCAGATCATCGAGCGCGTCTCGCCGACCGACATTTCGACGCTGCGCAGCGATCCGCGCGTGCGCCTCGCCGCGGCGCCCTCGGTCGGCTATCGCCTGCTCTCGATCAACACCAACAAGGGCCCGGCCGCCAACACGCCGCTCGGCACCAGCGCCAAGCTGCGCGATGCGTTCGAGCTCTCGCTCGACCGCGACGCGATCAACCAGGTCGCCTTCGACGGCGCCTTCGTGCCGAGCAACCAGCCGGAGCCTCCGGGCTCGACGTTCTACGACAAGGCGCTGCCGGTCCCGCCGCGCGATCTCGCCCGCGCCAAGGCGCTCGTCGCGGCGAGCGGACGGACCAAGGTACCCGTCACCCTGCTGGTCAGCACCGATCCGCTCGACGGCCGCGTCGCCGAGATCATCCAGGCGATGGCGGGCGAAGCGGGGTTCGACGTGAAGATCGAGGTGACCGAGAGCACGAGCCTGCTCGCGCGCCTCAAGAGCGGCAACTACGAGATGGCGCTGCTGATCTGGAGCGGGCGGCCCGACCCCGACGCCAACATCGCGATGTGGGTCGCGTGCGACGGCTTCATCAACTGGGGCTCGTTCTGCGATCCGAAGCTCGACGCGATTCTCAAACAGGCGCGCGAGGCCGCCGACGTGAACGAGCGCGCAAAGCTCTATGCGCGGGCAGCGGCGATCTACCTCGCCGCGCGGCCTTACATCTTTCTCTATCACCTCAAATGGTACTGGGGCCTCTCTGCCAAGCTCGACGGCTTCGTGCCGCATCCCGATGGGATCATCCGGGTCACGGGGCTGCGGCTGCGGCCGTGAGCGGCTGCGTCGACGCCACCTTGCAGTCCGCCGCCGGGAACGCAAGCGCGAGTTGTGGGATGCTCGCCGCTTACGTGCGAAAAATCTTTCCGATGATCCGGCGACCGAACGATCAATTCATCCTCCCGGCGCAAGCGCGACAGCGAGCGGAAGGACTCGGCGGAGACGTTCTGGACAGCCGTAGCACGCGAATGTTCGTCCAATTCGCGTGGATACGTCCAGGCACGCTTGGGCCGCAATGGCGGCCTTGCTCCGATCAGCTGTCGCAGGCGCCCGGTCGGCGGCGACGATAGCGCAGGCGGCATGGGGACGTCGCTCAGACGAACTGCGCGACCATGTAATCGGTGAAGACGCGCACTTTCGGCGACAAGTGGCGCGATGGCGGATAGACGAGCGAGATCGGATCGGGGTCCGGCTTGAGCTTCTCCAGGAGCGGGACCAGGCCGCCGGCCGCGATCGCGTCATCCGTATAGTAGTCGCGCATTTGCGCGAGGCCATAGCCGGCGAGCGCGGCGGCGGCGAGCGCGCCGGCATCGCTGAAGGTCATTGCGCCGGACGGTGTGAGGTTGACCTCCTCGCCATTGCGCCGAAAGCGCCATGCCCGCAAGCGGCGAGTGGCCTGCGCTGTGAACGCAAGACAGCTGTGGCGCGAGAGGTCGTCGAGCGAGCGCGGCCGTCCATGCGCCGCGAGATAGCTCGGCGCGCCGACGAGACGGAACTGCGTGCGGGTGAGGCGGCGCGCGATCAGGCTCGAATCCTGCAGCGGCCCCAGCCGAATTGCGACGTCGATCTCTTCCTCGACGAGATCGGAGTAGCGGTCCGTCGAGCTGACGATGAGGCGAATGTCGGGGTATTGCGCGAGAAACTCGCCGAGCAGCGGCACCACCTCGAGCCGGCCGAAGCAGATCGGCATATCAACGCGCAAGCGTCCGCTCGGCTTGAGCCGCGCGGCGCGGATCACCTGCTCGGTCTCGTCGAGATCGGCAAGGATCTGCCGGCTGCGCTCGAACAGCGCCGCGCCGTCCTCGGTGAGGCTGACCCTGCGGGTCGTGCGGGCGAGCAGCGGCACGCCGATCCGCTGCTCGAGCCGCCTTACCGCGTTGCTGGCGCCCGCTTGCGTGATCCCGAGGTCCTGGGCGGCGCGCACGAAGCTGCGCCGTTCCGCGACGCGGGCGAAGATAGCCAGGGTGCGCAGGTCGAGCATGTTTTCCTCATCGATTACGGCAAGTAATGAATGATATTATAGCAAGGGGAATTAATAAGTCACGCGAGGCGCACTAGGTTGCCGCCATCCGCTTCGCCCATGGGGGCGAAGGCCACGAGGAGGTTGCCATGCGACAAGCTTTGTCTATCCGGACGTCCGATCGGTTGAGGCGGCGTGCTCACGTCGATCCGATTTTGCTGGCGCTCGCCGCCCTCGCGCTGGTCATTTTCGCGGTCGAGGCCGCGGTGATCGTGTGGGGTGCGCCGGCACTCGATCCGACGGTGCCTCTCTACACGACGTGACGGTCGAGCCGGCCCGCCCGGATGAGGCACGCAGCGCCCAGCGCGCGGGGGAGTCGCCGATGGCCAGTGCCGCGCGCCAGGTTTCGGCGCCACGACCGCTCGGGTCATGAACGATCGGTCGCATACGCGACCCGCGTGTTTTCTCTTCCGCAAGCCTCGCAAGCCGCCATGAATCCACGATGGCGGCTTGCGTGCTGCCGCGCATGCCCGCGGTTCTATACGGCATCCATCAAGTCCAACCCGCCGCCCTGGAATAAGGAAAGCTGATCGGAGCATCGCCTGCGCAGTTGCAACGGAACGGCGGCCGATTTAGGAAGGGTGACGGGTCCCCACCGCTCCGATGCTCCGGAGCCGAGAGACGGAAAAGAAACTGGACCCTCAAGTATGCGGTTCGCGGGCGTAGTTCAGTGGTAGAACGACAGCTTCCCAAGCTGTATGTCGTGGGTTCGATTCCCATCGCCCGCTCCATCCGCCTTCGCCGAGACGCCGGCGGGCGGGCCTTCGCCGTCGCGGCTGCGCGCCAGTTCAACCCGGAGCTGATCGGCAGGGTCGAGAAGCGACCAGCGCCCGCTGTGAACGCTGCTGCCGCAATCCCGGCCGCAACGCGCCCGAATCATAGGTGGAGACGCTTCCATGGGCCGTACCGCCGACTTTTTCAACAGGATCGGTCACACTCGGACCTCACAGCCGGTCACCATGGATGTCCGCTCCTCCCTCGTTAGCCGACTACAGCGGTCATTCGCTGCAGGACCGAGAAATGCCACAAGCTACCGAGGTAGCAACCCCCGTCGGCGCCAGGTCTTTCAATGCCCGGTTATGGGGCTTCCGCAAGTGCAGCAAAGCGCGCCTGCGTCGCTCGATCACCGCTTTCGCGCAACGCCGCAATACGTTTGCCGGTCGGCAGAGCCTGCATTTGCGTGACTGCCATGCTCTGCTGTTGAACCCATTCGACGCGGGGCTTGCGCCGCTTGGCGAAGCCGGCGAGGGCAGCCTCAATCGTTGCTCGTGAGCGCAACTCATCGGCCAGCACGCACGCATCTTCCATTGCCATGCAGCCGCCCTGGCCCAACATCGGCGAACTGGCGTGCGCGGCGTCGCCGACCAGCACGACTCGTCCGCTGTATACCTTTCCGAGCGGCACCCACTCCATCGCCGAGCAGACGATCTGGTCGTCGCGCTCGAGCGCCGCGAGATATTCCTGAACGCGCGGGCCGAAGCCCGCAAAACCGACGCGCAGACGCTCCAGGCGCCCCTCCACGGGATCGTGAAACTGCGGCTCGATGCTGATGGCGAAGGAGTAGGTGTGGCCCGCGCCCATGCTTACGAGGCCGAATATGCGACCGTCGTCGACGTGCATCTGGAGGGCCTTCTCCAGGCCCCCCGGGCGGACCGGAGCGGTGCTGCGCCAGTTCATGGCACCGAGATAGGTCGGCGGCGCGGCATCCATCGTCAGGGCGCGCACAGTCGAGCGGATCCCGTCGGCGCCCACCACGAGATCGTAGGCTCCGCTCGTGCCGTCCGAGAATGCGACCGTGACACCCTCATCAGTTTGAGTGAGTGATGTAAGAGCCGTCCCGAGTCGGTAGGGCACGTCGGCAATTCCCTTCCTCAGCGCGTTGTGCAACAAGGGCCGTACTATGCCAATGCATGGACCCACCTCTCCCCATAGGGCCGTGAGATCGGTGTCCGAAAGCAAGCAACCCTGCGCGTCATAGAATTGCCAGCGCCCGACAACGGTGCCGGCACTCACGACGTCCTCATCGAGGCCAAGCGCGCGTAACATGCGCATGCCGTTCGCGTGGACGACAAATCCGGCTCCTGGAATAGACCAAGTCGGCTGGCGCTCGACCATCTCGGTCGGATAGCCGCACCGACGAAGTGCTGCAGCGGTCGTGAGGCCGGCGATGCCGCCGCCGACGACCAGGATCTTGCCTACCTGCGCCACAACCGCCTCCGATCGCGCCACCAAAACTGCGTCGCGCGAAGGAAACCTAGCGAGGGTGGATGCGACCCTCTTGGACTGGGCGGAATGGTGTTTTGGACCAGAGTGAACTCTTACAGCAAAGGCTTGGACCGAAACGAACCCATGCGGTAATGTCCATGAAGGTGGCCATCACGCCAGCGATGCGTGGATGATGCACGTGCCAGACTCATGCACCACCTTTAGGTTCTCCACGGCAGGCCTGCCACAGCCGGCACGTGCCGAAGCCGTGCGAGGCGTCCACCAGCGCGAGCGCAGCGTGCTTCCAGCCGGGCTTGAGCCGATCGAACCGCTCGTGCCTTTGTCGGATCGCGCACTGCACGTCGAGGTAATCAAGCGCACCCTGCCCGGGCTCGCCGTCGTGACCGGGACCCTGTCGGGCGTGTGCCATGCGCCGCGACCCAAAGGAGCTGCCGGGCCAGGCGAAGGTGATCTGCTCATCGCCGTCAACCTCTCCGGGTGCAGCTTGGCGCGACAGCGCGACACGGAGCTGTCGTTGCGGGACGGCGACGCTGTTCTCTGGACGCGAAGTGTCGCCGGCATCGGCATCATGCGGCCCACACCCTCCGGCTTCCTGGGCTGCCGCGTGCCGCGTTTGCAGGTCGCAGCACTGCTCGGCCGGCTCGACGAGATGCCGTTGTGCTTGGTTCCTCGCGATACGGAAGCGCTGCAGCTGCTCGCGACATACGCCAGAGGCATTGTCGAATCGGTGCCCCTCGCGACGCCCGAATTGCAGCGGATCGTGGTCGGTCACATACATGATCTCATGGCGGCGATCGTCTCTGCCATGCGCAGCGGACGGGCGATTGGCGAGGGGCCCGGCATCGCGGCCGCGAGGCTCAGGGCGATCATGATCGACATCTGCGCTCATCTCAGCGAGGGGACTCTCTCGATCATCGAGGTCGCGCAGCGCCAGCGCGTGAGCCCACGCTACGTGCACAAGCTGTTCGAAAATGAGGGGTTGACCTTCTCCTCGTTTGTGCGCGAGCAGCGTCTCGTGCGCGCACATCGTCTGCTGAGCGATTCCCGGCTCGGGCATCGCACTATCGGAGCGATCGCATTCGACGTCGGGTTCAGTGATCTGTCCTATTTTAATCGCACCTTCCGCCGACGCTATGGTGCTACGCCGGGCGAGGTCAGGAACTCGGCGGTGATAACCGATCGCCCGCCCCGGTGAATGGACTGCCGAAGATCACGCTCAGCCATCATGTCGGGATCGGTTCACAAGCAGAAAAACTCGGATTGAGCAAATCGGGTGTGCTTCGCTCCCATACATGGCGATGACATCGCGGCACGTCCGAGACGTGCCAGAACCGGAATTGCCCGGTCAAGGAATCCACTCGTCAAGATCGGCGTGCAGGACCGCCGTGATAGAAAATATTCATGGATTACGCTGTCGAGGTTGCCAAACGTTGGCCTATAGACCTCTGCCGAAATAACTCGGCCTTGGTACTTGTGGCGTCAGCGCCCGCGCCAAAAGCGGAATATGTCTGCTCCGGTCGATGCTGTTGAAAAAGTCGCTCGTGATCATCGGCGAAACGTGGTCCGTCTGCTTGAGGTTCTTGGCGACGGAGGCGATCCATGATGGGTCGGGGCCTCCAACGCCCGGCCAGGCGCCCACGCAAATGACACTGCTCCCGCCCGTGGCGGATAACGAAGTCAGAGCTCACCAACAGCCCGCTCGCACGGCTCGCCAGATCACCGGCGACTTTATCAACGGCATCGACCCTGAAAAGACATCGCTTCGAGCTTTCAGCCTCACCGGGCGGCCTGCTAGCTTGTAGCGGCGAAGCCCTTGCCCGTCTATCGGGTATCGACGCCGGGAGGAGCACAATGCGCAGTCGCCGCATGACGATGATTGTGGTCACAGTCCTGGGAATGACTGCCTCAACGGATCACGCTCTCAGCCAGCAAAAGACGCTCAGAGAGCAGCTGTTAGGCGCCTGGGACCTCGTCTCATTCAACTCCGTGCACGCCGACGGCAGCAAGCTGACGGTATTTGGCGGCAATCCCAATGGAATTGCCTTTTTTGATAGCACGGGCCACTACATCATCACGGTGATGCGCTCGGACCGCGCCAAATTTGCCGCCAACGATCGAACGAAGGGCACGGCCGACGAATACAAGGCAACCGCCGAAGGCACGATCACCTACTTTGGTACGTACACGGTCAACGAGGCGGATCGCGCCCTTAACATTCATGTTGCGGGCAGTTCATTCCCGAACTGGAATGGCACGGACCAGAAGCGCACATTCGCAGTCTCAGCGGACGAGCTTAAGCTGACGAACCCAGTCGCATCGACTGGAGGGACGACCGAGGTCGTGTGGAAGCGAGCCAGGTGAGCCGCGGCCCATTCTGCGGTGCTGTCAAGGATGGCCTATATGCGGATTCCGCTCGATCTCGCCCAGCATTCCGAGATGATCTCGCCCACCATTCCGATTTGAAGTCGCCCACCTGTTCCGAGACGATCTCGCCCACCATTCCGGCATGATCTCGCCCGGGTGACGCG